>Ga0213826_1000012_pt1 | contig 530691 bp, 403 predicted proteins | sample MC6MC0899MG_FD_180668 | JGI IMG/M metagenome (GOLD analysis project Ga0213826, IMG submission 180668) | Enriched soil aggregate microbial communities from Iowa State University, Ames, United States - MC6-MC0899-MG | ecosystem: Environmental > Terrestrial > Soil > Unclassified | place: USA... | reverse complement strand
TTTTTTAACTTTCGTCGTTTCTCAACACTACTCGTTACGTTACATGATTATATTTTTAAAGAACTTCTGTCGCTTCCGCATCTCGCTTCGGCTTTTATGATGTCGGCATTGCGCCGGTATCGATCTTATTCTGTTTCCCTTCGTTTCCGTTGGGACTGCAAAGGTAGAAATCTTTTTGGTTTCTCCAAAATAAATGTGAAAATTTATTTTTTTGTTTTCCTGCTGTTTCTGCGTTTAATCTTCATTAAACCCTTCTTTTTTCAGTGCCCATCCTTTCGGATCAGCCGTTCCTCCCTTGCGGAGTGGTGCAAAGATAGGGACTTTTTATAATCACTTCCTAATCTTTTCCGGAAATAGTTTGCTGTGAACGGGTAAACAGCTTATAACCTGACCGATAAATTCACCTATGATCTGTTCTCGGGGCTGAGAAACGGACAATCCTGGCTTTGAACTGTAAAAAAGGGTAGCGGGGGGATTGTTCGTTCTGGGCCATCTTTTATGGATGCAGTATCCTTTTAGGGAATAGTTTCGCAGAAATTATATCTTCTCGGAGTATCGGTACAGCGGCATCATCGACACTATATATACTATATTACTATTACTATTACTATTACTATTACTATTACTGACAAGGTGATTCATGTCAGATCATGTTGCCCGCAGGGCTCACATCTCTACTATATACTACAAAAGGGATCATGAGAAGTGCTGCTGTTTTTCTATAGCCAGCTCCCCTCCGTACAGATACTCCGGAATAAGGCATATTATAACCTGATCCGGAACTTACAGGGAACTGATTATTATTTAAGATGGGATTTATATAGAGATTACTGAGGGTTTATAGGGGGTTTCTAGGGGTTTACCTCTACTAACCCCCTCTAAACCCCCTCTTATCCCTCTGTTATACCTCCATTATATGCGAACAAGATTCCTACTTGCTTATAATATGGTATCACCCTGCTAACAACAGCAGTTTTCTCCAGATTCAATTGGTTTAAAGAGCTGCTTTATCATTATACTGACGAACACAAATCCAATCCCTATTATTAGGTCCAATTGCTGTAAGCACCTCGCCCATCTCTTGCTTACTATAAAGCTGATTTTTCACATACTCACTATCATGGTATTGAAGACCACTATGCCTAATACACAAAAGTGAAATAAACCGATATATAACAAAGGTTTTGCATTTTTTTTATAACTTTAAAATCAACAAGAAATCAAAAAAGTTTTGATGGAAATTTTCAAAATATATCAAGTCGATGTAGCTGAAGCAAACCGCATCGCCCAAAGCGAAAATAATGTTCATCACCATGATTTCGAAGAGTTAATTATTGGTATTGAAGGAGAATTAGAACATTTTATTGATTTTAAATCCGAAACTTATGCAGCACCATTTATAAGTTTTGTTACCAAAGGAAAAACACATCGCGTAAAACCTAAGCTAAAAGCAGGAAAATGTCTATTTTGGGTATTGCGATTCAAAAGTGAATTTATTGCCGAAACGACTTTTCAACTGTACAATCATTTTCATGACCAAGCTACATTTAGGATCACTCCATCCGCTTGTTTTCAAAGGATAGTTCATATAGCTCAAATGATAGCCGACGAAATGCACGAAACACAAAGTGATTTGGGTATCGTCCGACAATTATTAAGCACCTTATTTACGATGATCGAATCCGAATATCGGAAACAGTTTCCAGAAGGCCTACCCTACTCATCGACCTCTAGTACAACATTTAAAAACTTTTTAACCATATTAGAAGAAAATTATCATCGCCCAGAATCCGTAAATTTTTATGCGGAAAAACTCTTTATGAGTGCACGTGGTCTTAATATGATCTGTCATCAAATATTACAGCAAAGTGTTTCCGAAATTATTGAAACCAGAAAATTGATAGAAGCTAAAAATTTGTTGATGAATACCGATAAAACAATTTCGGAAATTGGATTTGAATTAGGATACAGTGATAAAGCCTACTTTACAAATGTTTTTAAGCGAAAGTCGGGGCAGACGCCTACAGAATTTAGGACTGATATAAAAGCGATCATTTCCAAATAGTACAACATTATTACCAAAAAACAATACCTATCCTCCTGTTATACTTCCGATATTTGTTTTAACTATTAAAAAGCTGTCAACAACAATATATCACCAGGAGTTAATAGCATGAATCGAAAAAAATTTATAACCGCTATGGCTGTATTACCTTTAACAGGAGCTGCTTTAAAAGTAAACTCCTTACGCAACTTATCTAAAAATTTTGAAGCAACCGAGAAGTTTCCCGTGTTATTTTTGGGACATGGAAGTCCTATGAATGCGATCGAAGAAAATGAATTTGTGGACGGATTCCGAAATATCGGTAAGACTTTTCAAAAACCAAAAGCAATATTAGTTATTTCAGCGCACTGGGAAACGCGTGGTACATTCGTTACTGCTATGGATAATCCTCCGACAATTCATGATTTTGGCGGATTTCCTCAAGCATTATTTGATGTACAGTATCCAGCTCCCGGAAGCCCTGAACTTGCACAGGAAACAAAAAAAATCATCACAAAAACTGATGTATTATTGGATGATAAGTGGGGCCTTGACCACGGGGCATGGTCTGTTGTCAAGCATTTATACCCAGATGCTGAGGTTCCGGTTATTCAAATGAGTATCGATTATACGCAACCTGCGTCTTACCATTATGAATTAGCACAGGAATTAGCTTCCTTACGTCACAAAGGTGTATTGATAATAGGCAGTGGCAATATGGTCCACAACCTGCGTATGGTAGCCTGGGATAAATTAAATGAGGCGGGATTTGCATGGGACTGGGCTCAGGAAGCAAAAGAAAAAATGAAAAATTACATTTTAGATGGTAATCACAAAGCTTTGATCGACTTCCGGAATCAGGGAAAAGCATTTGATTTAGCTATACCCACACCAGAACATTATCTTCCCATGATCTACAGCCTGGCACTAAAAGATAGACAAGATGATTTACTGCTGTTTAACGACAACTCTATAGGAGGATCTCTTGCCATGACCTCATTCAAAATTGGCTGATAAACACGACAATTATCCGTATTGCTGCACAGTAAATAGTAATAGCACAGTTTAAGAATATAAAAATAAATCCCTTATATTCGCCATATAAGCTATATAGAAAGATGGATATATCAAAACCTACAATTTCAGTTGAATACTGTCCGAAATGTAACTGGATGTTACGCGCGGCCTATATGGCGCAAGAAATTTTAAGTACTTTTACAGAAGATATTCATGGTGTCTTACTGATTCCGAGTGAAATAGCGGGTAAATACTCCATTTCAATCGATCAGCAACCCATATTTGACCGTAAAGAAATGGGAAGGTTTCCTGAAATAAAGGAATTAAAACAGTTGATAAGAGATCACATTAACCCGGATAAAGATTTAGGTCACTCTGAAAAGAAATAGTTATATTTTGCATTTTTAAGTATATTACAAAAACTATAAACGAACAGTATTGTTTTAGCTCTTAAAACAATACAAAAATTGCAAAAGTACATACATTAATACATCACGTTTTTAGAAATAAAACATATTATAATGAAAAAAATCTTCATAGGCTTATTCGTAATTACTGCTTCATTTACATCTTGCCAAAATCCAACACAAACAAAAGAAAAAACAGCACAAGACAGCAGTACAGTTGCTACTAAACAAGATACGGCATTTCACGATGAGCATAATACACAAAACTCTGTTGATTGGGCTGGAACCTACGAAGGAACTCTTCCATGTGCAGACTGTTCGGGCATTCATGTTATCTTAACCTTAAATATGGATGGAACTTTTGAAAAATCTGAACAGTATCTTGAAAAAGGTGGACCTTTTAAAGAAACTGGTACGTTCACATGGACTCCAGACGGCGGCTCGATTATTTTAAAGGAGAAAGATGGCGAAAGCAAATATAAAGTCGGTGAAGGTATGATGAAGAAATTAGATATGGAAGGTAAAGAAATTAAAGGAGAATTAGAAGAATTCTATAACTTCAAAAAGATAAAATAGATGCTGATCATCAGCGTCATATGACATAAAAAAAGCTCCTGAATAGTATTCAGGAGCTTTCTTTTTTAGACTTTAAGATCTATTTTGCATCTGGTAACAAAATAAATTCAAACATGCGGTCTTCTTTTAAATATTTATCAGCGACAGCTTTTACACTTTCTACAGACACTTTACTCAGGTCATCTAATTTTCTCAAGATTTCCGTTACATCCTCTTGATTTTGATAAGATCCTGATAGATAGCTAACCCAAAATCCATTCTCTTTAAGCTGTAGCTCTAATTGACGCTTTTGTTCAATAACAAATTTATCAATATCCTCTTTTACAGGTCCACTTTTCTTAATTTTAGAGACTTCATCTACAGCAGATTTTATCAGCACATCCACTTTATCCGGAGCCGTGCCAAAGCCGATACCAAAACTATAGCGTTGACGTGGCAACTTGCCGTAATTAGCAGAAGCGCCCACACTGTAAACCCCGCTTTCGGCTTCACGAAGACGTTCTAATAATTTAATAGTCAAGATACTTTCTAAGGCTTCCATATTGATATTTTCGCTTTCCGAATAAGTATAATCACCATAATAAGCTAATTGTACAGAAGCTTTATCCTCTTTCCCTTTATGAACAACAACACGCTTTCCTTGAGCTGGTTCTACTATACCTAAATCTTTATAAGACTCTTTACGTCCAAGATTCGGCAAGGCCGCTAAGTAATTTTCTAAATAAGGTTTAATTTCTTCTTCAGTAAAAGAACCTACGATTGTAAAGGTGAAGTCCGAAGCATCAGCAAATCGCTCTTTATAAATTTGAAAAGCTCGATCTTTGTCAATAGTTTTCACTAAATCGGCAGTCGCATTTTTTCTGCGGATATTATCCCCATAAAGCGTTTCTTTCACTTTATCGGAGAAAACATTTGACGGATCACTATCTCTATTTTCTAAACTTCCTACAGAACGGGCGATGATACTTTGGTAAACATCCTGATCCAGACGAGGTTCAGTAAAATAGCCATAAATCAATTCAAAAGCATTTTTTAAACCTTCTTTGTCCGAACTTCCATAGATTCCTTCATATCTTTCTGAAATATACGGTGTGATCCCGATATTTTTACCTGTGAGATACTTTTGTAATTCAACATTATTCAATTGACCCACACCACTCGCATCCACTAGACCCGCAGCATTACTCGCTGAATAATAATCTGCATCTGGATATAAAGAAGAACCACCTGGACTAAAAGCTGAGATACGTATTTCATCATTCTTGAAATTGGTAGGTTTCAAGATTACTTTGACACCATTGCTTAAGGTCAATTCTTTTACATTGATCTCTTTTAATTCCTTATTGGAAACAACAGATCCTTTAACAGGTTCCTTCGATAATAATGGCAATTTAGAAACCTTATCCTCATAAGCTGTTAAGTTCTGAGACTCCACTTCCTTTATCCAATTATTGACTGTTTGTTCAGCAGGTAAAGTAGCTTTATCTTTCTCCGGCCCCATGATGATGATATCACGGTTCAGATCAGTATAATATTTTGAAATCAGTGCATTAACTTCTTTCAAGGTCAATGTTGGTAATAGCTGTTTTGTTATTTTATAACTATCATCGTTACTTAATGCGGCATCATCTTTTAAGAAGTTATTCAAATAACGACCCACATAACTATCCGATTTTTTCTTGCTCTTTTCTATATAAGCAGTCTCATTACCTTTATTCATTGAAACGATGGCTCTATCCAATTCAGACTGTGTAAATCCAAATTTTTGGATGCGCTCAAATTCTGTCATCATCTTTTTAAATCCTACTTCCAATTGGTTTGGTTTAGGAACTACCATCAACGAAAACACATCTAATCCGGCAATGAAACCAGATATACTGCCTCCAGCTTGCATAAAAGGAGCATCTGCCTGTTGCATGATTTCAGAAAAACGATCGGCAACGATCGAGTTAAATGCCGAAATCAGTAACTGTTTGCGATAATCTTTTACGGTCACTGTTTTTTCCTCTTTACTTTTGATCATAATCTGAGCAACTGTATAAGGAAGTTCAGGATCTGTAATGGCAATAAACTGATTTTTATTCAATAAATCAACATTATACTTGGTACGTTCCAGCTTTTTAGCAGGAGCTTTTAAATCAGAAAATAAGGCTTTAACTCGAGCTTCCATATCTTTCACGTCGATATCACCAACAATGATGATAGACTGTAAGTCCGGTCTGTACCAGTCTTGATGAAATTTCCGGATCGTCTCCGGTTTGAAAGTTGTAATAATTTTTTCTGTTCCGATCGGTAAACGTTTAGAATAGCGAGATCCATTTAAAACAATTGGAAAATATTGATCCTGCAAACGTTGACCTACACCACGTCCGCCACGCATTTCCTGCATCACAATACCGCGTTCTTTATCAATCTCATCATCAGCAAGCAATGCATCTTGTGCCCAGTCGCGCATCACCTGTAAACCATTTTTCAACAGTTCAGGATCATCAGATGGAATGGGCAACTGATAAACCGTTTCATCAAATCCGGTATAAGCATTCAAATCGGAGCCAAAACGAACACCAGCTTTTTGTAGGTAATTGACCAACTCGTTTTTAGGAAAGTGTTTTAGACCATTAAAGTTCATGTGTTCTAAAAAGTGAGCCAAGCCTAATTGGTCATCTGTTTCTAATATAGAACCTACTTTGTTTGCTAAATACATCGTAACCCTTTTTTCTGGTTCTACATTCCGACGGATGTAGTAAGTGAAACCATTTTTAAGTTTACCTGTAAGCACCTCATTGTCAAAAGGAAGTTTTTGATTCCAACTAACGGTGTCTTGTGCTAAAATTGCTCTCGCTTCAGCACGAAGTGATGTTGCCGCAGTACTAGGGGTTGTACAATAAAGAGTTGGCAACAAAAATGTTAATGCAATTGGTTTAATAAATCTCATGTTTTTGATTTACCTTAAGTTTTTAATTTAGTTGTTTTATAAAATTAATGTTCGAAAGTACAATTAATCTATTGTATTTTTGTTATGCATGAAGGAAGAAAATAATTGGTTGCTTTTAAAACGAGAATTCGGCCGTTTTTTGAAATTTGAACGCGGTCTGTCCGATAATTCTATTGAAGCTTACCTCAATGATGTTTCCAAACTGGAAGTATACAGTGAAGAAAATAAATTGACATTGCAACAAATAACCAGTAAGGATATACAGCGCTTCCTGATCTGGATAAATGGATTCGGTATTTCTCCCTTCACGCAGTCACGCCTATTGTCAGGACTTAAAACATTTTATAATTTCCTACTCTTGGAATACGATTGGGAAAATAATCCAGTCGAATTAATTCAAGCCCCTCGAATTGCACGAAAGATACCTAGTGTGCTTAACATCCAAGAAATCGATCAACTTATCAATGCCATCGACTTATCAACTCCCGAAGGTATGCGCAACAAAACAATTCTGGAAGTGTTGTATGGATGTGGACTTCGAGTCTCGGAGCTGGTAGGTCTTAAACTATCAAATCTTTACTTAGACGTAGAATTTATCAAAGTTGAAGGAAAGGGTAATAAAGAACGTCTGATTCCAATCGGGAGCCAAGCCATTAAATACTTGAAAATTTATATCAATGAAGTCCGACCGCACATTAAAGTCAAGTCGGGGCAGGAAGATTTTGTCTTTCTAAATAAGCGTGGAGCTGCTTTATCTCGTGTTATGGTATTCATTGTCATAAAAGAGCTGGCTACAAAAATTGGTCTTCAAAAAAACATTAGCCCGCACACTTTTAGACATAGCTTTGCTTCTCATCTTGTGGAAGGTGGGGCAGATTTACGCGCCGTACAAGATATGTTGGGGCACGAAAGTATCACAACTACAGAAATCTACACCCATATCGACCGCGATTATCTACAGAGCGTGATTACCCAATATCATCCCCGTTCCTAATCGGATTTACAACTCTAAAATCACAACCCTAATTTTTTACAGTTAACTTATTCGTTAGTTGATACCTGTACCACTTTGATTATTTGGACCAATCTCCACGGTTCAAAAAAATAAAGAGGTAATCCATTTGTACTATAAAACGGTATAAACCATGACTTTTTAAATTATATACAACATTGTTGCATTATTATTTTAATTTAATGCAACAATGTTGTATTTTTGAGGCGTAATTTAATTTAAGCATGACAAAACAGTTCAGCGTCATCTCTATATTGGCACCCGTATTCATCTCATTATGGCCTTCATACAGCCTATTTGCGCAAAAAAGACAAATAAGCGGAAAGATCATTGCGCTAGAAAACACCAGTCCCATTCATGGAGCTAATCTTCACTACGAAGGCCATAAGAAAGCGATAACTTCCAACTTTTCGGGTGAATTTCAATTTAGTACTGAACAGAACTTCCCGATAAAATTAGTGACTTCACTCGTTGGCTACGAAAATGACACTACTTATGTGAAAAATGACCGTCCCGTACTGATAAGACTAAAAAAAGACGTTAAGAGACTCGCCGAGACACAGGTTTACGGTTATCAGGTTGCCGCCAAAACACAGATTGCACAACAGGTCAATGCGACAGCTTTAACTGAAAATAAAAACCGTTCGCTAGCAGAAGTTTTAAAAAACATCTCCGGAGTCCATCTCCTACAGACCGGATCTACCATCAATAAGCCCATTATTAACGGTCTTTACGGCAATCGCTTGGCGATACTTAATGATGGTATGAAACTCGAAAGTCAGCAATGGGGTAATGACCATGCTCCAGAAATTGATGTGTACGCAGCGAATGCGATTACGGTCGTAAAGGGAGCAGAAAGCTTACGTTATGGTGGCGAAGCATTAGGTGGAGCAATTCTGCTATCCGCCAAACCCTGGAATAAAATTGATAGTCTTAGAGGGCAAGTCAGTCTAAACGGTTTCACAAATGGCAGAGGTATGCAAAGCGCATTAAACCTGGAGGGCATCACTCCCATAGCGGGACTGAAATGGTCTTTCAATGGAAACTACAGCAAAAGTGGTAATCGAAAAACTCCCGATTATTATCTGAACAATACCGGACAGCGCATTTACAACCTAAATGCTGCAGTAAATTATCAATACAAAGATGCTAATTTTGAAGCTTCCTATAAACAATATCACAATGAAGCGGGCATTTTATCTTCTACTCATATCGGCGATATTACTTCTTTTCAGGAACGTCTAGCCTATGGGAGACCGTATCCCAGCGAACTCTTCGGATTCTCATACCAAATTGATGCTCCCCGTCAAGAGGTTAAACACGAGGTATTTCAGTTTGCTTACAGCCAGCGCTTGAGCGATGCTAAAACCTTATCCATAAAATATGCTTACCAGAATAACCACCGGCAGGAATATGATAAAAGACGTGCAGGCCGTAGCGCAATTCCAAGCATGGATATGGTTTTACGGACACATGCACTTGATGCATCTTATACTATTGAGGGCTTAAATCAAAAATTTATCACAGGCCTTCAGGGGCAGACACAAGTTAACAATAATATTGCTGGGACTTTTAATACCCCATTAATTCCTAATTACAATGCCTTTAATATCGGAGCATACGGTATATATCAATGGCAAAAAGACCGATTGGCCTACGAATTAGGAGCTCGTTATGATTTTAAGAATTTCGATGCTGCAGGGTATGACTTTTATGGTAAAGCTTATGGTGGCGACAATCAGTTTCATAACTTGTCGACCAACCTCGGTTTATCCTATACTGTCGACAACCATATGACTCTTAAATCAAACTTAGGACTTGCCTGGAGAGCTCCATCTGCACAAGAACTGTACAGCCAAAACGTACACCAAAGTACAGCACGCTATGAAAGAGGAGATGCGGCATTAAAAGCAGAGAAAGGATTAAAGTGGATCACCAGTTTAAATATCCATGAGCAGAAAAATTTCTTAAACATTGACATCTATGCTAACTACATCAATAATTACATTTACGTAAAACCGACCGAAGAATACGTACAAAATCTTTCAGGTACATTTCCGATCTGGCAGTATAGTCAAAATAATGCATTATTGGCCGGGATTGACGTACAGGGAAAATATGCCATCAGTGAACATTTAGATTACAGTGCAAACACATCATTTATCTACGCCCGTAACCTAGATGACAAAAACTATCTGCCTCTTATTCCGCCCCTATCGTATACACATGAAATCGCTTTTACAACAAAGGGAAAGACGAACTGGATGCATGACGTGAAATTTGCCTTAGGTCAAGAAATCTATGCCAAACAGTTTTTAACAACAGCAAGTATGGAGATGTCTCCCGCACCATCGGCGTATCAGCTTATCAATGGTTCCATTAGTTTAGGCTCTCTTATTGGCAACAATAAATTGCAAACTCGCCTTTTGGTAGAAAACATATTCAATAGCACGTACAAATCTTACACAGATCTATTCCGTTATTACAGTCATGGTGTAGGCCGAAATATACAGTTGACAATTAATTACACATTCTAATCATAACAAATACAGCTATCATGAAAAAAATCATTAACAGCAGCAAATTAGTACTGATCGCAGCAGTTCTCCTTTTCAACTCATGTAAAAAAGACGATCCTGTCCACGAACATGATAATGAAGAAATGAAAACCATGACTTTAAGTTTTACAGAAAAAACAACAAATGCCAAAGTCGAAGTTATCATCGATGCTACCGATACAAAACCACAGTCGTTAAACTTAAAAAAAGGCAACTATGATTTAGATATCAAATTAAAAGATTTTGATGGACATGAGGTACAACAGGAAATTTCTGACGATGTCGATGAGCATCAGTTTTTCTTCGTAGGCCCTACAAAGGAGCAGATCACCTTTACGTATTTAGATCAACAGGTAGGTTTAAAAAGCAACTGGAAAGTATTAGACAAAGCAAGTGCTATTCCAATGAAAATTGTCTTGATGCACGGTCTAAATAAAACAAAGGTTACCGCAGCAGACTGGAACAATTCAAGCTACCAAAGCATTGGTGGCGGTACTCCAGACATTTCAGTAAATGTAACTTTAAATCTTATTGACTAAAGATGAGGATGTTGGCAAGAGATTGCATTTAGCTATTTTCATTTTTCATGAAATAGTATATCTTTGCTAGCATGTCCCTGTAGTTTAATGGATAAAATTGCAGATTCCGGTTCTGTTGATATGGGTTCGACTCCCTTCGGGGACACACAAAAGCAGCGTTTAATAGTATTAAACGCTGCTTTTTTTATAATTTCTAACGCACATATTCCCCATTTCATTCCATCCAGCATCTTTAGGTAAATCCTATATTACGGTGAAACGGCCCACAGCAGCACCCTGATATTTTTTTGTGACTAAAACTAAAAAAAACTCATCCTCAAGAAATCTAAAATCACTGCGTATAGTAAATAATAGTAAAGCAATTTGCGCAATGAACATGAATTGTCAAGCCAGTACTTTGGATATAAAAGACAATATTATTAAGTTTGACTCATCAATCAGCAGTACATCATATCAATAAAAAGAATGGTCTAGAGTAGCCCATACAATCAGAGAAAAAACATTATACCAGTATATTTTGGAAAAAATTACGTTTAGATTTGGCACCCTTCATGATATTGTTTCCCTGCAGGAACTGTTTGTCGATACTATTAAGCGCATTTGCATCCAAGATTATAGCGCAGAGCAGGTAGCGGTTTGGAGCTCCAGCAGTGAGAATATGCAACGATGGACTCAGGTGTTAACGGAGCAGTATGTATTCATAGCAGCGTTAAACAACAGTATTGTCGGCTTTTGCACCTTAGCTGAAGGTCGTTATATTGATTTATTTTTTGTTCATAAAGATTACCAAGGTCAAAAAATAGCATCCCAGCTCTACCAATATATAGAAGCAGAGGCAAGGCGACAAAACACCGATCGTTTAACGGCAGATGTAAGCAAGACGGCAAAACCATTTTTTATAAAAATGGGATTTACAACCGTAAAGGAGCAGGAAGTGATTTTAAAAAATGTACCATTTATCAATTACAAAATGGTTAAAATGATCACGCCTAATCAAAACTCCGCATGTTTCGGATTGTAAACAACGACAATCATGATGAAATTTGGGTATAAATTAAAATGAAAATGGAAACACAATCAAATCTCAACTACAATCGAATAGCTTCAGCTATCGAATATATTCAACATCATTTTAAGGAACAGCCAAACTTGGATGAAGTCGCTGAAAAAATTCATTTAAGCCCCGCTCATTTTCAACGGCTCTTTACTGATTGGGCAGGTACAAGTCCTAAAAAATTTTTACAGTACATCAGTTTGCAATATGCCAAGAAACTGCTTGATGACAACAAAGAACTTACACTCTTTGATGCCGCATACCATACCGGACTTTCGAGCAGCAGCCGTTTACATGATCTATTTATCAATATCGAAGGTATGACTCCTGCTGAATATAAAAATGGAGGTCAATTTCTCAAGATCAATTACCGTTATGCAGACAGTCCTTTTGGCCCAATAATTATTGCATCTACAGCCAAAGGAGTATGCTATATCGCATTTGAAAGTAATGAAGCAAAAGCTTTCACCGATTTACAGGCTAAGTTTCCAAATGCCCTATTTCAGCAACGGGCTGATGATCTGCAACAAAATGCCCTCTCCATTTTTCAAAACGATTGGTCTGCTCTTTCACAGATTAAATTACATCTCAAAGGCACCGACTTTCAATTGCGTGTGTGGGAGAGTTTACTCAAAATTCCCATGGGGAAACTGACTACATATGGAACAATAGCGGAACAGATCGGAAATCCAAAAGCAGCTAGAGCTGTTGGCACAGCTGTAGGCAGTAACCCCATTGCATTTCTTATTCCCTGCCACCGCATTATCCAATCTTCTGGCATAACAGGAGGATACATGTGGGGACCAACTCGAAAAACAGCTATTATAGGATGGGAAAGTGCCAAAACACAGCAGGAATTATAATACGAAGCACCACCATTTAAACATTATGTATGGAATTATTTGAATATCCGATTGATAGTACGAAAAATTGGCTTCCAAAGGACGGAACAGTACATTATTATGGGAAAGTACTGGGACAGGAACGTGCAGATTACTTTTATCAAAAACTATTGACAGCCATCGAATGGCGTAACGATGAAGCCGTTATTTTTGGTAAACATATATTAACGAAAAGAAAAGTCGCTTGGTACGGTGAGAAACCTTTTGAGTATACCTATTCCAATACAACCAAGCATGCTCTTCCATGGTCAATAGAATTATTGGAATTAAAAGAAATAGTTGAAAAAACAACGGGAGAAACGTTCAATTCTTGCTTATTAAATCTCTACCATAACGGGGATGAGGGTATGGCATGGCACAGTGATGGCGAAAAAGATTTAAAGAAAAATGGTGCTATCGGATCATTGAGTTTTGGGGCTGTCCGTAAATTTGCTTTTAAGCATAAACAAACGAAAGAAAATGTAGGATTGATCTTAGAACATGGCAGTTTATTGGTCATGAAAGATGAGACGCAATCCCATTGGCTACATCGACTGCCACCTACTAAAAAGATTCACTCTCCAAGGATTAATCTCACTTTTAGAACAATTGTCGAATAAAATACCGTTATTTCAATTGCGTGTTTCTATTTTTTATAAATTTTTATACCAAACAGCGTGTGCTGTGCTCAGCTTTTAAGATATAGTCGTTAGCATTATGCGTAAGAAAAACAGTTCCATTCCTATTAAAACAATGACTGATGCTTTCAGTTCGGGAATTATTATAGCCAAAGCATCTTTCGATGAACAGGACCTCATGAATCTGGATGATGCAAGACGATCACATCGGGATGACTATCACTCCTTCTTTCTGTTGGAAAATGGCACCACCGAAATCGAAATTGATTTTCAGCAATATACGATAACCCCCTACTCCATCCTCTATATTCACCCACATCAAGTACATCGCATTGTGGCGATGAAAAAAGTAGGTGGCAGTTTTTTGGGGATTAATAGTGAACATATAAATCCAGAATATCTGCAATTGCTGGAAGAAATGACACCATTAAAACCGCTTCGACTTTCTGAGGAAATATTTTCTATTTTGGAAACTAGCGTTTCTTTATGCATTACATTATCCGACCGTAAACAAAAGCAGTTACATCAATCCTTGCTAAAAGATAGCTGTAATACTTTGATCGGGCTCTTGACTTCGATGTACCTCGAGGGCGCTATACCTGTCGACAAACTTTCCCGATCTGAGATTATCACAAAAACATTTAAGGCTTCCCTGCAACGTGACTTTCTCGCTATAAAAAGACCTGCTGCATATGCTATGCGTCTCAATATCTCTACCCCCTATCTGAATGAATGTGTCAAAGACGTCACCGGCTACCCTGTGTCCTATCATATCCAACAGCGTATCATTTTAGAAGCCAAACGCCTACTTTATCATTCTGACAAGTCAGTAAAAGAAATCGCCGATGCCTTAGGTTTTGAGGATTACCCCTACTTCTCGAGATTATTCACTAAAGTGACCGGAATGTCGGCACTATCTTTTCGGAACAAAAACCGCGATTAGTCCAATACCCTCTTCCTTTGCTCCATTGTTTGCGTTACAAATTAGCTGTTTCTTTGTCATGAACAAAAAAGCAATACCATGATATCAACACTACCCAAATGGGCAGGCGGAATACTAGAGAGTCTCGTTGGCCAGCGTGCTGAAGTGATCGGCACCACTTACCTCAGCCCCCATCTTAAAAAGGTGCGTTTTCAGAGCGACCTTGCCAAAATAAATTTCCAGATTGGCTATGCGAGTGTGATCCGTGTAAACGAAATCGAATACCGGAATTATACGATTGCCTATCATGATATGCAACTGGGTATTGTGGATATTATCTTTCATATTCACAATAATGGTCCCGGAAGCAGTTATGCAGACGCTTTAAGCGTTGGTGATCATCTCTATATCAGTAGTCCGAGGGGGCATAAAGTGTATAACCCAAAATTTCAGCATCAGTTACTCTTCGGCGATGAAACTTCGCTGGGATTGGCATGTTCGCTACTTCCCACACTAAAAAAAAACAATCATTCCTTCCAGTTCTATCTAGAACTAGACGATGCAAATCAAGAAGTTCCTGAGCTGTTGGGCTTAGAAAACTGTAGTATCTTTCCAAAAAATGGATCGTTTGCCAATGCGGAATGGATCGATGATCTCCCTATTTTTCATCATGAAAACTGGCTTCATGCCAGCTACACTTTAGTTGGCAATGTCACTTCCGTTCAAGCTTTTCGAAAGGCCCTTAAAAGAAACGGTGTAAACCGTATAACTACTCAAGGATATTGGCTAAAAGGAAAAAAAGGATTATAACAGATTGTATTAAAAATTTAAAATTAAAAACTGCATGATTTATGTATTTAAAACCTCAGTAGAAACTGAAAAAGACATTCTCATTTTAGAATATGGTTTAAATGAACACTGCACACCGGGCAGATGGAATTTCGATCTACAGGATTGCGATCGTATCTTACGCATCGATACTTTAAAGGAAAATCCACAATCTATCATTGGACTGTTGCAGGATAAAGGCTTTCACTGCGAAGAGCTTCCCTACTAACAAGATCAAATATGGGATCGTGCAGCTAAACTAAATATCAACATATTTACGCTAGTTACTGATCTAGATTTTTAATCAGGATAAAGCTCTCTGTTGCAGCAACGATAAAATTGTTATAGTTCGAGCAGTATGCTGTTCTAAAACCAAAGATTTATGTAACGGAGTCAAGAATCAAATCGTAAGATCAGTTGATGAAAATTAGCAATTAGCAGATATATGATTTTTGGAAATAAGATAGAATATCTACGAATCACAAATAAACATGCGGAATTTTGTGCTTTACATGACATCAATAAATTCACTTTGCAGATTGGTAGTTCCAACTTCGATAGGTATATTTAAAACCTCATGACAACATATGGTTTGTTTTGTAAACGTTTATCTTTTATAGATACTCCTTATGTTGCAATGCGTTCTTACGCAAGCGGTAAAACCGGCACTTGCAAGTTTTAATATTATAGGGAAGTAATACAGAAAATATGAATTTCTTAATCCAACAGCTAAAAAAATACGGACCAATTCATACTGATCTTGAGGAAGAATTGATTAAGAGAACTAAATTCATGACCAAACAAAAGGGTGATTTTTTTCTTAAACAGGGTCAAGTTGTATCCAATATGTTTGTTATTGAAAAAGGAATTGTGCGCGCATTTTACAATAAAGAAGATCGGGAGATCAATGTTTGGTTTGGTATCGAAAATATGATCTTAGGTTCAGTGATTCCTCTTTTCTTCAATCTTCCTTCTTTAGAGAGCATTCAGTTTTTAGAAGATTCCTCTATTTACTATATTTCCAGAGAAGATATGAATGAGCTTTATCAAAAATATCATCAAATGGAAACCATTGGGAGAAAATTAGCGGAAGAATATTGCAAAATATTAGAGGAGCGTGCCATTTCTTTACAGACTGAATCTGCTGAAGAGCGTTACAATACGCTACTGAAGAATGAAACCGCAGCGGCACAGCGCATTTCGCTAGGACATATCGCTTCTTATCTTGGTATTACTCAGGAAACATTAAGCCGGATCAGAAAAAAATAATGATAGTTTGCATTGAAATTTTAACTGAATTTGATATATATCAAAAAAAACAATCTCAATCTACAGTTCCTTTGTATGATTATTAATCATATAAAAAAATGAAATATTTATTTTTAGGCTTAGCTATTGCATTTGAATTACTTGGCAGTAGTTTTTTAAAAGTATCCAATGGGTTTTCAAAGTTAATTCCATCTATTGTCACTATTCTGGCCTTTATAGCTTGCTTTTATTTTCTTTCTCTGGCGCTTAAATTTATTCCCCTTAGTATTGCTTATGCAGCTTGGGGTGGTATTGGTATTGTTTTAACAACTGTTATCTCGGTTGTTATTTTCAAACAATCACTAGATCTTCCAGCAGTGATTGGTATTGTTTTGATTGTTGCCGGAGTCATTATAATGAATTTCTTTTCAAAAGCTGCCTCACATTAAGCGATAGCATTTGAAATATATTTTTTTTCAACCATAAAATATACCTTGAGTGGCACGATGGAACTACCGAAAACTACTCATCGTTCTTGGTTTAATGTTAAAAAAAAAGGTCCTTATTACTTAAAGTAATAAGGACATTATAAAATGAAAAGGTATAACCCTTATTTCAATTTTTTTACTCTGATATTTTTAAAGAATACTTCCGAACCATGTCCTAAGAAGGCAAGATGACCCGTTGTACGTTTTAAACCGGGATGATCTTTACCATCCAAAGTACCATTTTTGCTTGCCGCTGCAATATCAGCATCAAGAATCACTGTACCATTCAAAGTAACTTTAACACGGTTACCCTTTACAACGATTTCTTCCGTATTCCACTCGCCTACTGGTTTTAAAAATCCTTTTTTAGCCGTTACAACACCATAAACCGAACCATGGTATTGGTAAGGTTTCAAATCTTTATAGATATCTGCAGTGTTATCCAACACTTGGATTTCCATACCAGCATAAGCGGCATCACCCTCTAAAGGAGCTCTGACCCCCACACCATTGTTTGCACCTTCTGTCAATTTGAAATCAAAACGATAGATGAAATCTCCATACTCTTCTTTTGTATAAAGATTACCGCCAAATTTAGCGTCTGGCACCACCCTAAGATATCCTTCATCATTGATCACATAACCATCATTCTTCGTCCACTTATCTAAGTTTGTACCATCAAATAACACCTCAAAACCTTCTTTCTTTTCTGCGTCACTCAATTTAAATACATTTTTTCTAGCCAGCTCTTTTACGTAGATATCTCTATAAGACACCACCGTACCATGAGCCTGCAACTCAATCTGCTCGGTAGGGAAAATAGATTGATTGCGATCCCAATAATTTTCTAAAGGCACATTATCGGTAACCAATTTACCATTTAAGTAAACTGTCACCTTGTCGTCAACCATCTTAATTCTGAACGTGTTCCACTCACCAAGGGCATTATCCGCCACCAATAATGGTTTCGATTCAGCCTTTTGGTTATTATAAAGACCACCAGAACCCACTTGAGCACCATCTTTTACGCGAGAGATGTCCCAGATCTGAACCTGTGGTGTACCACGAAGATAAATCCCAGCATCACCTTCTTTACCGTTTTTATCCAGTTTCCAGTCAACCAACATCTCAAAATCGCCATATTGTTTAACCGTAGCAATGTTATCTCCCTTACCGTTGAAGATCAATTCACCATTATTAGCAGCCCATCCCTGACGCATTTGCTCATCAGCTTTTACCTGCGCGGCAGCCAATTCCTTCTCAGTCATTTGACCTCTTTTAATCGGGTTTGCGACTAGACCTTTCCAGCCCGTCAGATCCTGTCCATTAAACAGGCTTACAAAACCTTCAGATTTAGGCATTTCTGCAAGGTGCTTAACAACAGCTTCTCTTAAGTATGCACTTTCGCTTCCGCTTAAATTGTTGATCACCTCATTCAAGATGTTGCGGACGTCAGAACCTATAAAAGATTTATTATCTAAAGCAATGTTCATTGCAGTGTTAACGGCAGTACCCTTCAGTTCAGGATCTTTCAAAAACTTACCTGAAAATACAACTGCCTGGTAGGTGCCCGTACTTTGTAGAGAACCTAAAACAGTTCTTTTTTGGTTGTTATTTTTAGCAACTGCAAAAGCATCTTTCAATAAAAGGGTCTTCTGATCGTTTGTTTCACTCGATCTATTGATATTCTTGATCAATCCAGCAAATACTTTTTCACTTAAACCACCTGATAAGTTTGTTCTTGACAACTGGATGAGCTCATTTAATGCTAAAGGAGTCGACCAGTCCGCGATCGCTAAAACAGCGGCATCACGAAGAGCAGGATTATCAGATTTTAAATAATTCGTAACCGCATTCAAAGACTCCTGATCGCCAAGTCTGGCAAAAATTGGAAAGAATTTGGTTGCACTAGGTGCTGCAGAACGGGAAATATTCGCGGCAAGTTTTTGGATATGTTGTTCTTTGTTAGGACTAGACTGGATCACATTTGCAATCGCAACCTCTAAATTCCTGCTTGAAGCCTCATCCGCTTTTGTCAATAAATTAACAAGTATTTCTAGATCTTTCTCCTGTGCAACATTTGGTAAAGCCTTGTTGATGGCTTTATTTACATCAGCATTGGTGCTATTCAAAGCCAATACAGCTTGCGAAGAATTAGCATTTGCCCTTGTGCTCAAAATGTCCAATAATTGGATTTTCTTAGCATCATCAACAGTTGCTAATGAATTGTTGATCACGTCCATTGTCTGTTCATTTTTTGAACTTAACAAAAGTGCTTTGATCGATTCATTCAGTTGCGCATCTGTAGACAAATTATCAATTAAAGCTTTCGAGTCGGCACCTTTAGAAAGGAGGTTGATCGCCGAGAGACCCGCTAATTTAGCATGTGCATCTGTAGACTTACCAACAATTTTTTCGATTGCTTTTAATTGAGTTATCGAACCGTTTTGAGCAATATAGTTCAATAATGATTCTTGCACAGCAGGGCTTGATTTCGCTGCTAATCCTAATAGTTTTTTAGTATCATTTGCATCTCCGTATTTGTGCAATAGATTTAGAGCAACGTGACGGTAGACATTATTTTCGTTTTGAGCCGCCGCAAACAAGTTTTTCTTTTGTTTTTTAGCATCCAATCCTGTCAATAAAGTTAACGATCCTACCTGTGCATTGATTGCTTTCAATTTAGAAGCCTCAGCAAACAAAGTATTTAAATAAGCAATTGCTTCTTTATTTTTTTTGTTCTCAATTAGAGATTCGGCATAGTCCAGACCTAAACCGATACCATTCAGGTTATCATAACTATAATTTGCAGTTTTAAGCTCTTTTTCAAAGATCGGAAGCGCTGCTGTTCCTCCAATTTTGCTCAGGGCAATCAAAGCAGTACGTTTGAAGCTATCCGATTTGAACTTATCGATCAAAGCGATGATAGCCGTCTCGGTATCTTGATTTTTAACATCTCCCAAGGCGGTCACGAGCGCAACTGCACATTTTTCATCTGTTACTTTCGCTAATCCTTGTGCTAATGCATCGCTTGATTCTTTCGTATTGATCGAGACCAATGTGCGTGCTGCACCATCAGCCAAATACGGTGTATTTAAATAAGTAGCTACTTTACTCACAGCAGCGTTCGTTGCACACTGACGTAAAAGACGCAATACAAAAGCTTTGTTGGTATCCTCTTTCACCGTACCCAATGCATCCAATAGACCTTGTACAAATACTTCTTTCTGTTTTTCTTTGCCTGGTTGGTTAACAAAGAAAGAATAGCTATTTGTGGCATACTCTACTTGCGCATTGTTTTGGCCCTGCGGTTTTAATTGATTTAGCATCGCCGCGATTTCACTTGATGTAAAGTTTTCCAACTCGTTCATCGCGTATAAAAACTTAGCCTTTTCTTCGGCAGGTTGTTGCCCCAGTACATCAGCTATTTTAGTAGCAGTCGTTCTATTTTGGGGCTGTTGTGCATATGCTGCCACTTGAAGTATTAATAAGGCAGATATCGTATTAAAAACTTTTTTCATTTTAGATAGATTAGAAAATTACATTGACCAAGGGCCACGCATCGGTTGATAAACTAAACGGTTTGCTGCATCGTCATTGATAAACTCATCTTTTGTAGAATCAAATTTCAATGAGCGGTTTAAACGTAAGGCGATCAAGCCCATGTTGACCAATGTACATGAACGGTATCCGTTCTCTTCATTTAATGCAAATTTCTCGCGTGTACGTACCGATTCCAAGAAATCTGTAATCTGTGGTGCTGGCTCAGGAAATTGTGCCAATTTTCTTTCCATATCCGGTATATCAGACACAAAGCCTTTATACAGCTTCCCTTTAGGTCCCTCTATATAAGCCATGCCTTCATCTTTACCTTCACCATCTAAAATAATCTGACAGCCATCAGCATATGTATAAACAATTCTTCTCCAGGTACCGACCGCATCACTATGTTGCTGCGGCGCATCAACTTCTACCGATACAGGACTTTCGCCATCTTTTCCTAAGAAATATTGAACAGGATCCAAATAATGTTGGCCCATATCACCAAGACCACCGCCATCATAATCCCAGTATCCTCTAAAAGTTGTGTGCACGCGATGCGTACTATAAGGTTTGAAAGGTGCAGGACCTAACCATAATTCATAATCCAATTCTGCTGGTACCGGTTCAACAGGAAGGTTTTCTTTCCCTACCCAGAAAAATTTCCAGTCAAAACCAGTATGCTTGCTGATCGTTACTTTCAACGGCCAACCCAACATACCTGTATCTACCAATTTTTTAATTTTTTTAACCGGAACATTCATTCCGTAGAAATTATCGGCAAAACGGAACCAGGTATTTAATCTAAACATATTACCATGTTGTGCGATCGCTTCTTTGACACGTTTTCCTTCACCGATAGTACGTGTCATCGGCTTTTCACACCAGATATCTTTTCCTGCACGCGCTGCTTCCAAAGACATCAAACCATGCCAATGCGGGGGAGTTGCAATATGCACGATATCTACTTCAGGGTTTTTAATTAAATCACGAAAATCATGATGTTCTTTAACTCCGCCACCTAAAGCCTGTTGCGCTAGAGCCAAATGTCTTGTGTCGACATCACATATCGCCACTGTTTTTGTTCCCGCGTATCCAAAATGACCACGCCCCATTGAACCTACGCCAATGATGCCCTTCGTTAAATGGTCACTTGGAGCCAAATATCCTTGTCCCCCTAATACGAATCTAGGGACAATTGAAAATGCCGCTGCTCCTGTGATGGATTTCTTTAAGAAATCTCTTCTGGAGCTATTTTTTTCTTTCATACTTATTTAATAAATGATAGTTTGGTTGTGTTAGATTTAATAATCTGTTAAAATACAACTTTTCACTAAAAAGCAGGCCAAAAAAAAGCTTCGTCGGGTAACAAAGCTTTTACAATCAAAATAATACGGTATTCTAACCCTTAGAACGTCGGTCGTTCATATAATGTTCTCGTCGCTATTGACCTTCCTAAGGTCAATTCATCGACATATTCAAGCTCACCGCCGAAAGCAATACCACGTGCGATAGTGGTGACCTGGATATTAAATTCTTTGAGCTTACGATACAAATAAAATATCGTTGTATCTCCTTCCATCGTAGCACTTAATGCCAATATCACCTCCTTGACATCTTGCTTACGCATACGGTCGACCAAACCGTCAATCTTCAAGTCAGACGGTCCTACCCCATCCATTGGTGAAATAAGTCCCCCTAGTACATGATAGATTCCTTGGTAAGAATTGGTATTTTCAATCGCCATCACATCACGCGTATCTTCCACGACACATATAATGGAATGATCCCGCTTTGGAGAGGTACAAATTTCACATTCATGATAGTCTGAAATATTAAAACAGATATGGCAATACTGAATTTCTTCTTTCAATTGATTAATAGTAGATGTAAATCGTGCAACTTCAGCATCCGATTGCTTTAATAGGTGTAAAACAAGTCGCAATGCAGTTTTTTGACCTACTCCAGGTAAACGTCCAAACTCGGATACAGCGTTTTCTAATAATTTAGAAGAAAAATTCATGGCACAAATTTAACAATATAATAGTTAAAGAAACTGTTCAAATTAAAAATATTCCTTATCTTGTATTCCCTTCAAATGAAAAGGAACAGTAATTTTTATAATAAGAGTATAGCATGGATATTACAAAAGACGACAAAATAAGAAGTGCCTTTGAAAACAAAACGTGGCAGGAGATAAAAGTAAAAGATTCGTGGCAAATATTTAAGATCATGTCCGAATTTGTAGATGGATTTGAAAAATTAGCTAAAATTGGTCCTTGTGTTTCCATTTTTGGATCTGCAAGAACTCCGCAAGATCATAAATACTACCAAATGGCTGTCGATGTGGCAAGTTTATTAACTGCACGTGGCTATGGAATTATATCTGGAGGTGGCCCCGGTATCATGGAGGCTGCAAATAAGGGAGCTTATGAATCCGGCGGTAAATCAGTAGGATTAAATATAGAATTGCCGTTTGAACAATTTCACAACAGATATATTGACCGTGATAAACTTCTTGAATTTAACTATTTCTTTGTTAGAAAAGTCATGTTCATGAAGTATTCGCAGGGGTATATTGTTATGCCGGGCGGATTTGGAACAATGGATGAATTATTTGAAGCAATTACATTAATCCAGACAGGTAAAATCGCACGCTTCCCGATTGTGTTAGTGGGTTCCGAATATTGGTGTGGCCTTTTCGACTGGATCAAGAACACAATGCTAGGTGAACGCTACATCAGCGAAGAAGATCTAAAACTCTACCGCATCGTTGATACAGCGGAAGAAGCCGCAGATCATATTTTCAGATTCTACGACAAGTATTTATTAAAACCAAACTTTTAATAATAACCGGTATCGATATACAACGGGTTCCATACATATGTATGGAACCCTTTTTTTTTGTTATAACAAGGGATTTTGCAAAACTACCGTACGCTACGCTATCACAACTTCGCAATCTTAAGCTTAAAAAAATGGGAACATGCAAAAACTCATCTCATCTCCGTGTCCGATAATTGACACTGAAAACACCACCTCTATTAAAACCATCCCAAATGATTAGTGGCATAGCTAAGACCCTACATCAAAATTAAGGCTAAAGCCAGTTGTTACTTTGGACTTGATCGGTGCAGTATGCCACAACCTGATAATGATAAAAAAGTAACATTATTGGCAAATATAAAGGTAGTATTTTGAAAAAATATATTGAATCTTTATATCGGTTCTAATAGTTCCAAAACTTATAACTAAACTCTAAATTCCCTACTACTGTAACCTCTCAAAATATAATGAAGATAAAAAGAAATCTAACCTGTTGTATATTATTATTAAGTTTTTCAAGTCAGGCGCAACAAAACGTCAATTCATCTAATAATATAGGCAGTCGTGCACAATCACAGCAAAAGAGAAGTTTGATAAAAAATTCTGATGCAGATAATCAATTCTTTTTAAGTAAAAAAAACTTAATGACTGCCGTCTGGAACGCACCTTTTAGCTATGAAAGTATCCGCAGTAATCATGCACCTATTGGACCTTATATAGGCAATGGTGATGTTGGTGTGGTGTGCCATACTGCTGAAAACAGCCAGACTTTCAGAATCTCAAAAGTCGATTTTGTAACAGATGGCTGGTCGGACTGGGCCGGATCCGGCCCCGCTGCCCTTCCTGTTGGCGGGGTTAAAATAACCGTAGAATCACCGATAAGCGCTGGTTTTAAGTATGAGATGGACCAACTAGGTAATGAATTGCGCATGCGTACAGCAACAGCACAACCTGTGCATATGAAAAGCTGGATATCTGTTAATGAAAATCTTTTAGTCACTGAACTGGTAAATAACACAAAAACTCCAATCAAAATATCTGTAGATACTTATGCCGATAGCATATCGGCAACATATGGCACAACAGCCGATGTGAACAGTAACGTAACGCAGGTAACCAGACAAACTAAAACTACAGATGTAAGATGGGTCTCTAAAGCCGGTATATCGACTAAGGTTCTTGGCGCATCATCAATTTGCAGTAGAGAATCCCAAGCCCAGACCAATACGCACTTTACTCTTAAAGCTGGAAAAACTGTCTATGTACTGTCTTACATATCGGGTGGCGGTATGAAGAACGATGCACAGATGGAAAACGCATATAAAACACTTCATGATTTGCAAAATAACCGTTTAAATGCTTTAAGAAATACAAAAATAGCATGGTGGAAGGATATGTGGAACAGGTCATATGTGGAAACAAATGATGAATTGATCAACAGACAGTACTTAAATTCGATCTATTTTCTAGCTTCTGCCTATAACGAACATTCCCCGGCATGTGGCGGCATGTATGGTGTCTGGAATATGGATGACAAAATGATGTATCATGGTGATATCCATTTAAATTATAATAGCCAAGCTGGATTTTATAGCGTCTTCTCCGCGAATAGACCCGAAATTGCAAAACCTTTTTACAACTTCATTGAAGCAATCTTACCTGACGGAAGAAGACGTGCGCAAAATGACATGGGAACTGTCCATCCTTCTTTAGCTGGAAAATCATTTAGAGGAGCTGTTTTCTTAGTTGGTGGACTGGGAATTGGCATACCTTACAATTATTACTGGCAACAAACGATGAATGCGCCGTTCAATGTACCACTTTTCAGCTGGTACTATGAATATACTGGTGATTTGGATTTTTTAAAAAAGAGAGCTTACCCCTTTATTAAAGAATGTGGTGATTTCTATGAAGATTACCTGAAAAAGGAGCCATATGGTGATACTTATCGATACAGTATCACTACTGGCGCACATGAGAGTTCCTGGGATCTCAATCCTCCCTCCGATCTAGGTTTCATCAAGCAAACCTTCAGCTTACTTCTCAAGTATAGTAAGTTATTGGATGTGGATGAAAACCGGAGAACGCTTTGGCAGGATATTCTCGATCACCTTCCTAAATACAAGGTAATACAGCCGACCAAGACACCGAATAAAGGCTTGCCTGTTTTTGCAAAAAATGAAGCAGGATGGGATCTTCCAAACCACATGATACAAATGCATCCGGTCTACCCCTGCGAAGTACTCGATTTACTTTCAGATCCAGATTCTTTACAGATAGCTAAAAATACGGTTGAATACTATGAAGTTGACCAAAATGGATTTCAAGGATCAATGAATGCGTTAGGTCTAAGCGGTTATATTATGGCTGCACGCGTTGGCTTCTCCCCTGAAATAATTATTAAAAACCTAAGCATATTGGCCAGCGGTGCTCAAAAAAACTTCTTGATTACAGATGGCCATCATGCTTCGGAAAAAACAGCCCTAGTTGAAACGGTCAACTCAATGATGCTTCAAACGCTTGATAACACGTTGTACATATTTCCCAACTGGGTAAAATCAAGCGCTTCATTTACGCGCCTACGGACTAAAGGTGCCTTTTTAGTTTCTGCAGATTATGACGGCACTACCATAACAAATCTGTCCATTTATAGTGAAAAAGGCACAAAATGCCAGATCCACAATCCTTGGAAAGAAAAAGAAATACAAGTGATGGAAAATGGTAAGCAAATAGCCGTAAGTAAGACAGGAGAAAGGTTTTCATTTGAAACAAAAATAGGTCGCCACTATATAATCAAGCCTATAGGTGCTTAAGCTCAATAAAATTAAATTTATGCCGGTTCATCGCTGGTATAAATTTAATTTATATAAAGCACACGATCTGTAAATAATTGGGCATTAAATCTTTCGATCAGTATAAACACAAAAAAGGTCAACCTTTTTGAGATTGACCTTTTTGAGCCTCCTATCGGAATCGAACCAATGACCTACTGATTACAAGTCAGTTGCTCTACCAGCTGAGCTAAGGAGGCATCATGTGTGAAAGTTAAAAAAGAGCCTCTTATCGGAATCGAACCAATGACCTACTGATTACAAGTCAGTTGCTCTACCAGCTGAGCTAAAGAGGCTTTTTTAAATAACCCTTTCGAATTATGATGGTGCAAATATCGAAACCTTTGACAACAAAATCAAACTTTCCTGGCATTTTTTTTCATATTTTTAATAATTTTCTGAAAATCAAGCCATTTATTTTCAATTCAAATCGGAACCCACCGCTGCAAAACACATAAACATGAAATTTTGTCATTTCACAATAAAAATACAAGACATTTTTTCCGAAAAAAGAATAAAAACAGATATGGCATTTTGATTGTTATCCAATTATCAAATCAAAAAGCAAATAAAACCATGAATTTCAATAACTATACAATTAAAGCACAAGAGGCGATTCAAAAAGCTTCGGAGATTGCCACAGGCAATCAACAGCAGGCTATTGAGACCGCACATATACTTAAAGCCTTGCTAACAGTTGATGAAAATGTAATCAGTCATCTGTTAAAAAAATTAAATGTAAATATCCCTTACTTAAGTGGAGAACTGGATAAGCAAATTCAGGCATTCCCGAAAGTCAGCGGCACAAATGTCTATTTGAGTAACACCTCAAATTCGGCCTTGCAAAAAGCGCAAAGCTACTTGAAGGAGTTTAATGATGAGTTTGTATCTGTAGAACATCTACTTCTAGGTATTCTAAATGCAGGCGATAAAACATCTAGTCTACTGAAGGATCAAGGTGTAAATGAAAAGGATCTTAAATTAGCGATCAAAGAACTACGTGGCAACACAAGAGTGACGGATCAAAATGCCGAAGCTACCTACAATGCTTTGGGAAAATACGCCCGTAATCTAAACGAGTTTGTTGAATCGGGAAAATTAGATCCTGTGATAGGCCGTGATGAAGAAATTCGTCGCGTGATGCAAATCTTATCCCGTAGAACTAAGAATAACCCCATCTTGGTGGGGGAACCAGGGGTTGGTAAAACCGCTATTGCCGAAGGTATTGCACACCGCATCATCAATGGTGATGTGCCCGAGAATTTGAAATCAAAAATCGTATTCTCTTTGGACATGGGGGCTTTAATAGCCGGTGCAAAATACAAAGGTGAGTTTGAAGAAAGATTAAAAGCTGTTGTCAAAGAGGTTGCAGACAGTAACGGTGAAATCATCCTGTTTATCGATGAGATCCACACCTTAGTTGGTGCTGGTGGTGGTGAGGGTGCAATGGATGCAGCCAATATCTTAAAACCGGCGTTAGCACGTGGAGAACTTCGTGCTATTGGTGCCACAACATTGAACGAGTATCAAAAATACTTTGAAAAGGATAAAGCATTGGAACGTCGTTTTCAAAAAGTAATGGTTGACGAACCAACTACTCAAGATGCAATTTCAATCCTGCGCGGATTAAAAGAACGTTACGAAACGCACCATAAAGTGCGCATTCTTGACGAAGCAATCATTGCCGCCGTCGAATTGTCAACACGCTACATCTCGGATCGTTTCTTACCAGATAAAGCGATTGACCTAATGGATGAAGCGGCTTCTAAATTACGTCTTGAAATGGACTCTGTTCCTGAAGCTGTAGATGAACTGAACCGCCGTATTATGCAACTCGAAATTGAACGGGAGGCAATAAAGCGTGAGCATGATGAAAAGAAAGTCAGTGAACTTTCTGAAACGATCGCTAATCTATCTGCCGAACGCGATTCTTTACGTGCATCCTGGCAGTCAGAAAAAACGTTGGTGGACAGTGTCAACCAGGAGATTGAAAATATAGAAAATTATAAGCAGGAAGCTGATCAGGCGGAACGTGCAGGCGATTATGGAAAGGTAGCTGAGATTCGCTACGGCCGTATCAAAGATGCGCAGGATAAGGTTGAAAAATTAAAAGCAGAATTAGCTGAAAAGCAAGATAGCAAACGGATGTTAAAAGAGGAAGTGACTTCTGAAGACATTGCTGATGTGGTATCTAAATGGACCGGTATTCCTGTAAATAAGATGATCCAGTCTGAGCGCGATAAGCTTCTTTCTCTAGAAGAGGAATTACATAAACGGGTTGCCGGACAGGAAGAGGCGATTGAAGCGATTTCTGATGCTATCCGCCGTTCAAGAGCGGGACTTAGTGATGCTAAGCGTCCCATTGGTTCTTTCATCTTTTTGGGAACTACTGGTGTAGGTAAAACGGAGTTAGCAAAAGCACTAGCTGAGTTCTTATTTGATGATGAACATGCGCTTGTCCGAATCGATATGTCCGAGTACCAAGAGCGTCACGCAGTGTCCCGACTTATCGGAGCGCCTCCAGGATATGTAGGTTATGAAGAAGGTGGACAATTGACTGAAGCTGTTCGCCGCCGTCCGTATTCTGTCGTACTTTTGGATGAAATTGAAAAAGCACACCCTGATGTGTTCAACATTTTACTGCAAGTACTCGACGATGGTCACTTAACAGATAACAAAGGTAGAACGGTGAATTTCAAAAACACGATCATCATCATGACTTCCAATACCGGATCGCATATCATTCAAGAGAATTTCTCGCAGTTGAATGATAATAACAGAGATGAGGTTATTGCAAAAACAAGAGGTGAAGTGTTTGAGCTTTTACAAAAATCAATTCGCCCAGAGTTCCTGAACCGTATTGATGAAATCATCATGTTCACACCTCTAAGCAGAAATGAAATTGCAAGCATCGTACGGATGCAATTTAGCCATATTCAAAAACAATTGGCTGAGCAAAATATCTTCATCACTGCTTCGGATGATGCTATGGATTGGCTAGCGCAATTAGGATATGATCCGATCTATGGTGCAAGGCCATTGAAACGTGTTATGCAAAAACGCATCCTGAATGAACTTTCGAAAGAAATCCTTTCAGGAAAAGTAAATAAAGATGCGGTAATCCAATTGGATGTATTTGATGGTCAATTTGTCTTCTTGAATAAAAATGAGGTTGAATAAAGGTCAAAGCACCTTTTAAAATTAAAAAAGTGGCTACTCGCAAGAGTTAGCCACTTTTTTAATTTTAAAGAATAGTTGAAAACAATTTTCATTTATCCTTAACGCTGAACATGATTTTAGTTCATCAGAAAGTCATGGATAAGCCTTACTTTTTCCAGACAGTTCTTGTTGTATTTGAACTTTTATATATCGTGTAAGTAAAGTATGCGAAACCAGAAAACAATACTATAGCTAATGCAGCACTGCCCATAAAACCCAACTGCTCTGCAATAGCAGCTAAAACACTTTTGAAACCCGATCTGTTACCACTCGTATCAGGCACTTCGCCATTTTCTAATTCCCTTGCCATCATCACCAGCGAAAAACCGAAAAAAGCAATTGCAATTGTATAAAGCAAATTACGTATCCAGGTTTTGTCTTTTATAACTTCTACTGTTTCTCTAAGCCCTGATTGCTCTTCAATTGCCTGAATGGCTTCTTTCAATTGGGCTTTATTCTCAAAGTCTGCAACTACAGCTTGATAATCTTTTGGATCTAATACATCAATATCAAGCAATGGTGGCTGATTATCAAAAAGTGGTACAGCTCTTTTTATTTGACTAAAAGGGATGAAAATAATATGTTCTTCTGATTCTTCAGAATTATTTAAATATGCTGTTAAAGATGCTTCTGGTAATTCCGCTTCGGCGAAGTAAAATCCAGTTGCTGTCATCCAACGCGTTTTAAAAACTAATTCTTTATTTTGATAATACTTATCCATAATTTTTTCAGTAAAAATTCGTCAAGTTGCTAAAATAGCAGATTAATTCAATACATCTGCTACTAATTTCCGTTAGAATTTCATGTTATATTAACTATTCGCCCAAATCCCACTCCCAAACACTATGGTAGCTTTGCATGGTATCTACATATTTAATAAAATTATCATAAAACTCATGCTTACCCACAGTGGCACTATCCCCCACCACAATGAGCTTTTTCTTTGCCCTTGTCATAGCAACATTCATCCTACGCACATCGGAAAGGAAACCGATTGCCTGCTGATCATTGCTCCTTGTTAAACTGATATATATGATATCTTTTTCCTGCCCCTGAAAACTATCGATAGTGTTAATTTGGATATGATGACGAAAGGGAACAATCTGCTCATCATTTACTAATAATTCATTTAGCACTGTCGCTTGTCTCCGGTAAGGAGTAATAACTGCAATCGCCGGAAAATCACTTTCATCATAAACCTGTTCAAAAGATACCAATGATTGTTTCAAATGATTGATAACAAAACGAGCCTCCCCTACATTAAATGTTGCTGTACCATCCTGTTCTTCCTCAAAACCCGCCCCTGCAGTGTCAATAAAAACAACAGGTTCCGAATCTTCTTTGAGCGTCCAATGCTGTACATGATCTCCTGCAATGAGATGATCATCATATAGTGCCTTAGAAGCGTATTGCATAATCTTTTCATTCATCCGATACTGAACGTTTAATAAAGAAACATGTTCAGGATAACGTTTTACTAATTTTTCAAACAACGTATGATAAAGACCGATATTCATCTGGGCATTTGACTTCACCGTGGGAGGAAGCTGACAATGATCACCTGCAAGCACCACCTTATTTGCTTTTAGAATCGGAATCCAACAAGCGGGTTCTAAAGCCTGTGCTGCCTCATCGATAATAACAACCTGATATACTCTATTTCTGACTGCGTACTGATTGGATCCGACTAAAGTAGCAGTAACAACCTGTGCTTTATCCAGAATATCTGCGACCATAAAATCTTGTATATCGCCAATTTCTTTTCCTATTTTTCTAGCTTCATCAAAAAGTGCTTTACGCTGTTCCCGTTCAGATCTTCCAAAACTTCGTTTATACTTCTGAGCCATTTCGGTGTAAGCCCGTGCTTTTTTCTTGAGCAACTTGACTTCCTTGTTTGCCGGATGCTGATCCACTTGGGCATCAAGTGCTAATTCTTGTAAATGTTCTGAAATTTTGACAGGATTTCCAATACGTGTCACTAACACTCCTGCGGCATCTAATCGTTCGGTCAAAACATCAACTGCCGTATTACTCGGTGCCACAATTAAAATTTGCTTATTTTCCTTTTTCAGTAGGGCTTGTACTGCTTTGACCAAAGTTGTCGTTTTTCCTGTACCGGGAGGGCCATGTATAATGGAAATCGGATTCTCACTTAGAATATGAACTATGGCTTCATTTTGACTCTGATTTAAAGTACCGTTATCGTAATTAATTTCTTTTTTATATCCCTTTAACTCCTCCTCACCTATTATCTCGCGGATCAGTCTTCCTTCATTTAAATCTAAACGCTGTTCTTTGGCTTTCCTTAATGCTTCATGCATTTCTTTATATGAATTTTCATCAAATAAAAGATCCACCCCAAGTTTACCTCTTCTCGTCCAGTCAGGCAGTTCATCGACCCGCAATGCAATTTTCATTGTATCTCTATTCACAAAAGAAATCAGTCCTTCTGCCCGATCGACCAGGGGATCATGATTCGAGAAAAGAGCGACCGGCATACCAAAGCGAAAACGATGTTCATCCTCCTGGTTATTTGTTTTGGATAATGTAATGGTCAGATAATCACCACGCCCCATCTCTTCACCTTTAATCTGAATCGGAAACCAGGTCACACCTTTTAACTTTCTTTCATTCAAGCTTGACTTTAGCAAAAGGGTTTCATATTGCTCACGATCAAAGTCTTGTTCTATATTCAAGAGCGTTTTAAGCTCATCAAAATAATTCATATTTTAAAATCCTACTCTATTATATACAGCAAAATAACCATTTTTTAATTTGAATAAGGGTGGAATATGATAAATAAAAATTAAATTGGCTATGAGAAACGATCACATTATTTATAAGCTTAAAGATCTTGGAACTATGGAAACAGTCATTCTAGCAGGAGGTACAGGAACTATTGGTCGACATTTAACAAAATTGCTTGTTAGCGAAGGGTTTCATGTCATTATATTCAGTCGAAACCCCAGCGTAAATAAAGACAGCAATCATATTGAACATTTACACTGGGATCCAGATACTAAACGTATAAACAATGATGCTATAAAACGGGCAGATTATATTATCAATCTTGCTGGAGCTGGCATTGCTGACAAGCGATGGACGAAGAAGCGTCGTCAAGAACTGATCTCCAGCCGGGTTAATAGTGGTAATTTAATCGCAGAAGCGCTACAGCAACTTCCTAACAAAATTAAAGCTGTCATTTCAACATCGGCAGTTGGCTGGTATGGAGCAGACAAAAAACCCGGACATGCTTTTACTGAAAATGAAGAACAGGGTACGGATTTTTTAAGCTGGACCTGCAAGCTATGGGAAGACAGCGTAAAACCTGTTGAATTATTGCATAAAAGAGTGGTCATTTTCAGGTTAGGCGTAGTTTTCAGTAAAGATGAGGGTGCTTTAAAAGAATTGACCAAATCATTAAAGTTTAAAAGTGCAACTTACTTAGGTTCGGGAAAACAAAAAATGAGCTGGATCCACATCGATGATTTGTGCAAGTTGTATTTAACAGCCATACGTAACAATGAAATAGTGGGAATTTACAATGCTGTATCCTCAGAAGTACTGGCACAAAAAATAATAATCGATCGTATCGCTAAACAAAAAGTAGGTTCAATCTACCTACCGATTTACGTACCTGCTTTTCTTTTAAAATTTGCTCTTGGACAAATGGGCGAAGAAGTTTTGCTGACAAGTACAACAGCGAGCAACCAAAAAATAATTGATACAGGCTTTAATTTTAAATACCCATTTCTAACTGAAGAATGCATCAAAACCCTGTAATGTGAATATAAGTATTGTGATTTAGGGCTACTTTTGATACATTTGCGCTAAAATATAGTAATATGCCTTTGTTTAATATGGCCATTACTGAATATCCATTAGCCTTTCAGGACATGTTTGAAAGGTTTTTTTGTAAGATTAGTTTTTACTATACATAAATGATAGAATTAATTAACATTTCCAAGACATTTGCAGTAAAAAATAAGTTTACGAAAGCATTGGATCAAGTAACACTTGCTATTCCAAAAGGGCAAATATTTGGTGTTATAGGTAGCTCAGGTGCAGGAAAAAGCACATTAATCCGATGCGTCAATTTATTGGAAAAACCCGACGAGGGACAAATTTTGATTCACGGTGTCGACCTGATGAAATTATCCAATCAGGATTTAATTCAGCATCGACGCAAGATCGGTATGATCTTTCAACATTTCAATTTACTTTCCTCCCGTACGGTATATCAGAATATCGCTTTTCCGCTGGAACTGACCGGCACTTCGAAAAATGATATTCAGCTAAAGGTAATGGAGCTACTGGCTTTGGTAGGACTGGAAGACAAAGCACATGACTATCCTGCAAGTTTATCTGGCGGTCAAAAACAGCGTGTTGCTATTGCTAGAGCCCTAGCAAGTGATCCTGAGATTTTGTTATGTGATGAAGCAACCAGTGCTTTGGACCCTGCTACAACCAAATCTATTTTGCAGTTGCTAAAAGCAATCAATAAAAAATTAAATTTAACCATCTTACTGATTACACATGAGATGGAAGTCATTAAGATCATTTGTGATCAAGTTGCTGTCATTGATGGCGGAAAATTAATCGAAACTGGCACAGTGGAACAGATCTTCACATCACCTACGCAGACATTAACAAAGCACTTCATTCAATCGTCACTTCATGCCGAATTACCGACAATCTATCAAGAGCGCCTGAAAGAGAGTGGAAATCCCATCGTCCAGATTTACCTTGCAGAACATTTTAATCAAACTTCTGTTATCAAGCATCTGCATGAGCAATATGCAATTGATGTGGCTATTATCAGTGCGCAGATTGATTATGTAGGTTCAATCAAATTCGGCATACTTAATCTGGAACTTATTGGTGATGCTGATAATATCAGAAACAGTCTCCACTATTTAAAATCAAATTACTCACAAATAGAAATCATAGGATATGTCTGATACAGTTATTGATTTATTGATAAAAGGTACTATCGAAACTATCGTCATGACTTTTCTGTCTGGCTTTTTTGGTTTTCTGATTGGCCTCCCTACTGGTATTTTTCTTTTTTTAACACGAAGAAACCAATTACATGAAAATAAATATATTCATCAATTACTTGCCATACTGGTCAATATATTTCGATCCATACCTTTTATTATCCTGATCGTTTGGATGATACCTTTTACCAGGCAACTTGTAGGCACTTCTATTGGTGTTACTGCAGCTTTGGTACCTTTAAGTTTCGCTGCCGCACCTTTCATTGCCAGGTTAGTTGAAAACAGTCTATTGGAAATTCCGCATGGTCTAATTGAAGCTGCGCGTGCCATGGGAGCCACTACATTACAGATAATATACAAAGTTTTACTCCCCGAGTCTCTACCATCACTCGTTAATAATCTGACAATTACATTGATTACCTTAGTCGGTTATTCAGCTATGGGCGGAGCAGTAGGTGCAGGTGGACTTGGACAGATTGGATACCAATATGGTTATATCGGTTATGATACTTTTATTATGAATGCTGTATTAATTTTACTAATTTTAATTGTATTTATTCTTCAATTTACAGGAGATTACCTGTCTAAAAAAGCTAATCATCGTTAACATCTATTTTAAAAAACTATGAGATTACATTCTAAAATTTGCGTTGTAGCATTGGCTCTATTTGGCTTAACAGCTTGTAACGGAAAAAAAACAGATTCAAAAGTCCTTAAAGTAGGAATTGTCGCCGGTCCAGAGCAAGACATTGCTGAAGAGGCAAAAAAGGTGGCAAAAGAAAAATTTAATCTTGACGTCGAGCTTGTAACTTTTAACGATTATGTAGTCCCTAATGAAGCGTTGAACCAAGGTGATATTGATGTTAATTCATTTCAGCACCTTCCTTATCTTCAAGAACAATCGAGACAGCGCGGATATAAATTAGCCGCAGTCGCCAATACCTTTGTCTTTCCTATAGTTGCTTATTCTAAAAAAATCAAGTCAATCAATGAATTACAGCCAGGAGCAACAATTGTCATTCCTAATGACCCAACGAATGGGGGCAGATCGCTGTTGTTACTTCAAAAAGAAGGATTAATAAAATTAAAAGATGATGTGGGCCTTCTGCCAAAAAAGACAGATATCATAGAAAATCCGAAGAGATTAAATATTATGGAGCTTGAAGCTCCCCAATTACCACGGGTTTTAGATGACAAAGAGGTTATCATTGCTATTATTAACAATACTTTTGCTGCTCAGGCTGGTTTAGACCCTGAAAAAGAAGGTTTATTTGCTGAAGACAAAGAATCACCGTATGTGAATCTAATTGTATCGCGAGAGGATAATAGAAATGATGAGCGTATCAAACAATTTATAGAAGCTTATCAATCACCGGAAGTAGAAGCCATCGCTAAAAAAGTTTTCAAAGGCGGAGCGATCAAAGGGTGGTAATCAACTTTAATTGATTAACGATAAAAGCCAATATTCTGATGCAGAATATTGGCTTTTATTTTTTTATCCCCTTTAGGTTTGCTTCCTTTGCAGCATGTTATCCAAATCTTTACAAAAAGCGGCGCAGGACTACCGCTTTCAGATTGCTAGCTATGCGATTCTAACCTTCTACGGTTACTTCACCATTGGTCTTTCGTTAGCAGTCCTTCCTATATTCATCCATGAAACTTTGGGATTCAATACCATAATCGCTGGTGCAGTAATTGGCTCACAATATATTATGACCTTTTTTATGCGTGCTTATGCCGGGACAATTGTGGATAAAAAAGGTCCCAAACCTGCTATCATCATCAGTATGATCTGCTTTATCCTTACAGGGATACTTTTATGGGCTGCATTCTCCAATAGCTCATCTCCGCTTCTTGCTTTAAGTTTGTTGGCTGTCTCCCGATTACTTACTGGCTGTGGAGAAGGAATGGTCGGTGCCAGTCCGATCAACTGGGCAATCTTACGTGTTGGGGAACAACATACCAGTACCGCAATTTCATACAATGGAATCTTCAATTACAGCTCAATGGCCATAGGAGCTCCGCTAGGCGTCTTAATGTCGTTGCACCTAGGTAATTGGTCTATCGCACTTTTAACTACCTTGGTCGGGCTTATTGGCCTTATTACAACCATTAATAAAAAAGCACTGTATGCTATATCGAAAGAGGTTCGGAATTCGTTTTTTTCGGTTCTCAAATCTGTTGCTCCTTTTGGGACAGGACTCGCATTGGCGGGTATAGGTTTTGGAACGATATCAACCTTCATTACCCTGTACTATAATTATAAAGGTTGGGAGAATGCTGCAATTTGTATCACCTGCTTCAGTACAATGTTTGTTTTAGGTCGATTTGTCCTCACGGGAAGCATTAATAAAATTGGAGGCGTCAAAATAGCCCTCTACTCCATGTTGATCGAAAGTGTTGGTTTATTATTAATCTCCTTTGCCCCTACACCTTTTGTAACCATCATCGGTGCGGCTATTACAGGATTGGGATTTTCAATGGTTTTTCCAGCGTTAGGAGTAGAAGCTGTAAAAAGTGCTTCGAGCGCAAACAAAGGTGCGGCCTTGGGCGCATATGGTTTGTTTATTGATATTTCACTCGGCATCTCCGGTCCACTTGTAGGATTGGTGGCAAAGCAATTTGGAATGAATTATATATTTCCTTTTAGTTTAATTCTCGTATTATCTGGAGTTGTTGTCTGCATTTTTCTACAAAAATCAAAAAGAAATTCTTAGCAAAATTTTAGCATTTATATAAATAAAATTTTTATATAAATGCTATTAAATAGTTGACAATAAGATATTAATAAATATCACGAACATCGAGATTTCCTTCAAAATGCTGTTTTAATATTCGGCCATCTCCATGCAGTGTCCAGACCTCATGTGGTTTTACCGTTTGAATAAAATACAAAATGTCATTCCAGTCCACATGATCGGATATGAAGAGCGAAAGATCATTATGTTGCTGCAACCTCTTCCATCCGGATGCAAAAGCACGGACAACGTTGGTGGCACGAATATAACTATTGAATGTCATAGGTGGCACCATATAAACCTTATTAGGTTCGCCCACTTTCATCTCCCGTCGATTATACTGCTCGTACACCAGCTTTTTAGGCCCCAGATCATCATAAATACGATGAAGTGGTAGTATCCCATGATGAACCAGTACTCTTCGATCAGGGCAATGTTTATTAATCAGATCGGTCAACCGCTGTGCCTTCCCAAGTGCATATGTTCCTAAGAGAATATTAAAAGGTTGCTCGTTTAGTTTTTTTATTTCCGCAATGGGATCAGGATGGATAACATCTGGATCGGCAAAAGTACATTCTGTAATCAGTACATCTGCTTGTACAATCTCTATAGGCTCGCAGGTTTCATCTTCCTGCAATTTGTAATCTCCAGTATATAGATACCTCACCCCCTTGTACTCCATCAAAATTTGAGCAGAACCTAAAATATGTCCTGCTGGAATAAAGGTTAATTCAACTTGGCCAATGTGAAAACTACTTTTAAAATCTATTTTTCGGTAGCTTGATAGTGGCTGCTGCGCATAGCGATAATGCATAATAGCGCCTGTAACAGCTGTGCAGTAAATAATACCGTGACCGGGTCTTGCATGATCTCCATGACCGTGAGAGACAACATCTACCGGAACGGGTAACATTGCGTCAATATAGAAGTCACCATATTGACAATAATATCCTTCTGGTCTTCGAACCAGAAAGTCTGATAATATATTTAACATAAAAATTTATTTCTGAAATTGATGGTGCAATGCCATCACTTGCGGAATTATTGGGGTAATGCCGTCATTGATAATGACAAAATCCGCTAATTTCGTCTTTTCTTCGTCAGACATCTGATTATTCATCCGCGCAAGGACTTGCTCTCTAGTAACCTGATCGCGCTCCATTACTCTAGCAATGCGTATTTCTATCGGAGCTGTAACCAAAATACTGTAATCAACTTTTTTATAAGAGCCGCTTTCAAACAAAATAGATGCTTCTTTTAACGAATACGGAGCTGTCTGTGCATCAGCCCAATCCTCCGCTGCCTGAATGACTGCCGGATGAACGATGCGATTTAATTGCGCAAGCTTAGCAGCATCGTTAAAAACCTGAGCTGCGAGAAACGCTCGGTTTAACACGCCATTACTGTAGGCTTCATCACCGAATTCCTGCATTACTGCCAATCGCACTTGATCACTCTTATTCATGATCAATTTTGCTTCTAGATCCGCATTGTAAACAGGAATACCTAAAACCTTAAAAACATGGCATATGATTGTTTTTCCTGAACCGATACCGCCAGCTATTCCTACTTTTATTCCCATATTACTTCCGTACAAAAAAATCAACATTCTGAGGTTCTATTCTCAGAACAGAACAAAAATCAGGAACTTTGGTCAAAATAACTGGTAAATATTTGACTTTTGCTTCTTCCCAATCGTTGATATCAACAACTGCTTCAAAATCTCGGGCAGTATAATTATTATAATCTTTTACAGACATCAGAACCGTAATTGCAACCTTACTAGGCATCGTTCTTACCGACTTAAAATGTGTGTTATTTTCAACCTTTAAGGGTAGTTCTATAATTTTCTCCGTCAATTCGCCTACAGGCATCAGTACTTCAACTGAAGTTGGATACACATTGATGTTCGCCCTTTGATTCTTATTAAGATAGGCTACTGTTCTTAAATCTGTTGATACATCTTTTCCTCTGATCGTATCTGTTTCCCAATATTCAATGTTCGCCACATCCTCATAAGGACCAGAAATTGTCACATATTTGGGATTGACGAGCGTCTCCCCTATAAAGCCATATTGCTTTCTAAATTGAATATCTGCCATTGCTTTTACAGGCACTTTACGCTGTGTCTGTTTTGAAAAATCAAAATAAAGGGTATCAGGACTTACGGAAACCACTAGCTGCTCATGTGGGAACTGCCGATTAATGAAACCGATCTGATTGGAGAAAACGATCCAATTTTTATTTTTTAAACCGCTGATATCAACATGCACCGTCGGAATTTGCGATTTTACTTTTGAAAACAACACCTGCCAGCCGGTCATCTTTAACTTAATATTGACAGTATCCGATTGTTGCGGATGAAAAGCACGCTTTTCTGGCAAATTTACATATTCAATTCCTGCCTTAACAGTAATAACATATTCATTTGAGATGGAAAATAACAGCCAGGCAAATAAAGAAATAAGAACACACCGCGTGAATGTGATTAATTTCCTTTTTTGTGATTTACTGATACGAATAATATTTGCCATACTACAAACTTAAACATTTTGTATTTCATATCCTGATGAAATATAGGGCAATTTGAATGTGATTAAATAAGAAGGCCGATCTTATTTTAGTAAGATCGGCCTTCTGGAATTTCTGTTGTGTTATGCTTTTGCATTCAATGCCTTAGAAGCATCTAAAGCTACTGCTGATTTGTCAAAACGAATTTTAACACCAGAACCCACATCAACTAAAAACGTTGTTTCTGAAACTTCAACAATACGACCATGAATACCCGCATTTGTTACAATTTGAGAATTAACACCTAATTCTTCAATGTATTTCTTATGATCTTTTTGTTTCTTCATCTGAGGTCTAATCATAAAGAAATAAAAAACAACCACGATAAGAATCATCGGTAAGAAGCTCATTAAACTACTTCCTGAGCCCGCTGCCTGTAAAAAAACTGTGTTCATATGTATCTTTGTTATATTTTATTATTTAGCTGCCAATACTTCACCTTTCAGCTGAACTGTCGTCAACCCATTTGAAGCATTAGAGTGTATGGTAATAATTTTCTGCTGCTTACCCACCTGACCCTCACTTTTGAAAGTGACCTTTATATCTGAGGTCTTACCTGGAAGAACTGGACTTTTTGAAAACTCAGGTTGTGTACATCCACAAGAAGCTCTAACTTCTGAAATAATTAAAGGTGCATTTCCTGTATTTTTCAGCGTAAAAGTATGTGTAACCTCAGCTCCCTCTTTGATCTGTCCAAAGTCAAATGCAGGCTCTGCAAATTCGATAGTACCGATTGCACCAGCTGCAGCTTCTGTATTTACAGATGTATCTGCTGTTGCATTTACGGAATCTGAACTTGTATTTTCGCTCTTGTTACTGGTACCACATGAACTTAAAGTCCAGATACCGAATGCTAAAAGCAGTGAATAGTTCATTTTTTTCATATCAATATTTTTAATTATTCAATCCACGACCTTGTTTTTGAATACGGCCATCTTGATTTAAATCACTTAAAATTTTATCTAAAATACCATTAATAAAGGTATTACTCTTCAGTGTACTGAATACTTTTGAGATTTCAATATACTCATTAATTGTAACCTTTACCGGAATAGAAGGGAAATTCACCAATTCGCAAATAGCCATGCGCATTAATAAAGTATCGATTAATGCAATACGATCTGATTCCCAATTTTTTGTTTTCTCGGTAATCATTTTTTGATATTCATTTGTATATCGGATTGTTTTTGCAATCAGATTTAAGATGAAATCTTTATCATCGTACCAGTTCTGCGTAAGCTCTGCCAGTTTATTTTGTCTCGGTTCTTCTGAACTGAAGTTTTTAAATGTTTTGGCAATTAATGCTTGTAAAACTTCCTTATCGACCGTCCAGTTGATAAACTTCTCTTCAAAAACCTGTTCAATAACAGGGGACTTTAAAATAATTTTTTTGAAGATAAACTTAATAATATCTTTTTCCACTGCAATCGAACGATCTGATGACTGCATATAATATGCATAATCTTCAGAATGCTTCAATTGAGCGAATACTGTACGAACGATTTCAGGATCAAAGTTCCAAGAAACACCGTATTTCTTTACTCCTTCTGCGTACTGCGGATTTTGTCTTAAAGACTCGATAAAAGTATTGCTACTTAGTTTGGTGTTGTGCGATAAATCTTTTTCTGTTGGCAAAAACTTATTTGCACGACCTTCTGCATCTATTAATGCATAATCGGCCACTTCATCCAGGAGATTTAAAGTCCAAATGTACATTTCGTACACTTCATCCACATTTTGCAATAATGCCTTTTCAAAGGCTTTGATATCTTTATCTTCAGATAAACTGTACGCATAAAGCGTCTGCACTACTTTGACCCTTAGGTGTCTTCTATTTAACATAGTATTTTAAAGAACGATTTGTATGTAAGAACGATTGTTTTGTTTGTTTGTTTTCTCTATCTTTTGAGTTTTCGAATGTCAAAGATACGTTTTTCTGCGATTTGATTAGCAGCTTGGAACGAAGAAATATTTTCTTGTTTTGATTTTTGTAATACTTCGCGTGTTGCGTTGTATATATTTTTAATGACAAACTCGGTATGATCAGCGCCATAGCCCTGTATTTCGGAATAACAACTAACCAATGCTCCAGCATTAATTAAATAGTCCGGTGCATATAAAATACCTCTTTCATGCAGGATGTTGCTCGTAACCAATTCATCCTTCAATTGGTTATTTGCTGCACCAGCAATAATTTTACATTGCATTTTTGCGGCAGTTTCAGGATTAACTGTCCCCCCTAATGCACAAGGTGCATAAACATCACAGTCAAAATCAAAAACTTTATCGAAAGCAATGGTTTCAACTTTGTATTTTGCTGCTGTTTTCAACATCCGGTCTTCCGTAATATCACTTACATATACGCGCGAATTTTCATCACGTAACATTTCGATCAAACGTTCACCAACACTTCCTATACCATGCACGATAACTTTACGTCCCGCTAAACTGTCTGAACCGTATAGTTCTTTTAAGGAAGCTTTAATACCATATAGTACGCCTTGTGCCGCAAAGACTGAAGTATCACCCCCGCCATTGATCGCTTTAGGCAAGCCTGCCACATGTGAAGTTTCTGTAAAAATATGCTCCAAATCGCGTTGACCGATACCTACATCGATCGAAGCGATGAAATTACCATTTAGGCCCTCAATAAATTGTCCTAAGCGTCTCAGCAAAACCTCAGATTTATCTATACGATGATTACCGATGATCACGGCACTACCACCACCTAGATTAAGGCCCGTGATTGCTGATTTGTAAGTTATTGCTCTAGAAAGGCGAAGAGCATCTTCGATAGCTTCTTCTGTACTGGAATATGGCAACATGCGGACACCGCCTATTGCTGGACCTAATGTAGTGTCATGAATCGCAACTATTGCTTTCAAACCAACTACTTCATCATTACAAAAAAACAAATTCTGGTGACCAAATTGTCCCAATAATTCGAAAATTGGAGTTTGAGATGCTGACATAAAATTCTGCTTCAAGTTTTATTTATGGTAATTTGGGAACAAAAGTAGAAAATATATTTCACACTAAATTTTTCTTTCAAAATAAATACAAAACTTATGAACTGTTTGTGACAGTATAAGTTCGTAAAATAGAAAATTAAATGCCGAATAAGTTTTACATTTGTATTATCATATGAAAGAGTTAGCTTATTTAAATAAATATTTTTACAAATATCGCTGGAAGCTTGTTCCTGGGGTAATTTTTGTTATAATTTCCAATTATTTCGGTATCCTTCCTGCAAAAGTAATTCGAGAAGCTTTTGATCTGGTACAAGAGAATATCTATTTATATAAACTCTACCACGGATTTGAAAGACAAGAATTGATCTATAAAGTTTTTGGATCTAGTTTGCTATTTTTCGGTGGGGTAGTTTTATTACTGTCTCTGCTTCGTGGTATTTTCTTGTTTATGATGCGCCAGACAATCATTCTGACATCTCGCCATATTGAGTATGATTTAAAAAATGAAATCTACAGACATTATCAAAAACTAGATTTTGCTTTTTTTAGAAGAAATAACACGGGAGATCTTATGAGTAGGGCTACGGAAGATGTCAACCAGGTCAGAAATTACCTCGGCCCTGCTATTATGTATGCCATCAATACCGTTGTCTTATCGATCATGGTGATTTATGCTATGTATGATGTTAATGCCCGTCTAGCGACATATGCACTTATCCCTATCCCTATTCTTTCTGCTGTTATTTTATTTGTAAATAAGATCATCAATAAAAGAAGTGAGAAAATTCAAAAGCAACTGGCACGTTTAGCGTCTTTTGTTCAAGAAAACTTTGCCGGTATCAGAGTCATTAAAACATACAACAGAGAAAAATATAAAATGGATTCTTTTGAAGAAGAGAGTACCATCTATCGGAATACGGCTTTATCACTTGTCAAAGTACAGGCAGTCTTCTTTCCGCTAATTCTATTATTAATTGGTTTAAGCACCATAATAACCATTTATGTGGGTGGTTTGGAAGTTGCAAAAGGTACTATCACTGCGGGAAATATTGCTGAGTTTATCATTTATGTCAACCAATTGACTTTCCCTGCTATGTCTTTAGCTTGGGTAACTTCACTGGTACAGCGTGCCTCAGCATCGCAAAAACGGATCAACGAATTTTTAAATACCGAGTCTCCTATTATTAACGGCGAAATTAAAAAAGTACTTACAGGAGATCTAAAGGTTGAAAACATTTCATTCACCTATCCTGAAACGGGGATTCAAGCGATCAAGGATTTATCGTTTCATATTCCTGCAGGGAAAACACTGGCGATCATTGGTAAAACGGGATCGGGTAAATCGACTTTAGCGAATTTACTGCTTCGTATGTTTGATATCGACAAGGGGGCCATCAAATATGACGACACTGCTATCACAAAGCTAGATTTTCAGGATCTAAGGCAACAAACAGGCTTTGTGCCTCAGGAGGTTTTTCTATTTTCAGATACGATCAGTAACAATATCGCATTTGGTTTAGACCACTTTACACAGGAGCAAGTCGAGCAGGCAGCGAAAGATGCCGCAGTCTATGAAAATATAATGGGATTTGATCAAGGTTTTGAAACTTCGGTTGGGGAACGTGGAATCACGCTTTCTGGAGGACAAAAGCAACGTGTCTCCATCGCGCGGGCTTTAATTAAAGAACCTAAGATCTTGATTTTTGATGACTGTCTGTCTGCCGTAGATACCAAAACGGAAGAACAGATATTGACTTCCCTAAGCCGTATTATGAAAGGAAAGACATGTGTGTTTATAGCGCATCGTGTATCGACAATCAAAAATGCCGATAAAATCATTGTGTTGGATCAGGGAAGAATTGCGGAAGAAGGCTCTCATGATGAACTTATGAACTTAAAAGGACAATATTTTGAACTACATGAAAAACAACTTTTAGAAGCGATATAGGTTTTAATAAAGATCGCTTAATAAGACAATAAAAAAGCTCTTCATCATATGGAAGAGCTTTTTTGTTTCAAGTCTATTCTTTACTTAAGAGATAACCATACATTTATTGAATAGTAACCCATAACAACCAGATAACATGATTAAGCAGGACTCAGGTCTTGCTGAAATGCCATACTTAATGCTTTGTAAAGCTCTGGATGATGATTTTTAAGCCGTTCAGGGTTTTCAAAAAAGTATTCGGAAGCAACGGCAAAAAACTCCGCCCGATTTGTAATGCCATACGGATTGATATCAGATTTACCTTCCTGAATTTTTAAAATTTCTTTACGAATCATTTCTAACCAGGCTAGACTATACGTATGATCTATCAAAAATTGCGGTAATCCATCGACTTCACCATCCGTTTTATCCAACAGGTGGACAAACTCATGAATGGCTGTGTTTTGGCCGTCCTTTGTATTTGAGAAACCAGCTTCAAGAGCCTCTTTTGATAAAATCATCTGACCGTTCATGGATCCCTCGCCTACCATTCCTAAAATATTGCGCCCCTGACTGCCTTCGAACTGGTAATCTTGATTAAAAGTATTGGGATAAAGCAGTACAGTTGTTAAATTTGTATATTTCCAATTTTTAAAAGCGAAAACAGGTATTATAGCACTTGCCGCTACTAACATATAATCTTTTAAAGAAACTTCAACACCAATTCCTTCTACAGATACATGATCTAAAAAATGTAAGCAGCGCTTTTCAAATTCAATTTTATCCGCTTCTTTCAAATTTCGATAGTACTGTACTTCTTTCAAAAGAATATCTTTTCCCTCTTTACTCAGAACGCGCCTGATGGCTTTGCTATTTTTCTCCGTTTTATTTAAAAGGTAATACACCAGATATATAACAGCGGGTACCAAAATAACAATAAACAATTTCTCCATATTTTCTTATTTTACATTTATCCAATCCGGGTTACGCTCTTTCAAATATTTGAGAAAGCCTTTGTAATGCGCGGCCCCAAACATAATTAGAATTTTCTTTTGTGAAGCATCCGCCACCAAAGCTGCTAAATTTTGTTCTCTTTTTTTCATTATAAATTCCCGGTCGAAAATATTTCTAAACGTTGCTTTTATAGGTTTACAAGTATAAGGCTCATTTAAAGGAGTTTTCCAGTCACATGAATCAAGAATAATATCACCATAGCTGTATTCAAATTCGTCCAAAAGTTCATTTTTTGGAATATCAGCAATAACTGCTGTATTATAATCAACTTTAAAAAACGAATATTGGGGCTGTTGGATGATTCTACTTCCGAGATTTTTATAAAGTGGAGCCATTAATACTTTTGTTGTATCTGAAGTTTTTTCATAGACTTTGGTACTACCTATTACGTGTCCTACTAATTTTCGAAACTTCCGATCATATACATCTCTTTGTTGGGCACTATCCACTTGGTAGGCAATACTTTCATAAAATACAACAAACCCTTGATTTTGTAATGAGTCGACCATTCGCTGAATATAATCGTAATAATTACGTTTACCTAAATGCCGCATGGGAATGTAAATCAGCTCACGTTCACCATTTTTTAAGTGATGTGTCCGCGATGCATTTTGTAAAACTCCAGTCGATTGTACCATAAGGGATTCGGCACATGAGAAAAACAGAAGCGAAAAGATAATTAAAACAAAATAATAGCGCATACTAATGGAAAAATAAATTTGCAGTGATGTAATGCCCTTTACAATTATCATGCAGTTTTTAGTATTTTCAATAAAAAAGCAGTACCGAGGGTACTGCTTTTTTATTGAAAAGATTGTTATAAAAGTTATGCTACATGAGCACGTAACATCCAAGCCATCTTGTCATGCTGCGCTAGTAAACCAACAAGAAAATCTTCAGTCGCCTGATCTCCAGCTTTTTCGACCGCATCCAAATTTCCTCTAATATTCATAATAACAGATTCATGATCTGACAGTAATTCCTTGAAAAACCCTTTACTATCTGTATGTTCGTACTTCGTCTCTGTAAGATGGGTCAATTCTAGATATTTGGCGTATGAACCTACTGCATAATGTCCGATTTGACGGATGCGTTCTGCGACTTCATCAATAATTTCTGCCAATTCATTATACTGCGATTCCAAAAATAAATGCGCGGCATGAAAATCTGGACCTTCAACATTCCAATGTGCATTTCTTGTTTTTTGATACACAATACTTTCATCCGCTAACACATTATTCAAAATAGCGGCTACCTTTGCCAAGTCTGCTTCTTTAATACCAATTTTTGCTTTCATAATGAATTATTTTACAATTTATTTAAATTATTAAAATCACTGTTACTTGATATACAATATTAATAAAATGAGGCCGTAAAGCCCATTAATTAAGAAATAATATTGTCATAAAAATAACATCATTTTTGTACTTTTGTACGCATAATGAAAACAACAATGATGAAGGGGAATTGTTTGAACGGTGATCTATACTTTCACGAATTTAATGAGGAAATCAAGGAAATACTTTTACCTACACATTTTACTTTCCCCTTCTGTTATGAACCACATGAACTGGCAAAACAAGCCTGCGCATCTGTTCAAGAATATATTCTTACTCAAACGGAATGGGTTCATAATTTTGGTTTAAACGAAAAAATGGATGGACAGGCCATTGGTAAAATGTTCGGTGTATTAATTGTCCAAGATCAAGATGGTCATATTGGATTTCTAGCTGGCTTCTCCGGTAAACTGGCTGGCAAAAATGATCATCGCTATTTTGTACCTCCGGTTTTTGATATGTTAACGGAAAATTCTTTTTTTCTGTTAGAAGAGGAACACCTCAATAACCTTAATAAGCAAATTACAGCATTAGAGCAGAGTGAAACAGGTACGCAACTGAAAGAAAAGCTTGATGATACTAAAGTGAGGCTGGATCAGCAATTGGCCAACTTTAAAGAAAATCTGAAAATTCAAAAGAAAGAACGTAAACAACTTCGAGACAAATCAAAATTAACCCTATCAGCTGCATCATATCAACTGCTTGAAGAAGATCTGATCAAACAAAGTTTAAGAGATAAGTTTGAACTGAGTGTTTTCCAAAAACAATATCACCATGATATTTCCATCGCTGAAAAACCGCTAAATGATCACCTCAATATAATAGCCGATTTAAAGGAAGAGCGTAAAAAACGTTCTGCACAGTTGCAAAATCAATTATTTGCACAATACAATTTTAAAAATGCGAAAGGGGAAACTAAAAATGTCATTGACATTTTTAACGCATACAATTTGCAACCACCTGCTGGATCTGGTGAATGTGCCGCACCAAAACTATTGCAGTATGCTTATTTAAATGATTACAAGCCAATTGCACTTGCCGAATTTTGGTGGGGACAATCGCCTTCAGCTGAAGTACGAAGACATCAAAGCTACTACCCTGCATGTCGCAATAAATGTGAACCTATTCTCGGCTTTATGCTTGAGGGATTACAGGTTGATAAAAATCCGATGCTCGAAAGCCCTGATGAAAGCATTGAACTCCCCATTATTTACGAAGATGAAAGCCTGATCATTATAGATAAGCCTGAAGAATTCCTATCCGTCCCTGGCATACATGTTAAAGATTCGGTCTATACACGCATGCTTAAAAAATATCCCGATGCAGGGCCTTTAATTGTTCATCGGTTAGATATGTCTACATCCGGAATTCTTGTGATAACCAAAACTAAAGAAGCTCACAAATTTATTCAGAGTCAATTTATCAACCATACCATCGTCAAGCAATATATTGCTTTACTTGATGGCATTATCGATACCGATTCTGGAATTATATCACTACCTCTACGGGTTGATCTTGACGATAGACCTCGACAGTTAGTCTGTTATGAAAATGGAAAGAAAGCAGTTACTAAATGGGAAAAAATCGAAATTATAAACGGTAAAACCAAAGTGCGATACTTTCCATTGACAGGAAGAACACATCAACTTCGCCTTCATTCTGCTCATCCTAAAGGAATGAACTGTCCTATTGTTGGAGACGATCTTTATGGTCAAAAATCTGATCGATTACACTTGCATGCTGCTTATATTGAGTTTAACCACCCCACTACAAAAGAGCGCATTCATTTTGCGTCGGAACCCAATTTTTAAAAAATCAAAACAACTTCGTTGACCTTTTTGTTACAATAGTCAACGAGATTGGTTGTATTTAGGTCGAATTTCATCATAAAGAAGTAAAATTATAGTCAGTTTATTCTGACATTAAAACAAATGTACTGCTATTCAACAAGTTAATAGTCGATTAATAAAAATAGTGAAGTTAAAAAATTGTAAATGTTTTATTAATTCTTAATTTTTTATTTCTTTTGCATACAACTTATTAGAACTTTTAAGTTAAAAAGTCAGAAATTAAGATGGTGTTGTAACACGTATCGGTAATTTGTGATATAATTAATGTAAAATTATGGAATACCAACGTAGTAGCAGTACAATTGCAAAAACACTATTTTTACTGGCATCAGTCATGTTAGTAAGTATTACTGCAGCATTAGGCCAATTAAAAACAGTACAGGGGATCGTTAAGGACAGCAAGACGAAACAACCGATCGGCTATGCGACAGTTGCTGTTGTTGGAGCACCTGCTGCCCCCGGCAATGCGACTTCGACTGAAGAATCCGGACGGTTCACCTTAAAATTTCCAAAGAATTATGTGAAAATCCGTGTATCAAGTATTGGGTATGATTATAAAGATGTATTTGTTACGAATGACGAAACGCAACAGATCGAGGTATTAATGGAATCTCAGGACAATACCCTTGATGAGGTTGTAGTCAAAGCAAAAAAGAGAAAGTATACAAACAAAGATAATCCTGCTGTCGCATTGATCCGTAAAGTAATCGAAAATAAAAGTAAAAATAGATTAACAGGGCAACAATTCGCGCAGTATGACCAATACGAAAAGATCTCTTTAGGACTGAGCAATTTGTCAGAGAAATTTGTAAACAAGAAGATATTCAAAAATTACCAATTTCTTTTTGAAGTAGATGATTCGGCTAAAACTGCAAATAAATATCTATTGCCTGCTTTTATGGAAGAGAAACTTTCAAAAGTATATTTTCGTAAGGACCCTAAAAAAACAAAACAATATATCATAGGAGAGCAACGTGCGCAATTTGATCCCAAATTTATTGATAATGATGGTTTAAGTGCATATTTCAATAAACTTTATGAGACAGTAGATATTTACGATAACAATATCACGCTGGTAACGAATCAATTTTTAAGTCCAATCGCCAACTCGGCTCCCACATTTTACAAGTTTTTTATCACAGATACGATAAAAACACAGCAACCGTGGTTAGTTGAACTTAGTTTTTTTCCACGCAATAAAGCGGACATGCTTTTCAAAGGCCAGTTATATATTACACTGGATGGTAACTATGCTGTACAAGGTGCTAATATGACTGTCGCTGATGATATCAATTTGAACTTTGTAAGGGACATGAATATTGAACTCAAATTTGATCAGGATGAGAGTAAAAGATTCTATTTAAGTCAAAGTACACTTGGTATTGATTTTTCTTTAACAGATAAAGGAACAGGTATTCGTGGTAATAGAACTGTCAACTATAAAAATTATAAAACTGGCGTTGTTCAACCGGATAGTATTTATAGTGGTCCTGAAACGGTAATTGCTTACAATATAGCAGATGGAAAGGGTACTCGAAAACTTTTTGATACGCAACGTCAAATTCCTTTAACGAAAAATGAGCTGAATATTTATCATAATATCGACACCCTGCAACAGATTCCTTCTTTTAAAACCTTTATGGATATTGCAGCTTTGGTATTATCGGGATATAAACAGGCTGGTCCTGTTGAAATTGGTCCGGTAAATACTTTTTATAGCTTTAACCCTGTCGAAGGATTTAGACTTCGTGTTGGTGGTAGAACTACAGAATCATTCAGTAAAAGATTTTATGCTGAATCGTATGCAGCATATGGATTTAAAGATGAAAAATGGAAATACTTTTTAAGCGGAACTTATGCTTTCAACAATAAGTCTGTTTATTCATTTCCAGAACACTACATCCGGGCATCGTTCCAACGTGACACCAAGATTCCTGGTCAAGCTTTAGAATTTATACAAGAAGATAACTTTTTGCTATCCTTCAAAAGAGGTGATAATGAAAATTACATCTATAATGATGTTTATCGCGTTGATTATAGAAAAGAATTTGAAAATCGCTTAAGTATTGGATTGGGATTTAATGCAACAAAACAATCGCCAGCAGGATCTTTAAGGTATCAGATCATAGATGATAATGGTCAAACTAAAGTGTTCAACGAAATCAATTCAACGGAGTTATCAGTAAATATTCGCTACGCTCCGAATGAACAGTTTTATCAAGGAAAGCTTTATCGTACTCCTATATTTAATGAATACCCTATTTTTAACTTTAACTACACGGCTGGACTTAAAGATGTATTCAAAGGCGAATATAGTTATCACAACTTTAACGTAGGAGCATTCAAAAGATTTTACCTGAGCCAGTTCGGCTATGCAGATATTGATGTCGCAGGTACTTATATTGCTGGTAAAGGAATTCCATTTCCTTTCTTAACGATACACCGTGCGAATCAGACTTATGCATATCAGCTTAATTCTTACAACTTGATGAACTTCTTGGAATTTGTCAGTGACCACCATGCATCCGCTAATATACAATACTACATGAATGGTTTCTTGTTAAACAAAATTCCAGGTATTAAAAAGCTAAAACTTCGTGAAGTATTTAGTTTTAAAGCTGTGTACGGTGGGCTTCGAGATGAGAACAACCCAGATCATTCTGACAAAGTATTTGACTTTCAGAAAAATGCTGACAATATACAATCTTCATACACCTTTGGATCGGATCCATACATGGAGGCTAGTGTTGGATTGTCCAATATTTTCAAAATACTTCGCGTAGATTATGTCCGGAGATTAAATTATCTTGATCACCCAGGTGCTCCTAAATCGGGCATAAGGGCTAGAATAAAATTTGATTTCTAACATAAAAAGGCTTTCTAATAATAGAAAGCCTTTTTTTTATAATATGATTTTAAAGCTTATTTACCTTCCAGTGCGGAAATAAACGGAGCGCGGAATTTAGGATCTTTCTCTTTAAATTCTAAAGATTTTTTATACGTATCAATGTTGAAAAACATTTCAGCCGGTTCTCCTGACTTTTGCTCTAAAAATAATTTAAAGCTATAAGTTGCTGTTTTATCAAGATCAGCATTTACTTTATTTGAAGAGAAAACTGTCGGTACCAATGTTGCACTTGCGAAAGGACCAGAAGCTGGTACTTCATATATTTTACCCAATGCTTTTATAAAAGCATCACTCTCTGCACCTAAAGAAGAAATTTTAATTTTACCTTTTGTAAAACCAACATCTTCATTAGCGACATCATCAATAATTCCGGCAGGGATAAGATTTACGACTTCTACTTTCAATCCAACAGTATCTCCTTTGAAGGTACTTTTAGCCGTATAGATGTAACTAGAATCCGTTTTCACATCATCAACAATACGTAAGAAAAGATGTTTATTATTAGTGACAGGTCCATCAATGGTCAATTCCTCAATAGGAATGTTACTTTTTTTTGATTTATCGCCACCTTGTTGGTTTTGGGTAGTGTTGCCACATGCTGTCGCAAAAGCTAACGCAGATAGAACAGCAATTTGATTTATTTTTCTCATCTTTTTCAGTAATTATGTTTATCAGTAAAATCGTTTACTAAAACTAACGATTTTTACTGATAAACAAATAAAATAGATTGATTGTTTTACTTAATTAAAGCATCATATAAGATTTCTACAGGGTGGTAAGAATGTCTTGCCGCTCCATCTTTAATCTGGTGCCGGCAAGATGTACCTGCCGCAGCAATCCATGTAGAAGAATCCGTATTTCGGACCGTAGGCAACAAAACCAATTCTGCTACTTTCATCGAGATGTCGTAGTGTTCTTTTTCATAACCAAATGATCCCGCCATACCACAACAGCCTGATGGAATCACCTCTACTTGGTAGTTTTGAGGAAATGACAAGACTTTCTCTGTTGTTTCTACTAAATGAAATGCTTTTTGATAGCAATGTCCATGCAACTTAATTGTTTTCTCACGCGTACTGAACTGCTCTTTTTGAATACGGCCAGCTTCAATCTCTTTCAGTAAAAACTCATCAAACATCAATGCATTTTTAGCTACTCTACTTGCATCTTCATAGAGATCCGAATCTACCAAAGAAAGATATTCATCTCTAAAGGTAATGATACCCGATGGTTCTATTCCTAATAAGGGGGTCTCCTCTGTTATTAGATCTTTCAAAAAAGTAATATTTTTATTAGCGATCTTCTTCGCTTCTTTAACCAGACCTTTTGAAAGATAAGTTCGGCCACTCTCAATATGTTTTGGAATAATCACTTCATAGCCTAAAGCAGTTAGTAATTTATATGCTGTAATACCTATTTCGGCATCGTTATATTCTGTAAATTCATCTGCGAATAAGTATACGCGCCGCTTTGCATCTGTCTTGTTTTTCTGTTTTCTCACCCATTGTGACAATGTAGTACCAGCTACCAACGGCAGTGATCTCTTAGGGGCAAAACCAATGGTTCTTTTTACAAGGCCCGCTAAAAAGTCATTTTTGACAACAAAGTTGTATAAGGGCGCTACCAGTGATCCTAATTTTTGAGATTCTGTGAAATTTGCAATCACTCGCGACCGGAAGGGCACACCATGCTCATCGTAATAATGTTGTAAAAACTCGGCTTTCATCTTAGCTACATCAACACTAGAAGGGCATTCAGTTTTGCAACCTTTACATGATAAACATAAGTCCATCACTTCTTTTAATTCTTCATGGTCAAACCGGTTCTCTTTTGTTGAATTTGTCAAAAATTGACGCAACATATTGGCACGGGCGCGTGTCGTATCCTTTTCATCGCGTGTAGCCATAAAAGAGGGACACATCGTTCCACCGGTAATTTCTGTTTTTCGGCAGTCACCTGATCCGGAACACTTCTCGGCCAGACGTAGGATACTTTCCTCTTTCGAAAAATCGAAATAGGTCTTTATCTGTGTTGTATTTTTATTATTATCATAACGGAGATGGGTGTCCATTGGTGGTGTATTTACAATCTTATTGGCATTAAATACGCCTTTAGGATCAAATATTTCTTTAACCTGCTCAATGAGTTTAAAGACTTTTCCTCCTAAAACTTTCTCAATAAACTCACCTCTCAGACGACCATCACCATGCTCACCACTTAAAGATCCATTGTATTTTAAAACTAAATCTGTTGTCTTTTCTAAGATCGAGCGAAAAGTTTTTACCCCCGATTCTGTTTTTAAATTAACAAAAGGCTCAATATGGAGTTCTCCTGCTCCAGCATGCGCGTAATAAGATGCGTGAACTCCCTCTGCAATCAATAAATTTTGAATATCTGCTACATATGCAGGTAAATCTTCCGGAGAAACCGCACAATCCTCAATCAAATTAACCGGCTGACTATCTCCGGGTAAATTACGGATTAACCCTAAACCCGCCTTCCGTACATCCCAAACCAAATTGGTCTGCTCACCTGTTATATATGGATAAGCATAACCCAAATGCTTTTCAATCAACGCGGCCTTCAATGCCATCGCCTTTGCTTCCACTTCATCTGGCGTATTTCCTCTGAACTCCACTATAAGCAAAGCTTTGGGATCACCTTCTATAAAAAAACGATTATATTGATAAGTGGGGTGCCCGACAGTAAAATCCATGATATACTTATCGACAAGTTCCGAGGCTTCGGGATTATGTGACAAAGCAATCACATTACCTTCCATACACGCAATCATATCGTCAAAGTGGATACATAGGAGACCTAATTCTTTAGGCGGTAATGGTAATAATTGCAACTTGGCCTCTGTAACGATCGCTAGGGTTCCTTCAGAACCAGCTAATAGACGGCACATATTGAAAGGAGCAGTTTTATCCGATACCATATCCAGTGCATATCCTGTATTTCGTCTTGTTATCGACCGCTTGGGATATCCCGATGCTATTGCCTGCATATTTTCTTCCACTGTCAACATCGCATTCAATTCGCGGTAAATTGCACCTTCCCTATCTTTTTGTATTAATTTTTTGAAATAAGATGCTTCGTCCAACGCTTCAAATACGACCTCAGACTGATCATCTAATATGACATTCGCTGTTAATAAATTTTGACGGGTATCGCCCCATACAATGGAATGTAATCCGGAGGAATTATTACCGATCATTCCACCAATCATCGCACGACTTGCTGTTGAGGTTTCTGGACCAAACATGAAGCCAAATGGTTTGAGGTAATGATTGAGATCATCACGAATAACACCAGGTTGCACACGCACCCATTGTTCTTCGACATTTAATTCAAGTATCTTATTAAAATACTTCGAGATATCCATAACGATACCATTTCCAACAACCTGACCAGCTAAGGATGTACCTGCTGTCCTCGGAATAATCGTAATGCCGTTTGCAGATGCAAACTGTATTAAAATTTTGATATCTCCACTATTTCTGGGAATCGCTACAGCTAAAGGTAGTTCTTGGTACACGGATGCATCAGTGGAATAGGCAAGACGGATGGTATGGTGATAAGCAGAATCATCATAATACAAGTCCCCCGTTAAAGATTGCGATAATTGATCTAAAGAAATATTTTCCTTCACAGTATGGTATAATTTGTATCAACAAATCTAACTATTTTAAATAATGAAAAGAATTGATAATGCAAGAAAATGAAAAAACAATATTAAACATGCATAAAAACGCATGTATATGATTTTTTGATGCTGCAAATAAGATGTACTTTTGCAGTAAAATATTTTAAGATGCGTAAAACCCTCATGCGATATAGCCTTCACTCCGACTTCATCATCTATCTGATTCGTATTTTGATCGGTTTTTCTATTGGTTACTTTTTATATATCAGCTTTCCTGAATATTCAGCAATATGGGCTTTAATTTCTATTGTTTTAGTGATTTCTCCGGATGATAATGAAGCAACAAAAATTGCTTTTGATAGAACTAAGTCTAATTTTATTGGTTCGGCGACGGGTATACTGTTTTATTTTACCAATCTTCCTCAGATGTGGTCTATGCTTTTGGGTGTCATCACATCCGTCGCTATATGCAGGTTATTCAATATCCTAAGTGTGGCCCGTACAGCAATGGTAGCCATGATCATTGTCGTGGTTCATGAACATCAATTAAAGTCATATGTTGCCGCACTCGATCGTTTTGCCTGTGTCACTATTGGTTGTCTCATAGGATTGATTGTCACTCTTAGCACCAGTTATATCATTAAAATATTACGTGAAAAATACTCGATGGAAACCTTTAGCGAATAATATTCGATGAGACACCTAAAATACCAAAGATAATTCAAAAGAACACAAATACCCTAATAATCAGATTATTAAATAAAAAAAACTAGTACTCAGGCTAGTGAAAAGACTTTTTGTTCTAAAAAAAATAACCTCGCAAATAGAATTATATTCTGAATTCAACTAAATAATTTGAATATTATTCGAAATATCACTACCTTTGCATTCGATATGACAAAAGTAGAATATAATTTAGATCATGTAGATTTCAAAATCTTGCGTTTAATGCAGGATAATGCTCGAATCAATAATGCTGATATAGCAAGAGAGCTTAGTATGGCTCCTTCTGCGATTTTAGAACGTGTTAAAAAATTAGAGCAAAAAAATGTAATCCTACAATACAACGCCAAGATAAATCCAGCGGCAATTGATCAGAAATTACTATCGTTTATATTTATCAAGGCGAACGATATAATTGGAGAACAGAAAGTCGGTATTCTTCTAGCAGAGATACCCGAAGTGCAGGAAGTGCATGATATTGCTGGAGATGATGGTTACCTAATCAAAGTTCGGACGGCTGATTCTACTGCGTTAGTCGATTTGATGCGTAACACTTTGGGAAAAATTGAAGGAATAATTTCAACAAGAACCACAATTGTTTTGCAAACAGTGAAAGAAGAACAACAATTAGTTATACCGGAATAATTTAGGAAAGGAATAGAGAGATGTTAAATAATAAAGTACAACAAGCAAGCCCTTTAATGATCGTACTCGCGTATGCTGTCGTATACATTGTATGGGGGTCGACTTTTTTCTTTATTGAAAAAGCGCTACACAGTTTCCCGCCATTCATTTTAGGATCTTTTAGGTTTATTACTGCAAGTATTTTGCTGATGGGGTACTGTGTATTGAAGGGTTATAAAATATTCAACAAGAGAGCAATCCGCGATTCTATTGTTGTCGGATTTTTACTCTTATTTATTGATATGGGTGGTCTTATCTGGGCAGAGCAATATGTTTCAGGTGGTGTTGCGGCGATTATTGCGGCAGCAGCGGCGATTTGGTTTGTTATTCTTGATAAACCAAAATGGAAAGAAAATTTCAGCAGTAAATCTACCATCGCTGGTTTGATTTTAGGCTTTGCTGGTGTTGTTTTACTCTTTGTAGAGCAAATCATCGCAAGCAAATCTTCTGCAAATAAAGAAATAACCGTTATTGCTTTAGTGATTATGGTGCTTGGATCTATCGCCTGGACTGCAGGTTCATTATATTCCAAATACCAGAAGAAAAGCCAGCAAGAAGAGACGGAAGATTTACATGTCTCCGTAAAGACTGCATGGCAGATGATTACAGCAGGTGTATTATTTACAATTGTTGCCAGCTTAAATGGTGAATTTGCTCATTTTAGTTTTCAACAGGTAACGCCTATCGACTGGTTTAATATATCGTACTTAATTGTTTTTGGATCTATTTTAGCATTCAGTTCTTACATCTGGTTGCTATCAGTAAGACCTGCTACGGAAGTAAGTACATATGCCTATGTTAATCCTATTGTAGCATTGGTATTAAGTTACTTTTTCAGTAGCCATGCCGTGACATACATACAAGTAATAGGCCTAGTTATTATATTGGTTTCCGTATTGCTGATGAACTGGAAATTATATAAGAATAATAAAATGGTTGCAAAAATCACAAAAACTACCATTGCAGATCGTCGGAAATCAATACGATTGAGAAATCAAAGAGATGCTGTGGTCAGAAAAGACATTAAAAAACCAGAGGTTGCCAATTAGAAAAAGCGCCTTCTTTTGCATATTGATAATAAAAGCTTAACAAAAATGTTAGGCTTTTATTATCTACATTTGTACCGAAAACACTTATTACATGATGAAACTTACTATACATCAACTTCAATATGTAACCTTCGGGTTTTTAGCTATTTTACTTAGCACATCTTGCAGCAAAAAATTAAGTCCTGTCCAAAAGGACTTTAAGCAATACGAGATCAATAAAAGCACCGTTGAGGATACCGCGATCGTAGCTATTTATAGTCCCTATAAAAAGCAAATGCAGGCAGAGATGAACCGGGTAATCGGCTTCTCGGAAGTTGCATTGACTAAAGAGAAAACTCCTGAAACTTTAATGGGAAATTTCTTTACACAAGCGCTATTGGTTGCCAGTGAAAAAATCAACAACAAGGCTGATATCGCTTTTGCAACAAAGGGCGGTATTCGCAATGAAATAAAAGCGGGAGATATTACTGTAGAGAGTGTTTTTGAGGTTATGCCATTTGAAAATCAGCTTACCGTGATGGAGCTGAGCGGTGAACAAATTGAACAACTCGCCAACTTTATTGCGGCAACAGGGGGGCAACCTGTTTCAGGAATTACCTTATCTATCCAAGATAAAAAGCCAATAAATATTCAGGTACAGGGAAAAGATATAGACAAAAATAAAACCTATAAAGTAGTCACCTATGATTACCTAGCGAATGGAGGAGACAATTTAGATTTATTTACACATGCGCTTAAAAGAACTGATTATCCTCAAAAAGTAAGGGAAAGCTTGATGGACTATATTTCCAGCTTTACAAAAAATGGTCAAAAAATTAATATGCAATTAGATGGAAGAGTTAAAATCATTAAATAGAAGAGGCTTTATAAAGACTGCCGCAGGCCTTTCTGCAGCAGTAACCCTTGGTACGTTACCATTCTCATCATTTGCAGGTTCAAAAAAAATAAAATTAACCATTCTACATACCAATGATGTTCACAGCAGAATTGAACCCTTTCCTATGGATGGCGGTAGATATCAAGGATTGGCAGGAGTTGCACGCAGAAGTACACTTATCAAAAAAGTAAGGGCTGAGGAAGATCATGTTCTTTTGTTGGACGCAGGCGATATGTTCCAAGGTACTCCCTATTTTAATCTGTTTGGAGGGAAATTAGAGCTTGACTTAATGACCAAATTGGGATATGATGCGGGTACATTTGGTAATCACGAATTTGACAATGGGTTAAATGGGCTTATCAAATATCTGGATCACGCCAAATTTCCTTTTTTAACGGCAAACTATGACTTCACAGGAACAGTGCTGGAAGGAAAAACACAAGATTATACCATCTTCAAAAAAGGTGGAGTGAAGATTGGTGTTTTTGGTTTAGGGGTAGATATTGAAGGGCTGGTTGATCCGAATAATTTCAAAGGCATGAAATACCTGGATCCAATTCTTGTTGCGAACCGTGTGGTCAAAGAATTAAAGGAAAAGCATAAATGTGACCTTGTCATTTGTCTATCTCATTTAGGTTATCAATACGAAAGTGAGAAGGTATCCGACCTCGTATTAGCTTCCAAGACTAGTGATATCGATTTAATCATTGGTGGACATACGCATACCTTTTTGAAAGAACCTACTTTTGTAACAAACTTAAAGGGAACAAAGACAGCCGTTAACCAAGTGGGTTTTGCAGGAATAAACTTAGGAAGAGTTGATATTATTTTTGAACCTTCGACAGGTAAAAAGAATATGTTAGCCTCAACTTATGAAATTAACAATTCTATCGAAGCATCCCAATTAGTTTAAAAATAACATTTTTATCTAGCCAAAGGGATATGATTTATTCCTTTGGCTTTTTTTACATATTCACTTGAAAAAACTTTTATCCATCTATATCGGATCCTTCAAAGGGTTATCGCGCTCCGCATGGTTGCTCGCAATTGTAATGCTTATCAACAGAATGGGAAGCATGGTAATCCCATTTTTAGGAATTTACATGACCCAGGCTCTTAATTTCAACATTAAGCAGGTTGGTCTTGTTCTGATGTGTTTCGGCTTTGGATCTGTTTGCGGTTCATATGTAGGGGGTTGGCTGACAGATCGATTTGGGAGTTTTAAAGTCCAGCTACTCAGTTTGACATTAGCAGCTCCCCTATTTCTGATCACTCCTTACTTCAAGACTGTCGAGTCTTTAGGTATTATGATCTTTATTTTGAGTGCTGTCTTTGACGCATTCAGACCTGCCAACTCGGTTTCGGTCGCAAGCTATGCAAAACCTGAAAATATAACACGTGCTTTTTCATTGAATCGATTAGCGGTTAATTTGGGGTTTTCAATTGGACCTGCGGTTGGTGGCTTTTTAGCAGGGATATCCTTTAACTGGATATTCTACGGAAATGCAATGGCGGCAGCAGTGGCAGCGGTTGTCTTTTTTCTATTTTTCTATAAGAAGGAAAAAAACAATTTAAAAACTTTAAAAACAGCACCTGTTACCACGACATCGCAGCATAAAAAAGAACGAAATCCATATAAAGATAGTCCATTTATCATCTTTAATATCCTTTGCTGTATATTCTCATTATGTTTTTTCCAACTCATATCGACACTTCCTATTTTCTATCGTGAAGTGCATCACTTAAATGAACATGAGATCGGATTTTTAATGGGCTGGAGCGGTTTAATTATCGTTCTTTTAGAGATGTTTATTGTACATATTGCAGAAAACAAATTGACCATCACAAAAACATTGGTAATCGGAACACTTTTCTGTTCTATATCTTATGCCATGTTCAATATACATGCAGGGGTATTCATGCTCTATGTTACTTTTTTCGTGTTTGGCATCGGCGAAATGTTAACACTGCCTTTTATGGCAACTGTAACCATAAACAGGTCAACAGCCAAAACACAGGGAGCTTATATGGGCTTCAATTCATTAGCCTTCTCTGCTGCGAATATTTTTTCACCGCTTTTAGGGACAAATATAGTTGGATCCTTTGGATTCACAACACTTTGGTGGGCTACCTCTGCCGTTCTCGCCTGTACAGCAGTAGGATTTTACTTTGTTTTGAAACGTTTGTAGCAGTTCTAACGAATAGGTATACAATCGATTATTTTAGATTAAAATTGACTTAAAATACATATTATAGAAAAGGCCCGATATATAAATATCGGGCCTTTTCCGTAATATGTATTTTGCTCTTATTAACTGCTGAAGTAAGCTCTTACGTTCTTACCTTCTACCCAGTTCATAAATGCTTTATTGACAACTTTATTTCCTCCAGGAGTCGGATAATTACCAGAGAAGTACCAATCACCTTTATGATCAGGACAGGCAATATGTAAATTATCTAAAGTCTGGAAAATCACTGTTACTTCAGCTTTCAAATGATGTGGCGTAATGATTCTCGCAATTTCATTTGAAATTTCATCATCTGTAAAGGGTTCATAGATAGCTTTGACATAATTTTCTATTTCGTCAATATCTGCTGTTATCGAAACCAAACATTTTTGATATACTTCATCAATAATATGTGCTAAACCACGTTGTCTTAATAACGATATAGCTGCTTCAAAAGCAACAAACTCACCCATTCTAGACATATCGATACCGTAACAATCTGGGTAACGAATTTGCGGTGCTGATGAAACAATTACAATCTTCTTCGGATTCAGACGATCTAAAATTGTTAAGATACTTTGTTTTAAGGTTGTTCCTCTTACAATGGAATCATCAATCGCAACGATTGTGTCTTCATGATCTTTAACAATTCCGTAGGTTGTATCGTATACATGCTGTACCATATCAGTACGATCAGCATCTTGAGTAATAAATGTACGTAACTTAGCATCTTTCACATTCAATTTCTCAAAACGAGGATGAATGCTTAAAATATCTTCTAACTCACCGTCATCAATCTTATCAGCTCTATTTAATAAGGCATCCTTTTGAAAATCTCTAACGTAGGTATTGATACCATCCATCAGACCGTAGTAAGATACTTCAGCCGTATTTGGAATAAAAGAAAATACCGTGTTCTTAATATTATTATCAATTGCATTTAATACTTGCGGACATAAAAGGCGACCTAATTTTTTACGCTCTTTATAAATATCAGCATCTGAACCTCTTGAAAAATAGATACGCTCGAAAGAACATGATTTTTGCTCAACAGGCTCTCTAAACATTTCTTCGGTAACTGTCCCATCTTTTTTTGCAATCAACGCATGTCCAGGTTTAATTTCTTGAACTTTATCAATTGGAATATTAAATGCAGTCTGAATAACTGGTCTTTCCGAAGCAACAACAAGCACTTCATCGTCTTTATAATAGAAAGCAGGACGGATACCGGCAGGGTCGCGCATAACAAATGCATCTCCATGACCAAATATACCTGCAATCGTATAACCACCATCCCAAGTTTTTGCTGAACGCGTTAAGATTTTAGGAACATCCAAGTTTTTTGCAATCAGAGAACTGATTTCAATATTAGAATAACCTTCTTTCTTAAACTTGTCAAATAAATCCTGGTTTTCGTCATCTAAGAAATGTCCAATTTTTTCCAATACAGTAACTGTATCTGCCTTTTCTTTTGGGTGTTGACCTAGCTCGTACAACTGTTGCAATAATTCGTCAACATTTGTCATGTTAAAATTACCGGCAACAACCAAATTGCGAGACATCCAGTTGTTCTGTCTTAAGAAAGGGTGACAACTTTCAATGCTATTTTTACCATGAGTACCGTAACGCAAATGACCTAATAATACCTCTCCGGTAAAACTAACATTATCTTTTAACCATTGTGTATCTTTAGATTCCTCCGGATATGCCTTGTGTACAGATGCAAACTTCTTTTGTACATATTCAAAGATATCAGCCACAGCACTGGATCCCATCGCTCTGTAACGAGAAATGTACCGATTTCCTGGCTTTACGTCGAATTTTATGGTTGCAATACCCGCACCATCTTGGCCACGGTTGTGTTGCTTTTCCATCAATAAGTACAATTTGTTTATGCCGTAGTAAGGCGTACCGTATTTTTCCTGGTAATAAGAAAGGGGCTTTAACAGTCGAATAAGTGCAATACCGCACTCGTGTTTAATTGAGTCGCTCATATCTTGATTTGATGTCGCAAAAATAGCAAATATTTATAATTAGTTGTATCAAAAAAAGACTCTTGTATTTAAAAATTACAACTAGAAGACAAGCAAAACTATTTGATTAGCTGTTGCAAAGCTACTTGCAATACCTTAACATCATCAACACCATCTAAATGTTTTAATAATTTGTGTGTTTTTGCATCGTAGATATATAGTGAAGGTGTTTGTGTAGGTTTAAATAAGCTAATAAACTGTCCATTTTTATCCAAAATAAAAGATACGTTAGGATGAGGTCTCAATTTCTTTGCAAACATATTTATAAATCCTTCCACATATTCGACATCATTCATGGCAACAAAGTAGAATTTAATATTTTTAAACGCCTGTAGCTGATCCGCTATCCCCGCCCCCATTTTCTGACAATGACTACAGCCCGTATCGTAGTAATTAAAAATGATAAGTCCCTCCTTTGGTAAATCGGACGTTTTAAAAGATTTACCGGTAAATACCTCTTGAAGAGAAAAATATGGGATCTGTGTAGGCGCCTGAGCACTGACCCGCTTTGTTGGTATAATTAAAAAAGTAATTAGTATTAATGTAAATGTTTTCATAAGCTTAAAAATAAAACAGTATTGCCAAAGGTTAAATATACGAGTCAAATTGTACACATAACACCAAGCTGTTAGTTTATTTACAAAAAATAACGTAAGTTTGGTTGATTAACTTTTTTTAGAACGTCACTTAACACAATTAAACTGTGAAAAAACGTATTGCCATATTTGCTTCAGGTTCTGGTTCCAATGCCCAAAAAATAATGGAGTATTTTAAATATTCTGAAGATGCCGAAATCGCTATCGTATTGAGCAATAATGCTGATGCATATGTTATCCAAAGAGCTGATAATTTTGAAATACCTGTCCACGTATTTGACCGAAATGAATTTTTCAAATCGGACGAAATTGTTAAAATGTTAAAAAACTTAAACATTGACTTAATTGTACTTGCAGGATTCCTTTGGTTAGTTCCTAATAATCTTTTACAAGCTTTTCCCAATAAGATTATTAATATCCATCCAGCGCTGCTACCTAAATATGGTGGCAAAGGTATGTATGGTGATCATGTTCATAAAGCCGTATTGGCAAATAAAGAAACAGAGCATGGCATAACAATTCATTTTGCAAATGAGCATTTTGATGAAGGAGAAGTAATTTATCAAGGCCGATTTAAAGTAGAGCCTCATGATACTTTAGAGGTAATTAAGTTTAAAGGACAACAATTAGAACATCAGCAATACCCTAAAGTAATTGACAACTTACTAAAAAAGATGTAATTTAACGTTTTTTATTTAGACTGCTTATAAATAATATATATCTTTGCATTATGAATACTTCAGAATTGCAAGGAACAGAATTTCAAGATACATTCTCAAAGGAGAAAATAGATTTTTGTGCTGATACAAAAGCATCAAGTCCATTTTCTCCTTTTTCATGTGCTTGTTTCAAAAAATGTTGTAAGAAATATAAAAAAGGGAATCGTTGCGGCAAATGTCCAAAGCGCTAATTTTTGCCTACTCTTCTTCCAGATAATTCAGATCTTTATCAAAGCTCTCTTCGAGCTGTGTTAATGCATATATAGCAATTCCTGATAATAAAAATATCATTATAAATGCGGCTGTAATAATACCCCAGTGATTGACAAGAACACCGTACAACATTGTTGAAGGGATCAGTGCTCCACGAACAAAGTTAGGTGCAGTAGTGGCCACTGTAGCTCGCAAATTCGTCCCGAACTGTTCTGCAGATATGGTGACAAAAGTTGCCCAATAACCTATACCAAGTCCCATAAAAAAGGAAAGCCATATAAATTTAGTCTCAGACAAACCATCACTTAATAAGTACCATGAAGAACTTACGAGGATAATTATTTGACACAGTAAAACGACTTTCTTTCGTGATTTCAAAACCTGAGCTAATAAACCTGCCAGTAAATCCCCTAAAGAAATCCCCAGATAGGTGAACAAAACTCCTTTTCCAGCACTAAGAACAACTGGCGCATGTAGCGCTTTACCAATCTCTGGAGCCTGAGTAACCAATACGCCTACCACAAACCAAATCGGTAATCCGATGCACAAACAGTATAAATATCTTTTAAAACGACGTTTATCCGTAAAAAGCATACTAAACTTGCCCTTCACGACTGTTTTCTCTTCTGCTGTTTTAAACAAGCCAGACTCGAGTGCTCCTACCCGCATTAACAGTAACAACAATCCCATACCGCCGCCAACAAAGTAAGCAGTTCTCCAATCATATTGTTCAGATATAAAATATCCTAAAACGGCGCCTAAGACACCAACTGTAGCAACCAGCATGGTACCATACCCACGTTTTGATTTATGCATGCTTTCGCTAACTAAGGTAATACCGGCTCCCAATTCACCAGCTAAACCAATACCGGCAATGAAACGAATGATGCCGTACGTCATCACATCATGTACAAAACCATTCGATATGTTCGCCAATGAATACAGCAAAATCGAACCAAACAAGACTTTCAATCGTCCAAACTTATCACCAATGATCCCCCAGATCACGCCTCCAATCAGCAATCCGCCCATCTGCATATTTAATACAAACTCCCCCTCAGAACGCATATCTGCGGGAGAAACACCGATTTCTTCAAAAGATTTTACACGAACAATCGAAAAGATAATGAGGTCATATATATCAACAAAATACCCCAATGAGGCAACAAGAATAATAATCCAAACATTCTTGTTTGAGGACATTTCGGGTTGGTTAGCCATATTTTATATTTTTATAAAAATATCATTGTGGAACCATTTTTACAAATCAATTAGCAAACGAATTTTAATTTATTGTATTACATTTGCACCATGTTGTATAGTCCCAAATCCCTAAAGTGGTTATTAAGAATTTACCCGCCATTTTTATTCCAACGCATATGGGTCAAAAAAATTCATACAGACTTTCAAGGTGTGGATGTAAAAATTATCAAAAGTATTTTCAATAAAAATTCAAACAGTACCATATTTGGTGGAACAATTTTTTCAGCAGTTGATCCTTTTTATGCGATTCTTATTGATCAGCGCTTACAATCGCATGGATTTAAAAAAACTGTAGCTTGGCTCAAATCAGCATCCATTGAATATAAAAAGCCTGGCTTGACCAATCTTAGATTTTCGATCAAAATAACTGACGAGGATTTTAATGAATGCATGGATACACTTAAAAACAGAGGTCGGATTATTAAGACATTTTCTGTAGAAATTGTGAACGATCAAAATGAAATTTGTGCCATTGCGAAAAATGAAATCTATATTCGTGACCTGAATTTTACATACACCAGAGTATAATAAGCTATTATCTTCTTTAGCAATACTATCTTTTGGATGGAATAAAAAATACTCCTTCAGAAAGTTGATCCTTAACAAAAACAAAGGATGGATAAACAGTTAAGAAAGAAGTTTCCGGGAATTGAATATTTGCAATTGGACAATATGGATACTTGTAAATAAAAAGGAGTGTCCGATTTTTCTGAACACTCCTTTTCTTAGTCATTACATAATAATGAGCAATATCGATTTGCTTTTAATCTATTTGTTGCAACTAAAAATTAACCAAATTCTGACCGTCATAATAACTCGGACGACTAATACCCAAGAAACTCAATATCGTTGGCGGTACACTGTATAAATATGGAGCTCCATTGTAGTCAGTTATGTTACGATAGAAAATAGGAACTGTTAATGTACTTCGCGTAATTGTAGCACTATTTTTAGTCAAGATATCTATTTTAGGTGTCACCATTGAACCATTATATACTGTCCCTGATATTTCATTACCTTTTGTATACAAAACCAAGTCTGCTTGCTGTGGATGTGATGACGTCAGAGAAGTAAAACCATAAGCGCTGATACTAGTTTGTGGTAAAGCAGATTTGAACAACCTTATTTCGGAAATACTACCCGTAAAGTAAGGGTTATAATTACTAGTTACGTCCTGCCCGATTTTAAACGGACTACCACTCTGTAAATCTCCAACTGAAGAAATATTACCTTCAGCTACTTGGATGCCACCATCAAATAAGGTAGCTTTTTGTGTCGTACGGTTAACCACCACCGCTACATGATGCCATAACTGATCACTTAGATCCACCCCATCGATATCCAAGCGATTAGTTCCATCTCCAAAGTTAGCTCTAATTATACCGTTTCTATTGGATATAATTATACCCTTATTATAACCACTCGCCCAGTTTTTATTACCAATAATAACAGGGTCACTGCTAGTTGCAGTTGCTCTTACCCTAAACTCAATCGTAAAACTGCTTGTTGCGCTAAGATTAAGATTACTTAACGTTGGTAACTGCCCGTAAACATTGGTTTTAAAATCAACAGTCGTAATGTTATGGGAATTTGATTCAGTTGTTGTAGTTGGTAATGTATTGACCAGTTGCGGTGTGATCGCGCTATTGTTCACAATGATAAATGCATTCCTCTCCAAATAACTACTACCGCCATGACTTAAGTCGCCACCATGATCTGTAGCAACAACAACCAACCAATTTTCATCATCATAAGTAGCACGTGATTTTATTGCATCCAATATTCTTCCCACTCTGTTATCAACTGCTTTTACCGAATCAATATACATTTGTGAAGTAAGCCTATAGTTGCTGGCATGCCCAGCATGGTCTACATTATCAAAATGACAAAATGAAACATCTGTATTGCTACTGGTAATTTCCTGTATAATTCTTGCTTCTGTAGCATCGTCACTGTTGCTGTTCTGCTTGACAGTTACATCCTGACTGGCCACAATAAAATTATTTATCGATGACCAAGTGGCTATTGATGCTGTTCTTAAAGAAGGTAAAGAAGTTTTAATCTGCCTAAAAAAAGAAGGGTAATTTATAAAATCAGCACCTGAAAAACTATTATCAGATGCTTTGTGTTTAGCAACACCAACGCCAGTAAACAATGCGGACCATCCATTTGATGACCAGGTAGGAATTTCTGTCAAAGCATTGGTACTGGTATAAGATTCGTCCATCAAAGCTTTTAAGTTTGGGGCATTGGAAGGCGTGAGCGCTTTCCAAACACAGCCATCTATCCCTATAAAAAGCACTTTTTTAGGCTTTTCAGATAAAAGACTATTGGCGGAGATCTTTCCATCTAAGGCTTGATTTTCTTTATCAGCCTGTGTTTCAAATTTTCTACACGAAAATGTAAATAGACCCATAATAATGATTAGGGGTAATAGCGATTTTATTTTTCTCATAAAAGTTTAATTGTTTACTAAAGCTAAACAATTAAACTTTGAGAATAAAATTATTTCTATAATTATTTCCCAATAAAAAGAGAAATAAACCACTGAAAGCCAATGTGAAGTACAATACCTAGAGTAAGTGTAAAAAAATATTTTATACTCTATTTGTTCACTAGATTTAATCCGTTTTCATTTGCTGATGCTCCCTTTACTTCAAAAGGATTTACTTAGTGTTCACTCAATAAGTAGATCTAAATAATACCTAAGATTGTGGTTACCCCACTGCTGTATTGGGGTAGTGAGCGCCTTAAAAATACATATAAGTGAGTAACGCCACTTGTATTTTTTGACACAATTAAAACTGTAAATAAAACAAATTTATCTAAGTTTGTCAGTAACAGACAAAATATTTCAATATGAAAAAATTAGCTTTTTTAGTTGCGTCAGCTTTTGCAATAACTTCATGTGCCAATAGCTCAAATACAAATAATCAAAATGATTTAGCGAAAACACAAGAAGAAACCATGAAAATTCATGATGAGATCATGCCGCAAGTAAGTATTTTTGATAAAGATGCAGTTACTATCGATTCAATCCTCACAAATCTTAGTGCTATAAAAACAGCTAAACCTGATCTAGATACAACAAATACTCGACAAGAATTGTCTCAGTTAAAAAGCAATCTCGAAGATGCAACAGATCATATGATGGATTGGATGAAAGACTATAGTGCCGATTCAACGACAGTAGATTATGCTAATCGCGAATTGACTAAAGTAAAAGACATGAAAGCAGTCTTTGATCGTGTATCAAAAGAGAAACAAGAAATCTTAAAAAAGTATTAATATGTTAAAATCAATTCAGATTGGTGCTTCTTTTCTTATTGCACTAACAACATTTACAATATCTAGTTGTCAGTCTAATACAGTTACACTTCCTATTTATGGTCAACGTGAACCAGTAGAGAAAATTATAGATGGTAAGACGGTTATTGATACCCTATACCATACCATCCCCCCTTTCAAATTTCTAAACCAAGATAGTGTCTATATAACGGATAAGAATTTTGATAACAAAGTGTATATCGCTAATTTCTTTTTCACTCATTGCCCAAGTATATGCCCTACTATGAATAGAAATCTGTTGAAAGTATACGAGCAATATAAGGATAGTGATCAAGTTTACTTTTTATCACATAGCATTGATTTCAAATATGACCAGCCACATGTCTTAAAAGAATATGCCAATAAATTGGGTGTTAGCAATGATCATTGGAATTTTGTAATGGGATCAAAAGCTGATATCTATGGAATTGCAAACCAATACCTGGTCTACACAGCAGAAGACAAAAATGCGCCAGGGGGATATGATCATCAAGGATATCTGGTATTAGTAGATAAACAAAAAAGAATTCGCGGTGCTTATGACGGTACTAATGATGAGCAAGTTGCGAAACTACAAAAAGAACTTGCTATCCTACTCGAAGAAAAGTAAAATGATAAAACTATATCTTTTAGGAGTATTGATCGCTCTATATTCTTTATGCTCGATAAGCAGCTGCCAGTCAGGCAAAGATATAAAGACAGCACAATATGCCGTAAATGGACAAAAAATATATATTAATCATTGTAAAAATTGTCATGGCGATAAGGGTGAAGGCTTAGGCCTATTATATCCACCATTAACCGATGTAGAATTTTTAACAAAAAATAGAGATCGTTTATCCTGTATTGTTAAGAATGGACTAGAAGAAGAAATTGTAGTTGCGGGCAAAACATTTAACACTAAAATGCCAGCGAATGAAATCTTGACCGACATCGATATCGCCTATGTTTTAACCTATATTACCACAAATTTTGGTAAGCAAGATAAAATATTCAGTCTAGAAGAAGTTCAGATGAGTTTAAAAAATTGCAAGTAGAACATTTCATGATATAAAGAAAAGCTTAGTTAATCAACTAGGCTTTTTTTGTGTTGGTACCTATTTAGGTAAAAAAAGAAAGGTTTTCAAACGGGGAGAATGAAAACCTTTACTAACCAATTATAAACCTAAATTATGATGGTACAAATATAGGCCATGCAAATTGATTAGCAAACCAACTAAATGTTAAAATATGTTAACATCGGAAATGCGAATAAATAGATGTCTGCAATGAATAAAATATAGTTTTTCATTACAATATTTTGACATTTAGATTTGATTAAAATTTCTACATTTGGAACCGAATGAACGTTCAATACACAAAAAATAATTCTAAAGTGATTTCCATATTTGAGACCACACTTCGGTTGATCAAAGATCATGGATTTCATGGCACAGCGATGAGCAAGATAGCTCAGGAAGCTGATGTCGCAATCGGTACAATCTATCATTACTTCCCATCGAAAGATGATTTGATCGTTAGCCTGTTTCAATACTGTGGCGACACTTTAAATGAAGCAATCTTTGGATCGCTGGATGATAAATTGACTTATAAAGACACTTTTTTTCATATATGGAAAGGCTTTGTAAAATTTTACAGAGAACATGTAGAAATGTTCAGTTTTTTTGAACAATTTTACTCATCTCCTTATTATAAGGTGAACAGTTATGAAACAAATGAATCTATTAGTGGTCAGAGTAATATACTTAAATTCTTAACAACAGGAATCAATAAAGGCGAATTAAAAGACACCAATGTAGAAGCATTAGCTTGCGTCTTCTTTGGAACTGCTGTATCAGCAATTAAAGGAGTGAAACACAACAAATTAAAATCAAATGAAAGCATCGAAGATGTTGTAAACATCATTTGGGATGGAGTTAAAAATAAATAATTTTATGAAGTTTAGACAAATAGCCTTTTCTTTGGCAGCCATGACTACAATATACAATGTTAGTTATGCCCAACAAACAGGCAATGAGACGTTACCTGCTAAAGCAAATTTGCAGCAACTCATTGACTATGCCCTTAGCAACAAGATAAGTCTGAAACAGGCTGCAATTGATGAGGAAATTGGCGAAAAAGATATCGACATTGCCTTGTCTGGCTGGTTGCCACAGGTAAACGCTAATGGTTCTTACAACTACAATGTTAAAGTTCCCACCTCTTTTATAGGTGGACAGAACATTGCGTTAGGACAGAAGAATGCTAGTGCTTTAACCTTACAGGCTGATCAACAAATTTTGAATCCGGCACTTATGCAAGCTTCAAAAGCAGCAACACTTATCCGTCAATCCAATAAGCAAAACACTGAAAGTCAAAAAATCAACACAGTGGTTGAAGTGAGTAAGGCTTACTATGATATTTTAACGAGTGAAGAGCAGATCAAAATTGTTCGTGAAAACATTGCTAGACTTCAAAAACAATATAACGACGCTAAAGTACGCTACGAAGTTGGTATGGTTGACAAAACCGATTTCAAAAGAGCTCAAATTGCGTTAAGCAATGCAAATGCGGACGAAAAACGGACTATTGAATTACGCCGTTATAAATATGATTATTTAAAAAATTTAATCGCAGTTGATCATAAAGTTGATATTACATTATCTTTTGAGAATGCGAATATGGAAAATCAGATTCTGATTGACACGACTTCATCTGCTAGCGTCACCAATAGAATTGAATTCCAGCAATTGGAAACGTCCAAGAAAATGCAAGAATTAGAAACGCAATACTATAAATGGACCTACCTCCCAAATGTAAGCGCATTTTATAACTATGCATTTAATTACAGAAATAACAAATTTAAGGATTTGTATAATGACAATTTCCCAAGCTCTGTAGCTGGATTATCTGTATCTATTCCAATTTTTCAAGGTTTTAAAAGAAAGCATCAAATCAATCAATCCAAACTACGCGAAAGTAGAATTGATTTAAGCATGGAAGATTTGAAAAATCAAGTCAACACAGAATATGCACTTGCAACAGCTTCATATAATGCCAACCTAATTGATTGGAAAACATCAAGAGATAATGTTGACTTATCTAAGGAAGTCTATGATACGATTAAGTTACAATATGATGAAGGTATTAAAACTTACTTAGACTTAATGACAGCTGAGACTGATCTTAAAACAAGTCAATTGAATTATTTAAATGCACTTTATGCACTTCTATCGAGTAAGCTAGATGTTCAAAAAGCATTAGGAACTGTAGATACAAAATAAACAACATTAAGAAACCAAGAATATCATGAATAAAAAACATTTATTAGCAGCTTTTTTTATTGGGACTACGCTAATCTGGCAGTCATGTGGCAATAAAGATGCTCAGAAACAACAGGCTGCACAGCAAGCAGAACGTGTTGTACCTGTTTCCATAGCAACTGCCACAGAAGAAATTGTCACAGGAAACCAAACATATCCAGCTACTGTAAAACCCTTAAATGAAGCTGATTTATTTGCTGAAGTTTCTGGTTATGTAACGCAAATATTTGTAACTGATGGAGCATCGGTATCCAAAGGTCAAAAATTATATGAAATTGACGGCACTCGCTACACTGCGGCTTTAGATCAAGCCAGAGCAAATCTTAAAATTGCACAATCTAATTTGGATCGTGTGCAAACAGATTTAAACCGTTACCAAGCATTAGCAGATAAAGATGCGATCGCAAAACAAACTTTAGATTATGCTAAAACAGATCTGGCAAATCAAAAAGCGCAGATCTTAGGTGCACAAGCTGCTGTAACAACAGCACAAACAAACTTAAATCGTTCAACTATAAGAGCGCCATTCGCGGGTATTGTAGGTATATCCGATGTACGTCTTGGGGCTTTGGTTAATCCTGGAACTACACGATTAAATACGGTATCTTCAATCAATCCTGTGGCAGTTGAAATCCAAGTGAGCGAGCGTGATATTCCTCAATTTGTAAACTTACAAAAATCAGGTTCTGCAGCACAGATCGGCGCAGTATTACCGGATGGAACGGAGTATACAGCTCCAGGAAGAATTGCCACTATTGACCGTGCGGTTGATCCACAGACAGGAACGATAAGAGTACGTGCTAATTTTGACAACCCTGGTAATGTCTTGAGAGCTGGAATGAATCTATCTTTAAATATCAAAACGAATTCAGCAACTGAAGAAATTGTTATTCCTTATAAAGCTGTTCAAGATCAGTTGGGAGTATTTAACGTTTATGTTGTTGGTGACAGCAGTAAAGCTGAACAACGTAAAGTTGATCTAGGTTTAAAATTAGGAGATAAAGTAGTTGTAAAATCAGGCCTTAAAGTCGGTGAGAAAATTGTTGTTGATGGTATCATGAATGTGCAAACAGGTGTAAAAGTTGCTGAGGCTCCTGCTGCCGCACCTGATGCCGCTGCACCAAAAAAATAATTTTCACAGACTTTATAAGATACAAAAAAACATATGATTTCAGAAGTTTTTATAAAAAGACCCGTCACTGCCATTGTGATTTCCCTATTGATTATGATCGTAGGTGGAATTTCAATTGTGTCATTGCCGATCAGTCAATATCCATCCGTAGCCCCACCAACTGTTTCAGTAACAGCAAACTACACTGGCGCGGATGCTCAAACTGTTGAACAAACAGTAACGACTCCTATTGAGAGTCAAATTAATGGTACGCCGGGCATGCTTTACATGTCCTCAAACAGTACATCGAATGGTCAATCACAGATAACCGTAACTTTTGAAGTAGGTACTGATATTGATATCGCTACATTAGACGTTCAAAACCGTGTGGGTATTGCTGAACCAGCGTTACCCGAAGCTGTTAAACGTTTAGGAGTAACGACACGTAAAGCGAATACAGATATCTTAATGCTCGTTTCACTGGTATCACCAAAAGGTACCCGCGATGCTAAGTTTTTAGATAACTATGCCAATTTATACATCAAAGATGCGTTATTACGTATCACTGGTGTTGGTGAGGTTACCGCTTTTGGACAGCCATTCTCCATGCGCGTTTGGTTAGATGCCAATAAATTAACGAATTTAAATCTAACTCCTGCAGATGTTTCTACAGCAATTGCTGAACAAAACTTAAGAATTCCGGGAGGATCAGTAGGTTCTACTCCGCAAAAATCAGATCAGGTATTTGAATACCCAGTGATTACGGATTCAGATTTATCTTCGGTACAGGATTTTGAAGAAATCATTGTGAAATCAAATACAGATGGATCAATTGTTTTATTAAAAGACGTAGCGAGAGTAGAATTGGGTCAATTCAGTTATGCAACAAGTACGCGTGTAAATGGCATGACTTCTTCTGGTATGATGGTTTCTCAAACTCCAGGAGGTAATGCTGTGCAATCTGCAGAGGGTATCTATACTGCATTGGAAAGATTAAAAAAATCATTCCCTGATGATGTTGACTATGTTGTCGGTTATGAGACAATTTCTGTTGTTAATGCTTCCATTGAATCAGTTATTCATACCTTGATTGAAGCTTTACTATTAGTAACTTTAGTTGTATTCTTCTTCTTACAGTCATGGAGAGCAACACTAATTCCTGTATTAGCGATTCCTGTATCTATTGTTGGTACATTTATCTTCTTCTTATTATTCGGTTTCTCAATCAATAACTTAACTTTATTGGCATTCGTGCTTGCTATTGGTATTGTGGTCGATGATGCGATTGTGGTGGTTGAGGCGGTGCAGCATTATATAGATCATTATAAGATGTCTGCGGCAGATGCAACGCGTCGTGCCATGAAAGACATTACAGCTCCGGTTATTGCAATTGCTTTGATTCTTTCTGCAGTATTCGTTCCTGTAGGATTTATCCCGGGTATGGTGGGTCAATTGTATCAACAATTCTCCATAACAATTGCCGTTTCGGTTATGTTGTCTGCATTTATTGCCCTGTCATTAACACCAGCATTATGTTCGATCATGTTAAGACCAACAGCAGTTCACTCGGAAGCGAAAGGTCTTAATAAGTTTTTCTACAAGTTTAATATCTGGTTCGAAAGAGTAACGAACAAATATTCGAATGGTGTAAAATACTGTATCAAAAAGGCTCCTATGGCGTTAATCATCTTACTTTGTATCTTCATTGGTACAGGTTATATGTTTAATAAAAAACCAACTGGATTTATTCCTGGTGAAGATAATGGGATGTTCTTTGCCGGTATTACCTTGCCAGAAGGTTCGTCTACAACACGTACAAAAGAAATTTTAAATGAAGTAGAGCAAGAATTACGTAAAGATTATCCAGAGATTAAAGATATTACCGCTATTGCCGGTATCAATATTTTGAACAGAGCTTTCCAGCCTAACGTAGCGACAGTTTTCGTTTCTCTAAAACCTTGGAAAGATAGAAAGCGTACTGCTAACCAAATTACGGGTGGTATCATGGGTAAATATGCTGGCTATAATAAAGCACGTGTACTCGCTGTTACTCCTCCTGCAATTCCTGGTCTTGGTACTTCTGGTGGTTTCAGTTTAATGATTCAAGATCAACAGACCGTAGATATCAAAGTCTTCGAAGGTGTAGTTGGTAAATTCTTAGCTGCAGCCAATCAGAGACCTGAAATCGGTATGGCCTATACCCTATTTAACACAAAAACTCCAAATTACAAGTTATCTGTTAATAGAGAGCAAGCGAAGAAAATGGGGGTTCCTGTTTCGACAATCTATACCACTATATCTGCATACCTTGGATCTTCTTATATTAATGATTTTACAAGATACGGACGTAACTTTAGGGTTGTATCTCAGGCGGATAAAGATTACCGTATGAACATTGAGGACATCAACAAATTATATGTTAATAATGGTCGCGGTGAATCTGTTCCTTTAAGTTCATTGGTTACTTGGAACCTTGTTCAGAATCCAGCTATTATCAATCACTATAACATCTTTAGAAGTATAGAGGTCAGTGGTAGTGCTGCGCCTGGTTATTCGTCCGGTGATGCCATCAGAGCGCTTCAGGAAGTTGCCGCAGAAACATTGCCGAACGGTTATAGTTATGATTTCTCAGGATTGGCTTTGCAAGAAACAAAATCTGGAAATATGACTATTATGATCTTTGGTTTATGTATTCTGTTTGTATTCTTGCTACTAGCTGCGCTTTATGAAAGTTGGTCTGTTCCATTCTCAATTTTATTATCGGTACCACTAGGGGTATTTGGAGCAATTTTAACATTAACATTGATTCCAGCATTAGATAATAATATCTATGCGCAAATTGGTTTAGTTGCAATTATTGGTTTAGCGGCTAAAAATGCGATTCTAATTGTGGAGTTTGCTAAAGAACGTGTAGATATCGGAATGAACTTATATGAGGCAACATTAGATGCTGTTAAGCTTCGTCTGCGTCCTATTATCATGACATCTTTTGCATTTATCTTAGGTATTATTCCTTTGATGTTATCGACTGGCGCCGGAGCCATTTCTCGCCAAACAATTGGCTGGACAGTATTTGGTGGTATGTCTGCAGCGACAGTTTTAGCAATCTTTATCGTTCCGGTACTGTTCGTTGTGATCACACGACTGGCTTATGGTAAAAAGAAATTAGCCGAGTTAGAAGCTAATTTTGATGAAGAGAAAGCTAAAAATTTATCTGCTCACTAAACATTAAAATTTATCTCAATATAATAAAGAAAGCCTTTCAATTCATTTTGAAAGGCTTTCTTTATTATAAGCTGTTTCAAATCGCTAAAAACATTGCCGGTTGAAGCTACAATCTTAACAATAATCTTACAATTGAAAAATGCTTTAATGTTAGCACAATTTGATATTTTAGCACTTCAACTAACCATCTAAATATGAAGCTAAAATTCATTACTTTATTACTGCTTGCCGGTACGATAAGTAGTCTACATGCGCAATCTGCTAAAGACTATGCAGACGCTTATCAAGACTTACAAGTATTCGAAACTCCTTTAGCTGTTAAGCTAAAAAAAGGAATCAAAAAATCTGATCTTGATAAAATTAAAAATCCACAGGTCAAACAGGTTGCCACCTCCTTATTAAATAATCAATATGATCAAAAGTACCGGTTTGCAGAATACAATGCTATCCTTAGCCCTTCAACCTTAGGCCATAACTTAATGATCGGTGATGGATACAGCAAATATGAAAATATAACCGGAATTTATCTGCCTATAGGCCGCCATATCATATCTGTTGATCATATCGCTGCAGATAATGAAGTTAAATTGATCATTCCAAATTGGAACCGCCGAGCTCCCGAAGGAATGGATCCGACGAAAGACCCAAAGGGATGGGGTATTGTAAAGCAAGAATTTAAACTCAAAAATGGTATCAACATCATTGATGTCAAAGATTTCGACGGTCTGGCTTATATCGATTATTTCTCCGAAAATCCTAAAAAAGAAAAAGCAATCAGTGTACATTTTATTGGTAGCCCAGTTAATGGTTACTTTGATATTACGAAAAACAATGACCAAGATTGGAACAAGTTGGTAGATCAGGCTGTATATCCGGTTATTGATGCCAAAGGTCGACACATTCAGATTGCCTACCCTGCTGCCGATATTAAAAAGTATGCTTATGGAAAAGGTGTCGAGCTGATCAGTAATTATGATTCTCTTATTTACAGACAGCATCGTATTATGGGACTTATTAAATATAACAAAGTCCCTGAAAACAAAATTCTCTCGCGTGTAAATTATAATTATTACATGTTCCGTGACGGAGATGGAGTTGCTTATATGGGTACGGATCCTGGCAATGCAATGCCGCTTGTTGTAGACCCAGCCCGCGTAATCAAAGGTGATCCATGTTGGGGGTTTTCACATGAAGTAGGACACGTGCATCAATTAAGACCTTACTTGAACTGGGGAGGATTGGGTGAAGTAAGTAATAATATTTTCTCTCTTTATGTAACAACTTCTTATGGCAATAAAAGCCGTCTTTCAGAACAAGGTAATTACAAAAAATCCAGAGAAAGTATCATTAATGGTAAAATAAGTTACCTACAGGATCCAGATGTATTCAATCGCTTAGTACCTTTCTGGCAACTTCAACTGTATTTCGCAAATCAAGGTAAAAATCCTAATTTTTACCCCGATTTATTTGAAGCCTTCCGCAAACAGAATCCTGAACGTAGAAGCAGACGCGGTGGCGGTCAAGTAATGGGCGATCGTGGAAACAACCCTGCTGTACACCAATTGAATTTTGTAAAAACAGCATCTCAGGTCGCAAAACTTGATCTCACAGATTTCTTTGATCTGTATGGCTTCTTCCATGTTGGAAAATTTACTTATGATGATTATGGTAATTATACATACGAAATGACACAAGAAATGGTTGATAAGTGCAAAAAAGAAATTCAACAACTTAATCTTCCAAAGCCAGATATGGATATCTCTACACTGACCGATTAATATAAAACAGACGTAAAAGCAAATTATAAAAATAAAATGCAGATATGCCCTAAAGGTGAAATACTTTTAGGGCATATTTCATTAATACTTATAAAAACTGATTTGAGCGAGCAAACCCTAAAAAACTCGAAAGTAGATCTCTTTCAGCGCTTGTAAAGAGTTAAATTTACAGATACAGAATTTCGGGCATCATTAGGAACAAGTGGCTTAAAACAGGATATTTCGATCAATAAACTCTTTCCTATGTTATAAAAAATTATACGCCTTGAATAAATAAAGACAGATAATAGGTAGGAATAGTATCAAAAACTAAGCCTCCAGAAGCATGAGTTTCTGGAGGCTTTAAAAATAAAATAATCTTAAAAATTACTTAATAATTTCTTCGATCTCAGCTATTATTTTTTGTGCAATTGCTTCTGCGGCTTCAGCTGTAGGACCTTCAGAATAGATACGAATAATCGGCTCTGTATTTGATTTGCGTAAGTGAACCCACTCATTTTCAAAATCAATCTTCAATCCATCAATAGTTGAATGCTCTTCATGCTTATATTTTGCTTCCATTTTTGCTAAAAGATCATCAATGTCCAATTCTGGAGTTAATGTGATTTTATTCTTAGACATAAAATATTGTGGCAATTCGGCTCTATATGCAGATACCTTTTTACCCAACTTTGCTAAATGTGTTAAAAATATTGCTACACCAACCAGTGAATCGCGACCGTAGTGTGATGCCGGGTAAATTACACCGCCATTACCCTCACCACCGATAACGGCATTAACTTCTTTCATTTTTGTCACTACATTCACTTCACCAACTGCAGCCGCAAAATATTGACCTCCATGTTTAACAGTTACATCGCGCAATGCTCTTGTTGAAGATAAATTAGAAACTGTATTTCCTTTTGTATGTTGCAAAATATAATCTGATACTGCTACCAAGGTATATTCTTCACCAAATAAATCACCATCTTCCATCATGAAAACCAAACGGTCAACATCTGGATCTACTGCAATACCTAAATCAGCTCCATTTTCCAATACTGCCTTAGAAAGATCTGTAAGATTTTCTTTTAGCGGTTCAGGGTTATGTTGAAATTTACCATCAGGCTCACAATGAATTTTATAAATTGTTTCTACTCCTAGTGCTTCTAACAAAGCAGGAATGAACAAACCTCCTGTGCTATTAACGGCATCCACTGCAATTTTGAAATTTGCATTTTTAACAGCTTCTACATCTACCAGATCCAACGCTAAAACATCATCAATATGTTTCTGCATGTAGCTTGTGTCTTTATGAACTGTTCCCAAATCTTCGAATTCTGAAAAATCAAAATCTAAGCTTTCACCTAATGCCAGTACTTGCTTACCTTCGGCGTCATTGATAAATTCACCTTTAGCATTTAATAATTTTAAAGCATTCCATTGACCTGGATTATGAGACGCCGTTAGGATTATGCCGCCACCAGCATTTTCTTTAGGAACCGCAATCTCAACTGTAGGAGTTGTGGATAAGCCTAAATCAATCACATCTACACCAATACTCTGTAAAGTACCAATAACCAAATTACTGACCATTTCACCGGAAACTCGTGCATCACGACCAACAACAATTTTGTTAATTCCAGTCTGATTCACAATGATCTTACCATAAGCTGCCGTGAACTTCACGATATCGATAGGTGTCAACCCTTCTCCAGAACGACCACCAATGGTACCTCTAATACCAGATATTGATTTAATTAAAGTCATGTTAAATTACGTTTATTCCGTAAAAATAAAACAATAGTCCAAATATTTATAATAAAGCGTTTCCTTTTCTGAAATAATTAACATACTTTTGTTGCAACATTGTTTCTTTTACATATATATCCGCATCAAATTGAAATTATTTATACATTTGGATTCAGATCACGAAGAACTGTTATCAAATAATTTCACTTTAATACAGCAACATGATTGACCAAATAGTACATATTGATCAAGAAATTTTTTTAGCCATTAATCAGGGATTAAGTAATCCGGTATTTGACTGGCTACTTCCAATTTTAAGAAATCCATATACTTGGGCTCCTTTATACCTCTTTTTAGTTATTTTCTTTATTAAAACATATGGTAAAACGGGCATCCTGATTGTTGTTATGACATTAGCTACATTCGGAGCTTCTGATGCAGTCTCTTCTCACTTAATCAAGAAATCAGTTAAACGGGTTCGTCCTTGCAATGATATCGTGTTTAAAGAAGAGGTCAATATCCGTGTGAGATGTGGTTCAGGATTTAGCTTTACCTCTTCTCATGCCACCAATCATTTTGCTTTAGCATTTTTCTGGATCGCATTATTCAGAAGAAAATGGAAGCATGCGATGTGGTTATGTATCACATGGGCAACATTAATTTCTGTTTCACAGATATACGTGGGTGTTCACTATCCGTTTGATATCTTATGTGGAGCAATTTTAGGGATACTGATCGGTATGGCAACCGGATATATCTTTAAGAAACTAAAACCAGAATTCTTTAATCCCGTTATAGCGAAATGAGCGCAATCATCTTAGTAAGTATTCTTTTTTTCTCTGCATTAGCAAGTGGTTTAGCAGTGTTCTTTGTAAAAAGAAACAATACGAATTTACTTAAATTAATTCTATCATTTAGTGGTGCCTATCTGTTTGCCATCACGGTACTGCATTTAATACCGCATGTCTATCAGACACGTACTACAGATGCAGAAATTTTAGGAATATATGTATTAGGAGGATTCTTATTCCAACTGGTGCTAGAACAGTTCTCGCAAGGAATCGAACATGGACATCTTCATCATGAAGAAGGCCATCATCATGCTTTTCCTATGGGAATTATGATCAGTTTATGTTTACATGCATTTTTGGAAGGGATGCCTTTAGCTGCTACCCATCAAACAGAGCTGGTTTTTGGAATAGCAATCCACCATATACCTGCTGCATTTGCATTAGGAAGTTTATTGATCAGTACACATCTTTCTAAAAAGAGTATTACGACACTGTTAATTGTTTTTGCTGCGATGACACCTCTGGGATTCTCTTTCAGTAAAGCAATAAGTACCGGTGAAATTGGTAATATTCAACAGTATTTTGATAAAATAATGGCTGTTGTCATCGGTATATTCCTACACATATCGACAACAATATTATTTGAATCTGGCTCAGCAGATCATCATAAATTCAATAAAAAGAAAATGATAGCCGTATTTGTCGGTGTTGCAATTGCTTTGATGAATTTTTTATTTGACGGCCACGGTCACAGCCATTCTTCTTCGGAGGATACGCAAGAAATCAATCATGATGGTCATGACCACAGCCATGACCATCATGATCACTAATTAGTTTTGGTTTCAGGTTCTAAACTTCCTCGAAATTTATCCAAGAGTTCATTTAATTGGGTACATTCAGCTTCCGATAGATGATTCGGGAGAATATCACTCAGAAGCATTTCTTGTTCTAGTTCTTCGAGGATTTTAAGCCCTAATTCTGTTATTAATAAGTTGACTGCACGTTTATCTTCATTTGACTTACAGCGATCGACTAGTCCTTTTAGAACCAATCGGTCTATCAACCTCGAAATATCAGGCGTATTCGTCAGCATTCTAGATTTTATCAAATTATTAGTAACCGGTTTCGGAAATTGTCCCCGCAATATCCGTAGCACATTGAATTGACGTAATGTAATTTGCTTTTGTTCTGCCCTCTTCTCCAAAACTGCAGTTACCCAATTACTTGTGTACAATAGGTTAACAGTGGCACGTTGCCACTCCGTACTAAATTTTTTCACTTGTATGGCTTCATCAATTTTCATAATTTAAATATATCACATATTTATCATAAATGCATAAGAATTACATTAGAATCATTCTAAATCAGATAAAATTCATATATTTGAAAATTACATATTAAGAGAAATAATGCGCGATAAATCTAGTTTAGACAAGCTTAAAAAGGGACAAAAAGCTATAATAGTTGATTTGAATTCGAATGACATTCCCGCTAAATTTTATGAAATGGGATTCCTTCCCGGAACCGAAATTGAAGTCAAACATATTGCCCCTTTAAACGGTCCAATCTGTCTAAATATAATTGCTAGTAACTCATTGATTGCTATCAGAAAGTCTGAAGCCAAAGTAATCATTATCGATCCAAAATAAATGAACAATCCTATTATTGCACTTTTGGGGAATCCAAATGTGGGTAAAACATCGCTGTTTAATCGTATTACGAAACTCAATCAGAAAGTTGGAAATTATCCCGGTATCACCGTTGAGAAACGCGAAGGCTCGTTAACGGCAAACAATAAAACATATAAAATCATTGATTTACCTGGTACTTACACCTTATTTCCGAACTCTTTGGATGAAGAAGTTGTATTCAATATACTTGTCGATCAACAACACAAGCTTAAACCAAATTTAATTGTTGTTGTCGGTGAACCGTCCAACTTAAAAAGATCAATTATTCTCTATCAACAAGCGCGAGAGCTTGGATTACCGGCCATTTTTGTCATCAATATGATTGATGAAGCAACGACAAAAGGTATTCAAATTGATATTCCAAAATTGGAGTCCCTATTAAAGACTAAAGTTTTTTTAACAAATGCACGTAATGGTGAGGGAATTGACAAATTGATCAAAGCTTTTGATTCAATTCCACCACTATATATTGGAAACTTTAGTATTCCCGCACAATATGTTACACCTGTTGAGGAAGCAAAAAAACTATTCCCTCTGGAACACGAGTACAATACATGGCAGTATTTAGCAAAAGGTAATGTAGAATTTCTATCGGAGGAAAAAAATAATGCTCTAGAAAGTATTAGAAAACAGCATAATCTAACTCCACAGGTATTACAAAAAGAAGAATCCATTCAGCGTAATAAGAATTTAGAACATGCATTAAGTACAATCGTATCAAAAGATATCGATTCGAAAAGTGTTACGAATGGTATTGATAAAATCTTACTACACCCTATTTTAGGTTATCTGATTTTCTTTGGGGTGCTGTTTTTGATATTCCAAGGTATTTATAATTGGTCTGGACCAGCCATGGATTTCATTGATACGCAATTTGCCGATTTAGCGGCTTATGTGCAGAGTGTCTTACCAGCAGGACCACTTCCAGATCTGTTATCCAATGGTATTATTAAGGGAATTGGCGGTATCGTTATTTTTGTTCCCCAAATTGTGATCTTATATATTTTTATATCATTGATGGAAGAAACAGGCTATATGAGCCGTGTAGTATTCTTAATGGACCGTTGGTTAAGACCTTTTGGACTTAATGGTAAATCAGTCATTCCATTGATCTCAGGTGTCGCTTGTGCTGTTCCTGCTGTAATGTCTGCACGAAACATTGAAAATAGTAAAGAACGTCTGGTAACGATGTTAGTAACACCGTTTATGACCTGTTCTGCACGATTACCAATTTACATTGTTATCATTGGTTTAGTCATTCCTGACACTAAATTTCTTGGGTTCAATATTCAGGGTATTATCTTATTTGCGCTTTATATTCTGGGCATTTTAGCGGCTCTTGGTTCAGCATGGTTATTGAATAAAATTATTAAGACCAAACATAAATCTTTCTTAATTTTCGAATTACCAACTTATAAATTCCCGGACTGGAAAAATTTATTTTTAAATGTTTGGGACAAATCATCCAGTTTCGTGTTTGGCGCAGGTAAAATCATCTTAGCCATATCTGTCATACTTTGGGCGCTCGGAAGTTTTGGTCCTGGGGATAAATTTAAAAATGCTGAAGAAATTGTAACGCAGAATAATCCGTCGCTATCGCAAGAAGATCTCGATCATGAAATATCTTCTTATAAGGTGGAACACTCCTATTTAGGATATCTGGGCATGGTAATTGAGCCTATTGTAGAACCATTGGGGTATGATTGGAAAATGGGAATTGGCTTGATATCATCATTTGCAGCGCGTGAGGTCTTTGTTGGAACAATGGCTACAGTTTATAGCATTGGTGATGATGCAGATATTGAAGATGATGCTTCTAAAAGAACAATCTTAAGTAAAATGAGAGCTGAGGTAAACAGAAATACAGGTTTACCTGCCTATAATCTTGCTTCAGGTGTTTCCCTTTTACTATTTTATGCTTTCGCAATGCAATGTATGAGTACAATAGCAATTGTAAAAAAAGAAACAGCATCTTGGAAATGGACTTTAATTCAAGTAGGATTTATGACAGGCTTAGCTTATATAGCAGCTTTAATCGCCTATCAGGCATTAAAATAAAATATTATGACGAATTTAACTATTCAATACATCATCGTTGGAGTAATCATTATCGCAGCGGTAATCTACTTTTCAAAAACGATGCGTGCTTCATTCAAAGGTAAAAAAAGTTGTGGTAAAGGTTGTGGCTGTGATATGACGCAACCGAAAGTTCAACAAAAAAATAATCTGTAACCACATTCAAATTAGAGATCATTCTTTAGTATAATATATACTGAGGATTAAAAATAAAAACCGTTGTCATGTTCGATGTCAACGGTTTTTGTATTCCATTCGGAGCTGAAATTGAAAAGTTATTTTTGTTGCTAAATAATAAAAAATTACCTTTCAGCTTTCATTACTTGCTATTAGCTCGTATTAACATCAATACAATGCCGAATTATTGATAGATAAAAACTATATTAGTCCTATCTAATGATATCAGCCCGTATATTAACTTTATAAAAAACAATTACGTGGATCAAAATCCAAAACAAAATAACGAATTAAAAAGAGGTCTACAGAATAGACACATTCAACTCATTGCTTTAGGCGGTGCTATTGGAACAGGCCTATTTTTAGGTATCGGTAAGGCTGCTATTTTAGCGGGCCCATCTGTGATATTAGGCTATGCTTTAGCAGGAATCATTGCTTTCTTTATCATGCGCCAATTGGGCGAAATGGTTGTAGAGGAACCCGTCTCTGGGAGCTTTAGCTTTTTTGCCAATAAATACTTAGGATCTTTTGCAGGTTATGCTTCAGGATGGAATTATTGGGTCTTGTACATATTGGTAAGCATGGCAGAGCTAACTGCTATCGGTGTTTATGTGCAGTTTTGGTGGCCTGAAATACCACTCTGGACTTCCAGTCTGTTTTTCTTTTTTATCATTAATGGGCTAAACCTAGCTTCTGTAAAAGTTTACGGAGAGGCCGAGTTCTGGTTTTCTATCGTAAAGGTAGCCGCGATTATAGCCATGATTTTGTTTGGTTCTTATTTGCTTATCAGTGGTACAGGCAGCCCACAATCTTCGATCAGTAATCTTTATAATGACGGTGGATTTTTCCCAAAAGGCTGGCTATCCCAAAGCAGTAATGGTACGTACGAAGGTCTACTTGCCGCGATCGCTTTGATTATGTTTTCTTTTGGTGGCTTAGAATTAGTCGGCATCACCGCCGCAGAGGCCGAAAACCCTGAAAAAAATATACCCAAAGCGACAAATCAGGTGATCTATAGAATTCTTATTTTTTATGTTGGCGCCCTTATTGTTTTGTTCTCACTATCGCCTTGGCAACAGATTACGGCAGATACAAGTCCTTTTGTAACGGTGTTTGACTCTTTGAAAAGTTTTCAGTTTACCCTATTTGGTAAAACCATCTACGCAACAAGCTTAATTGCCAATGTGTTAAATCTCATCGTACTAACGGCAGCATTATCCGTTTATAACAGTAGTGTCTATAGCAATAGCCGTATGCTATATGGTTTAGCAAGTCAGGGCAATGCCCCGAAATTTCTAAACAAATTAAGTAAGAACCATGTTCCTGTCAATGCCATCTTAGTTTCGGCATTATTTGCAGCTATCTGTGTTGTTATTAATAAAATTATGCCCCAGGATGCATTAGAAATATTAATGTCGTTAGTTGTTTCTTCGCTCATTATTAATTGGGTCATGATCACCGTGACACACTTCTACTTTAAAAAAGATAAAGTCCGTAGGCATATAAAAACAAAATTTCCATCTTTTCTCTTTCCGATCAGTAATTACATCTGTATTTTATTTTTAGTAGCCGTATTGGTTATCATGTGGATAACAGGAATGAAAGTACCTGTTGAACTAATTCCGATATGGATGGTCCTTCTTTATTTATCTTATCTTTTGGTGAAAAGAAACAAATCCAAACAATAAAAATATAGCGTTCATACTTTTGAACGCTTTACTTGTTTAAAATGTATAGGAATGATTCCCAAATTGATCACCACTCTTTTAATTTGTAATCATCAAATAAATAAAAAAGCTTCTAAACGGTAATACCGTTTAGAAGCTTTTTTATTGAATTTCTACTTTACTTTATTCAGGATCGTTATAATTCCAGTTTTGCAATTTATTCTGCAATATTCTGGAAATTTTATTGAAATATCTTTTTTGTTTATAACCCATGACCCATTGTACCCCTTGAACAGCGTTCGTGAGAAATATCTCTTCTGCTTCTTTCATGATCTGGGGGCTTATCTGAGCTTCTACCACCTCTATTCCTTCATCAATGGCCATGTCGATCACAACACGTCTCATAACACCTTCAATACAGCCTTCTGAAAGAGCAGGTGTATATAACGTTTTCTCGTAATGAACAAATATATTTGAACTCAATGCTTCGCATAAAAATCCTTCTTGATTCAATAATAAAACATCATCAAAACCCATCTTTTTCTTGTGAATTCCAGCTAAAACATAAATTTGAGAATTTAGTGATTTAATTTTTGATAAATCACTAAATGGTTTTTTATATTCTGTGTACAAATCAACAATTAAACCTACTTTTTTATCCTTCAGATTAGGTTCAGGTCTCGCAACTTGAAATACGTATGACGGTTTATTCGAATTTGGGCTATATAAACCTCCTCCACTTCTAAAAACAGTTAAGCGTATCCGGACAAGCTGACCGACCATATTATTTTTCCGTATCAGTTCTTCCACCTTTGAACGAAAGAAAAACTCATCAAAGAGATTAGCATCCTCCAAATGTAAAGCGCTCATCCCTTTTTGCAACCTTTCCATATGGAAAGCTAGGAATCTGATCTCACCATCTTTAAACAGCATCGTTTCAAACAAGCCGTCGCCATAACGTACTGCCCTATTCTCAATAGAGAATATCTCTTGTTCTTCAGGTAAAATATTACCGTTAAAATTGATATATGTTGTTGGCATTTAAGTATAAATATTATTCTTCAGTTGGTTTTGATAAAGCGGCATAATGACGCCATTTCTCCAATCCTAAACGAAAATCTTCTGGTAATGGTACTTCAAATTTAATATTTTCTTTTGATGTTGGATGCACAAAACCAATCACTTCAGCATGAAGAGCTTGTCTAGGTAATATTTTGAAACAATTTTCTACAAACTGTTTGTATTTTGTAAATACGGTACCTTTTATAATCTTGTCTCCACCATACATGGCATCATTAAATAATGGATGACCAATAGATTGCATGTGTGCACGAATCTGATGTGTTCTTCCAGTTTCCAACTGACATTCAATTAAAGTCACATAACCTAAACGTTCTATAACCCGGTAATGGGTAACAGACCAGCGCCCATTTGCTTCACTGTCGTACATAGCCATAATACGTCTATCTTTCTGATGGCGTCCTATATAACCTGTAATGGTACCATCTTCTTTAATATCACCCCATACCAGCGCAATGTATTTTCTTGTGATACTGTGATCAAAAAATTGCTTCGCCAAGTGAGTCATCGACTTTTCATTCTTCGCTATAACAAGTAATCCAGACGTATCTTTATCAATACGGTGCACTAAACCTGGACGATCAGAGTTTCCGGGTAACTGTGGCAACTGCTGAATATGATGCGTTAAAGCATTTACTAATGTTCCATTATAGTTATTAAAACCAGGATGGACAACCATTCCAGATTCTTTGTTGACGATCAATACATCATTATCTTCATAAATGATATCCAAAGGAATATCTTCGGGATATACTTCGGTATCTCTTGGGGGATCGGGCAAGACAACAGTGATCACATCAAATGGTCTCACTTTGTAGCTTGCCTTTACAGGCTTTTCGTTCACTAATACGGACTCCGCTTCAATAGCTGCCTGAATTTTATTTCGAGATGCATTCTCTACTCTATTCATCAGAAACTTATCGATGCGCAGTAACGCTTGTCCTTTATCTACCTCTATACGCAAATGTTCAAATAACTCTTGATCATCTTGCTCTTGTAACTCTAAATTTTCAGCCATCGTACAAAAATAACCTAATTCATACAAATTCTACTAACTTTGTACATTAAAGTGTATGATATCTTTTAATTTTTATAGTCCCGAACAAAAAATTAGTTTTCCAGACTGGGAAAAAAAAACTATTTATGTCTCTATAAAGCGTGATGACATGATCCATCCGTTTATTTCAGGTAATAAATGGCGGAAATTAAAATTTAATTTGGAGCGTGCATTAGCAGAAAATAAAAACCATTTGGTCACTTTTGGCGGTGCATGGTCTAACCACATTTTGGCAACAGCTTGCGCCGGTGCTACCTTTGGTCTAAAAACAACAGCCTTTTTACGGAGTGACCCTGGAATAAATAATCCGCTCATCGCCATGTGTCGATTATTTGGGATGGAAATTATCTATACTGATCGTACCGAATATAAAAATAAGCAAGTTCTGTTTGATAAACATTTCAGTAATAACTCAAATGCTTATTTTATAGATGAAGGAGGTCATGGACCGCTTGGTTCTAAAGGATGCGAAGAAATTATATCATCACTACAGGAATCTTACGATCATATTTTTTGCGCCTGCGGTACTGGGACTACCCTCGCAGGATTACAACACGCTGTAGCGGCATCTGGATTACAAACCGTTGTCCATGGTGTACCTGTCTTAAAAGGAGGAGATTTTATTCATGATGAAGTGCACAAAATATATCCTAGCGATCCTGTTGCAACCCTTCATACTGGATATCATTTTGGAGGATACGCGAAAACTAAACCCGAACTTTTACGATTCATTGAAAAATTTGTTTCCAATACAGGAATCATGATCGAACCAACTTATACAGGTAAACTCTTTTTTGCGGTTAATGATTTGATTTCTCAAGATTACTTTAAACCTGATGCACGCATTTTGGTTATTCATACCGGAGGGTTAACTGGCTTTCTGGGCATGTATGAACGTTTTAATCTTGATCTAGGTCAATAAATAACTATTTTGGAACCTTTCAAACATTATTTTGACATTTTCATAAAATTAATATTGTACGTTTGAACATCAAATAATAAAAGCTCAAAATGAAAATATTAGCATTTGCTGCTAGTAACAGCAGAAATTCAATTAACAAAACTTTCGTTACTTCAGTTTCTAAATATTATAAAGAAGTAGACGATGTAATCGATATATTAGATTTGAATGATTACGAAATGCCCTTGTATTCTATTGATAGAGAAATAGAATCTGGCATTCCACAATTAGCATTAGATTTCGCTTCAAAAATTGATGAATCCGATTTTTTATTGATATCGATTGCAGAATACAATGGTTCTTACAATGTTGGTTACAAAAACATCATCGATTGGGTATCCAGAATTGCAGGTCGTAAAACGTTCAATGGAAAACCTGTTTTTCTATTAGCTACTAGCCCAGGACCTATGGGTGGATCTACTGTTTTAAATACAGCCGTAAATAGAATCACTTGGGATGGTGCAGAAGTTTTGGACTCATTCTCCTTACCTGAATTTGGAAATAATTTCGAAAGCGGAAAAGGAGTTACAAATATTCAACATAGAAGTAAGTTAGAAGCTAAAGTACGAGCAACTAAACGTGCTTTAAAAGAGAGAACGGCAAAGCTAGTTTAACCATAACTTAACAGAAAAAGTCATAGTCATCTGTGACTTTTTTTGTATCTTGGAGAGATAAAAAACAAATTTATGGCAAAGAAAATATTATTACTTGTTGGCGATTTCGTAGAAGACTACGAAGCAATGGTTCCTTTTCAGGCTATGGGTTCTCTAGGTATTGATGTTGATGCTGTAGCACCAGATCGCAAAAAAGGTGATGTAGTACCGACTGCAGTTCATGATTTCACAGGTGACCAAACCTATAAGGAATTACGTGGACACAATTTTGGAATCAATAAAGATTTTGATACCATTAATGTAGAAGAGTATGATGGTCTGTATATAGCGGGAGGTCGATCTGCAGAGTATATCCGACTGAACAAACGTGTATTAGAAATAACAAAGTATTTTTTTGACAACAATAAGCCAGTTGCGGCGATCTGTCATGGCATACAAGTTTTAACAGCAGCAAAAGTACTCCAAGGACGTACATTAACGGCGTATTTAGCTGTAGGACCAGACATCGAACTTGCTGGCGGAACATGGAAAAACATCCCCGCAGATCAAGCGATTGTAGATGGAAATTTAGTAACATCACCTGCTTGGCCAGGTCATCAAGCTATTCTTAAGGAGTTTTACAAACTATTAGGAATTACAATAGCAATTTAAGTACAATACGTTTACGGAAGCTATCAAGATCGTGAAATAAGTAAGGATATAAATTTTTTGTTCATGATAGCTTCATTAATATTACAAAAACAACTCGAGTCCGCTGAGCTTACTGATACAAATGTAAGCTTATACTCATAATGAATAAGTTTAATGAAAAAAAATAAACGGGTATGGTTAATTATCATACCTATTCTAGCAATTCTAGCCTTCATGTTAAAGGATTCTTTAACACAAAAAAGCATTGAAGATCTACCTGGCGAATTTAAAGAGGTCGCATTTGTAAGAAATGAGCAAAATAAAGGCGGTATCATACGCATATATGCAATTTCTGTTGGCAAACCTGCTGAAGCAGATTATAAGGCCTGCATAGATTTACTACCGGTAAATGATTATGGAAGCTCAACTACGGCTTACTTTTTTGATAAAAATACGCCCTATCCAACTTCACTAACTATAGAAGCTCCCCACTATGACGGTAAGAAGTTTCAAGCGATTCAAATTTCAAAAAAATCGGGTATGGATAAAAAATAAAAAGGAACAATAAATTCTTTATATTTAAAGAGAATACGCATTGTATTCTCTTTTTTTATTTTCTATAGGTTTTATCATGAAAAAAATACTCCTTTTCATATCCTCATTATTGTGCTTATCGCATTCATATGCACAAAAGAAAAACAATCTAGCTCCCTTATGGATGCAGATTGACAGTCTGGCTGATAATCAATTTTGGAAAGAGATCTCTCCTATTCTTGCTAAGGTAGAAGCAGAAGCAGTAAAAAGAAATTGGTATGATGAACAGGTCAAAGCTTTTCTATATCGCCAAAAGATAAACTTGCAGACTTCTGATGATTCGGATATAAAATTAAAAGTCATTCAAGAATTTGATATCAAAATTAAACAGCTCGAGAATAAAACCGCGAAAGCCATTTTAACCATTCAACAGGCTCGTAATTATAACGATTATTTCATCAGCAATTATTACAGCATTAATCAGCGTACTGAAGTACAAAACGATGTTAATAACGATTTTACTTTCTGGACAAGTAAACAATTTGAAGATAAAATCAAATCCTTATATCAAAATGCCTTAATAGAAAAAGACATGCTCTTGCATGAACCAAAAGAAAAATGGAGTAAACTCATTGAATCACCACAGCAGTCCTATCTGCCAACCCTATACGATATTGCAGTTTATGATTATATCGATCTCCTTCAACAAAATCAACCCTACCAGATCTCTTCAGCTAGAAATCAAAAAGACAGTAATACCAAAATTGTCGATAGCTTATACCACGATCTTATAAAGATCCATGAGGGCAAAAATTTAGATGCCTACTTATTTAATCAATACCAATTATTACGTAGCAAAAATAATCCGGATTCTTCCAGATTACAAATTCTTGAAAATTGGATCGCAAAATATAAGCAGTCCCCACTCAAAGAAATTATGATCGTAGATTATATCAACATCTACAAAAACAAGGCAAATATTGTCGCGGTAAATCAACAAGAACAAATAAATATCTTACTAAGAAAAATAGAAACGTATTTACCGCTTGCGGACAGTGCTCATACAAAAACCTATCTCTCAACAGTCCGTCAAAATATATTAAAACCAGAAATTCTTCTTGAATCGAAGGAATTTAATAGCGCGAATAAAGAGGCATTAATGAAAGTGACACACCGAAATGTCAGTAAGATATTCTATAAAATAATACGTCCAAGAAATATCTTAGATCGTTTTCAATCCGAAATTAACAACGCTAATGATAGTACATTATGGAACAATATCCACACTTTCACCAAAAATAACAACGTTGTAAAGGAAGGCTTTTTTGATCTTAAAGATTTTAAAGATCAAGTAAGTCACGAGACAACTTTGCTAATCCCTGCACTTGATGCAGGTTCTTATACCATCGTATATGCTTCCTCTCCATTTGAAAACGAATACAATGAAAAAACCTGCTATGGTTATCTAAAATCAAATTTTAGCAAATACGCAATGTTGCAAGATGATCAAGTTGTACTGATCTTAAACCGGGAAACAGGGGCACAACAATCCAATGTCTCATTGAAATTTCACAACTTACGTCAAGATAAGTTTGAACTACAATCAACTGAAGCGACAGATAAGAATGGTGTTTTTAACAATAAAAATCAAAATAGAAATCTATTTTTAAGGATTAATGATGAACCTGTATTCATCCCCTTCAATTCATACTATTATCCTCAAGTTGATCATAAAGAAGACACACATAACGATGCAAAAATATTTACGGATAGATCGATCTATAGACCGGGCCAGATTGTCTATTTCAAAGCAATCGTATATAAGAATTACGAAAAGATTAAATACGCAACTATGGCTGATAAACGTATCGTTGTGGGATTATACGACACCAATAATCAACGTGTTGATGAAAAATCATTGGTCACCAATGATTTTGGATCAATAGCAGGATCATTTATCTTAAATACAGGTAATGTAACAGGTCAGTATTATATACAGATTACTGGTGATGGCATAAACCAAAATTACAGCTTCAGTGTAGAAGAATATAAACGTCCAAAATTTGAAGTTACTTTTGACGAATTTAAAGATAAGAAATCATTAGGTGACTCCATTTCTATAACAGGAAAAGCTATATCTTTTAGCGGTGTTCCTATAGCTAATGCCACGGTGGCATATTCGGTCAACAAAGTTGAAAATAGAATAAGACCTTTCGATGTATATGATCGAATTATCGATCGCACAGTTAGGGAGACAATCAAAATAGATACCATACGAACTGATAACGAGGGAAATTTCATCATTAGTTTCAAAAGTGAAATACCAAAAGATTTTAACAGCAAGTGGCGAGTTACTCAATCATTCAACATCGATGCCTCAGTTATTGATGCTACTGGTGAAACCAATGAAAGTACCACCCGTTTAACTATCGGAAATATTCCCTTTACTTTACAGATAGATGCACCAGAACAAATTGATGCAAATGATCTGGATTCGATTACAATAAGTGCACAAAACCTATCTGGACAAAAGGTACCTGCAAAAGGTAAATTTATACTAAAAAAACGTATAGAAAATCAACGTCTTATTGTCTCCCCGTCATTCTATATTGCGCATGACTTTAGTTACTACAATAGCATTCCTAAGGATGAATTTTTACAGAAGTTCCCCTATGAACCTTACGGAATTGAATATAAAAAAGAAGAGGATTTTACGGTGGTTTACGAGGCAGATTTTGATCTTTCCCAATCAAATAAAATAAAACTTCCAAACAGCAGTAGTTTTGCAGGAAAATATAAATTAGAAGCAATTTCAATTGTTGCGGAAGATACTATTCGTAGTGAGCGGATGATTGAAATCAACAATTCACGGCTACAATCAGATGAAAAATCACCTTTGACCGTTACTGCGGACAAAGCTAATTATCAACTAGCTGACCAGGCTAAAATAAGTCTGGAAACGGATTTTGATTCTCTTCATCTCAACATGACTTCTTCCGAAGATGAAAAAATAGATTTTAAAGTCGTTTCAAAAACGAAAACAACAATTCAAGTGGAAATTCCTAAAACCATCAAGAATAGTTTGGTATTGAATTTCACTGGTGTTAAAAATGGACAGCTTTTCACTAAAACTTTGGTGTTGCCAATACAACAATATAGCCCATCGCTAACAATAGAAACAAAAACTTTCAGAAATAAACTGTATCCTGGACAAAAAGAAACTTGGGAATTGGTCATTAAAGGAAAAAAAGGGGAGAAGATTGCATCAGAGCTTTTGGTGAATATGTATGACGCATCTTTAGACAAACTTAAAAATGTGACCAGCAATGATTTTTCATTTCCTCTAAATCCTTATTCATATCCTTCTTATAGAGCCTGGTATTATACCAATAATCTCAACAGAAGTACTTTCATCCAAAATTTTAGCGAATTGAATTTTAACACGGCACTAGATTACGATCGATTTAAGAATTTTGGATTCAATATCAATAATTATGATTTTGGCCGTACCAGAAGAATGTCCCCTACTGGATCACTTAGAATCCGAGGTGCAGTAGCAAAACAGGCGGCTGGAGCAGCCCAAGAAGATCTTATGCTCGCAGATGCAGCATCTCCTGTAATGGAAGAGGTAGTCGTAGTCTCCAGTCAAGCAGAAATCGACGAAAATAAAGGCGAGAATCCAATTCAGATTCGGAAAAATCTACAGGAAACAGCTTTCTTCTTACCTCAACTACGAACAGATAAAGATGGTCATGCGGTGTTCAGCTTTGATTCTCCAGAAAGTTTAACCCGCTGGAAGTTTATGGCAATCGCGCATAGTAAAGAATTAGCTATAGGTACCTACACTAATTTTGTTGAAACACAAAAAGATCTGATGATTGTACCCAATATGCCACGTTTCTTTAGAGAAGCAGATCAAATAACAATCAAAGCAAAGGTCAATAACTTGTCTGCAAATGATTTAAAAACCTCTGTTTCGCTAGAAATGTTTGATGCAATTACCATGGCGCCCCTAGCTCTTAACATTCCAATAAAACAAATTACGGTAATTGCTAAAGGCAGTGAAAATACGAGCTGGGAAATTACGATCCCTAAAAATATTGAAGCAATCACCTACCGTATCGTGGCAAAAGGAGGTAACTTCTCTGACGGTGAAGAATCCACTATTCCTGTTCTAAAAAACAGTATGTTAGTCACAGAAACTTTACCTATTGCTGTAAGAGAAGGTCAGTCGAAATCGTTTGAAATGAAAAGTTTACAACAGGGCTCGTCTACTTCCGAACCATACCGCTATACAGTAGAATTAACAAGCAATCCGATCTATCATGCATTATTTGCGCTACCCTATGTCAATGAGTATCCATATGAATCATCGGAATCAATTTTCAGTAAATTCTATTTAAATTCATTTTCTGCACATCTGATCAATCAGCACCCAAAAATAAAGCCTGTATTTGAACAATGGAAAGGTAAACAGCAACTTCAATCAAACTTACGTATCAATGAGGAATTGAAAGCAATTATGATACAGGAAACACCTTGGTTAAAAGATGCAATTCATGAGGAAGAAACAATGAAGAACATTGCACATCTATTTGATCAGAATACGCTTAAAAATACATTAAAAACAGACGTCGCGAAACTTGCTGCTTTGCAATCATCCCGTGGAGGGTTTTCATGGTATCCTGGAGGTAATGAGAATTTCCAGGTCTCCACCTATATCCTTGAGGGCATCAATAAATTAAATGCGAAAGGCATCATTGCTGAATTTGATTTGACAAATATGGTTAAACCGATCATCACGAAAGGCTTCGCATTTTTAGACAATGAGATTTTACATAATTGGTCCCGTTTTCAGCAAGACAATAAGATGAAACCTAATATTGATCAAGGAATCGAATATCTCTTCGTAAGAAGCAGTTATTCGCCTGAAGATAAAAATACGCAACTGGAACCAGCGATTGCATATTTTCTAAAAGAGATAGATAAAAATAAACTAACATACAGTATTAGCATGCAAGCCAAAGTAGCCCTTATTTTAAATCGCTACAACTTAAAGGAATCTGCTGCACTAGTCATGAAACAATTGCAACAAAAATCTATTGAATCTGGTGAAAAAGGTATGTACTGGAATCAAAATCAACCTGGCTGGTCTTGGTACGAAGCACCAATTGAGACACAAGCCCAACTGATAAGAGCATTTGACGAAGTAAGTCAAGATAAAAAAGCAATTGAAAATATGAAGATCTGGTTGATCAAAAATAAACAAGTACGGCACTGGAATTCAACTAAAGCGACCGTCGCTGCTGTTGATGCCTTGATCAACTATGGCGAAAACTGGTTAGATGCTCCAGAAGGTCTTACCATAAAAGTCGCTGGTAAACCATTAGATGAGACACAAATATCGAAACAAATCGGTTCTGGTTACAGGAAAGAAAGTTGGATGAAAAAAGAAATTAAACCTGCATTAGGAAAAGTTGAGATCTCAAAAGCAAGTCCTGGCATAGCATTAGGAGGTTTGTATTACCAGTATTTTGAACAATTAGATCAGATAAGGTCCGCCTCATCAACCATTAGCTTACAAAAAGAGCTTTATCTCAAGAAAATTGAACAGTTGAAAGAAGTACTAGTCCCTATAACAGCAGCAACACCTATTCAACTTGGAGATATTGTGAAAGTACGGATTTTGATAAAAAGTGATAGAAATCTATCATTCGTACACCTCAAAGATATGCGAGCATCTGGGTTTGAGCCAACAAATGTAACATCAACCTATAAATACAAACAAGGTTTTGGTTATTATGAAAGCACCAAAGACGCTGCAACTAATTTTTTTATCGATTATTTACCACAAGGAAGCTACGTATTTGAATATGAGTTAAGAGCAAATAATGCGGGTATATTTTCAAATGGAATAACAACTATTCAAAATCTATATGCGCCAGAAATGTCATCACATTCGACAGGTATTCAGATCAAAATAACGGATAATTAGATCACTTAATAGTATTAAAGAGGTGTTACTACATATATATTTAACAATTATTTAATACTATTAAAATACTACATTAATTAAGTAAATTTACATTTGAGGCTAATCGCATAAATAAGAAGTATTAAAAAAAATATGGCACGAAAATTCATTCCTAGAGATGTCAGCTGGTTAAGTTTTAATAGCAGAGTTCTACAGGAAGCGGCTGATGAAACAGTACCTCTTCCTTCTAAAATAAAATTCTTAGGCATATTTTCTAATAACCTAGACGAATTTTTTAGAGTACGCATACCGGGGCTAAAACGCGCAATAGATATTAAAGACAAAGAGGCTAATACATCCTTTTTTGAAGATCCGCAAATTATACTGGATGAAGTCAATACGATTGTTATAAAACAGCAAAAAAAGTTTGATAATTTTTGGGCGCTTATACAAAAAGAGATGGCGCAACAACATGTATATATCAAAGATGCAAGTCAGCTCAACCTTAAACAAGAAGAATTTGTTCGCAATTTCTATTCAGAAGATGTCGAGTCTAACGTCATTCCATTATTGCTCGATGATAGTCGCCCTATGCCCTATCTTCGCGATAAAAGTCTTTACTTAGGAATTTCCATGCGCAAACAGGAATGGGAATATGAAACAAGATTTGCCATAATCGAAATTCCAACTACGCTAAATGGTCGTTTTGTAATCTTACCCGCCTCAGCGAAGGAAAAACATATTATTTTACTAGAAGACATCATTAAATTCAATCTTCCTTATATCTTTTCTTATTTTGGATTTGACGAATTTCATGCGCATGTCTTCAAAATAACTAAAGATGCAGAATTTGATATTGATAATGATATCAATACCACATTAGCAGAGAAAATATCAAAAGGGATAAAAAACAGAAGAAAAGGTAAAACAACACGCTTTATCTTTGATAAAGAAATGGACCCTAGGCTAGTCGAATTTTTAATCAAAAAATTACAATTAACAAAAAAAGATAATATCATACCCGGGCAGAAAATCCATAATTTCAAACATTTTATGGACTTCCCTAATGTATTTAAGCAACCAAACCTGCCTATTACAAACCCAGCATTTACACATCCTCAACTGAACAAAACACAAAGGATTACCGATATCATTATCAAAAAAGATATCTTGCTATCATTTCCCTATCACACTTTCCGTCCAGTAATCGATCTGCTCCGAGAAGCGGCAATGGATCCAGATGTTAAGACCATTCAAATCACAGCATATCGCCTCGCATCAAATAGTAAAATCGTCAATGCGTTGATTAATGCGGCACGAAATGGAAAAGATGTAACAGTAATGCTTGAACTACAGGCACGATTTGATGAAGAGAATAATCTATTTTGGAAAGAGAAACTTGAACTTGAGGGTATTCGGGTTTTAACTGGTGTTCCTAATAAAAAGGTACATGCAAAACTCTGCATCATTAAAAAAAGAGTTGGTGCCAAAACCATTCAATATGGTTTTGTAAGTACAGGGAACATCAATGAAAAAACAGCAAAACTATATGGAGATTACTGTTTATTGACCAGCAATAGAAGTGTCATGGCAGATATAAACAAAGTCTTTCATTTCCTAAAAAAGCCAAAAAGCAATCCAGCTGAAGTCATTAAAAACTGCAATAGCTTACTCATCTGCCCTACAGATATGCGTAATGGAATTATTCATTATATCGATAAAGAAATTGAGGAGGTTAAAGCTGGAAGAAAAGCACGTATTATCTTAAAGGTGAACTCGCTCAGTGATCGGATATTGATTAAGAAATTATATGATGCCGCCGAAGCAGGTGTACAGCTTGATCTCATTGTAAGAGGTATCTATTGCGCCACGAATCAAACAAAATTTAAAAAAGCAATCAATGCTATCAGCATCGTTGACGAATTTTTGGAACATGCCCGTGTGATGTATTTTTATGCTGCTGGAAAAGAAGTGACCTATATCTCTTCAGCAGATTGGATGACGAGAAACTTGGATCACCGTATAGAGGCTGCTGTAAAAATTAACAGTAAGAAAATAAGGGATGAAATCAAAGATATGTTGCAGATCCAGCTACGCGATAATGTAAAAGCCCGTATTTTGAACAATGAACTCAATAACCGGTACGTTGAAAATGACAAGGAGTCTTGTCGCTCACAAATTGAAATCTATAATTATCTCAGGAAAAAAACAGACGAGGTATAAAAAAGGTCAGCGATTCAATCGCTGACCTTTTTTTATTAACCTCTACTATTGTAGTTAGGAGCTTCTTTTGTAATCGAAATATTATGTGGATGAGATTCACGTAATCCAGCACCTGTAATACGTACAAATTGTGCTTCTTGCAGCTTTTCAATTGTAGCAGCTCCACAATAGCCCATTGATGCCTTCAATCCGCCCATGTATTGATATACAACCTCAGCTAACGTCCCTTTGTATGGAACGCGACCAACAATACCCTCAGGAACTAATTTCTTGATATCATCTTCAACGTCTTGGAAGTAACGATCTTTAGATCCTTTTTCCATCGCTTCGATAGACCCCATTCCGCGGTATGATTTAAATTTACGTCCTTCGTAAATAATCGTTTCTCCCGGAGCTTCTTCAACACCTGCAAATAATGATCCCGCCATAATGGTATAAGCACCAGCTGCAATTGCTTTTGCGATATCACCTGTTTGTTTTATACCACCATCAGCGATCAATGGAACACCAGTTCCTTTTAGTGCCTTTGCTACTTCATAGATGGCGTACAACTGAGGCACTCCAACACCAGCAATAATACGTGTTGTACAGATTGAACCTGGTCCGATACCTACTTTTACAGCGTCAGCACCGGCTTCTGCTAATGCTTTTGCAGCTGCACCTGTAGCAATATTACCAACAATAACCTGTAAGTCAGGGAATGTTGCTTTCACCAATTTCAATTTATCAATTACACCTTTTGAATGACCGTGTGCAGTATCAATAGTAATCACATCAACACCAGCTTTTACTAAAGCTTCTACACGATCTAAAGTATCTGGAGTGACACCAACTGCACCACCAACCAATAAACGACCGTGCGTATCTTTAGCTGCATTTGGATAATGTTTGTATTTTTGAATATCTTTAAAAGTAATAAGACCTTTTAATATACCTTCATTATCAACAACTGGAAGTTTTTCAATCTTATGATCTTGTAAAATTTCTTCTGCTCGTACTAAATCTGTCCCTTCTGGTGCAGTAACAAGATTGTCTTTCGTCATTAACGAAGAGATCGGTTGACTCATGACTTTTTGGAAACGTAAATCACGGTTCGTTACAATACCAACTAACTTGCCTTTTTCATCTATTACAGGAATGCCGCCAATCTTATGATCTTTCATAATTTTAAAAGCATCTCCTACTGTTGCAGTTTGCAATAAAGTTACAGGATCTTGAATCATACCACTTTCTGAACGCTTTACTTTACGTACTTCAGCAGCCTGCTCTGCAATCGTCATGTTCTTATGCAACATACCAATACCGCCGGCTTGTGCGATAGCAATAGCTAAATCAGCACCCGTCACCGTGTCCATAGCCGCAGATACTAATGGAATATTTAATTTGATTTTTTTTGTCAGAAAAGTACTTGTATCGACATCACGTGGTAAAACTTCAGAATAAGCTGGAATTAATAATACGTCGTCGTAGGTAAGTCCTTCTGCTACGAATTTTTGTGGATCTAATTGCATGGCAAATATGTATTGGGTTCTCTATTTGCCAGGCAAAATTAAGTATTTTTAGTGAAATATAAAAATTAATTTCACTAATTACATTTAAATGATTATCGTAACATGTAGTTAACAGCTCATTATCATTACCTTAATAATACATCCTTATCAGCCCGTCAATATTCTTGCATCGTACGTAACAACTTTTGGCAGGTTATTTGCATAAGATGTCTAAATTGAATTTATATAAAACACATATTATGAAAAAAGTATTACTATCGGTAGCAGCTGTTGCCATATTAGCTCTAGGAGCACAGGAGGCAAAAGCACAATCACCACAACGCGCTGCAATAGGTGTTGTATTTGATGGTACAGCAGGCGATTTATGGGGTGTTCAGTACAAACAGTCTATGGGAGGCGCAAACAATGGACAAGCGCAAATTATGTTCGATGACAATGTGGTTGCTGTAGGAGCAGATTACCAATATGCAAGACCATTTTCTGGTGCTAAAGGATTAGGTTGGTATGCAGGTGTTGGTGCTCAACTATCTTTTATTGATGCAGGTGATAATCAAACTTGGGTTGCACTTCGTCCTCAATTAGGTCTAGAATTTAAAATTCCAGCTGCACCTATTGGTTTTCACGCAGATTGGAAACCAGATTGGAGATTAAACCACGGTAATGATTTTGATGCTTCGACTTTTTCATTCGGTATCAAATACACTTTGAGATAATTAAAATCGTATATTTTAATAGAAAAAGCCTCCCAAACGGGAGGCTTTTTCTATTATATCGCATCCTTATATACTGTTCATTACAATTTAATCGCTTTTTATCATAAGCTTAATCAAATAAAGCTTTTCATTTTACAAAATTTTTATACCTTTGGCATTCTTGGAGAATTGTAATTTTCATACAAGAATGAGTTATCAATTATATCATATAATATCAAACTAATACACTAAAAACAGACGATGCAAGGTAAAGGGCTGATTAAATTTTTGGTGATAGCGGTATCTATAGCATGTCTATACGCCCTATCATTCACTTTTGTAACCCGCAAAGTTGAGCGTGATGCTGAGAATTATGCACAAGGAGATATGGCACGTGAAAAATCGTACCTAGACTCTATCGCTGGCGAGGTTGTTTACAATTTAGGTTTTGCAAAATACACCTATAGAGAAGCTAAAGCGCAAGAACTTGCTTTAGGACTTGATCTAAAAGGGGGTATGAACGTTACGATGGAAATCTCAATCGATGAGTTGATTCGTAACTTAGCAGATAACCCTAAAGACGAGAAATTCAATGCTGCACTTACAGCTGCTATTTCGAAAAGTAAAACAAGTCAAAAATCTCTAGTTAATTTATTCATTGATGAATATAAAGCTACAGGTAGTACGACTCCACTTTCAACTTATTTCGCGACTAAAGATAATGCATCTTTAATCAAAGCGGGGGACTCTGATGCACAATTGGAATCTTTTTTACAAAAAGAAGCTGATAATGCTATCCAAAACTCATACAAAGTACTTCGTACACGTATTGATAAATTTGGAGTTGCTTCTCCTAACATCCAGATTCAACAAGGTACAAATCGTATTTTGATCGAACTTCCAGGTGTTAACGATGAACAACGCGTCCGTAAATTATTACAAGGATCAGCTAAATTAGAGTTTTACGAAACTCATGCTAATCAAGAAGTGTATCCTTTATTGGAAAACATCAATAAAACTTTGTCTGCAACTTTAAAAGTTGCTTCGACAGATGATAAAGCAACAACAGATTCGACTAAAAAGTCTGATGACTTATTAGCGAACCTTGGTGCTAATAAAAACACAAAAGATAGCGCTGCTGCTAAATTGTCGCAAGAAAATCCATTATTTGATGTTTTGAGACCTGCTGTTTACATGGGTGAGAATCAACAAATGGCTTTAATGCCTGGCGCAATGGTAGGTAGTGCAGATTTAAAGGATACTGCCAAAGTAAATGCTTTTTTAAACAAACCTGAGGTTAAATCTATTATCCCTGGAAATTTAAAATTGTTATGGTCAGTAAAACCAGAAGCTAAAACACCAAATATCCTTTCTTTATATGCAATCAGACCTGCAGGCGTTGATAATGGCCCAGTATTAACTGGTGATGTTATTACCAATGCGCGTGATGAGTTTAATGAGAGAAATGAACCCGTTGTCTCCATGCAGATGAACAGCGAAGGTGCTCGTGAATGGAAAAAAATTACAGCTAAAGCAGCGCAAGGTCACCAATCGATCGCTATCGTTCTTGATAATGTAGTATATTCTGCTCCTGGTGTTAATGAAGAAATCGCTGGTGGTAATTCATCCATCTCTGGTTCTTTCACAGTTGAAGATACAAAGGATTTAGCGAACGTACTAAAAGCTGGTCGTTTACCAACTACCGCTAAAATCGTTGAAGAAGCGATCGTAGGTCCTACTTTAGGACAATCGGCTATTGATTCAGGTGTGAATTCAGCAGTTATCGGTATCGTGCTTGTTCTTGTATTCATGATTGCATACTATAATACTGCAGGTTTAGTAGCAAACATTGCTGTTCTTGTAAACGTATTCTTTATCATGGGGGTATTGGCATCGCTGAATGCAGTATTAACACTCCCAGGTATCGCGGGTATCGTATTAACGATGGGTACTGCGGTGGATGCCAACGTACTAATTTACGAACGTATACGTGAAGAATTAGCCGGTGGAAAATCAATCCGTCAAGCGGTTGCAGATGGTTACAAACACGCATTACCTTCGATCTTAGATTCACAGATTACAACATTCTTAGTTGGTTTGGTATTATTCTTCTTCGGAACAGGTCCAATTTTAGGATTTGCTACTACATTAATGGTGGGTATTATCACTTCATTATTCACAGGTATATTCCTTACTCGCATTATTTTTGAGTGGATGTTAGAACGTGATATGAAAATTAAAGTTTCTTTCCCTTGGTCTGCGAAAACATTGCAAAATGCAAATTTCCAATTCATCAAGAAAAGAAAAGGTCTTTACATCGTTTCTATTGTAATTGTTATTGCTTGTTTCGCATCAATCTTTATTAAAGGCTTTAGCCAAGGTGTAGATTTTCAAGGTGGACGTACTTATACCATCCGCTATGATAAACCTGTAGATTTAGAAGCTGTACGTGAAAATTTAGATAATATCTTCCAAAAAACAACTGAAGTTAAAGTCTTTGGTGCTGCAAATCAACTTCGTATAACGACAACTTATCATATCGATGAGACATCTGACGAAGCAGATAAAGAAGTCTTAACTAAATTGAATGAAGGATTATCGAAGGTAGATGCAAGCAACAAACATGAGATTCTTTCTTCTCAGAAAGTTGGTCCTAGTATCGCGACAGATATGAAAGCAAGATCAATTTATGCAACAGTATTTGCCTTATTAATCATTGCTGGTTATATATTGTTACGTTTCCACAAATGGCAATATTCAGTTGGAGCTGCAATCGCTACTGTCCATGATGCCATCATTGTATTAGGTTTGTTCTCTATTTTAGATGGTATTGTTCCATTCTCATTAGATATTGATCAGCATTTTATTGCCGCTATTCTAACAGTATTAGGTTATTCAGTGAATGATACTGTAGTTGTATTTGACCGTATCCGTGAAGATCTAAACAAACCAAATGCTTTAAATAAAGATTTTGGTGAAACGATCAACCACGCCATAAATACAACATTAAGTAGAACGGTTATTACATCATTGACGATTGTATTCGTATTAGCAGTACTATTTATTTTCGGTGGTGAAGTTATCAGAGGATTCTCTTTCGCTATCTTAATTGGTATTATTGTAGGTACTTATTCATCTATATTCTTAGCTGCACCAGCAGTATACGATTTAAGTAAAGGAGAACACTTTGAAGAAGCTCCTAAAAAGGCAGAACCGGTAACTCCTTAGTAAAAAATCAAAACGTTTAAAAAGGCTTTCAGATAAAACTGAAAGCCTTTTTTATTTTACAATAAATCTACCAAATACTTGTTGCACTAAGTATTTAATGATTATATTTGTTGTACTAAATATTAGCAATACAAATATTTTAAATGCAAGACGAAAAATTCAATCGATACTCTTTCATATTAGAAAGAACAGCAAAAAAAGTAAAACAATTTGCACAAAATTCTTTTACAGATCATGATTTTGATATCACCGTAGATCAGTGGACCATCATGAAGACACTTTATGAGAATGATAATCTATTGCAAAAAGAACTTGCTGAAAAATGTTGCAAAGATCAACCTACCCTCACCCGAATTGTTGATCTGTTAATAAAAAAAGGATTAACAGAACGAGTGATCCATCCCTCTGACAGGCGAAGTATCCACTTGCACCTAACAGACGAAGGTCGAAAAAAAGTAGAAAACTACTCTCCCATCGTTTCCAGCATTCGCATGAAAGCTTGGGAAAATCTAACAGACGAAGACTTTAGTTCCTTCACACGTATTCTAGACAAAATTTATAATAACTTAAGTAATTAACATTTGATATGATAGCAACAGACATATGTATTATAGGAGCCGGACCAGTCGGTCTATTTGCTGTATTTGAAGCAGGTTTGTTAAAGATGAGATGTCACCTCATTGATGTTTTACCTCAAGTTGGAGGTCAGTTGTCTGAAATATATCCGCATAAGCCGATATACGATATACCGGGCTACCCGACTATCCGTGCTCAAGAGTTGATTGACAATCAGATGAAACAGATTGAACCATTCAATCCCACTTTTACACTCGGCGAGCGTGTTGAATGCCTGGAAAGGCAGGAAGATGGTTCATATGTGGTCGTTAGTTCAGAAGGAACACGTATACACTGCCAAGTTGTTGTTATAGCAGGCGGTTTAGGATGCTTTGAGCCCCGAAAACCTGAACTTGCTAATTTAGTTAAGTATGAAAGAAAAGGTGTTGATTACATGGTCAGAAATCCAGAAACGTATCGTGACAAGAAAATCATCATCGCGGGTGGTGGCGACTCTGCTTTAGACTGGACGATTTACTTAGCCGATATTGCAAAGGAAGTAACATTAATTCACAGAAGTGACTCCTTTAGAGGAGCGCCAGACTCTGCCGAAAAGGTTTATCATCTAGCTCAAAAAGGGGCCATCAACCTCTTACTGTCCCACAATCTGGCAGATGTACACGGCTCAGATAGCTTATCGCATGTGATTGCAGTCAATAAACAAAAAGAAGAAGTCAAATTGGAAGCGGATTATTTTATACCGCTATTTGGGCTAACCCCAAAATTAGGACCTATTGCGGACTGGGGCTTAAATATTGACAAGAGTGCTATCGTAGTAAACACAGTTGATTATTCGACAAATATAGAACGCATTTATGCTATAGGAGATATCAATACCTATCCAGGTAAATTAAAGTTAATTTTATGTGGATATCATGAAGCGGCATTAATGGCTCAAAGTGCTTTTAAATATGTGTATCCAGATCAAAAACTAAGCTTCAAATATACAACTGTTAATGGCATCAATACTTTTTAAATTATGGACAATATTATTGAAATAGAAATTGAAGATCGGGATGGAACTGTTCAAACAATCGAAGTTCCTACGGATGTCAACTTATCCCTAATGGAATTGCTAAAAGCATGCGATTATGAGGTCCTAGCTACCTGTGGAGGCATGGCACTTTGCGCAACTTGTCATGTTGAAATCAAATCTGGAGGTGAAAACTTGTCCGAACCTCAAGACCAGGAGCTCGATATGCTCGATACTTTACCCGATGCTAATGATGATAGCCGACTAGCATGCCAGCTGCGGTTAACAAATGAAAATAACGGCTTAAGTATTAAAATAAGAGGAGCATTACAGTAATAAATTATCAAAGTGTACTTTTTACACACTTTTTTTCATTTTTTGAGACAAACCGTATTAATAAACCATGCAATTAATACGGTTTACAAAACACTGATTAACAAGGAGTAATAAAACAAGAGATATATTAAAACAGTTAGTTATCAATAAATATGACAATAAAAAGCAAGTATATATAAAGATATTTTAGTTTTTTGAGTGAAAAATTAAGATATTTGCAGAAGGATTACAATTTTCCGAATATTTTATATAAATTTCAAATAATATGCTAAGCAATCGTTCAGATAGAAAATTCCCAAAAGTGGTCATTATTGGTGCTGGATTTGGTGGAATTGAAGTTGCTAAAAAGTTAAAAAATAAGGAAGTAGAAGTACTATTATTAGACAGAAATAATTTTCATACCTTCCAACCTTTAATGTATCAGGTAGCTACAGGTACATTATCTGCAGATTCGATCTCTTTCCCTATCCGTAAGATGTTCAAATCTCAGGAGAATTTTAGTTTCAGAATTGCAGAAGTTAATCATATTGACTCGTCCAACAAGACTGTTCAAACGAATATCGGTGATTTTGAATATGATTACTTAGTGGTTGCTACTGGAGCAACAACAAATTTCTTTGGAAATCAGCAAATTGCAAAATATGCGTTACCAATGAAAAGTATTCAAGAAGCTCTAAACATTCGGAGCTATGTGCTACAAAATCTTGAAAAAGCTGTTCAAATTGCAAATCCGGAAGATCGTAAATCATTTTTAAACTTTGTAATTGTAGGCGGTGGCCCAACTGGTGTTGAGCTTTCTGGAGCAATTGCTGAGATCAGAAATAATATTCTGGAAAAAGATTATCCTGAATTACGCAAGGAAGAAATGAATGTTTACTTAGTCGAAGGACAAAGTAAAGTATTAGCAAACTTGTCAGAAAAATCTTCTGAAGACTCTGAAAAATATTTAAAAGCATTAGGTGTTAAAATATTACTAAATGTTTCTGTAACGGGCTTTGATGGTACTGCAATCTCTTTTGGTGATGGTAGTGCGATCGAAACAAAAACAGTTATCTGGGGCGCAGGTGTTGCCGGACAATTTCCTGAAGGTTTCAAAAAAGAAAATATTCAACGCGGTAACCGCATTCAAACAGATGATCAATGTCGTGTGTTAGATATGGAAAATGTATACGCAATTGGTGACGTTTCAGCATTTATCACAGATGATTTACCACGTGGATTACCTGGTGTGGCACCTGTAGCACAACAACAAGGTAAATATGTTGCCAAGCACATTAGCAATGTGATGGATAACCGTTCAAATGAAAAATTCTCTTACTTTGATAAGGGCTCAATGGCGACAATTGGCCGTGCGAAAGCTGTAGTCGATATGGGTAAAATCCATTTTAATGGATTCTTTGGTTGGATTGTTTGGATGTTTGTTCACTTAATGTCTATTTTTGGTTTTAGAAACAAAGTAGTTACCTTTATCAACTGGACAGTCAAATTTTTCACGAAGAACTCGGGTGTTCGATTAATTTTCTATAAATTCAATCAACCCGCGCCAGAGGTAAAACAAGAAGATCAAGTATTAGAAAATAACTAAAATGGATAACAAGACAATTGCTAAAAAATTCAAGTTATGTAGCCAACTGATGGAATTACATAATGAAAACCCATTCAGAACAAAAGCAATTGCCAGTGCATCCTTTAAGTTAGATAAAATACCTTTTCTGCTGGAAACAGCTTCTTTAGAAGAAATAAGCAGTCAGCCCGGTATCGGGAAAAGCACTGCAGAGAAGGTGAAAAAATTAGCCGAAACTGGCTCATTCGATGAGCTAGACGCGATGTTAAGCATTACTCCAGAAGGAATTTTGGAAATGCTTAACATAAAAGGCTTAGGTCCAAAAAAGATACAAATTATCTGGACTGAGCTCCAGATTGAAAGTGTTGGTGAGTTATTGTACGCGTGCAACGAAAACAGGCTCATTGAGGCAAAAGGTTTTGGCCTAAAAACACAAGAGGATATTAAAAAATCCATCGAATTCTCCATATCCAATCAAGGTTGGTTTTTATATGCAAGGGTATTATCTAATGCAAACAACTTACTAGCTTCATTACAAAAGAACTTATCTCCTACCCTGATTTCATTTACTGGAGATTTTAGAAGAAAATGCGAAGTACTTAGCGCTGTTGATATCTTATTGGATACGGATAAACAAACTATTTTAGCTTATCTAAATGCCAATTATGCTGACAGTCTAAAGGAAGAACTTGAATACATTTCATTTCGAGATGAATTAGGATTTTCCTTTCATATATATCTATCAGCAACAGCAGAATTTTACCAAAACTTAATATTAACCACCGGTTCTAAAAAGCACTTAGAATTACTCGATCTAACTTTGGTTACAGCTTTAGGTTCTGAAGAAGAAATCTATGCTAAACAAGGCTTAGACTATATTGAACCTGAGCTTCGAGAAGGGCTGGATGAAGTATTTTTGGCGAAAAATCATCAATTACCCAAATTGATCAATTTTGATGATCTTAAAGGAACTTTACATAATCACTCGACTTATAGTGACGGTGTGCATACCTTAGCTGAAATGGCAAGATATACAAAGGAAGAATTAGGACTAAGTTATTTCGGAATTTGTGATCACTCCAAAACTGCTGTATATGCCAATGGCCTCCCTATTGAGCGGGTGCAAAAACAGTGGGAAGAAATCGATCAGCTTAATCAACAACTTGCTCCCTTTAAAATATTCAAAGGTATTGAGTCTGATATTTTATCCGATGGTTCGTTAGATTATCCAGATGAAATTCTTGCAGGTTTTGATTTTGTAGTTGCATCCGTTCATTCTAATTTAAAAATGGATGAAGAGAAAGCAACTGCTAGACTGTTAAAAGCAATAGAAAATCCCTACACGACGATATTAGGACATCCAACAGGTCGCCTCTTATTAAGTAGATCCGGTTATCCACTGGATTATAAAAAAATAATTGATGCTTGTGCGGCTAACAACGTTGTGATTGAAATTAATGCCAACCCGTTAAGGCTTGATTTAGATTGGAGATGGCATCGTTATGCCTTAGAAAAGGGCGTGCTTTTATCAATTAATCCAGATGCTCACCGCATGGAAGGCTTACTTGATATGCATTACGGGATATTTGTCGCAAGAAAAGGAGGATTAAGTGCTAAAAGTTGCCTTAATAGCTTTTCACTATCAGAAATTGAAAGCTTTTTTAATAAAAAAAGCTAATAGATCTATTTCTTAGCAAAGATCCCATTTTTTTAAATAGGCAAATTATCTTATATTTAACACTTATATTAAAATTATAAGCGTTGAAAAATCTATCCTATTTAATTCTATTTCTTTTATTATCTCCCTTCCTTGTAAATGGGCAATTATTATCAGACAAAAATGAATTTTCCCGCAAAGATTCTTTAAGAGGTCAACTGACTCCCTTAAGAACCTGTTACGATGTCACCTATTATCACTTAGATGTTGATATTAATATTCCAAAACGTAGCATTGCAGGAAGCAATCTCATTAAATTTAAAACTATTCAAGATTTCAATCGCATCCAGATTGATCTTTTTGATAATATGGCAATTGATAAAATTCTTTACAGGGGTAAACAGCTAAAGTATACAAGAGAATTTAATGCGGTTTTTATAGATTTTCCAACACAGATTAAAGCAAACACACTGGATTCTATTTTAGTGTATTTCTCAGGTACCCCACATCAAGCCAACAGAGCTCCTTGGGATGGCGGATTTGATTGGAAAAAAGACAGCAATAACAAACCTTGGGTAGCGAGTGCAAATCAGGGTATTGGAGCAAGCTTATGGTGGCCCAATAAAGATCATCAATCAGACGAACCCGATAGCGTCTTAATCTCTGTAACAGTGCCTAAAGAACTTATGAATGTTTCTAATGGTCGTCTCCGTAATGTAGAAAACATTGGTAAGAAGAAAACTAAATATAACTGGTTTGTTTCCAATCCCATTAACAATTATAACATTGCAATCAATATTGGTGATTACGTACATTTTCAAGATAGCTTTAATGGTGAAAAAGGAAAGCTAGATATTGACTACTACGTACTACGTGAAAATATAGAGCGGGCAAAACCGCATTTCGAGGCCAATGTAAAACCGATGCTAAAAGCATTTGAATATTGGTTTGGCCCCTACCCTTTTTATGAAGACAGTTTCAAACTAATTGAAACATCTCATTTAGGGATGGAACATCAAAGTGGTATTGCGTATGGCAATCGTTTTTTAAATGGCTATCTGGGAAGAGATGGTTCTGGAACAGGATGGGGATTAAAGTGGGACTTTATCATCATACATGAAGCCGGACATGAATGGTTTGGAAATAATATCACAGCATCGGATATTGCCGACATGTGGATTCATGAAAGTTTCACCAATTATTCAGAAGCACTTTATATCGATTACTATTTTGGTAAAAAAGCTGGACAAGAATACATACATGGCAATCGAAGAGCAATTCAAAACAAAACACCGATTCAAGGACAATATCATGTTAATAATGAAGGGTCCGGAGACATGTATAATAAAGGTGGTGTACTGCATAACATGATTAGAACAATTATAGCAGACGATGATAAATGGCGATCTATTTTGAGAGGATTAAATGCTAAGTTTTACCATCAGCAGGTTGATTATGATGACATTGTCAATTTCATCAATCAAGAATCTGGTTTAAACTTCAACTCCATATTTGAGCAATATGTGAAGACAACTTTGATTCCTGTGTTATGTATTTCAGAGACAAAAGATGGAAAAGTTCAGGCGAAGTGGAAAAATACAGTAGAAAATTTTGAAATGCCGGTCTATATTGGTACCGCAGATAATAATTTAAAAGCAATTAATATCACGAACAACGACCAAACATTAAATATTCACAATCTAACCAAAGAAAATATAAAGATTGACACTTTTAATTACTACATTGACATACAGAAAAATTAATTTCTGCAGTAAAAACATAAGAAAATGCTTTAATTAACGTTTACTTGTTATCATCCTTAAAGCTCCGCAAAAGAGTTCTAAATTATCAATAAAAAAAATCAAGACTTACCTACAAAAACTAATAATTTTTAGTAGGTTTGCATATTCATAAAAAGTAGCTTAAAATACAGCAAATGGGTTTATTTAACTGGTTTACACAAGAAGTTGCCATCGATTTAGGTACCGCAAATACCTTAATTATCTATAATGACAAAGTAGTAGTTGATGAACCTTCTATTGTAGCCTTTGATCGTACGACAAACAAAGTAATTGCAATCGGACGTCAGGCAATGCAAATGGAAGGTAAGACACACGATAATATAAAAACAGTACGTCCTCTCCGTGATGGAGTTATTGCAGATTTTACTGCCGCAGAACATTTGATTCGTGGTATGGTAAAATTAGTAAATAATGGTAAAAGTTGGTTTTTCCCTTCTTTAAGAATGGTGGTTTGTATCCCTTCAGGAATCACTGAAGTAGAGAAGCGTGCCGTACGCGATTCTGCAGAAATTGCAGGAGCAAAAGAAGTGTATTTAATTCATGAGCCAATGGCTGCCGCAGTAGGTATCGGAATTGATGTCGAAGAACCAATGGGTAACATGATTATTGATATCGGTGGTGGAACAACAGAGATTGCAGTAATTGCACTTTCGGGTATTGTTTGCGACCAATCAATCCGTGTTGCAGGTGATAACTTCGACTCCGATATTGTACAGTATATCCGTAGACAGCACAACATCATGATCGGTGAGCGTACAGCTGAGAAAATTAAGATTGAAGTTGGTGCAGCTCTTCCAGAATTACAGGAACCACCTGAGGATTTCGCCGTTCAAGGCCGTGACCTCATGACAGGTATCCCAAAACAGATCACCGTTTCATATACAGAAATTGCACATTGTTTAGATAAATCGATTTCTAAAATTGAAGAAGCAATATTGAAAGCTTTAGAAATTACGCCTCCAGAGTTGTCTGCTGATATTTACCAAACTGGTATCTACTTAACAGGTGGTGGTGCTCTACTTAGAGGATTAGATCGCAGGATTCAAGCTAAAACTAAATTACCGGTACACATTGCAGAAGATCCTCTTCGTGCAGTAGTGCGCGGTACAGGCATAGCATTAAAGAATATTGGCAGATTTAAATTCTTAATGCAATCATAATTGCCACAACATAAAATTTTATATGCGATATAGTTGATTTTTCACTATATCGCTTCTTTATTAAATAGCAAAGTAATAATTATTAAACAATGAGAAACCTTTGGTTATTCCTTAGACGTTATAACGCTTTCTTTTGGTTTATCCTTTTTTTTGGATTTTCTATGTTTCTGGTTGTTACTAACAATACCTTTCAGCGTGCTAGTGCATTAAACTCTTCCAACACGATAATTGGCAATATTTACCAAAAAGTGAATTCATGGAAAAGCTACCTGTCACTAACAGAAACCAATGATCAACTTGTAAAAGAAAATGCAAGTTTGAGAACGCAGTTAGAAAACTATTTGACGACCGATACAGTCGCCATGGCTAAAAGACCGGTTATTGATAGTAGTGAATTTGGACGTTATGAGTTTATTATTGCAAGCGTTACAAATAATAGCATTCACCAAAAAAGTAATTATCTCACCCTAAATAAAGGTTCTTTAGCTGGTATTGAAAAAGGAATGGGCGTAATTGCTCCAAATGGTGTGGTCGGTATTGTGCTCAACGTAACACCGCACTTTTCGACAGTTCAGTCTCTACTTCATCCCGACACGAAAATATCAGTAACATTAGCTAATACAGATGTATTTGGTTCTTTAGTTTGGGGCAGCAACGTAGACTACCGTTTTGCAATGGTCAAAGAAATCCCGAATCACGTAAAAGTTAAGACTGCGGAAAAAGTATTCACTTCAGGCTACTCTGGCCACTTTCCAAAAGGTATACTGGTAGGCGCAGTTGTTCAAACGGGAATATCTTCCGGAGACTCTTTTTTAGATTTAAGAATTCTCTTGAGTACTAATTTTTCAAACCTCCACCACGTATATGTTGTGAAAGACTTATTGGCAAAAGAATTAAAACAATTAGAAGAAACGAATCAGGATAATGGCTAGAATTTTACTCTTTAATATCATTCGGTTTTTGGTACTTATTGCCATGCAGGTATTCTTGTTTAAAAATATCGGCTATTATAATCTAGCAAGTCCTTTTCCATACATTCTATTTATCTTTTTGCTTCCTACCGGAATGCCGAACTTTGTATTATTTACAATTGCATTTTTAACCGGACTTTCGGTAGATGTATTTTATGATACACTTGGAGTCAATGCCGCTGCGTGTGTTGCATTAGCCGCCTATCGTGTATTTTTTATGAAAATTACAATTGAAAACGATATGGATACATTCATTACTCCAATTTTAGGTGAAATGAATTTTAAATGGTTCTTTTCATATACTTTTTTCGGAACATTGATTCATCACTTTGTTCTTGTCACATTAGAAACATTCAGTTTCAAACAGTTTCAGTACACATTAGCGACTATTGGTTTAAGTTGTATCTTTACAATGGTTATCCTACTCATTTTTAGTTTTCTTTTCTATAAAAGAAAGAGTAGAATTTAGTAATTCCATCGCTTAAAAAGAGGATAAAAGAATTTATGAATAGTTTTTTTGCACGTAAATTTGTCATTCAAGGCATTATTATTAGTATTGCGTTATTAATAATAGCAAGACTATTTTATCTTCAGATTATAGATGACTCCTATATACATTCTGCTAACAGCAATGTCATGCGGAAAGTTATTGTATATCCCGCACGTGGTGTTATTTTAGATCGTACAGGTCAGGTATTAGTACAAAATGAACCTGTATATGACCTCATGGTTACGCCAAGAGAAGCAAAAGATATCGACACGGCTTTATTATGTCAATTGATTGAAATTGACAAAGAAGGTTTCATTAAACGCATGGATAAAGCCCGTGCACACTCCCCTTATCGTGCCTCCATCTTTGAAAAACAACTATCATCCCGAACGTATGCCCATTTACAAGAGTATTTGTATCGATTCAGAGGTTTCTATGTTCAAAATAGAACTGTGCGAAATTATCCGGATAGTATCGCAGCACAGTTTCTGGGCTATGTAAATGAGGTAAACGAAAAAGACATTGAGAAGTCGAACGGCTTTTATCGTCCAGGAGATTATATCGGCCGAAGTGGTGTTGAACGCTCTTATGAAGATTTATTAAGAGGAAAAAGAGGGGTTAAAAACCTCATGGTCGATGCCCTAAATAGACCTAAAGGTGTATTTATGGAAGGACGCTATGATACCTTGGCTGTTTCTGGGGAAGGTCTAGTATCTTCTTTAGACAAAGAACTTCAGATCTTGGGTGAAAAACTGATGAAAAATAAGTTGGGATCTATTGTCGCCATTGAACCTTCCACAGGAGAAATTCTTTCTTATGTAAGTAGCCCCAGTTATAATCCAAATGACATGGTCGGTCGTGAAACAGGTAATAATTTAATGAAATTATTAAATAATGAAAGTAATCCCTTATTTAATCGTCCAATTCAAGCATCTTATCCCCCAGGCTCTGTATTTAAGGTAGTTGCAGCCTTAACTGCTCAACAAGCTGGCGTTATTGATGAGAACACCTCTTTCTTTTGTCCACATGGTTATAGCTATGGTGGCGGAAGAGGTTTTATGCGCTGTACCCATTATCATGGAGCAACTTCTTTGATCAGATCCATTCAAGTCTCTTGTAATACCTATTATGGGTATACTTATGCCAAAATGATTGATTCAAGAGGCCTGTCAGGACCGAAAGCGTACGATCTATGGTATGACGCAATTTCCAAATTTGGTATCGGTCATAAATTAGGTATTGATCTACCAGGCGAAAAAGGAGGTTTATTATATAAATCTGACCATTTTACTAAAAGTTATAGAAACGACAAGTGGCGTTCATCTTTTAATATTTCATTATCCATTGGACAGGGAGAAATGGGCGTTACTCCACTGCAGATGGCAAATATTATGGCTATTGTAGCAAATAGAGGTTTTTATTACCGCCCTCACCTTATCAAAGGTATCGGAGATAAAAAGATCGTGAAGAAAGAGTTTACCGAAAAAATATCAGCAGGAGTAGATGCTAAATATTATACTCCGGTAATAGAGGGATTAAGCAGAGCAGTAAATATGGGCGAAGGAACAGCCTTCGCAAATAGAATTGCTGGTATTGAAATGTGTGGAAAAACAGGAACAGCTCAAAACCCACATGGTAAAGATCATGCTGTATTCTTTGCATTCGCTCCTAGGGATAATCCTAAAATTGCCATTGCCGTTTTTGTTGAAAATGCCGGTTATGGTGGTGTATGGGCTGGCCCTATTGCCAGTATGATGGTTGAAAAATATATCAAGGATACCATCACAATGCCGAAGCATATTCAAGATCGTATTTACAATGCTAATTTTATGCCTGCTCCAAAAGCAGACCCAAAGAAAGCAGATTTGAAGAAAACAACGGATTCAACTAAATCTAAAAAAGATACAACAAAAAACGTTAACCGTATTGCTGTAGTAATGCCAAAGGAAACAATTGTCCACCATAGTGCTGTAAGGAGAAATCATGAATAACCAAAAAAATAGTTTTTTCGGAAAGATAGACTGGTTAACCATTTCTTTATGGTTGGCTTTATGTTTGATCGGTTGGTTTAATATACATGCAGCTGTCTATGATCCGGAAAATCCTGGATTATTTAATATGGCAACAAATTATGGTAAACAGTCCATGTACATTGCTTCTGCATTAATTATAGGTATTACTATCTTAATTATAGACGCTAAGTTTTTCAGTTCCGCATCTCCCGTTATCTATGCTGTAGTTGTGCTATTATTAATAGCGGTCTTGGTTATTGGTCGAAATGTTGGTGGAAATCAGGCATGGATTCCTATTGGAAGTTTCAGGCTTCAACCATCTGAGTTTGGAAAACTGGCAACCTGTCTCCTCTTGGCCAACTACCTCAGCTCTCAAAGCAACAAAAACCCAAATATGCATACTTTAGCCATCGGTGCTGGTATAGTATTATTCCCCGTATTTCTCGTAATGCTTCAGCCTGACACCGGTTCTGCTCTAGCTTTCTTTTCCCTCATCTTTGTATTCTATCGAGAAGGATATGTCAATAACAGCTTACTTATTTTCGGAGGACTCTGTATTGTCTTATTTGTTATGGCACTACTCGTAAATGCATGGATATTAATTGGCATACTCGCTTTAATTGCGGGCTTTTTCATGTGGACGTTTAGAAAAAAGCGGAAAAATTTAATTAATATAGGAATTCTTTTTGCCGCTTCGTCGGTATTCATATTATGTGTGGATCTTGTCTACAATCATATTTTACAATCTCATCAAAGAAATCGTATTGATATCATCCTTGGGAAAATGGACGATCCACGAGGACAGGGTTACAATTTAAATCAATCTAAGATAGCAATTGGTTCTGGACAATTTTGGGGTAAAGGCTATCTTCAAGGTACACAGACCAAATACAATTTTGTTCCCGAGCAAAGTACAGATTTTATTTTCTGTACAGTGGGTGAAGAATGGGGATTTGTCGGCTCTACATTTTTAATAGCGATATACTTAACATTATTGCTCCGCATCATTCATATAGCAGAACGACAGCGATCTGCTTTTGCAAGAATTTATGCTTATGGAGTGGCTTCCATCCTATTTTTTCACTTCTTTATTAATATAGGAATGACAATAGGAATTGTACCTGTCATTGGTATTCCATTACCATTCATAAGTTATGGAGGATCTTCGTTATGGAGTTTCACCATTTTACTCTTCATCATGCTAAAATTTGACTCAAATAGAAAAGGAGTTGTTTAATACAACTCCTTTTCTATTTTTTAAAAACGTTCTAAAATCATTTTTATAGCACGATCTACGACTTTATCTGGCTCTGAACTAAAATGTCCCGCTACACGGCTGGCTAAAATAGCATTAATAGATAGCGCTTGATGACCAAACATACGGGATAAAGCATATATTCCAGCAGTCTCCATTTCTAAATTTGTAATTCTTAAACCATCTGACTTGAAGCTATTCGCCAATTGTATCAAATTAGGAAACGTATTTTCAGAGCGCACATTCCTACCCTGAGGTGCATAAAAACCAGGAGCAGTCATCGTCACTCCTTTTGGCAAATCGTAAGCATATTGTGCTAATAAATTTTTACTGGCCTCCGCAACATAAGGCTTTAGATATAAATTCGGAAAAGCATCCCATACTGCTCTTTCCAAAGTTTTCTCATAAGCTGAATAGGGTTTTACATAATATTGCATCAGGGCATCAAAGCCTACTCCAAATGAAGAAGCCAAAATCGTTCCCATTTCAATATCCGATTGAACAGCACCAGAAGTTCCGATTCGAATGATATTTAAACTTGTTAGCTTTGACTTTAATGCTTTTGATTCAAAATCAATATTCACGAGCGCATCCAATTCATTAAAGACAATATCAATATTATCCGTTCCAATGCCTGTTGATATAACAGAAATACGTTTATTACCAATATATCCTGTGTGTGTAATAAACTCCCTTTTTCCCTTTTGAAGTTCAATACGGTCAAAATACTGAGATACCTTTACTACACGGTCAGGATCCCCTACTGTGATAATGGTATCTGCAATATCTTCTGGCATTAAATTCAGATGATAAATACTCCCATCTTTATTCAATATTAATTCTGAATCATTTATCATATTGTCCGCAAATAAGAAAGTTTACAATTATCAATTTTATCAAAACGTGTAATGACCGAATTGACCTGCATTTTTCGTACTTCAATTTCCATATAGCATGTATTATCAAAAACTTGTTTACTGACAGTTATATTCTCTTCTTTAACCACGCGCATCACGTCGTTCATAGCTAAGTAATCAAATTCAATTTTATAGATATCATTGACAGTTTTCTCTACAATCTCTACGGCAGATAAAACCTCTTGAGTCGCCGTTTTATAAGCATTAATCAAACCTGGGACGCCTAATAAAGTTCCTCCAAAATAACGAACTACAACCACAATAATATTTGTTACATCTTGTGATAGTAATACATTTAAAATAGGCCGACCGGCCGTCCCCGAAGGCTCTCCATCATCATTCAGCCGATATACTGTTCGATCCGGACCAATTCGATATGCCCAGCAATGGTGTCTCGCTTTAGGATGTAGGGTTTTTAGATCTGCTATGATTTCCTTCAACTGATCTTCCGTAGTGAATGGGTAGGCATAGGAAATAAATTTACTTCCTTTATCACGAAATATTCCCTCTGCACTTTTTTCAATTGTACGATAAGTATCTTCAAATAAACTCACAAATATGTTATAATTAAAACTGATATAATAGAAAGTGCTAGCCCTAATTTATTGATAGCACTTAATTTTTCTTTAAATAATAAAACACCGACCAGAGCCCCTATTGAAATTACACCAATATTCATCCCTGTGAAAACAATAGAAGGATTATCTGGAATTGCTCGATGAGCTTTCATATAAAACAATATATTCCCAAAATTGAAAAAGCCCAATACAATGCCAAATCCGAAAGATTTAAAAGAAAATGACTGCTTTTCAATTGCTAAGAAATAAATCATAAATAGAAACGCCACAGCTATGGCCAATAAAAAAACAACAAACATAGCTGTAATATAAGGAACAGATTGATGAAGCGCTATTTGTTTAAAAAGAATGTCAATAACACCCATTCCAATAAAAACAATTAAAGGATACAGCAGGCTACCAATCTTATTGTTATTTTTAACATTCCCCTTTTGCCAACCAATGGAACAAATGATAGCAACTAAACCGACTAGAATACCAATTCCTTTATTCCAGGTAATGACTTCCGAAAAAAGTACAAAGGATGCCATTAAAGGAATAAACAGAGACAATCTTTGTGCAATCTCCGTTTTAACCAAACCTGTGTATTGAATTGTCAATGCAATAAAAATAAAAAGTGTTGGAAGTAAAATTGCCAAAGGAATATACAATTCCCAAGGCATTTGTCCAATCTGTATATCTCCGAGGTCTGGCTCTAAAACAAAATAAGTTAGTACTGCTGCTATAGGATAATTCCAGACAATAATTTGTTTGGTGCTTACCTGCTGTAGTTTTGCATACTTTAATAGCACTGCGACCGTAACACTACATAGAACACTTAATAAAACAAAAATCATAAACTTAAATAATTTCGAAAACCGTTTAAAGCTATTCAGGCCTTCTCCTTCAATTTTACGAAATATTCCCCGTATTTCACATTTAGAAGACCTAAAACTGATAAAAGCCAGTTGCTATCTTCAGATAGGCATTAGTGATTGGTATCAAAATTAGCTAGCAATTTTCCAGCGATACAGCTTACTCACTATCCAGCCTTAGTCATTGATGTAGTTTTTATGTTCCGTCATATGAGAAATATCTCCGATAACATAGACTTCTATTTATGCACAACTTAAATAGTGATCGTATGACAAGCAACACACCTTGATATACCTAATCAACTCATTGCGGAGACTAAATGTTGAAAATTTTCAGCTTAATTTTCGATATATTCTAAACAAAAACACAAATAAGCAACCAAATTAATGACATAAAATAGTGTTTTTAAAACAAAAATATAACATAAATAAACTTAAAAAAAACACAAAAATAAACTTAAAAAAAAGACAAAATAAACTGATTTTTTTCATGAAAAAATAATCTATATTATAATTTATATGCATTTAAACAAAATAAACAAGGATATCAGACACAAAATGTACATAAAAAATTACATAAAAAACCGATAAAAAAATAGCTATTTTTTTCATTAAAAAACACATAAAATTACGGCTAAAAAAATATTTAATTTTTATCTTGCATTTATAAAAAACATCCGTATATTTGAAATATCGAAACGAACAAATAATGAAAACGACGACTACATATTTTTTCAATTACTTTTATTTTAGACAATAAGAGCAGGGACGAATTTGTAATTATCACAAGATATTAAAAAGCAAAAGTTCCGATCAACAATCGGAACTTTTGCTTTTTCTAAGAACATATAAAACAAACAATGGGTTTAAAAATTGCAATACAGGGAGTAAAAGCTTCCTTTCATGAAGAAGCATCATTTAAGTACTTCGGTGAAGACATCGAAACGATAGAATGCGATACTTTTAAAAAAACCTGCGAATTATTAAAGCAGAAAAAAGTTGATTATGTTGTAATGGCTATTGAAAACTCAATTGCGGGAAGTATCTTACCCAATTATAATCTTTTGAGAGATTATAAATTCAACATTGTAGGTGAAATTGCCTTAAGCATTCATCAAAATTTATTGGCTTTACCAGGAGTTAAACTTGCTGATATAAAATTCATAGAATCGCATCAAATGGCCATTCGCCAATGCGAAGAGTTCTTGCAGGAATTACCAGATGTTAAAATATCAGAAAGTTCAGATACAGCGGCTTCAGCAGCAAAAGTGGCAAATCAAAAATTAACCGACACTGCTGCTATTGCAGGTACACTTGCTGCAAAAACGTATGGTCTCAATATATTAGAAGCAAAGATTGAAACTAACAAAAAAAATAGCACGAGATTCTTAGTGTTATCCAATGATGTCGAAGAACAAGCAAGTGCAAATAAAGCTTCTTTATCCTTTCAAACAGGAAACTCGGTAGGTTCTTTAGCTTCGATTTTACAATGCTTTGCTGATCAAAATATTAATCTAAGTAAAATCCAATCTATGCCTGTCATAGGAAAAAGAAATGAATATGATTTTTTCGTTGATGTGGAATGGAAAAAGCAATCAGATTATGACGCTGCTATTCGTAAAGTATTAAAACACAGCATCAATTTTAATATTATGGGTGAATATGTAAAAAATGACCGCATATAAGTTCTAATAAATAAAAAGTAAAAAATAAAACTCACAATAGATATTGAAATCATCATGGCCTAAAGCGCTCGAAAAGTAACGAAAAATGATCATGATAACTTCATAACCACTAAAAAAATAAAATTACATAATAATGAAAAACACATTAGATATCGTCCCTTTAAAATCTTGGTTAGATACAGGAGACAAGCCTTTAATTATAGCAGGACCTTGTAGTGCTGAAACAGAAGATCAATTGGTTTCAACAGCGCATTTATTAGCAAATACTGGTAAAGTAAACATCTTACGTGCAGGTATATGGAAACCACGTACTCGTCCAGGAGAATTTGAAGGTATTGGTTCTATTGGTTTAGAATGGTTGAAAAGAGCAAAAGCAGAGACAGGATTATTGACAGCGACAGAGGTTGCAACAGCGAAGCATGTTGAAGAAGCATTAGCTGCTGGCGTAGATGTGTTATGGATTGGAGCGCGCTCTACTGCAAACCCATTTACTGTGCAAGAAATTGCTGATGCATTAGTTGGAGTAGATATCCCTGTATTCGTTAAAAACCCGGTAAACCCTGATTTATCATTATGGTTTGGTGCTTTAGAGCGTATTAACCGTGCGGGAATCAAAAGATTAGGAGCTATTCATAGAGGTTTCTCTTCTTACGAAAAATCAGCTTTCCGTAACGAACCAATGTGGGATCTTGCGATTCAATTAAAATCATTATGTCCTGATTTGCCAATTATCAACGATCCAAGCCATATCTGTGGTAACCGTGAATTGTTGCCGTACATTTCTCAAAAAGCAATGGATATGGATTTACAAGGATTGATCATTGAATCACATATTGACCCTTCAGTTGCTTGGACTGATGCAAAACAACAAGTTACTCCAGCGGCTTTGGCTGATTTAATTGATCACTTAAACTTACGTAAAGCAGACTCAGATAATCAAGCTTTTGAAGATAAATTAGCAGAATTACGTACAAGCATCGATAAATTAGATGATCTAATTATTCAAAAAATTGGTGAACGTATGAAAATTGCTGAAAAAATTGGCGAATACAAGCGTGATAATAGTGTCACAATCTTACAAGTTAACCGTTGGGACGAAATCGTTCAAAAACGCACGCAGCTCGCTGAAGCATTAACTTTGAGCAATGATTTTGCAGTTAAATTCTTAGAATTAATTCATAATGAATCAATTCGTAAACAGAATGCAATCATGAATACTCAACCTACTGCGGAGGCATAATGAGTCAACAGGTGATTACACTTACTCACCCATCTAAAAGTATTAATGGTACGGTTCAACTTACTGGTTCAAAATCAGAAAGCAACCGTGCCCTTATTATTCAAGCATTGGGAAAAGAGAAAGTACAAATAGAAAATCTTTCGCAAGCTTTTGATACAGTTACACTAAAGAAGGCTCTTCTGCTAGCTACCAATACGCAATCTGAACTAACCAAAATTGATATTGGACCCGCAGGGACCGCAATGCGTTTTTTAACAGCCTATCTTAATCTGATCAAAGGAAATTTCATTCTAACCGGTTCAGAACGTATGCAACAAAGACCTATCGGTATTTTAGTTGACGCGCTCAAGACTATCGGAGCTGATATTCATTACGAAGCAAAATCTGGCTTCCCACCTCTTCATATAGAAGGTGGCATGATTCAGAGTAAGGATAAAATTTCAATTAAGGGAAATGTTAGCAGTCAATATATTTCAGCTCTATTGCTCATTGCGGCATCCTTAAAAAAAGGTTTAACACTTGAAATTGAAGGCGAACTTACTTCACGACCTTATGTCACCATGACGTTGAATATGTTGAAAGAAGTTGGTATTCAATACGAATGGTTGCATAATACCATTCATATTCCAAATCAAGAAACAAAGGAAGCAACGATTTATGTCGAACCTGATTGGAGCGCGGCGTCGTATTGGTATGCCATAGTAGCACTTTCTAATTCAGGATCGATCATACTTCCCGGATTGAAAAAAAGTAGTCTACAAGGCGATATAGCAATTGTTGAAATTATGAGCCACTTTGGTGTTGCCTCAGCGTTTGAACAAGATGGTTTACACCTTACAAAAATAAGTGAGCCTTCTGGGAAAACATTTTTTGACATGAAAGAATGCCCAGATTTAGCACAGACAGTAGTAGTTATAGCGGCTGCATTAAGACGCGATATATCACTTACAGGTTTAGAAACATTGAAAATTAAAGAAACAGATCGAATTTTAGCTTTAAAAACAGAAATTGCTAAATTCGGAGCAAAATTGATCGAAGATGGAACCACTTATCACATCAAAACTGATGAAGTCTTCGAACCAACCGCTGTTTCTTTCGCCACATATGAAGATCATAGAATGGCAATGGCATTTGCCCCACTTGCATTAATATTCAAAAGTATTAATATTGAGGAACCACAGGTTGTCGAAAAATCTTATCCAGACTTCTGGAAACATTTAGCTGAGCACAAATTTATTATTACTTAGCAAAAAATACCGCAATAATGCTCCTATTATTGCGGTTTTACCTATATTTATAGAAATTATATTAAATCATGGCAGGAAATTCATTTGGCGATTTATTTAGAATTAGCACTTTTGGGGAATCTCACGGAAAAGCGATTGGTGTTATTTTAGATGGCTGTCCTCCAAATATAGCTATTGATGAGGACTTTATCCAATCAGAACTTGATAAACGTAAGCCCGGTCAATCAAAAATAACCACACAACGCAAAGAAAGTGATACAGCACAAATTCTTTCTGGCGTATTTGAGGGCAAGTCTACAGGAACACCTATTGCCATACTTATCCCAAACGAAGATCAAAGATCGAAAGATTACTCACATATAAAAGATATCTTTAGACCATCACACGCAGACTATACATATCATATGAAATATGGTCATCGTGATTACCGAGGTGGAGGTCGCTCATCGGCTAGAGAAACTGCAGCTAGAGTTGCCGCAGGAGCAATTGCCAAATCCTTTTTAAAACAACATGGAATAGAAATATTTGCGCACGTATCAGGTGTTGGCAAAATTGAATCTCCAAATTTAGATACAAAAGATTTAGAAGCATTGTTAGATTTGAGAGAATCTAATATTGCACGATGTGCTGATCCTGCTACAGCGAATGAAATGATTGAATTCATTGATGCTGTTCGTAAATCAGGTGATACTGTAGGAGGACGCATTTCAACTATTATTAGAAATGTACCAGTCGGATTGGGTGAACCTGTTTTTGACAAATTACATGCGGATCTAGCTAAGGCAATGATGAGCATCAATGCCGTACACGGTTTCGAATATGGATCAGGATTTGCTGGTTCTGAATTACTAGGTTCACAGCATAACGATCTTTTTGTATCTGAAGAACATGATATCCATCGTACTAAAACCCATACCAATTTCTCTGGAGGAATACAAGGTGGTATTTCAAATGGTATGGACATCACATTTAAAACAGCTTTCAAGCCTGTTGCTACTATTATGAGAGATCAACAGACAATTGATTCAAATGGTAATGAAGCTACAGTTCAAGGAAAAGGAAGACATGATCCTTGTGTAGTTTCCCGAGCTGTTATTATTGTTGAGGCAATGGCTGCATTAGTTATTGCTGATCATTTATTAAAACAATCTAGTTACAAAAATGTCAGATAAAAGTGAATTCATTTTAGGAGTGGATATCGGCGGCACACATATTAGCGCCGCTATAGTAAATAAATTAGATTGGAAAATTATTCCGAATAACGTGGTGAGAAACCACGTTTTTTCGCAAGAAAATGCTAAATCGATTTTCCTTACTTGGGCAAACACAATTAACAGTTGCGTAGAAGCTGCTGGATCTATGGTAAAACACATTGGAATAGCAATGCCTGGCCCTTTCGATTATGAAAATGGTGTCTCTATGATGACTGGACAAAGCAAATATGATGACCTATATAAAATGAATGTCAAAACCCCGTTGGCAACATTAATAGGAATTCCAGAACAAAATATTCATTTCATTAACGATGCCGCGGCTTTTTTGCAAGGAGAGGTTTTTGCTCAACATCTGAATACAAAAGAAAGAATTTTAGGAATCACTTTAGGTACAGGTCTCGGTTCAGCAGTCTGGAACAAAGGAGAAAAATCTTTCGATGCCGATCTTTGGAACACACCATATAAAGATTTAATTTTTGAAGAGTTTTTAGTAACCAGATGGTTTATAAAACGGTTTAAGGAACTTACAGATATTGAAGTAACGGGACTTAAACAAATTATCAATGAGCATCAACAAAACCCTGCCTTTAGCATATTATGTGAGGAATATAGCATCCATTTATTGGATTTTCTTGATTTCTTCAGTAAAAAATATAATTGTATAGACTTTGTAATCGGAGGAAATATTGCAAAAGCACTACCTATACTATTGGGTCAAAAGAAAAATCAAGTAGAAGCATATAATATAAAAACTGCAATTCTAGGAGAAGAGGCGGCAATTATTGGTGCTGCCGCTCAATTCTCATAAAAGTATCTATCCCTCACTGACTAAAATAGTGAGGGATATTTATCCGGATTACCTTCGTTCATCATTTCAAAGACAATTTCCACAATATCATCGCTCGAAGGTTTTGTAAAATAATCACCATCAGAACCATAAGGAGGCCTATGTGCTTTAGCACTCAACGTTCTAGGCTGACTATCTAATAAATAATAACCATTTTGATCCTCTAATATTTGCTGCATTATAAATGCCGATGCACCACCAGGGACATCCTCATCCACAACCAATAATTTATTCGTCTTTTTTAACGATTCAGCACATAAATGCGCTTTATCAAAAGGCTGTAAAGTTTGAGCATCAATAATTTCAACACTGATGCCCAATCGATCCAGTTCCATCGCAGCCTCTTCGACCACACGTAAAGTAGAACCATATGAAACAACAGTAATATCAGCACCTACTCTAATGCACTCAGCATAACCAATCGGGATCGTAAAGTCACCAATATTATCTGGTAAACGTTCTTTTAAACGATAACCATTTAAACACTCGATCACAAGAGCAGGCTCATCGGATCTAAACAAAGTATTATACATTCCCGCAGCTTGAGTCATATTACGAGGAACACAAATATGCAGCCCCCTTAAAGTCCCCAAGATCATAGACATTGGGGAACCCGAATGCCAGATACCCTCTAAACGATGACCACGAGTACGAATAATAACAGGCGCTTTCTGTCCCCCAAACGTACGATAACTCAAACTCGCCAAGTCATCGCTCGCCACCGTAATACCATAAAGAAGATAATCTAAATATTGAATTTCAGCAATAGGCTTAAGTCCCCTAATAGCCAATCCAATTCCTTTCCCTATAATAGAATTCTCTCTAATTCCAGTATCAAATACTCTATGTTCTCCAAACTTCTCTTGTAGACCAGCAAACCCTTGATTTACATCACCAATTTTACCAACATCCTCACCAAATGCTAACAAGCGCTCATCTCGACGGAAATTCTCTTCGAAGCATAAGTTAAGAACTTCCCGGCCGTCAATAAATTTAGCATCATCAGAATATTGAGGGGCGATAACTTGGACATTTTCCGGACCATCAACTCCTGTGGTAAATAATTTCGAATTATATCGGGATTCATTTACCCCTTGTTGAAGTTTATACCAAGCCAATAAAGCACCTTTACCTTCAATATCCTTCCCTTTTAGTTCACGAATGACCTTGCGGACAGTACTATAAACCTCCTTCAAAGAAGGTTCAGTTAAAGATTGCAATTGTTTTAAAGGTAATTCGACCAGTTCGTCATCAATTTGACTTAAAAGTGCAATAGCCTGCGAAGCATCAACAGCTAAAGCCTTATTATAATCAGACCAGGCACGTCTCTGCTCCTTCCTCACGAAATCCTTCGCTTCTTCATCAATTAAATTCAACTGCTCAGCAGTAGCAATATCCGAATCAATCAACCATTGATGCATTTTAGCAATACAATCATGCTCAAGCTCCCAGTTTAAACGCTCTTTCGACTTATAACGTTCATGAGAACCAGAAGAAGAATGCCCCTGTGGTTGAGTCAACTCGATAACATGTACAATACAAGGCGTATGGTGCTCCCTAGCATATTTTGCAGCTCGCTCATAAGCCTGACAAAGTCCTGGGTAATCCCAGCCTTTTACTTTAAATATCTCAAAACCGTTAGATCCATCTTCCTTCTGAAATCCTTTCAAAACTTCGGAGATATCCCCTTTAGTCGTTTGCACCTCATTCGGAACCGAGATTCCGTAACCGTCATCCCATATCGAAATAACAACAGGAATCTGTTTAACACCTACAGCATTGACAACTTCGAAAAATACTCCCTCTGAAGTTGACGCATTACCTACAGAACAAAAGACAACCTCATTACCCCCATTAGAAAAATACTTTAAATAAGATAAATTCGGATTCTCACGATACAGTTTTGAAGCTAGGCCAAGACCTAAGATACGAGCCATTTGCCCGCCAGTAGTCGAAATATCTGAGAAAGTATTCTTTTGCTTCGTTTGGTCCAACCAATTACCTTCCTCATCAATAACACGGACTGAAAAATGACAATTCATTTGACGCCCCGCAGAAGAAGGATCATACTCAACATCAGGATGAGCATATAATTGCGAAAAAAAATGATAAATTGAGGTCATTCCACTTGCAAAGGCCAAGGTTTGGTCCCTATAATATCCGGAACGCCAATCACCCTTTTGAAATACTTTAGACACTGCAATCTGCGCCAGTTCCTTCCCATCTCCAAAAATTCCAAATTTTGCTTTTCCTGTTAAGACTTCCTTACGTCCCAATAGACTAACATATCTGCTCTCTACTGCAACCCTATAATCTTCAACAATGATCTTTCTAAAGTCATCAAAACTTAATTTCGAATTTAAATCACTGCCTTGGTCTAATGTGGTTTCCAACATATTATATTTTCAGTTTCCAACAAATTTAATAAAAATAATATTCTAAAATAATCATTATTAACATTAATAAATAATTGGAGATAGCTATTTAAACAATATAAATAATTGCTTAACGGAATTAGCACTTACAATTAGCTTATAGCTACTCTACTAAAGAATATTATCAATTTAGTCACTAAATCTTATCTTTGGTAAAATAAAACATCAAAACTTTGAAATTTCAAGATCTTAATATTCATTCAAGTCTTTTATCCATCTTAGAGCAATCAGGATTCACAATCCTGACATCCGTTCAAGAACTTGTGATTCCTCATATACTAAATAAAAAAGATCTTATTGCGATTGCTCCTACAGGAACAGGAAAAACCGAAGCGTTTACAATACCCATCTTACATCGCTATTTCACACAAGAAATTACATTACAGGAGCAGACACTTATATTAAATCCTACAAGAGAATTAGCGTTGCAAACACAAAGCCGTATAAATAAGCTCATTCAAAGCTACCCCGTTACAACCATCACACTTGTTGGAGGACAGGCTTATGATATGCAGCTAGCAGGACTATTGCAAAGTCCTACTATACTTATAGCGACCCCTGGCCGTATCTTAGATCTTATTGACCAAGGGAAAATTACATGTAATACTATTAAAACGCTGGTTATAGATGAGTTTGATCAGTTATTACAGCTAGGTTTTATTAAAGAAGTAAATCAAATTTTAAAGCATTTACCAAATAAAAAACAAAGCCTTTACTTTTCAGCTACACTTCCTAAAGATATTTTGAAAATTGTGAATAAAACGTTGAAAAATCCAATTAAAATTGAAATAGAAAAGGAAGTGAAGAAATGCACGATCGAAGAAAGTGTATTTTATGTAGACAGAACCAATAAAAAAAAACTGATCAAGTACTTAATCGAGTTAAACCCGGAAGAACAGATACTGATCTTTAGCAGAACAACACATGCAGTAGATCGTATCGTAGCGGATTTAAAAAAAGAAGGAATTGTCGCCGAAGGGCTTTACGCAGATAAAGCGCAGAAAAATAGAACGCAACTATTAACGGCTTTTAAATCAAAAGAAATTCAGATACTTGTTGCCACAGACCTACTGGCTAGAGGAGTAGATATCGAAAACCTTCCCATAGTAATAAATTACGAAGTCCCGGATAGTGATTCCTTATACACGCATAGAATTGGGAGAACAGGAAGAAGTATGACAACAGGTAAAGCTTATACTTTTTGCGACGCACAAGACAATAACAAGTGGATCCAATTACAATTATCATTAAATAGACAAATAAAAATAAACGACCAGCACCCTTATATATTAACCTGGGAACAAATGATTTCCACAAGTCAAGTCAAAACAGCTAAGAAGAAAAAAAAATAAGGAATCGAAATTGTTGCACATCCTTATATCCCATTCCTAATAAAATGTCTATTTTTACTAATTATCATAATGATCGAAATTTAATATGAGTACGGTACATTTATTTAACGACAGTGAAAACTCAAATGAAAATCTGCTAGGGGATCTTTCAAAAACTATCAATATTAATTCTTTACTGGAGATTCCGTTTAAAGAACGTGATGAAAAATGGGTAGCAGAATTTTTAGACAACATAGGTGAGTCAACCTTCCAGCTGGCAGCATCAGAACTAATCATAGGTCCTGATGGATATCCTTATTTTCAATTAGAAAATGCACCGAAAGATCAAAATTTTCAAGCTTTTGTGATCAAACATAAATTGAAATCATTCCTTCTCAAAAAAGGTATGGGGCTTGCTATTAATACGCATCAAGAGCAACCAGACTGGATCTTCTCATATGGTGACCTAGTCAACTATTCCTTAAATAATGAATTCTATTCTGATGAGTCTATTTTTTCAAAAAAAACGGAAGAGGCTCACATTGATAAAGATGAAAAAATCTTAGTGGGACAACCTTCAGAAACAATTCTACCAAAAGACTTACGCCATAATTTGAGAGAATACTTAGTAAACATGGGGATCAAAGAACCCAAAATTATGTTGATAGCAAGAAATTATGATGATGAAACTTTGGTAAGTCAGGATTTAGTTTTTAATATTACACCAGCTATGTTTCAGACTGAGCAAGATTTTAAACAAATTATGGCATCTATATCTTGGTTTTTACCGAGGCATTATTCCTACATGGGTATAGACGAGCAAACAGTTGAAAATGGTTTTATGCCTTTATAATGATGAAAATCAAATATATATTGCCGATCGGCTTATTAGCACTGTCTGCTGCCTGTGCTACACAGCATCATTCAAAAAATCAAAATAAGAACGAGTGGATCAGTCTGTTCAACGGAAGAAATCTTGATAATTGGATTGTGAAAATACACCATCATGATGTTGATGTAAACTTTGCCAATACCTTCCGCGTAAAAGACGGTGTAATACAGGTCAATTACGATGGCTATGGTGATTTTAATGAGCAATATGGACATCTTTATTATAAAACGCCCTATTCAGATTATCACGTTAAGCTAGAATATCGATTCTACGGAGATTTACAAAAGGGCGCACCATCCTATACCTTACGGAACAGCGGACTTATGTTTCATTCACAAGATCCAAGAACGATGCCTAAAGAGCAAGATTGGCCAATCTCAGTTGAAATGCAATTTTTAGGAGGGTTAAGCGATGGAAACCCGAGACCAACCGGCAACATGTGTTCTCCAGGAACAGATATCGTCTATAAAGGAAAAAAATTGGAATCACATTGTCTAGAATCAACCTCTAAAACATATGATGGAGATCAATGGGTAAAAGCAGAATTGATCGTACATGGTGATTCATTGATAACACATATCATTAATGGGGATACTGTCCTTCAATATAGCCAGCCAACGATAGGTGGCGGAGTGGCAAATAGGTATGACCCAAGAATAAAAATTGATGGCAAAAAGCTAAAACAAGGATTTATAGCCTTGCAAAGTGAAGGTCAGCCTGTGGAATTCAAAAATATTTATCTTAAAGATTTATCAAAAAAATAAAATAATAGCACATGTTTCCTTTTAATGTAAGAGTATATGGAATTTTGATTAATGATGATAATGAAGTACTCATCAGCGATGAGAAAACTGAAAATGTATCGTTCACCAAATTTCCTGGAGGTGGTTTAGAATACGGAGAAGGACTTATTGATGCCCTAAAAAGAGAATATCAAGAAGAATGCAACTTTGATATTGAAATCTTATCACACATCTATACAACTGATTTTTATGAAAAATCAAGCTTTAATGACAGTCAGATTATTTCAATATATTATTTAATCAAAAACAGCACCCCCATTCAGATCCGAACCACAAAAAAAGAATTTGACTTTGAAGGCCAGGAATATGAAGATGGTAAAGCGCAATCTTTTAGATGGGTAAAAATAGAAAACTTGAAAGAAATTAATCTAACATTCAAAACCGACCAAATGGCATGGAATATTTTTTATAAGGATATAAAATAAATTTGTATTTATAAAAAAAAACATTAAATTTACGTATACCAATAAAAAAATTACCTTTTATAGTAGGAACCTAATAAGTTATTTTGTTAAGACTATTCCAGATTTAAAAAAGTAAAACTTTGGTATACTGAATTTTGCAAATTCCTAGTTCTATAGGTATTTTAATAGTTAGTGTGATTTTATGGCGATACTCCCGGTATCGCCTATTTTGTTTTAATAAAAGTCAAGACACTTAAGTGCAGGAACTTACATTGCTTCAAAAATTATATTGAAAATATATATGCTTATGCAGGATTTCTACGCATTTATAATCAAATCACTAAAACTAAAAGAGGCTCTAAACGAAGAATAGAACCTCTTGTGAAAAGTTCGTGCTATAAATCGTTTAGACAAAATAAGCCAAAAGCAATACAATAATAATACAAACAATAATAATAATCTTAGTGACTCCTGAATTATTATCATCGCTCTTAAAGTGATAATCTCTTTTACTTGGTAACATATGTAACTCCTTTCTTTAATTGATGCATAAATTATATTAATTCCACAATTATTCATGATGATAAGGCTCACCTTTTAAAATTGAAAATGCGCGATAGGTCTGCTCAACAAAAAACAAACGAATCATCTGATGCGAAAATGTCATCTTTGATAATGATATTTTCTGATTAGCACGCTGATAAATCTGATCATCAAAACCATAAGGCCCTCCTATAACAAAGATAAGATGCTGCGTACTCTGAATCATATTCTTTTCCAAATAAGAAGCAAATTCCAAAGAACGATACTCCCTCCCAAACTCATCCAGTAAAACAACAGTATCCAAAGAATTAATATGTTTCAGCAAAAGTTGTGCTTCCTTTTCCTTTTGTTGTTCTTTCGTTAGATTTTTACTATTCTTGATATCTGGAATAACTACGAGATTGAAGGTTATATAAAACTTTAATCGTTTCAAGTATTTTTCAATTCCTTCAATCAAATATTTATCATCTGTCTTCCCAATGCACAACAAAGTTATTTTCATAAATCATTCTCTTTCTACAAAAATGACTTATTTTTTGATTATTTTGTAATAAAAGTTCCAATTATTAAACAAGCGAACGATTAACTTTGTTTAATATGCTAGATTTGGAACAGTTAAAGCTACCCTATTTCTATCGAAATCCTAACACCTGCTGCCAAATCGACTCACAAGTAAATGATGCATCAATCTGTATCCTATTTTTCAGACATCGGACTACGACCAAATCCTCTCCCCTAATAAAAAACTAGCACAACAATCAAATAATCATCTTGATCAAAAACAGTTCCATATGACCTCCTTTTCTAATTCCTATTTAGATCTGAGCAATTACTTTTTTAAGAATAGTGATTCTTAATACACATCATATTGTTTGCAAAAAATAGTGTTCTTCTAGACAAAGGTTGTTTTTTTTGATTGTTTAATAATAAAATATTGACTTTAACTAAACAATCTAAGTTGGCTTTGTGTTTAAGCTTTTAGACTTAAAAAAATGAAATATGAATAAAATAAAACTTTTATTGTTTACAGCCATCTTTCTAATAATTAACAAAGGTCAGGCACAAGTTGATTCGACAAAGAATTGGACCATACATGGAGAGAACACATTTCTGATTAACCAAAGTTCATTCTCGAATTGGGCTGCCGGGGGAGTCAATTCTTTCGCAGGCAACATAATCTTAAATTATGACTTCAACTATAAAAAAGAAAAATGGTCCTGGGATAATAAAGTAATTGCAGCTTATGGTCAAACTTTTCAAAAGGAAACAGATTGGAGAAAAAATGACGACCGATTATCTTTAAACAGTTTATTGGGTTACCAAGCTAAAGAACATTGGCTGTACACCTTTTTTCTTAATTTTAACACCCAATTTGCCAAGGGTTATGATTATACATCCGCAAATAAAAAATTGCTATCAGAGGCCTTTGCTCCTGCCTATTTAAGCTTTGGTCCCGGTATAGCTTATAAAAAATCAGATAATTTAAAATTTAACTTGTCTCCCGCAGCCGTTCGCTTTGTTATTGTTAAGAATGATAGCCTAGCGCCAAATTATGGACTGGATCCTGGAAAAAATACACGCGTAGAATTTGGTGCTTCATTTGATGCCTATTATAAAACACAAATTATGGAGAATGTTACTTTTGAAAATATCCTAAAACTTTATTCCAACTATTTAGAGAAGCCACAAAATGTAGATATTGACTATACGGCCAATCTAAATATGAAGGTGAACAAATGGATTACAGTAAATGCAGGTGTACAGTTAATATATGATGATAACACCAAACTTCCTAAAATAGAAAATGGAGTTCAAGTAGGCAAAAAATCTGATCTACAAGTGAAACAAATACTAGGAGCTGGTATTACTTACAAATTCTAATGATGTAAAAAAGCCTTGTTCTTAGTAAAGAACAAGGCTTCCAAATAACTATATAAGTTTTAATATTTTAGCTTAACCTTTCTAAAAACAAAATGCCAAAGCCAAATAGGACCTACGGAAATTAATGTCCAAAATTCACCTAATGAAATAGCTTTATTCTCTTTAGACTTACCCCACCATAATGCAGCTAAAGAAACTGCTGTAATAACTCCAGAAACAAGTAATACACGTGGTCCACCATCCCGCTCAATATATTCGAGTTGCACAATAAAATAACTCATTATGCCTATACATAGTAAAACAGCATAAGATAGTGTTGGAGAAAGCTTTAAATAATAATAGATAAGCACGGCAATAAAAAATGAACCCCAGTTCAGAAAAGTATGCCATCCCAATTTAACCAAAAAATCAAATTGAGGAAATGGAATCATCCAAATCAGTCCCATTAAACCAAAAAAGAATAACGGTAAAAAAATAATTTGAAAAATTCGATTCGTAGGATTCTGAAAATTTGCATTTAAATTCTCAAAATATTGATCAACTGGTCTTTTTACTTCTTGAACGGGCGGTTGCTTTTTCTTCATCTGATCTGCGTTATAGTTGCTATGCAATATGAACTGCAAAAATACTAAAAATAAAAGTTGAAAGTAAGGCGAAATAGCGATTAAAAACAAAAAAAGCCAGTCTCTAAATAAAACTGCTCTGTTGAAAACCGAATATAATGCCAATAATACATCTTAATCACTAAATAGGATCAAAAAGAAATCTAAAACACTTATTTTCATTACGGTACAAATATTCAAAAATTACTTAAGAGACAGCTTTTCTTATTAGAGACTAGATAGCAAGGGATGATATTTTCACGCTCAGAAGCAAAAATATCTTAACATATGCTTTATGCCAGGATGTTCTCTATTTAAGTTTAGAGTGACTACAATACATAAAAGACAATGGAACCTTGGACCTTTCGACACGATAAATGTAGAAATCATTTTGCGCAAACGCAGTAAAGCAAAGCACAATGGCTTATTGATTTCTCCCTCCCGCCTACATATATCACAATATGGCGGACTGACTATGCGCCTTTAGTCAATCATGATGCGCAAAGGCAATAAAGCAATGCGCTATGGCTTATTGATTTCTCCCTCCCGCCTACATATATCGCAATATGGCGGACTGTCTATGCGCCTTTAGTCAATCATGATGCGCAAAGGCAATAAAGCAACGCGCTATGGCCGATTGGTTTATCTCCATAGCCATAGTGTCGTGCATTATGGCGATACATTTCAATACTCTGGGTAGTTCATATTGCGACACGGCATATTGAAAATTCTGGATGGCCTTTAAGTATCGCTACGTAACATGCGTTTAAGATAACCCTATTTAACTATTAAGAATAAATGATTTACAAACAAGTAACGTTGCAATACTATTTAGCCCCCTGTTAAAACCCAAAGTACTCCTCGCAGAAACTCTCTGCACCTACGGAAAGTGTTATTTTTACTCGAATCTTTTCATAATCATCTTTGGGAGCTTATTTTTCAGTCAAGCGAAACGAAAAATCCATGTAACAACTTTGCTTTGCAGTATGGTGAAATAAAATAAACAGAAGGATTTGTGCGCAAACTATACCGCGATAAGATCAATCACATGCTCCTCCTTTCCATGTTACGTAGAATAATGAGCTACTTTTGAATATATAACAGTAAAAACATCCTCTTAACAGCTCAAAATATAGCTCAAATCATTAAAAAAAAACTAAGGCTGTCTCAAATAAATGAGACAGCCTTAGTTTTAAGCTATATTTTTAAAATCTCGTTTTATTTCGCGTAGGCGACAGAACGGATTTCACGAATAACAGTTACTTTAATTTGACCTGGATAAGTCATCTCAGTCTGAATTCGGTTTGAAATATCAGCGGCTAGAATCTCAGCCTGTGCATCAGATATCTTTTCACTTTCAACAATAACACGTAATTCACGACCGGCTTGTATAGCGAAAGTTTTTTCAACGCCTGGATAAGATAATGCTAGATCTTCTAACTCCTTTAGTCGTTTGATATAACTCTCGACGACTTCACGGCGAGCCCCAGGACGAGCTCCTGAAATAGCATCACAAGCTTGTACAATTGGTGAAATCATTGCCGTCATTTCAACTTCATCATGGTGAGCACCGATAGCATTACAAACATCAGGATGTTCTTTATACTTTTCAGCCAGTTGCATTCCCAAAATAGCATGTGGCAATTCTGGATTATCATCAGGCACTTTACCAATATCATGTAAAAGACCAGCACGTTTTGCATGCTTAACGTTTAACCCCAACTCTGCTGCCATTGTAGCTGCAAAATTTGCAACCTCACGGGAGTGCTGTAACAAGTTCTGTCCATAAGAAGAACGGTAACGCATACGACCGACCATACGGATCAATTCCGGGTGTAAACCGTGAATACCAAGATCAATAGCTGTACGTTCACCTATTTCAACAATTTCGTCTTCTATCTGTGTACGTGTCTTTGCAACTACCTCCTCAATACGCGCAGGGTGGATACGTCCATCTGTCACAAGACGGTGCAAAGCCAAACGAGCGATTTCACGACGAACAGGATCGAATCCCGATAAAATAATTGCTTCGGGGGTATCATCAACAATAATCTCAACACCAGTAGCAGCTTCTAATGCACGAATATTACGTCCCTCACGTCCAATAATACGGCCCTTGATTTCATCATTCTCAATATTGAAAATAGAAACCGTGTTCTCAATAGCAGATTCTGTAGCCGTACGTTGAATGGTCTGGATGACCACTTTTTTAGCTTCTTTTGTTGCTGTCAATTTAGCTTCATCAACGATATCTTTAATTTGGCTAATTGCTTGTGAACGTGCCTCTTCACGCAAAGAGTCGACCAGTTGATTTTTAGCTTCTTCCGCTGTAACTCCAGCAATACCTTCCAGTTGTTTAATCTGCTGTAGCTTTAACTGCTCAACTTCCTCAGACTTACTTTCATTTACTTCAACAAGCTTTTCAAGCTGTTTACGGGTTCCATCTAATTCTTGTTTTTCGCGGTTTAAATTCTCAAGCTTCTGATTGACAGATTGTTCCTTCTGGCGTAAGGTATTTTCCTTTTGACTGATTGTATTATTTCGCTGACTGACCTCTTTTTCATGCTCTGATTTTAGCTGTAGAAACTTCTCCTTAGCTTCTAAAAGCTTTTTCTTTTTCAGATGTTCTGCTTCTTGATCTGCCTCTTTTATAATGCTTTTCACCTTTTCTTGAGCTTCTGCTGTTTGTTTACTAAACAAAAGAGCTAAAAGATAACGGCCAATTGCAATACCAACAATCAGAGAAAGTATGATATAAATTGCGATGTCCATGTAATATTAATTGTTTATATGTATTTTATTTATTTATAATTTTCAAAAAAAAACCGCAATTAAATAACGGGTATCTAATATTATTAAACTTCTATATCATATGATTAGGCTATGATCATGGTCCAGATGGCTTACGCAAAATGACCTACATCTTTTTCGCCTGTAATATTGAAGCGTTAAGTTTAAAATAGTGACAACCCGAATTCAACTGCGGCAAATTCGTTTAGTAAAGCGCTATAAAGAACGATTATTTTGTAAAGAAATTAGATAATAGCTGATCCAGTTCATGAACTGATTGCTCTAAACCTTGATCTTGTGTTTGAACTTGTCGCTCAGCTTTCAACATTCCTGTTGCGTACTGAAGGACGCACATTGACAATAAATCCTGTTTATCACGAACAGTATAGCTATCTTGTAACTCTTTTACTTTTTCATTAATCAATTTCGCTGCATGGCGGATTATCTCCTCCTCTGCTGTATCAACACGTAGCGGATACACACGATCAGCGATATTTATTTTGATGGAAATCTCTCCCATTGTTATTTGAGCTTTACGTTGTATTAGTAAGTTATCCTTGTACTACACTCTTCACTTACTTCAACAAACTAATACATTTGTCTATTTCTCGCACAAAATCGTTAATTTTTTGCTTTGTGTCAAGTATTTTCTCATTAATTGCATCCTTATCGGCTTCAGAACTATCAAGAGAACGAGCAACTGCCATTGCTTTCATTTGCTCCTCCATTTGCTTATTCTTATCGCTACTCGTATTGAAAGCGACTTGAAGCGATTGAACCTCTAATTTAAGTAAATCATTTTCTTCTTGCAAGACTTCGCACATTTGAATCAAATTTTTCGTTTTCTCAACGATAATATTCATTTGTGAAGATAATGCTGCCATATACTAAATTTATACAATTAAATGTTATTATTCAAATTAACCACGCACTTCTGCGTTTACTTCTTTCTCAAAGTTAAGAATTAATTTTTGAACTATTGCGTCAATTTGTTTGTCCATTAAAGTTTTTTCCTCATCCTCGATAATAAAACTCAAAGCATATGATTTTTTGCCTGCAGGAATGTTGTCTCCCTTATAAACATCAAATACTTTAACCTCTTTTAAGAGTTTACGTTCGGTTTTATGCGCGATTGTTTCCAATTGTTTGAACGTAACTGCTTCATCGATCAACAACGATAAATCACGTTTTACAGCAGGAAACTTAGATACCTCTTTAAACTTAATAACATTTTTACGGATGATCTTCAGTATTTGATCCCAGTCAAAATCAGCAAAAAACACTTGCCCATCGACGTCAGCTTTGGATAAAGCAACATCAGATACCGCTCCGAAAGTTACTAAAGGTTTTGTACCCTTCATATAACTTAATCCGTAAGCGAAATGATCGGTAGGTGCATCTTCCAACTGAAGTCCTTCAATTTTCAATCTTTTCAAAATAAGATCGACAACCGCTTTCAGATTGTAAAAATTTACCGATTGCTTACTATTGTTCCATTGCTCAACTTCCAACTTTCCACTAATAGCAATAGCCAAGTGCTGTTTCTCTTTATATCCCTCACCATCGATCGAATATGTTTTTCCAATTTCAAAAACCTTCAAATCAGAATTTCTTCTCTTTTGATTATAAGAAACTGCTGTTAAAGCTGAAAACAACATATTTTGTCTCATGGTATCCAAATCAGAACTTAATGGATTACACAAACGAACGGCGGTCGCTTCATCATTTACATAATCCAACTTCGTTAATGAATTCGAAAGAATTTCTCTAAAACCATTTGCAATAAGCAAATCTGCCAGTTGATTTAAAACAACCTCTTTATCAGGTTTTTCTGAAGTATTTAAAGATGACTTTATCTGTGGTTTCAATGCGACGTTATTGTAACCGTAGATACGCAAAACCTCTTCTATCACATCCACCTCACGCGTAACATCAACACGATAAGCAGGAACTAATACATCAATACTATCTGCCGATTCCTTTTCAATACCGATACCTAAGGCAACAATAATTGATTTTATTTCCTCATTAGGTATATCCTGACCGATTAATTTACGGACATTATGATAATTGACATTAAAAGCAAATGGATTTATTACAGCAGGATAAATATCGGTAATATTAGAAGTGATCTCACCACCAGCGATCTCTTGAATCAGAATAGCCGCCTTTTTTAATGCATTAACGGTAATATTTGGATCAGTTCCTCTTTCATATCGGAAAGAAGAATCTGTTTTCAGATGATGACGCTTTGCTGTTTTACGTACTGAAACTGCATTAAAATATGCTGACTCTAAAAATATATTTGTAGTCGATTCTGAAACGCCTGAATTAGCACCACCAAAAACACCAGCGATGCACATTGGCTTCTCAGCATCGGCAATAACAAGATCTTCAGCAGAAAGCTTACGCTCAACACCATCTAAAGTGACAAAAATCTCATCTTGTTTCGCTTGTCTAACAGTAATTTTATTACCTGCAATCTTATCTTGATCAAAAGCATGAAGTGGCTGACCCAAGTCATGTAATATAAAATTAGTAACATCAACGATGTTATTAATGGGACGAATACCGATAACGTTTAAACGCTCCTTTAACCAATCAGGGGATTCAGTTACTTTAACACCTGAAATATTAATTCCTGAATATCTTGGACTGCCGGAATGATTTTCTACAATTACTTCTGTATTGACACCAGACCCTTCTTTAAATTTAGAAAGATCAATTTGCTTCATTTCAGATCTAAAATATGCGGCAATATCACGAGCGACACCTAAATGTGAAGCTGCATCTGCACGATTCGGAGTCAAACCAATTTCATATCGGTAGTCATCTTCGATCTGATAAAAATCTTTGACAAGTGTACCAACCTCAGCATCTGAAGGAAGTTCTACAATACCTGCATGCGAATTGCCTAAACCAACTTCATCCTCCCCGCAGAGCATTCCTTCAGAAACTTCACCACGGATTTTTGATTTATTGATCTTAAAAGGCTCACCGCTAGTTGGATGAACTGTTGAACCAACTGTCGCAACAATAACTTTCTGACCGACTGCTACATTTGGAGCTCCACAGACAATATTTAACAACTCGGGCTGACCAACATCAACCGTTGTAATTTTCAATTTATCTGCATTCGGATGTTGTTCGCATGATTTTACTTCCCCTATGACCAACCCTTCTAAACCTCCTGGTATACTTTGGACCACATCTAAAACCTCAACCTCTAATCCTACGTTAGTTAGAATCAAAGAAAGCTCTTCTGGTTTTTTATCAATATCGATATGATCTTTAAGCCACTTATATGAAATATTCATTTTAGAATCTTATTTTACGCACAAACTTAGATAAATTTGCTCTGATTCGCAATATAATTACAGTCTTATCCATGCAAATTTATCGTTTTATCCTCTACCCTTGAGAGTTTATTACTACCTATAATATTAAAATTTGTATGTAAATAACCAATTCAGTTTTATAGACTGGCTCAGTTTCTATATTTAAGTAATAAAAAAAGAGAACGTATGGGCAGCTCATTTACAGCATATAAAACTTAAAATCGTAAGTACTTCAAAAATTAAAAAGAAGTTGAGATCAAGCAAAAGATGAACCGCTTAAGAGTAAAAAATATTTTTACGATTATTTAGCACTTTTCATTCCTAATAAGTCAAAGGATTAACGTAAATTTGTATTTTAATTTGAAGAACGTTCAAAACTTACAGTTATAATGATTCATTTCTTTGTGAACCCAAGCGACATCGTTTACGGTGTGCAAACCCTACAAGATTTATCAACCGATGATATCTCTAAACTAAACTGGCTATTTGGAAACGCTACCAAAATCGAAAAAGCAACCTTAAACGATTATTATGTTGGTCCTCGTGCAGCTATGATTACTCCATGGAGTACCAATGCTGTAGAGATAACCCAAAACATGGGTATTCAAGGGATTATTCGAATTGAAGAATTCCATAAGGCACAAGCTGATTTTATCGATTTCGACCCAATGATTTCTCAAAAATATGAGTCATTGACACAAGAAATGTATACCATCAATATTGCTCCTGAATCTATTTTAGAAATTGAGGATATTGATGCTTATAACAAACAAGAAGGTCTTTCTTTAAATCCTGAGGAAGTTCAATATCTTTCGGACTTAGCAACAAAATTAGATCGTAAGTTAACCGACTCAGAAGTATTTGCCTTCTCTCAAGCAAATTCAGAACACTGTCGCCATAAAATATTCAACGGTACTTTTATTATCGATGGCGAAGAACAGCCGACATCGCTTTTCAAATTGATTAAGAAAACATCTGAAACAAATCCCAACGAAATCGTTTCGGCATATAAAGATAACGTAGCTTTTGTTAAAGGCCCACGGATCACCCAATTTGCACCACAATCTGCAGATAAGCCAGATTTTTACGAAGAAAAAGAATTTGACTCTGTACTTTCTGTAAAAGCAGAAACACATAATTTCCCAACTACCGTTGAACCTTTCTCAGGAGCAGCAACTGGTTCAGGAGGTGAAATTCGCGACCGTTTAGCTGGAGGACAAGGATCATTACCTTTAGCAGGAACAGCGATTTATATGACGTCTTACTCCCGCTTAGAAGAAAACCGTCCTTGGGAACAAGCGATGGAAGAACGTCCATGGTTATACCAAACTCCAATGGACATTTTAATCAAAGCTTCCAACGGTGCTTCAGATTTTGGTAATAAATTTGGACAGCCTTTAATAACAGGATCGGTCTTAACATTCGAACATGAAGAAGATGCCCGAAAATTAGGATTTGACAAAGTAATCATGCAAGCGGGTGGTATAGGCTATGGTAAATTAAACCAGGCAAAAAAACATACTCCAAAAATTGGTGATAAGATCGTTATACTGGGTGGTGAAAATTACCGTATCGGTATGGGAGGAGCAGCAGTTTCTTCTGCTGATACAGGAGCTTTCGGTTCCGGTATTGAATTAAATGCAATTCAACGTTCAAATCCAGAAATGCAAAAACGTGCCGCAAATGCAGTTCGTGGAATGGTGGAATCCGATCACAATCCAATTGTATCTATTCATGATCATGGTGCAGGAGGTCACTTAAACTGCCTTTCAGAACTAGTAGAAGAAACAGGCGGCCTAATTGATTTAGATGCACTACCTGTAGGTGATCCTACCCTATCAGCAAAAGAAATTATCGGTAACGAATCTCAGGAAAGAATGGGATTGGTGATCGGTGAAAAAGATATTGACACGTTAAAACGCGTTGCCGATCGCGAACGCTCTCCAATGTACACTGTTGGGGATGTAACAGGAGATCACCGTTTCACTTTCGAATCAAAAACAACCGGTGAAAAACCAATGGATTATGCCTTAGAAGATTTCTTCGGGTCATCTCCCAAAACAATTATGAAGGATACAACTGTCGTTAGAAATTACGCAGATGTAAATTACAGCACTGAAAATATCCCAACTTACCTAAAACAAGTGCTGCAATTAGAAGCAGTAGCCTCTAAAGATTGGTTAACCAATAAAGTTGACCGTTGTGTTGGCGGACGTGTTGCTAAACAACAATGTGTTGGTCCATTACAATTACCATTGAATAACGTGGGAGTAATGGCATTAGATTATAAAGGTAAAGAAGGTGTAGCAACTACAGTAGGTCATTCTCCCGTAGCAGCAATTATAGACCCTGCAGCGGCAAGTAGAACGGCTATTGCCGAATCATTGTCAAACTTAGTATTTGCTCCTATTAAAAATGGTCTTGCAGGTGTATCACTGTCGGCAAACTGGATGTGGGCCTGTAACAACGAGGGTGAAGATGCTCGCCTTTATAAAGCTGTCAAAGCATGTTCAGATTTTGCTTTGGAATTAGGAATCAATATCCCTACAGGAAAAGATTCACTATCGATGAAACAAAAATACCCGAACGGTGACAATGTCATCGCTCCAGGTACTTTGATCGTTTCTGCAGCTGGTAACTGTACGGATATTACAAAGGTTATAGAACCTGTGCTAAATAAAAATGCTGGTTCTATATACTATATCAATCTATCAAAAGATAGTTTCAAATTAGGCGGTTCTTCATTCGCTCAGATCTTAAACAAGATCGGTAAAGAAGTTCCAAACATTCAAGATGGAACATATTTTAAAACGGCTTTTAATACGATTCAAGATTTAATAAAAGCTGGACAAATTGAAGCTGGTCATGACATTGGTTCAGGAGGTTTAATTACGACTTTATTAGAACTGACATTTGCAGATGTAAACTTAGCTGCAAATTATGATTTATCAAGCTTAGGTGAAGCAGATACTGTAAAAGCACTATTCAATGAAAACATTGCTGTTGTTTTACAGGCAAAAGATGACGCTACATTTGAAAGTGCTTTCGCCGCTGCTGGTATTGATGCTGTTAAGATTGGAGAAGCAATCTCAGGTGCAGAAGTTTCCTTCAAAAATAATGCTGACACGTTTACTTTCAATGTTGTAGAAACTCGTGATACTTGGTATAAAACGTCTTTCCTATTAGATTCAAAACAATCTAAAAATGGAACTGCTCAAGCTCGTTATGATAATTACAAAAATCAGCCATTGAATTTTGTATTCCCAAATCACTTCACGGGGTTGAAACCTGCAATAGACGAATCAAAACCTAGACCAAAAGCAGCTATCATTCGTGAAAAGGGTTCAAATTCTGAACGCGAAATGGCAAATGCGATGTTCTTAGCGGGATTTGATGTAAAAGATGTCCACATGACTGATTTAATTTCAGGACGTGAAACACTAGAAGACATTCAATTTATTGGTGCTGTTGGGGGATTCTCGAACTCTGATGTTCTAGGTTCTGCAAAAGGTTGGGCTGGTGCATTTTTGTACAATGAGAAAGCTAAAACGGCATTAGAAAATTTCTTTAAACGTCCTGACACCATGTCGGTAGGTATTTGTAACGGCTGTCAATTGTTTATGGAATTAGAATTAATCAACCCAGAACACGGAGTTCATGGTAAATTACTTCATAATACTTCACAGAAACATGAATCTAATTTCTTATCCGTTACCGTTCAAGAAAACAACTCGATCATGTTATCAACGTTAGCTGGTACAACATTAGGGGTATGGATCTCACATGGTGAAGGTAAATTCAATTTACCTGAAGAAGAGTCACAATATAATATTGTTGCTAAGTACGCTTACGATCAGTACCCTGCAAACCCTAATGACTCTGATTATAATACAGCTATGCTTTGTGACAAAACTGGTCGTCACTTGGTAACCATGCCACATATTGAGCGCTCAACATTCCAATGGAATTGGGCAAATTATCCGAAGGATCGTCAAGATGAAGTGACACCTTGGTTAGAAGCATTTGTAAATGCCCGTACTTGGATTGAAAAAAATAAAAAATAGTTTTCTATACGGAAAAAATAAAAAAACCTCTTGCATGAATTGCAGGAGGTTTTTTTTTGAATTGATATAATCAATATTAAATCTTTCTCTCATAACCAGGTCTATTCATTAAATTATCTAATGAATATTTACCCGAACCCATAACAAGAAATAAAATAAGCAAAAGTAGAACAACAATGGACAACCATAATTCTCCATTAAGAAAACTAAATCCATGCGTTAAGTTTACAAAAAATACAGCACCAAACAAGATCGGCAAAAGAACTAGACAAGCTAACCTGGTCTGGAAGCCAAAAATAATAAACATCCCACCAACAATCTGGGCAAAAACAATATAATGCACCCCTCCCCAAATATAAAATGTATAGTTAACTTGCTGCACCAAAGAACTAACCCGATCTAGATCACCAACAAAGCTCATTCCTTTGATTAAAATTAAGAATCCTACAGCAATCCGTAGGTAATCTATCCATTGCGGATGATGCGTATCACCCCAATGCTCAATTTTGTGAATAAGGTTCATAATATTATTCCTTTCTTATTGATTTATAGCTACAACAAACCTAAATTAGTTTTGTTTTTATATAATTTTAAACAAAGAATAATAGCTGTTTTTAATAAAAAAAAGTAATTTTAATATATTGCTAATATAAATAGATGTACCCTTATCATAATAAAATAAAACAGCGTATTGCTAATGGAGAATTCATTACATATGAGTATGTACCGAAGTACAAACAAATTGCACCATGCATGTTGCTATACTTTAAAACTGAACCGTACATTCGGCCGATAAGAGAACATCGGTTCCAAGAATATGAACAAATATTCCGGACTTTAAAGCAGGAATTAGAATGTCCAAAAAGTAAATAGTCTATTTGGGATAAAAAGGACCATTAATTTTTGATCAATGCTTAATGATATGCGGAACAAATCGACTCTTATCCGTGGTGATGGGCATAGTCGATTCTCTAAAACTTATACCACACGGTTCCTGTCCAATAATCCAGCTGCCTATGATAGAAAAACCCGATTCTTCTTGATGAAGTGTAGCCAGCTCTTGATAAATATACCCTTCATGTCCATATTCACCAGATGTTGAATAAATGAGCTCCTTATCATAATACATTGCGATATTAGCACCCTCCCTGGATAGAATAGGTTTTTTAATGTAATTCCTAAGTGTTCTCTGCTCTTCAAAATAAGCTGGCAATAAGTTATCATGATGCGGAAACAAATCCCATAATATGGGTAAAATAGCTTTGTTAGACAGTATCATTTTCCATGAAGGCTCTATCCATTGAGTTTTATTGATATCATTGAGGATATGGTGCCCAAACTCCTCATGTACCATCCATTCCCAAGGATACAATTTAAATATAGATTGGATCGAGTCACCCTCTAAATCAATAAATGAATTTCCATTCCAACCAATATCGTCGATGTAGATCAATTGTGTTTGGATGCCAGCTTGTGTGGCCGTATCTCTTAAATATTCTACATTGGTCAGATCCTCCAATGTCTCCTTTGCACAAGTGAAATACAAAATATCACCTTTGAGATAAGGTTTAATATCTTTCCAAGAAGTGATCAATTGCTCATGTACGCTATTAAACTGATCGACTGATTCTGAAAAATAATGGTTTTTCCAATACCACTGGACAATGCCACACTCAAATAAAGAAGTCGGTGTATCCGCATTAAACTCCAGTAACTTTAATTTTCTTTTACTGCTATCATAAGCAAAATCAAAACGACCATAAATTGAAGGAGATTCACTTTCCCACGACTGTTCGATATGAGGTACCATATGATCGGGAATATGAAATAAAGCGTAAAGCTTATTTGCAATCACATGTTCAACTGCTTTTAGACACATATCCCAAACCTCAGCTGTTGCTTGATAAATAGTGTCTGCTTCATTACTAGTGATTTCGTAGTAATAATTATCTATCCAGTAAGGTTCATCATGATCCGAATGATAACCATATCCAATAGCCGTTAATCTAGATTTCCAATTTGGATCAATCGTAAGATGTTTAATTTTCATTATGAACCGACAGAAGAAGAGTGGGAAGAAGCAGCAGTATTGCCAAAACCACCTCGCTTTGCTTGATATGCAGCAGATTTTTTAGCATTAGTACCAGAAACAGAACTGGGATTTAGATTATTGTTCGCATATCCCATTCCTCCCCCAAGATGTCTAAAGGCCATAAACCACAAAAGAGAAGACCCCATACCTCCGCCCGTACGATGCTGATCCTTATAATCATTTGTAACTTCTGTATAAGGAGCAGTAGAATCAGCACGCATAAAAACACGCTGTTTATTTTTATCCTCCGGAGGAGACTGAGCAGTTCCACATGAGGCCAAAACGGAAGTAATTAATACTAATTTAATCGCTGAAGATGTTTTTTTTCTCATAATTACTGCACTGTTACGTAAATAGGAACTTCACTAAGTGTTTGAGCAGAATCCCCAACACTCCAGGTATTCACTTTCTTTGCTGTAATGATCGTATCACTTTGAGAAGCAATTTGCTCTCCATTAAACCAGATATGCTGTTTAGTAATATGCAGGACTGAATCACCTTTCACTTCGGTCACTAAAACCACTTCACGAGCAGACTTTTTATCTAACTGCTCTAATGGCTTATCTTGTTGCGCATTGGAACAACTCATGAAAACCATGACTGGAAGTACGAATAAAATATATTTCATTTCAACGGAATTTAAACAAGAAGAATACTGCTAGCTATTCTGATAGCTTAGAAAATAATAGGGCAATTTACAAAAAACTAAATACAAAACATTAAAAAAACAGTACTTAACGAACGTTTAAAACGATAGATAATGATTTGATTAAAATTCTTTATCGTATGTACGATTCCAATGTTTATTGCTGTCCAAAGGAGTTGGAATAACACGATACTCAAGGTTTATTCCATTTAATCTTCTTTTTTTGATCCGTTTATTTACTTCGTTAATAAAGGCAATATGGGTAATTCGGTAAGTTCCAAAACTTGTTCCTCTTATATCTTCTCTATCCAACAAATCCTCAACCAATTCAAAATTAAAAAAGCATCCTAAATAATCCTTCCAAAAGAAAATAGGATTGTCAATTTTATCCAAATAACTGTCTTCAGGATAACATAATTCACCATCCTCAACTTCAAAGTGGTCGGATAATACCTTATTTGTATGAGCTACAAATTCTTTCGCAACTTCTTCATCTTCGATTGGAAGAAATGAAATTACATCTTCCTCCTCTAAGCTATCAAACATCAAATGATTATTGAAGCAATGAATCAATTCGGGCAATAATTCCACCACATCATTATACATTTTTCCCATCTTGCAAAGATACAAACATTCTATCATTACATAATTATTTTTAGCTAATGATTCTATTTACATCAAATTGCATGTAAATTTATGCCATGAAAGCACAAAGAATATTATTCAGCATCCTAGTTATACTTTTATCCCAACTTTGTTTTGCTCAAAAAGTTGAAACTAAAAACCTTAAAAATGGTGATCTTATCTTTGTAGAGGCGGAACAAGAAAATCTATCCGGAGCTATAAACCGTGTGACACAACGTGACAAAAAAAATTCTTTTGATCACATTGGACTCTTAGAAGTTGAGCATGATTCTATTTTTGTTTTACACGCAAGTTCCAAAAATGGATCCATACGTCAAAACTTAAAAGATTTTTATGATTCTCAAAAAAATAATCAAAACAATTTAGTCGTTTACAGACTAAAAAAAGAATATCAGAAAGCTATACCCCTAGCGATAAAAACTGCAAAAAATATGCTGGGAAAACCGTACAATTGGAGCTATATTTTAAATGAAAACACTTACTATTGTTCCGATTTTATCGAAAGAGCTTTCAGAAAATCTCAAATTTTTACCTTAGAGCCCATGACGTTCATCAATCCTGCTACGGGTGAAATAGACAACTTTTGGAAAGATTTTTATAACAAACAAGGACTGGAAGTTCCTGAAGGAAAACTAGGTTGCAATCCCAATGGATTGGCAGCGTCAGAAAAATTAACAAAAATCGGTTTTCTAACACCCTTAAATTAATTAGAATATCATTAAAATTAATTTTTATCGTAACTTACGACCACCATCAAACATACAAATTATATGAGTCCAAGCCTAATCAACACGTTGAAGAAGCAATATAAAATACTTTCTGGAAAAATATCATCATTCAAGATCGAACATAAATGTCCACATGTTTGGTACGGAAATTCTTATGGTGGTTTTTTTGTCAATCCAGATCTGCTGCATCCCGATGCGATTGTATACTCTTTTGGAATAGGACAAGACACTTCTTTTGATGATGCCATTATACAAAAGCACAATTGCCATGTCCATGGCTATGACCCAACACCGAAATCAATTGAATGGATAGCACAACGATCAGATCTATCTCCCAAATTTCATTTTCATCCGTTCGGATTGGACAAGGAAACCAGAATAACCCATTTCAATTTACCAAAAAACAAAGAGCATGTCTCCGGCTCCATCATTAACCATCAAAATGTTGATGAGAATAATATGGTAGAAGTACAAATGAAATCACTTATAGATATTGTATCTGAAAACAACCATAGCTACATCGATGTGCTAAAAATGGATATTGAAGGCTCAGAATATTGCGTCATAGAAAGTATTCTAAATTCATCCATCGAGATCCGCCAGATTTTATTAGAAATACACGAAAGATTTTTTGATAATGGAATTGAAAAAACAAAAGAGTTATTAAACTCTTTACATCAACATGGATACAAAGTATTTGGGATTTCTGATACTTTAGAAGAAATTTCTTTTATTAAAGTCTCTAGTTAATATCATTTCAGAATTAATTATCTCATGGACATTTTCAAGGATTACATAAAAAAAAGAATAGCCGTTACAGAAGAACAACTTGAACAGATCACGTCTAGTTACACCCAAACACATGTAAAAAAAAAGAGCTTCATTCTGCGGGCAGGAGAAATATGCAATTTTGAAGGATTTGTAAAGAAAGGCTGTTTTAAAATTTTCTATTTGACTCCAAATGGAGAAGAACATATTTTATACTTCGCTATAGAAGAATGGTGGATATCAGATATTGCCAGCTTCAATGATCAAGAACCCGCTCAATTATATATTCAAGCTTTAGAAGATTCTGAAATACTAATAATCTCGAGAGAACAGAAAGAAAAACTCTTCACTAATTGTACTCAAGTAGAACGGCTATTCAGAATTATGTCCCAAAGAGCTCAAGTAGCATCACAACATCGCATCATTGCGGCTCTGGGATTTACGGCGCAGGAGCGCTATCTGGATTTTATTAAACGTTATCCAAAAATATACCCCAGAATATCTAATTTGCAGCTCGCATCTTATATCGGAGTTACACAAGAGTTTTTAAGCCGATTAAAAAGGCAGATCCTAAAACCAAAAAAATAGTACATTTTATTGATGTAGGTCAATTTTTAAAACAGCATTATTCGTCATCTTTGTACAAGTTAATACAACAATTTATTTGTTTATCGACAAACATTTTAAACAAGATTACTGTTAAAAAAGATAAAAAGAAAGATTATGAATAATTTATTGAAAATTGTAGCAGCCACAGTCTTAATGATCAATGGCGCCTTAGCACAAGTAAAATGGAGTGCAGATCCTGCACATACAAACGCAAGATTTGATGTAAATCACTTAGGGATAAGCTTTGTCGATGGTGAATTCACGAAAGTATCCGGATCCATTGATGCTCCGAACAAAGAGAGTTTTGATAATGCAAAATTAGATTTCACGATTGATGTCAACAGTATTGACACACGAATAGATGCTCGTGACGGCCATTTAAAATCAGATGACTTTTTCAATGCAGAGAAATATCCAACAATGAAATTAAAATCTGTTTCTTTTAAACAGGGTAAAAAAGGAAAATATGTATTAATCGCCGATCTAACAATCAGAGATGTGACAAAGAAAGTTACTTTTAACGTTACTCAGAACGGAGGAATCATTACTGATCCTTGGGGAAGGACACGGGCTGGTTTCACTGCGAAAACTACTATTAATCGCTTTGATTTCGGAATGAAATATAATGATAAATTACCATCAGGGGTTGAAGCTGTCGCAGCAGATGTGGCTATCACAGTAAATACAGAAATCGTACTGAATTAAGAAAATAAACAGATAAAAGCCCTTAAGTAAATACTTAAGGGCTTTTATTTTAAAATCCATTCATCATGCCACCATCAAGTGGAATATTGGATCCCGTGAGGTAGCGCGCATACTCAGAACAGATGAAGGCGACAAGATAACCGTACTCCTCGGGTCTGCCCAATCTATTCATGGGAACTTGCTTCAATCGCAAAGACAAAGCCTCTTCATACGGTATATCTAGACGCTCCGCATCCATCTGTGTCAATGATTGAATGCGCGCAGTATCAAATAGACCTGTCAATATACTGTTAACTGTTATATGATGAACGGCAACATCTTTCGCTAATGATTTGCTCCAGCTCATTAATGCAGTACGCACTGTGTTCGATAATACCAAATTTGACATTGGCTCTTTTACAGTTAACGAGGAAACATTAATGATACGCCCATAACCTGCACTTTTCATATGAGGTAATGCCAGATCTGTCGTATAACAGTGAGTCTTAAATAATAAGTCAAATGCCCGTTGATAGTCTGCTAATGATTGATCTGCAATAGTGCCGGCCTTCGGACCATTGGTATTATTAATCAATATATCAACAACATGATGAGTAAAATACTGGGATATTACACGTTGGTATTCTTCAAAATCATTAAAATCTACGACAAGATAACGGTGCTGCTGTCCTCTACTCCGATCTAATGTAGCAAGTGCAATTTTCAGCTTCTCTTCATTTCGAGCCATTAAAGTGACAGATGCACCATGTAAGGCTAATTGTTGTGCTATTGCGCAACCTATACCACCAGAACTGGCACCAACCAATGCTTTCTTATTTTCTAAATTTATTTGTATCATATTATTTTATATCATGTCTAACCTCTATTGACTAATCTCGATTTTTAGCACGTATCATAGCTATAAATAGATAAATCGATAAAGAAAAAGAAGTTCCTAAAAATACCCATGCCCAAACTGGAATTCCTAAAAATTTAGGCTCAACATGCGCGATAATAACCATACCTGCAAGCATATTCAAGGACAAAACCATAATTCCGATTACAATACGGTTAACGCCTTTTCTTAAGATCTGAGTAAATGACTTAGCACTGATCAAGTGGTGATTAAGCGTGAAATTTCCAAGCTTTATTTGCCTAAATAAGCCTCTAAGATCATCAGGAAGTTTTTCAATATCACGAGCAAAAGAAAAAGCCTTATTCTTCCCTTTTTCAAATAAATATTTTGGATCCATTCGCTCCCGCATAATACGGTTTGCAAACGGTCTTATACTCTTCATAATATTCAAGTTTGGATTGAGTTGCCTACCAATTCCCTCCATTAATGATATGCCTCGAATAAGCTGATAGATATATTCAGGAAAATAAAGACGGTTATCCCCAATGATCGTCCATAATTTATCAAATAATGACTCCAAACTGATATCTCCCAATGAGACGTTATCAATCAGATCAAAAATCTCATACAAAGAACGTTCAAATCTAGCACGATCGGGAATATTACTCACAACCGCCACATCTTCAATCGTATCAGCTAGATGCATCGCATTGGAAGAAACTGCCGCCTGGATAAACTCTTCTAAATTTTGTCGGTCTATACCTAACAATTTACCCATATTTCCAAAATCAATAAAAGCTAGTTTACCATTTGGAAGCACAAGTAAATTACCAGGATGAGGATCGCCATGAAAGAAACCATGTACGATCACCTGTTCTAAATAAAGATTGATGCCATTATCTACAATCTCCTCTAAATCAAGCCCCATAGACTGCAACTTCTCCTTATCCGTCACTTTAACACCGTCCATAAATTCCATTGTCAGGATACGATCAGAACTTATTTTCGGATAAACTTTAGGAACACTGATTTTGCTGTTGCCCTTAAAGTTTTTGGCGAAACGCTCTATGTTATGACGTTCATTTAACAGCGAAATTTCCTGAACCAAGGTGGTTGCAAAAGAGTCAACAATTAATGGTAAATTAAGGTTGTGCAAAGGTTCACTATAGCCTACCAAAATCCGGGCAATATCTCGCATTAAAGATAAATCCGTTTTCAGAATCTCATCGACTTGAGGCCTACGAACTTTAACAACAACATCTTTTCCATCCATGAGTTTCGCCTTATAAACCTGGGAAATAGAAGCGGCGGCAAAAGGTTCTGGATCAATAGAAGCGAAATGATCATCAAAAATAATATCCAGTTCCTCTTCAATATAACTTTTGATATCAATGCTAAATGGATCAACACGATCTTCCAAAAACTTCAATTCTTCAATAAGCTCTTGGGGCAATAAACCTTCGCGTGTAGAGGCAGACTGCCCAAGCTTAACGAATGCTGGCCCAAGCTCTTCTAAGGCCATACGAATACGTCTATAAACGGAAATATTCGCTACATCAACACCTATTTCTAAAGAAGTTTTACCGGTATTCCAGGGGAGCCTGTTTAAGATATCGCGAAATCCATATTTAGCAAGTACGCTAATGATATGAGAACTACGCTGTATTTTTTTAGCTGAATGCTGCATCATAACCTTTTATCCGATTAGATCATCAAGATACAAAAACCTTGCCCACAAATCGAATTGAGAAACTCTTTTAAAGATTGATAACTCAAAATAAAACAGTTTTATTACAATTACTCTTCCTCTAGGGCATCGATATTTTTTTTGATCATTTTCAAATATTTGCCATAGTAGTAATAACTCATAGACTCAATACAAACAACCAAACAAATCAAACCTGCAAAAACCCCAAGAATAAAAAATATGATAAACGAGGAATCATTTTCCCAAGTAGCACCAAAATGATAAATCTTATCTGCCCACTCCGCAGAATGACCTAAAGAGAAAAATATGAAACAAATAAGAATTCCCTGAGGAACTAATAAATAAGAAGACATTTTATAAGTTTCAATCGAAAATTTTAAATCGTAATACAACTTTAACAGATTTTCACGGGAACTTAATAGTTCAAATTGCTTTGTGGTTTTATAAAAATAAAAAAACTTTTTATAGTAAAATAGACTGGATATGCACATTTGAAGTAATAAAAAGTAATAGGCAACTTTTGTATATCCTGTGATCATATAGGTATCAATGTTGGGCAATAACATCAAAAATGTAATTGCACACAACCATGAGAAAAATTCCATTTTAATATTTCTCCTCAGTTTCACAAGAATGCTACCAACGGATTTATAATGATTAAGATTTGGATCAATCTCAAAATTATTTTCCGCTTGATTATTCCATTGTTCTTTTAATTCATCAAAATTCATAACCTTGTGTTTTAATAATCTGTTGCAATTTTTCTTTGGTTCTGTTCAATTTAACACGTGCATTTACTTCAGAGATACCGAGATTAATAGAAATATCGCGATGACTTTGTCCTTCCAAAAACAGAAAAATTAATGCTTTCTCTACAGGATTCAGATGTTGAACTGCTTGATAGAAATAACGTAACTGCTCCTCTTTTCTTTCCGAATCAAATTCATCTACGACATCAATATCAACAGTAAGCTCATGCTGATCAGGCCGGCGTTTCTCCTTTTTGAAATACATGAGGGCAGTGTTAATTGCCACACGATACAGCCAGGTAGAAAATAAACTCTCCTTCCTAAAGGAGCCATAAGACCGCCATAACTGCATAACAATTTCCTGAAATAAATCCTGCTGATCCTCTAAGTTGTCCATATACATTCGAGACACCTTAATGATAGCACCTTTATTCTGCTCTATCTGTTTTAAAAATTGCTGTTCGTCTGGCTTTATCATTAATCGTGTAGCCTCTTAATGTAATTAAGTTTAATATACAGGATTAGTACCGCATTTTTGAAAATGTTACAGTCAATATTTAAAAAAAAGAATCTTTTGCATTTTATTCACTATTTTAGGTTGAAAACAAAAAATATCATCGTATGGATAAAATATTTTTTAAAGGTCAGGTATTATGGGCGCAGATTGATCCAAATCGGCATTTACGTCACTCCGCATATGCAGACTTCTGTGCACAAGCAAGAAGCAATATGTTAAATAAAATTGGATTATCTCTAGAGCAATTTGCTAAGCATCACATAGGCCCCATCCTATTTAGAGAAGAGCTACTATATCATAGAGAAATTCATCTCGATGAAGAAATTTATGTTGAAGTAGAATTAACCAAATTCAATATTTCCAATAGCCGATTTTCTTTTAGGCATATCGTTTTTAAAGCAGATGGAACAAAAAGTGCTACCATTAATGTCGATGGTGCTTGGCTAGATTTAGAAAAAAGAAAATTAACATTAATTCCTCAAGAATGGAATCATTTTATGGATAAAATTCCTAAAGCGGATGATTATACAGAAATTTCAGAATAAAAAAAGCTTCAAGGAATTTACTCCTTGAAGCTTTTTTCAATAAACACATATTACTTAACTTCTATTAATCTTTTTGCTACAATAGCATCTTCTCTCTTGCCCACTGTCACTACTAAAACACCATCTTCGTAGACCGCGTCAATATTGCTGTGATCTACCGTTTCAGGCAATGCAAAAGATCTTGAAAAAGAAGTGTAATTAAACTCTCTTTTACTAAATAATTTCTCTTCACTTACTGACTCTTCTCTTTTCTCAGCAGATATAGTTATTATTTTTTTATCTACATTGATCTTAAAATCAGACTTCGTTAAACCTGGAGCAGCCAGCTCAATACGAAAAGCCTTTTCTGTCTCCGAAATGTTCACCGCCGGAACGCGGGAAATCAGACGATCCGAAATAAAAGAATCGTTAAACAAATTATCAAACACTGTACTTACAAATGGATTTACAGAATCAGTATTCAAGCTTTTTGTTGGAAATTTAATTAATGCCATTTTTTGTCCTCCTTTTATGTTTATACTTTATTTTTTATTAATCAATTTACATCAGTATTTCAATTCCCATACCAAAACATTAAAACAAAAAATACATAGACAAAATGTCTGAACAACTTATTTAAAGTTAACAATATGTCACTTTCGATATAAAGAAAGAAAATAACAAACTTAAAATCAAGCAATTTGAAAATAAAATTTTATTATCAAAAAAATATAAATTGTTTACACTTAGTTTCAGCATAGAAAAAATTGTAATTGATAGCCAAAAAAAAGAAAAACAAAAGCTGAACATATAATTAGTGTTTATCAATCAAAATTTAGTTAAATTAGATTACAAAGATGTATTGACAATCATAACATAGAAAAATATGAAGTGGAATCCCCAAATTTACAATCAATTTAAAGATATACGCAATCAACCATTTTACGATTTAATCAATTTTATTACTGAAGAACCACAACAAAATTGTATCGATATTGGCTGTGGTACAGGTGAACAAACTTTTATCCTGTCCAACAAGTTAAAAAACGCGCAATTTCTAGGTGTTGATTCTTCAGAAGCGATGTTATCGGAGTCTTCACAATTTAAAAATGACAGATTAGCGTTTAAAATAGCTACTACTGAGGATGTCCTCGATACAAAACAAAAATGGGACCTGATATTTAGCAATGCGGCATTACAGTGGTCTGATAACCATCAAACCCTATTTCCCGATCTTTTGTCGCTATTAAATCCCAATGGCCAAATTGCAATTCAAATGCCGATGCAATCGGATAATATCTTAAATCAAATTTTATTAACATTAGTGCAAGAACAGCCATTTAATGACTATCTCAGTGGATGGAAAAGAGAATCACCAATGTTATCAATAGATCAATATGCCGCAATTATGTATGACGCAGGATTGATAAATTTGCAAATTATTCAAAAAGTATATCCCATAATTGCACAAAGTTCACAAGAATTACTAAACTTTATTTCTGGCTCTGCTTTAATTCCTTATCTGGACAAACTACAGGAGGATCAAAAAGAAGAGTTTATTACGGTTTATAAAAGTCGTATCGAACAAAAATTTCCCAAATTTCCAGCCATATATGCCTTTAAACGATTGCTACTATACGGAAGAAAACCCGTGTAAGCTCTTATGCGCCCGCTCTCATAGAATTCCATAATTGGATTAAGGTTTTGAAAAATTAATAAAAATCTCTTTTCCTGCTCTTGGTGAAATACTATTGTAACACTTTTCCATTTTGTCGATGGAAAAAAAAGGTCTGAAAAGCTTTTCATAAGTAACAACATCACCTCCAAAAGGAGGCCCAGGTGCTTCAAATGCTTTATCAAAAAGTAAACCAACAATCCGACCCTGTGGTTTCAGCAAGGATAATACTTTTTGCACGTAATCGGCACGTCTTTCCGGTGCAATCGCACAAAAAAAAGTTTGTTCCAACAACAGATCATATTGTCTCTCGTGTTCAAAAAAATCTGTACAAAGAATCTTTATAGCAGGATATCCCGCAAATTTTTCAATCAATCCTTTAACTGCTTCTTCAGCAAAATCAATTAAAGTAATGTCAGTGAAATTATTCTCTAATAAGTAGACCGCTTCGTAGGCATTTCCGCAGCCCGCTATTAAAATTGCCGCATTTTTATTAGGGTATTGCGCCATATACGCGGTAATAGCCGGAGAAGCATAACCGATATCCCAACCGGTTTGATTGTTCTGCCACTTCGTATTCCAATAGTTTTGATCCAGGACAGGCTGTACTGTTTTAACTGGAAATTGTTTTTTAATCTTATTATTCATACACCTAATAATAAATAATGATCACTTAATACAACTGTTGAACATCTACGCTTACCTAATCAAAAGTCATATTTGTGCAATTTGAATAAATAAATTTAAAATAATTTTGCTTAGTGTAAAAATAACACTTATATTTGTGTCATCATAATTTAGGTTTATAATTGGTTATAAAGGTTTTCATTCTCCCCGTTTGAAAACCTTTTGTTTTTTAACAGAAAACCAAACTTATAACGTTAAAATTCACGTTTCAATTCCTTTAAACAAACATTTCATTCTATACTAAAATCGCTGGATAATTTTTTCACTACCTACTGTGTAATAACAAAATATCCAGCGACTAAATATGAAAGATCGAATCTTCACAAGAGCAATTATGCCGAAAAAGACCAATCACAATACGTTAAGATTATATAGACTCCAATGCTAATTTGACATGTTCATCAATCAAAATCAGTCTTCTGCTCCTTCCTTTATTATTATTCTTTTCAGGTACACTCAGATTGGGATCAAAAGAATACACTTGATTTCCTTCAACCGTTGCAACATCTGCTTTCCAACCATCCCATTGATAGTCTTGATAAAATAAACCAAGGTCTCCATTTAATGACCAATTAATGAAGTCTGCGTAACCGCATTCCAAACTTTCCCAACGCAAAGTATTTGGAGCAAAGTAATATATTTTACCTATCTCTTCCCCCAGCTCCCCAGCATTAATTGCAAAATATCCACCCAAAACATCATCAGCAATCAGTAAGAAGCCCCCTTTCTCTCCTTCATTGACATAGGTCTTACCTTTATTCCACTCCATCATACCTCTATTCAGCTTTGTGGAACCCGAACCTAAGATACGTAACCATCCATTTTCAATTAGAATACCCCCTGTTTCAAAAACAATAGCCCCCATCGGCGATTTAGTTGAAATCTGCAAGCGTAACAACTCCTCATCAGCTCGCTTAGAAACTCTTGGCAAAGTTTCAAAGGTATTCTTTGAATTTTCCATCCACTTTTGTACAAGTGCCCAACCAAATCCATCCTTATTTATTAAATCTTTTAATGTTTTCATCATCTAATCTTTTAAAAAAAACATACGGTGATGATAAATACATTATAACCTCCAATATTTTTCACTTATTATATTCTCAACTATTACTGATATGATAACCCCACTTTACCTTCATTGAATATAATTCAAATGGTACTATAATAAAACAGAGTAAAAAGTAATAGTGCGCATTTTTCTCCATCAATAACGTATAAGATGCTTTATGCTAAGCATAATATTCAATCTGTTTTCAAAATAGTAAGCAATACCTTATCCCAAAATCAAACAAAGAAAAACGCTACTGCAAAGAAATAAAAAAGAAACGAATAACCCGTAAAAATTAAGGTTAAATCAAAATAGGATACAATTCGAAAAAAATATTAAAAAAAATTTGTCTTAGTGTACAAATAACACTATATTTGTGTCATCATAATTTAGGTTTATAATTGGTTATAAAGGTTTTCATTCTCCCCGTTTGAAAACCTTTTGTTTTTTAACAAAAAAACAACTTACCAATTCATACTTAGACAAAGAAGACAAGTCAATATTCTAAGACCCCTACCATCATACTGTTCTCCATTCAAAAGAAAATACTGAAAAAACAGGAGCCTTTCGGAGCTAATTTTCCTACCTCTAGATTTCCGTATTATTTCTCTTCAAAAGTATTTAGCCAGACTTATCAATTGAAGTAATACATAAACAATAAATATCCTAAACTTAAGTTCAACTTGATTAAAATACAATAGAGGAACTGGAAAAAGACTGGTTATACTGGATCTATATCAAATAAGCATAGGACTTCTATGGACTTATTAATATTTTGGTAGGCGGAGAGATCAAGGAATCAGAATAATTAGCATCCATGACAAATTATTATTTTTAAATTCATACAACCTTAAAATTCAATTCTTATATTTCCATAATAATAAAGGATACCTATCTTTACTTATCTAGAAACAAGTCAACGAGCACGATAAAACTAGATGATGAACAAAGCTTTTGAAATAGACAAAAACTAACCATAAATAGAAAAACTATGAAAATTCAAAAAATGGTATTAAAACTATCACTTTTGTTAAGTTTTATACTCACAACTGAGCTTGCAACCGCACAACTTGGAGGCTTTCTCAATAAAGTAGGAAAAGTAGCAACAAGTAAGGGCACACAAGCGCTAGGTTTGGACAAACTACTCAAAGAACCCGAAGCGATATCCACGAATTTTGAAGATGTAGATAGAAAAGGTGAGCAGATGCCAAGTTTTCAACAAGATGCAAATTATAAGCCATTACAGGAACTTCCCAGAAACGCCAAAGATGGTTATATTTTACAGGCTGGTCATTTCGAGATGACAAACAAAAGCTACTGCTTAAAAGCGGGCACTCATGCGCCATCATCGGGAGATGGTTATATGTATGCACCCACCTTAGGTAAGAAAAAAGAAGTTGTTACAGCCATACTTAAAAGTGCTGAACAACATCCCGAAGTAAAACAAAGCGATATTCAGATGCTCTTATGGACAATAATAGCTAAAACAAAATTTATCGATTACGCTGGCTCCGTAAAAGAAACAGCATTGACATTACTAACACCTAAACAAATTTTGCAACTAGAAGGGGGCGCACTTGGAATTTTACCTTTTGATGCAATGGCTGCTGCCAAAGAACAATTGCCTGCATCGCTGCGCGCAGTCTTTGAAGCTGAAAATAATATTAGAAGCCTAGTTTCTTCAGGTAATTACTCCTATGAAGAATTTGAACAATATGCAATTTTGGCGGGTATGGCTATGCCAAGAACAGATACACCAAGTGGAATTTGGACATTACATCCTGATGGTTACTATATTCGTTATTTCCCTAGTGGATATAGCATAACCCGTATTCAAATTTATGTACCTGAAGAATTAATAAAACCAGGTAAAAAATTAATCTATGATGCGACAGACGATATCTCATGTCCTGCAAATAATGGTTCCCAACGTTTAGCGCAAACAAATGAACCGATTCAAAATCATGAATAATTGAACAACCAAATAAAAAAAACAGACTTATATATTCCATGTTTTTTTGATTTAATAAAAAATCCAGACAAGGTTACTGTTTTTCAAATATGATAAAAACGCAACCTTTAAAATTAACGGGCTAATATCTTCCATGATGTTAGCCCGCTAAAATAAAAAAAATACGAAGTTTTTACGCTCCGCATTTTCCTACAAACTAAATCACCAAACTAGTTTTTCTGCGACACATCCGATCGTTCCTTCTTTACCATTCGATTGACTGATCTTCGTCAGGAATCTCGGTGTTCAATCGCCGTTGTAAAATCAATGACCCCGTAACCTTATATTTAATAGCAACATTTGGAACCATCGTATAGTCGGTAAATTGATAGTCAATATTATTGATAGCAATGTAGCGGTGCAGTAGATAAGGCCTTACCGCATCCATCTGCTCTGAAATAGTATAACTGGCATCTTTATTCACTTTGAAATTCATGTTGGCATTATCAGCACGAAAGCTGACCCCACCAGTTTCATTAAAAGTTGCATAAATTTTATATTTACCACGATCTTGTCGTTCTTCATCTATGTTTCCTGCATAAAAGAAAATCGTATTTTCATCAACGACATAACTCCGAATTTCACTTTTAACAATAGGAGTTTCGTTTTCATATCCCTCCATATTTGTTTTCAAAGCTGTACCGCTATAGGTTCCCGAGTAATTGTTAAAAGGATAGATACGCAATAGAGCTTTACGATAATGTTTTCGAGGATTAGCTTTGTATCCATTGGACGCATCGTCCAAGATCGTTAATGGGAGAACCCACTTATCGACCATGTCAATATTTTTAAGCGTGAAATCTATTGGCATTAAAGCAGTGCTTTCACCAGCTTTTATATGAACTGCTGGAGTCATTGAAAAGTATTGACTCATAAGCTCCCGGTAATAAAAATCTTCCCTGTTTTGAAAACGTTCATAATTCAACACTTTCAATGTATCGGGATCCACACGAACTTGAACAGTCATATTTTTATCATTGATAGTCGATCCGCTAACGATCATAGGTAGCATGAAAGTCGTTTTCTGATCTCCTTTATACCGCACATAGATATTAGAAACACCCTCAATTGTCAAAGGTGCTTTAAATGACACAAAATTTTCAAATTGTTCATCTTTCCATTCATCATTGCAGCCACAAAATAAGAACAGCAAAGAGAGTAACAAGAGTTGTATATATCTTTTTTTCATTGGACAATTTATTTTTATAAGTGTAAATTATAAAGGGCATACAAGAGTTTAGTAACACTCTTTTTTTAAAGGCATTTATTTTAAGTACTATATTATTTACGATCTAGAAGCATGCATCAACTAATTTTACGATATTCCATCACTGTGTTATACCGCTTAGCTCATAAGCATCACATATCTTTAATCATTGTAAGTCCATCCTGGATTTTGAGTCAATCTCTTATTACGTTTAAGCTCACTATGACTGATCGGCCAAAACCACATTTTATCCGCAAAGGTCGTTTTAAGTGTCCATATGGCTACTGGTCTATGAAAGAGATCTCGCTCCTTAACATTCATCAAAATATTACACCCATAAACTGGTAAAGCCTCCTCAACAGGCGCATCCATCCAACGACGTAAATCATAGTAACGCTGTCCCTCTCCCATCAATTCTATAAAACGTTCTCGTTTCAAAGTTTTTCTTAATTCCACTTTGCTAGTATACACCTGAGCAGGATAGTCTGGTACACCAGCACGAATACGAACCGGATGAGTACCACGCTGTATCTCTTTAATATCGCGACTGATCGCATAAGTTGTACCGCGCCACGAAGGAATATTATAGGAACCACTTAATTCATTTAATGCCTCGGCATAGACCAATAAAATATCAGCATAACGAATGGCAGGTTCAGCTTTTGAAATAACGCGTGACGCACTCCCCCCCTCGTAAGTGTCACTTGGATGAACAAATTTTTTCACTCCAAAACCCGTACGGAGCCAGTATGCATTGGATGAGTTGAAGCCATTACCCTTTGTATCATCGCGGTAATAAAACACTTGCTGATTGCGATTGCGTTCCAAGGTCTCATTCAGTAAAGTCCAGAAGCTACCATTATAAGCAACAGAAGCATAAAACCGAGGCTCTCGATTGGCATATTGCAAAGAAACACCTTCTCTCAATGGCCTATATTTACCTTTGCTATAATCATCAGCTGATACATAACCACTTAACCGGTTTGTTCCATTTCCACGTCCGATCTCACTATCTTTACCTGGAATATCTTTTCCGTCATTCATATAATATGCATCGACGAGCTTCTGTGTAAGACCATGCGTATTCCATCCGGTTGCAGAACGAGGCAACTGATGGATAACCATATCTGCTACGCTTTCACCATCTTGATTATTACCTCTAGTGAAAATAAGTTCCGGATTTCCTGAGGCTTGCAACGTACCGTCAAACACTTGCGCATAGGATTTGGCAGGATCAATATTTGCCCAACCTTCCGGCCAGTTCTTTCCTGAAAAATTATTATCATTTGGCGGAACTACAGTTGCATCATCACCAGTTTCTTGGATTGGAACCCAATACAGCCGATATACGCCTAATTCAATCACATCTCGCGCAGCGGCTGCAGCCAGAGCCCATTTCTCATCTTGATAATCTACTGAAAGCAACCGCTTACCGACATCATCGACCAATCTCGCTGAAAAGCTTGACGTATTTCCGTTGGCTAATGGACTTGCCGCATACAGCAATACTTTAGCACGTGTGGCCAATGCGGCACCGCAACTAGGGCGAGCAGAACCATCCTGACCACGATTCATACCTAGCTTTTCCATTTCTTTAGCCGCCAATAATAGCTCATCAGCAATAAATTTAGCACACTCCTCATAGGTGCTGCGTGCTGTAGCAATGTCATCATAACTTTGTGTATAATCAATTCCTTCATCAGGTAACAATGGAATCGGACCGTATTTCCGCAAGAGTAACCAATAGAGGTAAGCTCTACCAAAACGAGCTTGCCCGCGATAATCTTCGATCTCAGCAGCAGTCATTTCTGTGTTCATATACACATGATGAATAAAAGTAGTGGCATTGCGAATGCCCCGATAACACTGCGTCCAGCTACCTTGCTTATCATTTTCAGTATAAATCCCCATTTTGAACATATTATAGGATAGTTCGGTCTTTGAAGGATCAAAATCACGATCCCGATCACCATAATACATATCATCTGCAAAATTATGGGGCGTGAGCCCCTTGCTGGCAACGTCAACATTCTCTCCTTTAAACTCTTGGAAAACATGTGCTAACCACTCCTCTGTATATACTTTACTCTTAAAGACTTTTTCAATCGTGATCCGATCCTTAAAATATTGATCAGATTCCAGATAATTCTTTTTACAGGAGGAAATAAAAGTTGTGCACAGCACAAATAATAGCATGAAATATATCTTCTTTTGCATTTTTATTCAATTTATAGATTAACATTAATGCCTAACGTAAATGATTTCGGAAGCGGATAGTCTTCACCCCTAGGGCTCGCGAGTTCAGGATCCCAAAGCTTAAATTTTGACCAGGTCAACAAGTTACTTCCAACAAGAAAAATTCGAATGTTATTAGTCTTGATTCGATTAGCTAATGACTTAGGAATAGAGTAACCGATATCCAGCGTTTTAAGACGAAGATATTGACCATTTCTAAGCCAGTAGGTAGATTCTCTAAAATTGTTAGCGTTATAGCCATAACTTAAACGTGGATAGGAAGCATTTGGGTTTTCAGTCGCTGGATCTCCTGAAATATCCGCAGAAACCCAACGGTTATCGCCCATTACGCCTTTCATAACTTGCCCCCACTCGCCCTCACTGAATGCGTGCACAGTTTTTCCATAGGTGGAGAAAGTAGATTTTCCCGCTCCTTGAAAATGGACATTGAGATCAATCGCTTTCCAACTGATCGAAGCACCGATACCATAAATCAAATTTGGTCTTCTGGTAGCACCAATAGGTACACGGTCACCATCATCAATCACTCCATCACCATTAATATCTTTATATTTCAAGTCTCCAGGTTGATAATTTCCGAAAGTTTGATTCGGACTGTTGCGGATGTCATCATAATCTTTGAAGAGACCTAAAGCAACTAATCCTTTAGCCTGATCAACACGGAAACCGCGTTCATTCTGATAACCGTACACATTATTCTCTTCATCTTTTTCTAAAATGATATTCTTACTATAGGTAATATTACTTCTTGCAGTGATATTGAAAGCCCCTAACGTTTGCTTATATTCAAATCGACCATCGAAACCCCGTGACTGCACCGCGCCTACATTGGCACGAGGCGTACTTTCAAGTCCAACGATCGCAGGTAAAAATCTGCGTTCCATATATATACCTGTACGCTCCTCATTGAAGAAATCAAGATTAGCAACAATCTTATCTTTAAAAAGTGAAATATCGAATCCTAGATTTTGTTTCGTTGCCATCTCCCAGGTCACATATGGAGACGCTACTTGCGCATATTTCATTCCTTGATAGTACCTATTGAAACCATAATCGGCCCATTGGTAACCCCCATCTGGTATCCTGTTACCTGCACCATCTAAAGCAAAACTTCCGTCACTATTCCTTCGCCAGATTTCTTCGATCGTATATAAATAAGGAAACCTTTCCTGATTATTACCTACTTTTAATTGATCATTACCGACGCGACCCCATGAATACCGGATCTTAAACATATTGACCCAATCCAAGTTTTCCTTGATAAAGGATTCCTCTGATACGTTCCAGGCTGCAGAAACTGCTGGAAAAAAACCATACTGCTGTCCAATAGCGAAATTTTCGGAACCAGTGTAACCAAAATTAAAATCGGTAATGTATCTATTTTTCCAATTATAGGTTACCCGTCCTGCGAGTGCTTGATTTCTTCTCGATATACCATTCTTAATATCATCACCAATGTTTACGGTTTTTACTAAGGCGTCACGCGTAAAACGGATTACCCCACCTATATTATGATCGCCAAAGCTTCGATCATAATTGAACATTAAATCCAGAAATTCACGTCTTTCTCCCTCAGCTCCACTCATTTGAAACATTTCACTGGGATTGGATACATGCGTAAAAATCAGATTTCCATTTTCATCGCGCGCACGTTCAGCACGCCATTGCTCAGGCCATTTACGACGGGATATATTACTTTTATTGTTGGTATCAAAACCGACGATTCCCCTAGCCCGAAGTCCTTTAGTAATGAAATCGAAATTTTGTTCTATAGATACATTTGTCTGGATACTATTGGTCCAATTCTCATTAAAGCCCGTCTGCGTAGCAACTACCCAGGGATTAGTCTGATTCCCTGTACCGATCGCAGGTACGTAACCATTCGAATACATAACAGGTGTACGGATGGGCGAATACCCAAAGAGTACCCCCCAGAAATCATCATCCCCCATTCCTGGGCTGTTTCGTTTATCTAACGATCCTGCAACACCAATTTTAGCTACCGTAGTTTTTGTGATATTAAAATCAGTATTCAAACGATAATTCCAACGTTTGTAATTTGCATTGGTATTATAATCATTACGCAATGTTTCATCGATCTTATACATCCCACCTTCTTCAACATAACTCCCTGAAGCAAAATAACGCGCTGTGGGGCCACCGCCACTCATATTCAGATTGGCTCTATAGGTCATCGCACCATCTTTGAGTAACAGATCTTGCCAATCTACATTTGGATATAAATCTGGATCCAGTCCTAATCTCAAAATTTCTAATTCTTCAGGTTGATAAATGGGTGCCTGATTACGCGTGATCCGAGATTCGTTTAAGAGATTAGCGTAAGTGACTCCATCTTCAAATTGAGGAGTAATCGTTCGGGTATTATAAATTGTTTCATCTTTAAAATTGATATTAATTTTACCCTCCTTACCTCGTTTAGTCGTAATGAGAATAACTCCATTTGCACCTCTAGAACCATATATTGCAGTAACTGCAGCATCTTTGAGCACGGAGAAGGATTCAATGTCTTCAATATTGATATCGTTGATATTACGTTCAATATTATCAACCAAAACGAGTGCACCTGTGCCACCACCAAAAGTTGAAATACCGCGAATCCAGAATTCAGAAATATTTTTACCCGGTTGTCCAGATTGCATCATGGCCATCACACCCGGTACATTTCCTGCTAATGCATTGGATAAGCTCGAAGTTGGATTGGATTTCAAGTCATTGACATTTACACTGCTTACAGCTCCTGTAGAAGTCAATTGCTTTTGGGCACCAGTTCCTGTGATTACAACTTCATCCAGAACACTTGTTTCTGATTTTTCCAATGCCATATTTATAACAAAGACATCTTTAATCAGCAGGTCTTGTTTAATATATCCGATATAAGAGAATGTTAATCTTTTATAGCGTTCTACTTTGATTTTATACCGACCATTATTATCGGTAACCGTACCTAATCCAGGTGAATCGGTTACAAAAATACTAACCCCTACTAAAGGTTGTTTTTGGGCGTCCGTGACGACACCAGTTACTTCGACGATCTCTTGAGCCAAAAGACTACAGGTGAAGCCGAACAGCAACATGCATATTATTAAGAATTTTTTCATCATTAAAACCACTGGTTATTCGTTAATACTTTGATCCATTTCTTCAAGTGCGATTTTACGGATACGGCGATTTGATTGATCTCCTATATAAAATGCACCTTCTGTTTCACTGTAAGCGATACCAGAAGGTCTGTCAAAACGTGCTTCCTGTCTCAGGTCTCCATCTACATAGCCATATGGATTAGCATTGATACTGGAACTGCCTCTTCCTGCAAAAGTCGTTACACTCCCATCGGGTTTCAAGATACGGATAGCATGATTCTGCTGATCTGTGAAATAAAAATCGTATTCATCTGTCTTACCATCAGCGACGTATTTCGGATTTTTAACAAAGACTCCCTGATAAGGATTTCGCAGTCTTGCAGAAGAACCTACCGCATCCTCATAACCAGCTCCTCTAAGTTGGCCACAAACCAAATACGGTTGATTAAACTGTTTCTTTTCCCAATTATAATCGACACGAAGGATATAGTGCTGGTTAATGACAACAATGTATGCGTAGTTTCCCGTAGGATGAATCAAAATCTTATATTCCCATTGCGGATCATGCACGACAAATAATTGTTCGTAGCCTTTAACATCAAGACCTTCATTAAAATATTTATTCAGATCGAAACGAAAAAATTGTCCTTTCTCATAACTATTAAAATACATCTCCCCATTAATAGGATGAACAGAGGCACCATTACACTGCCTATAGGTGGTCAGCACCTCCCTATCCTGCCACTGTCTATCACGCGATAATCGATAAGTTGCTCGATCATTTTCTCCGCCGCGGTCTTCTGCTATAATCATATATTTATGATCAACCGTGAAATCAATACTACGAGGACGGTCAAAATCAGAACGTTTTTTTGTTACGGTACTATCTGCAAAATTGATCAAGTAAAGTCCATTGTTATTATCGAATGTCATCCAGAGATGCTTCGGATTCACAGGATCAAATTTCATAAAAGAAGGCTCCCAGAATCCACTTGCCATTTTACTTTGGTCTGCATCCTTAAATTTTCCGTCCCTCCACGGTTCATCCCCCCGTGAGTTTCGGTATCCTATAATGGTAGATACAACCATTTTGCGCTGGTAGTCAAAAGGTTTTGCAGATTTACCAATAGTTTGTTTATTTGGATCTCCGACCCGCACTTCAATGTCCCCATTAAACGCTTGCCTTGGGACCAAGCAGTATAGTGATTCTCCGACGGCACTAATGACTTTTGCTTGCTTTCCTCCAATAAGCACATTTATCTTTGTGGGATCATTTCCAAAATTTTGTCCATAGATAACAAGGCGCTGCCCCATACCTCCCGCTTTTGGACTAAAATCAGATACAACCACAGGTTTAGCTGGATCAAAAGGCAACGCCTCAGTGACATTTTTAATATCATCCTTACAGCCCCCCAATCCAAAAATAAGTACAAGAAATGTCCATAGCATATTGCTTAGGAGACACCTATTGCTGTTAATAAACTGTTTAGTTATCATAAAATATAATTTGGTTAAAATTTATTCTCAGTATTTAAAGTATTATCATCGATACAAATAACATTAGTGAATAATATCACCACAGCTAAATGGTATTAGCTTTTTAAATTAAAAAAAGGACCTCAATACGGTCTCCACTTTTTAACGATATATAAACTGCTACATTTTTAATTTACTTCTTGTAATTTAGATCTTTTAAAAAACCAGGTGAAGACATTTATAACTGCTATACAGTATAGAACTATATGATAATGGTCAAAAAAATAGTAGCTATAATTTTATAAAAATCGCTATTTCCCTAACCTCAGAATACATGTGGTTTCAAATAAAGTCTCTAATTATATTAGAAGGTTTAATGCTATAATTGATTAATCAAAATTAATCAATACAAAAAACATGACACTACCAATTCATCTCAACAGTCTGCTAATTAGTATCATAAATAAACAAAACGACATGTTGAATATATTTTCAAACAAGATTTCCGAGGATAAAAACTTGGTTAAAAAAAAGAATAAATGAATAAAGACCATCCAAAGGAAGTAAGTTTATCGATTTTTACACAAAAAAGAATTCTATAAAAGACAGTAAAGAATAGCTTCTCGTACATGAGAATATATACATCAGATAAACACAAAACCGCTCTTTAACGGTCTCAAAAGAGCAGTTGAAATTGTGAGTATGTACGAAACAAAATGGGTAGATTTATCAATTGCGAGTTCGTCTTAATCTGCATCCATCACCTGGTCAAAACAACTCATTACTTCAGTAAAATTGAATTTATCAAATTTTACCAAAAAGTGTAATTATTAATTTTAAAATTAACTCAACTGATCTTCAAGTGAATATAACGAGACAAAAAACTAGATATGAAAGGAGCTTAACAGCTAGTGATTGTTAAGTGCTAGTATTACGAACTCTATAGATTAAAAATTTAGATAGTGCTGTCGACTATTGTACTGCTCTAAAAAATGGTGCTTCCTTAGCTAAATGGCTACTGGTATTATTTTCCACTATAGGCCAGTCGGCGACCCATTTAATTTGATCTAAGAGCAGAACGCGTCTGTTACCTCCTGAAGATACACGGCTTTGCTTAGGGTTTATTCCATGATACAGCATCCAATCAATGCCATTCTCATCGGTCATGATACGAGAATTATGCCCTGTACCTACAAAGTTGTCATTACCCTCTAGCAACAGCGTGCCAGCACCCCTCATTTTCAAATCTCGCCCCTCTCTATCAAAATATGGGCCTTGCAATACTTTTGCACGCCCCACCATAATATGATAAGTACTCTTGGCTCCTTCACAGCAAGAACCCTTTGAACCAAATAAATAATAATACCCTCTACGTTTATGAATCATAACAGCTTCAAAATCTCCTGCGGCCACTTTAAACTTTTTCTGTAAACTGGAAATAGCTAATCCATTATCTGTCAACGGTATTCCATAGGTACCTTGCGTATCAGCATCACTAAAACTTCCCCAGAACAGATAATTAATGCCTTTATCGGAGAAGAAATGGGGATCTATAGAATTGGGAACTTGAATTTCTTGACTATCGAATAATTTACCTTGATCTAAAAATGGACCAATAGGTTGATCTGCAACCGCGACACCTATTCCTGGATTGGAATCTCCCCAAGTGGAAAATGCATAGTACAGCAAATATTTGTTCTTTAGCTTGATAACATCAGGTGCCCAGATTCCGCCAGCCATTTTCCATGATGGCTTCTGCTGAAAGGCTGTCCCTATCCATTTCCAATGAACAAGGTCTTTAGATTGTAATATAGATACGAGACGTTCTCCGTGTTCATCTCCCCAATTATCAGCAGTACCATACGCATAGAAATAGGCTGACTTCGGATCTTTAAGTACTGTTGGATCCGCAAGTATAGGCTCAAATACTGGATTCAAATACGTGTTAGATCCAGTAGTAGCATCACTGCCACCGGTCAGATTGCTCTTCCGCAATCCTAAACTACTACACGAAATCGAAAAATAAACAGTACATATAAGTACTAAAAAACGACCGGTTACATTTAATTTATACATGATAAATGAATAATATGTCCGTAGGTTGAGCCTGCATTAAAAAAAGGGCCTTGTTGCATACAGGTATACACAAGGCCCTACAAACCAACCTATCTAAATCTACTTTACTTTTTCCATTTTTTCTGCCAGCATTTTGATAAAATAACCACCTACTACAGATCTAGCTTTAAAACCTGAGCGTTTAGGTTTATCTGTATAGATCCAATCTGACATGGGTACACGATCTACTGTCTCATTCATAAAACGATATACTGGGCTAATGAATTTTTCAAAGGTTTCTTTGTCATCGGCCATTGTTGCAGTCCAAGAAATCCAATCAGTTTTTGTATACTGTTGACGGTTATCCAATGGAAGACCATAAATGTTCTGCTTTGTGAGATAGTATTTGATCTCAGTTGTACGAATATCTTCATCAAAAATTTTCATTTTTAATATTTTGTCCCAGACCATGTTGTATTTTTGACTCCACGTACCAGATTGATCAAAGGTAAGTTTATAATGATCACCGTCTTGTGCCATTGTCTTCCATTTCTTAGCCATTGATTTTGCTTGATTGAGATACTTATCAGCGGTTTGCTGATCACCCATCATCTCCGCTAAATAACCATAAGAAGCAATTCCTAAAATCGCTTTAATCGATAAGTTGGCATTATGAGCAAAATGCCCTGCAAAGTCATCTGTACATAACTGATTTTCTGGATCAAGTCCTTTCTCTACCAAATAATCTACCCAGGTAGATAAGACTTTCCAATGCTTCTTTGCATAAGCAGCATTGCCTTCTGCTTTAGCAATAGCATAAGTTAATATTAACATATTGCCAGACTCTTCTACTGGCATATCTCCGCCGTAGGTTTGCCCATTTGCTATCGGATAGGTACCCACGTCATGAGCCGCAAAAGGTTTTGTCCACTTATTGCTTTCACTGTAATAGAAAATAAAATTCATAAGACCTTTTGCCAGTTCAGGATTATAGTATAGAAATAATGGTGCTGAGGGATAAGTAATATCGACGGTGCCAATAGATCCATTGCTATCATTTTCCTTCGATAACAAAAGTAAATCACCATTTGGTGCTTTTACCAATTTATGTGCAGCTATCGCTTGACGATACGCAAGTGCGCATAATGCTGCATATTCTTTACCACCAGCCTTGATCGCGCTTTGCATCAGTTGGACATCAAATTGATCTGAGGCTTTTATTAATTTGCTATATTCTTTATTTGCTAAATCAAATTGCTTTTCAATGGTACTTTGGCCATCTCTATTCCAATAAGGACGTAAGTTTTCGTTAAAATACTGAATCGCATATAAATCGTCGTAACCTAAAAGTATCTTATCACTATATTTGGACGTTACGGAGAATGACTGACGCAGGGCCAGTTGCTTCCCTGAAACAGAGCTTTGAATAACGTGATTTGATTTTAAGAATTGTTTCCTTAAATCATGGCTATCACCAATCATTGCTTTGGTATTTTTTTGATCTCCAGCCATATAAAAATATCCCCAATCAATACGCAAGTCATCACCTTTATTACCCAGTATCTGTTGATTCTTACTTCCTGTTTTTACGTATTGTAAGGATCCATTTTTAAATTCACTACTTTCAGATTCTTGTAATGGCGAATTTAATGCCCAGTTTGGAGATGCTTCAAGATAGAATTCGATTTGATGTTTTTTACCATCTTTTGATTCAACTTGATAAGATAAATAATTGACAGGTCGTGTCAGTAAATCCAAATTATCCAAAAACATAGGAGCAGTAAAACTTACTTTCACTTTTACCGGCCCACAGTCAAAAACATAATGAGTTTGTGTTGCTTGCACATCAACGCTTTCTTGCTTTGCTTCCTGATCAAAATGATTACTCCCCTCTCTTTCTAAAAATAAGCCAAAATCAAAAAAGCCATTTGCAACTCTGTTGTGGCAGTAACCTCCAATGATATTTTTCCCTTTCCGAAGGGTTTTAACAACTTCATCTGAGAGTTTGACGCGATTATTTTTACCGGTTCTATTTCCGGTATTAACGACTTCTATTCCATTAACATATAAAATTGCATCATCATCATGGGTAAATTCAATATAAACAGACTGTCCCGCTAAATCTTTTTCTAAGTTGATAATCCTTCTAACCCATATCTTAGGCTCTTGCCAATCTGTTTTCGCATGAGATTCTTTATCTTTTGTACCAAATGGCGCAATCCCTGTTTTCCAGTTCGCATCATCAAATGCCAAGGTATTCCATCCGGCAGAAGGTTCCTTCTCTGTGTATGGCGCTTTCCAGTGATCATCTTCTCCCATTCGTGCGATAGGTTCTAATTCTATTTCCTCTTTACCTAAAAAACGATAGGCTTTACCATCTACTTTTATGACGCCAAGCAACGGAAAAGTTTTTCCGGTCCAATGCCGCACAACATCACCATAAAGTTCATCACTATACGACCATGCACTGGTATTGGGGTCAATGGTGACTAGAGGAAAAGCAGGTGCGCGCAAATTATTTTTGACTGGATTATGTTGCGCCGACGAAAAAAGCGATTGACACAACAGAACAGCTATAGCGACATATTTTAATTTCATTATGAATATATTGATGGATTACTTAAATAAATATTCAATTTATTATCTTCATGAATCAGGTTACTCCACTTGCACAAAAGTAGAGCAACCTAATACACACTAACGTTTAATTAAAAACTCAAATAAAGGTTTATGAATTGCCTTCAGTTCACTTTCAGGCATTTTTATTACTTTTCGATCGTAGGTCATTAGTCCATTTGTTTCAACTTCCACATCTGTGGTTTGCGTATAAACTGCCGCTGATAATCCCATTGGAATCAAACGGTTTAGATCATGAATAAGTCTTTTATAACGATCCAATAACTCCGTTTTATTTTTAAAACTTTGATAACCCCAGTTGTCTTTTTGTTGCCAAGAATGCCCCTCGACTGGTAAGCCTAAACCTCCAAATTCACCTAATGCTAAAACCTGATTTGCACCAAATAAAGAAGGATCAGGCATAGCAGCATCTGGATAATTATGAATGTCAAGAATATGTCCAGTTTCCATGAAATTCCCTCCACTGGCACTGTTCACTAAACGAGATGGATCATTTGCAATTGTCCATTCTGTAATTTCCTTAGTTTTAAACTGTCCCCAAGCCTCATTGAAAGGCACCCAGATGACGATGCTTGGGAAATTATGCAAAACTTCCATTATCGCCTTCCATTCTTTACGATAATACTGTTCTGATATTGCCGAACGCGTCTTGTCACGATCACCTCCTGAAATTTTTCCGGGTTGCATATCCCAATTATTTCCACCAAGATCACCGCTTGGCATATCTTGCCAAACTAACATACCGATACTATCGCAATGACGGTACCAACGTGCAGGTTCAACCTTAATATGTTTCCTGATCATGTTGAAACCCATTTCCTTAGTTTTGATCACATCAAATTTCAACGCTTCATCTGAAGGAGCTGTATGCAGACCATCGGGCCACCAGCCTTGATCCAATGGACCATACTGAAATGTAAACTTATTATTAAGCATTAATCGTTGAATACCATCTTTATCTTGCTGCATCGATATCTTACGCATCGCAAAATAACTTTTAGCCTGATCAATTACTTTACCCTTACGTAACAATTGAATTTCCAGATCGTACAATTTAGGATTAGAAGGAGACCACTCCTCTGCATTTGGAACAGCAATCTTAAAAGCCACATTTGGCTCACCTAATTGCTCCTGCAGAATACGACTGCCATCCACAGCTTTCACCTTGATCTGATCGCCAGGCTGACCTCCGGATACCAAAGCTTCAAAGGTTAAGCTTCCCTCATCCAATTGCGGAGTTTGCTTAGTACTTACAATATGACTTTGAGAAACGCTCTCTAGCCAAACTGTTTGCCATATACCTGTCACAGGTGTATACCAGATTCCATTAGGATGCTTTACTTGTTTACCGCGTGGCTGTGGCCCATCATCGGTAGGATCCCATACCCGAATAGCAATATCCTGCTTCGATCCCTTTTTAAGAAATTTTGAGATATCCATCGTAAAGGGATCGAATCCCCCTTCGTGCCTACCGACCAGTTGGTTATTGATAAATACATCACATTGCCAATCTACGGCACCGAAATGAAGTAAAATCTTATTTTTTTGAACTGCTTTATCTAAAGTAATGCTATTACTATACCACAACGCTTTATCTTTTCCCACTTCTTTCCCTACGCCAGACAAAGATGATTCAACAGCAAATGGTACCAAAATATTACCTTCCCATTGGGTTGGAATAGCCTGAGCATCGACAGGTGTAATGGCATATTTCCAAAGTCCATTCAAATTTTGCCAATTGTTCGATCGGACGAGCTGTGGTCTCGGATATTCTGGATGTGGCTTTTCAACATTTACTTGCTCCCCCCAAGAAGTTAAAATATGCGAACCTGCGGGCTTCCAATCTTGAGCAAAGTTCATCTGTATGGTCATTAATAAACCTGCAAACAATAAAGTTCTCTTCATAATAAAAAAACGTATAATCATTAATATCTATATCACTATATTTAAAGATGGGACGACTACAAACCATGAACTTAGGCTCCCATCAAAATCAATTCAATTCTTATTTTGTAATCTCAATATTTTCCACACGAACCTAAAATGCTGTGATCAGTATCATTCTCTTTTAACCCCAAAACGATCATATTTTCTAAGATTAAACCATAATTCCTCGAAATAATTATTGAATGATTATTAGGTCCTTGTGCTTAATTACTGGTTACTCAAATTTATGATTTAACAAGCTACTTTAACTTGCTAATTTTCTCAAAAATGTGCGCATTTGTATCATTTAATTAAGCTTAGAAAAGGATTCTAAATTATTATTAAAGAAAAGCCCATTACCTAAATAAGAAATGGGCTTGATTATGTTTGGATAATATGAAAATAACAATTACAGAACTGAGAATCGATATAGTGATTTAGTTTTATAGATCTGACCAGGAACTAATACGGTTGTTGGAAAATTCGGTTGATTAGGGGAATCTGGATAATGTTGTGGTTCTAAACAAAATGCAGTTCTAAAAGAGTCTTTTTTACCATTTTTCAATTGGACCTTTTCACTCATAAAATTACCACTGTAAAATTGAATCCCCGGTTCCTGCGTCAAGATATCCAGGACAATTCCGGATTGATCACCCACAATATGAGCAGCTTTATACCAATCACCTTCTCTTTGTTTATTTAAGACAAAATTATGATCATATCCCTTACCATAAGACAGTTGACGATCATTAGCATCAATATCTTTACCAATTGCCTTAGCGGTCGTGAAATCAAAAGCTGATCCGCCTACTTTCTCAAGTTTTCCAGTTGGAATCAATGTACTATCAACAGGCGTGAATTCATCGGCAAATAACTGAAGCTGGTGATTCAATATTGAACCACTACCTTCTCCGTTTAAATTAAAATAAGCATGATTTGTTAGATTTACAACCGTTTTTTTATCCGATTGCGCTTCATATCCAATTGTTAGTTCATTTTGGTCATTTAAATCATATGTAACTTCCATCGCAATATTTCCTGGAAAACCTTCAGCTCTATCTGGCAAGGTATATGCAAATGTAATCGATGAATCGCTCTTCATTTTCAAGGTCCAATTGGCAAAATGAACGCCATTAAACCCACCGTGTAGTGTATTGACACCATTATTAATAGGTAGTTGGTAAGTTTGTCCATCAAGTTGAAACATTCCCTTTGCTATACGGTTTCCAAAAGGACCGACAATCGTTCCAAAATAGGGCTCTGCCGGGTTGTTGTAATCGGTAGCTTTTGTAAATCCCAAAACCACATCCCTTAAATTACCTTGTTTATCCGGAACCCACAAACCAACTATGCGTGCACCAAAATTTGTAAAGTATGCATGCACACCCCGTTTATTTTTCAATTCAAATAACTGGACATCATGATCATTTATTTTAGCAGCAAATGCAGCGCTATCCATATAGGAAATCATTCCAGATTGATCCTTATTTTCTGTGACATTCTTTTGCTGACATCCTAATCCAACGACAAGGATACTAACAATACCCATACACTCCATTTTTCTTTTCATTTTTAATTTATTTTAGGTCCCTTATAAAGGTTCATAATTTTGATCATATTGATCAACTTAAGCGATTTAGTTGACAGATAAATGAAATAATTGAACTTAAAAGTTACGATTTACTTTTTAATTTTTTATCTTCAACCTTACAAGTACTAAAATCCTAAATTTAGAAAATATTGATTAGCAGAATTGTTTCATAATACTGCTCTTTTGTATCAATTACCAATTAGACATGATAAAAATTAAATTGTTGCTTCTTTATTTTGCTTATCTTTTATTTTCTGCTCATATCCATGCACAACCTTATTATTTTAACCATTATCAAATAAATGAAGGACTTTCTAACAACGCAGTTATCTGCAGTATGCAAGATAGCTACGGATTTCTATGGTTTGGTACCAAAGATGGATTGAATCGCTTTGATGGAAATTCTTTCAAACACTTTACAAGTAAAGAAGATCATCGAAGTTTAGGAAGTAATTCTATTATATCTTTAAAAGAAGACTATCAAAAAAAAATGTGGATCGGTACAGATCAAGGGATCTACTCTTATGATCCCATTCATGAAAATTTTGAAATATTAGATGAGAAATTTAGAAGCACAGAAGTTCCTGTTATTACGACAGATGGAAAGCACAACCTATGGTTTATATCCAATGGAATGCTTTACCTGCACAACCTTACAAATAAAGTAACAAGACAACTTACAAAATCAAATCTGTACATCACATCACTATGCAGCACAAAATCCGGAAAACTCTATTTTGGAACTCCAGAGGGTATTATTTACCTCGTTAACGAAAAGTATCAGATTACTCCATTTCTTGATTTCACAAAATCATTTGAAAAAAAAGATTGGTATAGCATTGAAAAAATAGTAGAAACAAAGCAGGGACAACTCCTAATTGGGACTTCCAAAGCGGGTGTGTTCTCCTACGAAAAGAGCACTGGAACACTTACTTCCATTCTTGGTCAAAAACAGTTGAAACAATTTTTATATGTAAGGGATATTCTTCAACCGAATGACCATGAATATTGGTTTGCAACAGAATCTGGCTTGTTTGTTTATCAAATCGCCACTAAAAGTTTTCTCCATTTACGTAAGGAGAATCATAATAAATGGGGTATTTCCGACGATGCAATTTACAACATATTACAAGACAAAGATCAGGGCATCTGGTTAGGTACTTATTTTGGTGGACTAAATTACTATCATGCACATAACAGCATCATCGAAAAAATTTTACCGGGCGACCAACCAACAAACCTACAAGGATCGGTTGTAAGGGCCATTAAAAAAGACAAAGAAGGTAATATTTGGATGGGTACCGAGAACGGCGGAATATCAAAATGGAACCTCTCAACCAATAAGATCCAAAGTTTTACGAGTCAAAATAGCTCATTAGCTAATAATAATATTCATGGATTACTAGCCATTAAAGACAAATTACTAGTCGGTGCTTTTGTAAATGGACTCGATATATTCGATTTAAAACGTTTACAGGTGACACAACATTTAGATAGAAATAGTTATCATAATTCGGAACTTGAAAGTAATTTCATATTCCACCTCTATCAAACAAAAAAAGGTGAAATTTTAGCTGCTTCTACACGAGGATTGTACCGCTTTAATTTGGATACCAAACAATTTTTCTTAATAAAAAATGTACCGGCTTATATTTTTTACACCTGTATATTAGAGGACTTCCGGGGTAATTTGTGGATAGGTACGTGGCGTGATGGTTTAATTTGTTACAATCCAGAGACCAATTATTTTAAACATTATAAGCAGCAGACACATGATCAACATGCGCTACCCAATAATCGAATTAACAGTTTATTTGAAGATTCAAAAAAAAGATTGTGGATTGCAACTGAGGGAGGAATGGTAAAAAAAGAATTTGAAAATAACAGCTTTAGCTCTATAAGTATAAAAGACGGAATGCCCAGCAACGTTATTCTCTCTTTTTTAGAAGACAAAGAAAATAATATTTGGGTGGCTACTTCCAAAGGTCTTGTTAGGTATAACCCCGTCAACCACAAAATACGGACATTCAATATGGAATCGGGTTTACCAACATTACAGTTCAATTACAACTCTTCCTTTGATGATAACAACAATAATTTCTACTTTGGGACTATCAATGGTTTGATCCGATTTAAGCCCGAACAATTAAATCAAATCAAATACAATGCAAAAACACCTATTTTTATTACAGATTTAACTGTCAATAATCGAGAAGTAAGTCAAACTGATGAATCAACCATTCTCAAAAAATCAATTCTCTTTACCGAAAGTATTAAACTTAAGCACGATGAATCCTCATTTAGCTTAGATTTTGCAGCATTACATTACCAAGCTCCTCATTCTGTACGCTATAGTTATAAAATGTTAGGAATAGATGAAAAATGGAACCCTATTAATGGTGTCCCCCGCGCATACTTTACCAAACTGGCGCCAGGAAATTACACATTCATAATTAAAGCTGAAGATCCAAATGGCACTGCGATTCCACAAATCAAGACCTTGAAAATAGAAGTATTACCACCAATATGGGCAAGTCTTCCTGCATATCTTATCTATGGATTTATTATTATCGGGCTTATCGCATTTATAATTCATCATTTTAATGAAGCAATAAAACAGCGGAATCGTCAACATATCTTAACAATCCAAAACTTAAGAGATCAAGATTTATACCGTTCAAAAATCAATTTTTATACTGATGTTGCTCATGAAATCCGAACTCCGTTAACATTAATAAAGGCCCCTTTAGAAAAATTGATGGATAGAGTCGAACGCAGTCCGGCAGTAGATAAATTACTGCTAACGATGGAAAACAATACCAATAAACTTATTGAATTAAGCAATCAATTACTGGATTTTAGAAAGGTAGAGGCCGAAGGGTTTAAATTAAACTTTGCTCCGCATAACATAAGCCATATTTTACAAGAAATTATCAATAATTTTGCCATAACCTTAATTGCTCAAAATCGTGTTTTAACACTAGATATCAGTCAGGGTATTATCGCTTTAATAGATCTGGACGCTTTCGAAAAAATTTGTTATAATCTGCTTAATAATGCATTAAAATATGCTGATCATCGAATAGAAATAACATTAAAAACTGATGAAAACACAAAAACATGTGTATTGATCATAAAGAACGACGGGGCAATAATTCCGCCAACAGAACAGCAAAATATTTTTGAACCTTTTAATCGCTTAAAAAGAAGCAAAAGTATTTCAGGTAGTGGATTAGGTTTAGCCCTTACTAGATCATTGACCTCAAAACATCAAGGGACATTAATATATGAAGTAGACGAATCTTCCTTCAACGTATTTAAACTCATACTTCCTCTAAATCAAAGCTCACTATCATCATGAAAAATGCAAAAGCCAATATCCTCTTAATCGACGATCATCAAGAATTACTTGAATTTATTGCAGATGATCTCTGTGAAGAATATCATGTTCAAACCTGCAACAATGGTATAGAAGCATTGAAATTGATGGAATCGGATAATTTTGATTTAATTATTAGCGATGTCATGATGCCGGAAATGGATGGCTACGAATTGTGCCAACATATTAAAGAAAATATGGCATCCTCCCATATTCCGGTAATTTTACTTACGGCGAAAAATAGTATTGAATCTAAAATCCAAGGCTTAGAATTTGGCGCCGATGCTTATATTGAAAAACCATTTTCACCGGCATTTTTAAGAGCACAAATTGCCAGTCTTCTAAAAAACAGATTAAAAGTAAAAGCTTTTTTTGTTAGTAACCCTTTATCACAGATACAGAGCATTGGGCAAAATCAAAGCGATCAAGAATTTCTTCAAAAAGTGGATGAAATTATTCAGAATCATTTAGATGATCCGAAATTCAATGTTGACCGTATGGCTGATATTTTGTGTATGAGCCGACCAACACTCTATCGAAAAATTAATATTGTTTCAAGCCTATCTCCTAATGAATTGATTAACCTGACCCGGCTGCGAAAAGCCGCAGAATTACTAGCACAACGAAAATTCAAAATCTATGAAATATCCAACTTACTAGGCTATAGCTCGGCCACGCATTTTTCACGGAACTTTCAAAAACAATTTGGAGTAAGCCCTTCTGAATTTTTAGAACAACAAAAACTACACTCCTAAAATAACTAAAAGACCCCATGCTAAATACATGAGGTCTTTAAAATCAATCTTTATTTTTTGGCTAAAATCACAACTTGCTATTTAGGTTTATTTCGATTTGTCTAATTCGTATTGCGATAAAATAGCATATTGCGCAGCATATGTAAACATGAACATACCTTCCAGATTATTTTTATTTTGATCGGTGTCCCATCCCTTTAATAAATCTGTTGGTAAAAACCCATCCTTCAAGAAGTGGTCATATCCATAATCAAGATTCTTTTGAAAAGACTCCATGTAACTTCCTACTTTTCTATAATTAGGATAAATATTAAAGAATCCACGGAGTAGGATACCGTTAAACCAATTGTTGAATCCGGAGGATTCGTAAGTGTAATATGCCGGAATCTGCTTTCCCAATTTTGCAAAATACTCGAAACTAGCATGAGATAATGACTGTGCATCTTCCCTATATTTTTTTGATTTTGTTACACGATACAGATCTGCAGCTCCAGAAATCATCGTTCCGCTATTATAGGAAAATGAAGGACCTACGGCAGTTTTCAAGCGTGTATTTGCACGGTATCTCGTTCCATTTACATTCTCATATGCGATAGTACAATCCGGAAAGCAATCTCCCATCATATCTGAATACACACCTTGGTTGTTTAAAAGGTAACGTTTTTGCCAATCGTAGACTTTTTTTGCAAAACTTAGATAATAATCACCTTTATTTAACATTTTAGAACGACGTGTTTTTTTGTCTTTTGGATCGACATAGCGATGCTCGATCTGATCAGATTTATGCTTATAGATTTCGTGTAGCCATACCAAGGGGCTAACCATTGGACCGTTGCTACAAGCATGCTTGGTCACATAACCTGGGCCCCAGGGAATACCGCCATGCTCTTTATTTCTGTCATCTAGTGTACTATCCCAACCGTCAAGAACATAGGCCGTCAAATACTCAGCCTTTTCTAAAAAGACTCGATCATTCGTTAGGTGATAGGCGTCTAATAATTCACGGACAAGCCACATTTGGTCATCGTAAACATTCAGTATCCCAGTAACATTCGCTTTCCCTTTTTCTCGAACACGGTCTACAGCATAGACTGCCCACACTTTTTCTTGTGTAAATGACGTCAACTTAAAAGTACCTAGATAATAATCAGCATTATCAAATAGTTTTTTCAACAAATCGACATAACGTTTGTAATGTTGATTAAACAATAATACATTGCCATTTTCCTTTTGAAGTTTAAGACTTGTTAAAATTGCATTAACAGCTTCTATCGAAGCTGTATACATCCAAACACTCCCCCTTTCAGAAGATAGTTCTTTGGTATCCGGGTTGTAAAATCTAGCCATGGTCATCTCATCACCTGAAAAATAGGTGGCAATGGATTTATCAACAAGCTGAATGGAACGCAGTAAATTCTGATTTTGTAGGTCTAAAACATTCTTGCCATCCCTGCCATTTCGAATCGTGGCATGGGTAGGCGTTAAAAAACAAAACTGTACAAACAGTAATAGTGGAATAGCATGAATAAAAATGCTTTGTAGCTTTCTTAAAAATTTCATAAGAAGAATCTGGTTTATAATTAGTCAGAATTTTGCCCATGATTAGGGCATTAAATTCTGGAACAAGATAAGTGGAGTCGATTAATTTTAGGGTTAAAAAGGGGTTAATAGGCAAAAATAAAACAATAACCCGGTTTTACTTTAATGCTACAGCGTGTTAAAATCAGAAAACATGTAACAACGTATTTATTTCATTTGATTATTTTTTTGTATACTTTTAAGGCATTAAGATGTTCAAAAATTAGTTACTAACCATTAAATCATCTACGAAGGTTTATTCGGTCGCCTTTTAAAGGGAATGATGCGTCCATGCTTCTTGATTTAAGTTTTTTATTGCGTTGTATGAAATTCTTTTATATATATTTTGCTATTTACTTATTCCTGCCAACGCTATCCTTTTCACAAGGACTTAAATTTAACGGAGGTCATCACGCAATCGATAAACGTACTTCTTATAAAGTTTTTGGAGAAAACACAATTTCATTTGAAGGACTATTTGATATTGACTTTCAACTTGCAATCTATGGCACCAACTCACTGGGAAATATCCTTAGAGTTCAAAACAAGGAAAATAATACCATCTATAACCTGTTTTATGACGAAGAAAAAGATCAGTGCATTTTCAGACTAAATGAAGAAGGAAAAAGTAGTTTGATCATAGCTAAGATAGATCGTCGGTTATTAGACAACAACAGCTGGTTTCCGGTTAAATTAACCTTTAATTTGACACAAGGAATTTTTAAACTTCAAATAAAAAACAAAGTTTTCGCATCCGAAAAAATTAAACTCCCTAACCCCTATTTTCCAATCATTACTTTCGGAAAAAGTGATTACCTAATCGATGTCCCAAATATGGGAATTAAAAACCTATCCATTGGAAATAAAAACACCAAATATGTGTTCCCCTTGAGGGAAAATGAAGGTAATATCGTTCATGATTTTGAAGGAAATAACTATGGTTTAGTAAGCAATCCCGAATGGTTGATCAATGATTCTTACAAATGGCAATTAGTACAAACCTTCAATTCGTCGATTCAAGCAGGCTCTAATTACAATGAAAGCAGAAAAGAAGTCTATTATTTCAATCGCGATTCTATATTCATTCATAATATCAAAACGAATGACACTCGGAAAGTTGCTTTTCAAAAAAAATGCCCTGTCGATCTGATCCAAGCAACCAATTTTCTCGATGTAAAAGCAAATAAGCTTTATGTTTATGAATTGTATCATAATTATCCCTATGAGGGCCCCACCGTCGCCAGTCTTAATCTAGATAACTTAACATGGACTATTGAAAGCTATGATCGTGTCCAAAAGGAACTGCATCATCACGGATTCTTTTTTGATCAACAAGCAAAGCAATATTACATCTTCGGAGGATATGGAAACATGTCCTATAGTGACAAATTTTATCAATATGCCGCTGATTCTACCAAATGGCAAAAACTTGAAGATTTTACCGGAGATAAGCTCTTCCCTCGATATTTTCTTTCAGCCGGCTATATGGAAAAAAACCGTACAGCTTATATTTTTGGAGGAATGGGAAATGAGTCGGGAGAGCACATTGTTGGAAGAAAATACTATTATGATCTACACAAAATTAACTTAGATACTAAAAAGGTGACAAAAATGTGGGATATTCAATGGAAAGATAAGCACGTGGTACCTGCACGTGGTATTGTATTCCCAGATCAGTCACACTTTTATGCCTTATGTTATCCCGAGCATCTCACCCGATCAGCAATCAAGCTTTATCGGTTTTCAATCCAAGATGGAAGCTATGAAATATTAGGTGATTCTGTATCCATCTATTCGGACAAGATTTCAACACGGGCACAGCTTTATTATGACCATCAACTTGGACGTCTACTCGCTTTAGTACAAGAGTCAAATGATGATGTTAAGTCAACATTAAAAATCTATTCCCTAAACTCCCCTCCTATTTCAGAAACAGAATTAAGCAATTATCCCAAAAAAAATAATAAAATTAAATATCTGATTTTTGTATTATTCGGAGGAACTGTTGCAATAGGAGCTTACATCATGTTCAAAAGGATCAATAAAAAATTAGAGCGACACATGATCTTACCAGTGCCTGCAGATGTAGCTGATAGCAATAAAGAACATTTGTTGGTCAAGACTAAAAAATTAGCACCCATCGATAAATTAAAACCAAGTAATAACGAACCCGCTGTCTGGAAAAATAACTTACGAGCCAATGCAATCTATTTATTTGGAGAATTTACGGTATTAGATCGCAATCAAAAAGATATATCCCATTTATTTAGTACAAGACTGAAACAAGTTTTTTGTTTGATTTTAACCCACGCAGGTGAAGCCGGGATTTCATCAGCATTATTAAGTCATCTGGTATGGCCAGACAAATCTGAAGATAAAGTCAAAAATTCAAGAGGCGTTACAATCAACCATTTAAGAAAAGCATTAAGTGAATTGGATGGGATAGAATTACGCTATGAGAAAGGGCGTTTTAAAATTGAACAACATGCCGATTTCTATTGCGACTATACGAGATGTATGAAACTCACTTCGTCTATTAACAAGACTGAAAACAGAGATGAGTTAATTCATCTATTACGAAGGGGAAAGTTCTTACAGGGTACCAATCAACCTATTTTCGACTCAACTAAGGCTGATCTAGAGAAAAATATAACACCTCTTTTAATCACTGAAATCTATCAAAGTATGGAGAAACATGCCTATAACGATAGCATAGCATTAGCTGAAGTTATTTTTCTATTTGACCCTCTCAATGAAAATGCCTTATCTATGGAAATTAAAGCAATGATTGCTTTAAAAATGCTCCAAGAAGCTCGCATACGTTTTCAAAACTTTGCTAGCGAATACAGGAACATCATGGGGGAAGATCTCCCTTTCAACTTTGAAGATATAGCCTAATTTACATCTTAAGGATTTAAACCTCCAATCAAATAGACCTTATCATTTGATTGGAGGTTCTCTTGAGTTGCTGAAAAACTATTCCTTTTCATCGAAAGAATTAAATACCCTTTTTAGTTCCGTCAGTTTTTCAGGATATTCATGAATCAAATTTGTTCTTTCACTCGGATCCCAGGCAATATTAAACAATTCCTCTACCGTTTCCTCCGTTTTCCCTGAAATTAAATTTGTTCGTTGTTTAATAATACGATATTTCCAATCACCAACTTTCACAGCTTCTGGTTTACCATAATTAACCAAAAAAATTGGTCTATGGACATAGTTTAAATCAGTCTCTTTACCTTCCAGTAAATTACGTATTGATTGTCCATCCAGTTTTCTGTCTGGTAAAGAAGATCCCGTCCAAGAAGCAATAGTTGGTAAAATATCTAAATTACTGATAGAAGAGCGAATAACTTTTCCTTCCGGGATAATTCCCTTTCCGAAAACAATAAAAGGAACTCGGGCACCGCCTTCATAAGTAAGCGCTTTCGAACCTTTAAATACACCAGCAGTTCCAACATGCCAATTTTTCGTCTCGCCGTCATCTGACATACGAGCAGGATACTCAATCCAAGGTCCATTATCACTAGAAAACATCAAGATGGTATTTTTATCCAGACCTTTAGCCTCTAATGCGTGCCATAATTGGGCAATATACTGATCCAACTCATACAAGACCGCCCCAAGAGGACCTGCATTTTGTGCACTGGCATAAGGATTTTTCTTGTTTGAAAATGCCAATGGAAGATGGGGGAAATTATGTGCATAATACAAAAAGAAAGGTTTGTCTTTTTTTTGCTTATTGATAAAATGAAGTGCTTCACGGTGATAATGCTGACTTAGATCCGAATCATCAGGAGCAAATACTTCAGGACTGCGATTTCTAAAAAGTTTAATAACAGTATCTGTTTTCACATAAGGTGCACGGTAATCATGACTATAGAGCATACCATAAAAGAAATCAAATCCTTGTGCATTGGGTAGCGATTCTGCTTTATCACCAAGATGCCATTTTCCTACCAAAGCTGTTTGATAGCCCTTCTGCTTTAACATTTCAGCGATCGTTACCTCAGCATCAGGTAGACCTAATTCCGAACCAGGACCGATCGGTTGAGGCAAGTTATAACGAGAAGCATAACGTCCGGTCAATAACGACGCACGGGATGGCGTACATGAAGGAGTGGAAACGACATAATTTGTAGCCCGTACACCTTTACTAGCTATCGAATCTAAAAAAGGTGTTTGAATATTCGGACTACCATAAGATCCCAAATCCGAATACCCCATATCATCCGTCAATATAAAAATAATATTAGGAGGTTGTTTTTGAGCATATAATAAGGAACAAAAACTTATACCCGTTAACAATAACAATATTCTTTTTTTACACGACACGATACTCATAATAGTAATTTCTTTTTTTAAATTAATCAATAGGATTTATAAAAATTAAAAACTGCTGCATGTTTATTAAAACCTTTGCAGGGACTACATTATCGATCTTCCAATATTAAATAAATGGCATAATCAATTTCAGAACTGCAAGATTGATTTATAATTGCTGACCAATATAATTAATAAATTGTGCGACCTACAATAAAAAATCTAGTAAAATACGAAAACGATTTCATTCCATCAATTTCAATAACATCATTTAAATGTAAAACATAGCCGTAAAAATAACATTAAACCGTTATGAGATTATAGAAAAAAATCATCTAACATCAGCAAGACAGTAAATGAAGAATAAAACATAACCAACTCATTACAAATACTATAATAAAAAAAACAAAATTTATTTTCGGAAATTATATAATCAAAGAATTATGTAAAATGTAAAATTATATACCATCCACGTTCTGTAAATATTAAAAAACAAGTATTCATCTTTATTGAATTTTATACCTTTGCCACATGAGTACATTCAAAAAATAGGTTACATATGTCATATGTAACTTTTGCGACATTTCAGATATCCTCAAGAACATTCGCTAGCTAAAGAAATCCTATTTACGTTTATCTCATTTGTTTTCAATAAACAATACACATGCAAGAAAATACTTTAAATTCACGAAAATCATTTGCTCCGACACTAATTGCATTCGCATTGGTTCCAATTTCGGGCTTAGCAACAGACATTTACCTACCATCCATGCCACAGATGGCAACAGAGCTAGGACTGGCAGAAAGTAAGATTCAACTCACCTTATCCCTGTTTTTAATTAGTTATGGTATTTCACAATTCTTTGCCGGTGCCCTTGTTGATGCATGGGGAAGATATCGGATTACCTTAATTTCTCTTTTTCTATTTACAATCAGCTTTTTTATTACAGCCACAACTGATAATATTATTGTCATTTATATGATGCGCATACTGCAAGGAATACTATCCGCTTTTGTTGTAGTATCAAAACGCGCCTATTTCGTTGATGTGTACGAAGGTGAAGAGCGAAAACGATACCTGAGTGCCATCACTATCGTTTGGTCATTAGCGCCAATTATTGCTCCTTTCATTGGCGGATATTTACAGGCACAATTTGGATGGCGCTCTAATTTTATGTTATTAGCAGCTTACAGCATTGTGCTCTTCATATTAGAACTCATTTTTTCCGGTGAAACAATCCGTCAGAAAAATCCACTTCAATTTGAATATTTAGTCACTGAATTTAAGACCATGCTTCAAACGAAAGACTTTACGTTTGGAGTGCTCATGTGTGGAATAAGCTATGGTTTAGTTATGTTCTACAATCTAAGTGGACCATTTTTCATTGAACACAATTTAGGTTATAGCTCCATTACGACCGGATACACTTCATTATTAATGGGACTTGCATGGATGTCCGGTGGGTTTATCGGTCGTGCACTAATCAAGAAAGCACTACTACCAAAATTAAGATATGCTAATTATTTACAAATTGCTTTCATTATTTTAATGATTATAATATCTCCGTATATCACAAATCTCTTTACATTATCACTATTCGCCTTCTTGATCCACGTTACCGCAGGATTTATATTTAATAATTATTTCGGTTACTGCTTAGGTCGTTTTCCTTTATCTGCAGGAATTGCAGGTGGCTTAGCAGGTGGTATAACTTACCTCGTCACTTCTGCATTAAGTTATATTGTCGTGAGTCTCGTGAATCCAGAAACACAGACTGAGATAGGTATTGGTTATGCAGTATTTGCTGTTTTGGGTTTCGTTACCCTAATGATAATTAAGGCGAAAAAAGCGTACAAACAATGGACGTAATCACTAATTTTAGATTTTTCTAAAAACAAATTGGCGAAATTATACGTTTTTACCTTAACATTTTAGACAACTTAAAATAAGCTTTTGTTTCAACTTTTTTAAATATTTCACCAAGGTATCATGATTACATCTTCAATAGTAATACAAAAAAAAGCATCAATTATCTGGGCGGTACTGACAGATAAGAATCAATTCAAGCAATGGTATTTTGACATTCCTGATTTTGCTCTAGAGAAGGGCTTAACATTTCATTTTTATGAGCCTGGTGGTAAAAATAAATTTTTACATGAGTGTACAATACTTGAAATTATTCCTAATAAAAAATTAGTTCATACCTGGACCCACCCCACCTTTAGTCAGGGTGTAACAACAGTCAGTTGGTTACTCCAGGAAAATGAAGGATTAACAACTGTTACTTTACATCATGAAGGTATCGAAAACCTTCATGATGCAGGCCCCGAATTTGCTTCAGAAAACTATCAAAACGGATGGGATCAGATTCTCAGCAATCTCAAAAAGTTTGTTAACGAAAAAGATTAATAAATTTCCCAAAAGCGGGTATATTTTACAAAAAGCAATTGTAATCTAATTCATAAACTTTTTAGAGTAGTAAACTCACAATAAGACCTGTAGAGTTTATGTCTAGTAACTAATTACTGCTAAAAAAAATCAAATAATAATTTCACTCGAATTAAATAGATTGTATATTTGCCTATTGTTTAGAACAAATCTAAATCAACATAAGAATATTACAGATGCCTATTTCATTCCCTTCCATCTCTAATAGATGGAAATTTCTAATTCTAATAATACCATTACAGGTATTCGTTTTCATTTGTCAAGCACAACAAATGACTATAAAAGTCAAAACAGAAAAAGATCTTCCAATTGCTGGAGCGACGGTACGTTTAAATCAACAACTATTAGGAAGTACAGATACAGCTGGTGTGTTGATCACAACAAATGAAAAAATAGCAAATCAAAAAATATCAGTCTCCGCGATAGGATTTAAAGAAAAAACCCTCAGCTTATCAAATAAACCCAGCAATAATTTAATCAGCATCACTTTATTGGCAAGTACAAATGTATTGGATGAAATCGTTGTTACGGCCGGAAGAAAGCCAGAAAGTATTTCAACGATACCATCCTCTATCACAATCTTGAATCAACAAGATATACAAGCACAAACCAACATTACGAACAATTTAGCTACGGTACTTGGTAATGCAATTCCGGGTTTGGGTACCTCGACCAATAAAGCTACAAATTCTGGACAGACCCTTCGTGGACGTGCCGTACTTGTTTTGATAGATGGAATCCCGCAATCAACACCGCTTATGAATGGAGCACGTGACCTACGCACCATCGACCCTAGTGTGATTGAACGTATTGAAGTAATAAAAGGTGCTACTTCAATCTACGGAAATGGTTCAGGTGGAGGTATTATCAATTACATTACCAAGAAAAACAAAGACGGAAAAAAGATTAGTGGTCAGACCATTTTGGGAACATCAATAAATCCATTTGACCCTAAGGAAACCTTAGGTTACAAACTTTCACAACAGCTTTCAGGACAGGTAAATAAATGGAGTTACACCGTTTCGGGTTCGGCAGACTACACCGGTTTACAAAGAGATTCCGATGGTTTACCTCTTGGACAAACTGATGGTCTTTCCAATTCCTATCAGTACAATGGCTTTATTAAAATAGGTTATCAAATTGATTCAAGCAGTACATTGACTGGATTTTATAACTATTATGGAAGTACACAACGTGCCAAATATATCAGTAAAAACGGCATCTATGGTCAGTCGCCTACAATTGGAGTTAGAGGAGAAGAACCAGGCAAACCCGCAGGTACACCTTACAATCACAATGCGATGTTAACCTATTCAAAAAGTAATCTTTTTCATTCAACCCAATTGGATGTAACAGCTTATTTAAATTCCTTCAGTTCAATGAACAGATACGTTGCTAGTGGAACAGCGTGGTATGGTCCAGGACAAACCATGATCAACTCTGAGAAAAAAGGATTGCGCTTAAATCTGAATACTCCATTTCAGCTTTTTTCTATTCCAACCGAAATAACTTACGGTTTAGATTTATTAAAAGATGTAACCTATCAAGATTTAACAGATGGACGTGTATACATACCAAAAATGAATATGGTTAATTTTGCCCCCTATGCGCAAGTAAAAGCCGACCTCATTGAAAATTTGATCTTTAAAGCCGGGCTTCGGTATGAAAATGCAACCGTTAAAGTCAACGATTACAATACCATAGCTACTGGTCCGAATGGAGAAGGAAGTATAGTGGTAAGCGGAGGAAATATTCCATATAAAGCGACAATGTTCAATGCAGGATTACGCTATACTAAATACGATTATTTCAACCCTTTCGTTAGTTTTTCGCAAGCATTTGCGATCAATGAATTAGGTCGTATTTTACGCCGTGCTAAAGAAAACACAATCGGTAATTTAGAAACAGACCCGATCATTACCAATAACTATGAAGCTGGTTTTTCAAGCCGTTTCAGTATCTTCAATATTTCAGCCTCTTACTACATCAGTACTTCGGATTTAGGAGTTAATTTAGTAGATGTTGGTGGTTTTTTAATGCCTCAGCGTGAACCTGAAGAAGTAAAAGGATATGAAGTTACTCTTGATGCGCAACTGAGTCAAAAATTAAGCGTCGGTGGAAGCTATGCATATGTAGAAGGAAAAGCAAAAATGGATGATGGTAGCAAAATTTATCTTAATGGATCTCGGATTGCACCACCTAAAGCAACAGGTTTTTTAAGTTATAAACCAAACCAACAGTTAAATCTGCAATTGTTTTGGATACACACTGGAGCTAGAGATCGATTTGCGCTCAATGACAAAGGAAAATATAACAATAGTGAAGGACCAATCAGTAATGTCGACCTCTTCAATTTATCAGGCAACTACAATTTGAATAAAAATTGGAAAATAGGCTTCGGAATAGAAAATATATTCAACACATCTTACTACCCTACAGTTAGTCAGTACCGTGCATTGGATGCCGAATACGTAAAAGGTAGTGGTACTGTCACTTCATTAAACCTTCATTATCAATTTTAAGAATGATTAAAGCAGGTTTATTATGGCTACATAAATGGCTAGGTCTCTTTACAGGCCTAGTTGTTTTTATTGTTAGTTTATCGGGTTGCTTTTATGTTTTCTATGATGAGCTTAAACTAATAGTCTATCCTCAAAAATACTATACTCAAGATTCAGTTGGAGAAAATAGTAAGTTACTCCCACTAACACAGCTGATTGATATAGCGCAAAACGCTTTACCTAAAGGTGAAAAAATAAGTAGAACAGATCTGTACCTCTCACCAGACAGAACTTGGATATTTCGTGCGCTAAAAACGGATGAACATGCTTTTGGTAATAATCAATATTATATTTACCATAAACGAGTTTTTATTAATCCTTATTCGGGTAAAGTACAAGCGGTAGAAAACTCCAAAACAGAATTTTTTCAGATCGTCTTACAACTTCATATGAACTTACTATTGGGCGCCATGGTAGGACATTGGGTAGTAGGAATTTCGGTCATCATATTCATAATAATTTTAATAACAGGAGTGGTCCTATGGTGGCCTAAAAAATGGACCACCAAAAAATTAAAAAGACAGCTTTGGTTTGATTTTAAAGTTAAATGGAAACGATTAAACTATGACCTGCATCAAATCTTAGGACTTTATAGTGTCATTTTCGCCCTATTAATTGCATGTACAGGTATTGCATTTACATTTCCCGCATTTAAAACTTTTTATGTAAAATCGCTCAATGGTTTCGATAGCACAAAAGAAATTGAACAACAGGAAAAGTTCGAATATGTACCACAGAATCAGTCTAAAATATTAGATAATGCGCTCAATTTCACCATATCAAAACACCCAAATGCAGATATGATGTCGATTCGTTTACGTAAATCTCCAACAGATCCACAAGATATTCAAGTGCGGTTCATTAAAGATCGTACCGGCGAATTTATTTGGTATTATTTTAATAGAGTAAATGGTCAGATTGAAAAAATAAAACAATCAGAAAATGCTCCCATAGGTGATAAAATTGGCGCGATGAACTATGATCTTCATGTGGGTAATTATGGAGGTATAGCCACTAAAGTTTTACATTTTTTCATCGCTTTAATATGCGCATCACTTCCTATTACAGGAACAATCATTTGGTTAAACAAGAAGAAAAAGAAAACCAAAAAAAGAATTAAATAATTTCAATTATATAATAACATAAAAAGAAAAGCCATCCTAATAGATGGCTTTTCTTTTTTAATAAGAATTTATTTTTTGTCTTTTCTATTTTCAATATTTAATAACAATTTTACCAATTGCAGTACCACTTTCTAGACGCCTATGCGCTTTCATATTTTTTCTAATTATTAGTACTAACTACTATTTTTTTTTAAATCTATAAATGAAATAAGGAGCGACTCCAATATCTTTACCACCTGTAAAGGCTGGTGCTGTATTCAATTGATTTATCGAAATATACATCCAGTCATCAGGCCCCTGATAAACATTATCTGGCCATAAAAGTTTATCATCATCCTGTATTATATGACTCAATTTGCCTTTCTTGTCCATTTTAGTGATCGCATGCTCCTGTAGATTTGTAAAATAATGATTTCCCTCAGAATCGGTAAGAGCTCCGTCACTGAATGGTTTATCCCCTACCTTAATAATCTGATTAAATACCAATTGACCAGGCTGGTGTCCCCGTAATACTTTTGTCGGGATACTGTACCATCCCGTGCCATTCATAGCTCCGTAAAATAAAGTTTCACGATCATCCGATAAGGTGATAGGATCGATACCCACTCGCGCAGGTTTTCCTCCAAAATGAACTACCTTCCCGTCAATAACCATATCTTTATCCTCGGCATCAAACGAAAAGTGCTTACCAAATCTTGTTGCCTTCTTAGTTTTTAAATTTAAGACGATGATACCTGGATCGGCAATATCTGCTAAATAGGCAAAACCATGCTTTTCGTCAATGGTCACATCCTGAGCAAATGTCCCCTTAGGAGCAATACGACTTGGCAACGTTATTTTCTCTATAACTTTATTTTGCTGTATATCAAATGCCCATAGTCTGGTCTTCCCAAGTTCCAACCCCATATCAACAACCCAAAGCCTATTCTGTTTGTCAAAAATGAGACCCAACATCGCATCAAAAGTTGTATCACTTGCTTTAGCACCATTCTTTTGCATTTTAAGATTAGGATAAGGAACTGCCTTACCATCCACAATCTCCACCAATTGTAATTGCTGACTACCCAGTGGATGAATCGTTGAGAAAATGCGTCCTTCAGCAGATACAGCCACATCACCAGGGCGAACGTCCAATTGGGCGACAGCTTTCAGCTCTCTCGTATGTTCTTGATCATTTCCAAAATAACTGGCAGTTCCATCAATCCAATCTTTTCTTGGAGGAGCAAAAAAATCAATGTCCAATGTGCCGTCTTCCAAACATTCAAACTCATGAGGTATATTACCTGGTATGATAAGCACCTCTCCTGCTTTAACAATATAATCTTTGTTCTGCATAGTCACTTTAACACTTCCCTTCGTAATATAAGTCGTTTGTTCATTCGAATGCTGGTGCAAAGGAACTTTCGCTCCTTTATCCATTTTGAACAAGGCTAGCATACCTTGTTCACCAAACACATATTTCCGGTAAAGTCTGTCAGCTAATTTTTCCCAGCCCAAATCATCAAATTTAATATGCTGAATTTCCTTTGGCAGTTGAGCGACAGCACAATTCATTACTGCAAATGTAAACAGTACAAATACAATGGACTTTTTTAATAAAAACATAATATAAAAATTTATAATTATTTTAATAAGCGCTTTGAGAAGCGCGACCTGTATTCCATTCTTTTTGAAACCTTGGACTTGACTCAGGAAAGAGTAATTCATACCCCACTTTAGTGTCCACACTGACTTTTATTTTTGTTGTACCAGACCTTCCCGATATAACATGTCCACCAACAGATCGGTCATCAGAAATAAAGTGCAGATGAAAAGGAGTTAGATCAATATTATCCATGAATGTAGGATTATAAAATCCCACCAGTGTACCCGATATACCCGAAACATGATAGACCGGTCGTGTTTCCATTAACTTGGCAAGACCGGTAGTATCATTTTCAGCAAGCTTTAGGGCTCCTCCCAATTGAATTTCTGCCATTAGTCCATGTATCTGAATACCGAAAGGCTTGTTAAAAGAAGGTAATCGCTTAACGATCTCTTCCTGCATCCGTGCCAGTGTTAGATCACCATCGATTTCAAATACCATATCAGGCGTGAATTGTGCAACAGCGGCGAAAGGCACCTTCCTATCATCCTCAGCTTGAACAACTTGACCGATAGGGATAACACGGTAATATATACCATCCAAAGCAACCATTTCACCATCCAAGTGATTGAATGTACCTAATCCAAAATCACCCTTCTTTCTTAGCTTACCAACAGCTAAATCTCCCATATAAACACCATGGCGCATAGCATCCATGACAGAATAATGAAATACAGTCTCCGTCGACTGCGCCCAGACGTCAAAGTTAAATCCACTGATCAGAATCGATAAAATTAGAATGGTATACTTTTTCATCAAAGCATAATTCAATGATAGATCATGGATCAGCAAAACATTAGTTTTTATAGTTTTCATTATTGATTATTATATTTTCGTTCGGACTCATCTCTTGGTGTTTTAGGATCATGGAGCACCATCTTCGCAATGTCGTCCTTACGCATAAAAACAACCCCATCTTTATCTTTGACATATGTAATAAAATCATCCATTGCTTTTACAACAGCTGGAGTTCCCCCAATACGATCATGAAAACTTATACTCATCATTCTTCTTTTTGATTTACCCTCCTCATACAGTTGATCGAACTCCATCTTTAACTGCGAAAGAAACATTTCTGGAGTCCAATGATTGCCTGCTATATTGACAATATCATTGTTACGAAGCGTGTAAGGCATGACCACAAAGTCCTTTCCATTCACGGTTGTTAAAAAAGGTTCATCATGGCTCAAGTCATCGATATGATATAGAAACCCCAGTTCTTGTAAAATCTTTAAAGTATTAGGACTTCTACGTAACCAGTTTGCATTATATCCAACGGCTCTTTGTCTCGTAATACGCTCCACAGTATCTACACCTCTTTTTACAAAATCTAGTTCTTCATTATAATCTTTATTCCATTGGTCATCCCATGAAATTCCATGGGCAGCTATCTCATGTCCATCTGCAGCAATTGCCTGGGCGACTTCGGGATATTTCGCCGCGGCTGTCCCAACGACATGAGAAGTCACTTTGATATCGTACTTTTTCCAAAGATTTAGCATGCGATAAACGCCTTCTACAGCCCCGTACCTATACCAACTTTCAGCAGGTAAATCTGGATTTCCCACCGGTAAGGGATTGCCTGAAAATGGACTTTCAGCTCCAGCCGGCTGTCCCCCTGTTTCAAATTGCATGGAAACAGATATCACCAGCTGAGCGCCATTTGGCCATTGCTTGGTACTAGAAATAGAATCAGAAACTGAAGATTGCACATCAGAACTTTGCCCATTATTTTTGCAAGAAGCAAAGACGAGTATAATTGCTAAAATAGCAACAATAGAAATTGATAATTTATACATAGTAATTATTTGTTTTTACAAAAATATTATGAAGCAAGCGCTTAAATCTGTAATTTTTCATCGTATGTTTGTACAAATCAATTACTATGTATGCAAAGGTTTAATAGCTATTACTCATTAAATGTATTTGCTCTGGAGCTGGATAAATGGGATTTCCCAGAACATAAGCACAATTTTTATGAAATTATTTTCGTTGAAAAGGGAACCGGTGATCATATCCTAAATGATGCTCGTATGCCATATGAGGCCGGAGATGTTTTTATCTTAAGGCCTGAAGATGGACATTATTTTGAAATAAAAGAATTTACAAAATTCATCTTTCTAAAATTTAATGAGCAATTATTTACAGAAAAGTTGGCAGGAAGCAAAACAGCCAAATGGTTAGAAACGACCCAAACTTTACTTCAGACAGCCTCAACAATAAATGGAAACATAGTAAAAGATGAGATTGACAAAATTCATCTCCACTATCTGTTTCAAATTCTATTGCGTGAGTTTTCAAACAATTGTGCCTATAGTAGAGAGTTGCTTCTGGAACTGTTTGGTGGTGTCATGATGCTGTTGGCCAGAGCGCAGTCTACAGTCCAATTTGGACTAGAATGCCCCTCTAATACTGAAATAGATAAATTAAGCCAAATACTGAGTTTTACCCGGATGCATGCCTTGAATCCTGAAAAGATGAAAATTGACAATATAGCATCCCAATTTAATATGTCTCCAAACTACATCAGTATATATGTCAAAAAGCATAGTGGCCAATCCATTCAGCAACATATCATCCAGACCAAAATAAAAACAGCTAGTCAACTATTAAAAAATGGTCGGTACAACATTAATGAAATTGCGCTAAAACTTGGATTCTCCGATGCAAGTCACTTCAATAAAATTTACAAGAAATATACAGGAGCAAGCCCTAAACAAAAGTAAAGACAATTGCTTTAAACGGTATAAGATATTGCATTATATAATTCATCAATGAAAACTGTTTACAAACTATCCTCTCTCTTGAATATAATAGCATGGACGCTAATGTCTCTCGTTATTATTGGAAGCGCATATCATGATATGAGGTACCTTACTCTCAATAGCTTAGTAGGAATAATGGTCCTGATCATTCCAATTTTCACCTATAAAAAAAGACAGAATATCTTAAGACTATGGGAATATCCTGATAAATCAAACGATCAATCCTGGAAAAACTTTTCAATACTAAACATCATAGAGTCTTTTTTCGTTTTATTAATTGGATTTGCTGGTTTATCAGCTGTACTATCAAGAGCATTCGGAGAGGGATATCCTATATTTGGGTAGTAAAAATAATTTAAGATCACGATACAGTCCTCACCTATCGCTAATACTCTTTCCGCAATACAATCCGACATCTTACCCTAAGCATTTCTCATTAAGCAAACAAGTAGTCGTATTCAACTGTTATCTTTCAAGAACAGTAAAATAAGAAAGATGAATAGCAGTCTCCACAGCGAAAACCAAAAAGAAAAAATAACTAAGCATAAATTCCAAATAGAGGTATTAGATGATTTAAAAAATAATCCGAAGAGATTATCCTCTAAATATTTTTATGACAGTAAAGGAGATCATCTCTTCCAAAAAATCATGGCACTGGAAGATTATTATCTTACAAAATGTGAACTTGACATCTTCAAAAATCAGACAGCTGAAATTGCTAATTTAATATGTGCAGATGACAAACCATTTGATCTGATAGAATTGGGAGCAGGCGATGCTATGAAATCCACATTTCTATTGCAACACCTTGTTCGTAGAGAAGCAAACTTTACTTACATGCCGATCGACATATCTGGTAATATCCTTTCAGTTCTAAAAACAAATCTTAACGATGCAATTCCAGCTTTAAATATCATCTGCCTCAAAGGTGAATATTTTGAGATGATCGAAAAAGCAATGACAATATCGTCAAATCGCAAAGTAATATTATTTTTAGGGAGCAATATTGGTAATATGGAAATTGCGGATGCTGAACAGTTCTGCTCCAAATTGAAGCGTAAACTAAATCCTGGAGACAATGTTTTAATAGGTTTTGATTTAAAAAAGCATCCTAAAACGATACTTCGTGCTTATGATGATCCAACAGGTATAACTGCAAAATTCAATCTTAATCTTCTCCTTCGCATTAATCATGAACTCGGGGCTAATTTCAACATAAATCAATTTGAACATTATCAAACCTACGATCCCTTAAATGGCGCATGTAAAAGTTATCTCATTAGCCTAACAGAACAGCAAGTGACACTCGGCGAGGAGCAGATCTCATTTAAAAAAAATGAACCCATTTACATGGAGATATCACAAAAATTCTCACCTTCTGACATCCGAGATCTCGCCAATAGCTCAGGTTTTAACTTTGTCAGCGAACTATACGATTCGAAAAAATGGTTTATGGATGCAATATGGGAAATCAAGTAAAAAAACGATGATGAATACAAAACATACAATAACCGATCACATTACAGATTTAGAAGAACAATATTGGACTATTCGAAATCACTCTGTACATATATGCGCACCTTTAGCCATTGAAGATTATGTTGTGCAGCCAATAGTAGATGTCAGTCCTCCAAAGTGGCACTTAGGGCATACAACTTGGTTTTTTGAAACATTTTTATTGATCCCTTACTTTCCTGAATATCAAGTTTTCGACTCACAGTATAATTATGTCTTTAACAGTTATTATGAAACTGTAGGCGCGCGGGTCATCCGAACCGATCGTGGAAATTTAAGCCGTCCATCCGTATCTGATATTTACAAGTATAGAGCTTACGTAGATGATCAAATGCAGTTATTTTTTAAGCAGAAACGACATCACTTACAAGACGTATTAACTTTGCTCGAACTGGGACTTAACCATGAACAGCAACATCAGGAATTACTGATTTCAGATATTAAATATATTTTGGGACACAATCCACTTTTCCCATCCTACAAAAGCGATCCAGAACCTTCAAAATCCGAATTCGTAAATAACGAAATGATTACCTTTCCAGCCGGAATATACGAAATCGGATTCGAAGGAAAGGGATTCTGTTTCGATAATGAACTTGGGAGACATCAAGTCTATTTACAAGAATTCGAAATTGCTACACAAGTTGTCAGCAACGGGGAATACTTAGAATTTATAGAAAACGGAGGGTATCAAGACTTTCGCCATTGGCATGCTGAAGGTTGGGACTGGGTAAAAGAAAATGATACTCATGCACCACTATATTGGCATAAAATTGACAATCAATGGATGCACTATACATTATCAGGTCTAAAAATATTGGATCTCAATGAAGCACTCAATCATATCAACTATTTTGAAGCGACTGCTTATGCAAATTGGAAAGGAATGCGTTTACCAACAGAGGCAGAATGGGAAATCGCGGCTGATAACATGCATTGGGGCGACCGATGGGAATGGACCGGAAGCGCCTATCTGCCTTATCCAGGTTTTAAAAAAGAAGCAGGTGCGGTAGGCGAATATAATGGAAAGTTCATGGTCAATCAAATGGTCTTACGAGGTGCTTCAGAAGCTACATCAAAAGGGCATAGTAGAAAGACATATCGAAATTTCTTTCATACACAGCTCCAATGGCAATTTACGGGTATTCGACTAGCGCGATGATATCTATCACAACGAAATCAGCGCTGTAATATCAAAAAAAACGATAATAAATAACCGTGACATGGATTATCAAGCCGTGGCTAATAATTTGAAAAGAACGTAATTGATAACAACTTATGTAACCAAACAAATTTTATAAAAAAACAAATCATGTACCTTAATGTCCATAAATTAATATAAATTTAACATTTAAAAAATATAGTATTTATAAACAATGTTTAGCATTGTAAAACATTTTATGTTATATTTACAATACAATTATGGCTAAGCAAGGAAAATTCTTGGTTTTTGAAAAACCTAAATCTCCACTTCAATCAGTATCGAGTACGATACCAAACCTGGAAGAAGGAGAAATACTCGTCAAAATAAATTACGCTACACTTTGTGGCAGTGATCTTCATACTTATTGCGGTCTACGTCAAGAACCTTGCCCAACTATACTTGGACATGAGATAGTGGGGACAATAATTGAAACAAATTCAAATTCAGTTTTAACAGATGCTTCAGGACAGGAACTCAAAGGAGGAGATGTTATCACCTGGACCGTATTTGCTAGTGATCCCGAAACAGCTAGTTATAATGCAGAAACACCTCAAAAAAATGAAAATCTATACAAATATGGACACAGACAAATTACAGATCGTGACAGTTTTCATGGAGGATTAGCGTCACACATTATATTAAGACCACATACTTCCATTCGTATTCTTCCAAAAGAATTACCTGCACCTATTGCAGCAACGATCAATTGTGCAATTGCTACATCAGCTGGAGCCATTCGATTAGCTGGAACCATCAAAGGTAAAAAAATACTTATTTCCGGAATGGGTTTATTGGGTCTCGTAAGTGTAGCGATGTGTAAAGAAGCAGGCGCATCCGAAATTATAGTAACAGATATTGATGACAAACGCTTAGCGCTTGCTAAAAAATTCGGCGCTACTGAAACTCTAAATTCTAAGGTTACTACACTTGATGAATTAGCAATTGTTAAGGTAGGAAATGGTATTGATCGCTTCATTGACATGAGTGGCTCCCCAGATGCTATGGAAGCAGGAATAGCACAATTAGGTATAAATGGAGTTGCCGTATTTATTGGTGCAGTGTTTAAACAGCGTAAACTTGAGATCGATGCAGAGCAGATGATCCGACGCATATTAACAATTAAAGGTTTACATAATTATAACTATGAAGATTTTTCTACAGCAGTAGATTTTATTGTACAGAATTTCGAGAAATACCCATTTCTTGATCTTGTTGAAAAAGAATTCTCTTTAGATGAAGTGAATGAAGCTTTCGACTACGCTGTAATGAACAAACCAATACGTGTCGGCATCAATATGGATATCAAATAACAGAAGATGCAGATTCAAAAAAACTTCAGAAAAGAGCAGTGGAAGATGCTATTTATCACCATGTTCTGTTATCTATTCTTCTATACAGGTAGACATAATTTTGGCTGGGCGGCAAAAGGAATGTCAGCTGAATTAGGTATAAGTTACCAGCAAATCGGATGGATTAGCTTTTCCATGCTGATGGGTTATGCCATAGGGCAATTGATTAACGGTAATCTTGCAGATCGTTTAAGCCCCAAAATCATGATCTTAACAGGTGGTTTTCTATCTATTGTCTGCAACCTGTCTATTAGTTATGCCAATACCTACGCTGTAATACTTATTCTTTGGACGCTGAATGGTTATTTTCAATCTATGGCCTGGGGATCGGGAAGTAAATTAATCTCCAATTGGTGGGATAGCAATGAACGAGGTAAAGCTTTTGGTTTTTATACCATGGCAGCAGGGAGCTCATCTGTGCTTACATTTTTCATGGCGCTACTTTTAGTACAACAAGAACAAAGCTGGCGTACCCTTTTTAGATACCCTATACTCTTTCTTCTTTTTGCCTTAGTCTTATTTTTAATTATTGCGAGAAGTCATCCGTCTTTAAAAGGATTTACGCTACAATCAGATAGTGTACAAAACGATTCAACATCAAAATTAGGCTGGAAAGAGTCTTATAAACTCGTATTCGGAAACAAAAAATTTCTGATCGCATCCTTTGCAATCGGATTTCAAAGTATGGCGAGATATGGACTTATTTTCTGGGTACCGATCCATTTCTTAGGGAATAATTATAAGGAATCAAATGGTAATTTATGGTTAACTTTATTCATTCCTATTGGTATGGCTGTGGGGGCAGTTTCATTTGGTTATATTTCAGATTTACTATTCAACAAAAACAGAAGCAAGTCGATTAGAGCCGGAATGCTCTGCAGCTGCGCAATAGCATTATTGATTTATGTTATACCAACCCCACATCATGCACTCGCTGCTGTCTTGATGTTTACTGCTGGTTTTTTTGTGTACGGCCCCCAAGCTAACTTTTGGACCTTAAGCCCCGATATCTTAGGAACCAAATTAGTAGGTACAGGTATAGGCGTTATGAATATGTTCGCTTATGTTTTTGCAGCCATCGGAGAACCTATTTTTGGAAAAATTATTGACTACACAGGCAATACATCAAACATCTTCCTTGTTGTGGCCGTGATTTGTGCGTTGTGTGCTATCATTATATCATTTGTAAAGCCAGCAACAGCAAGTGAAGTTCAGATGTAAAAGCGCTATTAGATGAAAAATATAAACCGGATTATATATTATAAATTATGATAAACAGAAAATCATTCTTAAAAATTGGGGGACTAAGTCTATCAGGACTCCTTGTAAATAAGTCGATAGCAGCTCCAATAGTTGAAAGTATTGAAACAAATAACATTAAAACTCGTGGAGTAAAATTTGGAGTCATATCAGATCTTCATTATGATCTCATGCATGATAGTGACCGAAGAGCTCAATTATTTATTGATGCCATGGTCAAAGAGCAGCCCGATTTCATCATTCAATTAGGTGATTTTTGTGTTCCGAAACCTCAGAATAAACCCTTATTAGATATTTGGAAAAAATTCAGTGGTGAAAAGCATTACGTTTTGGGTAATCACGATACTGATGGTGGCTTCTCCAAAGAACAGGCTCTGGCATTTTGGGGTGCGACAAATCCTTATTATTCATTTGATAAGAATGGTTTTCATTTTGTCGTATTAGATGGCAATGAAAAAAGTGAAACGAAGAAAATAGATGGCTATCCCCGTTCTATTACAAAAAAGCAACTTAACTGGCTAAAAAAAGACCTTCAAAACACATCCTTACGCACCGTTATTTTCTGTCATCAAGGGCTTGAGAATACATTAGGCGGATTAGATAATGGCATGGAGGTCCGTTATCTATTCGAACAGATAAACCAAGAGGCAGGTTTTAACAAAGTAGTACTCGTGTTAACAGGTCACCATCATATGAATTATCACAATGAAATCAATGGGATCCATTATGTACAGATTAACAGTTCATCATACTATTGGGCGGGAGAAGACTTTAAAAGTACGGCTTTCTCAGATGATTTTTACAAAAAACACGGCATCCTTCGCTATACACTCGTATATGAAGATCCAATTTGGGCAGTAATTGACCTCGATCATAAAAAGAATATTCGTATTCAAGGTACGAAAACCAAAATGGCTGGAGTACCATTAAGCGATGCAGGAATTGATGTGTACAAAGATGTATATCCGATTACTTCCGAAATTGATTCGAGAAAATTGAAATATTGATTCCATAATAAAGGCCTCATCCGAGGCCTTTATTATGGAATCAATATCTTATCTGGAAACAATTAACCTTACCAGAAAAATCAGCCACGTAAATATAATTGACTTAGATATTCTCTTCTTAAAAATATAACTGCACCGGAAGCCATCGATGCTAAAAATATTCCATTGCGATCCAATTTATTACCTCCATTAACATCTAAATATACACCACAGGCATGAGTTTTAAAGCGAGCTATTGGTAGCAAAAAATTTCAAAAGAATTATTTGCTTCATTATACTATAACAAAAGTTAGCCCTCGAAAATCAAGGGCTAACCATATTCAAAAAAAATTAACAGCTATTATCTCCAACCTAATGGCTGTATCAAATTTGGATTCAAGACAGTCTGTCCAATTGGAATCGGACGGTAATAATATTTAGGGCCATTAACCCACTGACGCGGTTGATTTTTATCTTTAAAAAAGACAATATGGCCTGAACTACCGTTACTCAAATAAATATTATTTTCACTTACATAATATCCAGGTAACGCTTTGTATTTTTCAGGTAATGAAGCTTTATCAGATTCTTTCTCTAAGATAACAAGATCGGGTTCGCCATCTCCTGTCACATCAAGTGCTCCAAAGCCAGGCACATAAATACCTTTAGGGTTGACTGCAAATAACTCCCCAACATACCATCTATTTAGATCATTAAACCTAAAACCCTCAGAGGCTAATTCTATTCTTCGTTCTCTACGAATTTCTAAAACAATCCCTTTATTAGCATGTTTTACATTACTATATTTTGAAGCCATAATAGGATCAATATTACTCTGTGCATCTGCAAGTTTTAAAGTAGGCATTCCTACCCGTCTTCTTAATACTCCAATAGTTAAATCCAGGTCACCTTGAGTTATTTTCCCAAGTTCTGCTTGCGCTTCTGCATAGTTTAAAAGTACCTCAGCATAACGCATCATTGGAAGATCCGTGTAGTTTAAGTTCCATCCCTTACGCTGATTCGGGTCTCTAGGATAAAATTTAATCTGAAGATATCCACCATAACTTGGTTTCAATACATAAGGAATATTAACATCAGGATTCGTTTTAAAACCAGGCTCCATAATATTCTCTGCTAAACGAGGATCGCGATTTTTAAATATTTCAGTCACCTGTTTTTTATCATAATCAGGTAATGAAGTAAAACGGGAACCATCCTTCATCAAAAATTCCTCCATCAAGTCTTTACTCAATGCCCATTGGTAATCAAATACAGTATGCGTATTATTAGCTACCCCATCCGCTTCGCCATTCTTCCATAAATAAATAATTTCTTTATTGGCTGACAAATCTTTGCTAACAAATAAGTTCCTGTAATCTTCTTGAAGCTTACCCGTATTAGTGATACTGAATCCTCCCTGATCCATTATCTGTTTAGAAGCACTTGCCGATCTTTCCAAAAATTTATGGGCAGTCTCTTCTAAATTAAGATATGTGTGATACTTACGATACGTCCCTTCATAAAGAGCAATACGAGATAGCAAGGTCAATGCGACCCATTTCGTCACTCTAGTATTTGTTCCTCCAGGTTTAATATGCGCGACAGCATATTCTAAATCGGCCATAATAGAATCGACAACTAAAGTCCGGCTATCTTGCTTTTTCATCAGCAAGTCCTCATCCGTATCTTTGATCACCTGGTTGTACCAAGGCACATCGCCATAAGTCATCACCATATTATAATATAGGTTTGCTCTAAAAAAACGAGCAATACCCACAAAATGATTAATCGAAGCTTGATCACCCGTCGTGTTTGCAACTCTTTGTAGCATAAAATTGATTCTACGCACGTTATCCCATCCTCCCCATCCACCAGCATTAGCAATTGTTAGATTACCTCTAACCATTGCATCTGTTGTTGACGATCCACTCATACCAGCAATATTATCCGTAAATCCATCGCTATAATTAGGACCAATCATGCCGTAAAATCCATTCGTATATGTTTCTAAATCCGCAGGAGTCTTAAATGTGCTATTCTCAGTCACACTCGTTTGAGGAAATCGATCCAAAAAATCTTTTTGACAAGAAGTAAGTGCCAATACGACTACACATGCCAAAGAAATAATTACTGTGTTTTTCATAATCATTAAAAATTTAAATTCATACCAAAAGAGTAGGTACGTTGAAATGGATAAATCTGTCCCCCTAATCCTTCTGGATCTAACGAAACTTTAAGATTAGATTTTTCAAATAGATTCTCTCCACTAAAATAAAAATACACTCGTCCAAGACCAGCTTTCTCAACCCATTGCTTAGGTAATGAGTAACCAAAAGTTATGTTCTTAACTCTCAAATAACTCGCATCTTGCATATACTTTTTATTTGGAACAGCTAATGAACGATTAGAAACTTCTGCAGCATAAGCTCGAACCGCAGGGAAATAACCATCTGGATTTTCCGGAGTCCAGTGATCCAGATTTTGTACAGTTACATTAGTCCATGGCTGCGCATAAATTCCCCAAAAGTAAACATGAGCACCACCCGGATACCAATCCTTTTTACCCACTCCCTGAAGGAAAACGCGCAAATTAAATCCTTTCCAATCACCCCCTAAATCTAAACTATACGGATACTGAGTACTCGAGTTTCCGACAATGACACGGTCACCATGATCTTCTAAGGTATTTTTACCAAAATTAATACGCTTATCACCATTTAAATCTTTAAACTTAATATCTCCGATATAAGAGTTATTACCTTGATTACCATTTCCGATATCAACTTGATTTAAAGCGTCCAATTGTGCTTGGTTTTCAAAAACGCCATCATATTCCAAACCCCAAATTTCACCAAGCTTCATGCCTGTATAGTAGTCGCCCAAATTCCCGGCAGGATTACTAAACTTTGTTATCTCAGCTTTACTATTTGCGATAACAAAAGTCACATTATATTTAAATGGTGAATTAGATAACTCAAATTGATCATTCCAACCCAAACGTAACTCCCAACCTTTGGTTTTAAGATCTGCAGCATTTATCTTTGGTGATGCTGTTCCAAAAACGCCAGGTAGGGTCCTTCCTGCAGAAAGCATACCTTCAGTTTTTCTCACATATGTATCAAAATTTAAATTCAATCGATTATTGATCGCAGCTAGATCTACACCGAAATTCGTCGTAGAAACCTTTTCCCAAGTTAAACTATTTGAAACTTCACCTGGAGCTCCAATTGACATTGGTCTCTCGTTTCCTAATATCTGTCCGATTTTGGACGCCGACATTGTGGGTACAAACGAATAATTTGCAACACTTTGGTTCCCCAATTGACCGTATGATCCCCTAAGCTTAAACATATTAAGTACAGGTTTAATCGGTTCAAAAAACTGCTCTTCCGAAATTACCCATCCCGCCGATGCAGAAGGAAAAAAGCCCCAACGGTCACCTTTTGGAAATCTTGACGATCCATCATAACGTCCATTAAACTCAGCAAGGTATCTTCCTTTGTAATTATAACCCAGCCTATAAAAAATCCCCTGAACAGCCCAGTCATCTATAGTATGACGCGTAGTCATAGTGCCAGTAGCCAGTTCGACAGTTGGTAAATCTCTTGATAATAGATCATTCCTACGCAACGATGCCCATTCATTTTTTCTATATTCCTGATTGTAACCAAGTAGAGCACTTAAATTGTGATCTCCAAATGTTTTATTAAAATTTGAATAAATATTGATAACATCATATCTGTTATTATCATTGCTTTTACTTGCATATGAGGTCGTCGAACCGGCATACTTAATCTCTGTCTCAGGTCCAATTTTATAAGGAATTGGTACATCGTATGAATCCGTATTTCCACTTGTACGCCGCAATGTGACATCAGCATTGATATCCCAAATATTTTTTATTATGGCAGCTTTAGCATTAAATGTTGTTTGAAACTCATTTATATTACGTGTCGTTCGTCCTCCTTCCTGCATACGTCCCAGCAAACCTGCTCCTGCCGACGTCCAACTTCCATCAGGATTTTTAGGCACATCCAAGGAGCTTGTACGATTGACATTCCAAAAGAAGTCACCATCCATAAAAACTGGAGAATTAAAATCTCGAATAGTCAATAAAGTATTATTACCAAATGAAAGCCAATCATTTACTTGAAAATCAGCTTTACCGCGCACGTTATATCTTTTTAGAACATCTTCACCATATTTTAACATCCCATCCTGTTTATAATATTCGCCTGAAAATAAGTATTGTAGCTTTTCTGCTCTTTTTCCAACACTCATATTAACAGTCGTAGTAGGGGCAGCTTTTTTGTATGCCTCATCCATCCAATCCGTCGAACCATAATACATATAATTCAATTTATTGGTAGGATCCAGAATAACATTGGGCAATGACGGATCTTCCTGCATTTTCTTTGCATAGTCTCGAACTGCATTAGGAAACAAATCATAAAGTGGAGCCGCGGCCATACGCTTATATTCCATAACAGTAAGTGGGTCTGTTACAATATCTGGCATTTTACCTACAGTACGGACCGAAGTGTTGATACCTAAATTTACTTGAACATCATCACTTTTAGCTGTTTTAGTAGTGATTAACACAACACCAAATGCGGCTCTTGCACCATAAATAGCAGCTGCGGCTGCATCTTTTAAGACCGTATAAGTTTCGAAATCATTAGGATTTAATCTTGCCAATTCATCTTCCGAATGTGGAACATTATCTACTAAAATCAATGGACCACCTCCATTTATAGATGTAGTGCCCCTAATATTAAAGGTCGCAGCTGCAGTAGGGTTTCCGCTAGGATTTGTAATATTTAAATTAGGGATTAATCCTTGCAATGCAGCTCCGATATTCGTGACAGGGCGATTTTCCAATTGCTTGGCAGATATCTGATCTACAGCACCAGTTAAATTAATCTTTTTTTGTGTTCCAAAACCTACCACAACAGCTTCATCAAGAACTGAAGCATCCTCCAGTAATTCAATACTTAATAAAGAAGTAGCTAAGATTTCTTGTTGTTTATAACCTACCGAGGTAAATACCAGCATTGATCCTTTTGGAACTTCCAAAACAAACTCTCCAGCACTATTCGTTTTAGTACCTATTGATTTCTTTCCTTTAACAAAGACAGATACATCTTGTAGACCTCGTCCTTGATTGATTACTTTACCCCTGACAAGGATTTCTGACTGCACAATATTGTGAAGTGGTGAAGCAAATATTTCATTCTGCTTCACATGCATTAGGGATAGCACTAAACCTAGGGATAATGCTTTTTGGGTAGTTGAAACTCGATACAATGGGCAATAAAATTTACCTTTCCATTTTGAAACGAGGGAAAACTTATTCATATTTGAACAATTAAGGTTAATTAAAATTTTTTTTAGACTTTTTGGTTTCCTTACACTTGAAGGAGATGTTAGCGCATCTCCTTTCTTTTTAAGGATCTTGTAATTAGTTATCCATAGGCATTTTTATTTTAGATGATTTAAATAGTGTTATTAAAAATGTCAATTTTCAGCTATTATATTATGATTTACCTGTTTACAAATAGTAAAACAATGAATTCAAAACAACATTAATTCCCCAAATATAGGACCTCAAGTTTAGCATTACTTAAACTCAATATTAAATTAAAAATTTTTTTATTCATATTAAGTAGACTTGTGAAGAACATTTATATTCTACAGTCTTTGAATAATTAGCAAAAAATGATTTTTATCAGGTTTTATAGAGTAAATCATGAAATATTGGAAAAATGCATGATTGAATAAAAGAAATTAGTAGCCCAATTTTTCAGTAAATAAATATCTAACTATATCTTCGCAGCAACTAGAATGTAACAACCCTGTGAATTACAATATACGAGACAGGAAATACTTGTGACTACTTAAAACTAATCTTATATTAGCTATGTACATTTATAGAACCTAAAAAACCATCAATATACATGAAGCCCGTATTTGCAAAAGTTTTAGAAGGATTTGAAAACAATATATTTGTAACACGTGAAATAAACCGACCTTTTTTTTCAACAGAATTTCATTTTCATAAAGAATGTCAATTCACATACATTGTCAAAAGCGAAGGTCGTCGCATGATTGGAGATAGTTTAGATACTTTTACCAGTGATGAACTGACTTTCATCGGATCAGATTTACCACATGTTTGGCACAATGACAGTCAAGATTTAAATATTAACCATGCGGCATCTTCGATGGCATTATATTTTGAGCCGGATAAGTTAATTAGTACACTTTCCCTTTTTTTTAACACATCAAAACTCGAGCAGTTCTTTACCCTATCTCAAAGAGGGCTAATATTTCATGGTAAATTAAAAAATGACCTGAAAAGTATTTTACAAAAAATGATAAGCAGTGAGGGTATCCCAAAAACGATTCTCTTACTTGAGCTTTTCCAAAAAATGTTAAATTCTCAGGAATATAGTTTTCTTTCAAGCCCAGGATATACAAATACTTACATTGCTAAAGACAATGAAAAGATTGATAAAATTTTCCGACATGTATTCGACAATTTTTCTAAAGAAATAAATTTAGAGGAAGTTTCCAAAATAGCGAATATGACCAAACATGCTTTTTGTAGATATTTTAAAACCCGCACGCAAAAAACATTTATTCAGTTTGTCAATGAAGTCCGTATTAGTCAGGCCTGTAAACTCATTAATGAAGATAAAAACCAGATTGGAAATATCGCTTATGATTGTGGTTTTAACAGTTTATCCAATTTTAACAAGATTTTTAAAACTACAAAAGGAATTACTCCAAGCGAGTACAAAAATGAGTTGCTGAAATAAAAAATAATGCTTCATTGCTAGCAAATATCGATAAATTGATACTCGAAAAACCATTTATAAATATAAAGTCCAGTCGAAATTAATCTGTCTGGACTTTATATTCTCATTTATAATTTTATTTCTTTTTATTTTTCAAACCGTAACATTACTTTTCCAGTTACACGGTCCCCCCTTTTTAAGGGACGATAGTCAACCTCTGCATGAGAGGATAGAAAACCTTCACGTCCAGCATTATTGTAATCTGCGACCAACATATTAATACTATTTTTATCCGTGCTTATCCAAGCTCTGAAATGTTGTTTACCATTACCTAAGACCTTAACCTTATTCCCATCTAAATTCGACAAATCAGCGGAGTAAATATTTTCTTTCGTTGCCCTAAAGAGGTTCGAACCTGCATCTGTCTGATCAAAAGACCAACCTAAGTGGGGCAAGGCAGATGGTCCCGCCGAAGCAGAAACGGGTAGATCAGGATTAAAAGCGACAGCATGACCAGTCAATGACCCGAGATGATCCTCCGGATACATATTCCAATATCCATGACGTTTCCATTCTAAATTATTAAATTCTTTAGGTATTTCAAATACCAATCCAACCTGCCTAGGTGATACTGCAGTTTTCAATTCAAAATCATAGCTAACCGTTAATGCGCCATTCGCTTTAAACACATAAATATATGCTCCTTCAGCTTCTTTGTATGTACCCTTAACACGTATAGTTAAACTATCTTTCTGTGTGTTATAGACCACCGATTGACATACCCAGTTCTCACAAACAGGGTTAAAAGGTTCAAAATTTTGATCTTTACCAACCATTTGAATACCCCTGCCTTCCGAGTTGAGCGGCAATAACATCAATGTAGCACCCTGATTGATCAAATTGTTACCATCGACATCATAAACTCTTAAAAGCCCATTAGACTTGTTGATTTCAAACACCTTGTTCTTATCCTTAACAAGGAGAGCTTCATTTTTTTCTTCAAAACTGACAGAACCTTTCTTTTCAACCTCCGCGGCCACTACTTTCGGTTTCAAGGAATATAAATATTCATCTATAACAAAACCTAAAGGAGAAATTATTTTCAAATAAATTTCCTGATTCAAGTGTTTTTCATTCTTCAAATCGATATCAAAATGACCTTTACTTCTGGCAGGTAAATTCACTTGCACAGCTCCACTATCCTGACCAGAGCGCCATTCAAATCGACAAGCAGACAGATCCGTAAAATTATGACGGTTCTCGACATCAAAAGACACTACACCATTCTTTGATAAATTTCCACGCTGTTCTAGTTTTACTGGACTGTACGACTTCTTCATATTCCAATACTCGGGTTTCGCCCGACGCCAGCCATCCAACGGCCCCCATGTTCCATATCCGACGACCTTATTGTTAGGTAAGAAAAAAGTATCATCTATTCCAGCCCAGATTGCGCCACCAAGCACACCTTGACTGTTGTACATAGCTGTCCACATTTTATCCAATAACGGTCCCCACATATTTCTTACACCGGGATCTGCCGATAGTTCAAAACGATTGTAAGAATTTACATGGATATATTCGTCAAAAGTAACCGGACGTTTACTATTGCGATACATATCTGGACCAGTTGGACCAGGATAATGATGGTTCGTCACCTCAAGCTCGCCACTATCAGCATCCGGGCCCCATTGACTGAATATGCGGGGACGGGATGGATCCATCTTTTTAATAACTTCACCAGCTTCCTTAAAATACTCTTTATAAAGATTAGACTCATTTCCTAAAGACCACATAATAATAGAAGGATGACTCTTGTCCCGGTTAACCATCTCAATATGTTGATTCACCAGAAGAGGGTACATATCCTCTTTTTTAATAGCAGTCTCATGTGCCCAACAAAATGGAGCCTCAACCTCTACAAACATACCAAGCTCGTCACAAGCCTCAAGCAATCTCTCATCAGGAGGATAATGCGATGTACGAATATAATTTACATTGGCTTCTCTAAACAACTTAACATCTTTAGCCCAAATATCACCTTCCAAAGATCTTCCTCTCAGTGGCATCACTTCATGTCTATTGACCCCTCTTAACTTGATCGGTTTTCCATTAACAAAAAACTGGTTTCCTCTTACTTCAAGCTCTCTAAAACCAACTCTTCGCTTTGTACGATGTAAAACACCCGATCCATCACTTAATTCACAAATTAACGTATACAAATAAGGAGACTCAGATGTCCAATGATGAGGTTTACGAATCTGAAACTTTAGACTACGATTTAAATTTATACCATTTTTCAATTCATCAACTAGATATTCCGATTTTCCTAAATCAACGGATCTTTCCTCTTTATCCAACAAACTAAATGATAACTTAAGGCTACCTTTGGCTTTCATAGATTCATTCGACAACTGAACATCCGCGGACAATACCGCATCAGTGTAGGTTGCATCAAAATCAGTAGCCACATGAAAAGAAGAAATGTTTGTTTCTGGGATCGCAAACAAAAATATATCTCGAGTTATGCCACCAAGAGCATGTACAGCATAACGTGATGCACTCGCTAAGGAATCAGCCAGACTTTCGCTACGTACAGCTATGGTAATCTGGTTAGTAGCTCCATATTGAACAAAATCTGTCACATCGATCTCAAAAGGAGTAAATCCCCCTATATGACTTCCTACTTTCTTACCATTAATATAAACTGTACTTTCACTAAAGATCCCATTACTTCTAAGCTTGACGCGCTGTCCTTTCCAACTTACAGGAATTTCAAATTGACGAAAATAGCCCGCTTTAGCTCCTTTCTCTACTTCAAAGCCTTGCATCACCCATTCGCCCGGAACCTGTATATTCTTACAATCTACAGCTTGCGGAGACTTCCAGAAACTTTCGCTCGGATCAACATCAAATAACCATTTCCCATTCAAATCTATTTTTGTAGATTGGATATGATCAGGAAAAGGCGTTAATCTTGGAACAACAATATCTTGCGCCCATAATATAAGCGGGGAAAGAAATCCAAAGAAAAGGACTAATAATGATTTCATTTATTTAGATTTTAGATATTTACTCATGATAAAAAAATCCTTCTCGGATTACAGATCATGTACGTTTCAAAAATGAATAATAAAAATCGTCTTTTCTGCAACTAAACTAACTCTTTCTTAAACTATAATACCTCATAATATCACATACAACATCTCTTTCAGTATAAATTATTGAAAATCTACCCACATACACTAAAAATTAAAAAATCCAGCAAGTATACATTTGCTGGATTTCCTACATCAAAAAATAAGATTAATCAAGTTTCAAATCAAAATTAAATGTTGACTTTTGAATACCTTTTTCCTGAATAACAAGTTTCATTAGATTATTCGCCCCCTTTGTTAATGGAATAATTCCTGCTAATTTAATTTTGCTCATGGCATAAGGATCAAGTGGAGCTATCGGTCCACTAGCGATCAAAGTTTTCTTTTCACCATCAAGAATATATAATTCTAACTTACTTTCCTTAGATTTCACTAGCCCAAAATTATCCACCTGTACTTCGAAAACTTGCTGATCTTTTGTTTTATCCACGATTGGCTTTCTAGCTGATAAAATCGCTTCGTTATACGCCACCCATGGCAATCTGGTATACCCAAAAAGAATCTTTCCCGACTTAGAGTTACCAATTAATTTGGGGGCAAATTCATCTTGAGTTAACCCATGACCACTATTTTCAAATGTAATGATAACCCCATCTTTTGTATTTTCTAATTTAGTTGCACGGCTCCCTTTTCCATAATTAACAAGCTCTGATTTTCCAAATCGCAATGTTTGTAAATCCAACTCCTTAGCAGGATCAAAATTAGGTTCTTTTAACACCTTTACACGGACAAATTTTGTATTTAAAGATGGTAGTTCTGTATTCAACATTTCCATCAGCATTCCGGGATTCAATGGAATCGAAATATTTTTTGAACTATGTCGGTCATGCGGTTTATCTTCCAGCTTTAAAACATCAATAACGGCGAAATTAGCCTGATAAGCTCGACCGTACTTATCTTGCAATACTTTAATGCGCTCATACTTAAACCAATCTTCCTTTACACCATCCTGATGAAAAGATATACCAGTGGTATAAGCTTCCCCTGGATCAGTTATCCAATTCACACCATCTTTAGAACGCTGATAAAAAGCAATTCGTCCCAACCAATCATTTACAATAAGATGATACTGAATATGATCGCGCCAGACAACTGGATCTTCGAACTCTCCTTCAACAGCTGGATATACGCGTTTATCTGTTATCTGATTATAAGGACTTAAACCTGTTTCACTAAACCAGATACCACCACCTCGGCACACCATCAAATTAGATCCATCCTCACGCTTTGCAAAGGTAAGGTTTGACAAACCTTCGATGATAGGACGATCCCGTTGATCAAATACAAATTTCTCATACTTCCAAGGCCCGTTATAGCTATCAGATATGTAATAACCATTGATCACATAAATAACATACTTACCATTTTTCGCTCTGAAAATTTCAGGATTATGACCTTTACCTATAGTATCAACAATTTTGTATGGTCCAATTGAATTATCACTAACCGTATGGTATACAATTGAATTCGGCCATTCCATATGTCCTTTATCTGAATGCTCAGGCCATCCACATACATAAAGATGAAACTTACCATCATCGCCTTTTAATATGTTACCGCCCCAGTACGATCGCTCACCATCTTCGATTCCATTATCAACATATCGTTTACGCACTCCCTCCGCTCCCCAATCAGTCGCAACTATAACTTTTCCATTAGGCATAGGTAGAAAACGATCTTTAAAGCGAGCACCTTCAACAAGTAGATCCCATTCTTTAGGACGTGGCCTTTCAGTAATTTGACCATAAGATGGGGCAATCATCCACAAACAAAACAAAGCAGTCGTATACAGTCCACATTTTCTCGGCTTTTTCATAATCTTAAATGATGTAAATAATAGTCATGTAAAGATACCTATGACCAATTTCATATTGCAAAGCCTATTTTACCAAGCTTTGATCCAATATTATCATGATGTCTATCACTCGATTATTCTCTTACTGAATCCAATATTTTCAATCATATAAGACTAAAACTATTTACGCCTAAAAAGACACAATTTTAACCACGAAAAACAATTTTAAAAATATTGGTACAAAAAGTTTTAATATTGGTTAAAATAGTTTTACAATTTCAATTAATTAGCGTATAGATTTACCAATAACCAAATCTCTAACCAAGATGTACTTAAATTATTACACTGCTTATCGCATCAGGAGCGACCTGTTGCATGCTTGTCAAATTCCTGTAGACCGCATTTGCTATGCCTCTATCGGTAAAACAAACCAATAATACTAATAACCAAACACCTATAATCTACATCTTATGAAACTAAAAAACTATTTGCTGTTTTTTCTCATATCCATACTTTGGATTTCATGTAAAAATGCAGACAATATACCCATTGAACCTCATAATGCAAATCAACCTATTGTGCTGACAGATTTCTCTCCTCAATTAGGATCCGCGGCAACTAAACTTATTATTACAGGAGAAAATTTTGGAAATGACACTAGCCAAGTTACGGTCAACATTGGAGGTAAAAAAGCGGCTATAGTAGGCATTTCACCCACCAAAATATATGTTTTATCACCTCGCAGATTAGAACCTATCAATACGATCGAGGTAACAATTAAAGGTCAGTCAAAATCCTTTGAAAAAAAATACAACTATAAGTTGCTACAGACCGTCAGCACACTTTCCGGTAGAGTAAACGCAGATGGTAGCGGTGGCGATGTAGACGGTGCACTTGGTACCGCCATGTTTAAAGATCCAAAATACCTGAACATTGATGGTGAAAAAAATCTTTTTGTCATACAATACGCTGATTCAAGAAATATTAGAATGGTCAATATTACAAACAACAAAGTAACGACTATACCTGCCGGAGCTGTGAAATCTGCACATGGGATAGTAATCAGAAAAGTAGATAATGTCCCATTCGTATGCGACCGCGATGGTTTTCCTAAGACTTTCTTTCAATTATCACCCGCAAATTCGTGGCAACCTACATTGAGTTTCAATGATGCGGCAAATGAATACTCCTACCCCTTAGATATTGCTTATGATGAAACGGCTAATATTTTCTATTTACAAGACTATACTTTCGGTAAAATATTAGCTGTAGATGGACGCACCTTTACCTCATTGGGAGAAGTGTACAGAACGAATGTAAATGAAATTGATCGCATAGCTGTCGATCATGAAGGTAATATCTATATCGCTAGAACAAGTAGCCACTACATTGTCAAGTTCAATCCCAAAACAGGTCAGGCAGAAACATACGCTGGAGGTCAAGGTATTGCCGGAACACAAGATGGACCAAAAATGCATGCTCGTTTCAACAACCCTGAACAGATGGTCTTTGATGAAGAAAATAATATGTATGTAGCAGACCGTGGCAATCATTGTATCCGAAAGATTGATAAAGACGGTAATGTCACGGTATATGCAGGTCAACCAGGTAAAGGAGGGTATTCAGACGGACTTCCACAAAATGCGCTTTTCAACCAACCCACTGGTTTAGCATTGGACAAGGAAGGTATTCTTTATGTAGCAGATTGGAAAAATCATCGTATCCGAACTATAATTATTGAATAACAGATCTAAAGAACATATACAGATGAAAAAAATACATATAATCATATTTCTGCTCAGCTTTACGATGATTTCCTTAGCAGAGGCGCAAGATAAGATAAAAGTTAGAGGTACTGTAACAGACTCATTAAAGAGTGCTCTATCCAATGTCAGCATTATTGTTAAAAATAAACCCGGCTTTGGTTCTACGTCGAATGACAAAGGAAACTATCAAATAGACCTATCTAAAAATGATATTTTGATATTTTCTTCTGTCGGATTTCAAACGAAAGAGGTTTTTTTTAGCGGAGATAGCACAGTCATCAACGTTACACTTAATAAATCCAGTGCTAGTGACTTAGATGAAGTGGTTGTCGTAGGTTTTGGAACACAAAAAAAACTAAGTCTTGTAGGCGCAGTAACCACTGTTACGCCAGAACAATTGAGGACACCGACTTCATCGATTACCAATGCCCTGGGAGGACAAGTTGCCGGTATTATTACCCAGCAACAATCTGGTGAACCAGGGTATAGTAATTCTAACTTCTGGATCAGAGGAATCAATACATTTGGAGCTAACCAAAGTGCCTTAGTACTCGTGGATGGTATTGACCGAGGAAGTATCAATGATATCAGTCCCGATGATATTGAATCCTTTACCATCCTAAAGGATGCCTCAGCCACCGCGGTGTATGGTGTACGAGGTGCCAACGGGGTTATCCTCATCACAACAAAAAAAGGAAAAGCAGGGATGCCTACATTTAATAGCCGCATAGAGAGAGGGTATCTTACTCCAGCACGTCTTCAAAAATTTGAAAATGCATACAATTATGCAAAATTAGCTAATGAAGCAAGAGCTGTACGAGAACTGACTTCTCTTTATAGTCCCGAAGAACTGGACATCATCAGATATGGTCTTGATCCGGATATTTATCCCGATATCAACTGGAGAGATTATACCATGCGTAAGTCTACCAGTAATACCAATTTTAACGTCAGTACAAGTGGTGGTGGTGAAACTGCAAGATATTATGTTTCCACAGCATACTACAATGAATCTGGTCTTTACAAATTTGATGATCTGAATAAATACAATACCAATGTCAATCTCCAACGTTACAGCTTCCGCTCTAATGTGGATATCAATATTACAAAATATACGATTGCCCAGGTTGGCGTAGGTGGCTATATTTCAGACGTTAATTTCCCAGGAGTAGGTTCATCAAATATATGGGGTTCCTTGGCTAATCTAACCCCATTAACTGTCCCTGTACGTTATTCAACTGGTGAAATGGCTTCATATGGAACTGGAAATGCCGCAAATCCCTACGTATTATTGTCCCAAACAGGTTTCATTAAAAACTGGACAAATAAAATCGAATCTAACCTTCGTATCAATCAAGATCTATCTATGCTTTTGAAAGGTCTAAAAGCACATGTGCTCTATTCTTTCGATGCCAATAATTATCATAACATGAACCGCACGAAATTTCCGGAACTATATCGTGCTTCTCGTGAAAGAGACCGCAATGGAAACTTGCAACTTCGAAAAGTAACTGAACAAACCCCCTTGGCATTTAGTAAAGATGCCTTTGGAAATCGTAGAAATTATCTTGAAACAGCCATCAACTATGCGAATACTTTTGGAGATCATAGTGTTTCAGGTTTAATCCTTTACAATCAATCTGATTTAATGAATAGCGGTGCTGCTAATGAAATCGCCTCTATACCATATCGCATGCAAGGATTAGCGGGTCGGACTACCTATGGATACAAATCAAAATATCTATTGGAATTAAACTTTGGGTACAATGGATCTGAAAATTTTGAAAAGAAAAGTCAATACGGTTTTTTCCCTTCTGTAGGTGCTGGATGGTTAATCTCGGAAGAGAACTTTGTGAAAAATCACTTTCCATTTGTCAACCTGCTCAAGATCAGAGGATCATATGGTGAAGTAGGAAATGACAAAATCGGTCAGGATAAACGTTTCCCCTACATCACATTTGTCAATCTAAATGCTCCGAATGGTGGTTCATTTGGAGATTATGGAAATAATAATTTCGATGGGCTGGCAGAAGGAGAACTGGGAGCCGACAACTTAACGTGGGAAGTGGCGAAAAAGTCTAATTTGGGTATTGATATCGATCTATTTGACAGTAAATTCTCAACCCAGATCGATATTTTCAAAGAAAGAAGATCCGGTATATTTATGCAACGTACCACCCTTCCCGATATTGTCGGTGTCACAACAAGTCCTTGGGGTAATGTGGGTATTATGGCGAACAAGGGGATTGATGCATCAGCCACATTTAAACAACAATTGGGCAATCTTTTCATAACACTCAGAGGAAACTTTACGTACAATAAGGGTGAAATCATAAGTTTTGACGAACCAGAACCAAGATTTTCTTACCAAGGATCAAAAGGTCAGCGGTACGGTCAATTAAAAGGATTGGTATCATTAGGACTTTTCAGAGATTCATTAGATATTATCAGTAGTCCAAAACATTTCGGAGAAGTAAGACCAGGTGATATTAAATACAAGGACATCAATGCAGACGGAAAAATTGATGATGATGATATTGTTCCTATAGGCAAGAGCGCTGTACCGGGTATTATTTATGGATTTGGTTCTGAGTTACAATGGAAATCCATTTCCTTTGCCTTCCGTTTTCAAGGAGCTGGTGATGCAAATTTTTTCTTAGGCGGTCCGGGTATGTATCCTTTTGCCGGAGGTGAAACAGGGAATATTCTTAAAATTGTAAATGACCAAACAAATAGATGGACGCCGTCTTGGTATTCTGGAGATCCAAATACGGAAAATCCTAATGCTAAATTTCCACGTTTAGATTATGGCAACAATCTTAATAACAACAGAAATTCAACCTTTTGGCTCGCCAACTCACGTTATCTGCGACTTAAAGAAATACAATTGGGTTATACATTACCACGTGAACTGACAAAAAGAATGCGCATGAGCCATTGCAGAATCTATGCTACAGGCTTCAACTTATGGGTTTGGGATGCTATCAAACTATGGGATCCTGAACAGGCAAACAGCAACGGAACAGCATATCCTATATCGCGAACCTTTAACCTAGGTTTAGAAGTCAGATTTTAACCGATTAATACATAAGAAAATGAAAAAAATTTTGCTTTTTATTATAACCTTCGTAGTTATACTATGGGGAAGCTCCTGTAAGAAATTTCTTGATGTAGATCCTTACATTAACGATATGTTCAATTTAGACACCGTTTTCTCAAAAAAAACGTTTGCCGAACGATATCTCTACACCATATACTCCACAATACCAGATGATGGGGATTACATGACCTCAGGAGGTGTCCCTTGGGTAGGTGCATCTGATGAAGCAGTATGGAAATGGACCCGCGGAGATATACCTGCGAATTATTATGCATCTGGTGATTATGATCCTTCTCTTCCATATTACAACAATTGGAAAAACCTTTACCAAGGGATCCGATCGACCAACGTTTTTTTAAGTCGAGTTGATGAAGTTAAAGACATGAATCAAAGCGAAAAACAACAATTGAAAACCCAGGCCCGATTTTTACGGGCATACTTCTATTTCTATCTTGTCCAACAATATGGTCCGGCAATCTTGCTTCCAGAAAAACCCTTAGAATTTGATAAAGAACTGGATGAACTATTGCTTCCTAGAAATACTTATGATGAGTGTGTCAATTATATTGTAGACGAACTAAGCGCTGTCGCACAGGAATTACCCCTTACACAAGATCCAAATTGGATTGGGAGACCGACAAAAGGTGCCGCATTAGCAGTTAAATCTAGATTATTGTTATATGCTGCAAGTCCCCTATTCAATGGCAACACGCAGTACGCTGACTTTGTCAACAAAGACGGATTGCCAATGATCAATCAACAGTATCAAGAAGAAAAATGGGCTAAAGCTGCCGCAGCGGCAAAAGAGGTCATAGACTTAGGTATTTATCAATTGTACACCGCACCAAAAACTGCACAAACAGCTTTACTACCTGCGAATGTTTCGTCATTAAGTTTTCCAGAAGGTGCTGGAGATATTGATCCCTTTAAATCTTACCGTGATATGTTCGCTGGTGGAACAGTGCTGACCAGTATGAATACAGAAGCGATCTTCGTTCGTTCGCAAACCAATCTAAATGGATCGTTGCGTTTCAGCATGCCTAAAAACATGGCAGGATGGAGTGGAGCAGGTGTAACACAAAAATTAATTGATGCCTATTTTACGAGAGATGGAAAAACGATCTTCAATTCAAGTTCATCATATCCCTACACCGAAACTGGATTTAGCACTGTAGGAGATGATTTCACGTCTTCCGGAACAGCAAAAATGTATGTCAATAGAGAGCCTCGTTTTTATGCTTCCATTGGTTACACGGGAACATTCTGGGAAGGCACTAGTGCAACAGTTACTTCCGCCAAGAATTTCACAGTAGAATACTACTTTGATGGCAATGAAGGACGTGGCTCTGATGCTGAAAATTATCCATTAACAGGTTATGTCATTCGCAAATTTATTCACCCTGAAGACAACCTTGCATACGGCGGTGGCTCTGCTCAAACCAGAAAAACATATATGTTATTTCGGCTAGCAGAAATTTATCTGAACTATGCAGAGGCACTCAATGAGTTATCTACAAGTTACACCATATATGGCAAGACCGTCACGAGAGACTTAAATGAGATAAAAAAATATCTAAACCCTATACGCTTCAGAGCTGGTCTACCAGGATACACAGACGAAGAACTCAGTAACCAGCTGGACACGCGTACAGCTTTACGCAGGGAACGACAAATTGAACTTGCTTTTGAAGGTCGCCGCTTTTTTGATACAAGAAGATGGAAAATCGCAGAAACTGAAGATAATCAATCTATCGTGGGTATGAATATGATGGCCACAAAAGCTAATAAGGAACAGTTTTTTACCCGTACACTTGTTAGAGATGTCAAGAGATCATTTAGTCGTAAACAATACATTTGGCCAATTCCGCGAACAGATATTGTTAAGAATAAGAACATAATACAAAATCCAGGTTGGTAAATCTCTAATAATACTGTTTAAAAATAAATAAATTATGAAGTACACAAAATATTCTAAAACAGCTTTGCTCTTTCTAATTGTATTCCTTACCTCTTCCTGCAAGGATGAAGGATTTGGTGAACTCTCCGAAAAACAAGTTTACTTAATTGGTAGCGGAGAGCCTATTGAAAAAGAAACATCATTTGATCAATCAATAAATAAAACCAGTATCAGTATTTACTGTTCTGGTATGGAACTGCCGACATCAGACATCCAGTTGCAACTTGGTATTGACGAAACTATTCTAGAGAAACACAATAGCACATTAGGAGATAATGATGAAAAATTCACTATGCTTCCTTCTGAAACTTACACAAAGAATGGACTAGTTGCTAAAATCCTAAGTGGAAACCCATACGGCCTTTTTAACTTTGAAATCAACACAACAAATTTAGATGGTTACAAAACATATGCCATTCCTTTTCGGCTAATAAAAAGTGACCCGTACCCATTAAACAATAAGATGAGCACACTGCTGTACAAACTCAACCTCGTCAACCGTTTTTCAGGAGATTACCGCATGATCGGCCAAATAGATGGAAACACGATAAGTAGTATAAAATCCATAAGGGCGGCCTCTGCCAATGAGGTCATTATTTTTACGGATAATAAAAGTGAGATCATGACAAATTATGATTATCGAATCACTTTAAAAGTTAATGCTGATAACACCGTTAGCATAAGTTCTAAAACACTGAGTGTGCAACAGGAGGGCAATAATACCTACGATACTGCGACTGAAACTTTTTCACTCAACTATAGCTACAAAGATCCAAAAACAAAAACAAGCAAAAAAATCAAAGAGTCAATTGTTAAAGAAAAAATAATAATCGAATAGCTTTCTTAAGAATTAGCTGGCGTGAAAAATTTCATGCTAGCTAATTCTTGAAATTTCTTTTGAACATATACTGTGATTTGTAGTCCTCCCCCAATCTTATCACGATCTTGTATAAAAAGACACCATGTATTCTGAAGAATTTGAGCATCAAATAATAAAAGTTAGATTACATTCTTATTTCCCATTATCCTTTCATAAGGAATTGTGATAATATATAATCTATATGAAAGAATCCAATTTTTCATAAACTTATCTACCCTATACTGACACTATTATACCTATTAAAATTAATATACCTGAAATATTCAGCAATCTCAAGTTAAAATAGTTTTAATATATGTCAGAAAAGTTTTGGTTATTCTTTTTTTCTCATACTAGTTTTACAGTTCAATATAAATCACGACTATCGCGACCAATAAATTTTGATACTAAACAGAAATGTGGATGATATTCCATAGGAAATTTTCATATAATATCATTGCCTATTTAAACAAACGATTGTAAACAATATCCTCAAAACAATAAACTAAAATTAAACCTATGAAAAGAAAGCTAAACGTTAACATTACGGGAAGCATGACTGCATTTGCGCTTTTGTTTGGGACTGTCCCGATGACAAAAGCAAGCTCATTACATTATGCACTAATAAATGCACAGCAAACCTCTCAAAACCAACAAGTAAAAGGAAGAGTCACTGATGAATCAGGCAAACCTTTAGTTGGAGTAACCATAAAAGTAAAAGGAACGGCAATTGGAACTAAAACCGATTCAGAAGGTAATTTCAATCTGAACGCTACAACCAATCAAACGTTGGTTATCACATATGTTGGTTATATTTCAAAAGAAGTTCCTATCGGTACAAACCCGACGAACCTTAATATTACACTTGACACAGAGGTTAATATGCTAGAGGAAACTGTAGTAGTTGGATTCGGAAGACAGAAAAAAGTAAATCTAACAGGCGCTGTTGCTACCGTGGATGCAAAAGCATTTGAAAACCGTGCAGTAAGCAATGTTGGCCAAGCTTTACAGGGAGTTATGCCAGGACTTAATATAACGCAGTCTAAGGGTTACTTAAATTCATCTCCCTCCATAAATATACGTGGTGTCGGAACAATAGGTGAAGGATCAAGTTCGGCCCCGCTTATTCTAGTAGATGGAATAGAATCCGATATCAACCGTGTCAATCCTCAAGATATTGAGAGTGTTTCTGTATTAAAAGATGCAGCCTCCTCATCAATCTATGGCTCCAGAGCACCATTCGGAGTCATCCTAATAACAACTAAAAAAGGTAAACAAGGTAAAATAAGTACATCATTTAACAGTTCGTTACGCTGGCAAAAATTAACAATTGTACCTCAAATAGCAGACTCGTATACATTTGCGACATACATGAATGAAACGGCTACAAACGGTGGAACTGCAGGCCACTTTTCAGCCGAACGACTTCAAAAAATTAAAGATTTCCAAGAGGGTAAACTCACTGGAGGAATTGATCCTGACAAAAATAATCCTTCTATGTGGGCTGATCTTTACGATCAAGGTTATGCCAATACCAATTGGTTTGACGTCATGTTCAAAGACATGTCATTTGCCAATGAACACAACGTAAGTTTAAATGGAGGTTCCGAAAAAATACAGATGTACGCGTCAGCAAACTACCTGAGTCAAGACGGATTTGTAGCATTAAATACAGAGAATAATCAACGAATAGGAACAAACCTTAAGGTATCTGCGCAACCGAGCAAATATATTGACTTAACTTACAATATACGCTATAACAATATCAGGTACCGACAGCCAACCAATTTTGGAGATGGTACCTTCTGGCAATTAACTCGTCAAGGCTGGCCTACACTTCCTGCCTATGATCCCAATGGTTATTTATATGCTTATGCCACTAATGCATTGGCTTTAAGAGATGGTGGTGACGCCACAACAAAATCGGATGAAGCTATTCATGCATTAAATATCAAATTTGAACCAATAAAAGATTGGAAAATATTTACAAATATTAATTATTCAAGATATAATGAAAGATGGCATTCTGAATTACTCAATATTTACAATCATGATGTAAATGGAGAGCCCGTACTCTATACACTTGCAGGGAACAATACCAGCGTGAATGAAAGTTATAAAGGAAGAAGATACTTCAATCCAAATGTATATACCGAATTCCAAAAACAGCTAAAAGATCATTATTTTAAAGTAATGACGGGATTTCAAACCGAAATCTTCACGGAAGATGTATTTGGAGCAGGACGACTGGGCATAATATCACCAGGTATCAATACGATCAATACAACATCAGGTACAGATGGTGCCGGTAAAACAACTCCACCTTCTGTAAACGGGGCATATGATAAATGGTCTACCGTAGGTTTTTTTGGAAGGATAAATTATAACTTCGCTGAGCGATACTTATTGGAAGCAAATTTACGATACGACGGTACTTCTAGATTCCGACAAGACAAAAGATGGAAGTTATTCCCATCAGTGTCAATGGGCTGGAACATTGCAAACGAAGCTTTTTTCGAACCTCTAAAATCAAGCATCAATACATTAAAATTAAGAGGTTCTTGGGGAATGCTCGGAAACCAAAACACCAAATTGTGGTATCCAACTTACTTAATCATGCCAGTAGGTACCTCTAATGGCGATTGGCTGATAAACGGTGCTAGACCTAACTCTTCATCAGCCCCTGGATTAATTAGCCAAAGTATGGCATGGGAAACAATCAGAAGCGTAAATGGAGGTTTAGATGTTACTATGCTTAAAAATCGTTTAGATATAACCGTTGATATCTACAAAAGATGGACCGACAATATGATTGGCCCCGCTCCAGAAATGCCTGTAATCCTAGGTACCGCTGTTCCCAAAACCAACAATACAGATCTTGTAACATCCGGCTGGGAAGCAAGCGTGAAATGGAATGATCGTTTCGATTCTGGATTTGGCTACAATGTAGGTCTTAATATTGCTGATTCAAGAACCACCATTACAAATTACCCTACATCAACTTCTCCGTTTTCAAGCTATTACCCTAATAAAAATATGGGTGAAATTTGGGGATTTGAAACAGTAGGAATTGCCAAATCAGCAGAAGAGATGAATAATCATCTAGCTTCTCTGCCCAATGGTGGTCAAAATGCAATTGGTAACAATTGGGATGCAGGAGATATCATGTACAAAGATCTGAATGGCGATGGGAAAGTCGATTGGGGAAGTAGCTCTCTTGATAATCCTGGTGATATGAAGGTCATCGGAAATGGCACACCTCGATACGCTTTTGGAATACAGCTAGGTGCCAACTATAAAGGCTTTGACTTCAACATGTTCATGCAGGGTATAATGAAAAAAGATTACTACACAAGTGGTAGTCATGATTTTTGGGGAGCTGGAGGTGGATTATGGGATTCTACGGTTTTACTAGACCATCTCGATTATTTTAGAGCTGATGCAAGCCACCATCTTGGAGCAAATTTAGACAGTTATTATCCTCGTCCTCTTTGGAGTGGAAAAAATAAACAACCACAAACCAGATATTTGGTTGATGCCTCCTACATTCGCTTAAAGAACATTTCCTTCGGTTATACGATACCTAATCAAATTACAGAAAAAATAGGTTTCAAAAACCTGAGATTCTCATTTACCGGAGAGAACCTTTGGACAGGAACTAAAACACCTTCGATGTATGATCCTGAAACTATCGATAGCTATGAAGGCCGTATCATGTATCCGCTTACCAAAGTCTATTCTTTTGGAATCAAAGCTGACTTTTAAACTAAAGAACTATGAAATTTTCAATAAAATATAAAACAGCATTCTGCTTAATAACAACTTCTTTACTTACCTATTCATGTAAAGATATACTGGATATAACTCCTCCTTCCTCCATTATTCCCGAGGTATATTTAAATGATGAAAGTCAACTTTCAGCTTATGCTTTGACGAGATACAGTAACCTTCCTAATTCAGATGGAGCAATCCCCTATGATGATGGTACGGATAATGCCGCAGGAATGGGATACTCCAGTCTGTTTACTGACGGTGACTATAAAGTAGGTGAAGGTGGGGGCTCTTGGGATTTTTCAGGAATATATCAAATTAATTACTTCCTATCCGATGTCCTTCCAAAGTATAAGGCCGGAAAAATACAAGGTGATAAATCATTAATAGATCATGCTATTGGCGAGATGTATTTCTTTCGTGCCTTAGAATACTATAATAGATTAGTCTTATTGGGTGATTTTCCTATTGTTAAAACAACCTTGAAAGATGATCTACCAGCCTTGATTGAAAAATCAAAAAGAGCACCAAGAAGCGAGGTGGCTCGCTTTATAATATCGGATTTAGACTCTGCATTCTTCTATATGAAAGAAGTTGCCCCAGATGGCAAGAAAAACAGAATGAGTAAACCTATTGCGCAGTTGATGAAGTCAAGAGTAGCACTATTTGAAGCAACATGGCTCAAAAATTTTAAAGGAACAGCGTTTGTCCCAAATGGTGAAGGATGGCCAGGAGCGACTAAAGATTATAATAAAAACTATCAATACCCAAGTGGCAATATTGACAGCGAAATCAAATGGTTACTTGGACAGGCTATGGAATCAGCAGACTACGTGGCTTCACGGTTTCAGCTCGTAAACAATAATGGATTTATTTCCCAAGATAACGGCCAAGCTAATCCTTATGTAGATATGTTTGGCGCAGACGATATGTCTTCGTATAATGAAATTTTACTTTGGAGAGATTTTGACAAAGGTTTAGGTGTCCAACACAATCGTCTTGTGAACGGTGGCACAAGTAATCAGGGAGTTGGAATCACACGTGGTTATGTTCAAAGCTTTGTCATGAAAGATGGCCTTCCATATTATGCTAGTAATCTATACAAAGGAGACAATCATCATAGTAAAATAATGGAGAATAGAGATGATCGAATTAGATTATTTTTAAAGATTGGTGGACAACGCATTATCTGGAATAATATTGGCCAAGGCACTCATGGTGTTCCAGTTGAACCTTTGTTGCCTAACATCATTGATGGATCCCCGATGTTCCGTTATAATACTGGTTTTACATCCCGAAAATACTCCACAATTGGAGATCATGCGCGCTACAATAATGGCCAAGGCGATACAGGTATTCCCATTTTCAGAGCCGCAGAAGCTTATCTAAATTATATTGAAGCAAGCTATGAACTAAACAATAGCATTGATGGTAAAGCAGATCAATACTGGAGAGCAATTCGCCAGCGTGCAAATATAGACCCAGATTATAATAAAACTGTTCAAGCAACAAATATTGCTAAAGAAGCTGAATTAGATTGGGCGGCATATTCAGCAGGAAAAATGTTATCAGATAAAATATTATATAATATACGTAGAGAAAGAAGAAATGAATTTTTATACGAAGGGTTTAGATTAAATGACCTCCGCAGATGGAGATCGATGGATCAATTAATGACTAAAAAATATCATATCGAAGGATTTAAGCTCTGGAATAGTGATTATAGTCAAAAATACATTGATGCTAAATATAACTTTGTATATGATGGCTCTAGCAATGCAAATGTATCTGCACCAAATAAAAGTGATTATTTACGTCCGTATGAAATAATGTCTACTAATCGTGCATTTGAAGGATATGGATGGCATATGGCTCATTATTTAAATCCTATTGCAATACAGCATTTCAATATCACATCTACAAACGGTGGTGAATACGGCGATTCGCCGGTTTATCAAAATCCATATTGGCCAGTTGTTGCGGGTCAACCTGCAATACAGTAAATAGAATTATATTAAACTGGATGGATAAAACATCCTTATGAAAGCACACTTACGATTATGTAAGTGTGCTTTCATTTTTTAATAAACCTACGTAGCACCTTATCTATAAGAAAATATTATAGATAGTCTAATAAAAATAAAACTTTAATGAACTTAGATCTCCCCTATTATAAATTTTAATAGAAATAAAATGTGAACAAAATATTCCAAACCCAAATTAATAAAGAGATTAGAAACTTCCAATTGAACTATTTGAATCAGCATTAAACTCAATAGGTACCTTGCTAATAATTTGTAATCACAAAAATCTATAAATGTCTAAAGAAAACGATAAGAGGGTATCATTTTAAAATTCATCGCATTGAAGACCGTGTAATGTTAGCTCCATAATTCAATGATTACTTTTTTAAGAAAAAAATAACCCCACACTTCTTGCACAGGGTTATTTTATCATTTCATAAAGATAACATGGAAAAAAGAATCACTATTTTTAAGTTACTTCAACTGTAAAAATACTGTTCCTGAAGATTTCTTGGTTTTATTGCGAGTACCTTGATAATTACCCCAGCTAATCGTCCAATAATCCCATTTATCACTCACGAGCAATTGCTGGTCACCATCTTTATTAACATTCATTTTTGCAGCTTGCTTACCATCACTAATTACATTTAAAGCACCCGCATCTCCTGATACGGTATAATTATAAATATTTTCTTTCTTAGCTCGATAAATTCCTGATGCTGACATTTCCGCTTTGTACAATACCGCAGGATCTTTTTTAGTAAGAAAATAGTCCGACATCGAATGAGATACTTCAAAATTTGGTTTGATACCAAAAGATTCAGTGCTGTTATACACTTTTTTAGCCGTGCCCTTTATAGCTGACATATGTTCCTCAGGATAAGTTGTCCAATAACCCTTGCGATCCCAGCTTATTTTATCCAGATCAGAAGCTACAGGCACACCTACCCCTATATCCCAGGTATAGACAGGAATACTGTCCGCGCTATATGTTATTTTAATTTGCCCGTTAGGATACAAAGAGGTAACCATCTCAACCGGATACTTATCCACTTCACCTTTGCTATGTATTACAAATACCTCTTTATTAAGTTGATCAAAACTAAAGTTAGAGATACGATAATCACCTGATAATATGGCATCTGTATTTTTGAGTACACCCGCATCTTTAGGTCTATTCACCACTAGAAGCGGATTACCTGTAATTACAGCCACATCCTTTACAGATCCCTGATCAATAGCTCCCGTTTTCTTATTGATTTTAAAAGTAAAATCTCCAGATTTTAGCGTTAATTGACCAGTTTCATCAGCCACTTTCCAAACACCGTTAGATACAATTGAAGGAGCTTTATGTTCACCTTCCATATTGATCAACTCCTCATCTATCAATCCACCTGTTTTATCTTTAAACTGAATCTTTACGGATGAGGTAGAAGTCGAGATCGGAACAATCATTTCACCTTTCGCATGTGGTTCCAAATCTGGCATAGCAATAGCTATTTCTTTACCATTAATGAAAGCTGTTGCTGTGATATCTTTCAAATTAGAATGATCATAGCGATTATGAACAGGTAAAATGATATTACTTGTTGTTTTTTTAACATCGTCTACCAGCACTCTTATAGGTGAGTATGCTTTTTTAGCATTCCAGAATTCTGTTTTCTTCCTTCTCCACACATCAACAATTCCCCAAGGACCGTACCCCGTCAAACCATCTTTCATTGTAAAAGTTTCATCAATCATTCCCCAGATAGCACCGCCAAGATAGCCTTTCACATCAAAACGATATGTCCAAGTAGAGTCCATACTTACTCCCCAAAAATCCCTTACATTAGGATCATATGTACTCAAATCTGTATTATAACAGTTCACATGTACCCACTCATCGCCAATAATCGGCATTTCCCCTTTCATATTTTTCTCGTACTTACCTAGATCACTATATTTACCATTATATGCTGGGTAGTGCGATACCAAAATGTCAAAATTTCTTTTCCCCTGATCCAAAGCAGTAGCAGGGAAAGACCAAGAAACGGGTCTGCTCTTATCTACAGATTTAACAAACTCATACGATTTTTGAAAATTAGTACCCCAGTTACTTTCATTTCCGATAGACCACATCACAATAGAAGCATGGTTTCTGTCCCGATCTATCATTTCACTCAACTGACCAAGGTAACGATCCGTATAAGCTGAATCACTTTGTGTCTCAAATTTATTATAAGGAGCAACTCGCCAATCTAACACAAAACAAACTGCAGTTTCTTCCTGTACATAGATGCCATATCGGTCACAGAACTCAAGAAAGTCTTCTGTAGGAGGATAATGTGAAGTACGGATAAAATTCATATTCGATTCTTTAGTCAACACTGCATCCACACTATCCTGTGCCCGATTGGTACTACGACCAAGCGTAGGATGCATATCGTGTCTACAAGCCCCCCGTAGCTTTACAGTTTTGCCGTTCACCAACATTTCATTGTCTTTATTAATTTCGATACTCCGAAACCCAACCAGCTGTTCAATCGTTTGTTGAGTCTTACCATTTTTTATGACACTTAGGATCATCTTATATAAAAAAGGTGACTCCGCTGTCCAAGAACTTACTTTTGGAACAGCAATACTGTCTTTCCAGATATTACCGGTAGCTTTTAAAGATCTTGGTTTTGACCATACTTTTTTTCCAGAAGGATCTATTAAATCATAATGTGCAGTTAAGTTTTTACTTTGAGGTAACTCCATCTGTATACTTAATGTTCCATCCGTATAATTATTAGTAAGCCATGATTTAGCGTATAAATATTGAACAGGACTTTCGGGTAAGATAACGTAATCAACTTTTCGTGTGATCCCGCCTATAGTATGATGTGCATAACCAGAGGCATAAGAAATATCATCCGCACGATCCGTCACTTCCACATGCAACCAGTTGTCCTGACCAGGTTTGATAAACTTCGTTATATCCGCATCCCACGCAGTAAACCCACCAAAATGCTCACGTACAAGGTTACCATTAAAATAAACCTTTGCATGATTAAATACACCGTTGAAACGCACAGCATGACGTTTACCTTTAGTATTTTCGGCGATTTTTATTTTTTTACGGTATACAAAGGCGGTGTCATGCTTTATTTTAAACCCTTGCATCATGGCCTCGCCTGGCACCATAATTTTATTCCAGTTAGCTGAAGTAGTCTTATCAGAAATAGAAGTAACAGATGGGGTAAGATTAATTTCCCATTCACCATCCAGACTTTTCACAGCGCTATCAATACCTTCTACCTGAGTAGGTTTAGGTGGTAAATGCTGTCGTCCACCTGCCATAAAGGTTTGAGCAACCACATGAGAAGCAAAAAATATCATTAAAATGAATACTGACCAATTTTTCACAATTTGCATTTTTAAGAAGATTATAATTTAAAAAACTTATAACTGCAAGATATATCAATCCAAGACCTGATTCTAAAACAATATTGATCATTAAGTAAACTATCCTACCTGCTAATAACAAATTAAAGTAGTGAATTTTTGCCTATCCTAAAAACTAAGCCAAATTGGAATTCTCAATGCCACATAAACAACACCAAGACTCATGTCAGCAGACCTTGGTGTTGCTTAAAATCTAATTGTTTAAAACTGGTAACTTACGCCAACAGTAGCGATACCTTTGTGACCAAATCCTAATTCCGCAAAGCCACCAAATTGTTTCCCAATTCTTAATCCTAATGGATTTACTTGAAATGCAAAGGACATATCAGTTCCACCCTTTATTTTCTCTTTGGGCTCATCAGGAGTAGCGATCAGCATTCCGCCTGCACTAGCAGAACCATAAAAATTAATGAATGAAGTTTTAATGTAAGAAAACTCTGCTGTTGGCATTACCACGATTACATGCTGATTAGATTTATAAACAGTCGGATTGTCAGATTTATCTTTTTCTACCAAAGTTCTATCCATTTTTAAATATCCAGCATCCAAGCCCGCTCTAAAACGATCAGAAAACTGGTATGTATAACGCAAACCCAACATTCCTATTGCTTTACTATCTTTTATTTTAAAACCATTTCCTCCCGTTACGGCAGAAGCAAGATTTGTTCCCAGTATATCGGCTAGCTCTGATCCAAATTTTAATGTAGTTGCGTCACTGTAAGTAATACGGAAATCATGTTTACCTGTGGATGTTTGAGACTGTGCTGAAGCTGTTGTAAACGAAAAGAAGAGCGCAATTGCTAAAATAATAAATGAATTTTTCATGTTTTAATTTTTTTTTGTTTTGATTATTTTACACCAGAATCTCTGGCTTTGGTATAAATACGTTGTTATTTTAAATACCCCTATTTCAATTGCTATTTTTTTATAAAAAAAATAAAAACAGATTCATACATTATAGTACAGACAGTTATCAGATCATATTATTTTGATTCATCATATTTATTAAAATCAGAATTAGTATTTTTGATCGTTACTTCTATTATATGAATACAGAAAGTAGAGCATTTAAATCCCTTTTCTATACACACTATCAGTCGCTTTGCAACTATGCTTTCAAATATCTATCTGATCACGACGAGAGCAAAGACGTTGTACAGGAAGTACTCATACGCTTTTGGGAGATAAAAAAAGATATGATAAGTGATCCAGCTGCGAAATACTATCTATTTACTGCAGTAAGAAATCGCTGTATCACGATCCTAAGAAAAAAAATATACAATATATCTACAGATGAAGTGACATTAGAAGTGGCAGACGAACCGTACATAGAACAGCCAGAACGTGACGTACAAAAATTAATTCAAGAAGCAATGGACGGACTTTCTCCAAAATGCAGAGAAGTCTTCACATTAAGTAGAGTTGAAAACCTAACTTACAAACAGATAGCAGAGAAATTAAATATATCGATTAAAACCGTCGAAAATCAAATGGGAAAAGCCATTAAGCACATGCGAGAATTTATAAAAAACCATGCAATTCTCGTTCTTATTTTATTATTATATATCTGGAATAAAATCGGGGAATAGGGTTTTAGAAAAAACGGCGTTTTAACAAATATTAATTAGAAAAAAATGGAACTTAAAGATATAAATATACTCTTAGCTAAGCATTTTGTCAATGAGACCAGCCCTGCCGAAGAAATTGAAGTGCAAGCATGGATTATTCAAAACAAAGAAGAGTATTTAAGACTACGTATAGCATGGGCGGATGTCAACACAACAGCATTAGAGCATCCTTATGACCCTTCAAATGCTTGGGATACCATTAGTAATAAACTTCATCTTGAGAAAAAACCGATCTACTTGCATAATTGGAGTATTGCAGCGGCAGCAATATTAATAATGTCATTTTGTGGATTTTGGTATTATTTTCTCAATACAGTTACTGCACAAACTCTGACAGGAGAAGTTAAACACGTGCAACTTTATGATGGTTCAATAGTAACACTTAACGAAAACTCAAGCATCGCATATAAACGTAGATATTTTGGAAAACGGGAAATAAATCTAAAAGGAGAAGGATTTTTTGAAGTTAAACGTGATGAAGAGCATCCTTTTGTTGTAGATTCAGACTCTTTAAAAGTCACAGTTTTGGGTACATCATTTTATATAAAAAATAGCGAAAAGTACAAAAATGTAACCGTAATAACAGGAAAAGTACAAGTCGAAGTAGAGCACAAATCACCCCTTATTTTACTTCCTGGTCAAGCTGTAGAATTAGAAAATGGTGTTCCCATTAGAAAAGAAATAAAGGCAAATCAATTCGCATGGAAAACTAATACACTCATATTTAATAATACGTCACTACAACAAGTCTTCGAAACATTACAAAAGCACTACAATATACAGATAAGGATCACAAATCCACCAAAAAAATGGTGTACACTAACCTCGGAATTTAAAGATCTTACGATTGAGCAAGTACTAAAAGAACTTGAATTATTATTTGGACTTAAATATAGTATTGTAGATAATGAAATTTTCATTACAGCTTTAAATTGTAAAAATGAATAGATATATTCTCTGTTGTTTTATCGTATTTTTCCAATGGAAAAGTGGTTTAGCGCAACAACCCAGCATCCTCAGCCAAACAGTTCATACTAAGATGGCAGAGGGTACTGTTGGATCCTATCTATCAACAATAGCAAATGAAGGGATATCACTATCTTATAGCAATGACCAAATAAAACTATTACGTGTAGTTCAAATAAAACCAGGAACTTACAGTGTCAAAAACCTCCTGCAATTAATTCTGAAGGAAGAACATATTCAGATAGTCGCTCATGGAAACAAAATAGTACTATATAAATCCCCTACCGCAAAGATTAATAAGAATGTCATAAGCGGATATGTATATTTAAAAAACAGCAGAGAACCTATACCGTATGCAAATATTAATATTGTAGGTACATCTATTTCTGTCAGTTGCAATGATTACGGATTTTATAGCCTAGAATTACCAGATGGAAAGTATGTATTAAAGATCAGTCACATTGGATACACCTCCCAATTGGATTCATTAAAAATAACATCGTCTTTTACACATCATTTTCAACTGGGATCAGGAATAACACTAGCAGAAATTAAAGTAGAGAAGAAAGAGAGTAAAATTTGGGACGGACATACAATCATACCTAATACCGCTACCAGTGTTCCGGTCTTTTTAGGACAAGCCGATCCTTTACGCACTATTCAAATGCAGTCAGGAGTTTCGGGAGGAACAAGTGGAAGTAATATGTTGGTAAGAGGTGGAACGACCGATCAGAATCTAGTTTTACTAGATGGCGCGCCAGTCTATAATTATAGCCATTTTGGAGATTTACTGTCGATTTTCAACAACGATGCCGTTAAACATGTTAGTTTTTACAAAGGCGCATTTCCCTCCCGCTATGAAGGGCGGCTCTCATCGGTCATTGATGTCAAGATGAAGGAAGGAAATATGGAAGAGTTTCATGGTGTAGCAAACGTCGGTCTACTGACTAGTTCTGCAATGGTAGAAGGTCCTATTCTTAAACAAAAAGTATCTTTCATGTCCAGTATAAGAAGAAGCTGGGTTGATGCAATTACCAGAGCAATTGATAAAGATATTGACCTCAAGTACTATCTTTATGATGCAAATTTTAAAATTAATTACAAAATTGATTCCACGACACATCTGTTCCTTTCCACTTATTTAGGCAGTGATCGTATTAGCTTGGGACTTAAGGAATCTGAAAATCCGTTTCTGTTGCAATGGGGAAACGCATTGGTATCGACTAGATTAAACAAAGTCATAAATAATCGACTGTTTTATAATACTTCCATGACCTTTAGCCGTTTTACTAATAAACTGATCACCGATACAGAGAATAACACCTACAATCAGATCAGTGATATAGCATTAAATAACGAAATAAATTACAGATGGAATAATAATGTGTCCAGTTATTGGGGAGTACGTTTTAATGACAGCAAATTTAGATACTACTACCAAAATGAGGCAGAAGAAAGTAAAACCCCACGAGCAACACAGATCAGTATCTATTCTGATAATGATGTTTCTATCAGTGATCGACTGAAACTAAGAGCAGGATTACATTTGGTGACATTTTTAGTCAAACAAAAAAACTATCAATCTTTTCAACCACGCAGTTCATTAATATTCAAGGTTGATCGTTCAAATTACTTATCAGCTTCATATGCCTACATGGCACAATTTTATCATCAAATCACACAGCCGGGCATCACCATTCCCAATGAATTTAGAGCACCCAGTTCAGCAAATTTACCACCTGAAGCCTCATCCACTTACGAATTAGGCTACAGACATCTTTTCCATTCAGATGGCACTATAAATATTGGTATATACAGCCGAAATTTCAAAAACATATTGATGTCAAGACCTTTTCAATCATTATTTGACGAACCGGACGAAAATATAGCATGGCAAAATCGGCTTCTCTCCGGAAAAGGACGAAGTAAAGGCTTAGAAATTGATTATAATCAAAAATTTAAAACCTTCAACATACAGGCATCGTATACCCTAAGTAAAGCTACATCATCTTTTGCACAGATCAATAATGGCCAATATTTTATTTCGCCAAATGATATACGGAATCAATTCAACTATTCGATGACCATGGACCTCAGTTCTAAATGGCAGACTTCATTCCTCTTTACTTACCGCACAGGTAAAAGAATTACCGTTCCCTCCTACAGCATTCTTGATTTAGATGAAATACTTGAAAATAGTCAAGATTTAGAAGAATATCAATTATATGCAGAAGATATACAAAACTACAAACTCAAAGATAATTACAGTCTGAATATCGGATTTTCATATACCAAGTTATACCCTAATTCACGACGCTCACATTTGAGGTTTGGTGTTAATAATCTTATCGGCAGACCGGTACCCATTATTACAACGACAAGTATTGAAGACAATCAAATAATAGTCAATCAAGTAGATCCTTTTAAATTTTTACCTTATGTGGGCTATACCTATGTTTTTTAAAATCCAAAAATTAAGATATCCTATCATAATCATTTCATTTCTGATATTAGGATGTGAAAAAGAAACTAAAATTACGTTAACAGATCAGACCAAAATTGCTATAAATGGTCTTCTAATTTTAAATGGGAATTCAACATTACATATCTCGAGAACAGGAAATTTGAAGCAACAGAATAAGCCTCAAGCGATCGAACAAGCATCAGTTTCTCTAACAAATAAAAGCAAAACATTTATGTTTCAGCATGAGCAGAATGGTTATTGGGTCAATGATAAAATGACACTGGAATATGGAACGAACTATACCCTAAATGTTTCGGTAGCAGCAAAAGAAATTAAAGCAAAAGTACAGGTTCCTTTTGCCTATGACGCACAAATTATAAGAAAAAACACAAAAAAGTCAGAGATGACATTAACACTTAAAACTTCCACACCTCAGTCTTTTATCCTAAAAATGATGTTGAGAAATTATACTTTAGGGGCCAACAAAGAAAGAATATATTCAGATGACTGGCAGGAGGCTACAATAGCTACTAAAAGTATGCAGACAGACAATGTAAAATACAGAGAACTGCAAATACCTTACTCCAAACTTTTTATACCCAAAACTACTCAAGCAAGCATTGATTTTCAAATCTCCGCAGATTATAACAATACCGAATACAAAGGCATTGTTCAAGCTGTTGACCCCACATTTTATCAATATTATTATAATTATACAAATATCAAACAGGGTAATTCAGAAGAGGAAGTTCTTTTGAACAAAGGAAATATCACCGGAGGAGTAGGCATCTTGGGAACAGCAGTAGAACAAATTATTTACGTCGATGAACCCATACAATAAATCTTTAAATAAAAAACGAATCTCCTTTACTGTAGCACGTAGTTCATGGTAAAGGAGATTCATATAGCTATCCCTTCATACTTGTCAGCTCTTGTAAAATCGCTTTCGAAGCTTCTTGAATAATACCTACATCTACCGAATAAGAAATATAATTGACACCTAATTGTATCCAAGATTTAGCATCTTTCAAGTTATCCGTAAATACACCGGTTGCTAATCCCTTTGTCCGACATTTATCAATAATAACTTGCATCTTTTCCAGTACCAAAGGATGGTTGATCTGACCGCTCACACCCAAAGCCTGCGATAGATCATAGGGACCTATAAAAATTACATCAACACCTTCCACTTCAATAATTTCATCCACATTTTGAATAGCCTCAGCCCCTTCCAGTTGTAAAATCAAATAGTTATCATTTGCCGATTTAAAGTACTCAAATCGGTCTGTATTGGAATACGCGGCAGCACGTACAAAACGGCAAACCCCACGCATTCCTAAAGGTGCAAATTTAGCATACTGAACGGCCTGCTGTGCCTCAGAAGCATTCGTAATCTGTGGAACTTGCACCCCCTTAGCACCAATATCGAGCGCTTTTCCAATTTCCGTTGGGCCATTTTCTGCAACTCTAATAATTGGAAAAGTATTTGAGATCTCAGCCGCTCGAACCAAATTTTGTGCATTTAAAACATCATTAGGACCATGTTCCAAATCAATGATTATAAAATCAAAACCCGCATATCCCATCGCTTCGATCATCCCCGCATCCGAGGTCTTAGAAAATGGTCCGATCACCACTTCCTTATTTTTCAATTTAATTTCAAAACTCATTATCTTAATCTTAGTAAACTACCATTCAGCTATTGAACCGTCTTCATTTCTCCATATGGGATTATGCCAGTCATGACCAATCAAGCTCATCTTTTTAACATAATCTTCATCAACGGTAATACCCAAACCAGGGCCATCTGGAATCTTCACCATCCCCTTTTCATAAGAAAAAACTTCACTATTGGTAATGTAGTCCAGTAGATCATTTGATGAGTTATAATGAATGCCCAGACTCTGCTCCTGAATCGCGGCATTATGAGCAACAGCATCCAATTGCAAACACGCCGCAAGTGCTATTGGTCCAAGAGGACAATGAGGAGCTATTGCTACATCATAAGCCTCAGCCATGGAAGCAATTTTCCGACATTCCGTAATGCCTCCAGCATGAGAAAGATCTGGTTGAATAATATCAACAGCGCGACTCTCCAATACTTTTTTAAAATCCCAGCGTGAAAATAAGCGCTCTCCCAATGCAATAGGAATATGAGTCAATTTTGCCAACTGCTCGATACCTTCCATATTTTCAGAAAGCAGTGGCTCTTCAATAAATATAGGATTGTACTCTTCCAATTTTTTAACCAATATCTTAGCCATAGGTTTGTGTACCCGACCATGAAAATCAATTCCGACATTGATCTGATTGCCAAAGCGCGCTCTTATCAAAGCCATCCGCTCTAAAAGCGCATCGATTTCACCAAAAGAATCTAGATACCGCATTCTATTGGTGCCATTTATTTTTATCGTTCGAAAACCGAGATCAACCACCTTTTGAATTTCCTCCAAAATAACCTGTGGTTCGTCGCCACCTACCCATGAGTAAACTTCAATCTCCGTACGGCATTTCCCTCCCAACAATTCATAAATTGGTGCATTATAAAATTTACCTTTAATATCCCAAAGTGCTTGATCTATGCCTGCTATTGCACTCATGAGAATCGGTCCTCCACGATAAAAACCACCCCGGTACATCATGTTCCAGTGATCCTCGATATCCATTGGATTTTTACCGATCAGTGTATCCATAAGCTCACGCACGGCAGCACATACCGTGTCCGCTTTACCTTCTAAAACAGGTTCACCCCAACCGATTATCCCTTCGTCGGTGACGATTTTTAAAAACAACCATCTCGGTGGTACTTTAAAAAGCTCGTATGCTATTATTTTCATAGATTAAAATTTATCCGCATGGTAAAGACCAGCAGTCAATCCTCCATCAACCATAAATTCACTCCCTGTTATATTAGAACTTGCTTCACCGGCTAAAAACGCAACCATATGAGCAATATCCAAGGGTGTCGAAATTTTACCAGTTGCATGCAATTTAACGACATCAGCCTCAACTTTTACTGGATCATCCTTATCAGCCAACCAATTTTGATAGTGGTATGTATCCGTAAACCCAGGACATACACAGTTAACCCTGATTCCGTATTTCCCGAGACTCAATGCCATACTTCTTGTCATGGCATTGACCCCGCCTTTAGCTGCTGCATACATTTCTGTATCAGGCAAAGTTCTGAAAGCATGATTAGAAGATATATTAATAATTGATCCATTAATGTCATGATTAATCATACTTTTTGCGACATACTTCGTACATAAAAATACTCCTCTCAAATCCGTATTAATAACACGATCCCAGTCCTCCAATGTAGCTTCCAAAATTGATTTAAATAACGTGATACCCGCATTATTGACCAATATATCGATCGACCCAAAAAATTGCTCTGTTTTTGCAACCATATTGATCACACTCTCTTCAGAACAAACATCAGTTTGTACAGCATAAGCCTGATAACCTTTATCAGTTAGTTTTCTTTGTAGTTCTTCACCTTCCTGACTGCTGATGGTAGCGATGACGACTTTAGCACCACATGCAGCGAAGTATGTTGCAATACCCTCTCCAATACCTTTCCCTGCTCCCGTGACGATGACGACTTTATCTTTTACTTCGTTCATTAAAATAATGTGTGCTTTATTTATTATTATATATTTATTTAACGGCGACAGTTGGCCGAATACATGTATCAATTGAGAATTATCTCGTTTAAACTGACGTTATTAAAATTTTTAAATGATGTTAGACCCGATTATTTTTAGTTTCTGGAACATATAGCCACAGGAATAAGAAGTAGATTGCACATAAACCACCGAATATGGTGAATGTTTGAAATGTACTCAGTGTAGCGATCATCACTGGAAAAACATAAGTAATTCCGAAACATGCTACCCACAAAAAAGCAGAAGCGATGGACATTGCCTGTTCTCGTATTCTCAATGGAAAAATCTCAGCAATAATCACCCAAGTAACGGGTGCCAATGTCGCCGCATATGTTCCAATAAAAAGAAGAACCAACCCACTAACAAATTTTTGAGAAATGAAATCACCCTGGAAAGAAAGTCCAATCAACAGTAGTAAAACTGCCATGGTCCCTGCCCCTATCATCATCAGTTTTTTTCGTCCTACACGATCCACTGTTCTAATAGCAACCAATGTGAACAACAAATTGACTGAACCAATTAATATCTGTATTAACAATTGATTTTCGACATCCATACCAACTTTTTCGAAAATAATTGGCGCATAAAACAACACCGCATTTGCGCCAGAAATTTGCTGAAAAACCGCAATTACAATAGCGATCAGCAATAGCATGACATATGGTTTTTGAAAAATGGAGCGATAGATAGCTGAAATAGAATCCTTTTCCTTCGTCGTCTGGCCCTGTAAATATTCCAGTTCACTGACCAGTTCTGCTGCATCCACCGTTTTTTCAAGAATACGTGTACCCTCAGCAAGTTTTCCCTTATAAATTAACCATTTTGGACTCTCCGGAAAGAAAAATGATGCTATTAAAAAAGCTGCTGCAGGAACTGCCCCACTAATAAACATCCATCGCCAGTTGCCTTCAATACCGGAAAGAAAATAATTGGACATATATGCCAACAAAATTCCGATTACAATAGCCATCTGATTTAAAGAAACCATTTTACCCCGGATCTTCTGCGGACTTATTTCCGCAATGTACAGTGGTGACAGAATAGAAGCTCCGCCGACACTAAACCCGGCCACAATACGCCAAAAGATAATACTATCAATGGTATCCGCTATTCCCATAAAAATAGAGGATACAATAAAAATTAGGGATACTAGAATCAAAGAAGGTTTTCTTCCTAATCGTTGAGCGATTCTTCCAAAGGCCATAGCACCAAAGATACAACCAACGTACAAACAACTTGCCACCCAGCCCAACTGATCAGGTTCAAGGTTAAAATGTGGCACAATAAAAGGTATAGTTCCCGAAAAGATGGCAATATCAAAGCCAAACAGCAGGCCTCCTAAAGAGGCAATCAAACTATATAATAATACCTTACTTTCTCTAGCATTCATAAACTTGGTTTTAGAACGACTAAATTAGAAAGAGATACAAACTTAAGGATGTATAATTCGTGTGTATTAATGGATTATATTCTCATCCAATTTAACACTATTTCGATAGTGAGAAGGCGATACACCCATATGATCTTTAAAAAGTCTCGAAAAATAATATTGATCCTCAAAACCTAGATCGAAAGAAATCTCCGATATTCTGCTATCCGAAAATTGTAGCATATAGCATGCTTTCTGTACTTTAAGATGATTCAAATATTCGATGGGAGAATAGCCTGTTCGCATTTTAAATAGCTTTGAAAAATGTGAAACAGAAAGATTACTGTTATCAGCAATATCTTTTAAACTGATTTTAGCACTAAAATTAGTTTTAAGGTATAATATCGAACTGTTGATAATATCCCCCTTATTCTCCATTTGCCAATTACTAGACAACTCACGATGAAGATATCCACTAAAAAAATAAGGTAACGTCATTGCTATACACTCCATGATTTCACGACCATATCCTTTTAAAAGTAACGTATACATCTTCTCAAAAATAGATTTCATTTCCTCTCCAAAGACAAATGAATTTTTGTTAAGCAAAACATTCTTATATATTCCGTTAACAATATCTGTCGCATTTCTACCGTTAAAATGTATCCAGTAGATTGTCCATGGATTTTTATGATCTGCCTGGTAGGTATGCGGCGTATTGGCCGGAATTAAAATATATTCATTTGCCTGTACATGGTATAAATCTTTTCCTATAGAAACTTCACCTCTTCCATCCACACAATGAATCAGAATATGTTGAGCACATCCTTGTTCTCGTTGGCGATAGTGGAACTTTGCTTTTGGAAAATAACCGATGTCTGTAATGTAAAAATTACCAGAAATCTTTTCCAAGCTATTTTGCTTAACAACAATAGGTGGTACGACTACGCAGACCTCACCATCGAAACCATCTTTTTTATTTTCAAATTCCTTCATTTTAAATTCATAAAAGAAAATAATCCATGTAAATGAAAATTTACGCTATCTATTCGTGTTAAACCTACATTATCTTTGTTAAGACAAAACGATTATAAGCATATTACCAAAGGTAAGAATAATCTCTAATAAATACGCCTTTATAATTAGAGAGCTATTATGATGAATATATAAATATAATTATTTCAAAATCATATATGAAGATTAACTGAACTATTCATATAATAGCTTGTACCTATAGTTTAAATTATGAAGACATGACGTAACCATCGAAAACAATCAGACTAATTATGACTAAAAAAATTTCAATTTCTGAAGGATTTAAAGGAGAAGAAACAATAGCATTACCATTGGATATTCTCCAAATGCAGAAACTGCTACCAGCTAAAAAAAATCTACTTATCACTCATATTGGTTATTATCCTGAAGCTAGATATCATCTTAGAAATAGAGAGCAGGGATGCAAAGAACATATTCTCATCTATTGTTCGGAAGGAATGGGCTGGGTAACACATCAAAATAGAACTGTACATTTATCAGCTCATACCTACTACCTTATACCTGCAGGTGAAGCGCATAGTTACGGAAGTAGAGATAGCAACCCATGGAGTATCTATTGGTTACATTTTAAAGGAGAAGATAGCGGATTAGTTCAATCCTTAAAAGGTAAACCACTTGCATTAAAAAATACAGGTCCACAGAGTAAAAAGCACAGCCTGGATCTTTTTCATAATATTTATGAAAATTTGAAATTTGGTTATCATGCAGAGACATTGGACTACATTAGCTTTACACTTCTTTACTTCTTAGCATCCTTAAAGTATCAAGAGCAATATCTTCGTAATAGTCGTCTGAATAACGAAAATATGATTAATAAGTGCATTGCAATTATGAAAGAAAATTTAGAAAAAAAGTTAACACTTCAGGAATTATCTACCCTGATAGGTTACTCGTCTTCCCATCTAACACGTCTTTTTACAGAAAAGATGAATTGCTCACCAATGACCTATTATAATCGGATCCGACTCGAACAAGCATGTCAATATCTAAAATATTCATCCTATAAAATAAAAGAAATCGCTTTTAAGTTAGGTTATTTTGATCCGTATCATTTTTCAAGAAGTTTCAACAAAGAAATGGGTATCACTCCCAAAATTTATCGTCAGCAATACGACATACCGACCGACCAAATCAATCAATAAGCTTTGATTGATAAAAAGAAATACAACTTATCACACTTTCATAGAGTATGATAAGTCGCATTCATTTTTTATTATGAAATTTTATAATGAAACACCGAACCACTATTAGGGTATTTCAAAAGTTGCTGTTCGTCTAGTCCAACTTTTGCCGTTGAAATAAACAAATCTTGATTATTAGATCCGCCAAAAACACAAGAAGTCACATGGGGTGCATCAACATATATTCTATCTAAAAGCTTTCCTGTATTTATATCCCAACAGTATACGCCGTACCCTCCCCAATGGGCGACCCACAAGTTTCCATCAGGACCTATACACATACCATCCGGAGAACCGTACTCCGATGGAATTTTAACCAACACATCATAATGAGCAGTTTCATTAGTATCTTTTGTAAAATCATACCGCCGTATTTCATTAGTAAAAGTATCAATAAAATAAGTATAGGGTAATTTTCCGCTCCATACAATTCCATTAGGTATAGAAACTGCATCAAGCATTACATGCAATTTTTGATCTTTATAACAATATAACTTACCGCGCCCAGGAATGGCATCCATATGCATTGTTCCGATCCATAAATTACCGTCTGGATCCAGACCACCATCGTTTGTTCTGATCTGGCCAGCCTCGTGCGGAATATCAATAATAGTCGTTAAGATATTGGTATTTTCTTCCCAATACGCTAACATTCCCTGTATAGCAACAATAAAACCCTCTTTACCATCCGGTACAATCTTACTTATATATTTCTCGATATTCCATATTGTTGTACTCTCTGATCCAAAGTTATGTTTATAAATATGCTTATCTAAAATGTCTACCCAGTACACGCTGTTATTACGGTTATCCCATAAAATACTCTCTCCCAACTGGCAAGTTGACTTAACCAATACTTTAGCCTTTTTCATGCAGTATAATAATTATTACGAGCCCACAGACCCCATTCTATCGAATAATCTAAATAAATCATTAACAAAGCTAATGACATTCTTACAGTGTTACCATGTATTAAAATATCAAATAGATGTATAAATTTACTATCTCTTCCCATGGAAAGAATTAAGATAGTTGCCACAACCGGATTCTAATTTTAACAAAAAACTCTAAATTAGTTCCTTCCCTTTAATCTTGCATCAAAGCACTTCGACCACCATCAATAAGGTAGGTCGTTCCATTAGCAAACGCCGCATAATCGCTCGCTAAAAACACACACCAAGCACCGATTTCCTCAGGGGTTCCTAAACGTTTCACAGGATGAAGCGCCACGGTAGAAGCTCTTGCCTTCTCTGCATCATCGAAAGAATCAAACCATTTTTGATTTCCGGGTGTATCAATAAAACCAGGAGCAATTCCTACAGTACGAATATGAGGAGCCCATTCAATTGCCATTGCCTTCACCATAGCTAGTAACCCGGCTTTAGCTACACTGTATGGAAAGCAACCTTTCATAGAAGAATAAGCATGATTAGATGTCATGATAATGAAAACACCTTGATCAGCTTGATCTAGTAATGGCTTCATTTTTTTTCCTACATGCCAATGTGATTCAAGATTAAGATGTTGGTTGAGGTCCCACTTTTCCTGATCACAATTTTCAACAGTATGAAATACATTCATTCCTGCGTTAGATACAACAACATCAAGCTTTCCATAATGCTTAACCAACTCATCTGCAAACATCTGAATTTCCGAAACCTTTGTTAAATCTACCTGATAATATAGCACATGATCTGTGTAGGCGCTCATCTGTTCACGGTAATACTGTACCTGTAAAGCATCAGCAGATTGCTCTGCACAGACAATAACCCGAGCGCCGGCCTGAGCAAATAAGATAGAAGTCCCTAATCCAATACCAGATATCCCTCCGGTGATTAATACAGTTTTTCCCTTTAAATCAATTGATAATGCCATCGTACCTATTTAAACGTAAAATCCAGGTCTTGGTTCTAATATTCCGGGATGTTTTTCCATCTCCTCTTCTATCAGATCCACTCCCAAACCAGGTCTGTCACTTAATGAAAGAACACCACCATGGACCATATCAGCAATTGGATGATCGATAACAGTATCCCTCCATGGCACATCATTAAACATAAATTCCTGTCTAAAGAAGTTCGGCACAGATGCACATACATGTGCGCTTGCCAATGTCGACAAAGGTCCATTTGGATTGTGTGGCGCTAATAAAACATTATAAGCCTCCATCATCGTTGCCATACGCTTCATTTCGGATGGTCCTCCACAACGGGTAATATCGGGCATCATAATATCACAGATATTTTTTTCCAAAACAGGCCGGATACCATGTCTTGTATAGTGACGTTCACCGACACAAATAGATACATTTGAAGGAATCCGTTCACGCATAGCCCTTAAAGTATCCGCGCTTTCCGGACCTGCAGGTTCTTCATACCAGGTAATATCTAATTCTGATAAGCGTTGTGCCATTTTCACAGCAACCCGATAATTCAGCATCGCATGTGTTTCGATCATAATATCAAAATCAGGGCCAACTGCATCACGGACAGCTTTACTCACATTGAAAGCTAAATCTTGTTGCTCCGAAGTTAAGGTTAAATTAGGAGCAAGATCTTCTCCATATAAATAATTAGTATGCGCAAATGGATCAAATTTAAGGCCGGTAAAACCTGCTTCTTTTACTTTAAGCGCCTGTGCGGCATAATCTTCTCCATTATGTCCACCACCAGTAAACCAGTAGTTGGCATAAAGCAAAATATCTTTCCGGAATGCGCCACCCAACAATTCGTAACAAGGAACACCCAGTACTTTAGCCTTAAGATCCAAAAGTGCCATATCTATTCCGCTGATAGCACACATACTAGCACCGTAGGGACCAACCCAATTGAGATCACGGTAAAGCTTTGTCCATATAAAGTCTGTACGCATTGGATCCAAACCAATAATTCGCTGACCAACATGTTTCGCTGCTTCAAAAACCAAGGGACTTCCTGGCCAATTTGTCGCTTCCCCTACCCCCGTATGACCTGTATCCGTATAAATTTTTAATAGTGTCCAGTTGTATTTTACTCCCTCTACTAACCAGACTTTTACATCAACTATTTTCATTAGAATATATATTTATGAGTCTATTTTTTAACGATATCTTAAGCTCGTTACACTTGTTTTACTTTTTAATGGTTCTAAAACGAATCCATTTTCATTGATTAAGGCATAAAATTTCTTAACGAAAGTCTATGCCTATTTTTTATATTTAAAATTACGTATTAATCAATACGTAAAGTTATACTTCCTTTAATCACATCACCTTTTTTAAGTATAATCCGACCGTCTGTAAATGGACTTCCATAAAACGGTTCAGAACCACTATTCGTATAGTCGGCAATTAACCATTGAATATGTTCATCCTGTTTCCAGGTACGGGAAGCTTGTTTACCTGTAGCTACTAAATTTACCTGCTTACCATCTGTAGTAGTTAACGAAGCTGAAACAACTTTAGCTTTTGTTGATCTGAAATCATTAGATCCCATTATATTTGCATCATCCTTCCAAGCTTTTGCAACAGGCTCTCCATGAGCCTCAACCTCATATACCTTACTCGCATTTAATTTAGCAGCTCCATTATTACGACCAATATGATTTTCTGGATAATACGAAAAATCCCCTCTTCTAGACCATTTAAGTTCATCGTAATGCAAAGGCAATTCCATCATTAAACCATACTGGTAAACAGAAACCTCTCCAGCCTGATATTTCATTTCATAGTTTGTTTTAAATAAACCTTCTTTTGTAAAAATGAACTGTTGCTTACCTGTGCCTTGTTGATACGTCAGATTCAAATCGACAACAATACTATCTTTATCATCCCGAGCCTGCACGTGTGTTGCAAACAAAGTGTATTGTTCATAATGCTTGATCGGGTATATATTATTTTGATAAGTCTCCCCAGCTACATTTGGTTTCCCACCATCCTCAGCATTTGCGGCGATAATTGCCACAGAAGGTCCTTTAGAAAGTACCTGTTCACCATAAGTCCTAGTAGCTGTCATCAATCCATAAGTTTTGCTAATGGTATACACAACATCTCCTTGGGTAATATATACAAATGCCGAATCCTGTTTCAGAGCTAACGCTTTAGATGTTCCATTTACTGTTGCTGCTTTTGGCGTTTCAAAAATCTCATGTTCAATTTCAAAACCACGATCATCATTCACAATAATTTCAACCTTATTAAAAACACCCGAAGTATTTGGGACAACAAGTTTACCTGCAGAACGAGCTTGCAAATTAGAAGTTACCGGAATTAATTTACCGTCAACCATCACTTTTATTTCAACATCTTTTAATGAACGAAAATCATAACGGTTTTCCACGTCAAATGTGATACTGTTGGAATTACTTTTTAAATTAGAAATACGTACCGGAGAGTAGGCTTTTTTCATGCCAAAATATTCTGGTTTTTCTCTTCTCCAACCATCAATTGGTCCCCACGGTCCATACCCTACAATCCGTCCATCCGGCATATGGAAAGTATCGTCAATACCACTCCAAATTGCACCACCCAAATTCCCTTTATGTACGTACATCGAGTCAAAATAAGTGACCATTGGTGCATTGAACGCATCCCTTACCCCGGGGTCAGTCAATAGTTCTCTTCTATTATAATCCGATAAATGGGCGTATTCACCAAACAAAGTAGGTCTGCTCATCGTATCTGTAGCCCCTGGGCCATTGATTCCGGGATAATGGTAATTTGCGATATCAGCTTTACTACCAGCATTGTTAAAACTTCCCCAAGTTTGATCATGAAATACAGTAGGTCGAGTCTTATCCAACGCTTTTACGGTCTTGTTTACTTCCGCCCATAAATCACTCCATCTAGACTCATTACCCAATGACCAGAAGATAATAGATGGATGTTTTCTATTACTCACCACATTATCTATATTAGCACGTAACATCGTTGGCAAAAACTTGGTATCTTGATAATTCCAATGGCGCCAGATAGGTGAAGCGTGATGCTGTATCCAGTTTAAAGCCGATTCACTTTCAACATACAAGCCCAGTTCATCTGCTGCATTTAAAAACTCTTCAGAAGGAGGATAGTGTGAAGTACGGATATAATTTAGATTACCCGCTAAAAACACTTCAACATCCTTTCTATCCAAAACTGGATCAGACGCTCGACCTATTAACGGATGTACGGCATGACGGTTTACCCCTTTCAACTTAACCGCACGACCGTTAACCAAAAGTTCATTACCTCGAATCTTAATTTCACGGAAACCAACTTTTTGCACATTCGATTGTACCACTTGAGTTCCATTCAACAATGATGTGGTCAATTCATACAAATACGGACTTTCTGCGGTCCAATGCTTAGGTTTTGATACTTGAACATCCAGATCAAACGGTAATGTCTGATTTCCTAGAACCGATTTTTTAGCTGTTTTCTTTTCAAAAACAGTCCTACCATTTTTATCTTTAAGGATATATTGTATAGCTACATCTTGATTTCCGGCTGCACCATTGGCTACAAGTGCCTGTAAATGAATCTTAGCATCTTGATATTTAGTATCAAATTTAACTGCCACATCTAAATCCGCAACATGAGTCTCAGGAAGCGCAAATAACGTCACTTTCCTCAAAATACCGCCAACAGTGTGTGCCGCATACTGAGATACACACGAAAGAATATCACTAATTGTATTTGCTCGGACCTCCACGGTCAAAACATTGAGACCAGGTTTCACCGCTTTCGTAACATCCATTTCAAAAGCAACAAAACCTCCTTCATGTTCTCCTATAATTTGTCCATTCATTTTCACCACAGCATTTGAGCTAACAGCATCAAATTTAATGGCAATACGTTTACCTTTCCAAGATTCGGGAATAGAAATCTGTTTTTCATAAACCCCTTTTTCACCGGCTTTAACCTCATATCCTTGCATTTCCCATTCACCAGGAACTTTTATAGTTGCCGGTTTTCCATTTTCAACCCGGAAGGACCATACTCCATTTAATGAGATCTGCGGTTGATCGACACCTGACACCTTCGCAGGTAAAGGAGAAAGTATTTTTATGTTAGCACTTTGCTGTGCGAGACCTAAGTGTCCAAACCCCAGCAATAGCGCAATCATGACTGCGTTAATCTTTTTTATATTCATCGGAATAAAATTACATCTTGAGCAAAAAGCTTGGTTTATGTATAAAAAAATTGTTCGTTGATGAGTAATAAGCTTCTTATTACATGATACCATAGGTATCAAAAGCTTCTTTAGCCCCCATACCCTCCAAAACCTTTTTCAAAACAACTTTTTCACTTCGAGCTTTTTCCAAAGCCCTAGTAAAAACTTCAACTTCATGTTCCTTTGGTACTAAACAAACGCCATCAATATCACCAATTAAAATATCTCCATCCTGAATCATAATATTATTAATGCATATTGGCACTCTCCAATCGATCACCTTACCTCGGGGAGCTTGATCCTGAGCATAATTACCCATAGAGAAACAAGGAAAATCTAGCGCTAATATACCATTCGTATCTCTAGAATAACCATTTACAATAGCACCAGCTGCCCCTAACATTTTAGCTCGTGCGCTCATGATTTCACCCCACAAAGCATAACTTGGTGACGAGCCACTACAAATATAGATTTCATCCTCTTTAAGATCATCCAAAGCCTCTAACATATATCCAAAAGTTTTAGAAAGAACAGGATTTTTAGATGTTGATTCTCCCAATGAACTTACATCGGCTTCCAATACAGTCATTGCTCTTCCAACAACGAACATATCGTCACGAATAGAACGGATATTAGGTGGTAAAAACTGATGGTACATACCCATTTTATCCATAATATCGCCAATGACTGCTGTAAATAGTTCCTTGCGAATCAGCGCAAATAATTCTTTATCATTGTTCCACTCCACTTGCAAATTTGTTTCCATTTTATATTTTTTATATTGCTATTCTATTGATTACCAAAAAACGATATACAAGGCGGTCAGTACACCTATAATTAATAAACTAACGACTTTAAATAAATCTGACACCACAAACATTTCCTTCTCTAAAATCAATGCCTGTTGATTTTTTCTTTTTTTATCAAAGACACTAATGACCGTCATCGTGATCACTGTACAGACAAAAACCACAAGAATACGATTCATAAAAGGCATCTGATCCAACCAAAAATTCTTAAACAAAATCGAATAAAAGAAAGTCGATAGTGCACCGCCGATAGCAGCATTAGAAGTTGTCCATTTTGTTAAAATACCCATCAAGAAAATAGCCAGTACACCAGGTGTTATAAAGCCGGTAAATTCTTGAATAAATTGAAAACCTTGATCAAGATTACTTAATAATGGTGCTAATGCCGCACCAATAAATAATGAAACTACGACCGATATTTTACCCAATTTGACTAAAAAAGACTCTTCTATCGGTTTGGTTTGTGTGTTTTTATAAATATCCAGTGATACAATCGTAGCAATACTATTTACTTTCCCAGCTAATGAAGCCACAATTGCAGCAGTCAATGCGGCAAAAGCCATACCCTTAAATCCAGTAGGTAAAATTGATAACAACAATGGATACGCTTTATCAGGCTTCACTAGATCTCCATCCATCATACCATTTTGAAATAGGGGATTATTTCCACTCTGATAAAGATAGAATGCAGCAATACCTGGTAAAACGACAATCAGAGGCATCAGTAATTTCATAAATGCGGCAAATAACATACCCTGCTGTGCAGTAGCTAAATTTTTAGCTCCTAATGCCCTTTGTGTTATATACTGATTACAGCCCCAATAAGAAAGATTCATAATCCACATCCCTCCTATAAGCACCGACCAGCCCGGTAGATCCATGTAAGCATCACCACCATCAGGTTTAGTCAATTGTCCTTTTTCAATAAACAGATGAAAATGAGAAGGCACCTCTGCTTTCAATACTTTCAATCCATTCCACCAACCAGACAATCCTTCGGCATCAGCGACCAAGCTCAGTGCAATATAAGTTGTTGTCAAGCCACCGATAATTAACAGTACGACCTGTATAACATCAGTGTAACCAATTACCTTCATTCCACCTAATGCTATAAATCCTGCCAGTATAGCTAATATCCAAATACACCAGACAAACGGAATGTCGGCAATAGCATGTATCGCTAAAGCACCCAGATATAGGATTGATGTCAGATTGACAAAGACATATACCAAAACCCAAAACACAGCCATAATCATACTCACACGATTATCGAACCGCTTTCTCAGGAATTCGGGCATCGTATAAATCTTGTTCCTCAGATAAATGGGTAAGAAGAAAACAGCGACGATAATCAAACCCAGAGCCGCCATCCATTCATAAGAAGCAATTGCAATACCCAGGGCAAATCCAGAGCCTGACATTCCGATAAACTGTTCTGCAGATATATTGGAAGCAATGATGGACGCTCCAATCGCCCACCATGCTAAAGATCCCTCTGCGAGGAAAAAATCATGACTTAAAGAGCCAGACGTCTCCTTTTTTTTATAGATATAATATCCATATCCCCCCACAAGAATGAAATACAGAACATAGATCAATTGATCAATCCAGGTCAACATATTTAGTTAATTTTAAAGTTAAAATCTTAAGGTTATAACACCATTACATGGAGAAGCTTCTAAAGTTTTACAAAAATTACCCCATGCGATTTCAGGATAATCCCATTTGTTATTGACAAATAGTATTACTTGTTCATCCTCCATACGATCGATACGACAAGCAACATCAGCCTTTGGAGCGATCACCGAAACTCGCGATGACTTCCCTGAAGAAAGCGTATAGTAAAATGCATGCTCTTTCATACTTTTTGCTTTATTGGTCAATGGATTTTCACTTCGAGCACCTTTATCGGACCAGTAATAATAATTATGCGTGTCTTGATCCCATCCTTGAGTCGGTTTCACACCATAATTTGCTTGTTTACTTTTATAAAGATCGACACTACCCTCATTCCCTGCGAATTCTCCTTCCGGGTAATAATTCCAATATCCATCTCTCTTCCACTTCAGGTGATCCAGATCATCAGGCATATAATACTTTACTCCGATCTCCCTCAAGTACCCATTAGGCTCTCCCACAGTTCGATAAGAAGTTATCATTTCCCCCTCTTGCTTAATGGTAATATCAAAATATACTTGTAAACCCTGATAAGATCCAGCAATAGAAATAAACGCAATTCCATCTTTTATTTCACACTTAACAGTAGTTTTCTTCCAATCTTTATCGTAAATCAAATATTTGTTCGCGCTTTTTCTAACCTCTGCACCCGTTAAATGATTCAGGTTTACATCCATATTCAAGAAAGGGCCCTTTTCAATAAACACCTTTCCATTAGTAGTTGCACCTTCAATCAACCCGGTTTCCTTAGAAATAGGTATTTCAAAATTATGTCCCTTGATGATAAAATTTTCTTTACTTTCGACAAGTTTAAGTTTACCTTTATGTGCAGCTTCAGGCATATCGATAGGTCGTTCACCAAAATAGTATTCGTAAGTATCCACAACGCGTCCATCCTGATCAATAAAGTTTAAGCGTACTGCACTACCCTCTTTCCATTCCTCCGCCGGTAGTTCAAATTGTCCTTTAGCATGGGGTTCAATGGAAGGCAAGGCAATTGTCTTCGTACGTCCTTCATAAGTATATGCTAATTTCACTTCATTCAGATTGGTGTGATCATAACGATTGTACACATCAAACAAAATTTGTTTATGAGCAGAAAAGTTTTTCACAATCTTTCCTTCATTCAATATTCGAATGGGAGACTGTGCTTTTTTCGTTGACCAGAACTCAGGTTTTAATCTTCTCCATACATCAACAACACCCCATTCTCCATATCCTACAGCATGGCCTTGATATCCTTCTGGCTTTGCAGATTTTGCAAATTCATTCCAAAATGGTGTACCTTTTTTCAAGGTTTGAGGAATATTAAAGGTATCATCTACATATCCCCAGATCGCACCACCCAATCCACCTTTGGTCGGAAATAACCTTCCCCACATCATATCCATCGAGATTCCCCAAAATTCTCTGATATTCGGATCATCACGTAAGGTCTGATAAGTGTAACAAGCAGGATGTGCCCATTCATCAAACAAAGCTGGTATACCATGTCCCTCATATCCCTTGGTTGTCTTTCCAAACTGTGTAAGATTACCATTAACATCCTGATAATGCATACTTAATATTTCATAAATCTTCGCATCACTAGATTGTGATCCTGGATAACTCCAGATAACAGGTCTCGTTTGATCAGCATTTTTAACCAAATCCCAACTTTTCCTGAAATTACTTCCGTAGATAGATTCATTTCCGATAGACCAGATAATAACCGATGGATGCGTTCTAAAAGTATTGACCATTTCGCGACATTGGCTCAGATATTGATCCGTGTGATTGGGATCATTTTGAGTAGCGCCAGGTGCATAATTCTTTTGTCTATAAGTATCAACAAAACAAACAGCTGTTTCTACCTCTACATAAATCCCATAGCGGTTACAGAACTCAACAAATCTTTCTGAGGGCGGATAATGCGAAGTTCTTACAAAATTAATGTGAGCATCTTTAAACAATTTCACATCCAAACTATCATAGTAAGGTACACTAACACGACCTAAAGTAGGATGAACATCATGACGGTTAGCCCCTCTTAACTTAATAGGCCTTCCATTCACAAACATTTGATCTTCAATAATTTTAACTTCACGAAATCCGATCGCTTTACTAAATGCATACGTATCATTTCCGTCTTTTTTAATTTTAACATCAAGACGATACAGGTTAGGATGTTCAGCATCCCATTTCAATGGATTAGCTATTGGAAAACTATTGCTATTGTGACCTTTGTTTACCGAAAATTGCTGTTCAGACTCGGGAACGAGTTTATTCTTACTATCATACAACGCATAATGAACAGTAACACCTTGCGCCTCTTCCAACGTATAATTTAATTTTAAGACAGCATCCTTAAAATACTGATCCAAATCTGTTTCAACACCAAAATCATATATGCTATTTGTAGCGGTTGCAAATAATGTCACATCCCTTAATATCCCTCCAATTGGATGATGTGCATATCCTGAAGCGTAAGATATATCATCCAGTTTATCTTGAACTTCCAATAACAGTTCATTTTCCTTATCAAAATTAACATATGAACTGATATCTGTTTCCCAGCGTGTAAATCCTCCTTTATGCGTCCTGATCACTTTACCATTAATACTTAATGTCGCTTGACTATAGACACCATCAAACCGCAAGACAACCTTTTTCCCTTTAAAGTCTTTGGGCAGTGTAAACTTTCTTTTATAAAAAAATGATTTATCATGTTCTATTCCATACCCCTGCATTACAGCTTCACCAGGCACTAGAATTGGCGTCCAATCGGAATTTTTATCAAATTGAAACTGCCACTCTCCGTTCAGAGATAAAACAGGACTTTTAACCTGATTTGTTTTTTTAGGCAACTCATATGCAAACTCCTGCCCTAAAGCACCGAGATGAAAAACAGCCAAAAACAAAAATATCATTACTAATTTCAACACCTTCATTTTAAAAATTGGTTATTACACACATCAAATATTTATTACAACTGTATATGAAGCGACCACGCGTACATAGAATTCAAAGTTATCGCTCCTAAAGACAACAAACTAAAACTTGATACACATGAAATAAAACTTTTTACACCCATTTACATAATTTAAAATGACAAAATAATCAGTATTGTTTTATTCGAAAAATTATTACTTATATTTGCTTCGCAATTATAAATCATCATATCCTATTATGAAAGCACAATTTATTGAACTATCTCCCCCTAATGAGAAAACGATCCTCATCAAGCAGGTCGATCAGGAGTTTTTAAGTAACCCCTTACATTTCCATGAGTTATGTGAATTAGTCCTGATTTTAGAAAGTTATGGAAAACGTGTCGTGGGCAATCATGTCGACAGCTTTAGTGCTGGAGATCTCGTGTTAATGGGACCTAATATTCCTCACATCTGGCGCAATGACGATATTTTCCTTAATCCTCAGCATGATGAACGAGCAAGAGCAATCGTACTCTATTTTCCTGCGGATTTCTTACTACAACTTACAGACGATCAAGCAACCATTAGTGCAATGCAGCAATTCATCAAAAGGTCAAAGCGAGGATTGAGATTTCATGGACAAACCTTAGAACAAGCGACCGAACTAATCAAAAGTCTAGCACAGAAAAAGAGTTTTTCTAGAATCACAGGATTTCTAAATCTTATTGAATTGCTTCATCAGGCAGAAGAATGCGAAAATTTAGCCTCAGAAGGCTATAAACCTACTTTTGGAGAACAAGAAACCAATCGCATTAATAATGTATACATTTATGTCATGCAGAATTTTCGTGAAGAAGTGTCCTTAGGGATCGCAGCAGAGTTGGTTAATATGACACCCAATGCATTTTGCCGCTTCTTCAAACGTCATACCCAAAAATCATTCTCCAAATTTGTCAATGAAATGCGCATCGGCCATGCTTGCAAATTACTAATGAATAAACAGCTTTCAATTTCTGAAATCTGCTATCAAAGTGGCTATCAGAATCTAACGAACTTCAATAAATTCTTTAAAACCATTATGAGAAAAAGTCCACGCGAATACCGCAAAGAAATGGATATGTAAGTCTTATCGATCCGTATTAGTCCGAGGTTATAAACGATCAAATAGGTTAACTTTGCATCAATATTTGATAATAAACATCCAAACAAACTTTAGTGAATTCTTTAACTTTGGCAAGAACCATTAGAGCTTTCAATGAAATCATATTTATTATCATTAATAGCGATAGCTACGCTAACCTGTCCGCTATACGCACAACCTTCTCAGCAGGACAATCTTCAATCCGAACATTTAGCAACACGTTGGGACGAAGCCATCCCTTTAGGAAATGGTATGCTTGGCGCATTAATCTGGCAAAAAGATAATACCTTAAGACTATCTTTAGATCGTGCCGATTTATGGGACGAGCGTAAGGCATTTCCACTTGAACAACATGACTTCAAATGGGTACAGCAAAAGCTTCATTCGGGGCAATATAATGAAGTGCAAAAATGGGGTGACAATCCGTATGGTGATTATCCCTACCCAACCAAACTTCCTGCCGCAGCCATGTCTTTTGATCTCGCTTCTTTAGGCAAAGTAGTTTCCAATGTACTGGATATAAAAACTGCAACGAACACGGTCCGCTTTGACAACGGAAACACATTTACTTGCTTTATTCATGCAGATAAACCAGTGGGTTATTTTGAGATTACAGGTCAAAATATACAAAATACCCTTCCCAAATTACTTCCACATCAATATGCGTTGGCTTCTGATAATAGTAGCGAGGTGTCCGTAGTCGATGGACAAAGTCTATCACGTCTAGGCTATAAACAAGGGAAGTTGACCACATCAACACACAGCCAGCTTATTCACCAGCCAACCTATGAAAATCGGTTTTATGAAGTATTATTGGAGTGGAAAGAAGTCTCGCCAAATAAACTTATTGGTATGTGGACTGTAGCCAATAATGAAAAAGCAAACTTAAATAAAGAGATCCAATCAAAAACCACCAGCAAATTTACAGAAACTCATCTCTCCTGGTGGAATGCTTACTGGAAGCAATCAGCGATAAACATACCTGATGCTTTATTACAAAGACAGTACTATTTGGAAATGTACAAACTCGGAGCTGCTGCAAGAAAAGGAGCTCCAGCCATTACACTTCAAGCAGTTTGGACTGCAGATAATGGTGGATTACCCCCATGGAAAGGAGATTTTCACAATGATCTCAATACACAGCTCAGCTATTGGCCCACCTACACAGGAAATAGACTTGCTGAAGCCGAAACTTTTACAGACTGGTTATGGAAAATCAGACCTGCCAATTTAGCTTACACCAAACAGTATTTTGGTGTTGAAGGTCTTAACATTCCCGGCGTTCTGACATTAAGTGGAATCCCCATGGGCGGCTGGGTTCAATATGCCCTTTCACCAACAGTAAGCGCTTGGACCGCACACCATTTCTATATGCAATGGAAGTACAGTATGGATAAGAAATTTCTAAAGGAAAGAGCATTACCGTACATTATCGAATCAGCCACTTACCTTCGCAATATTACAGAGGTACGCAATGGAAAACGTTATCTTCCACTTAGCGCAAGTCCTGAATATAATGATAATAGCACAAATGCCTGGTTTAAAGACTGGACCAATTTTGATCTGGCTCTTGCCCATTTTCTATTTGAAGCTGCGGCAGAAGTAAGCGAAGCTAGCGGACAAGTAAACGATGCCAAAGCATGGAGAGCTGTAGAAACGCAACTACCAGGTTATGCAAAAAACGAAACAGGATTAATGGTTGCGGTCGATGTTCCTATGGAGCATTCCCATCGTCATATGTCACCCTATTTATCGATTTATCCACTAGGTCTTTTGGATATCAATAAAGTAGAAGATAAAGATCAGATCACAAAATCAATGCGCCATTTAGAAAAATTAGGCACTCGTGCTTGGGTTGGTTACTCCTTCAGCTGGATGGCTTGCTTACATGCACGTGCAAAAGAAGGAGATCAGGCAGTTCTTAATCTCCAAAAATTTGCAAACAACTTTTGTTCGACCAATTCCTTTCATGTCAACGGGGACCAAAAAGGTGGACAATACTCAGGTTTTACTTACCGGCCGTTTACATTAGAGGGTAATTTTGCATTTGCACAAGGTATCCATGAATTGCTGCTACAGAGCAAACAAGGTTATGTAGAGCTATTCCCAGCAATCCCGATAAGTTGGAAAAACATTTCCTTTACTGATCTCAGAGCTGAAGGTGGTTTCTTAATTAGCGCTTCTAAAACAAACGGTCAACTTGATAAATTGATCATTAAAGCAGAACAAACCGGTACTTTAAGATTACGCTATGAGCAACCATTAAAATCAAAAACTAATAAAATGATCAGTAAAGAAGGAGATACGTATAACATCTCTTTAAAAGCAGGCGAAAAAATAGAACTTCAAAAAATCTAATTAAATATAAAGCTTCCTTAGTATGATATAAACAGAAAAAATTGGAAGTTTTTAAAAAATAAGAGGAGCCCAATAAATATTGGGCTCCGCTTATAAAAAAATGTCCTGTTTAATATTCTATCCCTTAATAGAAATTATATTTTTATAGAACATTAGAGTTCAAAAAATTATTCACCTAATGCCTTTTGAATTATTTTTGACAAACTTTGCGCCCATTTTGTATACCCTCCAGAAAGATGGATGCCGTCAGTGCTATAATCATCCAACGATAAATTACCGTCAGCTTTTATAAACGTATCAGATAGCGGGGCATAGATCCAACTTTGATCTTTAGCCTGAATCGCTAAAAGACGGTGTATATCCTCATATTTTCGTCTTCGGGGATCCGTACTTTCCACGCCTACAGGCAATGGACCCGTTAAGATCAATTTAGAATTCTTCATATTCGTGCGTATCCATTTTTTTATTTCAAGGATACCTGCTACAATTTCTTCAGCCGTATCACCATCTAAGAAATTATTGACACCTATTGTTACGACAACAACTTTAGGAGCAGCCTCCTTATATTTACCATTGATCAACCTCCAAAGTGCATGTTGTGTTCGGTCGCCCGCTATTCCTGCACAATCCCATTTGTATGATGAAAAAATGGATTCAAATGCAGTGTAACCTGGTTTATAAGGAAGATGTGACCTTGTACCTCCAATACCCTGTGTAATGGAATTACCGACAAATAAAATGTCCAACTGTTGTTTCTTACTGTCCAAAATACGGTTAATATCATCATTTTCTCCCCACCAGCCCATATTTGGACTCCAACCCGCTCCGCTCCTATATTCTGAGCCAGCTGCGGCAATAGCTGCAAAGTTTAGCTTACGCCCATCTGCTCTTAGCAGAAAATCTACCAGTGGCGTTGGATCAGCTAAACTGTGCGGATGATGACCCACTGTCGGTTTATGTATAATTTCCAATTTCCCGCCAGCAGCAATATAAGCTTTAGCAAAAGGAAGCGTATTTTCATCAGGCGGTACAATATCATCCACATCACCGATAACATGAATCGTTGGAATTTTTAACGCACCGATTTCAGATGCTCTATCCACAGGTGCATCTTTAAAATCAAGAGCCTGTTGTTCTGTCAGTTTATAAACCTGTTTAAAGATTTCCCAATTCTCCGGACTTCCTTTTCCCGTTTCTTTACCTCCCGGCCAGCTTTTAAAATTTAACACCGGTGCATCAGCATAAATGGCACTAACACGATCGGGATAACGTAAAGCCCAATTGTATATATATATACCTCCGCGACTCATACCTTCCATAACTGCTTTTTTATTCAGTCCGAATTGCTGTAAGAATTTATAAAAATTATTCCATATTTGTAATGACTCCTCATTGCCAAAAAGTTCTGATACATCACAGTAAACAATATGATATCCTCGTTCCAACATCGCAATATCCAATTGAGGTTCATGTCCCCAGAACCGGGCACGCCATATCCAGGGGCTCCCTTTGGCCACCAATTTTGGTTTGACAACTCTCGCTTCTTTACCTTCAAAATCGAACGTTTCAGTAGAAAATCCATAAAAAGACTCACGCTTTCCATTCTTTATGTTAATTCTTGAAGCACCGGTTACTGGTGTTTTTATAAGTTCATATAATCGCTTTGCAACAAAACTAGCACCGATAGACGTTAGCCTTTTCTCTTTATCCAGATAAGCGTCACCTCCATATAAAGCAGGGGATAAATCCACGATTTCGCAGTTACTCTTAAAAGCAAGCGTCTGTAATTGTATTATCTGAGATAATTGTTGCTTTTCATTCGAGTTACTAGGAGTATGCAGCAATATCACTCGAGCACCTCTATTGATTAATGAAGTGATACTTTTCAATAACTTTTCATCATCACCTTTGGAAAAATCGGCATCCTGATTCAAATCTAGAAAGAGTAAATCACCTTTCTTAACGACAAGATTATTTATACTTTCTACTATATGCTTTTCAATGAATATTGGATCGTTCATAGTGAGATCCTTCCCATTTAACATGACCTGATAATCTTGCCCCATCATCGTGGCTAACTGTGCAGGAAAGTTATTTTTTTCAGGCATAAACATCGCAGATCCCATAGTGAATTCCCGTCCGATACAATATATTTTAACTTTCGACTGGGCATAAAGCATCGTCATAGAACTCAACATAATAAAGATCCATTTGATACAGGTAGACAATAAATTTTTAATCATCAGATTTAGGTTTAGATATCATGTAAAGATAAAAAAATCATCCTACGAAAAGAGCCAAAAAAAGCAAAAGTTTAGTCAGGATAAACATCCTGACTAAACTTTCAATTGCAATGTAATTTTAAAAAATTGACAAATCAATAATTCCGATAAAGCATTATTTTTCGAACTCGCCAATATTGATCGCCGGTCATATTTGCAATAAACCCGATCGTGACCGGACCTTCATTTGATACTGTAAAATCAAAACTTTTAAGTTCCAAATCTATACTTCCATAAGCACCTGGCACCTGCTTATTACTGTCAAAATCAGGCATCATCTGCCCGGGAACAGCCGCTATTTTCACAGTCGAACTTCCTAATCCAAATGCTCCCAATTCAACTTGCAACCTGTATTCTCCTTTAGGTAACGTAATCGTCTGATACATTTTTCCGTTAACAATATTAGTAGATCCCCAACCCGACTCCATATTCAACACCGTATTATCGTCAGTACTCCAGCCTCCCATTCCGCTATGATTCTGTACCGTAGCATTTATGGCCCAATTTAATGGATCTCGAAACCGGTTAGCTTGTTGAACAGGTAAAAAAGGTTGTTGAAAATTTTTAAGATATTGCGCAGTAATATCTTTTGTTATCTTCATAATCTCGGCCTCCTTAACATAAAAGGTATCAATAGCATTTGCTTTTGGTTTATAAGAAGATCGGTACGAGACCCGAGTTCCTATCTTCCAATCTGCAATAACAATCTCATTTTGCAAGCGGTTTACATTTACTTTTTTCTGTTTATTCAAGATATCCGTATAAACAATTTCCGTTCCTACATTTCCTTCCTCAGCATTTGCAAATAAAGCTGTTAATTGATCATTAACATCAATCTTAGCGCTCAATAAAATCCTATTTAAAAGGGTTGCCTCGTAGCGCTCGCCATAGACATTGACAGAAGTCAAGGTTTTAATAGACCGATTCCCTTCCTTATCAAATGAGTATAGATCAAATAAATAAGTTGCCTCCTGCAGATTTTTGATTTCTGCCTCATAAAGTTTTCCTTTAACAGGTTTAAATAGCAATTCTACAGAATCCCGATCTTTATTCCAAAAAGCAAACACTTGATGAGCAGAGTGATTAGCGGGAAGTTCCCAAGTCAATGAAACTCTATTTCGACCCGAAAAACTCTTTAAAGAATCCACCTTGGTAGCATAACTGATTTCCCCCCCTTTAATAAAAGGCGCAATAGGATCGTTCATTTTAGAGCAACTTATTGCGGTCAATAATAGGCCCGACAAATACCATAATTTAGTTATATTTTTCATGTTTTATTATTCTTTATACTGTCCCCAAAACTGCATTTCTGATATTTGTCCTCCATCTAACCCAGACCAACTTTCTAGCATTTTAACACGTATATAGCGCACTTCTGGTGCTGATGTTAAAACACCGTACTCCTCTCCGGCACGTGCATAGGCGATATCATCATTAGTCAATTGCCCTGTTGGCAAGCCTGAAGGTTTTTTAGATTCATAGGTACCAACTAACTGCCAACTGGACCAATCACTGGAAGGATTATTAGAGCCCCATATTTCAAATCGTTTTAGGTTATAATGATTAAATATGAAACTATTACTGGACGTTCTGGGAAAATATTTAAAGCGGCTTAACTTCACTTTTTTACCCAAATCAAAAGAAACAGACATCGGCATCTTTCCATTACCTGAATGCCAAGCATCGTCTCCAAATGTATTGTTCCAAATGGCGGGGATATCGCGACCAGAACCTAACGGAGGCGTGTCATTATCGTACTTAATGGCCCGATAAAGATTCCGATCCAAAAGCAGTTCCTCAATAGGTAGAATATCTTTAACAATAGGTGAGGAAGTATTCCCAAACTTGTCTTTGATGACTACAACAAAAGTTACAGGCTCAGGTTCATAACCTCTAATATTAAAAGAGATATTTTTCACCTTTGTATAAAAAGTACTAATAGGTCTTTCCATATTTGAACTTGGAACTTTTTGTGAAACTAAAATTCTGAAATCTGATTCCGACGGATTATTGACGATAATTCCCATGCCTCCAAAATCATCAATCAATCCAATCGTATTAGCTAACGATATAATCGGGGGTGTTGTCGGCTTGACCTCGATAACTGTGGGTAAAGAACTATTTTCACCTTTATCAAAAGCCGTTAATTCAACTTTATACGTCTTTTCCTCCCCAAACCCATCTACCACTAACGAATCATTGTTTCTCGAAGATTTAGTCTCTCTAAAGACTCCAGGTCGGATCTCATATCTAGCTTTCACATAGGACAAATCTGCATCAGTCGGGACTTTATAATGTAAAACAGCACGTCCCGGACCATTACCTATTTTAACGTCATTGACCACTCCTGGACCTTTCCCATCCGATGATAGCGGTTCTGTTGTACCTAGATCTTCCTTACAACCAATAGTCCATAACATCGAACCCAGTAAGATCAACCGTAATATTTTAATTTTCATAATAGATCTTTTAATTACCATCCAAGATTTTGAACCAAATTTTTATTGACTAGTATATTATTATCCATGATAGGCCAGAAATAATCTTTTATTTCGAAGCGAGGCGTAAATAGAACCCTTTCTCTATAAAACCCTTCCATACTCTCCTGATTAATATCCCAACCTTTAATCGTTTCACTCATTACTTCAGGCGCAGTTTTCCATCTTCTTAAATCCCAAAATCTGCTACCTTCAAAAGCCATCTCAATTAACCGCTCTTGCTGTATAATATCCCGAAGTCCTTCTTTTGTTGCAGGCTTATTTGGGTTAGACGAATAATTCGTCCAAGACTCCTTTACACCTTTCAAACCAGCGCGTGTCCGTACTTTATCCAGATACACAAGCGCATCATCACTAGGACCATTCGATTCATTAGCAGCCTCCGCAAACATCAGATATAAATCTGCCAAACGTACATTCGGCCAGGTATAACGCTGGATACTGTAATCACTCCCCTCATACATGGTATTCAGGTAATTAACCAGTTTTTTAGGCCAATAACCTGTTGCAGAAAAATTACGGATATTCGTCTTTCCAGCAGTTTCTTTAAATCTTGCTTTAACATAATTTGTATTAACGGTTCCATCCTCATACTTCCCAAGTCCATACCAGATTCCGCGATCAAACCCCATATCAGCATAAAACCGAGGTTCCCGATCAAAGTGCAATTGTATAGTAGACTGCCCCTCTTTTACGTAGTATTTATGATCAACCTCACCTACCCGATAGGCAAATCGATCCGAGAAAGGATAGGTTTTATCCTCATTTATCGGTACCCCATTTTTTGAATAAAATAATTCCGTCATTTTCAAAGTTGGGGCAATACACGATAATATACTATAATTCCCTACTACACGAGCCATAGAAGCATCTTGCAAAGTGGATGTAGTGCTGTTTGTTAATCCCCAAATAATTTCAGGATTCCATTTTTCTGTTATTGCACCCTGTAATGATAGCAACGTACGTGTTTCACTTGAAAGCGTTCCTGTTCCTGCCGTAGGTAAAAAATCATACAGTTTGGCACCACTGGCTTCTGCAGAAGCGATCGCTTCTTTCGCGGCATCCATCGCAATCGTCCATTTTTCCTTCTTTTCCAACTGATTGAATAACTGCTTTCCAGTATTATCCACTAATGAAGCCATTTCCGTATTCCCATTAAATAACGGACTCGCAGCCAGCAATAAAACACGCGCTTTAATAGCCAGTGCAATGGGTTTTGTAATTCTTCCTAGGTCATTAATGGGGCTTTCTACTTTATCTGGAAGATTTGGAATAGCCTTATCCAAAGTTTCTACAATGTAGTCAACTGTCTCATCAACTGTAGCACGATACACTCTTACTTCTTCAGGGGTTGATGAGATAGGTAGATTCTCCTTTACCAAAACAATAGGACCATACATCCTAAATAAATAAAAGTGATAATAAGCTTTCAAAAAATTCACTTCAGCAATCCATTGCTCGCGTTCAAAAGAATTGAGATCACGCGGAATAATTATATTTTCTAAAAAAATATTGCAATCTCGAATTCCCTGATAAAGATCTTTACCTCCATATGCCCCGTCCCAGTAATTCAAGACCGGATTAGTAATTCCCATTTCTCCGCGACCGATAAGCCATGCTCTGTAATCAATAATAGCATTTTGATCAATCCCTTCATACAGCCATATTTCATCACCACCAAGAAACGCAGGGTTTGTCGTTGGATCACCATCAACGGGTAAATAAGAATAACAGGTATACAGGTATCGTTCAGCCATTGCCTTACTCACAAAGGCATCCTGGATCGTCGCAATGTTATCTGGGACAACATCTAGAAACTTTTTACAGGAACTGATCAACATCACCGATGCTATCAAAATACCTGATAATATATTTTTTGTTTTCATAAGTTTAAAAAGTTAGATTGACACCAAAATTGTAAACACGCTGAATCGGATAATTAAACGCATTTCCACCCAATTCAACATCCCACAACTTGAACTTACTAAATGTCAACAGGTTATTACCAAGAGCATATACCCGTAATTTTGAAATTTTAAGTTTAGAAAGCCAATGTTCAGGAAGTGTATATCCCAATTCCACCTGTTTCAATCTCAGGAAAGAACCATCCCGCATAAACCAGGTACTCTGCTGGGCATTGTTACTGTTCACTGCAGAACTTAGTCTTGGCCATAAAGCATACAGATTTTTATTCTCTTCAGACCAATGGTCGTCGGCATATGCTTTCAGGAATGCCCGTTGGTCGCCGATAAATGGACTTGTTGCATCGTAGTTTATCCAAAAAGACCTTCTCCCTAATCCAGAGAAAAAAGATGAAAAGTCAAGACCCTTGTATCCCATTGAAAAACCAAAACCGACGGTTACCTCTGGGGAAGTTGGGAAACCAAGGGGAACGCGATCTGCATTTGTGATACGACCATCTCTATTGATATCGCGAAATTTAATATCTCCAGGCATATATTCTCCATACGTTTGTAAAGGCGAATTACGAATATCCTCTTCATCAATAAACAGACGTTCTGCAATCAGACCATACGCTTGACTAAGCGGATTACCGATAACACTGCGATATTCCTCCCCTTTTGGAAATTCAGGTTCTTCATAGACCAAGTAGCGATTAGTCGCGTAAGTAAAATTAGCACGCAACCCTAACCAATAACCCGAAGAAAAACCCTTATTATAATCTATAGAAGCCTCAAAAGCCTCAGATTTGGCCTTACCTACATTTGCCCTAACCGCAGCCGCTAAACCCATAGTGCTCGGAATAAATGCCCGATCCATCAATATATTTGTACGATGGTCGGTTGAATAATCCGCAACAATTGTAAAATCTTTAATATTCAGATCCATACCGAGGTTCAAGCGTCTCGATTTTTCCCATGTAATCAAAATATTATCATATCGATTAATCGATACACCTGGTCGGTTTCGAGTAAAATTTTCCCCAAATGTGTAACTCATCCCGCTATTGTTCAAGTTAACATCTGATAAATAGAAAAAACGGTCTCCAGGACCACCAATAGCGTCATTACCGATAAAACCATAGGTAGCACGAAGTTTAAATTGTTTGACAATATCAAACATAGGTTTCCAGAAATTTTCATTTGCGATATTCCAGGCTACCCCTGCGGAAGGGAAAAAGCCATAACGGCTATCTTTATGAAAACGTTCAGAACCATTTAGCCCAAAATTGAACTCAACCATATAGCGGCTGTCATAACCATAACTGGCTCTTCCTGAAACCCCTAGATTACGATACGGCAAAGAGGTCTGTAAAGTAGTGGTATTTCCTGTTGATTCTATACTATTTCTTAAAATACCAACCAATAAAGCACTGACCGAATGTTTATCGGCAAATACTTGATCATAATTTAGCGCTAACTCTCCATATGAAGAAGTTGCCACTTCTTTGGGAGATTGTCCGTAATCAAGGGTATTACTCCCTGTTAGTTCATTAAGCTGAATGAGATTATAGACACCATTCATTAAACTCCCTTCATCCAGCATATAGTAGTAAGGATTATATTTTCTACTAATAGAAAAGAAAGAACGCCGTTGTGTGCTTGCCATAAATCTTAACTTCAAGCCCTGGAGCAAAATCTCAGACAAATCTTGTTTCAATTCCAATTGTGAAAGCATCAAGGACCTTGAATAATCCTGATATCCTCTTACCATTTCTGCATACGGATTATTGTAAAAACCAGCTCCTTCACTAGATTGGTAATTTCCAAATAAAATATGTTCTGTAAATTCATTAGCCTCATCCGGCTTGTAATACGCTGGAAAACGAACTGGATTGGTATTAACAATACTGGAATAAACAGCACTTCCCCCATTCAATGGACCATTATAATCGTCGAAATTACCATACATCCTGACAGCCAGATCTGTCGAAGATGTTAATTTCATATCCACATTTGATCGCAGGGAGTACGAATTCAATTTGATATTATTATTAAAATTATTTCGCTTATCAACATTTAAAATACCGTTATCCGTATTCATCGATCCCGTTACAAAATAAGAAGCCACCTTTCCGCCCCCTCTTATACTCATATTGGCTTTGGTATTGGTTGTACTTTTTTTGAGCAACATACCCATCCAGTCATTAGCCGGATAGAGATTAGGATCCATACCCGCAATTGTTGCATCGATCTTACTTTGAAAGTAAGGCGTTACAGCTTCGGGACTACGGTTTATCGCAGCCTCATTAGCCTTTATCATGTACGTAATAGGATCGGCTAATTCTAAATTTCTGGTAGGTGCAGAGGTATTACGGTCCAGTTGAAAGTTTAAGATTGCCTTTCCTTCACGACCTCGTTTCGTCGTTACTAAAATCACACCATTGGCACCACGTGCACCATAAACAGCTGCAGATGTAGCATCTTTCAAAATCGAAAAACTTTCAATATCATTTGGCTGTAAGCGCGCTAGATCGGTCGAGTTGAGCTCCAAACCGTCAATCAGTATCAAAGGTTCTGTCTTATATCCAAAACTTGCCGCACCACGGATAAAAAACTGTGCATTATCCTGCCCTGGTTCACCAGAAGTTTGATAGGCAATCATACCTGCTACCCGCCCCTGCAACGCTGTCGTCAAATTACTCGATGAAGTCTTTAGTTCTTTAGGGCTGATCGTCGTTACAGCTCCCACCAAACTCTCCTTTTTTTGAGTTGTGCCAAATCCAACCACCACAACTTCATCTATGCCTTGATTTTCAGAAACCATCACTACGTTAAGAATTGTATTGACCACATTTGGAATTTCCTGTGAAGCATATCCTACAGAACGAAAAATAAGCGTTTCTCCTTTATTAATATCTAAAATATAACGACCATTTTGATCTGTCGTGGTACCCGTTCCAGACCTACCTTTTACTGTAACTGAAACACTTGAAATAAAATTTCCTAAGGAATCTTTCACTGTCCCCGACACCGCTATCTTCTCTTGCTTATTTACGGGTAAAGCAATTTCTATCGGTGCATAATTTACTTTGGTCACAACACTCATCTTTCGGATGGCTTCTTTTTTTTCGATGATGATAATGGCTCTTTTCTCAATAATATATTGAAGATCCAACGGAAATAACACCTGTTCTAAAGCCTCTTCCAAAGGAGTATTTACTAATTTTACATTTTTAAGTACTTTTCCCTTTAATAGGCTTCCTTTTGCGATTATATTATAATTGGTTTTTGATTTAACGACTTTTAAAAAGTCTGTTAAGAAAACATTTGATTTGGAATAGGAAATGGTCTGACTAAATGCATTTGCATTTACATGTAAGACCATTAGGAATACGAACGTAAAAACAAGCTTCAATTTTTTCCACTTGCTTACACCCGGATACTTTTCAAAGCACCGATAGCAGTTCTCTACATTATTCATTATCTTTGGTTAGATTTTAAAATTAACTAGTACGTTTTAATTGGTTATTTTTATCAGTTAGCTAGAGAGTTGCCCCTCTCTAGCTTCATAAAAAGTAAATCATTTTATCACCATCACCCTCCTTCCTTTAATTTCAAATTTTGCACTTACAGTTTTTTGCAATGCCAACAGATTTTGTTCTAAATTTTCAGATTTTGATAATGTTCCCCAGATTTCTACTGCACGCAATTCAGCGTCAGAAAACTCAAATTCCACATCATACCATCTGGCAAGCGCCTCTGTGACTTCTTCAAGACGAACTTGATTAAACATAAACTCTCCATTTTTCCAAGCTAAAACTTCATTCACATCAAAATTTTGAATATTAACCTTATTTCCAGATCGTACTGACTGCTGGCCAGGTTTTAAGATAACAGCTTTTTCCACTTTGTCTTTTGAACCAACCTGCACACTACCTTCTGTAAGAGAAGTAATTGATTTTTCCTCGGATAGATAAGCATAGACATTAAATTTTGTACCTAAAACGCGAATTTTCTCTTTAGGTGTTTCTACAATGAACGGTGTATTATTCAAATGCTTTACTTCAAAGTAAGCTTCCCCTTGCAGTTTAACATGTCGTTCATGCTTTGAAAAAGCAACATTAAACTCCAATTTTGAATCGGCATTCATCCAGACCATCGTACCATCTGGGAGATGGATTTTATATTCACCACCTTTAGGTGTGATAACAGTTGATATTTCATTATTTGATTGCTCCTTATTATTTTCTAAAAAGACAATCGAACCATCCTTTTCTTTCATATAAGCAAGTGCACCCGCCTGTCGCTGTTCACCTACCTGTAAATCATCAAAAGTGTATTCATTTCCTTTAGCATCTCTTATTACTGCCTGTTTGTTTTCTAAATGCGCATGTTCGTTTCCGTCATTAAAAGAGAAATATAACCAATAACCAATCAGCAGCATTGCCAAAACAGCAGCACAACTTGAGATAATTCGAATAAAATTGATTCGTTTAATAGGTGGGTTATTCTTTTCCTTAATAATGGTATACAGCTTGCGCCCGAGATCCTGCAATTCCTGTTCTGATAGTTCAGTTACTTCATTATCATTATAGGAAGTATACCACTGGTCGAGTTCGATCAGTTCATCTTCAGAAATAGTTTTATCAAGAACTTTTTTCGAAAGTTCTTGAATTCGGTTTAAGGATAATTGGTCCTTCATATGATTGGGTACTTAGGCTTATTATACTACCTACCAATCGTAAAGGCCTTATCCCCTACTCCAAAAAAATATTTTTTTAATAATCCAACACATTTAAGAATTTACGAGGGTTTGCAAATATAAATGCGACACTCTGAATCAAAAAATAGTGTTAAATATTTAAGAAGATCAATAGTGCTTTTAATGCACCGCTTGTACCCAAAACGGTACGAATTCGCTTTCGTGCTTTCAACAATTGCGTTTCTACCGTTTTCTCAGAAATTTCCAGCTCTGTCGCTATTTCTTTCTGCGTATACCCACTTTCTACCCGTAGCCGGAAAATAAGTTGACATTTTTCAGGTAATACACATACTGTCCTTTCTATAATTTCACTTAGAAATTTAGCGTCAAGTTCTTCCTCAATCGTAAAATCCAATTGATTCCTATATTTTGAAAGCCAGTCTAAATAGTTCTCCCGATGTTTACTCCGTGCATAATAATTTATAATTTCATACTTTACAGCTTTTGCCAAATAGGGCTGAAATGAATTTATGATCTGAACGGTATTTTTTCTCTTCCATAGATTAAAAAAAATAGTTTGAACGATCTCCTCTGCAATTTCATTGTCACGCGTACGATTTTTTGCCACTAAATAAATACTAGCCCAATATCTATTGTAGACTTCAGTATATGCCTTTTCAGAGCCTTCATTAATCAATTGGCAAAGTGAACAGTCGCTAATATCTTTCATTGGAATAAATTTTAAAGCAGTAAGTTGTTAACCTACTTAGGCAGATTTCATATTAAGTCAAATTGGACTGTCAAATTATAAAAAAAACCAATAAACATCAAGCGTATAATTGATATTTATTGGTTTTTCAAACATAGACATTAAATGTAAATCGGTTATTCAATAAAATCCAGTTCCGCTACAGTAAGGAGTTTTCCTCCTCCAGTTATTTCTGTCGATTCAACCGTGATGTATCGTGCTTGGATATTTTTAGAAAATCGATGTGTGCGCTTTGTAGGATCATTAATTAGATTTCCAAATTCAAATCGTTCAGCATCACTCCAATTCTTTCCGTCATTACTGACTCTCACCACGCCTTTTGCCATCATCCCTTTGCCGTGTTCTTTTTGTGGTGTATAACTAAATGCTGTTAAATTATACTGCTTTCCAAGATCTATCGAAATATGTTGTGAAGCGGCATTATCATTAGATTCCCAATACGTTTTTGGGTCTGCATCGAAAGCCAATTTCGCACCATGTTTAGGAATCTCACTGCTATTATCGATAAGTTGCCACTGTTTTTTAGCAATACCAATTGTTTCTTCTGCAACTGCACCGACCAATTTATCAGCATTAATTGCTATAGCTTTTATCTTCCCACCTTTTACAGCAATCGGCTGTGTATATACAGGTGACTGTGCTGTAGGCTGACTGCCATCTAACGTGTAGTGTATTTGAAAATTGGTGTTTAGATTTTTAAGAATATCCTCACCATGCGGTTTCCATCCAAACTCACTTTTTAAAGGAGCAATAGCAACCATACCATCTACACTGCGATTAAATACCAATTGTGGAGGTCTTCCGGGAGCATAATGAGCAGAGACATTGCTGATAACCGGAGTAGCCCTACTTTCTAACACACGAATGCGGAATTTATCTGATGTCACTTCCGGGAAACGAAGAATACGTTTGTACCCCACATTAGTCGCATGGGCGACCTCTTTCCATTGACCATCGATCCAAGCATCTAAAGCATGCTTTTCGATACGTTCACCATTTGTGCTTACAGCTTCCTGAATAACAAAGCGATTTATTTTCACAGGCTTTACAGTAGTGTAAATCAGTTCCGGATTTTTATCCGACAAGATACTAAAGGATTCCATATTGTCATCCAATGTTTCTTTGCTTCCTTTTGCTCCACGCAAAAGATTCTGACCGTAGGTTTCTTTAATACGGCTTCCTACTTCATGTAGTACCTTAACATCTTCAGGTGAAAATTTTCCATCTCTATTCGGTGGTATGTTCAAAAGAAATGTAGAATTACCCCCGACCGATCGTTCATAAATATCAAAAACATCATCAGTACTTCTCACTTTTTGATGCGTATCATCCCTATAGAACCAACCTTCTCTAATCGATGTATTCGTTTCAGCCTGTTGATAATGTAGATACTTAGCTTTTAAAAGCTTCGCCCGACTTCCCAAATCTTCATCTGTAAGATCAAGAAAATTCTGAAGGCCTGCAGGATCGTCATGATATGGAATTACATTCCATTCCGTGCTTCTGGTATTTCCAGATTCATTCCCACACCATCGGATATCTTCTTTCCCAAAAATTACGGCCTCTGGAGCCAACTTTTTGATCAGTTCACGCCAAGCATCGTAATTATATTTTTGACCACCTTTTGTCTTCGGGTGCGCACCGTCAAACCATACCTCATGTACGGGACCATATTCCGTCAATAATTCAAACAGTTGATTTAGGAAATATTCGTTATAATCATCTACTTTAAAATTGAATTTTGTTTTATTTTTAAATGGTCTTCCTGCCACTTCACGAGGAATTGTACGTTGTGTATATTCACTTAAATTGCCATAAAGTCCATCAGCACTTTCAATTTGAAAAAGATCTGCAGGTGATAGATAGACACCAAGTTTTAATCCATATTTTTTACAGGAAGCAGTTAAGTCTTTCAAAATATCTCCTTTCCCATCTCTGAATCCTGTAGACATAATACCATGTTTCGTATACCTACTTTGCCAAAGAACGAAACCATCATGATGTTTTACCGTAATGATTACTTTTTTCATACCCGCGGCTTTCATTGCCTCACACCATTGGTCGGTATCCAGATTTTTAAGATCAAAGATCTTAGGATCCTCCATACCATTCCCCCATTCCATTTTAGTAAATGTATTGGGTCCTACATGGATAAAAGCTATAAATTCATTTTTTAAAGCCTGATACTGATTTGCTGTAGGCACAACATGCACCGCTTTTCTTAATATATCTTCAGGACTATCGGTACTCTTAATTTCGTACGTATTTTTAACAGGTATTTTCTTACTATTCACTTGCGCATGACCATATAGAGAAGCAAACCCTAACATAGATGTCAATAGGATAGATTTATTCATGATTTCAACAATTTGATTAACATAATTATTTAGATTTTGAATAATAGTACTGAGCATTATTCAATGTGCAATTTACTTTGTACTACTGGAAAAGATGAATACTAAATTAACGTATACTAAGCCTATATTACCATTTTAAACTTAAACAGTAGACACGAGAAAGCAATTCTTTGCATAATCTTAATAAAATAGTCACAAAAAATACGGGACGAATTACATTAAAAACAAAATTCTTTTCTTGCACAGGAGCAAAGTGTGGCTACTTATTATGCTAGAAAAAAAGAATATCATAGATGGAAATCATATAGACATCTAAATATGGGGCCATTTTGATAACCACAATAGAAAAATAAATCATAAAACCTGATTTACACCCCACTAAAGAAAACATACTTCTTCCATATTGTTAAATAAACAACATGAAAGAAGTAGTTATCAATTAAAAATAAAAATTATTTTGCTCCAAGTCCTGCTGCTATTGGCCAGCCCGGATTCTGGTAAATAACTGAATTTGCTACCGAACCATCTGTTGAAGCAAGTTGAAAATGCTGTACCGCGATTGGTGACAAATAATGCGCTAAAGTAAACCGTACTCCGTTATAAGAAAGCATATTCCGACGAATCTCATGAGGACGAAGATACATCCCCAAACTAGGATCAGATACAATAGCCTTCGGTTCATCGGCACCGTAGACGAGTTGCTCTCGTTTATACCAACTTTTCATAGGTCCCCATATTTTGAAACCTTCAAAATGATCAGCTTTACTAACCAATTGATCCATCGAACGCCAGCGCTTTAAATCCATCAAGCGTAATCCTTCAGCCATCAACTCATTTCTTCGTTCTCTTCTGATATTATATAAAGTCGGAGAAATTAGATTTCCCGCAGAATAAGCTCCCCAGTCCTTTACTTCTAATCCCATCTGAGTTACCGCTATTGTTTTCTCAAAATCTACATCAACCATTGCCCGTTGACGGATCTTTTGCCAATAGTTTCTTGCAGACGCATCGATGTTACCATTTTTTTCGTAGGATGCTTCTATGTAATTGAGGTAAGCTTCAGTTGCACGGAAAGTAATACTTCCAGTAAATCCCATGCCATTATTTGTCTGTTTTCCATCATATGAGATGCCTTTTCGAATGGTATAACCAGAAATATAACGTCGTTCTGCTGTCGTTTCGCCGATACTTGGATAAGGTTCAATGGGTGTACTATGCGTTCCTGTACCTAGATTTAAGAGAACATTTTTTTGTCCTGGTTCTTTTAAAAACAGGTTCAATCTACCATCTCTTTCCTTCCGGATATCGGCAATATAATCGTCGCCATGATATCCAGATCCGGTAGCATATATGGGTAACCCATTTTTCATAAGAAAACTTTCCACCAAGCTCCGCGTTAAACCAACCGCATAGTTACCAAGTTGCGCATATACAGGAACATTATGTGTTATAAGACTTTCACTATACTGTCTCCATAAAAGGACTTCACTATATCCTGCCATATTTACTGCTCCAAACATCGAAAAGTAAGGATTTTCGTTATTTGAAGATTCAATAATTCCGGTGTTGGGCACCAGTTCAATCTGATCTGCCACCTGTTTAGAGGCATCCATAGCTTGAGAAAGAAAATAATTAATTTCACCATCGATACTTCCTGTTGGATAAGTATATGTTTTTGTATAATCTTTCGTTTTTCCTGGCCAATCAGCACCATCAGGAACAAATGCCGTTCCTCTGAAATATTTCAACCAAGTTCCTTCATTTAAAGCAACTCTAGATTTTAATAATAAAGCCACATTTTTAGATATACGTTGCTTTGCTCCATCTATTGATGTACTTTTCAATAATGTAATTGCAGAATCTAGATCCGAGATGATAAACCTGGCAACTTCGGTGCGTGGATCTCGCTTTGCTGCTTCGATCAAAACTTGTGGATCTTTATCATTCATTGCATTTCTAATAATCGGAAAATCGCCCAGCTCTTGCAATTTCTGAAAATAGATATAAGCTCGTAAAAAATAGATCTCACCAATATAATGTTCAATATTTTGTTGATTTCCCACTATCGTTTTAGCCTTCCATTTTGGTAAGACGCTGTTCAGAAAAAAGTTCATCTGATAAATATTTGTAAACTCCCAAGCGCCACCCTCAGTATCCACTCTCCATTCACCTGGAAGATATCGCTTGTTTATATCCGGAGATATCATATTATCGGTTCCAGCATCAATTCCAAATGTGCCGAAGCCCCAACCTGAGTGTGATGGAAGAATATTGGGATATTGTCCTATTGCGTAACTAGCTAATTGCGATTCTTCATTAAGATATTTTTCTGGGATTATCTGCGAAGGAGGTGTAATATCGAGATAATCATTGCATCCTGCTACCATCCAAAGCGGTAGCACTAAAGTAAGATATTTTAGTATTTTCATGTTTTTTTGAATTAAAATGTAAGATTTAACCCTGCTGCCCACATTTTGGTAAGTGGGTAAACCGTACCACTGGAACCCCCATCTATAGTCTCCGGATCAAACATTGTCGCGACATTGGATTTTTGCCATAAATTTTCACCCGACAGGTATATCCTACCCTTTGAAATACCGATTCTCTTCAACACATCAGCACTAACCGTATAACCAATCTGAATATTTTTAAGTCGGATATAAGCTGCATTCTGTAGATACCGTGTTTGAACCTCCTGATTTTTATTCGTACCAAATATTGGACGCGCATAATAAGCATCAAGGTTTTCACCAAATATATTATCTCCAGTTCTAAAATAATCCATATGTTGGGTTAATCCTGTAGATGCCCAAATATTAGAGGTGGCACCCCAAAAATAATAACCCGGTTGCCATACATCACGTTTGATTACTCCCTGTAAAAACATACTGAAATCGAAATTTTTATAATCAGCCCCAAAATTGAACCCAAAGGCATATCTCGGTGTGCTATTTCCGATTACTTTACGATCCCCAGGCTCCGATTCTGTCCAAGATCCAAAATCAATTTTACCATCGTTGTTCAAATCTTTGTACATGATATCACCAGCTTCCCATTGGCTTCCGATCACTGACTGTCCGCCGTTAGGTAGGCTATTTAAATGACTTTCCATTTCTTCCTTTGACTTAGCAATCCCTATGGTTTCATATCCCCATATTTCACCCAACTTTTGTCCTTCTCTATAGCCACCGTTAAATGAACCTGTTAGATTTGGATACCTTGTAACCGTAGAAGTATAATCCGACAGTAAAAACTTAATATTATATCCAAAATTATCCGCAATTTTGTCTCTCCATCCCAATGTTAATTCAAATCCATTCGTTTTTAAATCCGTATTATTCGCTTGAGGAACCGCGGTGCCCAAAGTATTGGAAAGTTGTGGTGCTGGTCCCACCATATTCAATGTTTTTCTTTGAAAAACATCAAATGAGCCAGATAGCCGGTTGCTTAGTATAGCAAAATCAACTCCCATATTTAACGTTTTGACCGTTTCCCATGTCAGATTTGCACTCACCAATCCTGCGGCAGATGCCGTATTTGGACGCTGATTATTAAGAAGCCAACTTCCGGATGCAATACCGACGGGCATTACAACATAAGTTGGGTACCAAACATTGGTATTTTGATTTCCTAGTTCACCGTATGAGGCCCTAAGTTTGATCATATCGATGTATGATCTTGTATTCTCCATAAAACTCTCCTTAGCAAGATTCCAGCCTGCAGAAAATGATGGAAAGAATCCCCATCTACTGTCTGCTCTGAATCGAGAAGATCCATCATAACGCATACTCGCTTCCAACAAATACTTAGAATCATAATCATAATTAAACCGGCTAAAAAATCCGGCCGATGCCCAATCCTGATACTGACCAGATACTGAAGGAGCCTTTGGTTGACCACTTGGATCCGTGCCTGATGTTAAATCAATGACCGGTTGTCCAATAATCAGTATACCGTCTCTAGAAGCATTTAAATCACGATAAGCGGCGCTTTCAATTTGGAAACCAGCCATTCCTTTAAAGTTATGCAGGTTCCAATTACGCATCAACTCAGTATATGCGTTGATATTATAATAGTTTTCTTTATAAGCATATTCCGCTACATAGGATGAATTTTTATAAAGAATTGGATTTCCTGCGACATCATGGTTATAAAGTTGATTTGAAAAAGTATTATCAAAACGGCTCGTAATTCTATAAGTTGCTGTCCCATAAGTCTTCCAATCTTTAATCGGTTCAAAAACAAGTTGCACCTGTTGTGTATTGATATCTTTAACGGTTTTATAATCTCCCCCTTCTAACATCCCCATTACAGGTGAAGGTGAATTATAGAGAAATCCATTGGGATCCTTATAAGGTAATGTGGGCCAGCCCTGACGGCCTAGATTATCATAAAAAGAATTATTAAGATCTGTTGGTTTTTTAAAATCTTCACGAACAAGTCTTCCAATATAATTTAAGTTTAGTTTACTGGATATTTGCGAATTTATCCGTGCTGACACCGAATACCGCTTATAAACATCCGTATTAAGTGCCATTAAACCCTGCTGATCTAATAAATTGGCCGAGACATAATATGTTGTCTTATCGCTACCTCCGGCAACACTGAGATTATGCTCATGTCCAAAAGATTGATCTTTATACATCAGATCAAAGTAATCTACATTATCATTACCCTTCATATATCCATCGGCCCATTGTGAAGTATTGGTAGGATTAGGAATAATACTCGTACTAATTTTACCTTCTTGAAATTGCTTGATCCTTTCCAGATGCTCTTGATCAAAATGAGGGGCGCCATTTCCGTTGACTTGAGCTTGATTAAAATAATTTGCAAACGAATAAGAGTCCATCGTCTTCAATGTTAATGCAGGCGTACTTATCCGTAAACTATTATTGTAAGAAGCTAGAGGGCGACTCCCTTTTTGCCCAGACTTGGTTGTTACAAGTATAACACCAAACGCAGCTCTAGACCCATAAATGGAAGCGGTACTCGCATCCTTAAGGACGGTAACCGTTTCGATATCTTGCGGATTTAAAGCGGTCAATGATCCCTCCGCTCCGTCTATTAAAACTAAAGGAGCTGATGACGATTGTCCTATTGTACCACTTCCGCGAATATTCAAAGAGGGATTACTTTCCAGAGAACCATTATTTTGAGAAATATTCAATCCTGGAGCAAGCCCCTGCAGTGCCTGCAGTGCATTCTTAACAGGTCTATTTTCCAATGATTTTTTATCTACAACAGCCACCGCTCCAGTCAAATTCGTTCTTTTTTGTTGCCCAAAGCCAACAACCACAACCTCATCAATCATATTATTCTCAGAAGATAATGTAACTGTAAATTGGGTTTCTTGACCAATAGCTATCTCCTGCTTAATGTAATTAATGTAAGAAAATTGTAGGATCGTTTCTTGATTAGGTACGCTCAGCTTAAAAGTACCATTGATATCCGTTTGTACTCCTATGGCAGTCCCTTTTGCCCTGACACTCACACCTTCCATTACAACACCCTTTTCATTACGTACCACTCCCTGAACCGATATATTATTTTGTGCTTGAACACTAATTGCTATGGCACAAAAAGCATTAAGTAAGGCTATTTGATGCCATTTCGGGACAGACAACCGAGTTGCCCAGAGACAACATGTTATTAAATTCACTTTCATTATTGATTTGATATTTGGTTCAAAGCAAAAATAAAGGAGTAGAGATTCGTAAAAATGTAAGAAAGAATGAAAATGATGTAAAAACACCTCATTCCTAATAAGAAGCAGTTTTTGAAAAAGAATAGGATCCGAACTTAACCATAAAACATAAATACATCAAACAAAAAAGCGATCCAGTAGAAATGCTACGTGATCGCTTTTAAAATTATACTTAAAATAGGCTTAATTCAGTGACTATAAAAGTCAGATAGATAGTATATCTACTTGCACCACTAAAGCCTTAATTAATAAATACTAGTAGGATCTGTTTTCAGTTGTTCCTTATCTGTTTTAATCATCAATTCTTTGATCTGTTCCGGATTTTGAATTGCGGTTGGATTAAACTTATTGCTATTCATATAATCCAGCGTAGAGACCAACAATTGCTTCGCGACAAAACGTTCATCCAATTTTTGAGATAGATCTATTGAAACCAACATTAATTTACCTTGACCAACTTTCGCTTCATAAGCCAATGCCAATTTACGGTTATTCGCAAAGTTATCCACCATCTGAATCACTGATTGACCACCTGACAATGAATCAACGATCATTGTTGTGGAATTGATATTCAGATCCCACCATTGCCAATTTGTATGCAAGTCTGTTGGAAATTTTTTAAACATCGCGTGATTAGGATCAACCAACATTCCCATTGTTCCCGCCTGCTTAGGAAAGTGAACCGGACTCCAGAATACAGGTACAAATTTACCTTCCAGCCCTTTTATCTTTTTCCATTCTGGATTCAATAAGACCTTCTTACCTTGATCAAGCAATGTAAATGCTTCATTCATATCTCGTGTGTAATGCACATCACCATAAACAACTTTTTGTGAAGCTGGATATACCCAGATATCCCATTTGTTGGTATATGCAGTACCTTTCAGATCAACCTCCACAGATAGTTTTGAAGGTACAACCACCTCTCCCAAATCAAACTGTAACTGGCCTAATCCAGCATTATAGCCGTTGGCAAGATGGCCAATAACGGCTCCACTTTTTAATAGGTTATCCCCGTCTTTGATACGCCAAACGATTTCCTGATTTTGACGTATTTTCCCACCATAATTTGATACCGCGATCTGTGCTTCAAATCGTTCTGAGTTCGTATAAGTTGCCTTTGGAAAATGGAGTAAAGGAACAATCGGCGCATTAAACTGGCTAAAAGTTTTCGCATCAATCACACCCTTACTGTCCCAGAAGGCATCTAGCAATCCAACCAAGGCCGTTCCCTGACCAGGGAAATCATGCAGATCCAACAATTGAAAACCACTGATTCCACCAGTTTTAAGTGCCCTTTCGATTTCTTCTTTATATAGTATTGCGGCTAACTTTCCTGAGGCCGCTGTGAAAGCCACGGCTTGCCCCAACATATCTTTCTTTTCCAGATCATTTTTTACCGCCTTAAAATTAATTGGCTCTAGTACACCTGTATATTTATCGATTTCTTTCAAATTTGGATAGACCGCATATTGACCGATTTCATGGGTTACAATTGGAACTTGAAAATTCGCTACCGCTTTTTCATAATTTGTATTAAATGCCGGAGATTTCGAATTAAATACCCCCTGTCCCCTTACCCAACCATCTTTAGTATATTGGGTAATCAGAAAATCGTCATTATATTCAGGTCGGTCACCATGCCCTTTTTCAAACGTGTAAGATGTATTGGCGTACAAATGCCTTTTGTCAACCGATTTTAATGAATCGACCAACTTATTTAAGGTTTTCATATCACCCTGCAACTCGTTACCCATACTCCACATCATAAAAGACGGATGATTACCATATTCACGAATCATACGGCTTGCTTCCTGGTATAAAAATGAAGTCATTCCAGCATCTTGTCCGATCGTTAAAGACCATACCGGAAGCTCTACCTGCAAGTACATCCCGATTACATCCGCAACATCAAATGCAGCCTTTGGCGGACACCAAGAATGAAATCTGATGTGGTTCAAACCCCATTCCTTTGCCGTCAGAAAAACTTTCTCCCACCCCGCTTTATCCATAGGAGGATGTCCTGTTAAAGGAAATATATTACATTCTAAAGTACCCCGCAAGAAAACAGGCATGCCATTCAATTCAAAAGCATTACCTTTTGATACAAACTCACGCATACCAAAATGCACATTTTTCTCAGATTTATGATTTTTTGTTTTCAACAATACCTGACATGTATAAAGGTCTGGAGTAAACTCACTCCACGTCTTTACATCACCTACAATCGGATATTCGTACTCCATTTCTGTTACGCCAGGATTCACTACAATATTTTTATTCGGATACACCTTATTTTTACCCTCCTGACCTATCTGTACATTTAGTTTACCCTGTATTGCCTTATTATCAAAATTTTGTACTTTAGCCTTAACTTTAACAATTTTTCGAGTTAAATCTGGAAAAACTTGTAAATCTGAAACATATATCTGATCCAATACCTGCAGACTAATTTCACCGATAACACCATTCCAGATAATCTGGGTATGATCGGTATAAGCATGTCCCATATTATCAGTACTGATATCAAAAAGCTTACGGTTGTCCACTTTGATTGTAATCTGTTGTTCTTTTCCTGCTTTTAAAAATGGTGTTATATCATAAAAATGAGGGGCTACAAGACTATTTTCTTCCAGTTCAATCCGCTGGCCATCTATCCATACATTCGTTTTCCAGATTGTCCTCTCCAGTTTTAAGATGACCCTCTTCTTCTCCCAAGCCTTAGGTATCGCTATCGATTTACTATACCAGGCCGCACCTAAATAAGCATGCTTACGGCTCAAGTGTGAAACCTGTGGCTTTTGAAGGGCGGGCTTTAAAACATTTGCAGTCCCCAATCCTGCATCATCAGTTGTCCCTGGCAGATGCATAGACTGCTTGAAATATTGCCTTGACCACCCCTGCTTCTCACCAACATCCAAAGAATCCAACGCGACCGACCACTTACCGGATAGATCCAGTTTCTCCTGCCCATTAACAACAGCGCCAAAAGCCAAGCCATTTAAAAGCAGACCATACCGAAGAAAATTTTTAATTGTTATCATAGTTTTTGCTTATTCCTTATTCAATATCGTGTATTTAACAGTATCACAAATTTACCGTACAGGTAGCTGTGTAAACAATAGACAAAATGCTCAAAAACATGTAAAAAAAAAGGAAAGTTCATATACATGATATATGAACTTTCCTTTTTTTAATATCATAAACAAAAAAAATTTCCTAATATTTAATGCATTATTAGTACTGAAATTTGAAAAAATAATTACAGTAATCGATCCTTAAAATATCACCTATCCTTTTTCAATGTTATTGTTCAATTTTTATCATTAATGTTATTTTGTCCGAGGACTCTTTAACCAACCTCAACTTATACATTCCTTCTGTAACCCAGTTCTGCACCACCGCTCACGGGCAGATTAACGCCAGTAATAAATCGCGCCTTATCCGATAATAGAAACACACATGCATCAGCGATTACATCGCCATCAGGGCAGTAACCTAATGCATGAATATCTTTCAAGAAATCAAAGACCTTATCGGGATTGGCCTGCTCCTGAGCCCATGTCTTAAGCATTGGCGTCATTACTGCCGCAGGAAGCACAGTATTAACCCTTATTCCATCTTTTGCATAGTCCAGCGCCATTGATTTGGTAAGCGCATTGATGGCACCTTTTGTCGCCGAATAAGCCGCATGATTTTCCTGTCCGATTTCACCAACCAAACTTCCCGTATGTAAAATACAGCCTTTTGACGCTTTTAAATGGGGATAACCATATCGTGTCGTCAATAAAATACTTCTGAGATTTACATTCATCAAAAGATCCCATTCTTCTTCTGTTGTTGTATGCAAAGGTTTAGAAGGCGAGCCTAATCCTGCATTATTATGGATAGCATCTAATCTTCCAAAATGAGCAATAACTTTTCCCATACATTCCTGCACCTCTTTATCGCTGGACACATCACAACGAAATCCGATGTGATGATCTCCTATTAATTTCATTGTTTCTTTGACGCTTTCCTCCTCTAAACCAATAACTGCTACAGATGCACCAGCAGCAACATAAGCCTTTGTACAAGCCAGCCCTATACCAGCCGTACCACCGGTAATCAAGATTACCTTATCCTTCAATTCTTCCATTTATACTTTTCTCCCTAAAAATAAGGCTTTTTCAACTCAAAATTAATTTTACGCTAATAATCCACAAACCATATTTTTATAAATGCTACAGTAATTTCTGTAACTTAATTCTTTTACCCGGTATAAGTTTTACTTCAATTGTACGATCCTTATACTTAATCTTACATGTTGTACTGTACTTTGCTTTGACAAAAGCGGTCTTCAATTTACCCTCTTTCCACAACATATCTACTTCTACAGCACCTCTCGCCTTTAACCCTGACACTTCACCTTCAGTCCAATCCTTAGGAAGTGCGGGTAACAATTCGATAAAATCTTCATGGCTTTGCAAAAGCATTTCTGCCATTCCAGCAATCACACCAAAATTACCATCAATTTGAAAAGGAGGACAAGCGTCAAACATATTATAATATGTTCCACCACCACCATCATATTTCGTATTCATGTCTCCAGTTGGCCTCAACTGTTTATTCAACATCGTCAAAGCACGATCACCATTATGCAACCTAGCCCAAAGTGCAATTTTCCATGCATAGGTCCATCCCACACCATCATCACCTCGTTTTTCTAAAGATTTCTGTACCGCCTTCGCTAGTTCTGGTGTTTTATTAACCGTTATTTCATTACCCGGATAAAAAGCAAATAGGTGCGACAAATGACGATGAGCAGGTTCAACCTCTTCAAACTCATGAACCCATTCCATCAATCTGCCATCACTTCCGATAGTGGGTCGTGCGAGTTTATCTTGAGCGCCCTGTAAACGATTAATGAAAGCATCTTGTTCACCCCCTACTATTTTAGCCGATTTAAGTGTGTTTTCAAAAAGATTGTAGATCACCTGCTGATCGTGCGAAGGTCCCATACTGATTTGGGCAACAGATCCATCCGGTGCTTTGAATGAATTTTCTGGAGATGGTGAAGGCCCGGAAACCAACCGTCCTGTTTGAGGATCAATCACCAGCCAATCCAGATAAAATAAACTAGCCTCTTTTAGGATGGGATAAGCTTTTGCTAAAAAAGCTTTATCCTGCGTAAAAACATAATGTTCCCAGATATGTTGCGCAATCCACGCACCACCACCAATATGCATTCCCCAGCTCGCACTCTCTCCTGGTGAAGTATACCCCCATACATTCGTAATCGGGTGCAGTACCCATCCCGCCATTTGGTATTGCGTTTTTGCAGTTTTCTGCCCTGGTGCTACAACAGAGGAAATAAGATCCATAAGTGGTCGATGAGACTCTGATAAGTTGGTCACTTCTGCTGGCCAATAATTCATCTGCACATTGATATCCGTATGGTAATCTCCATTCCAGGGCGTTTGTATTTTATTGGCCCAGATTCCCTGTAAATTAGCGGGTAAACCACCATCTCGCGATGAAGATAACAGCAGGTAACGACCGTACTGAAAGTACAAAGGATACAATATCTGCTCATTGCCCGACTGTACATTATTAGCCATCAAAGTATTCGTTGCTTGATCATTCTTTGCATTACCCAACCTGAAATCTAACCGGTTCATATAAGACGAGAAATCTTCCGTATGTCTCTTTTTCAGAAGCGAATATTTTTTAGCCACAGACTGGGCAACGATCTGAGCATGCTCTTTTTCAAAATTTGGATTTACAAATGTTGGATATTCCTGCTTATAATTTGTCTTAGCCGTCACAATTAGAGTCAGTGCATTTGCACCAGTGATCTGAATCGATTTATCTTTAGCACTTATATTACCTCCTTCCAGTACCGGAGTGACCTGTGCAATATATTTCATACCATCTCCTCCTCTACCGTTGTCCAAAGTGCCTGACATCACTAATTTATTATCAACTAAACGTGTGTCAAATCTTTCCGGTCTATCCAGATTTAGAGCAACCTGAATTGCTCCAGGACGATCCGCAGTCAAACGAATGACAATAGCCTGATCGGGATGGCTCGCAAACACCTCCCGTGTAAACTTGACGCCATTCTGAACAAAAGTTGACCGCGTGATTCCGGTCATCAGATTCAGTTCTCGGTAATAGTTTTGATAGGGGTTTTCTGATCCAAAATCTAACCGCAGATCTCCCAAAGTTTGAAAACAACCGAAGGGAACATTCGCGCCATTCCCAGAGCCTGAACCTTTTCCCTTAGTGATCTGTGTTTTATTCGTGAGCGCTGTCGCTTCTTTGTATTTTCCTTCAAAGAGCAGTTGTCTAATTTTGTTGAGCGCTTTCGGTGCATCCGGATTATCGCCATCATCCATACTACCGCTCCAAAGGGTCATTTCATTAAGCTGTATACGTTCATGATTGACATCTCCAAAGACCATCGCTCCCAAAGAGCCGTTTCCAATAGGCAACGCTTTCAACCATTCAGGATCACTTTCCCATCCGCTAGCAGCATCCTTAACCCGTGCGTTTGCTGGACTCTCAAACCATATTTTATTTCTTTTGGTATCCTGAGCTTTCAATTGTGTGCTCTGGGCTTTCAGTCCAGATATTCCAATGCAAAGGATAAATAGATAAGAAGCGATGTGCTTTGTATTATTCATTGCGATTATAATTTATGAGTGTCGGTTTTAATTGGTAAAAATGAACGCATTCCACTCTGTTTAATTGTTAATTTTGTATTTACAATTTACAAATTTGGATGATGTAAAGTGCTCATAAAAAGATATTTTAGTAGAAATGGTGAAATATTATCTGTATGATAAAATTTCAAAACAACTGATGAATCAAAATTTTCATACAGTTTTTAAAGAAAATATGGTACGGTCTAATCGGTGTGAAAAACCTCCTCCATATCCGACCAGGTTGCACCCTTTGCCACCGCATCCGGTAATGGAATCTGACAAGGATCCGTCTCTTTCCACCAGCGCTGTGTCTCTGGATCATTTCCCATCTTCTTCATATCCAACTCAAAATCATCACCTACATATTCAAAATAACTAAAAAGGTAGTTTTTCCCATCTATATTTTTTAAATAGATGGAGTAATTCTGAATATTACATTCTTTTATCCTCTTCAACACACTAGGCCACGCCGCAGCGTGGAGTTTTTTATATTCCTCGATTTTTTCTTCCTTAAGTCCGGTTACAGATGCATACCGTTTCATCTTTTGAGATGAATTGGAGTCTTTGCAGCCTATGAAGATTGGTAAAAGCATCATTGCTCCGATTACTAATCGGAAAAACGTCTGTTTATATAAATATTCCATATAGCACCACAACAATTAATAACAATATTCCCGATAACACTTTATAATTCCCAAATCCTTTCCAAGCTTCTCCTCTAAGAGGTTCCAAAGGATTTTTCCAATACAGTTCCTTACTTTCTGCTGTATGTTGCACAGGAAAACGATAAGAAAATATGATTTGTATCAACACACAGATTATAAACAGATAAAAAGCCATCACCATAAACGGAACCTGACCGATCCAGGTTTCCGGAAAAAGCTTATTGGCAATAAATACGATCACACCCAATGCAGATCCAATCCATAGCGTCCATTTCGAAGATGCGGCGGAAGCCTTCTTCCAAAAGATTCCTAAAAGAAATACACATGTTATTGGCGGAGCGATATGTGCGATGACATCGTTGATTCCATTGAATATACTTTCATACTTATCTAACAAAGGTAGAAGAGCTAAAGAAAAGGCCATCGCCACTACTGCTGAAATCTTACCTGCGGTAATCAGCTGTTTGTCTGTTGCCTGTGGCCGTTTTTGTTTATAAATATCATAGCTAACCATTGTAGAAATAGAATTGAGTGCACCTGATATCTGACTCATTAAACCCGATAGCAAGGCAGCAACCAATACGCCAATCAAACCAGAAGGCAATAATTGTGTAATCATCAAGGTGTAAATGCCTTTAGAATTTACATTTCCTGCAACATCCACTCCCAAACTTGTCAGATCCAACTGCCCAGTTTTGAATAAAGTATAGGCAAATAATCCCGGAAGAACAAAAATAAACACTGGCAAAATTTTGATAAACCCGCAAAAAAGAGCACCTACCCGACCATGATTTTCATCTTTAGCGCCCAACACCCGTTGCACAATCGTCTGATCGGCACACCAGTACCAAATACCTAAAATAGGATACCCTAAGATCACTGCATACCAAGGCATTCCGCTACTGTCTCCGTGTGGTCGCAACATTGATAATCTTTCAAGCTGACCTTCGTCAACTAGGACATCCTTCATTGAGACCCATCCCCCCATCTTATCATAGGCCGCAAAACTGATAATAAAAGCACCAGCCAACAGGACAATAGTCTGAATCGATTCCGTAATAACCACTGCCCTAAGGCCACCTAAAATGGTATAGATTCCAGTGATAATACAGATAACGGTAATACTCAGATACATATCAAACCCGAAAAGTGTTTTGAGCACGATCCCTCCTGCCAACATCGAAAAGGCAATATGGATCACAATTGCCGATACGATGGAGATCATCGTTAACCATTCACGGCTAGCTTTATCATACCTCCGCTCAAGGAAATCAGGTAAAGTTGAAACTCCGGACTTCAGATAAAACGGTACAAAAAACAAAGCCAGTAAAATAAGCGTAAAAGCAGCCATCCATTCAAAATTACCATTCAACAGGCCGGTATCAAATCCACTCTGTGCCAGACTGACCAGATGCACAGTAGATATGTTTGTAGCAAAGAGTGCAAGACCAATTGCTGGCCATTTCAATGATTTTCCTGCTAAAAAATAATCGCTCGCCGAGCCCTTATTTTCAAGTTTATGACTCACACCCGCCCATACTCCTACAGCCAGAATTAGCAGGATATAAATGATGGCAATACTTAAGTCTAAAGATCCTAACATGAGGTTATTAATTAAAGTAAATCACAACTACTTCCTACTTCCATCGGAGTTTTATATACCCCGCCCGTAATCTGTACAGGATGTACAAAATGGGATTTCAGATGTGGGATATGTTCTAAGAATAATGCATCATGACCCATGGAGATATGATTAAACAGTACCAAATGCTGATGTAACTGCCCCATATCACCGACATGTGGAACTACCGGAATATCATATTTTCGGCATAATAAACTTACACTAATAAATTCACTTACACCACCTACTCTTACAGCATCAACCTGTACAAATCCAGCAGCATTTAGCTGCAGATAATTTTTAAATACAATACGATTGGGAACATGCTCACCCATGGCCACTTTAATCGGAGCAATAGCATCTGTAAGTGTTTTATGAGCTAAAATATCATCAGGATGTGTCGGCTCTTCAATCCAATATGGATTCATCGCTTTCAGTTCTTCACAGATTGAAAGAGCCTGCGGAAGTGTCCATTGTTGATTTGCATCCAGCATAACAGTTGCGGCGTCTCCAGCGACTTCCCTTACAATATGAGCACGTTTAATATCGCGTAGCGGATCCGTACTTCCAACCTTCAGCTTCATTGCACTAAAACCATTATCTAATGCTCTACGGCAGTTCTCCCGCACTTGCTCATCCGAGTAGTTAAACCATCCCACAGAAGTATCATACCCTGTGTAGCCACGATCTATAATCCCCATACGACTATCCTTCGTTAACAAATTCGTTTCTAACAAAGCAATTGCCTGTTGAGCGGTCAATTCATCTTCTAAATAAGATAAATCGAGTGTATTCACAATCTCCGTTGCTGTCAGATCAGTCAACAATTTCCATAGCGGTACACCTCTGGTTTTCGCCCATAGATCATAACAAGCATTTGTCACTGATGCTAGTGCCAGATGAACAATTCCTTTATGGGGTCCCAACCATCTAAATTGTTGTTCATTACTCAGTGCATTGAATATACGGCCAAAGTCAGCCATCGTTTCTTCTATTCCTTTACCTACTAAGCGTTCAGCATAAAAGGCGGCAGCCTTGCATACCAAGTCATTACCGGCTCCAATTGTAAATGCTAACCCGGTACCTATGCGGCCTTTGTCATCCACTAATCTAGTTACCGCATAAGAATAAATTGGGTCTTTATGCACGGCATCACTTCCCGCTCCCGTATTCAAAGGAAAGCGTTTATCTTCGACATCAAATCTTGTTATCATCTATTTATTAAACTGTTATTTTTTAATTATCCCTATTTCCGAAGTTTTATTCATGTTCACCATAAACCCTATTTTCCTAAGACACGTATTGATTTAAAACCAACCTCCCATTGTCCATGACGATCATCAGTACATATTACCGGTAAGTACTTCGATTCTTAGTGATATCATTGGTTCTCTACTGATCATAAAATTAACCTAAATAAATAGGTTTGATTGACGTATTATTAATCAGTATTGATACTATATTAACATAAAATAGTAGCTAAACTTTATATCTGTGGTCAATTTGTTCAAACTATTTACCATACGTCTTAATGGACTAAAAATGTAAATAAATAATAATGTGTTTTTGAATATAAGAGCATATCAGCTAACTAAAAAAAAATGTGGCACAGAATTACTCCTGCACCACACACTAACCAGTTGTTAAATTTCGATCAGTTCCTTAGAACATATTTATTCCAATCTTCGTAAATCTTCCTTCATATAAAACCATCGGCTCCATTGCTTGCTCACTGTATCATAAGTTTTATACCGATAATAAAGCAAAAATCGCTCTTTGTCCTTTGTGGGGACATACGTATTTAAGTAAACAAAATCAGGTTCATCTGCCGGTCGTGCCAGTTGTTCTACCATTAATCCTGCTTCACTTTCTTCATAAGCTCTTATATTCACTGAATTATTTTCATTTATTTTCAAGACAAGGGCATTACGTTTTATATTCGGTACAGTTGGCACAGTCAGGTTTGTATTACCGATATAGATACGCACCTCATCTCTATTCAATGGTAACATCTGTTTTGACGTAGACGTCATGAGTACATTGTTAACTGTCTTACCAAGTGTATCAATTTTATATCCTTTAAGACTATAAAATGTCTTTTTCTTCGTTTGCGCATAACGATTACTGGTCTGAACCCTGAACAAAACATTTTTTTTCTTCTCATTCACAGAATAGTGCGATACGTTACTGATCTGTAAAGGAATAAAATATATAGAATCAGGAGATAGTTTTTCCATTTGTGACTCCGTCATATAAACAGGAAGAGATACATTCGGTTCTCCTTTTTTTAATATGACTTGATTACTTCCCAACTTATAATACGCAGGATCCAAAATCTTAGCAAACTTCTGTTCATCTTGATCAAAATTCGCTTTATTATAAATAGGTAAAAGCATATCATCAGGTTTAATATCAATAACAACATCCTGATCAATATCTTCACTACCACTGCTTGAAAATGAAATATTACGAACACTTTCTTTCTCATCGAAAGAAAATTCCTCGGCATCCACATTATACTGTCCACTTACGATGTAAATCATCTTCTGATATAACTCTTTATCAAAAAATTCTTCCTTACTGCAAGAAGTCAAAATCAAAAGGAGAAAAATTCCCGACAACCATGTCTTTTCTTTAAGCTTATTCATCTCTTAAAATCTAAATTTTACAAATTTGGTTACCATCCCGGATTCTGATCAAAATCTTTGACCTTCCGCACTTCATTTTGAGAAACAGGAAGAAAAATCATTTTACGATCCACAACTCGCTCTCTTACGATGCGGCTATTAACAGAAACACGCTGAAAATAACCATTTAATGGTGCTTCGATATTCATACCAACTATCGGCTCCCGTTCGCTATCCTCATATTTAGCCCAACGTCTTACATCATAATATCTTCTATTTTCAAACAAGAACTCAATCATCGACTCCCGTTCAATGAGTTCTTGCACTTTCGCCGATGAAGCTAATTCGCTCGCATTAAGTCCAGGAAGGCCCGCACGGTACCGAACTTGATTGAATGCACCTTGGATTTTACTTTGATCTCTACCAACAGTATACGTATTTTCACCTAGTGTAATATTGTGCGATTGCGTAAGCTGATTGAGCGCTTCTGCATAGATCAACAAAATTTCAGCATATCGGATTATGGCATAAGACTTATCCATCACTACTGCCCCTGTTCCTTTCCATGCATCGTCTGGATGAATATATTTTGTCAGTACATATCCCGTAAGTGGATAATCTTGGTTAGAAAGCGATGATGCTGTCTTGCCTGAATTTCCACCAAGGAAATATTCAATAATCTGATTTTTGTAGCGCGCTTCTGTTGTGGTATTTGCTTTCCACAGTCTTCCCGAAAATCCAATATTGGCATAAAATCGCATCTCTCGGTTGTGGTACATACTGTCCACTTTATTCGGTCGTAGCGTGTAACCTGAAAACTGAATGTCACCGCCTTTCCCCATCTTATTTTCCATATAAGGAAACTCTTTACTCGAATTGCTGATATCACGTCCATCGACCATGTAGAAGGCGTCGACCATCTTTTGTGATACAGACAAACCATTCCATCCGCCCATTAGATCGACATTGAAGGAATGCTTTGTCGTATTTCTTACAGCATTAGACATACGCGCCCAGATAAATTCCTTGTTCCTAAAAGCTACCGCTTCACCGATAAACATATCATTATAAGACCTGAAGGGATCAATATCAGCTGCACCGTTTGGAAATGCCGAACTGGTCAAATTCCCATCTCCTGTATTTTGCGGTAATGATTTCGTATCAGTTTCTTTTGCTACCGTATATAACTGATAAGCACCCATTTCCATAACCCGCTGTGCAGCTGCGGCCGCAATAGCATATTTACTTTCATCATAAGTTTGTGAGATATAGTGAACTCCGTCAGTACTTCGCGTCCAGCTTCCAAAATAAAGCTTTGCTCCCTGAGCTCCACCATTAAACATCGGACTAGCCTGCTGTATGCGGAGTCGAGCAATTAAAGCATAAGCGGCACCTTTACTGGGCCTTCCAAAAACATTGACAGCTAAAGCCTGAGGCATAAATTTAGCGGCCTCTTCCATCTCTGCACATATATAGTCAACCGATTCATCATAAGTAGCCCTCTGTGTATTATAATACTCCGAGGGCTCATTATTCTCCATGACTTTATCACCCACCAAGACAACAGGACCATAATCCATTACTATTTTATAATAGGCATAAGCGCGCATAAACTTGGTATAGCCAATAATATCCAGCTTCTCTAGATTAGACATATCTTTTGCTTTATCCATATTGGCCAGAATCGTATTACATTTCCTGATAATTTGATACATGCCTGTCCAGACACCTAATCCCTTAGCATCCGTAGAAGAAACTTCACCAAGGACAAAACCGATGCCTTTAAACTCTGCGGTGTTAAAAGTACAAATTCCTTCGTCTGTCGCCATTGGTCCTGGAGTCCAAGGTCCGGAAAGAATTTGGCCTTCATCTGGAAACATGGAGGCCGTGCCCCACATATAGCGCTCAATATAATCTTTACGCGTCCAAATGGAATCAAACTTCAATGTATCGTCAAAATGCTTTTCCACGTTCAGATAATTGCATGAAGTAATAGTAACTGTAGCCAGCAGCACTGAAAATAGTATTCGTTTCATAAGTAATTGTAATTAGAGATTAAAATATAGCTGAAAAGAAAATCTACGCGGGATCGGATATACCAAACCATTTCGATCGGCCTGTTCCGGATCCCACATATCAACTTGGTCCCAAACAAACAGATTAGAGGCTACTAGTGAAAAGTCAATGGAATTAATACCGATCCTTTTATTCAAAAATGGTGTAGCAAAATTATAATTGACATTAACCTCCTGCAACCTTAAGTATTTAGAATTTCCTTTCCAAAAAGTAGACAATTGTGAGTTATTGGTATTATTACCATAGCTGAGACGTGGAAAACGGGCATTTGGATTTTCAGTAACGGGATCGCCAGATACACTAGCCGGTGTCCATCGGTTAGCAGGATCTGCAACTGTTGTCAATACATTCCCCAATTTTTCCCCTTGAAATGGAATATACCCTACATCAAAACCCTTACCTACATGATAAAAGTCGGTATTCCCTGTTCCTTTAAACAAAAGGCCCACTGTCAATTTTTTATACATAAACTCTCCCCCGAACCCGTACATAAGACGAGGGTAATTAGAGTAAGAAAGCGGAACCCGATCATCTGTATTAATTGTCCCATCTCCATTTACATCCTTATATTTAATATCACCAGGAAGATATTTGCCAAATCCGGACTGATCGGCGCTGTTGGCGATATCCATATCATCTTTAAATAGACCCATGGAGATATAACCACGTTCGATGTTATGTGGATTTCCGGTAATCTTCTGGTAGTCATAAAGCGGAAATGCCTCTTCCCAGTTTTGCACTTTATTTTTTGAAACTGTAAAATTTCCTCTTACCGTAAAACTCATGTTTTCACTGACACGTTGATTGTAACTGATACTTCCATCGGAGCCATAGCTTTTCATCCGTCCCACATTTCCAAAAGGCATCGCAATCAGCCCTACATATTCTGGAATCTGAACACGTTGCTGATAAATGCCATCGCGCTGATCCTCAAAGAAATCAACAACAAAACTCAGACGATCTCCAAACAGCTTTCCTTCAATCCCCAAATCAAACTTTTTGGCCTTTTCCCATGCCAGATTATCTGCACCTATAGAGCTTTCTGTAATACCGCCTGTACCTCCCCAGCCTGCCTCACTATTTTCGTTGATGATTGTTAGGTAAGGAAATCTCGTATTACTGATACGATCATTACCGACCATTCCATAAGAAGCTCTGATCTTTAAAAAATCAAGCCAAGGCAATTTTTCATCCATCCATTTATAGGCTGTTGGCACCCAACCTCCTGACACAGAAGGAAAAAATCCAAACTGCTTACCCGGTTCAAAATTTTCAGAACCTGTATAGCCAAAATTGGCATCGACCATGTAGGTATCATCAAAACTGTACGAAAGTCTGCTCGAAAGTCCCTGATAACGTTTAGGAATAGCGGCCATACCTGAAGTATATCCTGAAGCTTTGTTATCACTCATATAATAATAACCCAATGCAGAAATACGATGTTTTTCCGCTATTTCAGTCGAATAAGTCAAGTTACTTTCAAAGTGGTAATTACGTGCCTGGTAATTTTTTGTTTCACTATAAGCTGTTCCCGATTTGGCAATCTTTCTAGTCAGCAAAAGTTCACCATTAGCATTTCTTCCTGCTGCATAAAACATATCGGGCATGACCGATCGTTTTTCCGCATGTTCGGTACTATTTTGAAAAGCACCCTGTGCGCGAAATTTAAGTCCTTTAATAAAATAGGATGAAAAATCATGATTAAAAGCAAGCGTGTAATTCCCTCTGTAAGTATTGATGGAAGCCAGACCCGTATAATTTAGCATCACATAAGGTGAGTAAGCGTCATCTGGTCCAAATGCAGGCAATTGTCCTGAAGAATATCGCGTCGGAATAGTAAGAGGTGTCAATTTAGACTGCGCATTCCAAAGAAAGTCAGTATTAGCATTCCCAGGTTGAGTATTGTTGGACAAAAATCCATCAGCTCCAAAGTAGAGTGTAGACGCCTTACCTAGATTCATATCAATATTTGCCCGATAATTATACGTGTTGTAGTGTACATCCTTAAAATACTTACTGTCCGGTGCATTTCGATAAGCAGCAGATTCGTTGCTCGTGCCCAGACTCAGAAAATAACGAGCCAGATTCCCTCCACCACGGGCACTTGCATATAGGGTATTTTGATTGGAATATTTTTTTAGAATCTCATCCTGCCAGTTGACGTCAGGGTATAGATCCGGATCCAGTCCGTACTTGATTACATCAAGTTCCAGGTCTGAATACAGAGGTGAATCTCCCCTGGCCATCTTTGCCTCGTTTGCTAGTTTAGCATAATCATAGGCGCGCAGATATTCCGGCATATTATGCAACTTAGAAATAGTAGTATTTGCTCGGACATTAATGTTCATTTTATCCGAAACACCTCGCTTTGTGGTTACCAAAACCACGCCATTGGCCCCACGAACACCATAAACAGCTGTGGCAGAAGCATCTTTTAGTACAGAAAAACTCTCAATATCTGCAGGATCAATCGTGCTCAGATTCCCCTCAAGACCGTCAATGAGAACAAGTGCTCCTGAATTAGCTCCAAAAGTACCAATCCCTCTAATCCAAAATTCAGAAATATTTTTTCCTGGTTCACCACTCTTTTGCATTGAAATCACGCCGGGAACACGACCTCCTAACATATTGACGAGATTGGTCGCCGGCGTTTGCAGTTCTTTAACATTTACGGTAGTTACTGCTCCCGTAAGTGTTACTTTCCGTTGTGTAGCCCCCAATCCGGTAACAACCACCTCTTCCAGTTCTGTATCAACCCCAAGAATAATGTTCAGATTTGCAATAGCATCGGAAACATAGTGTTCTTTCTTTTTATACCCGATCATTGAAAAGATCACGATATCACCCTTATTCGCTTTTATGGCAAACTTTCCTTTACTATCTGTAGTGGTACCCACCGGTTTATCTTTCAGTATGACCGATACTCCATGAAGAGGAGCTTCATCGCTTGTTTTCACAAAACCAGAAACCGTAATTTGATCTTTTGCTGTCTGTCCTAGCATTTGACCTACAAATACCAGAAGAAATACATGCAATATTATAATTCGCTTCATCATATTCAGTTTAAAATTCTCTATTTAAATGATAGCTTTCTAATGACTCTGTTACCTCTATCCGCAACATACACATCATCATTTTTATCTACCGCAACTCCCCATGGATTATTTAATAAAGCTTCTTCAGCAGAACCGTCAACATATCCAGACACTCCACCCTGCCCTACTACAGTACTAACCATTCCATTGCTTATTTTACGGATGCAATGATTTCCTGCATCAGCAACATAAATGTTTCCATCACTATCGACAGTCATTTGCCTTGGATTGTTAAACTCCGCATTCGCGGCTGGTCCATCATTATAACCTGCAACGCCAGAAGTACCGGCAATTAATTTATGCTCCAATGTTTTTATATTAAAAGAATAAATACAATGCCTTGGCTGATAAGCGACGTAAATTATATCTTGGTTATTAGGATCAAAAACATGATAAGAATCCATATCGACAAATAAAGGATCAGGATGTACTCCGGCTGTCTTTGGCGATGCGACCAACTCCCCCACCCTTGTTTTTGGATTAAAACGTACGAATTCCCCCAACCATGACCTGGTATATACGTAACCATCTTCTTGATTAAAAGCTAAAGAGAGCTTCCAATCAATAGGTGTAAAGTTTTTATCAGCATCGGTTGGATTTAATATCTGTTGCTGTCTACTGGACCACTGTAGCTCTGGATCGAATTCATAATACCAGGAATTTGCCGCAGAAGGAACATAAATTTTTCCATTCGTAGGATTTATTGTTGGAACTTGAGGATCCCCATGTCCACCATTAACCACCAAAAGCTTTTTAGACATGTTTTTATCTTCATTAAGCATAAAAATCAACTGACCACTCCCATGTTGCGTTCCAAAAAGATTCCCTTCAGTATCAGTAACTAAAAATGCTAAACGATCATTGAATTCCGTTTCTGCTAAATTTCCATCTATCATGGTTGTGGCTGTACCGCCATATTTCCCGGCAACCGTTGTAATGGTGTAAGAGGAAGCATATTGGAAGGTTTCTTTAAAAATGTGGCTTTTGCCGTCTACATCGACCTTTACTTTGCAGATCTCTCCCGGTAATTTAGGTACCACGACATACAACTGCTCTCCATTTGTCCCAACAATACTGGCTTTTTTTTCATTAAAGTATACTTTAATTTTTGAGGTGTCAGTTCCAAAGTTCTCACCACTAATAATTACTTTTGTTGCATATCCTCCCGATTCGGGATAAAATTTCGCCAGTACAACTGGACGACTAGGATCATAATCGGATCCATCCTCTTTATTCTTATCGCAGGAGCTCCAGGTAAAGGCCAATGCAATAATGAACAACAACCTGATCGGTTGAAAACATCTTAACATGTTCATTTGGTTAAATTTAAATTGGTTATAGAATTAATTTTGAGGCAATTGCATCCCATTATAGCACAATCATAAATTGTCTACTCACTTATACAAATACGCATTATTCTGTCAGGATGATTTCCTTGTGTTTATATCGACAAAAACACTTGCGAATAAATAGATCCTACAAAAATTGGCTTAATTGAAAAAAATAACTTTTCATCGCAAATAATTTGGTTATTATAAATTGGTTTATAACACCTAAGTTACTGGGGTATAACACATAAAAAGATGTATAAATCTTTTAAAAAGATGTATATTTCACGCTTATGAGAATTTTTATATTTTAATGGAAAACTAAAATCATTTCAATAAAAAAGGCTTTCTCTATGATAGAGAAAGCCTTTTCGAAAAATTGACTATATCCTTTACTTAAAAATCGATAACAGCCTTAACTAGATTTTGATCTGGTTGATACAACTTTTCAAAATTTTCAATAAGATTTTCAAACGGAATACGGTGAGTAATATATCCATTCGTATCAATAAGTCCCGCTTGTAGCAATTGGATTACTTTCTTAAAATCTTGAGCGCGGGCAGAGCGACTGGCTTTTAAAGTAATTTCTTTTCGATGAAAATTAGGGTCATCAAAGGTAACAGATCCGACAAATAATCCGACAAAAACAATAGTTCCTCCTTGCGCAACCAGATTAAAGCAATTTTCCATTGATCCTTTACTACCCGTTGCATCAAATATCATAGTCGGTAACTCTCCTTGAAAAGCATTTTTGATAGCACCTTCAGTATGATCTGACAATAAGATGGTTTCTACTTCAGGAAATTTATGCTTAATAAAATCCAGCCTACCTTGTAACAAATCCACAACCGCAACTTTCACACCCGCTAAGCGCGCGAATGCGGCAACACCCAATCCGATAGGGCCGGCACCGATCACCAGAACTGTGTCATCGTGCAAGATCTGAGCACGGTCCACTGCATGTGCAGCAACCGCAAGTGGTTCAACTAATGAAACCTGATCGTCATCAAGCCCAGCTGTAAGATGTATGTTAGCCGCTTTATAGGTAATGTATTCCTGCATTGCGCCGTCTTCATGAACGCCCAGTACCGTTAAGGTACTTCCGCAATTAGTTTTCCCTTTGCGCACAGCCTGATCCTCCACAAGATTACGATACGGTTCAACTGTACACTTGTCTCCAACCTTAAGTCCTTTCACTTCACTACCTAATGCGATAATCTCGGCGGATACTTCGTGCCCTAAAATACGAGGATAAGTAAAAAAAGGTTGCTTGCCTTTGTAGGCATGCAGATCGGTACCACAGATCGATACTTTCTTAATTTTCAACAGCACTTCATCCGGTTCAGGATCTGATGGCTTTTCTTTGGTAATTAATTCGAACCGGCCTGGTTCATGCAATACAATTGCTTTCATATTTTTTGTCTAATAAAAAATGCTCATCTAAAATAATAAAATCTCAATCTAGCTATTAAAAATTAACGGTCGCGCCACCATCAATAGGCAATAAAACTCCAGTGATATAACGCGCTGCTGGAGAAGAGAGGAAAACGGCGGCATTCCCTACATCTTCAGGTTTTCCAAAACCTTCCATAGCGATCCTATTAACGATCTTTTCTTTGCGCTGCGGATCGTCACCAATTGCTTTAAAAAACATCGGACTCTCTATCCATCCCGGAACTAACGTATTGACCCGCACATTATATTTCGAAAACTCAGTGACCAGATTTTGCATCAAACCTGTCAAAGCTGTTTTAGAAGTGCCGTAGGCCGATACACGATCCATACCAAACATTCCGGTCATAGACCCAATAAATAAAATAACACCATCTTTTCTTTCGACCATTTTTGCGGCACACGACCTGCTTAGGCTGAATACACTGAGTACGTTGGTCTGTATAATTTTTTCAAATTCAGCATCACTAGTTTCCAGCGCATATTTTTTCAAATGAACACCTGCATTGTTGACTAAAATATCAATTGGCCCTACTGCAGATTCTATACGATCTATCAATCCTGGAATAGCTTCTGTATTGGCTAGATCAAAGACAAAATAATGAACATCCCCTCCTAATTCGAGTAGCGCCTGCTGTAGCGTTTCTTCTCGACGGCCGACAATGATTACTCTCGCACCAGCTTCCATCATTGCTTTAGCTATGCCCAGTCCAATGCCTGTACCGCCTCCAGTGATCAAAGCTGTCTTTCCTTTTAATGAAAATACTGTTAACATAATTATATTTTTAATTGATTTAAACTCTTTCAAACACTTGTATTAAAATCAATTCCCAACCCCAATTTCACTGACAATGGCTTTTCCTACAGACTCTACAATCTCAAATTTTATGTAGCGTGTTTTTACTGTTGCAAAATCCGATATCTTTAAATTGGTGTTTTTCTGCCATTTTCCTTCCGTTACCTTTTGAAAATTTTTGCCATCCAAACTTACCGAAACCATATATTGAGTTATTACGCCATTATAACCTAACCAGCGTGCCGGTAGATAATACAGCTTCTTTATATCTTTGGCTGTTCCCAGATCAAGCACAAGGGAACGGGATTTATGAGGAGCAAATTCCCAATAAGTCTGAAAAGGAGAAAACCCGCCGTTATCAGGAATCTCGTCACTACATCCATCGATCATCACGTTTGCAGTGGTCTGGGTCAGCAATGCTGCGATCGGCGAGCCATCATTTGCTGGAGGTGCCGGCTGGGTGACTGCTTTACCAGCAGTAGCAGTAATACCCACAGGTAAAATGTAGCTATTCACGGTTTCGGGCTGTGCCGGCAGTGGTAAACGGGAGGTATCTGGTTTCCATCTTTTCCCAATTTCGACCAAGCGATCCACAACCTCTTTATCAAAAAGCCCCTTACGATTAGGCGCTATATTGAGCATGAAATTGCAATACAGCGGTTCAAGACGTTGTAGCTTATCCAGCGTATAGTCCAAACTTTTAACATTTTTAGGAGAATCAGCATGCCAAAACCAACCGTTGGTCATGGTTAATGCCATCTGTGAAGCAAATACGTTGTTTCCGGGAGGAAAAACTCCTTTAGGTCCTTCATAATAAATGAGATCTGTCTGAAAATTACTGTTGCCATTATGTTCAGATATAAGGCAATTGGGTTGTAATTTTTTAACATGATCGTATATCCGCTGATAAGAAATGAGGCTATGACCCATTTTCCAGTTCCATCCATCGAAGATAATTTGCGGAATCTCTCCATAATTGGTTAATAGCTCCGTGAGTTGATTCAGTACTAATTCCTCTTCTTTCAACCCTCCATTTTCAACACCATTGTGACGGTCCCAAATGGAAAAATACAAACAGGGTTTTATACCACGACTTCTAAATGCATCAACATACTCTCTTACAATATCTTTTTTGTAAGGACTACTTGCAACATCATAATCCGTATACTTAGAGTCCCACAGACAAAATCCATCGTGGTGTTTTGTTGTTAAAATAGCATATTTCATACCCGCGGCTTTACATGCATCAGCCCATTGATTGCAGTCAAGCTCGGTCGGATTAAATTTTTGAGGATCATGATTTGGAGATGCCCATTCCTCATCAGTAAATGTCCCCATATTAAAATGCATCATAACACCGAATCGGAGATCAATAAATTCAGACTGTAATGTATACAGACTCCGTTTTTGTTGTCCCTGGACAGTACTTAAGAACATCGGGACCGTACATAACAAAAGTCCTAATTTTCCAATTCCCCATTTGGAGTAAAATTTGTTTATTTTAGTTGATTTCATATTATGAAGTTTATTTGCACCTGGCTATAGCTGTTAGATCTAATTTCCTTTGTTCCAATCTATTTTAAATACATAATTTTCAGAAACCTTCCCACCACTAATATTTAAACCTGCTGTACTGTAGAAATAGGCTGGTTTACCATCGATGAGTAAAACCGCTGGACGTTCCAATTTGCCGCTGCTACTGTGTTCGTAATGCCCCGGAGTACTCAATAATTTTTTATGGTCAGCTGGCGTTCCCCAATAATCCAATATTGTACCCATTCCTATTTTTGCATCGGCCAATTTAAAAGATAGTCCTGTTTTAGATTTCCATAAAATAAGATCTCCAAACACACCGGTATTCGTTCCATAATTATCCGTAGTCAATAAATAATAATTTCCATTAGCATGGAAAGCTACAGCATCTTCAATGTAATCGATATTATCCGTTATCGGCTGTTCACTCATAGTATATGGACCTTCCAACTGATCTGCAACGGCGTAACCATATCTAGCTTTTCTTTGTGTGGGCGTTCCCGATTTAAAATAGATGTAGTACTTTTTTCCAATTTTCATAAAAGTAGGATTCTCCGTACCTGTTACTCCTTGATAAGTCCAGTGTTTCGGGTCTGTAGAATTTTTAACCATCATACCATCATGCTCACCCGCAAATTTCCACGGACCATTAAGATCATCAGCGATCATCATACCCGTGTGCATAATGTGGTCATTTTCTTTGGTCTGATAGATGTATAACAGAATATATTTTCCGTCAACATAGCTTACCCTAGGATTATGCGGCGCCCACATTTTAGCTGGATTTGGAAAATCAGAGGTTTTCAAAACTGTGTTGACATAAGTAAACGGTCCCTCAGGACGCTCTCCTACAAAATGAGCAATCTCGGCATCTCTTCCTTTCCACCCCTCATCCCCCTGTTCTGCTGGCCATCTTGCTTCAAAAATATGGACCTTTCCATCTTTCCCCATAATGGGACTTATGCACCAGTTAAACCATTTAGGATCGGAAACAGCTGTACCCACTAATTTGGCAGTCAAAGCCATCTTAGTATAAGGCAACTTAGTAGATTCACCTTTATCTGAAGGTAGACCTTTTGAGACTTTTTGCGCAAACAATACACCGAAAAGCGCCATCATCAAAGTTATCAACAATACTTTTTTCATTATATTTTGGTTTTATCAGGTTAAAGCAAGTAGCGCTTTTATTCGTCAACATACCGTTCTAACTACAATTTATTACTGGTTTACAGTAATACGAAGTTAAAGGCTTAAAAAATTAAAAACCAATTGGCAATTCACCAATTTATACGCTATATTAGCATAATTAAAAAACCAAACTTTAATATAACAGCAATAGAGCATTGCTTCGGGATCATATTAAAGGTAGCTAGATATTATGAAACCAGTTCCAGCTAAAATATTAGAAGGTAAAGAAAATGATGTGTTTGACACAAAAATCGTCAATTCTCCTTATTTCTCAACACTATTTCATTTTCATGAAGAATGTCAGATAAATTATGTCGTCAAAAGTGAGGGCACCAGAATGATCGGTGACAGCATTGAAAGTTTTAGCCAAGATGATCTCATTTTGGTAGGCTCTAACATTCCCCATGTCTGGCACAATAGGAAAGAATACTTCATCGCTTCTGAGAATGAAAATCAAGCTAAGTCAGTGACCCTATTTTTTCATCCGGATAAGATTATTAAGATTATTTCCCAATTCGGAAACGTCAAAACACTTGCTGACTTTTTTCAGCTGAGTAAACGATGCATGCGTTTTAGAGGTAAAACCAAATTGCAGATAAAAACCCTATTGATCCAATTAGCAGATGAAGTTGAGGTGCTCGCCCGTTTAAATCTATTAACTAAAATATTGCAAATACTAAGTGAGACTAAAGAATACGACTTACTGACCGGAGCAGGTTATACTAATACCTATCAGCTAAAAGACAATGATCGCATGGACATTATTTTAAAACATATTTTTAATAATTTTGCGAAAGAGATCCATCTAGAAGACGTATCGGAGATGATCTATATGAACAAACAATCTTTCTGTCGTTACTTCAAAAGTAGAACGCAAAAAACCTTTGTAGAATTTGTCAATGAAGTACGTGTCGGACATGCTTGCAAACTACTGACACAGGAAGATTACAGGGTAAATAATCTGGCATATGACTGTGGCTTTAACAGTCTTTCAAATTTCAACAAGTTTTTCAAAAAATTCAAAGGATTAACACCTCGGGAATATCGTGGTAAATATATGTCCTCATCTGTCAGGGGCCATAACTTGTAACATTAATAAGCCCTCTGATACAAGTATCAGAGGGCTTTTCATGGTCATATTGAACATGAGGGTTTAGGGATTACGGCGTGTAATCATCATTTTGTTTCAGTTGTTTATTTTTGTCCAATTCATCCTGCGCAAAAGGTAAAACATTATTCTTCTCACCGAATTTCAATTGTACCCCGCCCGGATTTTTAATTTTAGAAAGTACATTTTCCATTTGATTACGACGTTTAAGATCATAATAACGGTGCCCTTCCAAGGCCAATTCGATCCGTCTCTCATGCAAGATAAAATCACGTAACTTGTCTTTCGTATTGTACACGGCCTCATTTACTTTCGGCATACCGACACTTTTTCTTTCCCGGATTTCATTCAAAGCTTTGTATATACTTTGGTCAGGACCGCTCACTTCATTTTTAGCCTCGGCATACATCAGTAAAACATCGGCATAACGGGTATGAATAATGTTCTGATCCGTCAGCGGTGTTTTCGTTCTGTTGAACGGTAGCATAGACAGGTCTACATATTTTTTTTGTACATAAGTGGTTAACAAAGGATCTGACTCTTCAAACACCGATCCGTCCGGATTAATATATTCTTCAGTCGGCACTTTGATCGTATATTTTAAACGAGGATCTCGATTGCTGTAGGGATCTGTTGCGATATAACCTGAGCCCGGTTCATTGATCATTTTACCATTTGCCATTTCATAAGCATCAACCAGATTTTGATAAGGTGCGATACTTCCGTACCAAGCGACTTCAACCAACAATCCTTCACCTCCCTGTGGATTATTGGGAGCGGAGTATTTTGTTGAAAATATAATTTCTGGATTATTTTGTTGCGTAGGTGTGAAAAAGAGATTCTGATATCCACCTTGATAGATCTGAAATTTACCTCCCGTAATGATATCATTTGCTGTACTTGCTGCCAAAGGCCAATTTTGCTGATAAAGATACACGCGGGTTTTTAAGGCCTGTGCACTTCCTTTTACGGCATGACCAGTTGTATAAGCGAGATCAGGAAGGTTAGATATTGCATAATCCAGTTCACTGTGAATAAATTTTAATACATCTTCTTTCGAACTCTTCGCAATCTTACCTTCATCCACAGTCTTTGGCTCTGTCTCATATAGGATCACCCCACCAAAAGCTTGTACCAAGTCGAAGTAAAACATAGCCCTGATAAACCTAACCTCAGCCTTATACACTGCTTTTTGAGCATCTGTGCTTGGTGCTTTGTCAATATTTTCTAAAAAATAATTACATCCCGAGATCCCTGAATAAGGGGTATTATAAAATGTGCCGGTGACATTCGTTGAGTTAACGATGCCCTGTGTAAGATCGCCAAAACCATAAAAACTATGTCGATCCAGTGCATTGTCCGAGTAAGTATCCAACCATAATTTTCCCTGCCCATAAAAACCAGACTGTAAACGTCTGTATACACCTGCTAAAGCCAACTTTGCATCTGCATCAGTTGTCCAAAAAGTTTCCCCAGCAATGGCTGCAGTCGGATTTTTATCCAGAAAGTCTTTATTGCAAGAGATGAGCATACCGATCACGAAAACTGCGATCAAAGATATGCTGGTATGTTTTGCTTTCATCGTTGCTATTTTTATATTATTATCCATTTTTTCATTATTTCAAAAGACTGGGTTAGTACTTAATTTTGATCCCTGCGGTATACATTTTAAGCTGCGGAAATTGTGCGAATCTTCCAGAACCTGATCTTTCGGGATCATTGCCTTCGTATTTTGTCCAGGTGATCAAATTATCTCCAGACACATACACCGTGATACCTTTAGCTGCTATACTTTTAGTAATGGACTCAGGAAAAGTATAAGACAGGTATAAATTTTTCAACCGTAAGTAAGATGCATCTTGCAAGAAGTAGGTTGACGGGTATCCCGATACACCTGCATAACCTGACAGGTATACTGCCGGAACAGTATTGCTCGGATTGGTCGGTGACCATGCATCCAAAAATCTTGTCGGTGGTGCTGATCCCTGCATAAAAGGATCGTAACCCCATTGGCTAACCTGCACCTTTTGTCCCTGTACCCCCTGGAAGAATGCACTTAGGTTAAATCCTTTCCAACCTGCATAAACATTGAAAGAATAACTATAATCCGGAAATCGACTAATCCTTATACGATCTTCTGGACCGATAATGCCATTTCCATCCACATCTCGCATCTTCAGGTCACCTGGTTTAACTGCACCAGAATTTGGCTGTTTAGGTGAATTGTCGATATCAGCCTGACTCTGAAAGATGCCGATCCAATCGTACAAGAAATAATTATTATAAGGTTGACCAACTTCAATCGTTCCTAAAGTTTCGGCCAATCTACTAGTTACCTTATTACGGTATCTATTAAAGATTACGTTAGCTCCATAATTAAATTCGCCAATTCGGTTCTGATGCCTCAGTTCAAATTCAATTCCCTTGTTGACCATTGAACCAGCATTGACAACTGGTGCGCTTAAACCAATGCTTGCCGGAACATCCGTTCTTGTTTCTAAAATATCTGTCGTATTTTTATTGTACCAGTCAATGGTTGCACCCAAAAGTCCTTTATAAATATCGACATCCAAACCAAAATCGGTGATCGCTGTTTTCTCCCAGCGTAAGTTTTTCTCTACCAATCGCGTCTTCATGACACCTGCTTCCAAACCCGTAAATGTGTAAGTGGTACCATCAAGAATATCCTGATATGGATAATTCGAGATTTCCTGATTTCCTAACGCACCGTAAGAGGCACGCAGTTTCAGATTATCAAGCCAAGTTGCATTATTTTTGATAAAATCTTCTTCAGAAATGCGCCAAGCGGCAGATGCACCGCCAAATGTTCCCCATCTATATTTGGGATCAACACGCGATGTGCCGTCGTGACGAATATTCCCTTCGACAAAATATTTCCCCTTATAGTCGTAGTTGACTCTTCCAAAGAAAGACTTGAGCGCCCATTCAAACGAACTACCATTCAACGTCTGATCTTTAGGAGAACTTCCATCCAATTCCATAATGGTATTATTTGGAAAGTTATAACGGCCACCTCCTAGGGAAGTACTTCTGTTATCCTGTTGTTCATAGCCTCCCAAAACACTGATATTATGATCTTCAGCTAGGGTCTTTACATAGTTTAGCGTCGAATAGAATGTTTTGGTAATATTTCGACCAGATGATTGCCTCAGTCCTACAAAACCCGGATTTCCATTCCCTGACTGCTCATATTCGCCTTTATCATTAGGATGGAAAGCATATGCCGGACTACCAAACTGGCGCTGTTTATATTCCTGATTAAAAAATGTAAACGCTGCCTTTGAAGACCATTTCAATCCTGTCATAAGGTCGACGTCCACAAACGCCTGCGCATTGACATTGTAATTTTTGGTCAGCTGCGCACCGGTATTATACACTTCCTCAGGCGTACGGTTAGTTCCTCCTGTACTCATATAATCGCGACCAGCCGATCTACCGCTACCATCTGGTAACCAAGGCGAGAACGTCGGTGCAGCCGCGTAGGCCAATAACAAGAGGTCATCGTTGGTCAACCAAGGCGCCTTAAAATCCTGATAGGAAAAGTTGACATTAGTACCCACTTTAACTCTTTTATGCACCTGTGTGGTATAATCTGTTAAACCATTATATCTTTTATAGAGATAGCCTTTAGTAATACTATTCTGATCTAGATAATTGAAAGAAATATTATGCGTACTCTTCTCACTTCCACCATTAGCGCTAAGGTTGTGATTTTGAATAGGGCCTTTTCCCAAAACATGATCCAACCAGTTAAAATTCGGGTATTCAGCACTGTTAGGATTGTTTTTGTAACTGTCGATCTGCGCCTGTGTATACATGGCCGGTTGTCCACTTCGTGCTCTAGCCGAATTGTACATTTCCATATAAGTCACCGAATTGGTAATCAGATCTGGATATTTGGTCGCTTCACTGGTTCCCCAGTTTCCGGTATATTCAATATTACTGGTCCCAACCTTACCCTTTTTCGTGGTTACCAAAATAACGCCATTTGCTGATCGTGCGCCATAGATGGAAGCCGAAGCAGCATCTTTAAGAACAGTAACATTTTCAATATCCTGCGGGGATAAGTTGGACATCGAGCCAATAACTCCATCAATGAGTACGAGCGGATCGGAGGATGCACCACTAGACCCAAGACCCCTTATCCGCATGCTGCCATTGTCCCGGCCTGGCTCACCGGTTGGCTGTACCACCTCAAGACCGGCGATGCGGCCCTGTAATAGATTTTGCACATTAGGAACTGGACGCTCAGTGATGGTCTTACCTGAAACACTAGCTACGGATCCAGATAAATTGACCTTTTTCTGGGTACCGTATCCTACAACTACCACTTCGTCAATCTGCTCAGTTTCATCCTGTAAAGTGATACTGTACGTTTTTGCATCCCCGACTACAACATCTTGCGGCGTATAGCCAACAGAGGTGATATGCAAAACATCTTTTGCGGTAGCATTGATAGTAAAGCGCCCTTGTTCATCGGTTTTAACCGTTTGATTTGTTCTCTTAACCTGAACAGTGACACCAGGAAGAACTGTACCCCGCGCATCTTTTACAGTTCCACTGATGGAAACCTGCTGTTGAAAAACAACTGTATTTGCAGCTTGTACCGGAAGGTAAAGCGTGCTTAAAAAGAACGGCGCTACAAAAGGTATCGTTGTTTTTTTTAGAAATACCCGCATGCGATATGCACCAGGCATTATAGGTTTAAATAAGTACATAGATAATTGGTTTAATTTGTAACTGGTTTGTTACTCTAAAATTATTAAACTAATCTATCCCAAATACACGTTATATTACCCGATTTGCATGCATTATTAACATCTTTTAAAAAAACTTAAACTTAGTAAGGATTATAAATTTCTTACCATAAAAAATGCCTCCCAAAAATTATCTGAGAGGCATTTATTGTAGACCTAAAGATTTTCTTTATCCGTATGAAGATCTAATCTATATTATAAAAAATAATCACTCGCAAGTAGTTTACTTTCAGCAGAAAAAGAAACAATAAGCTTTTAATAATCAACTATTTGATCACAATAATTTGTTTATTTTGGTTCCTTTGAACACTCAAAGAAAAAGAATCTTTAGCTTCATCGCGTTTTAAAATTCGTTGTAGGTCGGCTAGATGATCTACCTTTTCATCTTGACACGCTATAATCACATCCCCTATTCGCAATCCGTTTTTATATGTTGCACTACCTTCATCTACCTTGAGTACCAATACACCAGCTATGGACGCTAGGCCAGCTGCAGATTGCTCACCTAAGCTTTCAATAGATTTGAGCGTTGCTCCTTTCCACATATAAATATCTTTCTTAGCATCTGCTATCGTTTCTGCTACCTTAGGGATTTGGGGCCCTTCGGCTAATGCTTTAAGTCTAGGATTACGAACTCCCATATGTAGCATGTCAAAATTTTCAAAGCCATCAAGTTTAGAAACATCCAGCCTAAAGTCACCAATGGTAGCATCTTTAAATTTAGCTAAGATTACCTTTGCATTGCTTTCTATTCCTTTTGATTGATCGTTTAACAATGCCTGGTTGCTTGTGTAATAATTATTATCAACCGTATCTCCCCAAAATTTAACCTGGATATCCTGATGAGCCCTCATAACCACGTTATTTCTAAATACATCATGGCTATTTTTAAACCAGACATGCGGATGAAAACCATTATTGATCATGACATTGTTATATACTTTTCGATAAAATCCTTCTCTAAGTTTGAGGCCACCGCTCAAACAAATATTATTATAAATCTTGTAATTCGTCGAACCATCATCCAGATCAATATCCCAACCGTGATCACACTGAAATCTGTTGTCATGTAAAATTGTCGTCTTCACGGCATCTAACTTTACCCAATTAGGATGTAACGCTACTAGTCGATCCATCTCTTGGCGGTCAGGGTGCCAAAACCGGTCTCTTCCCCAAGAATTAAATGCACCATGATCACTGGTTTCAAGTACAGTATAAAATACATCATTGTAAGCAATTTCATGGCCACCCCATGTTCCATCTCCTACATTTATTCCCGACCTAGGAACTTCATATATAGTATTGTGCAATACTTTGATAGACGAGGCCATTGCGATCTGAACTCCAGCAACCTGTTTTTCGATCGTTCCTATTTTACGAATCAAGTTGTCACTAGCCTCACAATTCATTGGATAATCCTCCGATTTAGGACCTGGAATCGTATCCATTTCATTTGCCGTTACAAAATTTTCATAACGAAAAGACGGCGATCGCACCGCATCAGGATTTCCCACAAAATTGATTGCGCCAGCGCCTATACGTTCAATCAAGTTATTTGAGATTTTCACATCCCGATTGTAATTACTGACAAAGATGGCATTACCACCTAAGTCAACAAATTCCGATCCCTTGATCTCACAGCGCTCAGCACCTTCAATTTTAACCGCTCCCTGCCGATAAATAGTCCAGTCACTTCTCAGTAAAGGCTCGGCAGTCTTCATAAAAGTAGGCGCCGTGTAGACAAAACGAATACCTGCTACATGTATATCATGCACGTGTTGCGATAAACTACCCTGAATGGTTAAGATATTCTCCAACTGCGGTGCTTCAAATTGCAGGTTATTAGGATTTACTCCTGTGGCAGGATAATAATATAATGTACCGGCACCTTCATCCAGATACCACTCATTAACTGCATCTAACTCCTCAAAAACATTCTCGACAAAACGATAGGTATCGTGCATAGCGCTAGGTCTATTATTCTGCTCGCCCCCTTCCAGTTTCAGTTTCCCTTCAGCATCCTTACCTACAACACGGTAATGAAACCCACCCCATCGGCCGATATGCAACGCATGTACATAAGCACCTACAGGATTTTTCCAGCTCTTCACACGTTCTGGACTAATGGCATCAGCGGCATACCCATTGAACGGAAGTATTGCTGGATCATAATTTGGATATCTTGCACGAATTAAATGCTTTTCATCTGCAAATAGGCTTTGGAAATTCATTCCTTTTGGTACCTGAGTTTGCCAAATGCCGTTAGCACCTTTTGTCCAGGATAGCTTAAGTGGCACAGCCCCGCTCCAGGTTACAGGCTCGCCATCAAATGCTTTAATCGTAAAAGGCGCGGCTGCAGTACCAGACAATTCAGCTCCAACTAGAAGCGGTTTATTTATATTGTATTTGCCTTTCCTAATCAAAATTTCAACTGCTCCTTTATAACCAGTTTTTTTTAATTTAGCAACACTTTCTATCGCCGCAGAAGGACTTGCATAAGGCTTATCTACAGTCCCTGGATTGCTGTCTTTACCCGACTTGGCAATATAGATTTTTTTAGTCACAACAGACTGAGCAATAGCGGTACTCCCCTTCCAAACGACACTAATTAGCAGTATTACCAATATTCGAGGAAAATACGTTAGAACATAAATCATAAGATGAAAAATTTATTAAATTGATTATTTTATAATAAGTTATAGTTTTTAGCTTATGGTAGTTAAAAATTGGACTACCTTCTCAATTGGCGTAAAATAGCATTAATACACGTTTCATTAAAAACAGGTGCTCCCAAACACCATTCCATTAATTCTTCAGAAGCTTCTTTTGTATATCCAGTAGGCTGTTCTCTCGAAAAACAGACTGTAAAACATTGGATCCTATTTTTTTTAAAACAAACAAAATCCTTCGTACATCTCCATTCTTCTTATCCATAAGATTTATGATGATCAATTACTACATCAGGTTAGCAACACGATTAAAGTTTTCGAAACCAATTTAACAAAATTTACACAAAGTATAATTAACTAGTTTTTCCAAACTATAAATGGATCAGGCATCGTATTTCAGATCGCTACTCATCACAATATAATAAACAAAGAGGAACAACAGTTTTTAGTATAAATAACAAGCCTATCAAGCAAGTGAAGCCTGAAATTGTTATAATAGAATGCTTTACTTTGCATTTGGTTTGTTGCCCTAAAATTATTGAATTAATAGCTCCGTAATACACGTTAAATTATCCGATTTGCATGTATTATTAACATTCTTTAGGAATTAAAATGCTTTTAGCAATAAACTTCTAAAAAAATACCTTTCAGTTCATAAAGAGGGCTTTCATCTAAAAAATATCATATTCTTTTTACGTATTTACACCAATATGAGGCTGTCGCATTACTGGTACTTGTTAAAACTTACATCCTTTTTTAATATCACGAGCCAACCCATATTAAAAAGGATGACTCGTACCTAACAAAGTAGCATCTTATACCTCTGCATTATGAAAAATTTCAAGGTATAAAGTTTTCCTGCTTCTGGTCTAACCACTCCGAAGAAGGAATCAGGAATATCCCTGATTTCGTATCCAACAGCTGTTGCTAATAATCTGCAAATACCTCGCCTGTGAGTTCGTAGATACCTGGCCGGTTTTTATCGGAAGATTGCATTTCAAAATATTTCCCGTCAATTTGATACTAAATTCAATAGAATTCGGCTATAAAGCAGAAAATCCTAATTCCCTCTAGTACTAAAACTGTTGAGACTATATATGTATTGTTGATTAACAGTTTTAAAATTTCATAAATAATAAAAAAAATTTATTAAAGAAAAAATATTTTGATTTAAAATAATTTATACTTATCTTTGTTATAGAATCAAGCATGATTGCGGTTAATAAAGCAGTAGGTTTTCCCTACATTGTCTATTTAGTCCTGTCAATTGCTAATTTTTGTTATTCATAAAAAGTGCGCAGTACTCTTAGAGTTTGACTCCAATCAACCTTCAATTTACACACATCCTTTTTCTTTCTAGCAGATCGATTAACTTCTGAAAGTCATATTTTATGTCTTTTACAGTAGTTCAGAATTAAATAATTTTTAATAAAAACAATAATATAATGCAAGAAGGAACAGTAAAATTCTTTAACGTTACTAAAGGTTTCGGTTTTATTACACCAGCAAACGGTGGTCAGGATGTATTTGTACATTCAACAGGTCTAATGGATGATATTCGCGAAAACGAAAAAGTTACTTACGAAGTAGAAAACGGTCAAAAAGGTGTTAACGCATTTAATGTGCGCATAGCAAGATAAAAGAATTCGGGAATTTTCTTAATTCTCGGTATTTTGATGTAGTAATTAGCATCTGTGCTAATTAACTACATTTTTTTAATGTACCTCTCCCATCTTAAAGCAGTTTCATCAACCACGACAAGAATGGTATTTATCATGTACTTGTGATTAATTTCCAAAAGAATATACTTGCATTAATTACTTCAACAGATCAAATCCCATATTGAACAAATGAGGAACTCCATTTATCGATCTACACTACTATTTTTCAATTGTACATATTTTAAGGATTATGATCACTATGATGATTTGCAATGAAAAATATAATTACTAACAAACTAAACTATAAATTTATTAATAACATATCATTTTTAGATCATGTACTTCAACCACCTTCCTATGGGTGGCAAGATGCTACAGGAAAACTTATTAAGCCTAGTAACAAAGAAATCATTACTGAATTCTTTAGGAGACTTAACATCTTTAAGGACCGTAGAAATTGGCTTCCTTTTTTCAGCTGGTTCAAGATTGCCTGCCTTATTCCCTTTTTCTTTATTTTTTTAACGAATTATCTGACATGGTGGACAGTTCTAGCGGCCTTTGTATACAGTATGATCATTATGGGAACCCATGGAACTATCTGGCACCACCGCTACTGTACACATGGAGCCTATAAGTTTAAAAATAATTTTTGGCGATTTATTACCCAAAATCTCACGATCAGTGTTATTCCGGAAGAGATATATGTCATATCACATCATGTACATCATGCAAAATCAGATCAGCCGGGTGACCCTTATAATGCCCAGGCCGGATTTCTTTATTGTTTTCTGGCGGATGTTAATCATCAGCCGATCTCAAAGAGCCTGAATGAGCAGGATTATAATAGAGTTAAATCCCTGATGTTACATACAGGTGTACCGGCGAACTCTTATCATCAATATAAAAAATGGGGTTCATATGTATCTCCTGTTTATGCTATAGTAGCATCATTATTAAACTGGGTATTTTGGTATGCTACTTTTTTTCTAATAGGTGGTCATGCACTTGCATGCAGCCTGTTTGGTGCGGCAGCTTTCTGGGGAATCGGTGTCCGTACTTTTAATTATGAAGGACATGCCAAGGGAGAAGATAAGCAACGGGAAGGAACAGATTTCAGTGTGAATGACAAATCTATCAACCAAGTATGGCCCGGAATTGTTGCCGGAGAATGGCATAACAATCACCATTTATTTCCTAAAAGTGCACGCAGTGGTTTCAAACCTCATCAGGTAGATCTCGCATGGTACTATATCAAACTATTGCATAAAATGGGAGCTATCTCCAGCTATAGAGATGACAAGAAATTGTTTTACAAACGTTATCACAATCCCTATCTGGAAGCTAAATCAAATAAAAAAAATAAAGATATTATTGCATAAACTGTCATCATAAAATAGCGTACAAATTATTATCTCTTTTGTTTTCGGAAATATTATTGTACTGTAGGATTCAATCCAGATAGTTATTCACAGAATGAAAATTAATACAGGAACGCCTAACTTTAATTAATAAGTTAGGCATTCTTACATTAATTATTTATGCTCATTTAATGTTGATGTCCATGGTTTTTTCCTTCCTCATTACCTTTCTCTCCCTGGGCTACGTCGACAGTAAAATCTGCAGTGTGCACTTGTCCGTCAATTTTAAACTGTGCCCACATCCGGTATAATCCCGCTTTTTTAATATTGGTTTGCGCATATATCGGAAAGCGCTTGTCTGATACCGGATGAATATGAAGAAAATCTTTATCTTTTGCTCCGATCATAACAATATGAGCCGTTGCTCCCAAATAATTTTGAAAATCACTTTCCTTTAATTTCTTGCCATTCTTTTCTACTGAGAATTGCAGATCTTGTGTTTGATTTGTTTTTAAATCAGAAGCGTTAATTAAAGTTACCGTATATCCTACTGTTGTTGCTATTGCTTTTGGATTCAATTCAAAAGTGCTGGCACCCGCGGTACCTGTTACTTCTAGTTTCTTCATCGCAACTTCTCCAGCCAATCCCTTAGGTTTATAATCTGTAAACAGCAGGTAGTTGCCTGCAGCAGGAAATGTTTCTTTCACAGTATAACTACCATCCTGCTGTTCTACGGGATGAATATGATCAAACCAGGATAAATCTTCACTTACTACCAAGAGGTGCATTTTCATTTCATGAACTTCCTCTAATCCTACATTTTTCTCATTCTCCTTTATTGAGATAGAAAGTGCTGTGGGTTTTCCAGCTTCTATAGGCTGCGGTGAAGCTAAAATGCTGACCGCTAACTTAGCCGCATCCTCCTTATGAATAGGCTGTAATTCCATACCGCATTTGGTACATTTTTCACCTTTATGTCCTGTTACTTCAGGGTGCATAGTACAGGCATAAGTATGTTCGTGATTGTGAGTTGAGTCTTGTTGTGCTGTCATGGTTTCTGTTTTACTATTTCCGGGATTGTTACAAGCTGCGACTGTTGTCATGGCCGTCAACCCTAAAAATATAATTTTAAAATTTTTCATATATGCATAGTGTTTGTAGATTAAATCTTGAAATCTACCTTTTTGTTTTCCATCCAACTTAAATATCTACTATCGAAAGGACAATACAAAGATGAGCAAAAGTTGAGCTTGCTATTTTACGGTATTTTGAGTTTGATTTGTAAAATTTACTGATTCCACTTTTGGTCCCCCCTTATAGCATTTCTTTGCATGCTATGCGCCATCACTGCAAACTGTATCAACTGAAGATTAAATTAGGGATGTTTGGCACGATTTTCAACGTACTTAAATTCAACAAATTAATATGATGAAACTTATTCTATTAACAGGTATCTCTCTTTTTACACTCAGTTTTAGTGCATGCGCGCAACAAAATGGAGCAAAAAAGGAAAGTACGGCTATATACACCGATAGTCTGGAACATGATCAAGAGCTCGGACTAACTCCTCAACAGGAAGAAAAAATTAATGCGATAAATAAAAGCACATCGTCTAAGTTTGAAGCAATAGGTCGCAATTCATCTTTATCTGGCTATCAAAAGGGACAAAAGAAACGTGAGCTTGCATTGCAACATAAGAAAGAAATTTTTAATGTATTAACTACAGAACAACAAAAAACCTGGTTGGAAAAATATGGTGATGAACGAGCCTCCATTAAGGATAATGTGACAGATCAGGCAGATCAGGCATTAAAAAAGCTAGAAAACCGTTATGATGCCGACAAAAAATCCATTGAGGATGACCATTCATTAAGTAAAAACGAAAAGAAAATACGTCTCGAGAAGTTAAAAGTCAACTATAAAAATGAAAAAGAAAAGTTAAAAGAAGCGAAAGAGAAAGCGACAACGAGTGGTTTGCTTCAAGGAAGATAATGGCACAGGAAGATAGTAATAAGACCTACATCCAAGCGCCATCAATCAATTTCATTCGCAATTCATAGACTTATAAAAGCTAACTTATTTCATTAAAACGGTTTGCTCTTCTAAATGTTCCCATATCATTAAAACGGACACCATGTGCTTTCATAATTTCATGTGCTTTTTTACGGGCGATATGCCTTACATAGAAAGATTCATTAACGACAAAATGATGAATACCATGTGTCCATCCAAAAAAGAAACAGAAAATCTGAAATGGATAAGTCCACCAAACGGTTAATATCTGGGTCTGTTCGATTACGTTTCCTTTCTCTACATCTCCAAAATAATGTAAATTTGAAGTGATAAAATGGAGGCAGAACTGACGTAATAAATTTGGTAATAGAATAATATAGATGATAGGATTGCACCAACTTAATATTGATTTAATCACTATTGGGAAAACAAAGCCAATATCAAATTTTCGATTTAAAAAGTCAAGTAATAAATCTGCACCAAAAAAATACAAGATGATATGTGAAACGATGGTCAGTGGAATTAATCCAAAGACACCGCAAAGCTTAAGTTTATGAGCAGTTTCAAATTTCAAATTTCCATTGTCTACTTCACGTTTGATATCGGAAAACAATCCTCTTACGCGAAGTAAATTTCCTAAAACCAAATCGGGGGTAAATAATAGGCGTCTCAATGTCCATTTTTCACCATTAGTAACACCTCTTTCTTCGACATCATGTAAGGTTCCCGAAAAACGATGGTGATGTAGATGCAAAGTACGCCTAAACCAAGGATTTAAAGTAAGGGGTCGTAAAATCCATACAGAAAATAACATCAGATTATGAATGGCTTTATTACCTTTAAAATACATATAATGAATTAAATCATGTTCCAATTCATGCAAGACTCCAAATAAAAATGCATTTACAACGATTAAAATCCATGCTGGAACAACATCAATATACCACAGATATCCCATGAGTAGACTCAAGCCCACACAGAGCAAAAAAATACTGAGTCCGATTGCATTTTGATATTTTAGCAAAGGGTATTTACATTTTAGTGCTTTGTAAGATTCTATTATCTCTTTTCTAATTTTACTTGTCCGTTCCTGATGCGTCACTATTTTCTTTCTTAAAATTTCCTTGCAAGTTACCTAATCTTGGACAAATAAATGGTTTTAAGCTCAAAAGCAAACACAGAGCTGACATAAGCTGATGTTTAAAAGACTCTAACATTAACTTTGAAATGTTTCTTGTCCATGAGCTACACTTAAGGTAAAATAAACTGCAGTTTCAATTTTTCATTTCACAACGAAAAAACACTGTGAATCTTCCTGTTACCAAAAAAAAACTAAACGATTGCTAATGCAAAAATATTAAGATTCTTATAAAAAAATTAAAGTAAAAATCTTAAATTGCCTATACAATTTATGCAGTCTATGAAAACTTTATTTACACTTATCCTATGTTTGACAGGCTTATTAAGCTACAGTCAAACCTCAAAAGAGCTCATCGGAAAATGGAAACTCGTCAAAGAGACTAAAAATGGTGTCGTGACAAATCCAAAAGAAACCTACCAAATATTTATGGAAGGGGGAACATTTAAAGGAGTTAGCGGAGAAAATTCCCGTAAAGGAAAATGGAAACTTTCTGATGACAATAAATCACTTACAATTAAAATCAGCATCATTTCTATAACTTTCAAAGTAGATCAATTCGATGCTAAAAAAAGAATTATCAGCAGTGACAAAACTGGAACATTAGAATATGAAAAAGTTTCGGACAATCCGGAAGAATAATTAATATCCAAGAATATATTATTTCTAAGAAGTCACTAAAATAAAGTTTTTATTGAACACAAAATAATCTTGTCCGTCAGCAAAATCTGTTGTCAGTGTATTATTTTCTTTTTTAGGTCATAAAACCTTTTATGTTATAAAAAGACCATAAAATACGTAAGCCCTTGCAAATAGTAATAGTCTTATATAAATAGATTTGTGTGAACTTAAGCCATTAAATAATTTAATATGTTCCGGATGTTAATAAATTTTGTTTTAATCCATATTTTCAGTTACAGGATGATACTCGTCCTATAACTGAAAATAGAATTATGCATATTATTTATAATCTAACCAAGCTGTCGCTTCGCAATTCTGATCACTTACAAAACGGATCCATCTTGCTTGGAAGTCCTTCGGAAAATCAAATTTGAGTGTCTGTCCATTTTTCACCGATAGTGTTTTATAAGCCATCCAATTACCATCTCCGCCAGGATCAACCTCCAACGTTATGTTTACGGTTCCCTTTTCATTATGGGATAATATTAATGATTTCTTATCATAAAAACCAATCAGGTAAGGATCTGAAGAAGTTCCTTTTTGAACGGCAGTTTTGTACCAAGGACCGCCATGCCCAGTTGGTTTACCCAACTTCCAAAGATCATCAATGGCACCTGCCCATACCGCAGCTTTTTTATCAGTTGAAACAAAGATGTGCTCTGAATTGGATTTTTCTTTTTCCAGATCTAGCCCCGTCATGATCAACATACCGCGATAAGAAGCGTAATCATTTATTTTCAGATTGTGTGATGAAACAGGACGTATTTTTGCATATCCATCTGCATTTTCAGCTGGAAGTTCATAAAATGTACCGTGCAGATTAAACAAATCGCGCTCGGTTGCAACTTCTCTACAGATACGCAAAGCTGCTTCATTGGTCAATGACGTATAAGAGTCGTCTCCTAAAGGCAATCTCCAACGACGCCCCTTGTCATCGACAATCAAAGCCGATGAAGATTCAATATGAACGACCTGCTGTGGAATGCTGTACTTTGTCTCCATTAACTGTTCTGTTTTTGAATCCGATTTTGGAACTAAATTGAATTTATCATCCATTTCATAATAGCCGACTTTCTCCTTCTGTCCCTTATGATTATAATCGTATGCTAATAAGCCTAAACTTTTGCGATTTTGCCCCAAACTGTACAAAAGACCACCGGAAAACTCTCCATCTGTAGATATACCTGTAAATATTTTATCCGCTTTTGTTTCTCGCTTATCTGTATCGTGATAGGTAAAATGCACACTTAACTGAGCATCTTTGTCTGATTTGAGACGAATCCACTCGCCCTGCTCTTTTGAGGAGAAAGATTTATGAAGCGTTTCACCTGCCTTTAAAGGGTACTCTCCTATTTTAGACCATTTACCATCCCCTTTCAGATCGACCTCTGCCGTCAATACAATGGCTTTCTCACTGTGGTTGTGCATCCATGATGAACGATTGTTCCAGCCTGCGAACAACATCGGATCGGAATACACGCCAGCTTTTACATCGTCCTGTTGCCATACTGAACCTTCTGAGGCTTTTGGTCCTAAATGATCAATCGTACTGCGATCGGTAAACCAAAGATTGGAATGTGACTGCCCAGGTCCTTCCAAGTTTCCTTTTGCTTTTCTTTTATTTAAAAATTCCTTTTGCGCAGAATCGTCGGTACCAAAGACAAGTTTATCATTCCATCTTGTGAAATCACCAATTACTTTTAGATAAGCTGACTTGGGACGTATTCCTGCTGTCGTGTTATTAGTAAATGTCCCCGGGAATGACCAGAACATACCGTGCATGGTCATGATATAGTCGTTCTGTCCTTCTTTTCCCACATTACGAATACGAGGCCACTCGGTATTCCAACCATGAGCACCATCGTAACTACGGCTTGCTTTTGGTAATCTAAAGAAGATCCATTTCCCTTCTCCACGTACACCCAGTAATATGGACTTATGATCCCAACCTGTTGCCCACACAGGATCTGTCTGTGGATTTGCATTACCTTCCACACCTCCAGGACCTGTCACTTCAACGAATTGATTTCGGCGGATTATTTTCCAATTCGTCCCATCCCATTCAGATAAACTTCCAGAAGGTGTATCAAATTGCGTAAGCGCCTTATCTCCATATTCGCCATTATTACTATAAACCAATACGCCTTGCCCAGAAAACAATCCTTTTCCGTGATAACCGGGTAAGTTTGCCGTTGGGACATTGCGTCTGTCAGAGGGTTTTAGATTTGTATCGGAATAAAGCCACTTAACGCCCAAAGTATGTACATCAACCTCGTAAAATCCTTCCTCCATTGTACCGTAGAAGATCTTATTGGCAGGATCTGTCAAATGACGTGCATTTCCTGTAAGCCGGCCGGGCATTTCTTTATTTGGGATAACCCGTACTTCACCTGTTCCGCTGATGGCATAGGGGCCCATAAAAAGTTGCTTGCTTTCTTTATGGATCATGCGATTGGCAGGAGTACCGCCAATGCTTTCTTTACGAACATTCTGATTGAGGTTGGCATCAATTTCATACAATTTATCTGAAGATCCGTGCGGTAAATGAGGCCCATAAGTAATCGCCCAAAGCTTACCAGCCCATGGCATAACAGCTCCAGTACCAGCCTCCCCTTCTTCGTTATACATCGCCAAATGTGGATAAATACCACTTACAGATTTATAGCTTTGTTTTTGTTGCGCATGTGCATTTTGATAAACCAGTGCACCTGAAAAGATTAAAGCAAAAGTTACCTTATTCTTCCAAGAAACGATTCGATTTTTCGTTAATTCAGTCATTGAGTGATTCATGTATTAAAGTGGCTTATAATAAAAGTTTTTAATTCTTATATTTGGTTTGTACTAATCAGGATATAACGCATGGAACGATCATCCTACGAGCAAAATTAATTAAGATTATCCTGATTAAGGAAGCCATTTCTGTACAAACAAAAACCATTATTAACAACAACTTAATACCCTTATTACCAACAAATTAATCATGAGTAAAAACAACTTTGGACAAGACAAAATTGGTAATGACTTCAGATTGTTGGAGCTTTGTTGTCAAGAGGTTGCTTCCAAATTTGGAAAGACGAAAAGTGAACTATGGAAGAATAGTGATTATGTTCAATTGAGTGCACAGCTGAGGCGGGAAACGAAAGTAGTGATCAGTGAAAACACGTTAAAAAGAATCTTTGGAAAACTCAAAACGACTGAACGTTATTATCCACAAAAAGCGACAAGAGACGCTCTTGCTGTATTTGTCGGATTCCGGGATTGGCAGGAGTTTGAGAAAGTCCAAAATGCTAAAGAAACTTTCGAACCTTTGGAAGTTGCCGATAATAGAATAGCTCCTGAAACGAAAACAAATGAAATAAGTCCATCAAAAAAAACAGGTGTTAATCGTCTCTTTATTTTTGCGTGTTTAATTGCTCTCGTACTGCTTACTGCTGTTTGGACATGGTGGCCAAGAAGTGAAAAAAAAACAGCTGTTTATTTGAAATGTCTGAATCCGGAGGGCCATACCCCACACTCGGCAATATTTAAACTTATACCAAAAGACGATGAACATATCCGTTTATCAGACTACGAAATTGAGTTTAAAGATGGAAAACGGGGCCGGTCTAGGTTTTCAGACAGCACTTTAACACATTACTACGAATTACCTGGAGTTTATTTTCCTATACTATATTATAAAAATAGAATAATCGATACAGCAAGAGTTTTTTTAGCTACTGATGGTTGGGAGGCTACTGCTCAGATCCAATATGACACCACCCGTGTTTATCCAATTTTATTACCCAAAAGTATTAATCGCCAGATTCCCCCTAACCTTAGTATTCACCAAATATTAACCGCTGGAGTTGATACCGTACGTACTTTTTTCACACATTATGCAAACATGCAACCAACAGCAATATCTGGCGATAATATGATGCTGGAGGCTTTCATTACAACTTCTAAAGAAAGACCCGGAGTAAGGTGTTCTCAGGTGGATATTACGTTATATGGAGAAAAAGACCGGCACGAATTATCACTTATGAAACCGGAATGTACGGCATGGAGCTCATACAAGTTTTCGGAGAAGTATAAAAGTGGCAAATCTGAAGATTTACGGGCCTTAGGACATAATCTTTCTAATGGAGGACATATTAAGCTCACCATTATCAACAAAGTGGTTACGCTATATATTGAAGGTCAAAAAGTATTTCAAACCCATTATGAAAACTCAATCGGCAATATCTTAGGTGCCAATCTTATGTTTTCCGGAATAGGTAAATTTTCTAATTTCAAAATGGAAAGTCTGCCTTAGGTAATATACGATGCTATAAAAAAACATCATCAAAGAAGACCCATAGTAGTCGCTATGCCCCTTCTTTGATGATATCAATTCCTTTGGTTAGATAAAATATGTTATTACAACCCTAGATTTACTTTTAGTTTTTGCAGTACATCAACGTCAGTATCTTTGACACGACCTTCACGATTTGGACCTACATTTAGAATCAAAATATTATCCTGGGCAGTTGCTTTATGATATAGATCGGCTAGTTCTGCAACAGGACGAGGCGTATTATCATCCGTATGGTAGAACCATCTTTTTCCCAAAACTACTGTCGTTTCGAACGGCATATAATAAACCTGCCCTTGGTTAACAAATAATTTTGGATCTGGATCTTTAGGAAGATAGGGATCCCCTAAGCGGAAATCACTCGGAAAATAACGGATCGGGAAGTACTCCTCCTGATCAATTGGAAGTACAGGATGCTGGTCAACATTTTTTGGAGAACCGATGGTCCAATTAACTCCTACTTGACATTGCGGCGCACGCTCTTTTACATTTGAATAAAGTTGCTGAATAGGCCAACGGTAATTTTCTTTTTCCCAACCTCCATCTAACCATAACTCGACCACTTTAGTATGTTTCTGCGCCAACTCCAGTAGTTCATTGATTTGATCCAGCATATATTTATTGTAAGCAAAGTCGGCTTTAACATTCTTTACATCTCCATTTTCTTTTCGGTCCCATAGTGAATAATAAAGTCCCAAACGTATTCCCTGTTTTTCACATTCCTTAGCTATAGATTCTACAACATTGGTTTTATTACCAGAATTGGCAACATCATACTCCGTATATTTACTATCCCAAAGACAAAAACCATCATGATGTTTTGCAACTAGAATAATATATTTCATTCCCGAATTTTTGGCTGTAGCTACCCACTGCTTCGCGTCAATTGTGGTCGGATTGTAAGAGGAAGCTGGTTTTGATCCGTCTGTCCATTCCTCATTATGAAAAGTATTGATACCAAAATGAATGAACATGCCATATTTACGTTTTATTTGCTCCAGTTGGAATTTGCTAGGCTGTGTAGATGATGACGGTACTTGCACCTTTGACTGTCCAAAGGCGGAAAAACCAATACTCAGGAGCACCATCATCAATATTTTATTTTTATTATTCATAGCTTATTGCTTTTTTTGCTGTTTATGATTACTATTTGATTATAATAAAATGCACAAGATTAAGGCGGATCGCATTAAATGTGATTTATTTTCCACAGGTAATTATTGATTATTAGTGTAAAGTTAGACAGATAGAAAATAACTCCATGAAACAATATTAACCCAATGTGATGTTATATTGTCCGATCTTCATAAATAAAAGCTATAGGAAATAATAAAATCAGCATTTGTCCTTTTTTTTATTTGGACATCATTTTGGTCGGCCTTTTGCTCTACTTTAGCAACTATAAAAATTATTTCAAAATGTATATTTTAAAAAGCATGATTGTGTCCGGATTTTTCCTTTTGACACTTAACAGCTGTAACCAACCAACAACCAAAACCCAAGCCCCGGCAGCAACGACTGAAACTGCCCCGTCATTGACAATAGACGGCAATTACGTTACTGCTGAATATGAAAAAAGAGCAGAAGGATTTGACTGGGTTGGTGTCACGATTAAAAGCGAGCAAGACAGCAGTATCACGATACAGGTAAGATCTCGAGCTGACAAGAAAAAACCGACTTGTACACTTGATAAAAATGCAACCAAAATTAAAGAGGGAGTTTATCAGGCTTCACTTCAAGGAAAAAATGTATTATTTACTTTCGATGGTACTTCTTTAACGATAGCACCAGAAAAATCTGAAGATGAAGGAATCCTAAATTATTACTGCTCGGGTGGCGGATCGCTAGCAGGCACTTATAAAAGGATTGCTGAAGCATTAGATGCGACACAGGTCGATAGTCTTAAGTAAGATAACATTTATAAAAAAAGAGAGCGGGCCGAACATATTTCAGCCCGCTCTCTTTTTTATTAATAATCCTATCGTATTTTTATACGCTATTCAACCATGCATTTTGTTTAGGTGTGTATGGAATTGATAAACCCAGACTGTATTATACCTGTAACGACAAGAGCTACGATTAATAAAATCACGGATAAATACTATATTTGGATTTGGCAAACTCAAACCATGCTTTACAGCTATTGCTATAATAATACCTGATAGCATTACAGCAAAACATATATACCTTGAAATGGTGTTTACAAAATACAATAGTTGCATCAACAATATTTCACATTATTGACAATCCTCTCATTTGCTTTTAATTGTCGTCATTTATAAATTTGAAACTTCATAATTTTAAACTTTACTTCAATAATCATCAATTAGTATTTATCTGTTGTTTAAGCCCCTTTTCCGGCTTCCCAACAGATTGTTATTACAAAAATAGCCATGTACTCATTTTGATAATTTCAAAGCCTTAAAAGTACTTATTTGAATTTTCTAGTTATATTTTCAAGATTCTTCGGGTACTGTTCGACTGTTCTTCGAGTGCTGTTCGAGATTTGTTCGAGACTTGTTCGAGACTCGTTCGAGTGCTGTTCGACTCCGCTTCGGGTCGGCTTCGGGTCGGCTTCGGATCGGCTTCGACAACTTGCCGAACAACAGCCGAAGACCATTCGAAGACCATTCGAAGGAATTACGAGCTAATCTCAATGCAGTTCCAAAGTAAAATCGAAGCCAATTCGGAGAAAAGTCAGGTATTTTTCAATAAAATTATTGCCTATACAACTAAAATATCTTTATGATAACCAATCAGAATGTGCCGATTCTTATCCTGCAGCTTGAACTGCTTTCAAATGTTTAAAACAATCTGAGCTCCATGGCTAATTAATAAATTTTAAGGTCTGTTTTCACATCACTTTTACGCATATTATGGATACCTAGTGACAGTTCCTCATCTGTTGCTGTATTTTTTTTGATTAGCACTTCTTGGCAGTTATCCAATACGACAGCTGGAGCCCGCATGTCTAAATCATTTGTAAATGGAAAATCGAACGTACTCTTCGTTATATGGTTGCTCTCAAAAGTCAATCCAGTGGCACTTCTGGCGGTTAAGAGATGTGGCGAGTACAATGTAAAATCATTATTGACAATTTTAATATTATGATGCACAAAATGTCCTTTGATCTGCGCTCTATTTTCTGGAAGAATAGCTATTGCATAATTATTTCCTGGTAGGTTATAGCCACATTCTATAAATGAATTATTTTTAATGGTAACATCTCTTACTGCCCCCGACTCAAACCAGCTGTTCACATCTCCCGCAATCAAAATACCGTGCATACCTGTTCGGTAAAATGTATTACCTTCAATTTGTACTCTACGCGGCGTTGTCACCAATATGCCTCGAGCATTTGTTCTTTCGAAACGACTATCACGGATCTCAACTTCTGGAGTCCAGGTCAGATTTTCAACAGCATCTCCTATTTTTGTATTCAGGGGTAATGTTTTGTTCAGTTTTAGACGAATTTTGGTCAAAGATAACGCTTCCACACCTGTCACTATGAGCTGTCCTAATGGCTGTATCGCCTCCTTGCTTACAATACCGATGGTATCATTTAAAATAAATGCATCAAAACCATAGGATTGATGATGTTTGAATTCAACTATTAATTCTTGCGGAGACACAATTTCTACAATCTGTAAATACGTGCCATGAATATTTATAGGATCGTCATGTAGACCTTTAAAATGACAATTAGATACTTTAATCTTACCTTTACATCCGGAGAACTGCATTCCATCCGCAAATGCGGCAATAGATCTTCCTTTGGCAGGAACGACTTTGACCTGCTCATAGTCCAAGTTTTCGGAGAATTGGGAAGTAATACCGATTCCATGCATATAATTCATAGTCAGATTAAAAAGCTGAATGTTTTTAGAACGATATATAAATCCTCCGACTTCATCGCGTACGGTATTGCGCATACTTAAAATACTACCAACTTTATAATCAGCCTTTAGCTGCCCCTCAAAATGTAAGATATTGGGCGCTATCTCTTTAACCTTGGCCTTTGCCAATGGCTCATACTTACTATAAAGACTTATGCCATGTGCCGTATCAACCATCATCGTATGCAAATGGTCTCCGGGTGCCCAACCCTCCCCATACCAATATAATTTATCATTCTTTAAGGTATAAGTAGAGGTGGGATTTACCTTAGCTACCAAATATCCAGATCCTACTTCTTGTATAGTCATTTCGGACATCGATGGACGTTCAAAGGTAATTGTCAAATCCTGCAGACGAATATCCTGACTTCGGATAATGGAAAATGTAGTCATTTTACCGTGGAATACAAATTCTGCACCATTTCCTTCAATCACAAAATCATTCATACCTTCAATAAGCACTCCGATATGTTTGGTCTTATCCGGCCATTCAATCTCTGAAGAACTATTGGTAATGTATAATTTTCGTTGTGCAGCTTTCTCAGGCCAAAAATCATACCGCCCAGGTTGCAATACAAGTTTCTTCGCTTTTGTCTCTTTACACTGCTTTAGCACCTGTTGCATCGCCGAAGATGCATCTACAAATGTATTGGGCTGTATCCCATGCTCATTTGCTTGAATTATCTGGGCAACTGCCTCCTGACCAACCGCTACCACACATACCATAAAAAATCTAATCGCCTGGCATAATATTTTATTCATATACATCCTTAGATAATTAAAATTTAACAAAAGGAGAGCCCGCACACTCAATTCAACATACGGGTCTCTCACCTACCTATCATTTACTATTTAAATCAATATTCTAATCTATTGTATATTGATAATCCTTCACTACTTTCAATTTCTGAATCGCTGGATGCTGTCCTTTTATGCGATCGACATTATCTTCTAAAAATATATTTTCTGTTGAGTCGCCAAATCCTTTAATACGTAAAGTCAAGGCATTGCTACTAAACTGCTCTTTATATCTGGTTAGTCCCAATATCCATGGAGCGCCGTCATTATAACAATCTGTAAAGGGTTCTGAACCGATATACGCAGTTGCCATATCGCCATAGAAGCTTACTTCAAGACGTAATTCATCATTAATACGAACTAAATCAGCTACACTTAATTCAAAAACACCATACCTTTCTTCCGCGGCATACTCTACCGGTTTTGTTTTATTGGATACCTTCTCACTTGGTTTTTGATCTGCATTTAACCAAGTATCGTCTGTATTCCAAATGGTACGAACTCCATTTTTATATAATATTTCCACTTCAGCAACAACTGTAGGGTCACTATCTACGGATTCAAAAAGAATCTTATTTTTTCCTGAAACAACATCGCCAGTTACAACTGCCTTAAAATAATCACCTAATGATTGGGACGGAATTTCTTTGTCATTGCAGAAGAGCTTCACTTTTTTATCGGCACTATACCTGATTGTCGCTTCTGCAATAGGTGATAATGAAGTTGCATCAATTGTCTTACCAATTGTATGCCCTACCTTTGGGTGAACCCACGAAGCATAGTGCATGGGACTTAATGCCACGTAAGATGCCTGAGGGGTATTTTCTTGTTGACTTTGATAATTTATACCCGTAAATCCTTCTCCTTCACGTGCACTATAAAACGCAACCTGCTGTTCGGGAGTCTCGGCGGTTATCTTAATGTTATCATCATCAATCACAAGTGAGGAGGAGGTAATAGCTACAAAATCTTTCTGATTTTGCTGTCCTTTCCAGATATAGTCGGACTGCTCTTGAGTCAGTGTTACTAACCTGATCTGCTGTCCATCGTTTTTAGTAATGGTCAAAATAGACTCCTTACCTGCTACAATATCGGAAACGAAATAACCTTTTTTCTCTTTGGTAACTTTTGCACCTTTTGCTGTTACGGTTTTAACCCTATTAGCGTCAATCAGATATTCGGCAGAGATTGCATCATCTTCAAAGAAGAAATAACTGGTGATTTGCCCTTCGCGATGTGTTGTTATAGGCTGTACCGTTCCATACTTCAAGGTAACCCCTTGCATATCCAAATTAAAAGGCCATAGAAAATATGATTTATTAATAATGGATACTGGTTTACGAGGAAAAGTTAATGTTTCATTTTTAAGTTTCAGGTTAAATTGTACTTGATCAAACTGAGGTCTATCATAACGATATAGATGATTGGAAACAAACACATAACCGGATTGACCATCGGACCTCACCGACCATTGTAAGTTATCTTTATCCTTATTACTTACAGGAAGGTAGGCGAGCATCGGCGCTATATTTGAACCAAATTCATTCATAAAGTAATTGAGCTTCTTGGTTTCTTTCATGACGACCCCCAATGTCCCAAATTCGCGAATGGGAGCCTGGTAGTCATAGCCAAAATAGGGACCGTTTCCATATGTATTCTTTACTCCTCTCGGGTTTGTCCCACCGACATACATATAATAACCCATAAGATTTACTCCAGTACCTAATCGTAGATTAATATTTTCTCCAGCCATACCTTCAGGGACAATAGCTCTTCTATGATAAAATGATGGCGCACCAACCCCAATTTCACATGTAAAAAAGGGCGAATCACTCTTAGAGCCATCAAAAGACTCTACTCCACCTTCTACTTTTATAATATCCGTACCTATATTATCCGATAACCGATTATAGGTAAAATACTCAAAATTTGTAGCCGGTGTCATTTTCCCGTTATTGGTTACCCAAGGAGTTTCGATATAAAAACCTGCATATGGAACAATCTCTCCTTTAGGATATTCGCTATCCATCCAGTGCGTCATCGTATACAACGGTACATCAAACCCAATATCCACAGCTAATTTTTTTAAATTCAACAGATGTGAAATTACCAGCCCTTTTTTGACAAACTCATTTTCCAATTGCACTGCGATAATAGGGCCCCCACTTTTATAAAATAGTCCTTTGACCTGTTTATAAACACTTTGATACCACTTACGCGAATAGTTTAAATAAAGGGGATCATTGCTTCTGGTAACTAAGGCTTTGTTGTTGACAATCCAATCGGGTAAAGCGCCATGCTGGATTTCTGCATTACAATAAGGTCCCATTCTCAGGTGAACCTGCATACGAAGTTCTGCACATAGCAAAATAAATTTTCGCAGATCATGATTTCCTGACCAATTTTCCTGACCTTCTATTTCTTCATGTAAGCTCCACATCACATAGGTGGAAACCATATTGACTCCAGAAGCTTTCATTTTTAATAAAGCATCGCGCCAATAACGATGATCCATACGGACATAGTGAAATTCCCCCATTACTGGTAATGTTGGTCTCCCTTCTTGCTCCATATAGAGGTTGTTAACTTTTATCTCTTGACCTTTGGGCCCGACAGATTCTTTATTTAAATAATTTAAAGGTGCAACATTAATTTTCTTTAAATCCATTTCATATTGAGCCTTTGCACTATGACAAAGGAACATTGAAGTTACAGCAACATACAAATATTTCATATCTATTAGCTAAAAGGGTATTATTTCATCATAGTATTGCCAACCTTCCCTTAAGGTAAGCTTTACTTTAGCATTATTTTTCCAAGCTCCACTGGTGAAATCGGGAATATCGACACTATTGGATCTAACTCCTGACATGTTGAACTATTGTTTAGCAGTATTTGCGGTACAGGTCGATCTCTCACTTATTAATGTCGAAGTATTGGCAATGCCCCCATTGCTTATTAAACTTAAACTGGATAAACCCGCTATTTTAAAAAAATCTCTTCTTTTTGAATTCATAGTAGTAGTCTATAAATATTAATACTAAGGTTATGTACCTCTAAATATGCGTTAGTGTATCTCCAAAAGGTGAAATCATATTATTTTATAGGCTATACTGATTTTCAATAATAACATCAGTATAGCCTTATTACGGTCTCCTTATTTATTAAAGGTAACGACATTGACTGTCCAATCTCTTGTTGCACCATTAGCAGCGGTGACACGATACTTGAGTGGCTTAGTCGCATCGGCAGGATCCCCTGGTTTACCTGTACCTTCCAATGCTGTCATCGTTGCAGCTGTAGAAATGGTATAATAAAACCAAAGTGCACTTTGCTTCACTAATGCCTTTTCTTCGGCATTAAAGTCAGCATTGTCTCCCGTTTCAGCGGCAGGTACGGTGACGGACAAATTTATTGTAGAAGTTGCATCATCGATCTGACTGGAGACAGTAAGTCCCTTCATAATGATAATTGGTTCTCCATTTATTTTCTTTATCCTACTTTTAAAACGATGCTCTGCATTTACCACACTAATGGAATTGCCATCAAATAACGGATATTCCGGAAGATCTTTCTTCAGGCATGACGATAAAAATATACTCAATAACACGATTAGGATCGGTGTTATATAGGTCTTGTTATTTTTCATAAAAGTGTATTTTTAGTTATTTATAATGCGCTCGTTAATCTTATGTACTTCCTATTCTCATAAGATATCCGAACTAGCATGAATACTACCAGTTTGGATTTTGAGGTGCAAAATTTGGATTATTATCAATAAAAGATTGCGGTATTGGAAACAGGTACCGACGCTCAGGTTTAAATATTCGCTGATTATAAGCATTGTTAAAAGGTCCAGTTACAATTGCAAAGGATTTACGGTCTTTTGAAATATCCATCACTCGAATCGGCTCTGTCAACTCTTGAATGGTACCTCCTGAGGGATTACCGTTATTTGCATTAGCGCCGAAACGCCCCCATCTTAGAAGACTGTAGTAATAGTCGTTTTCACCGACAAGATCTACCCTTCTTTCAATTTTATAATCTTTCCACGCATCTTTTATGTTTCCTGCAGTGGAAGCTGGCAACTGACCATGTATAACTCTGGTTTTATTAAAATTGAGAGTCGCATTTACAACATCGTTTTTCAATAAATAAGCTTCTGCAAGATTTAGTATTACCCTTCCTAAGCGCATCGATACATAATGATAATCTGTAGTTACGGTATTCAAGAATGAAGGAGATACATTAGTATACATCCCTTTACGCCAGTACATATTGCTGGAGGTCGCACCCCAGTCTCCTCCATTAATACTAATCCAGCGTCCGGAATTACCTCGCATAGTCATGGTCATAATTTGTCCATAAAATGAAGAGGAATCACTTAAAATAGAAGCTTGCCATCGAGCGTCCCGGTTTTCATTATTAAGTGTCCACAAGGTTTCGCTACTGCCCGCTTTTATTTTCCCTTGCACAAGGACATTTTCATCGGGTGCTTTAGGCACTTTATCAAATGGAAAACCGTTACGGCTGTGCGGAATCATCACATTTACACCTTCGTTTACAGCAGCTTCATACTGCGACGTCTCATTCCAGGGTAATGCTTTTGTAGGATCTGCTTTATCGATGGTTAGATAAGCATCTGCTAAATTCTGTGCTGGGAAATGCTCCGGCCAACACTCAAAGGGTACGGGTTTATTAAATAAGGGTGAACCCTCAAATTTCTTAATTTTATCTATCGAAATATTAGGTATACTAAGTTGCATCGGTGTGCTTTGAATGATGGTATTAATGGCTTTCTTGTAAACTGCAAAGATAATCTCCGACGATGTACTCTTGCTCTGATTGAACATACCCTCATAATCAGATTCCAATGTGTAGCCCCCCTCATTAATCACCAAATTAGCATTCGTGATCACTTTATCAAGCAATGGATCATTGGCACTTACACTGACGGCATTTGGATAATTTTTATAGGCTAATGCCTGCAAACATACTTCAGTCAAAAACGCCGCTGCAGTATATTTATTTGTTCGACCTGCTATTTTCGTTTTTGGAAGATCCTGAACTGCATCTTCCAAGTCCTTAATTATATAGTTATAAGATTCTGAGGGCGAAGCAGTGGTTGGCAATAGCAATTCATCCTTTTCGGTTAAGACTTTGTCTATCCATACGATTCGTCCGATTTTACGCGCTACATCATAGTAGCTCATCGCTCTTAAAAACTTACCTTCAGCAATCAATGCTTTCTTATCTTCATCGGATATACCTGTAGATTCGGCAACTTTTTGGATGATCATATTACAACGACGAACCTGCGCCCAGTTGTCAAAACCAGCATTGTAAGTATTACTTATAATCTCTCGAAATATTTGAAATGCATTACTTGCTGTACCATCATTGGCGAGTGTATTGGAGGTATAGACATCTTGTCCAGGTCCACTATTATAACGTTCCATAATACCGTAAGATCCGAAGATAAAGGTTTCTGCATTAGCTTTGGAACTCCAGATGATCTCCTCACTGATCCGGTCATAGGGCTCGACATCCAGTACATCTTTACAGGACGCCATCAATACCAAACTGCTTAAAGCGCATATATGTATATATTTATTTTTCATTAGAATATAATTTGTTTTAATAATGAGTGTTTGCTCTTTATTGTATTATTGAGCTCGTTTCACTCAGTTTTAACGGTAATGAAGCTAACATGGGATCTTTCTACTGATGATAAGAGTATTCCCATGCTGTTTACAAATAATTGATTAACGGTTAAAAAGTAGCATTTATACCAATGGCAATCGTTCGTTGTATCGGATATTGATAATTACTGGTGTCAGATTCAGGATCAATAAAGAATTTTTTACTGTTCGAAAATGTGAGCAGATTGGTTCCTGATAAAAACATCTTTAATTGTTGAAATGGTATATTTTTAAAGAGGCTCTGCTTAAAATCGTAACCTAACTGAATATATTTTAATCGCACATATCTTGATTGTAACAGATAAAAATCACTGTTTTGAAGATTGTTTCTACTATTTACACTCGCGGCCGAAACAGCTCTCGGCAATAGCGGATCGGTATTATCCGGGCGCCAGTAATCGGCTTGGAAAGCATAAGGAAACCGGCTGACGATATCAATATCTCCCTGCAGTACAGGACCAAGATTTCGATCCCGGCTACCTGCTCCCTGAATAACAGTACTTAAAGAAAATCCTTTATAACCTAAATCTACCGTAACACCATAATTTGTGCGTGGAAATGTACTGCTTCCTATCCGTCTATAATCATCGCTATTGATCTGACCGTCGCCATTGGCATCGTTGTACTGAAGATCACCCGCAGCAAAACCTGCTCCTGCAATATGTGCACCCAGCAACAGATCACTATTATTGGTATAAAATCCAAGATTTTGGTACCCTGTACCATAAAAACTTCCCGGTATACCGGATCTACGTGTATAAGGATTTTTCAAATTGGCTTCACTTTCATCCGGTGTTCGGGCCCATAAAGAATTGGAATAGGTAAAATTAAATCCTACTTTGTAGCTAAAATCCTGGATCTTATCATTCCAATTGATATTGAAATCATACCCTTCGGTACGGTACTCCGCATCTTCAAAATTAATTCGGGGTAAGCCAATCCCCAATGTTTGAGAAAAACGAGGATCTCCAACAACAAAGCCAGTCCGTTGTGTATAATAAAAATCAAACGATCCATTCAACTTATTATTCAGTGTCCCAAATTCTAAAGCAATATTGCGGCTATTGATCTTTTGCCAAGAATAAGTTGAATTTGGTAAATTCGCAGGCTCTGAAGTACCCTGAACTAAATTACCGTTGATAACCCAAGCTGTCGGATTGATGGAATAAGCAGAAACATATTGAAAGGCACTGATATTATTACCAGATGAGAAATCTTTTTTATCTCCTAACACTCCAAATGAACCTCTCAATTTCAAGAAATCAATGATATGATCTTCTTTAAGTGATTGCATAAAAGGCTCGTCCGATAGGATATAGTTTCCAGAAACGGCATAGAAACTTCCCCACTGACTTTTAGGAGGAAAAAGGTAATCTCCATCCCGACGAAAAGATATCTCCACCGAGTAACGGGATTTAAAACCATACATTAAACGACCTAAAAAAGCGGCACGAGATTCTTCACCTTCACTGGCACTTACACTTTGATCGGTTGCTGGTCCCGCAACCATCTGATCATAAATAATCTGATAATTTACACGGCTTCCGCGTACATTGGAATTATCACTTTGTTGTTGCTCGTAAACACCTGTGAAATCTATTTCATGATCTCCAAATTGCTTTTTATATAAAACATACCCCTGTAGAGTCAACATACCGCCTTCTCCTTGACCTACTGTTAAACTTGGTGCATTGGCATTTACTGGAGCTTTGCTTCCGATCATGTAACCAGGAGCAAGATAACTCCACATTTTACGCGTATTGTAATACGTATTATATGTACCATTAAACTTGAATTTCAGTCCGTCTAAAAAGTGAGCGGCATATTCCAATCCAAGATTGACATTAATGACTTTAGCTTTTCCCTTATTATAACCCGATTTTGGATCAAGTTCGCGATACGGATTATCTGGATGCGTTGAAGGAAGTCCAAATTCATTCATAGCCAAAGCATTGGTCGGCGTATTTTGAATATGTGAATAAATCGCGGAGTAAGCAGCATTGGGATCATCAAATCCTACATTTCCTTGTGCCGGAACTGAATTATTTTCAATATACCCATCAAAACCCGTCGTAGCTGTCAAATTCAGCTTTTCGAATGTACTAGTGGTATTCAGGCGGTAGGTGATGCGTTTATTATAATTTTTATCCGTTTTCAAAATAGAGCCCTGATCATAATAAGAAACACCGGCATAATATTTTAATAATTTGGTACCTGATGTCACCGAAAGATCATGTCGTTTCTCTGATGCAAAATTTTTCATGGTTAAATTCTGCCAATCTGTATTGGGAAAATTTAATGGATCGGATCCTGTACGGTATTTTTCCAGATCCTCCTCTGAGATATAGCGATTTCCAGTTTCTTCCATATACAACCGATTGATTGTCGATGCACGTTCATAAGAGCTGACACGCTTAGGAAATAAGGTGGGTTGTAAAAAAATATGATTGTAAGAATAACTGACGCTCATTTTACCTTCTTTTCCTTTTTTAGTACGCACGACTACGACTCCATTAGCGGCCGAAACACCATATAATGCAGTAGCCGCCGCATCTTTCAAGATAGACAGATCTTCAATATCATTTGGGTTAAGATTTGAGAAATCATTTGACGAACGGATAACATCATCGATAACATACAATGGAGTCAAACCGCCCCGGATGGAGATGCTACTTTTGGCACCTGGAGCACCGCTACTGGCTGTTACAATAACACCCGGAAGTCGACCCGCTATTCCATCATTGATGGACTGGACAGGAAGAGATGATACATTGGACATATCCAAGGTAGCAATCGAACTTGTTGTTTTTCTTTTCGTTGTTGTACCGTAAGCCTGTACCACAACTTCATCCAACTGGGATACATCATGAACCATTGTTACAGTCAAAAAACTATCTGAGGAAACAATCTCCTGTGCAACAAAACCAAGTGTTTTCACAATCAATATTCCGCCCGACTTTATCATTCTTAATGAAAAGTTACCATTTTGATCGGTAGTGGTACCATTAGTCGTGCCCTTTTCAATAATCGAAACACCTTGCAAAATTTCGCCATCTACACTGACCACTTTTCCCTTGACAACTGTCTGAATCGCTACAGTTTCTTTCCTTGGAAAAATAATAATCATACGTTCTTCAATGTTAAAATCTAAGCCATAGTCCTCTGTGAGAGATTCTAAAGCCTGTTTAACATTAACATCTTTTAGATATACATCTTTCTTCGATAACGACTCTATAAGTTCAACATTATAGAAAATATCATATCCTGCCTGCTTTTTGATTTCCTTGAGGACAGTTTTCATATCTGCATTCTTAAGATGTAGATTGATACTTTGGGAATATCCTTTTGCATAAACGGAGAATGAACATAGAAGTGAAATGACAACTGTTAGTTTCATTATTATCAAATGCTTACGTTTCCTTATTGTAAGATTAAACATACCTCGCAATAAGCAATACAAATACTTGTATTGAATTTTTAAATTCATACTTTTGTGGTGTTAGGTTAGTTAGAAAATTTTGTATTACCCTAATTTTTATCCGACAGTATGCCAGTACTGTCGGAATTTTTTTAAGTGTATTTTTTTGCCATCTTGTTTAATTTTCAAATTTTATAATTGATCCTGTTTTAATCATTCTTAGATTTCCTGTTTTAACGATTACATTAAGTGCTTTATCCAATTGATAATTTCTAGGAATTGTTCCGCTAAAGGTTAAATTTGGCAATGTTTCTAAATCTACATCTAGATCATACCACCGTACAAAATCTTTCATTACTTCTTTAAGAGGCGCATTTTCATAAACAAAAAAGCCATTTTTCCAACCAAGTATTTCCTCTTCGTTATCAAGCTTATTCTGCTTTAACATTTTAGAACTCTTATCAATAATGATCTGCTCGCCCGGCTTTAAAACATATTCTTTTTGAGGAATGATGCCCACTAAATTTTGAACGGATACTTTACCTTGAAACAATGAAGTTTTTGAATGTGGGTCATCTGCATAATTACTGACATTAAACTTCGTTCCATAAACTTTAATGCGCTGATCGCGGGTATTAACAATGAAAGGTTTATTTTTATTAGTTTCTATATCAAAAAAACCTTCTCCTTGAAGCTCTACCTCACGTTGGTCTTTTGAGTATACAAGTGGAAATTTAAGTTCGGATGCCGAGTTAAGAACAACAGAGCTTCCATCGGCCAAGAAAATACGCGATTGCTTACCTTTTGCTGTTCTGATGGTCTGAAAAATTGGTTTATCTTCTGTGTAAATACTACTATCGGTCAACTGCACATGAATATCACCCATACTATCCTGAAGAATTGTGGTACCGTGTTGCTCAAATAATGTAACGTTGGAGTTTCCATCAAGATTAATAGCCTTACCGTCACTGGTAAACAATACACTCTTTTGATCTTGCTTACTTATCATCAAAGGCGTATCTTTCTTTTGAAAATATATCAAAATGCTAATCGCAGATAAAACCAAAACAGAAGCCGCTACTGCAAGTCTAAGTATCGTGTTACGCTTTATCTGTGGAATTTCTTTATGGAAAAAATTTTGAATAAAGTATTCGTCTGTTTCCTGAATTGCCAATTGGGCATTCCTATCGAATTCAGAAAGAATGCCCTTATCATCATTCAAATCTTCAGAAATCAATTTCTTGATAATTTTTTTATTATCTTCTTGCTGCAAACAGCCTATCAGCAAGCGTACCTCTTCCTCTGTACACTCTTGCGCGAGATATTTTTTAAATAGAGCTATAATTTCGGTTTCTTTCACAACTTGGTCAGTCTTACTTTTACTCCTATATACGTAAGCTAAAGAAAAACCAACTATGCAAAATCAAAAAATTTATTATAAAAAAGAAAGCAATTAGTATTCAATCATAGTGAAAAATAAAACCATGGCTCCATAATAACTCCAGTTCCAATTGGATTTGATAATTCGAGATGCTTTGACAATATGATTATTAATAGTTGCTGTAGAAATATTAAGCAGCTGAGCTACTTCATCATAACTGCGTCCCTCAAGCTTACAAAGAACATAGACTTCCCGACATCGTTCCGGCATAATATCTAATATATCACGAAGATGTTTTTCCATATCTTTATAAGAAAGCTCTTCTTCGATATCATTGACATAATGATTAACAGATAAAGCGATTAACTGATCTGTTTTGGTCTTATCAGATGCTAACTTACGGAAGAAATCATAAACAGCACTTTGAGTAATGGCGTATAAATACGATTTAAAACTTTTATCGGGATTTATTTTTGATCTATTTTGCCAAACTTTGACAAAAACATCTTGAAGAATATCTTGAGCAAAATCAGAAGATTTAACCAATTTCAATATACCCCCGAATACTTTAATTCTATAAGCATAATAAAGGGTTTCAAAGGATTTTTCATTTCCTTGTGCCAATTGCTTGAGCAAAACGATCTCCTCATCAACATTCATAACGTTAATATAATTTATGCTAAATGTTTATAATTAAAATTCTAAATCGAAAAATTATGGTTTATCCGCTTCATAATCCTTGGTCAAAAATTATGTCCTTTCTAGAATACTTAGATAATAATCATTTCGAAAGTAGTGCTTCCATTTAAAAATTCATGACACGATTTTACCATTTACCAATGCTATATTAGCATTACCTATATTTCCACTAAGTAAATATGAATCTGCAATACTAATTCAAAATTTGTGACAAAAAAAAGTCGATTAAAAGAGCATTAAACTTTTAATCGACCTTTACTACTATATACTCTATTTCTTTATTTAAATACCGAATCTAACACTTCCCCTGTCCACGCTAACGGCTTTTTAAGTCCAAACAAATGCAAGATCATAGTTGCCGTATTTACCGTATTGTTAGGTTCTTCAATCTTTAACCCTTTCTTGATTTTCGGCCCTGTGACTCCCCATGGTACAATCATTTCATCGACAGATACACCACCATGTCCATATTCAATACCACCATGATCTGATAAGAACATAAAATTGGTGCTCTCATATAAACCTTCTTTTTTCATTTTCTCTAAAAATATGCCTATTTGCACGTCAGCTTCTTCAATCGATTTGATGTATTCTGGAGACATCCATTTATGGCTATGCCCGGCGTGATCGGTATGTACTGAGTAAAGAAATACAAGAGTTGGATCTTTCTTATTTTTCACAATAAAATCAAACGCTTTATTATAATTTTCAATATAGGCATCGTCTTTTAAGTAGCTAACCTCATCAAAATTTTTCTGATTATGCGGGTAGAAAAGATTTATCCAGTTATAGTAAAAGGCGGTTTTAACATGCGGCATTTGTTCTTTTACAACGGTAAATACAGAAGGGTAATAACCCTGAACATCTTTTACCACTGCTGGTAATTTGAATTTATCGATCTGCCAGCCATTATCTACTACTCCATGCTGTTCTGGTCCACTTCCGGTAAGATGACTGGTCCAATTGGGAAGGGTCACAGATGGCATGACCACCCTTGTAGTCATTGATAATGCTCCTTCTGCCATTAAAGCATCTAGATTTGGTGTATGTGCCTGCTTGAATCCTTCGACAGAGATTCCGTCTAATGCGATCATCACAATTCGTTTGCTTTTAGGTCCACCTGCTAGTGCTGTACAAACAGTAATCAAAATCAACAATAAATTAATTGCGATTATTTTTTTCATTTTCATCATAAATATTTGGTTCATTAATTACGTTAACTGCTATTAATTGTAGTTCGTTCCATCTACAGATGTAAATGAGCTACAAAAAACAACATGGATTAACTTCAAATTTATAAACAAAATTTTAATATAAGTAAACTTTAATGTGAATTTTATATTAAAAAACAGTCAATTACATATTTAAAAATGAAAATTGTTTAGCAAAACTAAATATATCTTTATTTACCCAATAAATAATGAGATACTACCCATACTTAAATCTAGCCATCAAAAGTTAAAGGAATGATGATTTTTAGTCGAGAAAGCTATTTCTATCGATCACAAATGGATGATACGTAAAAAGGCCTTCCGAATGGGAAGGCCTTTTATAACATATCGATATATATTATTCGACATCTTCAACTAGTGATAACTTAGATAGCATAATATTAGGTCCTTTGGTCCCTTTTATCTTAAGCTTTAAGTTTCCATCGTTAGAATCTTCTCGCATTACATGAAGTTTAACCCATTTACCCTCTTTATCATGGCGTGTGAGCACATAGTCTCGTCCTTCAAAATTGATATCTGCCTCACGTCCATTACTATTCCAGTCATGGAAAAACAGATAAAGAGAACCGATCATGCCTTGTGGTACTTTTAGGTCTACCTCTATTTCCTTTCCCTGCCAAGCGGCACTTGTTTCGTCCTTCCAAACACCATCTGCTTTAACAGTATAGGTTGTCCCCTTTTTACTCTCACTCTGATCTAGATCTTTAGTCCAGTCAATATTTTGATTGATTTTCTTAGACAATTTACCTGCTTCTACATATAAGACTGCCTTTGAAAATTCAGCGGGTACAGCTGTCTTTAAGGGCTCGATATAAGTAAACGTTTTACGTAACAAAGAAGCATCACGACCGTAACTAGGATCAAAATCATCTGAAGCTGCGTAAGCTAATAAGCTTGAACGAAGTTGCTTACTTACAATATTTTTTTCATCTTGTATATTAAAACCTGTCACCAACAACTTTCCATTCCCCACTTTCAGTTCAAATATAGATGCCAATTTATTATTTCTATGAAAATCATCTACAGGTTGTGCCAATGGTCTGTATGAGGCAGGAAACTCATTGATATAAAATGCTCTTGCTCCACCATAAATATGCTGCCACTGCCAGTCACTATGTGAATCTGTAGGAAAACTTTTGAATGCAGGGTGCTTATCTCTTACGATCATACCAATGGTATTTTTCCCTTGCCCCGGGAAGAACGTTAATGACCAGTACAATGGATAATAACTGATGATATCGGAGGTCTCTAAGTTTCCAAGATCGGAAGCATCCAGTAATACCGTCCCTCCATTTTTAAGGACTTCTTCAGTTTTTGCATCAAACCTATTTGCAACATAGACCTTTTTCGTTTCCTCTTTTTTAACTGTAGGATATACCCATATTTGCCATTCATTTTTATTGGCTCTATTTTCCAAACCAACTTCGACGGTTAATTTACCTGCTTTTTGAACCGCAGATAAATTGGTTTTAATTTCACCAACTAGATCTGAAGTGCCTCTAGCAAATGTTCTTTTTGCAAAGGTACCTTTTGCAATTACACGACTCTCTTCATCTTTGATACTCCAGTAGATACCATCCTGTATATCGGTTGATCCATAATGTGCCAGTTGCACTTTGGCTAAAAATGGTTCTTCGGCCTTCCATACAAATTTGGGTATACGCAAGAGGGTAACAGTGGTATCATTATGCATTCTAAATTTCTCGGGTGTTGTGATTCCCTTACTATCGTAAAATACGTCCAACCAGCCTATCAGTGCTTCGCCTTGACCTTGATAATCCTGCATACTTAACAACTGTATACCTGCCGCAGACGGCGTTCGTAAGAAAGATTCGATTTCATGTTTATACATGATTTGATTCAACGCTCCTGATGCCTGAACAAATTCTTCATTCTGTTCCTCAATATTGTTTTTGCGCGCCTGCTGTCTGAATTCTTCAAAATTGCGTGCTTTTAATACTCCGGTATATTTCTTTATCTCATCCCATTTCGGATATACGGGCCACTGCCCAATTTCATGTGCAATGACAGGTATTTTAGACTGACTGTATACTTTTTCAAAATCCCAATCGGTGTGCGCTCCGAGTATACCTCGCGTGCCACCAAGCTTATCAATATAATGTGTCGCGATAAACTGGTCCATATCAGTGATCTTACGTGCGGATGAAACTGCATACAATCTTCTGTTATCATTTTCCTTATAAGGTTTTAACCATGACTCCATCACATCGAAATTTGAATTGCCCAACTCATTACCGATAGACATCGTTGCAAAAGATGCATGATTACCATAAGATGCAAACATACGGTAAATCTCTTTCTGCGTGAAAGCATCTGCTGAAGGATTACTGCCCAGCCCTTGCGGTCTTCCTTTTGTATTCATCTCCTCACGGCCTGGGTTATCTGTGGCCATCCACCAGTCTAACCAGATTACTTCAGGCTGTAGGTATAAGCCTAGACGATCTGCTGCCTGGAATGCGGCTTCAGGAGGACACCAAGAATGAAAACGAACATGATTTAAACCATAATCTTTGTATATTTTAAAGATACGTTCCCATTCTTCAACGTGCATTGCTGGATATCCTGTCAAAGGAAAATGGACACAATCTAGGTTCCCGCGAAAGAAAACAGGTTTGCCATTAACCGTAATTTTTGACTTAGACGCTGTGATCTCACGAAACCCTATTTCCATTTCCTTCCTATCCAGTAAATTGCCTTTCTTATCTAGAACTTGAATAGAAAGCGTATACAAATTTGGGTTCATATCATCCCATAATTTCACTAAATCCGGCATCTGCTCTTCTATATCCAATACTTGTCTTACGCCCCGCAGATCAATATTCTTTTTTGTCTCAAAGACTTTATCCTTCGTTTTACGATCTGATAATATAATGGATAGCGAAATATTTCTACTCTTTCCGCCTTCATTTACAAGTGTATCTTTTATCTGTAGTTTTTTTGGAGAGATCTTCGTAAATATTTGTGGATTTTGAAATCTTGTCGCATTTTTAGCAATTAATTCTACCTTACCAACCATTCCATTCCAGATACTCTGTGTGTATTCTGTATAAACGTGACCTTTATCCCCTATATTATGGATCATATCGTTATTGACACGTACTGTCAATCGGTGCTTTCCTGGTGATATATATCCAAGGTCATGAAGATGTGCAGAACTTAACGCATCGTACGTTGCAATTTCTTTATCATCAATAAAAACCTTAGATTCCCACATAACACGTTCTAAGTTTAAATACAAACGTTTATCTTTCCAATTCGCAGGTACAACAAAGTCCATTTGATACCATGCGGGACCGTAATATTTATAAGCTCGGGTCAAGATCCCAAAATCTGAACCCGTAGTTTTTTCACCATACCTGGCCTGATCGGTTGTCCCCGGAATAGTAATACGTTTATCTAAATCTTGTTTTTGCCAACCTTGTGCCAGCCCTACATTCTTTTCATCCAACCGGAAACGCCATACCCCATCCAATTTCTGATGTTCCTGGGCTGTAGCAGAAAAATGTAGCGAAAATAGGAACAGAAAAATCCCTAGGTATTGTTTTATCATAATAATCAGTGAATATAAATTAAACTCTTATTACAAATGTAACCAAGTATTGAAATCTAATAAATGGATAAAAATATGATTATCATGCAATATATTATGAATGTCGCTTGCGTATGAGGTTTTTATATATGTAGGGCAATCACCCATTACCGACAAATTATTGACAACCAACATTATAACAAAGATCTGTTAGAGGAAATTCCTTTGATAGCTTTTTATTATTTCCATTTATTGATGCTGTCAATTAATAAACACTATACCCAAATTTGTGCAAGTTAGTGCGAGGGTTTTATAACGACCTCATCCACCACCTTACCCTGCTGATCTACAACCTGAATAACTCCTTTTAAAGATGTCAGATCAACTTTTAACACATTATTATTTGAGTTTACAATAATTGGAAATTTAATCTCTGCTGTTGCCGGCTTAATAATATGCTGATGTAAATGCCCGCTCAACATGACCTGCACACCGGCACGATTAAGAATGGGAACAAACTTATCCAGAATTTCCTGTTCACCATGCCAACCACCAAATGGAGGCATATGACAGATAACTACTTTATATTTGGCGTTTTTAAATTCAGTATTTTCCACTGCTCTCTCTAACCATTCAGCCTGTTCTGTCCGGTAGCGATCCATATCGACAATCCCGCTGTACTCCATATCGGTATCAGGTTTATCTTCACCACAATCGAGTACGATAACTCCAGTTTCCCCATGATTAAATTGATAATAAAGCTTTCCTGTCGGTGTAGGAAAATAACGCGGGTATTCAATCGCAAAAGGACCACGGGTTTCATGATTACCCCTAGAATAGAACATTGGTTTTTCACTTGCAAAGCGTTTAATAGCTGTATCCATAAAACCTGCGAACATCTGATTTTCACTCAATAAATTATCAACCATATCGCCATTAAAAACAATAAAATCTTGATTTGGAAGATCGGAAAGGTCTAGAAGTTTATTGAGTACCTCATTGCGGCCATGAATATCATTGACCACGGCAAATTGGGTTCTAGAAATAGGACCTAATGTGCGGAAAGACAAAGGCTTTTCTTTATAGACATTAGTTGCAACAATTTTTCCATATTCAACCTGAACACCTACATGCTTCAAAACCTCCTGGCTGTATACCCGATAACGATACACCGTCCCCGGTTTAAGGTTTGTTAAAGTGACCTGATGTACGGTTCCAACTTTTTTAAAACCATATTCAGTAGCAAAAAATTTAGGCCTTGCGGTATGATAGAAATGAGATGAATCATCTGGAGCAAGTTCTACCCAGCCTGTAGCAGGTTTATTCGTCGTCCAGATAATATGAACGGAATTATTAGTGACGCCTTGGATATAAGGCAAGTGAGTAATGTTGATATTATTCTGCTGCTGCGCAAAACTCCTTGTAATTAATACAAATAACAAGCACAATACCATCAAGTGTTTTAACGTAATTTTCATCATAAAGGTTTGGTTTTAAAAAAGTTCCTATCAACAAATATAGAGATTGTGATAGGAACTTATATTAGACTAATTTACCCAAAATGGGTTTTGTTTTAAATTAGGATTCAACTGTAACTCCTGTACAGGGAGTGGATATAAATAATCTCGTCCTTCATCAAACTTCTTGGTAATATGTTTATTGATAATGACATTTCCACTGTTACCGTTTTCTAACAATATTTCTGATCCCAACTTTAACAACTGTATGTTTTTCGCAACGGGCTTCTCTCCCTCATAGATCCAAACATCATCTTTTCCGTCATTATCAAGATCGTATTTTCCAGTTCCCGGAAAATACATGCCTTTAAATTGACGCGTCACCATTTGTCCAACTTTCCATCTTCTAATATCATCCCAGCGGAAAGATTCCATGACCAATTCTATACGACGTTCTCTCCGGATTTCCAAAATTACTCCTTTGAAAGCGCCCATAACGTTGTTGGGATCATAATCCTGTGCTAAGTAAAGATCTGGCCTTCCTATCGCTTGGGCTAAATCTAGATTTGGCATTCCTACGCGATCTCGAAGCAACTTGATTGACATATCCAAATCACTCTGCTTGATAACACCTAATTCTGCTTGAGCTTCGGCATAATTTAATAGCACTTCTGCATATCGAAAAATAGGCATCGGATTTACGGATCGATTAAAATTATCGTATTTGACATCGCCAACAAATTTAATTAATTGATAACCCGTGACGGAATTACCAAAATTTGGCGCAACAGGCGCAGCTCCACCTATACGTTTGTATCCCGGTGTACGGATTGTCTGACTTAAACGTGGATCGCGATCAACAATCTCATCTTTAAAAGTCATCTTATCATAATTAGGTTTATCAGTAAATCGTGATCCATCTTTCATTAAATAGGAATTTACTAAGTTTTTCTCTAAACCTGGTTTACCATAAGAAGCCGTAATAGTATAATAATTAACATTGTGCCAGATCTGTAGCCCATCGGAGAATTTTCTTGTCAACATAACCTCCTTATCGATGTTGTCGACACTTCTAAACAAAGCACCATACGAGTCTGAACCTGCAGCATTATAGATACTGTATTTCTTACTCTCCATAATTTCAGACGACGCTGCAGCAGCTTGCTTTAGCAGGACTTCAGAATCCGGTAAATTAAATTCTTTGTGGTATTTACGGAACGTTCCTTCAAACAAAGCTACTCGCGATTTCAGGGCCAATGCGGTCCATTTATTTACTTGTTCATCATTTACTTCGGTACCGAGATTCTTAATTGCATAATCCAAATCGGCCATAATATTATTGACAACTAACGTACGTGGATCACGCGAGCGTGACAATTGCTCTTCGTCATATTGGCTGATTACTTTATCATACCAAGGCACATCTCCGAAACGCTTAAGTTTATCAAAATAAAAATAAGCTCTAAAAAATCTGGCTTCAGCAGCGTAAGGTGCTGCTAAATTTTCAGGTACGGTTTTAAAACAGTTTTCTAGAAAAAAATTGATGTTACGCAGATTATCCCACGTCCAACCACCCCCACTTACGGGAACTATTCGCTTACCCGTTATTTCGTCATCCAACGTGGATTTAACAATGTTATCAACAGATTCGTTGTAAACCCCTTCTGCTGAAGGCAGTGCAACATCATAAAATGATTTCGTAAATAAGCCTAGATCCTTTACTGTTTTGAAGGAATCTTCAGGTTTTATACTAGACTCAGGCTCTCGTCCCAAATAGTCTTTATTACAAGATACAAGACTAAAACCTAATAATGCATATATTAAAAATGTCTTTTTCATATTTTAAAATGTTAAATCTAAACCAAAGGAAATAGTTTTAGACACAGGATAGGAACGTCCATTTGCTTCTTGAGCAGCTTGCTCTGGATCGATATATTTTGATCTTAATTTCGTTGCCGTCCATAGGTTTTCACCTGAAGCATAAATGCGTACATTACTCAGCTTCAACCGTTTTAATAAATGCTGTGGTACAGTATAACCTAAGGTTAGGTTTTTTAAACGGATATAAGCCAAATCCTGCAAATAACGATCTGATTTTACATTTAGTGAACCACGATCATTTAATGCAATATACCCACGTAACATTGGAAAATAAGCATCGGTATTCTCCGGTGTCCAAACATCTTGTTCGAAATCCTTTGGAACAAATGAATAGTAAGGTCTCGAATAAGGTCCCCAAAATTTATCGGCATTGGCTCCAGGCCACCAATTTTGCTTACCGATACCTTGAAAGAACGCAGAAACGTCAAAACCCTGCCCGTTAGCACCAAGATTAACACCAAAAGTATAGCGTGCGCGGCTATTACCAATAATCACCTGATCACCCGGATTTTGCAATGTATTAGATCCTTCATCTACTTTGCCATCAGGACCTATACTATTACCATTTTCGTCTAATTTTCCACCAATATCTACAAATTTCAAATCTCCTGGATGCAACTTGACCCAGTCTCCTGTTGCTGCTAAACGTTGCTTATCAACATAATCTTGATTGACTTTCCAGTTCGAAATTTCATCTTCTGATTTGAAAAACCCGTCGGTTTTATATCCCCAGATTGTTCCTAACTCTTGACCAACGTAGTAGTTGCTTAACAACATCTTTTCATTGTCAAATCGGGTAATCTTAGCCTTGGAATCTGATAATCCTAAACCGATATTATAGCCAAATGGTTTTCCACTTAAATCCACTCGGTCTTTCCACGCGAATGAAACTTCCCAACCATTATTTCGAAGATCACCAGCATTTGTTTTAGGTGAAGCTGCACCAAATACAGCCGATAAAGTCTTACCGGGAATCAGCATATCCAATGTATTTCGGATATAATAATCAAATGAGACATTCAATCGATTTTTCATAAACTCTAGATCTGTACCAAAGTTCAGCGTACTGGTACGCTCCCAGGTGAGATCAGCTGATATAGGGAAAGGTATACTCAAATACTGTGATTTAGCTCCCTGCGTAATATAGTTGGATTGACCAGAACGCAATAACTCGACATATCCATAAGGATCGGCTTCTTGCGCATTACCTAAAGCACCGTAAGAGACTCTGAGCTTAGCTTCGTTGATAAATGATTTAGCACCCTCCATAAATGTTTCCTCAGACAAACGCCACCCTCCTGAGAAAGAAGGGAAAAATCCATTTCGCTGTTTTACAGGAAATTTAGAAGTACCATCATATCGACCATTTACTTCAAGTAAATATTTACCTTTGTAATTATAATTAACACGAGCAAAATATCCACGTAGCGCCCAGGTGTTTGCTCCCCCCAAAAGTTGCATCTGCCCGGTCGCTAAATTAAAATCATTCAAATCTTCAGACAATAAATTGTTTCCAGAACCACCAATACGTTTATAGCCTGTCGTTTCTTGATTAAAACCTACCGTTCCACCAATTTGATGATCACCTAATTGCTTGTTATAATTAGCAAAAATATTGAGTGAGTGTTTTGGGTTGTTAACAATATTTTCTGTAAATGTATCATTGCCTAATAAATCTACTACCCCAGGGAAAACGGACCAAGGAGCTTGGGTACGACGGTTCCAACTGTGAACCGGATTGTGGGTATAGGTATAATTACCGGTAATATGCAGATCTTCATTCACTTTAACAACAGCCTCAAACATATTGATGAACTCAAATTGATCTTGACCGCCTTTAGACTTGCCATGCAACAAATCGGCAAAAATCCCATCACCGATATTGTAATTATTCAACTCGGTACGATAAGTCGCTGTACCATCAGGATTCAAAGGAACATATGAAGGCAAAGCATGTACGGTCGTTGAAATAAAGTTGTTATTATTATCAGGACTTGAATTCCATCCTGGATAGGTATAATTTTGATAATTTAATTGGGTGTTAGCACTTACTTTCAACCATGGTGTAACTTGCGCATTGATTCTAGAACGAACATTATAAGCATTATATTTATCCTGATTGATTTTCATCAATCCACCTTTCTCGTATAATCTACCCGAGATATAATAGTCGATTTTATCTGTACCTCCCGAAAAATTCAACGAATGTTCCATGGATGTCTGTGTCTTCCGGTAAATCTCATTCCACCAATCTGTATTGCCATAATAGACATATTGATCCTTACCATTTCTATTTTGAATCACTACAGATGCTAATGAAGGGTCATTTTTACGTTTTAATAGTTCTGCATAATCTTCATCGGTGTAGCCCGTATAACGATTACCTGTTGCACGTAAAAAAGCTTCATCATTCAATTTAGCGGCATCATAACCATTGGTCATAAAATCCGTATTTACTGTAAGGCCTGCCCAACCAAAGTTGTTACTATAGTTGATGTTCATTTTTCCCGCCTTACCTTTTTTGGTTGTCACCAACATAACGCCAAATGCACCTCTAGCGCCATACACGGCTGCGGCCGCGGCATCCTTTAATACCGAGATCGATTCAATATCTCTCGGGTTGATCGTATTAATATTTCCGGGTACTCCATCGATTAAAATAAGAGGTTGAGCATTGGCGGAATTAATGGAGGCAAATCCACGGATATTGACATTTCCTCCACCTCCAGGACGTCCGTTTGTAAACGTCACATTGACGTTTGGAACAGCACCCTGTAAAGCTTGGGTCGCATTGGCTACGGGTCGATCCTCTAAAAATTTGGAATCGATCTGCGTAACTGCTCCCGTCAGGTTAACCTTCTTCTGTCTTCCATACCCCACAACAACAACTTCGTCCAGCGATTGATCCGACTCTTGAAGCGTTATCTTTAAAGCGCTCGATTCAATTTTGAGTGTTTGTGCATGGTAGCCCACCATTGTAATTTTAAGATTTTGTCCAATGGCTCCAGTAATTTCAAATGCCCCATCTGCATTTGATTGCGTAGATTTACCAGTCGATAGGTTTGTAATGGAAGCGCCCATAACAGGGCTACCATTTGGAGTTTTTACACTTCCTTTAATAGCCTCTTGCTTTAGATCTTTCCATTCAAAATCAACAACAGAAGACAGAAATGCAGGTTTACTGTTGGCCCAATTAGGTAGGGACAGCCCAATCATTATGGGCAGTAGAACATACTTTTTTTTCATGGTTTTTGGTTTCATTTCCTTTGGCAACAAAGAAAAGGTTTACAATATTGGTTAATTGTTAAGTATACATTATCAAATGTAGAATTTGATTACGTCATTGTTAAGTTAATAAATACTTAACACATATCTGCAAGTTTTATCAACTTAAAAAACAAAACAGGCATCAATACTTAAAAATAAAATTCCTCAACGAATGAAAACTTTTTCTTCAAATTAGCATATTTTGAATAGCGCTTAATTCTGGTATGTTACTATTCAATCACAATGAAAGCTAATTTAAATCCGATAGATTGAAACGAAAAATGGTCCATATTCCCAATTAGCGAATATGGACCACCATGGATCACAATATAAATTATGATGATTATTTATTCTTTAAAACAATACTCATCTTCCCTCCTTTTACCAAGTCTTGAAACGGCAACTCCTGACCAGACAAGATCTTTCCATTCAATTGGATCTGATCCAGATATATCCTACTTGTATCTTGATTTTTAACTTCGATCTCAAATTTATTTTTGCGTAGTGTTTTAGGCAACGAGATGGTTATACGATCAAAAAGAGGAGCCCCAACTTGAAAAGATGGGTTTTCACCGGTTAAGCTTCTTACATCAAACAACCCCATGCTTGACATGACGTACCAGGCCCCCAATTGTCCCTGATCTTCATCTTGTCCAAAACCGTAACCGTGTATTGCTTCTGTACCATAGAATTCATTACAGATTGCACGTACCCACTTCTGACTCAGGTCTGGTCGTCCAGAAAAATAAAACAACCAGGAAATATGTAAATTAGGTTGATTACCATGATTATAGAGGCTTTCAATACCCGCAAAAGCATCAATATGTGCACCTCCTCCAAAGATATTCTTTTGCGAAATTGTAAAGATGCTATCCAAACGTCGATTAAACAAATCTTCGCCGACAAGTTTTACTAACTCCTGCGGTACGTGTGGAACGTAAAAAGTGTATTGCCAAGCATTTCCTTCCTGAAAACCGCGCCATGATTCATAGGGATTAAAATTTTGAATGAATCTTCCTTCACTATCCTTAGGTCTCATAAATTTGGTTGAAGGATCATACAATGTCCGCCATGCATCTGATAATTTATTGAGTACACTGTAGTCCGACTCATGTTTCAAAGACTTGGCAAATTGTGCCGCTGCTGCTGCTGAAAAGGCATACTCTAAGGTATGCGAAGCACCAAATGGAGACCCATTGGTTAAGAGCTCTGGATTACCTGTTTCATCTTTTATATAAGGGGAGTATCCCTTATCGACAAAAACCCCTACATCCAGTTTGCCTGCACCCGGAAGCCGATCTTTAGATTCTAATTCATTTTTTCTAACTGCCTGATAGGCTAAGTCAACATCATAATTTCTGATTCCGACATTATATGCGGCAGCGATTGCCAAACCAGTAAAATTAGTACCCACACCTGACACATATTTACTATTAGCAATACCATCTCCTAACCAACCTGCATCTTTATATACGAGCAATTGACTTTGGATCCAATCATTATAATAATCAGGATATGCAATAGACCATAATTGTGTCAGATTCCAAAAAGCTCCCCAGATTGCATCAGTATTATAATGATGATGTACCGGAATACCTTTCCCATTTAAAGGAATCTGTCCGATACTACCGTCATTCTTAGGATATGCACCATTGACATCACTGGCTAAGCCTCTTCCCAATAAGGCATGATAAAGCGCTGTATAGAACTTAGTCCGGTCTTCAATTTTCCCCCCTTCAACAAGAACACGCCCCAATTCGGCATCCCAAATCTGAATCGCATTCTTCTTAGCTTCTTCAAAATTTAACTTTTTAGCTTCCTGAAGCAGGTTCAATTTAGCATTTTCAATCGAAGTATAGGATAGACCTGTCTTTAGTTCAATCGCTTCCCCTTTTTTGGTCTTAAAGCGTAAATAGAGACCTGCTCCTTTACCTTTTATCGTTTTTTTATCCGCAAAAATTTCTGAATCTAGAAAGGTACCATAAGCGACAGGCAATTTATCAATCTCAGCAAAAAAATACATTTTTATATCGGCTCCTTTTTGATATTTCTGTACATAAAGCGGACTTGTTATCACATAACCCCATACATGTTTCTGATCATAAGTAACCTCAGCATCAATGACAGGACCGCTTTCCCCCATGACATGACCAATATCAAAAATTACATTTGCTGAATCAGTTGAAGGAAATGTATATTTATGAAAACCTACCCTTTTTGTGGCCGTTAATTCTGCCTGAACACCATAATCTTTTAATTTTACACGATAATATCCTGATGTGGCAAATTCATCTACTTTATCAAAAGAAGAAAGGTAACCACTATGGGGCATATCCACTTTACCAGCATTGGTTTTTATTTCCCCAACTGTTGGTGCAAAGACAACTCCACCGATTTGAAATTCATGAAAATGAGGAAATCCTGCAATTGAATGATGTCTATCATCATAACCAACAGCCTCCCAACCGGAGCGGTTTCCATAACTACCATCTGTACTAGGTGCTAATTTAGCCATTCCAAAAGGCACTGCCGCTGGAGTATAAAAAAAATACCGACTATGAACCGAACCTATATTGGGTTTAACATATTGGGTTAAATGTTGTTTTTGCTGTGCGTAAGAGCATGTAATAAAGATCAATACTCCACAGCAATACATGATTATATTTTTTATCATCTTTATTTATAAGGTTTACACACAAACTTATAAAATAAATTTCAAATGTATAGACATAGATTAAAATTAAAGATCAAAAAATAAAGCATTAAAAAATAAAAACAGATATGAATAATTGTAAAATTATGAATACCAAACAATTTAAAGCAGGATAATTTGGAATTAAAGATTGTTTTTTCATACTTTTGAATGTATATACATAAGAATAAACCAAAATTTAATCCGTTATGAAAAGATGCATACCGATCCTTACTTTCGCGCTACTGCTAGCAGGCTGCACATCGAAACAGAAAAGTCAAGATATTGAACTTGCAAAAACTATTTTAGCTGATCAAAAATTAGCTTTTGTTGACAGCCTAGCGAGACAGGTCATTAAAGAGGGGTTCAATGCTGGAAGCGGCTACTCGCAAATATGGGCGCGCGACTTGAATACTTTTATCGAAACCGCACTAGAAGAACGTACTAAAGAGGAGGTAAGAGGAGCTATCTTAGTATTCTTTAAGATGCAACAAAAGAACGGCGAAATGGTTGATGGTTACGTCTTGAAAAAAGACTTCACCTGGCACGATGATACTCCTTATTATTCGGAAAACGACCCTGAACATGTGGGCTTTAAGAATACCGTAGAGACTGATCAAGAAACCTCGCTTATTCAACTTCTGGGCAAATACATTACAAAAACAAAAGATCATAGTATCCTTGAAGAAAACATCGGTGGTATACTTGTAAAGGACCGCATTCAACTGATGCTGGATTATTTACATCGTGAGCGATACAATAAAGAATATAAACTCTTGTGGGGAGCAATGACCGCAGACTGGGGAGATGTCCAACCACATGATGATTTTGGTTGTGACTGGAATAATCTATCCAATGAAGCGATTGATGTTTACGACAATGCCATGTACATCATCGCTCTAAAAACACTTATTGATATTATGCCCGACGCAAAAAAAATAAACGAATGGAAAAGTCTGAAAAAGGAAATTGAGATCAACACCATGAAACATCTTTGGGATAAAAAACAACAAAAATTCATTCCGCATATTTACCCTAAAGATTCACCACTGCTTGAAGGATTTGATGAGAATAAAATTCATTACCACGGTGGAACAGCCATAGCTATTGAATCGGGACTTTTAAGTAAAGAAGAAGTTAAAACAGTCAATGATCAAATGTTGGAAAATGTACGTCTATCTGGCATGCCAAGTATCGGCCTTACACTATATCCGACTTATCCTGAAGGATTTTTCAAAGGATGGATGTCAAAACCTTACGCCTATCAAAATGGCGGAGACTGGACCTGGTTTGGTGGTAGAATGATACAACAATTAGTATTAAACGGCTATCCAAAAGAAGCCTATGAAGAGATTCAACCGATGATAAACCGAGTGGTCAAAAATAAAGGATTTTACGAATGGTATGGAAAAAATGATGTTCCTAGTGGTTCTGGTAAATTCAAAGGCTCTGCCGGAGTTTTAAGCAAAGCGATTCTATTAATGAACGATTGGGCTAAAGAAACTTTAGATAAAAACTAAAAACTTTCTTACAAATGAATCTGGATAATTAATTATCCAGATTCATTTTATATACTAATAATCGCGTCTACTTTCTACGGTATACGTAAAACTCTCAGCACGATAATATCCAAGATTGTATTCAATAGGCCTTCCTGATTGATCAAAGACAAATCTCTTCCTTGACAAAATAGGTGCACCAATAGCTATTTCAAGCTTGTCGGCGATAAATTTATTAGCTGCCATCGCATCCAGTTCTTCCTGAGACAGATCGGCTACAATATGAAAATCGGCTTCTAATATTTCATAAAGCGGACGTTTAAAATCTTCATCTCCGGTCAAACCAATACGCGGATGGAAGTAAGAGATAAAATAAACAAACGGATCGTCTTTTTTACCTCGCAAACGTTCTAATTTAAGTAACTTCAAATCTTCTGGTATATCAAAAAATTGTGAAACTGCTTTATCAGGAATTTCCCAACTAACATGAAGTTCAAAATTTTTCACCTCGAGACCCCGATTTTTCATCTCTTGCGAGAAACTTAACCAATTTTTAGACTTTGAACTAAATTTAGCACTTGCTACCTTGGTACCTATCCCCTTCTTTCTGATTAACAGCTCTTCGTAAACCAACTTATTGATTGCCAGCCGTAATGTTGAACGTGAAATTGCCAAGCGCTTAGCCAATTCAATTTCATTTGGCAATAATTTCCCATCAATATATTCCGGTTGCTTGATCAGTTCACGCAACAAATTCTCGGCCTGTATATGTAATGGTATCGGACTTTTATGGTCTATTTTAAGATTCATCATATTTATTACTTAGGCTAAAGTAAGATTTTTTGCATTATTAAAAAAATAAATATATGTTTGTATGTATATACATACTAATTATAAAACCTTAATATGAATAAATTTTTCATCCTTATTCTATGTATCGTGTCGCTAGGGGGGCTACTTTTCGGATTTGATATGGCCGTTATAGCAGGAGCATTACCTTTAGTAAAGCAATTTTTTGGATTAACACCAAATCAAGAGGGCATATTTGTCAGTTCAGCTTTAATTGGCTGTATAGTGGGCGTGATTTTTACAGGTAGCTTTAGCGATAAGTACGGCCGCAAGCCTGCGCTTATCGTTGCATCTATTCTCTTTTTAGTATCAGCAATAGGCTGTGGACTAAGCACGAGCTATATAATGCTTATTCTTTTTCGTGGACTTGGTGGCATCGGTGTCGGCATTGCTTCTATCGTTGTTCCACTATACATTGCAGAGATATCCCCAAGTCAATTTCGAGGCCGGGCAGTGACTTCATATCAACTGGCAATCACTTTTGGTATTCTGATTGCTTATATTAGTAATTATCTGATTATTCAACATATTCCTTCACAAACTCATGGACAGTGGCGGACTATGTTCTTAGTTGGTGCAATACCTGCAATATTACTTTCTATTGGAGCATACTTTGTTCCAGAAAGCCCACGCTGGTTACTAAAAGTTGGAAGAAGTGCTGAGGTAGCTGAAATAAGTGCTAAACTTAATCTCCAAAATTTACAAGATAGCCCACCTGAAACAAAAGGAAAACTAAAAGACCTTTTTTCTCCGGTTTACAGAAAAGCATTCTTACTGGGTTTACTCCTACCGCTATTCTCACAACTTAGTGGTATTAACGCCATTGTTTACTATGGTCCGACGATTCTTCTGGATTCGGGCATTTCGATGAGCAATTCCTATCATGCGCAATTGTTCTTTGGTCTTGCAAACGTACTTTTCACATGCTTTGCAATATGGAAAGTGGATAACTGGGGACGAAGACCTCTATATGTATTTGGAACATTGGGGGCTACCCTCAGCTTAATTGTGACCGGGTTTCTATTTGCAACAAATCAAGAGATTAACAATACGGCTTTAATCATTTCGATACTTTCATTTATGTTTTTCTTTGCCTTTTCTATTGGTCCTTTAAAATTTGTAGTTGCTTCAGAGATTTTCCCAAATTCCATCCGAGCGCGCGCCATGGGTATCAGTATCTTGGTTATGTGGATTTCAGATGCCATTATCGGTCAATTGACCCCCATCATCCTAGATGCTTGGGGAGCTCGCTACACCTTTTGGCTATTTGCATTCTTCTGCGCTATTGCTTTTATAACCGTACTCCTATTTTTACCTGAAACTAAAGGTAAACCCCTGGAAGAAATAGAGAAATATTGGAAAGATAAAGCCCGTAAATAAGTTAGCTATACATTCAACAGATTTCAATAAAATAATTAAATATGCATACCACTAAAGACTCAGCAATAGGCCAGTACAATATTATGCCCGCTTTCCCTGCTACAGGTGAAATCTCAAGCTCATTTCAAAAATTAGTTCGTGTACTGCACGACAATAATATACGTATCATCGATGGTTTTGTTGGTGTAGATTGGAAATTTGTCATTGGAGAGATTTCAAAAGAATTTAAAAATTACGATATTAAACCACGTTTCATCGCTATTGATGAGGCACTTTTATCAGAAGAGATTATTAATAATCAGGTAGCACCTTATCTTGGTGGTAATGATCCCTTATTTGGAAAAAAATCCCCTCTTCCATTATCTTCTTATTTTAACGCTGAAAAATTAGCGAAATTCCATGATATGCTCGCAAATAACCAAGAGTATATCATCTTTTACGGACCTGGAGGAGCTCTTTTAGATAATGAAGCTTCTATCATGTATGTTGATTTGCCTAAAAGTGTTCTAATTCAGCGCATGAGAGCTGGAAAAGCATGGAACTTAGGATGCAACAATTCAAAAGATCCAAAACAGATTTACAAACGATATTATTTTGTGGATTGGCAAGCGTTAAATAGCCACAAAAATTCAATTCTATCTCGGATAGAAATCATGGCAGATCAGCAATCTGACAACACATTACCTTGGATAAAGGGATCTGATTTAAGACAGACCCTGCATCAAATGTCTGTCAATTATTTTAGAGTAAAACCTACATTTGAATCTGGTGTTTGGGGTGGACAATGGATGAAAGATCATCTAACAGGGATAGATCAAAGTGCAAAAAACTACGCCTGGTCCTTCGAGATGATTGTTCCGGAAAATGGCTTGTCATTAAAATTTAATGATCTACTTCTGGAAATTTCATTTGATCAATTGATGTTCACTGAAAGCAAAAATGTCCTAGGCTTGGCTGAACCAAGATTTGGTGTAGATTTCCCAATTAGATTTAATTTCTTAGATACCTTTGATGGAGGAAATTTATCAATACAGTGTCACCCTAGCCCGAAGTATGCAAAGTCACAATTTGGAGAAAACTTTACCCAAGATGAAACCTATTACATTGTAGACAGAAAAGGAGATGCACAGGTATATCTAGGTTTTCAAGATGACATCAATAAAGATGAATTTCAAAGTGCTTTAGAACATAGTTTTAAAACCGGAGAAGCCATTGAGGTAGATCAATATATTCAAAAATTTGAATCTAAAAAGCATGAGTTATACTTGATACCGCATGGTACAGTGCATTCATCTGGTATCGATAATTTAGTTTTAGAAATTAGTGCGACTCCATACAATTTCACCTTTAAAATGTATGATTGGGTAAGACCGGATTTGGATGGCAAACCACGTCCTTTAAATATCGACCGTGCTTTTGACAATCTTAATTTTGAAAGAAAAGGACAAGTGGTCAACGATACCTTAATTGCGAAACCTGTTTCACACAAAATTGATAATCAAGCAACTAAAGTTCATCTACCTACACATGAAGATCATTTTTATGATGTCGTACGCTATGACTTTGACCAAGAGGTAACGATTGAAACAAAAAATCAGTGTCATATTCTGATGCTTGTTGAAGGGGAGGCTGTGGAATTAACAACTTCAAATGGTATGAGAGAAGTTTTTAATTATGTTGAGACATTTGCCATTCCAGCTGCAACAGGATCATATACACTTCGTAACCTTGGAAAACAGCCGGCAAAAGTGATCCAGTCATACGTTAAAGATTCAAAATGCAACCAATTTTAAACTAAACATTTAAAAATATGAAAAACTTATTTTTTGCAATAGCTTCCTCTGCCCTTTTATTTTCCTGCAATCCAAGCGGAAGCAAAGGAACACAAAACAGTTGGCAGGCCGACATGAAAAAAGACAGTAGTTTTCAACTAGTCAAAGATATGGCAACCAATACCATAAAATCCGGTTTCAATGCTGGAGATGGATATGGAGAGGTATGGATCAGAGATTACAATACCTTTATCAATTTAGCTACACAAGTGCATCCTCATGAGCAAATCAAAGATCAATTGCTTATATTTCTGAAACTACAGGGGCCTGATGGGAATATTGCAGATGGCTTTGTTAAAAAAGCGAGCTTAAAAAATGGCACATCTGACTACTATACGATAACAAATGTATTAGCTCCAGATTATGCGGGGCATAAAAACACAGTAGAAACAGATCAGGAAACTTCTTTGATTCAGGCTGTTTACAAATATGTGAACGCATCACAGGATACATCTTTCTTATCGGCCAAGGTGGGTAATAGTATCGTTAAAGACAAAATGGAAAATGCCCTCCAGTTCTTAATGAATGAACGATACAATAAAACTTATGGTTTACTTTGGGGGGCAACCACGGTTGATTGGGGTGATGTACAACCTGAACATGATTGGGGTGTCCATTTAGATGAAAATTCTCATATTGCATTAGACATTTATGATAATGCAATGTTTCTAATTGCATTGGATAACTATATGGAACTTGTTCCTGAAAAAGCATCCCAGTGGAAACCCATTCGCGATGAAATCGCTGCCAATACAATGAAGCATCTTTGGGATGAGAAAAATCAAAAATTTATCCCCCATATTTACATCAACGGATCACCATTTTCTTCAGATTTCGATGAGAATCAGATCTACTATCATGGTGGTACTGCTATTGCTATCGAAGCCAATTTACTGAGTAAGGAGCAAATAAAAACAGCCTTAGATAAGATGGTCAAAAATGTGAAAGATTCCGGTGCCGCTACAATCGGCTTGACGATCTATCCGACTTACCCTGCAGGTTCATTCAAAAATAAAGGTATGTATCCATATGGATATCAAAACGGTGGGGATTGGACCTGGTTTGGTGGCCGTATGATACAACAGTTGGTGAAAAATGGTTACGAAAAGGAGGCATATGAACAAATGAAACCGATGTTGGATCGCGTAATAAAAAATAAAGGCTTTTATGAGTGGTACACAAAGGATAATAAACCTGAAGGATCAGGCACCTTTAGAGGTGAAGCTGGCGTATTGTTTGATGCGATTTCACTATTAGAAAAATCACAGGGCTAATGATTTTTAGGAACTAAAACAGTCATAGATCTTACGAGCAGAAAAATTACTTCTTAAGTAACGCAATATGATTTAAAAGAGGTGTAATCAAAATGGTTACACCTCTTTTGCCTTTTTCAGATTAAATAAGGTCTTTTATTTAATATCAAATTTTAATTCGAGCACGTTTGCACCTTTAAATTTGTTTGCATAGCCTGGATCAAGTAAATCGACGCGTTCAATCGTAGCTTTTACTCCAGGCTCTATTTTACGCAAGGAATAAATTAATTTTTTAGTTTTTCCCTTATTTTCATAGCCCAACGTAAAAAATGCCTTTAGGCCTGTCATCTCATATTTACCATTAACTTTAGTTCCATCAGCATAATCCGTTTCGCGTGGTTGAAAAATAGCACCTCCATTTGTCTCCGTATTTGCATTTGCGATTAATTTATCTCCTATTAAAAATGCCTTGTATTCACCGGCTGTTGCCTGATTCTTTACAAAATTATCTTGAATTTCTATTCCTTTTTCATCGTAAACTTTTAAATCTATTTTGTAGGCGAGCTCAGCATCTAAATTAATCGCACCCTTTGTTAGAGAGTTTCCTGATGCATCAAAGTTTACAGTAATCACGGCACCCTCTTTCGCGGTAGTAACACCGTGAAAATGGTCCCCATGACCTGCTCCCTTGGTTTCCAAAAGCTCAGTAAACTGGAGAGATGCCCTTACTTCTTCACCTGCAACAGGGACATGCTCATCTTTCTTACAAGAGCTGACTCCAATTAATAACCCTACTGACGCCAATAATACTACAGCAATACGTTTGATAAATTTCATTTTCATGATTAGATTTTGATTTAAGTAAAACAATTCCAAGTCGCCATATACGCAACTATGTTGCAAATATAATAAATAATATTACAAATGCAACCATGTTGCTTTATGGAAGGGGGGGGGTTATTATTTGATAACCTTTATTCAGCCAATAAATCCCCTAAAACCAACATTGAATTAATTAAATATTTCGAAAATGAAATAAATTTAATTAAATTCACAACCGAACAACCTTTTTTATGAACAAATATATATTTTCAAGTTTTTTAATCTTGTCCGCATCAACTGTGCTTGCGCAACAGTCAAAATTATTTATTGAAGCCGGAGGATCTTATCAACAGTTCAAAGACAAGCGATCTGAAGATTTCTATAACTTAAGTAAAACTTCGGTTATTGACGGAAATTTTGGCTATCAATTATCCTCACATTCTGCAATCGGATTACGATATGCATATGAAACTTTTAATCAGAAACAAGATAATAGGTATGTGTTCCATGAGTTTCGTAGTGAAAGATCATTTAAAAACATTACCAAAACAAACAACTTTGGTATATTTTATCGCTATTATTTTAGAGAAAAGGAAAGTTCTAAATGGAATATATTTGCAGAAATTTCTCCTTCATTTCGAAAAAGCAAAGAGAATATCGAGGAATTATCTAGTACATATTATAACAATGCTTATGATCAACCCCAAAATATAGTAAATATACACATTGATAGAGCATTTAAAACTTTAGATGGTTCCTTATCCATTGGATCTTCTTATCAGCTCAATCATAATTGGGCTCTTCAGTTAAGTTTACGATCAATCATGCAGATTCAACACGAATTTGGTGATCAAAAGACAACACAATACCGCTTTTTCGAACAAATCTTATCTAACAATTTTTTTAGCGTACAATATCAATTTTAACATGAAAATTATTCAATCTATACTGTTGCTGACTTTAGTCATTTGTCTTACAAAAGTTAGTCAGGCACAGGAAAAAAAGTTTGTCTTATCTGCTCCATTACAATATACTGTTGATAACTACGGTGACGAGTACTCACCGTTAACGAAAGCCCGTAATTTCCTGATCAATCCACAGTTAATGTACCGCATAAATAAACATTGGGCTCTAGGGCCAATTGTGAGCATAGGCATAAGTAAACAATCCTATGATATGAAAAATTATAATAACTATATCCCTTCAAATACGTCGTATGGCCAAAAAGCTACTACAATAAAATACGGACTTAGCATGCAAAGATATTTATATGATAATGGTACGATTCAATTATTTACTGAAATCAACGGATTATTTGGAAATTACAAAAGCAAAATGGTAGATGTACCTGACGGTATAAGTTTTAGTCCAAATTCTCAAAAATATAATTCCTTTGAAGCTGGCCTAAATTTAGGTGGCCGCTACCAATTCACTAAAACCCTAGGAATTGAAGCACGCATCAATCACTTGGTATCTTACAATAAAAAAAGTAATAAAGAAGATGATTATAAAAATTCTCAATTCAATCTCATTAGCAATATCTTCAACAATGCATCTGTAGGTATAGCTTTTAATTTTTAAAGTAACATATAAACCATCCTGCATTTTAAACAGTCTGCAGGATGGTTTATAAAAATCATCACAAATAAGTAAAAGCACCTTATTGTTTCCCATATAAAAAACAATTATATTTAGGTTATATTTTAACCTCATATAATGTCGTATGGAAGACATGATACTTTACAATCGGTTACAGTTTGCTTTCACCATTACCTTTCATTACCTGTTTCCGCAATTAACGATGGGCCTCTCCCTGATGATCGTTTACTTCAAATGGAAATTCTTACGAACCAAAATTGAAGATTACAATCATGCTGCAAAATTCTGGATGAAAATATTCGCTTTGAACTTCACCATGGGTGTCGTCACGGGTATTCCAATGGAATTTCAATTTGGTACGAACTGGGCAAAATTTTCCGAATTAACGGGTGGTATTATCGGACAAACATTAGCCATGGAGGGCATGTTCTCTTTCTTTCTAGAATCGTCCTTTCTTGGGATGTTTCTTTTTGGAGAAAAATTACTTGGACACAAACTCCATTTCTTCTCTGGATTAATGGTATTTATCGGTTCTTGGGCGAGCGGTTTTCTCATCATTGCAACCCATTCCTGGATGCAGTATCCAGTAGGATATGAAATATTAGAAAATGGAAAATTTGTATTAAATAATTTTACAGCGCTTTTTAATAATCCATGGCTATGGCCTTCCTATTTACATAATCAGGCAGGTTCTCTGATTACGAGCTCATTCTTTGTAGCGTCCATAGGTGCTTTTTACTTATTGAGTAATAAACACAGCAAATTTGGAAAAATATTCGTTAAAACTGGTGTCATTTTCGGTGTTATATCCTCTATTATAGTTGCTTTTCCAACAGGTGATATGGCTGCTAAGAATGTTGTCAAATATCAACCGGTCACCTTTGCGGCTATGGAAGGTATTTTTAAGACCGAAAAAGGGGGATCAGAAATCGTACTTATTGGTCAGCCAGATATGCAAAATAAAAAATTAGATAACAAAATTGCTGTTCCAAATGTCCTTAGCTTTCTTACCTATCAACGTTGGGATGCAGAGATTAAGGGTTTGAATGAATTTGACGAATCCATACATCCTACCAATGTACCTGGACTGTATTATGGTTATCATATCATGGCGGGCCTAGGTACCATTTTTATTGCAATAATGCTAGCGGCCACGTTTTTACTTTGGAAAAACAAATTATTTCAGACAAAATGGTTGCTTTGGATCATTATGTTTATGATTCCTTTCCCCTACATCGCTAATACTGCCGGATGGTATACAGCTGAACTAGGAAGACAACCCTGGCTTGTGTACAACCTGATGCGCATGGTAGATGGCGTTTCTCCAACCGTTTCTTCTGGCAATGCCCTATTTACCTTACTAGGGTTTGTTGGACTATATATTTTATTAGGATTATTATTTTTAATGCTTGTGTTAAAAATAATAAGAAAAGGTCCTGAGCCTCAAATCTCCTTAACGTAATTGATCATGGAAATATTTTGGTTTATTGTATTAATGGTCATGCTGGTAATCTATGTTATTCTAGATGGTTATGACTTTGGAGCAGGAATTGTTCATCTCTTTTTTGCAAAGACAGAAGAAGAAAGAAAAGCAGTAACAAATTCTATCGGACCTTTTTGGGATGCTAATGAGGTATGGCTCATCGCTTCGGGTGGGGTCTTATTTTTTGCCTTCCCAACTTTATATGCTTCAGCTTTCAGTGGCTTCTATTTACCCTTGATGCTTGTTCTCTGGTTGCTTATCTTTCGAGCAATAAGTTTAGAATTAAGAGGCCAGGTACATAACCGCATGTGGGAAGCACTGTGGGACAAGGCTTTTGGTTTAGCCAGTCTCCTGCTTGCTTTATTCTTTGGAGCGGCTTTAGGTAATGTTGTCCGGGGAGTAAATCTTGGTATGGTTGAAAATGGTGTCTCTACACAGGAACCACATTATTTCTTTCTGGCACTTTGGAACCCAACATTTGATCCACTGGCAGAACATCAAGGTATCATTGACTGGTTCACCATACTATTAGGCCTAGTCGCAGTTGTTACACTGACTATCCACGGCGCTAACTGGATTATATTAAAAACTTCTAGCTCTTTAAGCCAGCGATTAAAAGATGTCATATTTAAGCTCAACTTTGTCTTATTATTTTTAGTAATCTTATCCGCTTTTGTGTGGCACTATGTAAAACCAATTTCACTACATAATTTTGAAACTTATTACTGGCTTTGGATTTTCCCGATCATTGCTTCTATCGGACTAGTTGGGCAGTTTCAAATTAAAAAATTCAAAAAAGACTTATCAGGATTTATATTTTCCTCTCTATTTATCTTCGGAAGTTTCGGCTCTACTATAGCATCTATGTTTCCAATCTTACTTCCATCGACAAATACCGTAAACCCATCTTTAACGGTGCAAAACGTTGCCGCACACGAGTATGGATTATCTGTTGGACTGGGCTGGTTTTCTATCGCCGCTGTATTGGTTATTGTTTATTTCATTATTCAATTTAAAGTGTTTAAAGGTAAACTGGATGATGTTGGTTATGGAGATCATTAATAGAGATTAGTTTTTTAAGACAAAGGAGCTATTAGAACAATTTCTTATTTAGGAATTCTAATTAAAGCAGATTAAAAAGTCCTTTGAGATGACAAACCAAAAACTATGTTGATCTCTATAAGATCAATTAACTGAAAAAGAAAAGCGGGGTGACTTTCGTCACCCCGCTTTTCAATAAACATAAACACATGAAATTTAGTTCTTACCATTGTCTTTTGCCCACCAAAGTCTTTTACCCCAAGCTTGGTCAACGACTCCAGCTGCTGCAGCCTCCGTATTGACCTTATTGTATAGGTATTCATTATTGGGATAAGGCAATCGCCATGGTTGATCTGAATGTTTTCCTTTAAATATTGAATTTAAAGAAGGATAATTAGTAGAAGGAATTCCAGTTCTTCTGTAGAGTGCCCAACCCTCGTAATTCTCTTTAAATAGGGCGACCCACATATCCCACCATATTCTCTCTTTTGTATCATTAAATGCACCTTTATCAGCTAAATATGTTTTTGCATCAGCTTCAGAAACGCCATTATCTTCCATGGAAATCATGACTGCTTTATTATAAGCATCTTTTGCACTAATCCCTACATTATAGCCTAACATTGCTGCCTCGGCTAATATATAATAGGTTTCGCTTGACCGGTAAAATGGTGTATATCCAGCGGCATCATTAATATAATGCTCACCAATCCAAGAAACAGATCTGAGTGGACTAGGCGATGTTGTTAATCCATTTTTATAACCCTCGTAAGTGCCAGAGTTAGTTTTTTGCGCTATTGAAGCAATTCTCGGATCTTTTACGTCTTTTAAATAATCGATAAAAATATCAAACATGCCCCAGTTGTCTATGCGCTTTTCATTGATTCCTGTTTTATACCAAGGTTCCATATAAGGCAAAGTTCCTTGATAATATAAATAACAATTTTCGGCATTAGTTTCTAAAACTGGATATTTATCTTTACTTCCTGCAATTTCTTCAATAGTTGATTTAGCGAGCGCAGGTGCTACTGATGATATCCGCATAGCCATGCGAAGTCGCAACGAATTACAAAATTTTTGCCATTTTAGCATGTCGCCATTATAGATAATGTCATAATCAGCAACATCATCAGTACCTACCCCAGCAGACATTTCGTCCGAGATCTTTTTTAAATCAGCTAATACAGCAGGAAAAACATCTTCTTGTTTATCATACTTAGGTTTTAGGAGACTGCCATCTTCCGGTCTCCCTTTAAGAGACTCAGAATAAGGAATGTCCCCCCATCCATCTAAAAGATAGGACCACATATAGTTTTGCCAAATACGTGCTATAGTTCTAGTATTCTTAAAACCTTCTGCCCGATCTGCTGTTTTCTTTAACATATCATCCATCTGCGTTATATTATAATAACAAGCAGCCCAACGATTACCAAAGGTATTATTTCCGGGCACTAATGATGTCATGTAATCAGGATACTGAATTTTGACAATATATCCTGCAAAAGTCCCATAGCCATCCACGTCACCTCCAAATTGCTCTCCTGCATTTCTAAGTACATTGATCAACATATTTTGAGGAGGAACATTCGGTAGTGCATCTGGATCTGTATTAATTTTCTCAAAATCTTTTGTGCAACTTGCTAGACAAACTACCGCGAGTATCGAAGCAAATTTTATATTAAATAGTATTTTTTTCATTTTTTTGATTCTTTAATTCAATTGAAGTACTCGTCATTTACCTTGTGTAGACTTAGAATGTAATTCCTAATTTTAAACCAATGCTTCTAGAATTTGGAACGGTAGCTTGTTCAAAGCCAACTCCTCTTGAATCACTGGACACACCACCCGATTCAGGATCCAATCGCATCGTATTTGATTTATCTACCCAAAGTAAAGCCAGATTAGACCCGATTACAGATAGATTTGCCCGCTTAATTCCCTTGATTCTACTGATTAAATGTTGAGGCAAACTATAAGTAAAATAAGCTTCTTTTAATTTCAAAAAAGAACCGTCGAAAACATACATTTGATCAATACCACCTCCTTCGTACCAGCTTTGGGCATCAGTTTCTATCGTATTTTCTATCCATCCACCCTTACCATCAGACATGGCAAAGCGTTCGTTTGTCATCATATCCCTTCCTGCAATAATTGCACGTTCCCGTACCCCATTGGCTGCTGTAATCTCTGCTACACCCGTTGTATAACCATGTGACATCGTTTGTGACCATATATCACCACCTTTACGAAAATCCAACATAAAGCCAAAACTGAAATTCTTATAGTTAAAATCATTACGTAAGCTTGCTAAGAAGTCTGGCACAACGCTACCAATATTCTGACCTGCTTTTGGTAGCACAACCCCAGTATCGGTAACTTTAATTGCTCCCTTCATTGCACCATCTTCCACGCGATCATATCCAGCTCCCACCAACGTTCCCCAAGGCTGACCTTCTTTTGCCATATTAGCAATTCCCCAAGTCCATCCAATTTGATAATCTCTTAATTCCAAAGCTGGAGATAATTCTAAAACTTTACTTTTATCTTTTGAGAAGTTTGCTGTCGCAGTCCAGTTCAAACCAGTTTCTTTCTTAAGGATATCACCTCGCAATTGAAGCTCCACACCGTTACTTTGAATGTCACCGGCATTCAAAAACATTTTTGTAAAACCTACCGTATTAGATGTACTTACTGCAAGCAATTGCTTTCTAGCATTTTTATGATAATAGGTAAAATCTGCATGCAATCGATTATTAAACAGCGCTATTTCGGCTCCGGTTTCCCAAGTTGTGATTTTTTCAGGCTCTAAGTTTTCAATTGCATAAGTCATGCTTTTATACATCTGAGCTAAATCCTTAAAACCATCAGGCTGTGCATAATAATAATTTGTATTACGGTACGGATCTGTTGCATTTCCCACACCAGAAATATTCAATCTAAGTTTTAAATAAGATAGAACATCGCTCTTAAGATTAGCAAATGAAGTTGTTGGGATCCAGCTCATACTTACCGATGGATAAAAAAATGATTTTGTCAATGTTGATGACCAATCATTTCTGGCTGTAGCATCAATATATAATTGATCTTTCCAACCAACTGAGGCTTGTCCATAAATAGAATTAGAGCGATTATGTGCATGATCCATATCCACTTCGGCAGGACCAATTTTATTGGTAATCGTATAAACACCTAGCACATTAAGTCCTGTCGCACCTAATTCATTCATACTCATTTTATAATCGCGGTAATTTACTCCAGCAGTACCCAACACACTAAAATCACCATATTGTTTATTAAAATTTGCTAAAAAATCAACATTGAGTTCTGTTCTATCATTTTTATTTTCGTTAAAACTTCCATTCAAATGATCGAAATTAAAATAGTTTCGTTCAAACCTTTGCGAATTAACATAATCTAGACCAACTCTTCCCTCCAATTTTAAGAAGTCAAAAGGCTCATAATAAAGTGAACTTTTTCCAAACACACGATTTATCAATAATGAATTAATAGATTCATTCATCGTGAAATACGGATTCATGTGATAATTCGAATTCCAATTGTAATAGGTATAATTACCTTGAGCATCACGTTGATCCCAATTTTTTTTCAGATCTTTCATATCGACCTGTCTACCAAACCAAATCAATCCATTCATAGGATTTGCACCATCATAACCTTGCATGATCAAATTATCACTTTCAGTCCGCGTATAATTAGACATGATATCAAAAGAAACTTTTTCGCTTATTTTATAATCATTATTCAATTGTGCTGTATACTTCTTTTGATCTGTATTTGGCACAGTTCCCTTTTGATCACGGAAAGACAGAGCTGCACGAGTTGAAGATCTATCCGTCTTTGACAGTAAGGAAAGGTTATGATTTTGAGAAAAACCTGTTTGAAAAAAATCTCTAATATTGTTTTTATGAGAGATCCAAGGAGTTGCTTGTCTTACACCATCAACGACAGGGCTATTGAATTGCGGTAGCATTAAACCAGCATCCAAACGTGGTCCCCATGATTCATCAAATCCATCATTCACCCCGCCCCCTGCACCATCAACATACGAAAAAGCATTCTTAAGAGCATATTCTTGATAAGTTAACCCACTCTTACTAAGTAAATGACTATACTCGTCTCCTCTTGAACCCTGGCCATATGAATTTTGGTATTTGGGAATCGTTGATGCTCTATCGATACTAAAATTAGCATCGTAAGAGATTTGTACACCGTTATTAGCTCGTTTTCCCGATTTGGTTGTAATCATAATAACACCTTTACCAGCTCGCATTCCGTATAAGGCGGCCGACCCTCCCTTTAGAACCGTTATACTTTCAATATCTTCCGGATTGATGTCATTTAGACCCGAACCATAATCCACACCTCCATAGGTATTATCTCCACTTCTTTGCGTGTTATTTGTCATAGGCACACCATCAATAACAATTAATGGTTGTTGATCGGGCTGTAAGGAAGTATTACCTCTAATCGCTATGCGTGCAGAAGAACCCACTGCTCCACCAAATTGATTCACCTGTACTCCAGCAACCTTACCCGTTAAAGCCCCGGTTACACTTAATTGTCCTGCATCGGTCAATTCTTTGGCCTTTACTTCTTGTACCGCATACCCCAAAGACTTTTTATCTCTTGTAATACCCATGGCTGTCACCACCACTTCATCCAAACTTTCCGTATTTGAGGCTAAGGTAATAGAGACATTTGTTTGATTTGTAAGGTTAATTTGCTTTCGTTCATAACCGATAGCCGAAATATTTAAGATGCCGGCTTGTCTATATGAAATGGAAAAATCACCATTTGGCCCAGTTTGTGTTCCTGTACCGTCCTGTAAGGAAATGGAAACCCCTGGGATTGGTTTTCCATCTTGACCGACCACCCTACCTTTCAGTACGGTCTGTGCATAAATAGCCGAACTGACCAGCAAGTTAGCCGCTAGAAATGTAATAGCTGTTTTCTTCATAAAATAGTGATTCAAATGTTAGTTTATCCTGTCTATGTAATAACTAAGTTATCAATAGTAACCTTTGAATCTTAACCTTATCTTAACAAAGATGAGCAGTTTTTTAACATTAAATGTTAAATATTAGTACAGTTCTACAGTAGCATTATCCAAAAAGATACATTTTTATTAAATTCCAGTAAAAACAGTATTTTTGTAATTATCCGTATATTCTTTCGGATTGCACCCTCTTACTTGTTTAAAAACACGATTAAAATTAGTGATGCTATTAAAACCACAATTATAGGCAATATAGGACACACTCTCTAAATCACCTTCATTTAAATGATTACAGACTTCCTTTATACGAATGCGGTTTAAGTAAGAGACGAAAGTCACTCCACAATGCTTTTTAAAATACCGACAGAAGGCCTGCGGGGTTAAGTTTGCATAGTTAGCAACATCTTCTAAACTCAGTTCCTTTTTAAAATTCTCCTTTATATAATTGCATATTAAACTAATTCGACTTACACCACTTGGCCCATCCTGATTAAATTCAATTCTTTCTATACAAAGCGGATCTGTTTCTTTAGAAATCATAGCTAAAGAGCGTAACAAATAAAAGAATTGCATTAATTTATCTAGCTCATCAGCACTCTTTAATTGCACGACTCTTTCAGAAATTTGACTAAAATAAGCTTCTGGCACTTTAAATCCACGAGAATTACTGTTAATAAAATGATTCAGAGACTCAAACTCACCTAATGAAAACAAGGACTTCAACTTACCGTGCGGATCAAAGAAAATAGAAATTGATCTTGATTCATTAAATAAACCATCTTGGGACATCGATTTAAATACATGAGGCTGATTTGCGCCCAAAAAGAATATATCATTTTCTTTAAAAGGATGCAAAGTATCTTCAACAACCAAAACGCCCTGGCCTTTTTTTATCCACATCAATTGTGCTTCCTGATGCTTATGCAAATGCGGATAAAATGAATCCATTACATCTTCTTGTATCGTTAAGCTTTGTCCTTGCGTTGTCGGCACATTAAATTGGAGAGTTTTCATAGCATGTTAAGAATTAAACTTTACAAAAATTTATTACTTGGTTGATCTAAATATAACAACTAGATTTTAATAAAGAAAAATATCATGTAAACATGGAACAAATAGTACAGTGCATTTTTGGATAATTTTAAAACTAAAAAACAATACTGAAGAACCTTTTTTCTATTAAAAGAATAATATAACAACTCAAACAGCTTAAAATCAATTTCTGTAACTATTTCTAATAAAAATTACTAAAAAGGTTCAGATATAGTTTTTTAATTCTCTTAAATTATGCAACAGTTATTGTAACAACTATGTAAAACCTAAAAGATCATATTTTTGATCAAAAAGTTACACCGTCAATTCATACATTCTAAAAAAAGTAGATGAGAACAAGGAAAACCCAAATAATTTTAATGCTATAGATTTACAATAAAAAGTCAAAAAATAGTATATCCTCATAGGAAGACAAATAATGTTTTTGTTCTTATAACATGTAGATTCAGCATTTTCTCAACAATTAACAATACTATTGGAAGAATAGATAACAATGCAATAAAAAAATCCTAAAATAATATTTAAGATTTCCAACCCATAAACATCAATCCAAAATAACTATACTTTAGGATACGAATAACCATTATGATAATTTGCTGCCAAATACTTATTCGCTTCTTTATCTGAGAACTGACGTTTGTCCTTATCCCAGTACAATTTTTTACCCGTTCTGTATGCAATATTTCCCATTTGAGATAAAATGGCGATATGTGCACCCGCTTCAACAGGGGCTTTCAGAATACTTTTATTTCGCGTAAGAATTGCTTCAACAAAGTTGTCCATATGCCTTTCCAAACCATTATCTTTTGATTTTTGAAATGGTACCGCAGCCATTCGATCCCCTTCTGGTAATACTTCCCACCCCTGTCTGTTCAGTACTAAAGTACCATTGTTTCCGATAAAAGCCACACCATGGCCTTTGTTATAAGGTCCACCATCAATACCTATTGCATGTTCCCACTGCACATTAAACCCATCAAACTCATATAAAGTTGTCAAAGTATCTGGTGTCTCCTCAACATCATCGGGATAAGCAAATTTTCCTCCTGCAGCCATGATCGAACGTGGATCCGAAACTTTCATACCGATCAACGCAAAATCCAGCATATGCACGCCCCAATCTGTCATCAGACCGCCGGCATAATCCCAAAACCAACGGAAATTAAAATGAAAACGATTTACATTAAAAGGCCTTTTTGTAGCAGGGCCCAACCATCTATCATAATGTACACCTGCTGGAATTGCTGAATCCGGGACAATTGGAACATCTTTCTTCCAACCTAAGTAGGCCCATACTTTAACCATTCTTACCTTACCGATACTACCAGCATGTAGAAATTTTATAGCATCCTCAAAATGCTGTTGACTACGTTGCCACTGCCCTACTTGAACAATAGCATTATACTTTTGAGCGGCGGCCACCATGAGCTCACACTCTTTGATCGAATTGCCAATCGGTTTTTCTACATAGACATGTTTCCCCGCCGTAACGGCATCCACCATCATCAAACAATGCCAATGATCGGGAGTTCCTATAATCACAGCATCAACATTATTATCTGCTAATAATTGCTTATAATCAATATATGTCTTAACGTTTATATCACGCTTTTTCAATTCGGAAACACGGTTATTTAGAACATTTTCATCGATATCGCAAAGTGCAGTGCATACGACATTTGTATTTTTTAATATTGCGGTAAGATTGGACCATCCCATCCCATTTACACCGATTACACCAATGCGTATTTTTTTTGAATCTGCCAACACCTTTGTTCTTTTAAAAAATAATGCAGATGCCGCTAATAATGTAGAGGTTTTAATAAATTTTTGTCTATTCATCATAATGTAGGCGTTGATTGCCATTACAAAAGTTTACCTATAACTATCCCCACCAATTAAAATGAATAATTTAACCTTAAAGGATCAGGATATGATAAATCAATTGATTTCAGGTTCATATTTAGTTTACTCTTCCTAAGATATAAAAAATAAAAGGAGACACAAACAGACTAAGCGAGAGCACTTTTATAAATTAGTAATTCCTATTTATTAGTTTTTATATATAAAAGCCTGTTAATTTACCTGAGCTCAAATACTACATAGTTTTTAATAGAAAAACCCCATGCTTAGAGGCGTCGCTTGAACTGCGTTATATATTAAATAAGTTACAAACTATTCCCAACTATAATTACTTGGCACTTCGGATTTAAGGCCTGGACCAAATTTATAATTTAATTTTTCAAAGAAAGGCTTCAGCATCTTCACATTTCCATAAAACTGTTCAAAAGACATATCATTCGTTTGTGACCACATCTGTTGTGCCAAAGCAAATATACGCGGGAATAATCTACGGTCAATCATACTCTCCGTAACATTATAATCGGTCCATAGACTTGCACTCATACCTATGAGTAACGCATCACCTCCTTTTATATTAGAGGGATTACTTCTGTAAATATCCTCGATATCAAAAGTTCGATCTGCATGGTACCCACGCCAAGGGGATAACGGAAAATTAAGGTAACTGTAATTATTTGTGCCAGCGATAACAGGATGTCCGTCTTTGATCGCATTGTGATAAGCAAGATCTTGGTGACCTCTCCAATTCCACCAATGGATTACGGTATTATCAGGCAATGGGTAACCATTAGTATAAACAACATCGCCCCAAAAGATTGCTTTCCTTTCCTTGGCTTTGAGATGCTTAGCCATCTCGGCCGAGAACCATAGTTGGAGATCATGGCTATCCTTTAACCCCAATTCTTTAATTCGACCTTGACAATCTGAACATTTATCCCAGTTACCTTTTGGAGCTTCATCACCACCTAAGTGAATGTATTCTGAAGGAAAAAGATCACAAACTTCATCAATAACATTTTTAAGAAAATTGATCGTTTCAGGCTTTCCAGCACAGAATATATGCTGGGTAAACCCTTCTTTTGGCACCAAAGGTACTTCACCAAAACAACCCAAATGTGGATAGGCATTGAGGGCGGCTTCTGCATGTCCTGGTATATCGATTTCCGGTACAACAGTTATGGCTCTTTCCTTAGCATAAGTTATGATTTCTTGTACATCCTCATGACTATAATAGCCCTGTTGTTCCTTTTCTTTTCCAACATAGGCGCCAATCGAAGTAAGTTTTGGATAAGTTTTAATTTCTAGACGCCAACCAAGTCCCTCCGTCAGATGCCAATGAAAACGGTTAAATTTCAGAATAGACATCATATCAATATATTTCTTTATCGTACTTACCTGCTGGTACTGCCTGCCGGAATCCATCATAAAACTACGCCACTTGACTCGAGGTGCATCTACAATGGACAAACACGGTATATACCCTATAGTTGCATACTGAAACGCTAGCATTTTAAGCGTCTGTTTCGCATATATATAACCACTTTCATCCGAACACCATATGTTAACACCTTTTTTTTCTATCTTCAAACGATATCCCTCTGCAGGAATTGTTGCATCATGAAAACGTTTCAAATTTTTAATCTGAGACAATGGACACTTACCTGTTAGTACTTCACATTTTTGGGGTGTCGGTAGAATAATAGGGGGAGCAATAGCAAATATATTATTACAATAAATCAATAAAAACACAACTGTCAAAAAAGAATTCATCATATGAATATCAAGGTTTTGGATAAATGGTCTAAAAAATCAACAGGTCAAGATAAGAAAAATAGCACAGTAAAAGTAAAGATGAAATTGATTATTAGTTCCAATCTCTACTAGAACATAACTCTAAAAATAAAGGCTACTCTCTTTTGAAAATAGCCTTTATTTCGTAAAAAATGCATCATTAGAAACGGTAACTGGCACCTAGTGCAACAATGCCTTTAAAACCATAACCAGCTTCAAGAAAACCACCCCAATTTTTACCAATTCGCAAACCTAATGGATTTACCTGAAAAGCAAAGATTACATCATTGGTAGTGGTCTTTTCTTGATCGATTCTGTCACTTCCGTTTGTCAATATTGCTCCAGAAGCAACTGTACCATAAAAATCAATTATTCCTCGTTTTATATAAGAATATTTTGCAGTAGGCAATACCATATAGAAATTACTCTTTCTGTAGGTAATCTCATTTGTACTTTTATTTTTCATATCTGAAGAAGCATTAGCATAGCTCAAATCGGCTCCTATAGATAATCGATTACTCACCGCATAGCGATATCCCGTAGATAACATACCAAATGCTTTTTCATTTGAACTTTCGCTTCCCGATATTGCACTTACAAAAGCATTTGTAAATACATCTGCTATAACCAGCGGTGTAGCATCACTATAATCTATTCTTACCTCGTGCTTACTGTTCTCTTGAGCTTGAGTATGAAAAGCACCTCCCATTATTGCAACGATCACTATAAAAATTGATTTTTTCATTGGAATTTTATTCTATTTGATTGTATCAAATATGGAACAAATATAGAAGTACTACTACTCTTATATTTGTAAAAATTCATTATATTATCGGAAAAATCAATGAATCCTTTTACTTATTATTCTTAAAATGTTTAAAAATTGATATAATATCCGACCTATCGAAAATTCTCTAAAATGTAAATTAACAAGCCACATTAATTTCAAAAAAATATGCATATAAAAAGAGCGCTAAAGCAGGGATCTTGCTTTAGCGCTCTCAAATTTTAATTAAAATAGGTTATTCTACCACATACCAAGTATATCCATTTGCTGGTATTTTAACCGTCAATTCTACTGTATAATCACGGTTCAATTGGTAAGATATTAAATTACCTTCTTGTTCTCTAATTTTTGCTGTTGTGGACAATCCGGTATAATAAAGTGGTATTTGAATTTTACGCACGATTTCTTTATCTGTAGGGTTATAAAATAATGCAAAAGCTTTCTCTTTTTCATCAGGATTCACGTGCATCATTCCGTCCCAGTCCCGAGCATCAGGTTTACGTAAATGGATGATATCACTGTTCAATATATTGCGATAACGCTTATACCATTTAATCACATCGACAACCATTTCTTTCGTTTTTGGTGTATCGTAAAGACGAGGCCCTCGGTAACATGCTTGCACACCTGCGCCATAATTTTGGATCATATGCATCTTATATTCATGAAGGTGGTCATTCAATGGCTCTAAAGTCGCATCTTTTCCTCCTCCCTGATATTCTACTAAGGGCACAAAACTCCATAAAGAAGAGGGAATTCTATCCCATGTACAATCATAATTTAACTGACGTGCATGCATGAGCTGACGATCGCGAGGTAAAGACCAATTAGCCTCTCTGTAGCCAATTCCCACTTTATTAGATCCATTCAAAAAGTAAAAATCGGGTACATTCATATATATTCCTTTGGAAGACATCCAGTGATAAAGTTCAGTAACCTTATGAAATTGTTTCCATTGTGAATCTGCTAGACCCTCGTGATGTGCATGGGTAGTCGAAGCACAGAAATCTCCTGGATAAGAACCATCATGCTCGAAACACTTCATTCCTGTCTTTTCAAAAAAGTATTTTATTTTCTCAAAATATTCATACCCCCAATCACTAGCAAGACATGGGGAACTTCCAAAGCGCATACCTCCACGTTTACCTGTCTCGGGATTAATCACATCGACCTCATCACTGATCCATCTGCTGGCTAAAAGGGAATAACATCCCATATCAATGCCTTTACTACGTGCATAATCAACAAAACCCTTGAATTTCGCGATGTTTGCATCGGAGATATCTTCCGCATTTAACCCCGAACCAAAGCTAAGTATAATCATCTCATAACCTGTCGAATCGCACTGATCTATGGCTCTATGTACCACTTCAGGATCAGTGGATGTTAAATGCATAAAGATAGGATTCTCGCTAGTCCATGGCGCTATAGTCCGATACATCTTACGCGTAAATAATCCTTTACGCTCCCGATCATCACTATCAAATGGCATTTCATAAACAGTGAATGATTGGAAAGTACCTTTACTTTCTAAGCTGTAATCTGGACCAAGCTTAGGTGATACATCCAATACACAAGGGGTCTCCAGGAGATAATTACGTTGCGAGGTGTAAGCAGGATCTGTCACCCATTTTTCTGTAATATCGGTTGTTTTCTCAGTAAAAGCCCCTCCTGCGGCGAAATCACTCTCAACATGAATATTGGGTAATCTAAAAACTGAAGGATCACCATCTCCGGGTGACTCAGGTTCTGAGAATGCCAAATATTCCAATTGAAAGAAGTCAATATTGATTGGTAATGTAGATTCATTAATCACTTCCATTCTTTTACTAATCACCGGAATATGATCATAGATGCTAAAATAAAGCTTCACTTTCACATCCTTCAACTCTCGTTCACCACGAAGGGTAAATACAAGTTGCTGACCTGATACCGGTTCTTTATTAAGTGCCCAGCGATTGCGGGCCCATTTGATTCTTTCTTCCAGTGGTTTTATTTCGAAATCTTCTACCATAAACGATTCTGGTAATGTTGTCATTTTATCTAACCACTCATTCTTAAGATATCCCCTTTCTTCTTGACCATTTAAACCGCCGATATTCCATTTTTTACCGTCAATCTGAATCGTTCCCTCACTACTTACTGCCCTGATCAAGCTTTCCCCTAACATACGGTTCGTAATATCTACCGTCGCCAAATTAGGGAAAATCCGAAAAGTTCGTGACACCATCGCATTTGCTATTATGATATTTTTACCATCTGCCGAGGTGTAAATTCCAGCTTTAGATCTCTGAGGAGTAATTAACCAATCAAATGCTGTCTTGTCTGATGACAATTGTTTCATTAGTGGCAATGCTTTGATTTTCGCAGCAAGTTTCTTACTAATTCTAGCATCCATATTAGCACCAGGGCCCACTGTACCAACGTCAACAATTTGGGGTTTTATAGTTTTATAATCAATCTTCGGTGCAATCCAAACGGCGTGATCACCACTAGGACCATCATCAGTTGTTTCGGCCACAAGTTCAAGATACATCACGTCTTTTAAAGGAACGTCAATCTGCTGAGGACGATCTCCTCCTTTAATTACTGAACTTATAAAAATAGGCTTACCATCACCTTTCAAAGTAAATTTTACGGAACCTTTTTCTAAGACAGGATTACTTTTTGTGACACCGACAAACTGTTTCTGTTTTTGCTTTTCAATGAAATGCAATTTGGTACCGTCGACTAATGGTATAATGGTCAAAGTTTTATCTTTAACATCAATTTTAGATTCAGCTATACCTACTTGAGCAACAAAACGTGTTGCATTTTTTTCCAGCTTAATCTTGATAATACTTTTCGCTTGCACTCCAAGCACATCATCATAAACTGTCCCATTAATCGTTACAGGTTCGCCTGTAACTGATCTTCCCTTCTGCAAAATACCATACTCCTGCCAAGCACGAGATAGATCCAGATCTTTCAACTTGATAGATTCTTGCGCAAAAAGAGATTGCCCTATTAAAAGCCCTGCACTGATCAATAATGTAGTTTTCAACATATTTTAAGATTCCTCTTTTTTAAGGACAGTGAAACATACATCTGATCACTGCCCCTGTAAATAATATTAGGTTACAAATTCAATTTTTACTCATGCGGATTAAAAGTTCCGTTATCCCAGCCCATTGTCTGTTTTAACTTAGCATTAGTTTCAAGGTGTTTATTTGGTATAGCATAAAAATAATAGTTATCTTTAAAATCAATGTCAAACTTTTGATCAAGAATAACTAAGGAATCTCTAAAATAAGTCTTATAATCTTTATTAATATCGAATTGATCCTTTATTTTATCAAATTCTGCCTGAGAAACTAATAGCTTCGGTAATAGTCCGTGGCGCTTAGAACCGTTAAGTTCTGTACTAAACAATTTACGTCGGCGAAGATCCCAATAGCGCTTTCCTTCATATGCAAATTCGATTTTACGCTCAAGCATAATTGCATTAATCAATTGTGCTCCAGACAAATTTTCCTTTAAACCGTACCTATTATTTATACCCGGCTCAATGCCTGCTCGTTGACGTATCTGTCGGAGCAGGACATATGCCTCATCTATTTTTCCTAACTCAGCAGCACATTCTGCAAGGTTCAAAAGTACTTCTGCAAAACGGATTTCAATCCAATCGGTACTGCTTCTTTCTGTAAAAAATGGTGTGTAGTCAACATTAATAGCTTTTCTGCAATAAAAACCTGACGATGTGGGATTCAAAGTTGAGTGTCCGACATAAGTCCATTGCTTCCTTCCTTTTTTTCCACTCAATTCCCAAAGCGTTCCATTATGGGCAATAGTAGCTTCAAATCTTGGATCCCTGTTTTTCCAATAATATATTTTATCATAATCAGCCGATTCGCTAATGGATTCACCAGTGCGCATCGGATATGATTTCACCATTTCCAATGTAGGTTGATTAGCTCCCGAAAAATTTTGAGCTTCAGAAAGTGGTCTTGTTGCAGCATCCCAACTATGCGTAATATTAGGTTCCTGATAGCGTTTAACAAACAAAACCTCTTTGTTCATTTCATCCAGCCATATCCTTTCATAATTATTGTATAAGCCATACCCATTTGCCTGCAATTCATCAACAGCTAATTTATGGGTTGCATAAGCCGTTTCCCACCTAGTTTTATCTCTTTGCTCATTAAATTGTGGGCTTGCATAATACAATTGAATGCGGCCTTTAAGAGCCATGACACTTGCTTTTGTAAATCGTCCTTCATCTTTACCTGTCCATCTCCAAGGCAATATAGTCAATGCATCATCAAGATCTTTAAGGATGATGGCTATCGCCTCCGATGTTTTACTCCGTGTTGCGTATAGATCTTCTGTAATATCCTGAGGAGTCAAGATCATTGGAACACCACCATATAATCTAACCATTTCAAAATACTTCCATGCTCTTAAAACCAGAGCTTGTGCTTTCAATTGATCTTGCGTTTGTTTTTCAATAAGTCCCTTACTTACATTTGCTAACAATAAATTTATATTTCTGATTTGTGTATAATCCCAAGTATCTATAGAAGATGTTGTGAGCTGTCCATACATAATCCCCGCTCCACCACCTGCTTCATCAGAATTACCCGATATATCTGCATTCCAACCAGGAAGATTATCATTATACAATTTATTTAGATAAGCAGTTGCATACATAGGATCATTCCAAACATCCTGTTCTGTCACGGCAGATAGGTCCTTTTTATCTAAAGCACCTATACAACCCGATAGCATCCATATCGACAATCCAATCATTACATATTTTAATTTCATTTTATTGTACATTTTAATAGGATTAAAAACTAAGGTTTAGACCAAATGAATAAGATTTCATAAGCGGGTAAGCCATTATACTTGAATTTTCTGGATCATAAGCCTTGATCTTATCCTGCAACAGGAAAAGATTTGTACCCATAAAGAATAATTTGAGTTGACTTAGGCCCCACTTTGACACCATCTTTTGTGGAAATTGATATGCTAAATTGAGATTTTTCAATCTTAGAAACGATGTATTTTGTATCCAAAATGATGATACATCATTTGCACCATTATTCCACCCCGCACGCGGAAATTTAGCTTCAACATTATCTGGAGTCCAATAATCTTTAATATATGCATAAGAAGAAGCTTCCATACCACCCCACTCTATCCTTTGATCGTAGAATCTTTCAGCACCGGAAACGCCTTGAAACAAAAGATCAAGACTCAGTGATTTCCAAGTTCCTCCTAAAAAAAAACCATAATTAACGGGAGGTTTAGTATGCTTAATTATCCAATCCTGATCATTTTCGTCAATTTTACCATCAGGAAGATCATTTTCAGCGCCTCTGATGTCGCGATAATTCAACATACCCAATTCAGGTTTTAAGCCAAATATGGTATACCCGGGAGGAAGTGCATCTATGTCAGCTTGATTACGGATGATATCAGTCGCCACATACCCCATTGCCCGATCGGTATTAAATCCTAATTCTGATTTATAAGCCCTTAGATTTTGAGCTTGATCTTTATCGATTAATTTATTTGTAGCATAACCTAGATTTCCACCAACACGATAGTCAAAATCTTGTCCAACCCGATCCCGATAAGCTAGCTCAACTTCAAATCCTTTAGCATTAATTTTGGCATAATTTTCTGCAGGCATCGTTGCTCCAAAAGTTGTTGGTAAACTCGCTAACCGCGTTCCAAGAATATCATAGGTATGTTTATAAAAGGCCCCCACTCCTATTGATACCTTACGATCGAGCACCTGCATATCAAAACCTGCATCATAAGAAAGTGACTTTTCCCAGGTGATTGCCCTGTTCGGTATCACATCAGCATACACACCATCTGTCAATGCTCCCAAAAAAGCTCCATTAGTCAATTTGTATCGTTGCATCCATTGCCAACCTCCTACCGCATCATTTCCAAGTAATCCAACTGAACCCCTCACTTTTAATTCATCTATAAAAGAGACCTTTTCTTTAAAAAAATTCTCCTCAGACATTTTCCAAGCGGCGGAGACCGATGGAAAGAAACCCCATCTATGGCCTGGAGCAAAATTAACTGAACCATCGTAACGAAATGATCCTTCCAAGATATATTTATTATCGTATGTATATCCGAGACGTCCCACATAAGAAAGACGTCCAAACTCTGATCCACTTCCATTTACAATTGAGTTCTTCGGGTCGGAGCTTCCTGCAAACAATTGATCTATCGCTGAAGAAATAAAATAATTTCGCTGTCCATCAAACCAATCTGTAGTTCCCTCTGCCTGTTCATAAACAAAAAGCGCATTAATATCATGCTTACCAAAACTTCTATTATAAGTCGCCATTGCATTCAGTTGATAGTTCTCATTGCGATCATACTTCTCATACAACAGATCACCATCATCCCTAACTTTACGTTCGCTAAGTTCGTTAGTCGGAATATGATTATTGGTACCCGTAGTTTTAAAAACATATAACGGATATGGTCGATTGAATTGTTTGATCAATTGGTGACGGTCATACTTATTATACATCAATTTTACATTTAAGCCTGGTATAAAAGGGACTTTGTAATTAAGCGCTACATTAATTTCATAATTTGAATATTGTTTCCTATTGTATCCTGTTTTACCATTAATAACCTCAAGAGGGTGCCATGCGATAAATGTTCCATTAGGTTTACCATCGATATAAGGTTCGAACAATCCCCTTCTTAATAATCCATTATAGAGATTAGACATCGATTCACTATCATTATCCCATTTCCAATAAGGTTTATTATCCTTTCGATTGTCCATATTCAGGCTTAGATATACACTCAGATTATCTGTTATATTGGTCTCTACATTAGATCGGACACTATATTTCTTGAAATCTAAATTTTTAAATGAACCTGTTTCATAATATTGATTACCACCTATGAAATACTTGACCTTATCACTACCACCACTTACATTCAGGGAATTTCGCGTCACAACAGGTGTTTTCCAAGCCATTTCCAGCCAATCATAACTATGCTGTTTAAAATATTCCAGCTCATCAGAAGCGTAATAGCGGCTATCAGTTTCTGGAATAAGATCATTACGATAAGTTTCGTTCGTGTACATAGCTTGTTCATAGGTATTAAATACTTTCGGAATTTTAGTCGCGTCAGATATACCGATAGAACCTGTATACGAAATGGTTGGCTTACCTGATTTCCCTTTTTTAGTAGTCACCAATACTACACCATTAGCCGCTCTCGAACCATAAATAGCGGCAGAAGCACCGTCTTTTAGTACAGAAAGATTTTCCACTTCACTTGGATCTAATCCATCAAAAGCAAATTTATCACGGATAATCCCATCAATAACAAACAATGGAGCTGTGTTATTCCAGGTCCCGTCTGCTCGAATCGAAAGTGATGAACTACCTCCAGGTTTACCCGCACTTTGCGTGATGTTAACTCCTGGTAGTCTACCACTCAAAACACTTGTCAAATTAGATGCAGGAATGTTTTCTATTGTTTTCGTATTGAGTGTAGCAATAGAACCCGTCAGATTATCTTTTTTTCGAGTACCGTATCCAACGACCACAACTTCATCTAAAACTGAGAGTTGGGTTTTCATAACTATTCTTAATGGATTCGCGTTGCCAATTTTAACATCCTGACTCAGGTATCCTACCAAAGAAAAATGTAAGGTAATTGCCGGATCAGTCTGTAACGTAAAACGGCCTTGCTGATCGGTAGCTGTACCAGTTGCTGGCTTTCCCAATTCCGAAATAGACACATAAGGTAGTGGTCTACCTGCCGTGTCAACGACTACACCCTGAATTTGGGTTTGCTGTATTTTTTTTTCAGAGAACAGTAGCGTTTTACGTTTCTTTAAAACGATGGTATTTTCAAATATTTTAAAATCAAGATCTGTGTCCTTCAGTATTTTTAATAAGGCATCCGCAACTTTTAAATTTTTAATTTCAACATTGATCGATCGATTTGACTTAATGTCGTGCGGATCATACATAAAGATGTACTCAGTACTCTTTTCCAATTGCTGAATGACCCTTTTTATTGATTCATCCCTGATAGACAGATTGATCACCTGAGCTTCAGAATTCGAAAAAGCGTGTACTGAAAATAAAAATGTGAATATAAATAACAACTGGATTCTCATTTTCCACTGGTTTGGTATTGTAAATTGGGCACACAAGTACCCCCTTTTATTAGGCCATAAAAATATTATGGGCTTTAATAAAGCACTTAAATTCATTATGTTTGTATAGGTTGGTTTATAAACGAATTGAGTTAATTTTTCATTCTTATTGTACTCTGTTCAAAATAGTGCCACCTGCTTTAAAGGGGTATGTTGGTAGCATACCCTTTTTACTTGGCCACAGCATTTATCATGTTGGCTTATTTTTCATTTTATCAATAATTTAGGGTTTAACAATTAATTTTTTCCCGTTGGGGGTATTTATAAGTGTGCACTTGATCCCTGAGTAATTCAGCATATCAATAATTTTGCTTGCATGAAGTTTCTTCGATACTTTCCCTTCAAATGTCTTATCAATTGGCTTATTAGGCATAACAATTTCAAAATCGTACCATCTGCCGAGTTCTTCTAGAATAGCTGTTAATTTCATTTCAGGCGAAAAACTAAATATACCTCTTCTCCAAGCATCCATCTGCTTCACATCTTTAGCATAAACTTCTATTCCTTTTTTACTTATACTAGATTCTTCTCCAGGTTTTATTACCTGATTCCTATTTCGATACTGATCACGTACTTGAATAGATCCTTCTACTAATGCAGTGAAAACTTTATTTTTCTGATAAGCATTCACATTAAACGAAGTACCCAAGACCTGCACTTCTTCTCCTCTGACATCCACAACAAATGGAATCCGTTTACCATGTACATTCTGTTTAGCGACTTCGAAAAATGCTTCACCTTCCATTAAGTATACTTTTCTGTCTCCTTCTTCAAATGCTGCTGGAAATCTTATTTTACTCGCGGCATTCAACCAAATTTTAGTACCGTCCATAAGCTCCAACTGAAACTGTCCACCTCTGGGAACAATTAAAGTTTGAAATGCATATTTTTCTTTTGTTTCAACAGCATTAGTATTACAAACGAGCACACCATTTTCTAATCGGTTAAAATCAGAAATACGCATTACGGTATCACCTGATAAGATCACACGGTTTCCGTTTGCCAAAATCAATTGTGCTTTATTACCTGCAGGGGGTGCATCAGCTTGCAAAGTATCCGGAATTTTTGCCAATGACTGTTCCTGAATTGAACTATGACCTGAGTTTGAAAATCGTTGGATTATAAGAACTGACACAGTTAAGATAGCAATTACACAGGCTGCTGTCCACATGATTTTTTTCAAATAATGGGATTTAGTAGTCGCTGTAACTGTTGCATCAATCTCTTGCCATACTTGTTTTGCTTTATCTTCATCAAGCCTGGACATAGCATTGTCCTTCTTCTGCTTTTCCAGATAAAAAGATTCTAATGCTTTTTTTTCATCCGGTGAGGCTGTTCCATCCAGATACTTGCTCAATAATATGCTAAACTCTTCCTGATCCATCATAATTAGGGTATTTGATATAAAGACACCTCTAATCGAATGTGGGGGTATAATATTTTAAAATAAAAAAAAGAAAAGGAAAAGTTCAAAAATGTGAAAACCCGACTTAATTATTTTTAAAGCATGTTGAACCTGTTTTTTAACCGTTAATTTCGAAATACCCAACTTTTCGGAAATTTCATGATGTGATAATTCTTCAAAACGGCTCAATTCAAAAATATGCCTCATTTTAGGAGGGAGTTTACGGATCTGCTGCTCTAGGATCATTTCTATATCTTTAATATCAACTTCATAGGATGGATCAAATCCCTCTTCTTTAAAACGCGTATATTCTTCATGAAGATTTCCTAACTTTTTAGTATTTCTCAAGAAATTAAATACCCTATTGCGACAAAGTATATATACAAATGCAGTAAAATCTTTGATCTCAATTAACTTCTCTCTCTTCTGCCAGATCTGCAAAAAAATATCCTGTAGCAAATCAAGCCGATCCTCTTCATCCTTAATAAAGATAGTAAGGTTATGATAAACGACAGCATACCAACGATTGTAAAATAACTCGAACGCCCGCCGGTCTCCCTTCGTAATTTTGACTAAAAGTTCCTTTTCTGCTAAATCGAATAGAGGTGACATTATATTAAGATCATCATAGGTTATAAAGGCTAAACTTAGATAATTTTGATTACATCCGCAATATAATGGCATTTATTATAATCTTAAAGTTGTATATCGACTTTTAATCAATTCAAAACCTCCAGTATTCATAATTATCATCTAAAACCAACTTTCTTTATAATATTTACATTATTTTTGCTAATTACATTGATCTATTCTTATTATTTATGAATTTAATTTACAAGGGTAAAACCAAAGATGTCTACAGTCTAGAACAAAATCAAGTACTATTGAAATTTAAAGACGACGTAACTGGTGAAAATGGTGTATTTGATCCTGGAGCAAATACTGTTGGGCTAACCATTGATGGTGCTGGAAAGTCAGGACTTAAAATGACCCAGTTCTTCTTCGAGCGTTTAGGTAAACAGGGTATTGCAACACATTTTGTCTCCGCTGATTTAGATGAGGTTAGTATGGTGGTTAAAGAAGCGACTCCATTTGGGAAAGGATTGGAAGTCATTTGTAGATACCGTGCTGTAGGTAGTTTCTTGAGAAGGTACGCTGCTTATTGCCAAGAAGGTGATGCGCTAGATGCTTTTGTGGAAGTAACGATTAAAGATGACGAAAGAGGTGATCCTACAATTTCGGATGATGCTTTGGAATTATTAAGTATTTTATCAAAAGCAGATTATCAAGAATTAAAATCTTTAACAAAAAAAATCTGTGGAATTATAAAAACAGAATTGGCAAAGAAAGATTTAGAACTTTACGATATCAAATTGGAATTCGGAAGAGATAAAGCTACGGGAGATCTATTATTAATCGACGAGATTTCAGGTGGAAATATGCGCGTATACAAAAATGGAAGCTATATTGCCCCTTTAGATTTAGAAAAAGACTTTTTAGGAGCTTAATAGCCTACAGTCAATAGTATAAGGGCTACCATGATCTCAGGTAGCCCTTTATTATTAGCCGTTAATCCCAACCGCCGCCAAGGGCTCGATACAATTGAACCACAGCATACAATTTTTGACTTTGATCTGCTATATTTTTCAATTCTGCACGTAACAGATTTTGCTCTGCTGTTAGTACGTCGGTATAATTGGTGTTCTGGTGGTTCAGAAACAATTCTTTATTAAATGCAACGGCCTGCGTTAATGCTTCAAGTTGTTTTTTGCGGGATTTCATTTTTTTGATTGCAGTATCATATTCAAAAAGCGCATTAGAAACTTCCTGGCTGGCTACCAACAGAGATTTCTCGAATTGATACAACGCCTGTTGCTGTCTTGCTTGAGCAGTTGACAGCCTTGCTTTATTGACACCTTTATTGAAAATAGGCTGTGCAATCCCCCCTGCTATAGAACCAAATAAACTAGCACTCGAAAACCACTGATTCCAACCAAGATTTGAAAAACCTCCAGCAGCTGTTATAGATAATGCAGGATAGAAATATGTACGTGCTATATTCGTTTCCTCAAATGCCGATCTAAAATTAAATTCTGCCATTTGAACATCAGGACGGTGCGCGAGCAATTGTGCGGGAATTCCAGGATTTAAATCATAATTCACCTGTTGTTGCATTAGAGACTGTCTGAGGATGGCACCAGGATGTCGGCCTAATAAAAAACTAAGCCTATTTTCAGTTTCTTTAATCTTTTGCTCAATATCCGGCACATCTAGTTCTGCTTCATAATAGTTTGCTTTACTCTGTACTACCGCTACGCCATTAAGCATTGCATTTTCAAAAAGTTCCGCTATTGCGGCCGCATCTTCAGCACGGTTCTCAGCCGTTTTTTTAATTATCATCAACTGTTGATCCAGAGCCAGTAATTCGTAATAATCTGAGGCAATATTGGCAATTAACTGTGTTTGTACCGCACGCTTTGCGGCATCAGTCGCTAAAAGCTGTGACAACGCAACACGTTTAGCGCTTCCAAGTTTACCCCAGATATCAATTTCCCAATCCGCATATAATCGCATATCATATTGGGTATTATTACGCGGATAACCAAAACTCTGAAAAGCGGGCATCTGTTGTGTATTGGCAGAGATACTAGCTTCTAAAGAAGGCAAAAATGCCGCTTTTTTTAATCGCACATTTACCTGCGCCTCCGTGATCCGCTCAACTGCAATTTTGATGTCTATATTCGCTTGTAACCCCTCTGTGATCAATTGCTGCAACATAGTATCTGTAAACATATCACACCATTTCACAGTAGCTATATTGATCGTATCATGAGCTATATTCTTCACATAACCTGAATCAAGAGCACTATAAGTAGGTGACCGAAAGCTGTCTTTAACTTTATTTTCCAGCACACTATAGGGACGGATTACGTGACAAGAACTCCAGGTCAAAAGTCCCAGTATTGACATGAATGCCAATCTATAGGATTTTTTTTTCAATTGACTATAATAATGTATCATATCTTAATTTTTAAATTTTCACACTAGCCTTTTTCTGTTTGATCAATATGAAGCTAGCGTAAGATTATATGCGCTAAGCACGAAAATTTTATTTATTTTATTAAGCGACCGAATAAGTCGAATCTAGCATGTTAATGTTCATCTTCTAATATACGAGGTGTATGGCTTGGCTCCTTTACACCAAATAGTCTTTCCTGTAATGCCTGGAAAACAATAAATAAAATAGGAATAACAAACACACCAAATACAGTCCCGATCAACATCCCTCCTACAGCCGCAGTTCCGATAGATTTATTACTCAATGCACCTGCACCAGTAGCTAACATCAATGGAATCAATCCGAAAATAAATGCGAAGGAAGTCATTAAAATAGGTCGTAACCTTGATTTTGCGCCATAGATTGCGGACTGCACCAATGTTCTTCCGCTCAATCGATGCAAAAGTGCAAACTCCACAATAAGAATCGCATTTTTAGCCAATAAACCGATCAACATGATGAGACTGATCTGTAAGAATATGTTATTATCTACCGAAAATAACTTCGCAAAAATAAAAGCTCCAGCTAAACCGATTGGCAATGATAAAAGAACGGAAAGTGGCAGGATGTAACTCTTATATTGAGCGCTTAAAAGGAAATAGATAAAAAGAAGACACAGTGAAAATATTAATACTGTTTGACTACCGCTAGACAGCTCTTCGCGGGTCAAACCCGAAAACTCATAGGTATAGCCACGGTCTAAGGTTTGAGCTGCTGTCTCCTCTATCGCTTTAATAGCATCTCCAGAGCTATATCCTTCATTCGGTATCCCTGTTATGGTACTTGAAGTAAATAAGTTAAAACGTTGAATAAATTCAGGTCCATACGTCTTCTTCAAAGTAACAAATTCAGATATCGGTGCCATATTGCCTTTAAAAGTTCGCACATAAATCTTATTAATATCTTCTTCTTTTGCTCTATAATCAGCTCCTGCCTGCATCATGACACGATATTGCTTTCCAAAGCGATTAAGGTCAGAGGCGTAGATACCTCCAAAATATCCCTGAAGTGTCGTCAGTACTGTATTAACACTTACACCTGCGGCCTTACATTGGGCTACGTTGACATTAATTTCTAACTCAGGAAAACCAATATTAAAAGAACTCGTAGCATAATTGATTTCAGGGCGTTGATTTAAAGCGTCAATGAACGTATCGATATTTTTATTAAACTGTAGATAATTTCCACCTGTTTTATCTTGTAGCTGCAACTCAAAACCATTACTATTACCAAAACCCTGCAATGTCGGTGCAGCAAAGAAAATAATATTTGCTTCTTTGATATGAGCAGTTTTTTGAAATAACTTCTGTACAACAGCTGCGGCACTTTGCTCTTTTCCGGCACGTTCTTTCCAGGGTTTTAACCGAATGAACAATGCTCCATAGGAACCTCCAGTACCGTGCAGTAAGTCCATGCCTGAGAGTGTAGAAGATAATTCAACTTCCGGTATACTGCGCGCAATACTGTCGACTTCAAATGCAATCTTTTCCGTACGTTCTAGAGTAGATGCCGGCGGTAAAACAACATTCCCATAGATAGCACCACCATCTTCATTAGGGACAAAACCTGTCGGTGTTGTTTTTACCAAGAAATAACATACCAGCGCAAATGTTGCAATACCTGCAAATGAAATCCATTTATGACGGATTAAAAGGCGTACGACACCAATATATTTATTGGTTACTACTTCAAAAGCCACATTAAAACTGGTAAAAAACTTTGGCAAGAAACCCTTTGGCTTTTCAACATCTGCTACATGGGGTTTTAACAGTAAAGCACATAGAGCGGGACTTAATGTTAACGCATTTATTGCTGAAATAATAATGGCCACTGCCAATGTCAGTCCAAACTGTTTGTAAAATACTCCAGCAGATCCTGTAATGAAAGTGACTGGTACAAAAACCGCCGACATAATCAAAGTAATTGAAATAATGGCACCACTGATTTCGCTCATGGCATGCAATGTAGCTTTCTTGGCCGATTTAGCCCCTTGATCTAATTTTGCATGTACTGCTTCGACCACCACAATAGCATCATCAACCACAATGCCTATGGCCAACACCAGTGCAAACAAAGTAAGGAGGTTGATGGTGAAACCAAAAAGCTTTAAAAAGAAAAACGTTCCTATAATGGCTACCGGTACTGCGATCGCTGGAATCAAAGTCGAGCGCAGATCCTGTAAAAAGAGAAAGACCACTAAAAAAACCAATATAAATGCTTCAATAATTGTATAAATAACCTTCTCAACCGAAGCATCCAAAAAATCATTTGCATTCAAGAAAGTATGATATTCCACTCCTGGAGGAAAATCCTTTGACGCTTCTTTTAAAATATTTTCACAAGCAATGATCAAATCTCTTGCATTAGATCCCGAAATCTGGCTAATGGCACCTCCGGAAGAAAGCTTTCCCTGCGTAATTAGCGATGTCGTATAATCCAGGGCGCCAAATTCAATATCTGCGACCTCCTTTAAACGTAAGTAATCGCCCGCAACACCACTTTTCAAGATAATATTTTCAAATTGTTCAGGATCTTCGAGGCGCCCCGTATATTTCAATGCATATTGTAATGATTGACGGCTATTTTCACCTATTTTTCCCGGTGCAGCTTCAATATTTTGTTCCCTTAATGCTGCCATAATATCTTCAGGTATAAGACCATGAGTGGCCATAACATCCGGTTTCAACCAAATACGCATCGAGTATTCCTGATCACTATAAATCTCTGTAGCACCAACACCTTCAACCCTTTTCATCTGAGGCATAATATTTATACGCAGGTAGTTATCGAGAAACTTCCTATCGTATTTTCCATCTTTACTGTAAAGCAAAAAACTAAAAGCCGTACTGCTCAACTGCTTGCTTGTTGTAATTCCTGCTTTAATAACCTCCGCTGGTAGCAAGCTAGTAGCTTTACTGACCCGATTCTGTACATTCACTGCGGCCATATCTGCATTCGTTCCCTGTTTAAAAAAGATGGTAATAGTTGCAGTACCATTATTACTACCCGTAGAAGTCATGTAAGTCATATTCTCTACACCATTAATCTGTTCCTCCAAGGGTATAATCACACTTTTCATTACAACATTCGCGTTTGCTCCTTGATAAGAGGCTGTTACAACAACTGTCGGAGGTGCAATTTCTGGATATTGTGAAATAGGAAGTGACATCAGTCCCAGGATTCCCAGCATCACAATTATTATCGATATTACCGTCGATAGAACGGGATTTTCTATAAATTTTTTCAGCATTTCTTCTCTATTATTTTATGGATACAGGGTTAGGTTGAATTTGCATACCATCTTTTAGGTTTCCAATTCCTTCAGTGATAATCATATCACCAGGCGCAAGCCCATATTGCACCACATAGTGTTGTTCTGTTGCTATCGGCAATACCTTTATTTCAGTAAGGTGTACGGTATTTTTAGCTTCTACCGTATAGACATAGTGATTTCCCTGCATTTCAAAAACCGCTTTTTTAGGAACCTTCACTGCTTCATCAATTGTGGTCGGGAGCTGTAAAGTTGCGCTCGCTCCGCTCCATAATAAACCATCAGGATTTGGAAATAATGCTCTAAAATTTGCAGATCCGGTTTCTAAACTTATGACCCCGCTCAGACTCTGAATTTTTCCTTTAGACCCGTAATCTTTTCCATCAGCAGTCCGTAAATTAACGTGAGGTATATTCCTTAACTTCTCAGCCATGCTCTTACCTGGATATTGATTTAGAAAGCTATTAAGCTGTTTCTGACTCAAAGAAAAATGCGCATATACTTCCTTCGTATTCGCAATTGTGGTCAAAGCAGTTTCAGAAGTACTACTGACTAGACTGCCCTTTTTAAGTGGCAACCGTCCTACTATACCTGATATTGGGCTAACAATCTGTGTAAATGCTAGTTGTGATTGTGCATCTGACAATGCTGCTTTTGCCTGATTAAGTTCAGCCTTTTTAACCCTTTCTACATTCTTCGCTGTCGTCAGTTCAAATGAATTTACGATTTTCTTGTCCACAAGAGACTGCGTTCTCAACACTTGAAGACTAGCCGTTTCTAGGGCTGCTTCCACTGCTAATACTGCCGCTTTTCGTTGATTCACATCCTGCACGAATCGATTGGCATCTATTTTAAATAGCTTTTGCCCAGTGTGCACAAGACTGCCTTCTTCGATAAAGACTTCCTCTATATAACCATCTACTTTTGAACGAATCTCTACTGTCTGCAATCCTTCTAACGTCGTTGGATACTCTACCGACAGAGTCGCTTTTTCAGATTTTAGTGTAAGTACAGGATAGGCAATTATTTCACTTGTTGCTGTTTCTTTCTTTGAATCGCAGGAGACCATTCCCGAGACGAGAAATAACAATAGATATAAGTGCATTTTTTTCATGATAATAATTTAGTAATGAAACAATAAGTAATAAACTAGGCATGAGCTTTTGCCTGAGATTCCATACATATTATCGTTAAAAGACTAGACATAGGAATCCCGCTCCCCGCTCAAACCTGTATTTAGCTTGGGGATATTTTTACTCTTTTCTAGTGATAAAAACTAGATTTTAATCTTTATAGTAGTGAAATTACCTCTTCAGTATATTCCAATAGGGAACAACAGTTGTAAAGGCAAGAAATGCTGACTGAGCAATCTTTTTCGGACGGTGTATTTCTGGTGTATCTATCCACATAAAAATAATTATTACAATTCTTACTTAGCATTTACCAAATTTGATAATCAGAAGAAGTAGACTTACAGGTATCGATTTTGATAAGTGTGACAAAAGTAGTAATTTTGAATAATAAAACAACCAAATACTTGTTTTATTATTTTATGACGACAAACCGAATTTTAATGTTACTGAAAATGCGAGGTCCGTTAACGGCACTCGACATTGCCCATGAATTAAAAATAACCAAAGAAGGTGTTAGGCAACAGCTGGTTAAATTTATGGATGAAGGCTTGATTGAAGTAGAGACAGAATCAAAGGGAGTCGGGCGGCCACAAAAATATTTCAATATTTCAGAACTCGGAAACAGCAAATTTCCGGATACCCATGCAGAGTTAACGGTGAAATTATTGACAATAATTAAAGAGTCAATAGGGACAGAAGCTTTACAGACGATCATTGAAGTCAATGAAGCAACAGGAAAAAAAAGATATCACGAAGAGATCGACCCTTTACCCAATCTAAAGTCTAAGATTGAAAGATTAGTCTCCATTCGTACCCGAGAGGGCTACATGGCAGATTATACTGAAGATGACGAGGGATATCTGCTAGTAGAAAATCATTGTCCTATTTGTGCAGCGGCTAAAGTCTGCCAAGGATTTTGTGCTTCAGAACTTCAGATTTTTCAATCCGTCTTAGGCGAATCCGTTTCCGTACAACGTACCGATCATATCATAGCGGGCGCGAGACGTTGCGCATACCGTATCGTATCTTCTGCAAAAGGTTTCGAATAGCATTATACAGAAAATCCTCCCAAATTAAATGAGAGGATTTTCTGTATAAATAGGAATTAGACAGTATCGGTGACTGAATGACTTCATCCAAGCCAAAGCAAATCGATATGCTCTAAAGCGTATTGATTAAACCTTTATTTATGACATCTTATCAAAACGGTCGGCATTCATTACTTTATTCCAAGCTTTTACAAAAGCATCCACAAATGACTTTTCATTGCCGGACTCGGCATACACTTCTGCAACAGCCCGGAGTTCAGCGTGCGAGCCAAATACCAGATCAGCACGTGTCGCAGTCCACTTCGGTTGACCCGATTTACGGCAAGTACCTAAATACAATTCTTTCGTTTCATCCATTGGTTTCCACTGCGTTGCCATATCTAAAAGATTTACGAAAAAATCATTGGTCAGCTGTCCTGGACGTGAGGTAAATACACCATGTTTAGATTCGTCAAAATTGATATCAAGTACACGAAGACCTCCTATTAGAACAGTCATTTCAGGAACTGAAAGATTTAATAATTGCGCTTTATCGATCAATAATTCTTCGGTAGATACTGCTTTGTTTTTTAATTTACGATAATTTCTAAATGCATCTGCTAGTGGTTCTAAGAAGGCAATCGACTCTACATCAGTTTGGTCTTGAGTAGCATCTGTACGTCCCGAAATAAAAGGAACTTCCACATCGTAACCCGCCTGATGTGCCGCTTTTTCAATAGCAGCAGCACCCGATAAAACAATCAGATCAGCAATTGAAACTTTTTTCCCTCCAAACTGTGCATTATTAAACCGTGTTTGAATGTCTGTTAATATTGTTAATACCTTATTTAATTGCATCGGTTTATTGACCTCCCATGCATTCATCGGAGCTAATCGGATTCGAGCTCCATTTCCTCCTCCCCGTTTATCCGAATTACGAAAAGTTGAGGCCGAAGCCCATGCTGTAGATACCAGTTCCGAAATTGATAGACTTGTATTTAAAATCTGTGCTTTTAGAGATTGAATATCTGTCTCATCAATCTCAGCATAATCAACCTTAGGAAGTGGATCCTGCCATATAAACTCCTCATGAGGCACATCGGCACCTAAATAACGCGAACGGGGTCCCATATCTCGGTGCGTTAATTTGAACCAGGCACGAGCAAATGCATCAGCAAACTCTTGTGGATTATCCTTGAAGCGACGTGATATTTTTTCGTATTCAGGATCAAAACGCAAAGACAGATCTGTGGTCAGCATAGTCGGTTTTAATCTTTTATTCGGATCGTGCGCGTGCGGAATAATATCACCAGCATCTTTAGCTACCCACTGATGAGCTCCAGCAGGACTTTTTGTTAACTCCCATTCAAAATCAAACAAGTTTTCAAAAAACAGATTTGTCCACTCAGTAGGTCTACTTGTCCAAGTCACTTCCAGACCTGAAGTAATGGTATCTCCACCTCTCCCTGTACCAAAAGAATTTTCCCACCCGAGTCCTTGAGATTCTAAACCAGCAGATTCAGGTTCCTTACCAACATGATCAGCAGAAGCAGCTCCATGCGTTTTACCAAACGTATGTCCACCGGCAATCAATGCGACCGTTTCTTCATCATCCATGGCCATACGTCCAAAAGTATCCCGAATATCTTTTGCTGCCGCAATAGGATCAGGATTACCATCAGGTCCTTCCGGATTTACATAAATTAAACCCATTTGAACTGCGGCCAATGGGTTTTCTAAATTTCGGCTATGAATCTTGCCGTCAGCATTATCGTCAGATACCAATACACCATGTCCTTCCGTTACTCCCTCAGATCCATCTGCATAACGAACGTCGCCACCAAGCCATGTTTTCTCTGAGCCCCAATATACATCCTGATCTGCTTCCCAAACATCCTCACGTCCTCCTGCATAACCCAAAGTTTTAAAGCCCATAGATTCCAGAGCCATATTCCCGGTTAAAATCAATAAGTCTGCCCAAGAAATCTTACGTCCATATTTTTGTTTTATTGGCCATAACAATCGTCTTGCTTTATCTAAGCTCACGTTATCTGGCCAGCTATTTAAAGGTGCGAAACGTTGTTGTCCACGACCTGCCCCCCCACGTCCATCACCAACACGGTAAGTCCCTGCACTATGCCAAGCCATACGAATAAATAATGGTCCATAATGACCAAAATCCGCAGGCCACCAATCTTGAGATTGTGTCATTAATTCCTTTAAATCATTTTTTATTGCGGCAAGATCCAAACTTTCAAATTCTCTTTTATAATCAAAATCTAAACCCATAGGATCAGACTTTACATCATGTTGACGCAATAAATTAACTTTTAACTGGTTTGGCCACCAATCTTGATTTGTTGTACCTCCACCAGCAACAGCCTTACGCAATGTTCCATTATGAAATGGACACTTATTAATGTCATTGAATTCGTTTTCCATGGGTTTCTAATTTTTCAAAAATTAACGTTCTATTTTGGTTATCTCAATTAACTAAATTTAAACAAAAAAAAATATCAAATGAAATTTATCTCATCTTTAGATCTTCCTAATAAATTAAGATTCAGCGAAGTATAATTACCAGAGATACAATGATTGGAAAATCCTATAAATAGATAAGCTTTTTATTTTTCTTTAATAAAAAAGAAGACATTTTTTTTGCACGAACATCATTATTCCTGAAAGAAACCGCTGTACAACAATTTAAAATCAAAATAGATAGTTTCCAATAAGTATCAATAATTACATCATAAGATAAATCATTGAATTATATTTCGTATATTAACCATGCGATTATATACTATTTTTAAAATAAATCTAACAAACACGTTAAAGTTTATAGTTCACATGGTGTGTGAGAATCATAAGAGGATTCATGACTCGATTTATAAAGGATTCACGATCATATGCCATTTATTCAATGATTGAAAAGTTTTGATACACCGAGGTACAGCAAAAATTTAGTTACCTATAAATAACCAGTATTATGAATAAAGAAGAAAACCGAAAGCCAAAATTAAGATTAAAAAAAGAAATTCAGGATAAACTTGAGGCTGAGAACATTACTCTAGAAGAATTCTTCGAGCAAAAGGAAAAGGAAAAAAATGACCGATTCACTCAAGAACTTCAAGATTATCGTTTAAAATATCCTGAGCCTCCACAAATAGTGGCTGAAATTGAATTGACTGAAAATATTCAAAACTTAGGGTATAAAAGACATTTTTTTAACCGTGATGATGCTAATTTTTTGGTCAAAGAGATAGAAAACTGGGAAAATGAAAATAGCTATATGGAAATAGAACCCTTCACCGGTGATCAAAAAGAAAAAATGATTCTGACTTATATCACTACTGGTATACGATATGATTTTAAAAACATCGGTATCACGTTATATTATGCGCCGATATTCTACCAAAACAATTACGATAATGGCAGATCCTTGTTGAATTATGGCACTTCATTATATAAATATGATCATTTCAAAAAAGAATTTTCAATCGCTGATAACGATGATTTTCACGATATAACTTTTTCGTAAGTATTCAGTTAAATATCTCAATTCACCGATCTTTACCATAGGTACAACAGCAAAAAAGAGCTAATTCATATCAATCTGATTTAGCTCTTTTTACTTTGACCTTTAAACTGCCTATAACTTTAGGCAAACTCACTACAAAGATAGCAGCGGTATCAATTCTTAATATTTAAAGGAAGTTATGTTCTCTTAAAAATACCTATTTTTTTATACCACTAGATCGCAGGTATCGCTCCTTCAAACTCTGTCAATTCATATTTATTTATATAACTGAGATCCTGCAAACAATTTATTTTCTTATCCTGATCATAAAATATTTTAAATTTTCGCGTCTCTTTATTGATTAAAGTAAGAGACATCTGCATCCTATTTTGTCAGCTTCATCAGTATGCTTGAACGAATTCTACACTCTACATTAGTATCCTTTTTCCGCTCTTCCCTAACTTCCAATCTTTAAAGGAAGCTCTGCTATCAACCCGATTAGCGCTTATTTCGTTCACCTATTCATAGATCGTGGTATCCCTTTATGCATAATAAAAATTTCGTTTTCAGGATATAAGAGCCTATCTTCAAAACAATTTACACATTGATCATGCCTTATTTTTATAAGCGATTTCATAAATTTAGATACAATTCTATTCATTATAAAATATATAAAAGCTTTAAAATTAATTTACTTATATACGAATCTATTTACGTGTTATAAGAAGGTAATTGGATACGCTCTTTTATTTCTTTTTTCCCTTTTCCGCCAAAGAGCTTTGATATTTTTTTCACTAATTTACTTGATGCAATTCCTAGGACAGTATTGAACACTTTGATTCCAAACTTTGTTTTCGGATGTGCTAGCCATGGTACTCCCGGGGGTAGATTCTGAATATCTTCAACATAAGGGCGCATTAACTTTTCATAAGCTTCAAAGGCATCTCGATGATTCTGGTGTCTTGACAATTCTCCAGCCAATACATATGCACCAACTATAGAAAGACTTGCCCCCATTCCTGACATCGGAGTTGGACAATAAGCTGCATCCCCAACCATAGCACATCTTCCATTGGTCCATCGAGGTGCTTTCACTTGACTTATACTATCAAAATAAACATCTTTACTTTCCTCCAATCCTTGTAGCAGACGTGTTACCTGCCAACCTGCATCAGCAAACTTTTGCTTCAAGATTCCTTTCTGCTCTTGCAAACTAAGTTTTTCGTACCCTTTCTCTGGCGATAGAAAAGAAAATGATGCACGGGTGGTTCCCACATTATCTGGTCTTAGGTTTAAGACCCTTGATTCTGGTGCATTATACCAATAAGCCCATGACGTGTCAGAATCAATACGTGGAATAGTCAAATAAGAGCAGTAAACTCCAATATATTTGATCACGGGCTCATCTCCAAACATTAGCTTCCTTGTTGACGACCGAATACCATCAGCAGCAATAACCAAATCAAAAGATTGCGGAGCACCATTTTTAAAAGTGACATTAACTTTATCTTTATCTTCTACTAAAGCTAAAATGTGATCTCCAAAAATATAGGGAATATTTTCTTTCGTCGCATTAAAAAATATCTGTGCAAGATCTCCACGCAAAATCTCCAGTTCTGCTGTTCCAAATCCACCATTAGTTTTAGGAAATTCAGCGAAAGTATGATTGTTGACATCAACGAACCGAATTCCTAGTTCACCTGTATTTGCGGCTCTGATTTCATCTTCGAGCCCCATTAACTGTACTACTTTCTGAGCTTCATCTCTAACATCTATATTTTGTCCTCCTAACCTCAATTCTTCTGCACGTTCTACGATAGTTACATCAAAACCAAATCGATGTAACCAAAATGCTAAAGCCGGACCAGCAATACTAGCGCCTGATACAAGTACTTTTCTTTTTTCCATTGATTTTTATGTTTTATGACTCATCTTCAATACGAATCACAGTTGATATTCACATCGTACTGAATTTTCACACCGTTCATTTTATGTATCGGTCAAATAGTCCAGAAATATTTTCACTTTCTCTAATGTAAACCTATTTTTCCAAAACTAATAATTCTTATGCTATATGATTATAGCTAATAAATGTATCATCATGGTGATTAAATATCATGCATTACGCAGCCTGCTATTAAATAACGAAACCTAAAATTCACATTTTATTAATACCACTTATCTGCCTATCTGCTTTTTACTTCATCCAAATCACTCAACTAAAACAACCTACATATTAAATCCATATTCATGACAAACACAATTTCTGATAGATATTTTATCGATAAGCAACAGTAATAAAATAAATTCGGTATATTCAGTAATTATTAACCGTACAGAATTATAGTGATTTGAGCCAATAATATACAAAATCAGCATCATTATGTTTTTAGCAACCAAATCGAAATTTATCATGACAGCCTTATTTATGGGGCTTATGACGTCCTGCTCCGTTAATAAGAATACAGCATTTATGCTGACCCTTAAAAATAGTTATTGCATACCACCCACCTACTTTCTAAAGGCAGAGCAGACATTACCTAATGACGCAATAGATTCTTTATCCGTCAACGATGAATTAAACAGTGTATTCTCAAGGCAAAATATCCTTATGCTTTATGCTCTTGGACTGAACAAGGAGATAAAAGAAATACAAAAACTTAAAGGCAATACTAGTGTTAGTGCAGAAATACGTAAGCTAACGATCAACAATAAGGTCAATCGAACACTGCTTCTAGCACTATCAGATATCAATGCTGCAGCTGCCGAACTAGATTGTGAAGCAGAACGCGTCGATCAGGTCGCTGGATATATAGATAATATCAATGCTTCAAGAAATAATAAACTTGTCGTGGGCTCAATTGCACTGGGTGCGGCTGCCTCAATAGCCGGAGCTCTCATTACCAATAATAATGTCAATAATGCTGTAGGTATTACAGGTGGGGTTCTTGGTGGAGGCCTTGGTTTTTTCACCTTAAATCCCAAAGGAAAAAAGGTTGAGTTTTTTCATCCTCATAACCTATTACGAAATGTGTGGACAGAAAATGATTCGGATCAAAGCTTTTCACCTTTTATCTGGTATATGCTGAGTGAGAAAGAATTTAGTAACGATGGTAATAGCTCACTATTGCACAATCTCAAAACACGATGGATCGATTATCAGTTTGACAGCAACGAAAATCAGGGAAACCAATCTGTTATATTTTCGGATGGAGGCATTTACTTTGCTGATGATTTACACTCCAGAGCAGCTATGATCAACCAGTTACAAGCCGTTATCCGCTCTATAAATCAAAGTATCAACAACTTAATACTTGAAGCAAATAAAACACTTGAATAAATTAATTATCCAGCATTACATGTTAAAAGCGGCATCCCATCGTTGCACGCCAATATGAGACTTGATCACCGTATATTTGGCTATGAAAAACCTGACATCAATTGCAAAGGACTATTTTTTTACTATCCATTTTCACCAACCATGTTAAAAACAATCCCTTTAAACTTCCATTAGGCGCCTATTCTGAAACTTCCGGTGGGATGAGAAAGGCCTAAAATTACAATATAAAAATATCACTGGAAACTTTGTTCAAGCCACATTTTAGATGTCACCAAAATCAAAGGAACACCCCTATACTTGGAAAAAAAAGGATAGAAATTATTTCGAAAAAATAATTAAACTATGTAAGCGTCTGCAATAAATTTACAACATTTCAACTACTCTCTCCTCATCGAAAAACAATTTACTATCTTTGAATTATGTAATTAATTAAAACGATGCAAACAGAAGATTTATTAGGTTATTATACCAATATAAAGAAAGAAATCCCTTTAGATCTCATACATTCTCAACGGAATGCTTTACATTTCAATGTCATCAAAACGGAGAGTTGTATGCTAAGTCTCCCCTATGCACGCAGAGACTATTACAAAATAACACTCACACAGAATCCCGGAATTTTAATTACAGATCAGGGTGAGCTTAAAGTAGACCGGCCCACCATATTCTTCTCACGCCCTGAAGTCAATTATGGCTGGGAACCACTTGCTGCAAATCAGGACGGTTACGTCTGTCTTTTCAATGAATCATTTTTAACCAAAGAAATGAAACTAGAATTCGACCGTGTGCATGAAGAGATGATAGCGAAACCGTTTACCTATATCCATCTCGATCAGGCAAAATTCCAGGAGCTCTTTTTTTATTTTGAAAGGCTTGCGTCAGAACATATGGATGGACATATGTTTAAGAATGAAATCATTGACAGCTTACTGCGTCTCATTATATACAACGTAATCAAAGTACATCGCGAAACCATCGATGGACAGCGCATTCCGGCAGGCAATCGATTAGTACATCAGTTTTTCACCCTATTAAACAATCAGTTTCCTCTAGAGTCACCGCAACAGATTCTGTATTTAAAAAGTCCTGCTGATTATGCCAATCGTTTAAATACCCATATCAATCATCTCAACCATCTGCTTAAAGCAATGACCGGAAAGTCGACTTCTCAGCATATTCAGGAACGCTTATTATTAGAGGGTAAAAAACTATTGGAAAATAGCGACTGGACCATCGGACAGATCGGTCAGGGTCTAGGTTTTGAATATCCGCAACACTTTACTTCCTTCTTTAAAAAGCATGCGCTTATTACGCCCAAAATTCACCGGGAAAGATTTATCAGACAAGTTTGATTTTCGTAAAAATAACTTTGAATCCTGTCTTTTTAATACATCAATCTTCCTTTAATTTTGCTGACAGCCTTAAGGAAACAGGCTGACCAAGATAATATGATTTTAGGATGAGAAGACAAGAAAAGAAACACGAGGGTATCAGTACTATTTTGACATTTATGCTTATACCGCTTTCCGGTTTTGCAATGGACATTTACATTCCTTCTTTTCCGGATATGGTAACCGCATTAGGAACCTCCATATCAAGTGTCCGATTAACCCTGACAGTTTATCTCATTTTTTATGGCCTGGGACAACTTCTTCTAGGAAGTTTAGTGGACAGTTATGGCCGTTACAGATTAAGCATGTTAGCGTTAGTACTATTTATCCTGAGCAATATCTTACTGATCAACTCTTCCAATATTTATTTTATAATCGGTATGCGGGCCATCCAAGGCTTAGTCATTTCTATTATTATGGTATCCAAACGTAGCTTTCTCGTGGATGTTTATGACGGTGATAAATTAAAAAATTACACCTCATTACTATCTATTGTATGGTCATCCGCCCCCATTCTTGCACCATTCTTAGGCGGGTTTCTGCAAAATTATGTTGGCTGGAAAGGAAATTTTTATTTCCTTGCTATTTATGCACTCATCATGTTTTTATTGGAGTACCGGTTTACAGGAGAAACACTAAAAGAACAAAAACCCTACCGCATTTCGGGTACAGTTAATGCTTTTAAAGTGATGTTGAGCGCTAAAGACTTCAGCATGGGCATCATGCTATTGGGATTCAGTTACGCTATGGCTATTGTATTTGGGATGTCTGCACCTTTTATGATCGAGCATGATTTTAATTTTTCTCCTGTCATGACCGGAAATATGTCTCTTCTTTCTGGCTTATTTTTACTGTTCGGAGGCCTACTGAGTAAAGCTATGTTAGCAAAGCCTATGCTAAAAAAACTACGGCTAGCAACAATCGGACAAGCCACATTAGCCTGTTTAATGTTTGCAACAGCATTCTGGTATTACAGCTTATTTTCTCTGATGTTTTTTGCCTTATTAATGCATTTCCTGATGGGATTTATGTACAATATCTACTTCACCTATTGTTTGACACGGTTCCCACAATATGCTGGCGCAGCAGGAGGATTAACCAGTGGCGGGGCTTATATCGTGACTTCTTTTGCCAGCTACAGCCTGGTCAGTATATTGAATGTTGGTGACCAACAGACATTAGCGATCTGCTATTTTATCTTATCCCTCTGTATAGGTTTAACTTTATTAATAATCGGAAATAAACTAAAGAGAGCAGACTAACAAGGAGCTTTCCATTATAGATATTCAATTAGAACACAAGCTACTATTTCCAGTTTCTTGCTTAAAAAGTCAACAAACTAATATGAGAATGGAAAATTATTAGAAATAAAAAACATCATTACCTTTGTTTGGTTTTCACATTAGAGCGAAAAACTAATTCGTTAGAGAAACCGGATCAAATAGAAGAAATCATGGAATCGTTTTTTAAATTTAACAAAACAAATAGACAATGGCATCTTCCCATCGTCGCAGGATTAAGTGTAGGCATTCCTATGATTCTGGGCTGGTATATGGACAACATTGAAGCTGGAAAGCTGGGATCCCTAGCTGGACTATCAATCTTATACATTCAATCGGATAAGCTTATCGAACGCATGATCTTACTGATGACTTGTTGTTTTGGCCTTATGCTATCTTTTTCTGTTGGATTGTTATTTTCATTCAACCCAATGATTGCTCCTATTACATTGGGTCTTTTCTCCTTCGGAGTACATTACTCCCTGCATAAGCTTCAACTTACCCGTCCTCCAGGCAATTTCTTCTTCATCATGCTGGCATCTACTGCCATTTGTTCTCCCTTTCAACCTGAAAATATAGCCGAAAAAATTGGTTACGTTGCAATGGGAACCATATTAACCTGTGGTATCGGCTTAATATATAGTTTACTGACTCTAAAAAATAATAATCAGCCCGAAAATAGCATTCATCGTAAATCGAGTTACACCAATATTATAGAATCTCTCATTTTTGGACTCATTATGGCTTTCTCCTTAGCTGTAGCATTTTCGTTAAACATTGAAAAACCATATTGGATCCCCATCTCCTGCTTAGCGGTAATGCAGGGAAGCAGCTCTAAGCATGTTTGGCTCAGAGCAACACAGCGTATAACCGGAACATTAGTTGGTCTTGGAATTACCTGGCTAATTGCGTCCGGAAATCCAACGCCACTTATTATGGTCATAAGTATTACCCTATTGCAAGTCATCGTAGAATTCTTAGTCGTACGGAATTATGCAATTGCTGTTGTTTTTATTACGATCCTAACTATTTTCCTCTCCGAATCAGGTAAACAGTTAACTCAAGACACTAACGAGATCTTTTTTGCACGTATGATCGATATTTTTATCGGAAGCGCCATCGGAATGATAGGCGGATGGATTTTATATAATGCCAAATTACTCCATCATGCCACGATGCAATTAAGAAAAGCTAGAATATTAATGAAGAAGACAAACCGCGGTACAGAATAAATAATAAGAAATGATATCGGTGCTTTACATATTTGTACGCTAAACCTTTATTTACTATTAACAATAGTGATATAAATTTAACACATTATGTGAGGATGGTATTCAGCTAAAAATGAGACCGATGTAGTTTACTTTTTAAACTGGCTCGGGATAACACCAAATTTTCTTTTAAAAGCCGCCGAGAAATGACGTGGATTTTTATATCCTATACTGTCCGAAACCTCACTGATACTCATATCCTGTTCGGTAATCATCAGTTTAGCCTGATTCATTTTAGCATCCGTCCAAAATCCAAAAACTGTTGTTCCAAACAGCTCTTTAAAACCCTTTTTAAGTGTAAACTCATTTGTACCCACATGATGTGCCAGCTCAATCAATGAACAAGCATTATTGAGATTATTCATAATAAACTCCCGCACCGCATACACTTTATGAATATCTTCCTTTCTTAAAGAAACATGGATGTGAGCCACTTCGCTCAGTTGTTCAAACTGCAACAATAGGAGCTCAATTACCTTTGCCTCGAGAAACATTCTTTTAAAAACATTTTTTCTCTGACAGTTCATAATGTCATCTATAATCTCATACATCTGACGACTAATTCGATTATTTTCCACATTTATTGTCTCAGAATATCCCTTCTCAATTGCATTTCGAAATCTGTCAAATAAAAGAGTATCCTCCGGAAGAAATCTTTTAAAGAATGACGGAGCCAAATTAATCTCAAATAACTGAAAAACATCACTTTCCCATTTCATCATCCCATGTAGCTGGTTGGCATAAATGATATTATGTTGGTGAGAATCAAAACTTACCTCTTTTTTAAAATGCTCTGTGATCGCAGTACTTTTACCTTTTAGAGCAAAATGCATCTCTACTGTTTCAAAATCACTTTCAAAGTACAGCATTAGATTGTTGGACAAAATAGCATCACCAAAACCAATATGTACTCCCTCAAAATATATTTCACGGTAACATCCCTTTCCGATTGGAAGTTCGAGATGAGTTGTATATTCCTGTATTCCACCATCCGATGCAGGTAAAACATCCGGATACTCTTTTTCCAAAAGCAAATTAGAGATATCGGTATTGTACAATCGTAGCGTCATTATATGTTAAATTTTGATTCAGTTTCTCCTTCTCGCGGATCTTTTATTCCTTTTCACAGACCTTTTAGGGTAATTAACTTCTTATATTTGCACAAATATATAAATTATTTAGAATTATTCTTAATAGTAAGATTGAATATGCAACGCTCGGCTTATCATTATTCCCATCAAGTGCAGATGCGCAAAATGAATAATCACGTTGCAGATTTTCAAGAGACCATTGAACAAATAAGTTAATCAAACGTATAAAATGAGTAAACAAAATTTCAAACCCCTACAGGCTACATTAACGGTAAGCCGTAAAGCATATATTACACCGCATTATATTCGCATATACCTCACGGGCGAAAGTGTTCCATCATTCAGTAATACGACAATCGGAGTCAATAACAAGATACTTATACCTCCCGCGGGAATCGGCACTGTTTATTTTCCAGAATTTGATTATGACAAAAAGCAGTGGAAACCCCAACCCGATGAGATTCGCCCTATAGTTCGAACCTACACACATAGGGGTATCAATCTTCAAAAAAAAGAAATTTATATTGACTTTGTTGCACATGGTGATGAAGGACCTGCATCTTCTTGGGCCATTCATGCACAAAAAGGTGATCTACTGGGTGTTTTAATGAAAGATGGTAAAAGTGAATTATACGGTAAAGCAGCGAACTATCTCTTAGTAGGTGATGCAACTGCCATTCCGGTACTTGGAGCAATATTAGAGGATCTGCCCGAGACAGCAAAAGGTATCTGTATCATCGAAGTACACAGCAAAGAGGATGAACAGCAATTATTGACCAAAGCGGATATCAAATTTATTTGGCTCTACAACTCCAGTCCTCAATTAGGCAGTAACATAGCAGCAGTTGTTAAACAACAATCACTTCCAGAGCACTCCCGCTCGGGTTATGTAGCGGCAGAATTTTCTTCTGTGAAAGAAATACGTCATTATTTACGAAAAGAAAAAGGCTGGAAACAAGAAGAACTTTATGCGTACTCCTACTGGAAATCTGGTGTAGCAGAAGATAAATCGGCCACAGAAAGACATGAGGAAAATGAAAGTGGAAAATGATAAAAACGAATGCAATAACTATCTTAGTTAAATGATTATCACAGGGGTGATTTACTTGTAACACCCCTTATTTCAGATTTGGTTAGTGTAGAATTGCATAGACAATATTAAAATGCTTTTTGCCCATGCATAATACAACAAATTCATTTTAAAGGTCAAAATATGAAAATATCAAAAATACAGCCTCCACCGGATCTAAGAAGTGTAGTTTATGAATTCTGGCACACTGCTGTCCCTAATTCCTCTTCCGCTATTGAATCCTATAAAATCTTTGCTGACGGAGCACCGGGTATAATTTTTCAGCATAACAACGGAAATTCAAACCTATATAGGGATACTGTCCCGCTACCCGTTACTTTTATGTACGGTCAAAAGAGCGCCAGCCCTTGTACCAACTTCATACATGGACAATCTAGCATCTTTGGCGTCAGTTTTCAACCTGCCACAGTCAAACAATTATTTTCGATTAACAGTTACGAACTGACCGATTCACTGGTGGATATGAATATTTTTTTTTCAAAAACCTTCACCGAAAGATTATTAGAAGCTAGATCTGTCCAGCATCTTGTTGAGTTATTCAGTCAAGAAATTTATCAAAAGCTCTTACGGGCAAAAAAGGAGCACATCATCCAAGAAAGTATCCATAGAATCCGTAATTGTGAAAGTAACATTGGTTCCGCTTTATTGGCTCAGCAATATTGTCTATCCAGAAGGCAATTTCAGCGTAAATTCAAAGAAGAAGTAGGTGTCAGTCCTGAATCATATTTCAGAATTGTTAAATTTCAGAAATCCCTCCAGTTATTAAAAAACGGGCAGTACAATAGACTAAGTGATATTGCATATAAACTTGGATATGCAGATCACTCACATTTTTGTAGAGAATTTAAATTATTTTCCAGCTTTTCTCCAAAAGAGTTTTTAGAATTACAATTGCCCAAAAATACTTATGAAACTGACAAAATTGAAGATATAGGCCCACTGCGTATTATGAAACATTAACAATAATGTCGCTACAGTTCTATGATACCAGCAACAGGGACCTTTTCTTTGTCTTATAGAACAACTCATAATGGAAAAAATAAAAATACATCATCTAAATTGTGTAGAAATCCAGTCTCCAATGGATCTTAGGGCTATAGGTCACTGCCTATTATTGGAAGCTAAAAATAGACTCATAATGATCGATACAGGAATTGGATTAGCTGACATACAAAATCCTATCGAACGAATTGGTAAAGAAGCTATTGAAATGGTTGGCTACCGGTTTGACGAATCTCAAACTGCTATTCGTCAAATCGAAAAGTTAGGTTTAGATCCTTCAAGAGTTACCGATTGTATTATATCACATTTGGACAACGATCATATTGGAGGTCTTCCCGACTTTCCGAACGCAACAGTTCATGTAGGTTTAGAAGAATATATTAATTTCAACTCTGGAAACCCGAGATATCTGCAAACACCCTTGCTCCATAATCCAAAGATCGTAACTTATGGGCCATCAGAAAGTAAATGGTACGGGCTTGAATCCAGACCCATCAACGTCGGTTCAATAGGCTTATCGTTCATCCCTTTGTTTGGACATAGCCACGGTCATTGCGGGATAGCAATAGATCTTGATTCGAGTAGCCTTTTTTACGTTGCAGATGCCTATTATCTTCGAGAGGAGTTAAAGGATGATACTCATCCGGTGTGTAAGCTCGCGGAAAATAGAGCCGACAATAATGAGCTCAGAATAGCAACATTAAACAACATACGTCAGTTTGTCGCTCAAAATCCTGAAATAAAAGTTTTTGGTTATCACGACATTAACGAATTCAATCAATTTAGCATTAATTTATAAGGTAAACGCATGTCATAAAAATAACTACCTTTAATATGTCCATGAGCAAGCGGAGCACAAATTTCCGTAAAAACGTATAGAAATCAAAGTTAGCATTTAAAGAAATCTGCTTCATTAATTGAAAAACAATATTTACGCTTAACCAAAATAATATGCCTAAAGTAAAACCGGAATTATTCGCTTTTTTAGATGATTCAAAAATAGAAGCCACACTTTCCAGACTATATACAGAAGCATTGAAACAAGGATGGTCAATGGTATTTCATTTCCTACCAAAAGCATTCAAAATGTTTGGAAAAGGAATTGATTGGAAAACGGAAAAAGAATCTTTTTATGATGACAAATATATCCCCATATTGCCTTACCAAGGTACATTTTTATATATGCAGGCTAGGGCATTAAATGCCAAAAACATTGTCGAATTCGGAACTTCTTTTGGGATTTCAACAATCTACCTTGCAAAAGCGGCAAAAGACAATGGTGGAAAAGTGATATCCACAGAATATATGCCGCATAAAGTCAAAATAGCGCGACAAAATATTGAAGAAGCAGGATTATCCGAGTACGCAGACATATGGGAGGGCGATGCTAGAGAAACTTTAAGAAACATAAACGAACCTATTGATTTTGTACTGCTTGACGGATGGCCGGATCTTGTTTTTCCTATTTTCAAGTTATTGGAACCAAATCTAAAAAAGGGTGCAGTTATTATAGTCGATGATGTCCAGGGCTTTCAGCCTTCTATGCAGGACTATCTGGATTATATCAGAAAGCCTGAAAACGGCTATATATCAACTACAATACGGCCTAAAAAAGCGATGGAATTTACCATTAAAATAAGTTAAAAGACTAAGAAGTTAGATTTAAAAGGAAAATAATAGTTATTTATAGATTATAAGCAAGCATATGTGGAGCATATTAAGAACAAATTCAGATCATCAAGATTTTAAAACTCTAACAATCCAATTAAACCAAGATCTCGCTATTAAAAATGGTGATATAAATGATTTTTTTGCGCAGTACAACAAAATAGAATTGATTAAGCATGTTGTCATTGTTTATATAAATGACGAACCTGTGGGGTGTGGTGCATTAAAAGAATATGAGGAAAGCACGATCGAGATTAAACGTATGTTTGTTTCTATTGGACAAAGAGGAAATGGAATTGCCGGCACAATATTAAAAGAATTGGAGCATTGGGCAAAAGAATTGGATTATAAACGATGTATTTTAGAAACCGGTGATAAGATGATTGAAGCCATTGGTTTATATAAAAAACATGCATTTACTATTATTCCAAATTATGGTCAATATACAGGTATCGCAAGTAGCATTTGCTTTGAAAAAAATATTTAACTTTATTTTTTCCACAGCAAGTGCTAAACAAGTAATATCATTCCCAGAAACTTTTGATAGACTAAAACAACTAAATTTAATGTGAATCCAAATCTATTGAACTATACTTAGCAATCTATATTAAGATAAATAAAACATTATACCTTTAATAATATCTAAAAACTGTCGTTTAAATTTGCTTTCCTCAAGATTGTAAACTCCGAATATTCCATGCCATGAGCACCCATACTTGAATTTAAGAACAGTTTTTCTATAGGTACATCGTTGCAATTCTTCTTCGCTGCTCAACAAGCTGTAATTTTTACGTGCCAAATTGAAGCCTATATCAACATAATTTCTAGCCCCATAATAAAACAAGATTAAACTTGCTTTATTAAGTTAATCTCTTTAAATTTGTTCAAGGATTTAATTAAAACAGTTATACTATGAGCAAATTTGAACTCCCTGCCCTTCTCTATACCTACGAAGCACTAGAGCCACACTTTGACACCCAGACTATGACCATCCACCATAGTCGCCATCATCAAGCATATGTGGATAATTTAAACAAGGCACTTGAACAAGACGACATCAAAAATCTGGAACTTCCTGACTTAATTAAACATATCAGTAAATACAGTCCAGCGGTGCGTAATAATGGAGGCGGTCATTATAATCACTCCCTTTTCTGGAGTATCCTTTCACCTACAGCAAAAACTACTCCCGAAGGAAAATTGGTCGAGGCCATCAACCGGAGCTTTGGTAGTCTTGATCAACTTAAAGAAGAAATTAAAAAACTAGGATTAGGACAGTTTGGTTCAGGCTGGGCTTGGTTATTTGTTTCCTACAGTGGTGCGCTAGCGATAAGCAGTACGCCAAATCAAGATAATCCACTGATGGATATTAATGTAACAAATCGAGGATTGCCTATACTAGGGGTGGACATTTGGGAACATGCCTATTACCTCAAATATGAAAACAAAAGAGCCGATTATCTAGATGCTTTCTGGTCAGTATTAGACTGGGCTGCTGTTGAAAAAAAATACGAAGAGGCTCTTTCAGCAATTTAAATTAGTGCAACCATCTATAAATAAACGCAAAATGGCAGAGGAACAATTTATAAATAAAGTAACTACATCTGGCATAATCGCTTTCGATCTGCTGGACTTTATGCCAGCAGATGAAATAGCAGAATTTGATATTAAAAACCTACTTTTTATGGGCATGATTGTAAAAGAGAAAGAATTCAAAATAGCTATTTCAGAAATTGATTTTTCCGTATTTGTGGCAAAAACAGTTGCAGTGTACTGTTCAGCTGATGCCATTATTCCACCCTGGGTGTATATGATTATAGCCGATAAACTACAACCTCATGCCGCTCATTTTGATTTCATAGATGTTGATTCTATGAAATTAGAACTGTGGAAATCAAATATTGAAAATGCATCTATCTCATCATTTAAAAATCAAAAAGTAGTCCTCCGCGCACGGCCTGATTTACATCCCGCACTCTATATGTTAGCAACTCAACGTTTAAAACCTATTGTAAGAACACTTATGTATGGTGAAATCGGTCTGCCTAAAGTCATTTTTAAATAATAAAATAAGCGCTATGAAAGCAATAATATTTAACGGAGCATTAGAACGAAGATCATCTTCTACCTCAAACCTATTATCCAGATACATAAAATCAGGATTAGAAAATTTCGGCATTGAAAGTCACATATTTGACCTTGCAGATAGTGGTATTCCGCTATTCGACTGTACATTGACCAGAATACCTAATGGTGTACAGGTTATGAACAACCTGTTTCGGGAGGCCGATATACACTTCTGGTTAGCTCCATTATACCATGGAAGCATCCCTGGGGTCATGAAAAACTGTTTAGACTGGCTAGAGGTAAGTGCTAAGAAAAATAATCCATACCTAACGGATAAAACAGTGGGGCTAGTATGTTGGGCAGATGGGGTACAAGCGATGCAAGGAATCAATACCATGGATGCGATCGCCAAATCACTCCGGGCATGGCCACTTCCTTACAGTGTGCCAATTTCAAAAAAAGAATTATTTGATCCGAACATAAGTGGAGAAATTTCGCAGACATACAAAGACAGACTAAATCTGTTGATCAATTTAGCTACAACAAAAACCATTACAGCTATACCAGCAATAAATCAATAAGAATGATCAAAATAGTTTTTTTAATAATTGAAATAGCTACAACAGATCTATTTATGTTATTCAAGACCGATTTACATGTCTATTACACTGTATAATGATCATAGCTAACGATACACAGTACAGCCGCTGTTATGTGATCAAAATTTCACCTTTCAAAAAATAATTATCAAAATCTAAGATATAAGCTTTAGATTTTGATAATTAACAAACCATACCTTGATTCATCTCGTTGATATCGATTACATCATAAAAAGGTTTATATCGCGAGGTTTTCTATTGGAGCGTGAATAGTGATTAACCAAAAATAGTACTGAACATTTCGTCAAAAGAATTAAATATTGGTCTAACCAACTCTTTTCATTATACAGTGCCGACTTTCTAGTCTATTGAGATCATTTTAATCCCAATACTATTCTCGTATTATAAATACCCCCAATTTCGGCTATAGTTTCAAAAAGGCAAAGCTTCTAAATTTGGGGAAAATAAAATAATTAGTTATGAGAGAGAATAAAAACTTTTCGGCAGACAACAATAATGGAAAGACAGTTGCAATAATAGCCTATTTAACCATCATCGGCCTTGTCGCCGCACTTGTTATGAATAGTAAAAATGCGACCAATTTAGGAAGATTTCATATTCGCCAAAGTATCGGAATAACCGTTACTGCACTAGTTGCCGGCATTTTAAGATTTATTCCCATGGTTGGTAATATTTTAGTATCTGTCATCGGAATTGCTATTCTTGTGATGCTTGTTTTAGGTATCCTAAGTGCTGTTAAAGGAGAAGAAAAAGAATTGCCATTTATTGGACATCTTTACCAAAAATGGTTCTCAGTGATTTAACATCATAAAAAAGGAAGTGTTCTAGTTGAATACTTCCTTTTTTATACACTCCTTCACAATCACCCTCTTTTACATAGAAGCCCATCTTATAACGAATTTAAATTCATCTTTAACGAATTTAAAATGCTGTTCAAAATTTATTCAATAACATTGTATTTTTATAAAAATAGAGAACTAACCATACAATAATAAAACGCTATATGGCATCAAAAATAAAAATACCAGCTCTGCTGTTAGCATCCCTTGGTCTTATATCCCTATCCTCTTGCAATGGTTCATCCATCGATACCATTAAAGCAATGGAATCCAATTATGACAATGAGGATAAATCTATAACATTAATTGGTGAATTTGATGCTCCCCTATTTACTTTTTCATCAAGTAAATCAACGTTCATACCGATGAATTTCGTTGTAAAATCCAGTGCATTCAGCTCAGAAAAATTTACTGCAACCAGTGTTATTCTTCCTATTGGAACGAATAAGAATAACGTGTTATTTGAGATTCCAATGGACCAAAAAAAATACTCACTTAAAGATTTTTACGTTCTTGATAATACTGGAGAAAAGATTAATCTCGAAAAACATACTACATATAAGATGACAGGTACAGTACATTACACTGAGTTAGAAAAACCTGAAAGCGAACGAGACAATACTAATTTCAATTATAAAATAACCAATGTTATAATTGAAAAAGATTAAATAACATTCATTTTACAACATCATCAACATTTAAATCAATATTAGAATTATAATGGAAATTAAACTTGGAAATAATCTCTCATTTGGCTGGATTATTATTGCCTTTGCTATTATTATGGCCTGTGGTATTTACATTGCTTATCGAAAACAACAAGTGATCAAAATAAAATATGTAATTGCTGTCATCATCATGTTGGTCGTAGGAATTAATTGGCTTCTGGAAAATTAACATAGACTTCACAGTATTAAGCCTCTCCTTAAAAGATAGTAGCAATTCTAGATTTACAGCCGATCGCATCAATGCTTCTTTCTCAATAGAAATCTTTTACGGGTAAAAAGACGCAAAGAACCTATTCATGTCTATTTAGAAACTTATGAAGTTACAATATGATATTAAAGCACTTAAAAAAAACGATCGTTATATGGTAATATTTTTTTTCATCATAATATCAGTCTGCGCGTCATTACCCAACTTAAAAATATGCTTATCAAACTCGATAAAATCATTTTTTTTGTAAAAATTAATCGCTCGCAGATTTTGTTCCCAAACACCTAACCATACATATTTGACCTGTTTATCATGTGCAATCTGAATTGCTTTTTCATATAGTATTTGGCCAATTTTTTTTCCTTGATATTTCTGTAATACATAAATTCGTTCGATTTCCAAACTCGCTTCATTTTTCAATTCGGTTTGTGACCTTCCATAATTTAGTTTTAAATAACCAATTACGTATTCATCATGTACCGCAAAATAGAATTCAGAGTCCCTATTCCCTAATTCTTCCGTGAGCTTTTTAACAGAAAAACCATCTTCTAAATATTGTTGCATATTTTCCTCCGAGTTGCTGTTGGAGAATGTTTCAAAGAATGTTTCTCTGCCGATTTTCTGCAGTACTTTAATGTCATCAAGAGTGACTCTTTTTATTGCTATATTTTGCATAGTGTTATCTTATCTGGTAAAAATTCCAATTCATAATTTAAACATTTCATATTTTCTTTAGCTTCTACAAGCACAAAAATTCTACCTTACGTAAGTGCTAATACAGGTATTAAATATCTCAATTATCAATGACATATCCGATTTTTGATTAAATTGCATAATGGATATTCAGCAGATTAAATACTTTCTTACATTAGCCGATGAACTACATTTCTGGAATACTTCTGAAAAAGTAGGTATTACTCAATCAGCACTTAGCAGGCAGATTATGGCCTTGGAAAGCGAATTGAATCTCAAACTTTTTTATAGAGACAAGAGAAATGTAAAATTAACGGCCACAGGTGTGTTTCTAAAGGATAAGTGGCAAGCAGAACTCATTAATCTTGATATCATACAGCAGCAAGCTCTTCAAATCCATTTAGGGGAGTGTGGCACACTCAAGTTGGCATATCCAGACTCCTTGTCTTCAGCGGTCCTGCCCGACATGATATCAAAAATTTCGTCCGTTTTTCCGAAATTAAAAATAGAGCTGCTACAGCTTGCTTATGAAGAGGAAGAAGAATCACTAAAAAATTACAAAATTGATATGTTATTCAGCAGAGATATCAACCACTCCCCATTTATTAATTCGAAAAAACTGAGTACTGAAAATCTTTGTCTTGTTGTCCCTGAAGATCATGATTTTAAAACTAGCGACGATATTTCTAACGCTAATCTCAGTGCTCAAAAGTTTATACTCACCTATGGAGGATTAAATAGCAGTTATGCTACTCTAATTAAAAAGGTTTTTGCCCATTATGACATAGATTCAGAATCCTACATTTCTTGTCAATTTGGATCAACTATTATACCTCTGATTAGAAAAAGGCTAGGTGTTTCTATTTTACCCCAATCATATGATCTCAACAATACAACAGGTGTTCGTTTCATTTCACTACCTTTTTATACAGATCTTTACATCAACTGGCGTAAAGATGATCCCAATATCATTATTAAAAACGTCCTTAACCTAATCTAATTATTTGAATTCCTTACCATTTCAATATGTACGATACCATCCTCAATGTATACATCACCAATTTCCACAAATCCGAATTCGTTATAGAATTTTTTCAGATAAAGCTGTGCACCAATTCGTATAGGCGTAATACCAAACAGCTTTTCACAAACCGCTATTGATTGTTCCATTATTTCTTTTCCTAATCCAAGCCCCCTATAAAGCGGAGATGTAATTACTCTTCCTATAGATACTTCCTCAAAACTCAATCCTTCCGGAAGAACTCTAGTATATGCAGCTAACTTGTCATCTATATAGCACATAACATGTAAACTCTCCTGATCTTTGTTATCCATATCCTGAAAAACACAATGCTGTTCTACCACAAACACCTCGCTTCTAAGCTTTAATATTTGGTACAGCTCCTCATTAGATAGTTCTTTAAATGATTTTATTGCATATATTTTTCCCATAATCAATTTTCCATCTTATTTTTAAGCTATTTTGTAATTTGTATTTTTTTACCCCATTAACATGCTGTAAAATTACCCAAATAAAAAGTTTTGAAAAATGCTATTTTGTGATTATCTAATTCAATTTTTGCATCAAAAAAATGACTCTATTTTATTTCTCACCCCTCATATTTCCAAACCTATGCGCGTAAAAAATGGAGACAACCTAAGAAAAAAAGCGAAGCATTCCTAAGTAGCTTCCAAAATATATAAAATAATATACCCCGAAATCACAAGAAAATTAGGATAATAAAAAAAGATTAAATAAATAAGATCTGCTCGTCAAAAAATCGTCCTGTTCATCCTATGGGACTTTGATAAATACAAAGATCTTAGCGCTGTCAATTCCAAAGATTCGTTAGTTAAAGTTTGGTTATACATTGCCAATCCAAATTGCTTTCCAACATTCCCGAAACTATATATTTCAATCTCTCATGATATGACTATTGAAATTTTGTTTTCCAAAAAATCAAAAATACCTCTGGAATTTTTCATATCAGGATTTTAATAAACAATCAATACGGCTTCCTAAACCACATGTAATAACAATAAAGTATCAATTAATCAATAATTGATACCTAAAAAGTATAACTTATTTATTTCATTTATCTCCCTGTCGCTGGATCACGAGAGTAATTTCAATACGACACATGATCACGTTGTTGAACAGTAAAATATCGTTGCATAGAAAATCATGTTAATGACAAAAAAGTTGTTGTTGATGGTAAATCTAAAATGTCCCTAGCTGAGTAACTTGACCGACTCTATAAGGCTAAAAAAGTATATGCACCCTCTTACATTGAGAAAAACATAGAACTGGTCAAGCCCTCAAGAGTTAATAACAAACGATTCATATTATTTTTATGAAAAAATGACCTAGTTTTCACTAAGCCATTTCTTTTATTACAAAACCACAAGTAATGATCAACCTACCTTAACATGTTGAGCTGGTCGATAAGATGTGCTGTCTTTTGGAAGGATTACAGTTAAAATTCCCTCTTCATAACTTGCTGTTAAATTGACATTAGAGACCTGCTCGTTCAGCTGGAACGATCTGCTGAAAGATTGTGGAATAAATTCACGGTACATATACTGCTCTTCGCTCTGTTCCTGCACAGGGGCTTCATACGATATTGTCAATATTTTATCTTTTATTTCAATTTTAAACTGTTCTTTCTTGAGACCAGCAGCATAGAGTTGAAGTGTAAAAAATGCACTATTCTCTTCGATATTGACAAGCGGACGTATATCACGAGAAAACTCATTTCTAAACTTTCCAAATTGCTGTTCGAATTGATTTTTTAACTTGCCGTATTTAGCAAAACAGTCTGCGGTGTTATTATTTCTATTAAACATTGTCTTTGTATTAAAATTAATTGATCGGGATAATGGCGAAATTAGTGTGTTGAACTTCGGGAGAAACTGGACGCAATGGCGAACTGTTATCTGTTCTAAAATCAGGCGTAACAGGGGTCCAATATTCCCGCAACATTTTTTTAGATTTCTTATTACGCATCCTGCTAGCTATAAATATCCCTACCGAACTCAGGATCGTAGCTGCTACTAATAATTTAAAAAGCAGTCCGATGACGAAGGACAGTAAACCTACAACGATTGTTACTCCTAAGAGCTTTGGTATGATAAATCGAATTTTATTTTTCATGTCTTGTTTTTTTATAATTATTTTAAAGGCCTTTTGATAGAAGACGCACTTGAATCCATAATACTTTAAAAAAAATATCTTTTTTCAAAGTATTATGGGCCTGAAAGAAATTGTAGCGTATAAAAAAAGAGCAACAAAATGAATTTCGTTGCTCTTTTTTACTTTAATCTATATTCCTTTTACTGCTTTTTAATTTCATCATCATTTCTATTCCGATCGTGGCAAGCTGCTGAAAATCTACGTTTCCATTCTGCTTTGAATCTGGATCTATCCTCATCACTGAACTGCTGTGAAGGGTTGTTAAAATCATGTCCATGACACATGTCACCTCTACGGCCTTTAAATCTAAAACCACCAAAAAGAATCTTCGATAAGAGTAGAAGACCAAAAGCCTGCCAAAAAGAGATTATCTTTAAACCAAATATTTCGGGCATAAGTACATTCCAGAGTAACTGTACTCCCCATACAAATAATAAGGCAAGTGTGATTCCGCAAGGGATCATAAAAAAAAGTTTTTTCTTTTTATTGCCACTAAATCTATTGTTCATAAGTTATCTTTTAATATTAAATTTCATTATAAAGCACGCGAAGCCTTTCTCTAAGATGCTTCACAGCATATCCTTTACGACTGATGATAGTCTTTATGCTTTCTCCTTCCTGATCTGCTATTTCCTGTAGCGTCATATCTTCAATCTCATGCCATAAAAATGTATTTCGCTGTTTTTCGGGCAATTCATCCAAAGCTTTCATAAGCTGATCCCAAAAAAGATCTTTGAACATTTTCAGCTCGGCATCATTTGTATCATCAGCCAGTAATATTTCTTTAATCTGTATCTTTCCCTCATCATCTTCATAGGTATGATCTTCCAAAGATTCTGGTTTCTTTTTACGATATAAATCTGTTATCTTATTTTTAGCCACCGCATAAAGCCATCCACTCATATTCTCCAACTGGTCGATATTAGAAAGCCGGCTTGTCTGGTACCATACTTCTTGCAAAATATCTTCAGCATCCTCTATCTTTTTAACCTTTCCATTGATGAAACGAAGCAATTGTGAGCCATAGTTTTTGACGACCTCGGATATTGAAGATGTTTTTTTATAAGACATGTTTAAGGTATGAGTAGCATCCATGCATTTGTAGACGATCGTCACGGGTTATTACTTTAAATAATTCAAATTAATTTGTACTAGTCACTTAAGCATAATTATAAACGATGATGATAAAGGTATTGTTTTAAATATTTATACCCAATCTTAATTTTGATTTGGTCATTGCAGAACCATTGAACTGCTCCATTATTAACAACAATATCTTGCCTATTGTTATAAAACTTTAAACTCGCCTGATCAAATTAACAGATAATTCACACATGTACAACCATTTTAACACATAAGATTAATACAAACGAATGATCTCATTCGAACAAACTTACGTACGAATCTCATAAGTCAATCTACAAAATATTACGCTATTTCAAATAACCATTCTCAACCTTAACCGAACAAAATAGATACAGTGATCAGATATCCGCTTATCTGCTCTATAACTTTTTACTTGTTACTATTAAAAAAATTAATCACTCACAACAAAAAAAAACATCAGTAACAATAATGCAACATTTAATGATAAATGGATAAGTACCATCTTATCTATAAAAAAGAATATTACTAATCCTCTTCAGATGAATTACGAGTAAATATGTAAGTAGGATAATGAGCCCTCATATCAAATTGTAAATATTCTTGTCAAAGCACCTTGACAAAAAGTTAAGATTTGTTATATGTTAATCAACGATATACTATGGAAATACAATATTTGTGTTGCCAATATGAATAATATTGATATTCCTTTACAACGGTTTTCGCAATGATGCACAGCATCATACAAAAATACCTTTATAATAAAATATTGAAACGATCTTTTAGCATTGTTTTAGCAGCATGATAACCGCACATACCGTGTACTCCTCCCCCTGGAGGAGTAGAAGATGAACAAATATAAATCTGTTGATCGGATGTTCTATAGGGTTTTAACTGTACAGTTGGTCGGGTAAATAATTGCCGGATATCTATAATACCACCATTGATATCTCCTCCGATATAGTTTGGGTTGTAGGCTTCCAACTGTGCTGTATTCATTGTACTTTTTGCAGTGATTCGTTCTCTGAATCCCGGTGCAAAGCGTTCAATCTGATTTTCAACTGCAACAGAAACATCTCTGGTCGAACCATTAGGTACATGACAGTAAGCCCAAACAGTATTTTTACCGGCAGGTGCTCGGCTGTTATCGAATTTACTTTGCTGAGCGAGCATTACAAATGGTTTTTCGGGATATCCGCCTTTTGATGTCAGTGATTCAGCAGCAGCTATTTCTTCATAAGTATTACCTAAATGAACAGTAGCAGCATCTCCACATCGCTCATCTAAAAACGGTATTTCTCCATCAATAATAAAATCCATTTTAAAAACCCCCATGCCGTAGCGATAAGATTCTAGCTTTTTTTTGTAAGCAGCTGACAATCTATGTCCTGCTATTTTTAAGATCTGCTTCGGTGTTAGGTCAAACATAACGGTATTATAAGGTGCCAGCTCATCAATATTTTCTACAAAATAATTAAGTTTTAATTCGCCTCCTAAGGAAGTGTACAAGGAAACTAATGCATCGGCAATAGCCTGTGATCCGCCCTTAGGAATAGGCCATCCATATTTATGTCCAACAGCACTTAATATCAACCCTATTGCTGAAGAAGCTATATTCGTAAATGGCTGAATGGCATGCGCAGACATACCTGCCCATAATCCTCTTGTATGAGTTTCCTTGAATTTATTGACCATTGTAGCCGCTGGTTTTAAAGCCTGCAGTCCAAATTTAGCCAATAAAAGGGGACGTTTCGGAAATTCAAAAGGACCCATTGTTGCAGAAGCGATATAATCCCATTCGGAAACAATAGGGGCAATCAAATCGCGGTACACCTTTCTGTCCAAACCTAATCCCTCGGCAGTTTCTGAAATAGAGCGACTTAAAAATGCCGAAGAACCATCGTCAAAGGGATGAGCAGCCTGGTACTTAGTAAAAATAAATTCCAGTCCGTGTGCCCTCAAATCCAAAGCGGTAAAAAACGGAGAAGCCAAAGCCATTGGATGGATAGCAGAACAGATATCATGTCGATATCCCGGTTCAATCAAATCGGCCGTACGCATGCCTCCTCCAACAGTATCACGACCTTCAATGATGAGCGTAGACAATCCTGCTTTCTGTAATGTAATACCTGCGGCAATTCCATTAGGCCCTGAACCGACTATAATAACATCATATGTTTTAGACATAATCGAAGATAATGTTAAAATTTAGTAATCGCATTGGAAATATCCATAATATTTAGCTCAGGTCGTAAACGCAAAATTAAACTTGCCGCTATTCCTGAGCGATAGCCAGAAGCACAGTGTACAAGTACCGTTTTTCCATCAGGAATCTCTTGCAAACGCTCCGTTAACTCGGAAAGTGGAATATTAATCACCTTATCGAAATATTTATCCTTTGCTTCTTTTTCAGTTCTAACATCAATAATGGTATATCGGTCTTGATTAGCCCTAAGGAGGTCCGAATCAAAATCATCTATACTTAAATCTGCGCTGTTTTGATTATAGACAAATATACCCTTAACAAATACTTCATATCCGATCTTTGCGGTTTTCAGTAGCATAGGCTTGATTTTTGACACCTCTGAAACCACAACATAGAATCCCTGGTGAGGGGCAATTAAAGTGCCTAACCAAGTCTCGAATTTATCAGCATCTGGAATATTTAGTGTTCCCTTCCTGTGCGCTATTCTAAAAGCTGAAGAAGGACGAGTATCAATAAAAAGCGCACTTTCTTCCCAATAATTATTGTCAAGTATTGGAACAGCTGACAATGCTTTATGCAACTCATTCGCTCCTAATTTATTGAGTTCTACATTATAAGGGAAATATTGAGGAATATCGGGCTGATCGAGCAACAGTTGCCTTACAAATTCATCCTCATCGAGCCAAGTGAAAGCAGGGTTGGTTCGTTTCTCTTCCCTAATTGTACTTTCCTTCACATTGCGAATAGCATTACCACAGTGAGAGCCTGCCCCATGTGCAGGATAGACAAGGGTTTTATCTGGAAATAGTGCGAAGATATCATGCATCGTATGAAACTGTTGCTTTGCCAATTGCTCACGCTGAGTAGTAAATTCGCCTGAATATGTTCGTAAATCTGGCCTGCCTACGGAGCCAAACAATAAGGAGTCGCCCGTAAAAACAGCATGTGGCTCTTTGTCTTTTTCTAATACAACAGAAATACTATCTGGAGAATGTCCAGGTGTAGAGAGCGCTTTTAACCTAATAGATGGACTTAATCTAATGGTGTTCCCTGTATCGAAAGGCTCAAATTCAAAACTTGCTTTCTGTAATTTACTAATATAAATCTTCGCCTTGGTATAATTAGCGATCTCGAGATGGGAACTGACAAAATCAGCATGCGGGTGAGTTTCTATAACACCAATGATCGTTGCCCCATGCTCTTTGGCAAAAGTATAATAAGATCCTGCATCACGTGCAGGATCTATTAAAATAATTTTTTTATCTACTAAGACGGCGTAGGAGAAATGTGCTAAACCTGAATCAAAAAATTGATATATAATTTGTCTATCGTTTACTTTTTTTGTCTGTGCCCATATACCTGTCCCAGCTAGTAGTAGGCTTTGCGTGAGAAAACTTCTTCTATTTATCATCTGCTTTAACTATTTTTCTTCCTGACTGTTCCCAGCCGATTATCCCATCCTGAAGATTGTATACTTTTTTAAAACCATGCTCAATAAGCCATGATGCAGCCTTACTACTTCGGTTGCCAGATCGACAATAAATGTAAACAGGTCTTGATTTATCTAAAACCCCAATTTGAGCAACAAATACTGTCGAATCTTTCCAATCGGCCAGGGACGCTGCTTCAAGATGCCCTAAAGCATATTCTTTTGGAGTCCGCACATCAACGAGCTGATGCCGCTTTCCAGAGATCCCTTTCTCAAATTTTGTCACGGTAAGATTTTCATACGATTGTGCATTGACACCAGAACATGCTATCAGTACCAAGACAAATAAAACGATTAATTTATTGTACATAAGTATATTTTTTATTTTCTGAAAACCAGCCTTTTCCAAGTAAAGGTTGCTCTGGAATTCTATCTAAAACGACTTTAATAGAATCAAAACTCACATCTTGACCGGATAGCACAATCTGTTCTGTGGAAGGTCTTTCATATTTCCATTTGAGAATACCAATACTATCACGGATTGATGTTTGATAAAGTTTTTTGAGATTAACTTCATTTTCTTTTTTATTTTCCTTTTCGAAGTTTTCATTAAACTTCCTTCCTTTATTGACGACATAAATCGCATTCTCCAAAGAATCAATTTCATAATATAGATATACTCTACCGCCGGCACGGCCAGTAAACTCATAATCTTTAAAAAGATCTGTCTTATGGGGAGTTCCATTTCTTAGATCTATAGGTTGTTTTTTATTAACTTTATACACCAGTGTTGAGTACCGTTCAAATACGGCATCATGCCAACGCACTGAATCATAAGGTGAATAGTTTAAGGTATCACCATTTAAGATAAATTGGCTAACCGTATAATGGCCTACTGCCTTGGAAAGTCCTGGAATAACGGGTTCTTTTAATCGCCCCTGATAATAATGAAAATCATAGCGGTAAGCACCATACACAAAGACAAATACCAAGATAAAAAGTGCTTTAGCAAGATAATATCCACGCCTTTTAGTCCTACTGTCCAACTTTATACGATAATACTGTGGCGTAATTGCTTCTTTTTTGATAAACAACCGATATAAATCTGGAATATACAGGATCAATAAAAACAAGGATAACAATACAAAGTAAGAACTATAGACATGAACAGCCCCGTCATAGGCAAAATTAGCATGAGCAATATTATATAATACACCTGCATTGATAATAGCTCCAATGGCCGTCGTGGCTCTAAAAAACATCAATATACCCGCTCCTATTTCTAAGAAACCTAAGAATATCTGATACCAAACAGAAACTCCTACGGACTGCCAGTATAATTTAAAAGGTGCGTAATCGCCCAGATCGGTATGCAGGTTTGCGATTGAAGGAAAAGGCATCTGCATCGGATAAAATTTAATAAAACCGAATGCAATCAATCCTAGACCGATACGGTAGCGAACCAGTACTCTAAGCCAATAATAAAGTTGATTGTACGACAAGCGTTGGCGCCTACTAGCTAACCAAGTCCAGATTGCGGTTCCAATAGCAGAAATAATTGCCGCAATAGCCCAGGTGGCATAAGAATCTATTCCCCACTTACCACTTTCTGACGAAATCTCTATAAATTCCGGTCTGAAACCGGAGACATTCGCCAATAGTCCATAAAATGAAAAATCTTCAAATAACTTTTTATACCAGGAAAATTGAATGGGAACTACCAGTAGTATAAAAAAAATAAAAGCAAATCTAAAACTTATTTTCTCCCAAGTAGACCAAGCACGATATATAGAACTTCTCTCCGGATACATATTTTTTATAGCTGACATTGTGAAATAATTTAATAAATGGAAATTGGCTTTCTACGGCCTTTGTCTAAGAGGTATTCTTTATTAACCTTGCGCAATTTAACCTGTAGGGACTCTCCTTGTTCATTCTTCCCTGACAGCAATAACACATTTTCACCACTCTTTTGCAATTCAAATTGAAATGATTGTATTGCATTTCTCTTATTTATTGCACGGATCTGATACCGTCCATCTGAAGCCTGAGCAAAGGTATAACGGTAAAATTCCCGACCACCATTTCCGATATTTTCAAAATTGCGAAGTGAATCAGCTTGCCAAATAATACGAGGTTTATGAAGATCTGCTTTGATATCTGATTTTCGTTTTATACTAAAAGTATTCCAAGATTCAAACACCACATTTTGCCACCGGCTACTGTCGGTCAGGGAGTAGGCTAATGTATCTGAATTAAGAACAAACTCATCCACGTTGTATAAACCTCGGATATGCGCTATTCCAGATTCCTTTGGGTATGGGTAATTACTACTTTTCCAGGAGCTGTAGGTCCAAAATCCAAAAAGTATAAAAAATAGTAAAAACCCACCTTTTAATATTACCCTTAGTTTTTTGAGAGGCTGTGAAACTAGCGGATTAACGATCTCTGGCTGTGTTTTCACCTGCCGAAATACTGCATTAAAAAAACGGGGTAAATCATAGGAAAATAAGGTAATGGCAATCAATAATAGGAATAGACTATACACCTGTTCTCCCAATTCATACACAAAATTGACAATGACAATATTGGCTAAAAGAGCAATTAAAACACCTGCCCCTACTGCTACTGTTTTTCGGAATACCAAGAGTACACCCGCAGTTATCTCTAAAACTCCTATGCCCGGAACATACCCAGCTTTAGTGATTGCAGTACTTAAGTAATAAATCTTCCATAATAAAAAATCGCCGTATTCGGTATTATAATCACTAAGCGTTGGAGCTGGAAACTGAACCGGTACCAGCTTAACTATTCCTGAAGCAATAATGGCAAAAGCCAAACGATAACGTAAAAGTACCCTAAGCCAATAATAGAGCTCATGTTCTTGACTCTTCCGCTTTTTAGTCCATATAACAGCACCAAAAAAAGCAATAATTAAAGCTATGAGCCAATTGTACAATCCCTCAAAATGATTCCCCACATAATCGCTTTCAGCTACAAACGATGTTCTGAAAGTCGCTAGCTGATATACAGATTCAAAGCTGAAGTGCCGAAGAGCTTGATACAAATGAACATCATATGGGAGTGTCAAAATAATAAAAAAGATAAATAAAAGCCGGAAGGAGAAACTCTCAGCTGAACTCCATTTTTTAGTTGAAATAGCTATTTCCATAAAAATATTTATTTATATTGAGGATTTTGTTCTAGATTTTTATCGATCAGAATCTGCGCATACGGAATTGGTAAAAGAAGTCGAAAATCTTCATCTATTCCAAGAACTGTTTTTGCACGTCTTGTGCGCACTAGGTCATACCACCGATGATTTTCAAATGCAAACTCAATTCGGTTCTCCTGTTCTATGGCTAATAATAATGTTGCTTTATCAGCTATATTAAGTTCCTGAATATCGGCACGTTTTCTGATTACATTTAAGTCTGCAAGAGATTTGGCAATATCATTATCCTGCGCATATGCCTCCGCACGAATCAGGTATAGTTCAGATATTCGGATCAGAAATGCTGGATCTGTTCCATTAGTTCTATAATAGAGATTGCCGAACCAATTGTCCACACCATTTAATACAACTTTAGAAATTAAAGATTGACGCGTTCCCGCGATCGATTTATTATTTAATAAATTAACAATTCCCATTGAAGGTCGGATCCAGCCTACTCCTCCCTTTGTACTGGGTTGCCATTGATAAGCCTGGGTATTAACGACATTGGTTGTATAATATAATTCCAATATGGATTCATTTGTTCCTGAAGCATTGTCTGCAAAAAATGAAGAGTAAGGCGTTAAAAGATTATAATTACTTTTATCATCAATTAATTTGCTGGCATAAGTAATTGCTTCTTTCCATTCCTCCCGATACAGATGGTAGCGTGCGCGAAGTGCCCAAACTGTTTTACGGGTTGCACGGATACGATTGGTACTATTGGGTAAAAGTTCTTCTGCTTTTATCAAATCTGCCAGTACTTGCCGGTAGGTATCTGCTAAAGAAGATCTTTTTAAATTCTCTAGATTGTTGGAAGAAGATGTTGGGACTAAGACAAGCTGTACCCCACCCCAGGTTCTACCTAGATCAAAGTAAGACAATGCCCGAAGAAAATAGGCTTCTCCGACCAGTTGATTTCTTACCGCATCTGTAAAAGTTGGAGTAACCGATAGGGCCGGTACTTTAGCAATCACATTATTCGCACGGTTGATCGTATTATATATCGCAGTCCATGCTGTGGCTAAAGCGGGTAAATCTGCTCTTACACTGTGATTGGTTAAAGATTGGTTCACAATCTGGCTTCCTGTATATTCAATATTATCGCCGGAAAAAAAACCGATAGTCTGAAATGTATACCCGTAATATCCGTCTGACTGTAACTGATTGTATATCCCTCTAACGGCAGTGTGTGCAGAATTTTCATCATTGATTGTCACCTGATCAGAGGTAGAAATCCGAGGATCTATTTCCAAAAATTTCTCGCATGAGGACAGTGTAAACGTCACGGCCAAAGTCCATATATAGCTATATTTAAGAATTTTCATCTGTTATTTTTATCTTAGGTGAAATTATAGTGTTAGGTTAAATCCAAGCTGAAAGCTTCTGGGCTGAGGTGGAGTTCCGAATGATCCAAGTCCCTGTGCATTCGGATTTGAGGTAACATTAGATTCAGGATCTCCTGTATATTTTGTCCAAAGGAACAAATTCGAGCCTAGAAAATATATCCGAGCATTACTAATTCCAGCTTTACTCAAGAAAGATTTCGGCAGTGTATACCCTATCGACAATTGTTTAAGCCTTACAAAGGATGCGTCCTCTAAATAACGGCTGTTCTGATCAATGGTATAGTTATTCCCTATCGATGTTAATCTGGGCACATCGGTAATATCACCATCTTTTTGCCAGCGGTTTAGCACATTTTCAAATACTCCCCCGCTAGTAGGATTACGTTCTCTAAAGTAGCGCTCCAGATTTAAAGTGTAGTTACCAAATTGATAAGACAGCGCTGCACTGAGATCAAAACTTTTATAGCTGAAAGAATTATTTAAACCACCATAAAATTTAGGATATGCATTATGCATAATTTTGCGGGCACTTACTGGAACTGTTCCATCTTCCAGCTGACCATCAAATATGGCATTTCCGGTTTTAGGATCAACAGCTAACTGCTCATAGAGCCAGAATGAATTCAAAGATTGTCCTTCTTTTAAAATCACCCAATCACGTGTATACTGCGTAATTTGGGTCGGTAGTTTTTCTATTTTGTTTTTATTTCCTGAGATATTGAAACTACTTTTCCACGTAAAATTTTGATTTTGAATATTAACACTATTAATAGTCAACTCATAACCTTTGTTACTCACTTCGCCAACATTGGCCCAGTACTGGGAAAAACCAGAAGAAGTCTTGATGGGTTGTTGCAGTAAAATATTGGAAGTATATTTATCGTAAACATCCAGGGTAATAGATAACCTATTTTTAAATAACTCTGCATCAAAACCGACATTATACTGTGCGGTTGTCTCCCATTTCAAGTCATCATTACCAAGTTGCTGAGGCCCTATACCTGGTAAAGGTGAACCGATAACATCGGCATACGAACTACCTCCGGACCAAAGTCCTCGTGAAGCGAAATTGCTAATCCCTGACTGATTACCTGTAATTCCATAGGATGTTCTAATTTTCAGGTCATTTAACCAGTTTACATCTTTCAAAAAGTCCTCTTGCTTCAATCGCCAAGCAAGCGCAAAAGCTGGAAAATATCCCCAACGATTATTTTTTCCAAATTTGGAAGAAGCATCAGCTCTTAATGTCGCTTCTGCAAAATATTTATCGGAATATTGATATCCTGCTCTTCCGAAAAAAGAAGCAATAGAGTAAGCTGTCCAGTCCTGAGATGAAGTACGGGTAGAAGCTGAAGAAATTAATTTATAACTATTGTTAGCAAATCCATTACCTTCTGCGTACAAATAATTCAACGTATTATGCTGCAAGGTATTGCCCACTAAAGCCGTAATTTTGTGAACGCTATTGAATTGCTTTTGATAGTTTAAGGTCTGCTCATTAATCCAAGTGGTATTTTCAGAAATTCCTGACGTTGCTTGTCCATTGTTAGCTTTTCCAATACTAGTATTGGTATTCCAGTACTGATTTTCATCATATTTGTTGTAATCAGCACTAAAACTGCTCCTGAATTTTAAACCGGGAAGTATATCTGCTTCAGCGAAAACACTTCCGATATAACGTAAACTTAACGTATTGACATCATAATTATCAACTAACACATAAGTATTATCAGATCCTGTAGCCACCCCTTCCTGATCGTGTGTCGCTGTATAGGTAGCCGAAGAAACTGCAGAATTCCACAAACTGACCTGCGGACCGTCACCTGTACGTGCTTGATTTCTTTTTGTTCTAGCAATATTACTTGTAATTCCGATCTTAATGCGTTCATTTAGCTGTTGATCAAAATTAAACTTAAAATTTGCTCGTGAGAAATCGATAACTTTAAAAAATGCTTCTTGATCTGTATACCCAGTGCCTATATAATATCGGGACTTATTTCCTCCACCTTGAATACCTAAACTATAATCTTGCACACGTCCATTTCTTAGAATAAAATCTAAACGATCATAGGTCTGCTGTTCCTCCGGTAGGCCACGACCTCCTTCATTAACCGGTCGAAAAGGTCTGTTAGAAAAGTTTTGATTTAATGATGGTTTATCAATACCCGAGTTAATCCACCATTCATTCGCTAATGCAGCGGTCTCTGGTCCAGATGCCAAATGTGGCAAAGTCGATTTGTCCGCTTGAACAAAACCATTGGAAAGATTAAAATCAATTTTTTTTTTTGCACCATAACTTCCCTGCTTAGTCGTTACAATAACAACACCATTAGCTCCCCTAGATCCATAAATTGCTGTTGCTGAAGCGTCTTTTAATACTTCTATAGATTCAATATCTGCCGGATTTATATCGGCTAATGGGGATGTAGTACGACCTCCTAAATTTGCATTTTGTAAGCTTGTATTGTTTAGAAAGACACCATCAATAATATAGAGTGGATCACTACTTGAATTAATAGAAGTCGTACCTCTGACACGGACAAATATACCTTCTCCCGGAACTCCAGAATTGGCTACGACCTGTAATCCAGCTGCCTTCCCCTGTAACTGAGCATCAAAACTGGCTACAGGAATTTTATTGACTTCCCCTGCATTAATCTTTGTGATGGCACCAACTACATCTTGTTTTTTTGTTGTTCCATAACCGATAACGACAACCTCATCCAAATTAGAAGCTGTGGGCAATAATTTTATGATACTTTTGGGAGATGTGATTTCTACAGTTTGAGATTGATAACCGAGAAAAGAAACAATGACAGTAGCTGGTAATTTTTGTCCCGTAATAAATTGAAAATTTCCATGACTATCTGTTTGGACAGAATGTGTCACTCCTTGAAGCTTTACAGTCGCCCCCACTATTGGGTTTCCATTAACCTGGTCAACAACTTTCCCTTCAAAAGCCGCATTAACTATAGGAGTAGATTTACTTTGTGCATGGGAATAGGTTGGTTGCCCTAAATGCACAGTTAGGACAAAGAGTACCTGAAAAATCAGATACTTTTGATTTTTTTTCATATTCTTGTAGAAAATTAAGGTAAAAAAAGGTTTCTGACGACAACGCCAATTGGGAATCAGAACCTCATCTAATTTTTAAAATGGGGGAAGCTTGCTTCCCCTTTTTGTTAGTTTGTCGTTTAACAACACATTCGAGAATCGTAATCCAGGTATTCGGAATGGAATAGGATGGTGAAAAAATTTAGGGAAGAAATTAAAACATCATCTTCATAATGTCCAAAAAGGTTTGAGTCATCAAGAGTAGAATAATATTTCATACTGCTGTTTTTTAGTTAGGTGATTGATCCTGACTGTCTCTAATCAGGGTTTAGTGTGCTTATTCTTTAAAACACTTTGCAAATATAATTTTTTATTTCAATAAAAACTACTAATCCTATAGATTTTATTACACATATAAATAAAATAGATTTCACGCTAATAAAAGGGACACTAAAAAACTAAAGTATAGGCTTACTTAGCTTATTTTTATTCTCATATTAATGTTCCTGTTCCATTATACGTGAATGATTTTTTCCTCATATTTGCTACGGGCAAAATCTGAAATTTCTATTGATCGTGCTAAAATCGAGAACTGAGTGCTATGATAGTCAAAAGATTAAAAAATAAAACGTTGTTCACAAATGAAAATATTTATCAATTTAAATAAACCCTCTTTAGTTGGCTGTTACTACGGTAATGTTTGTTTCGTAGTAACCTAGTAATAAAAAAACATCTGAACATATGTTCAGATGTTTTAAAATTTAGGAATATGTATTTCAGTTTTAATTCTTAAAACGATCTATTACTCCACGTACCCTGGATTTTGTACAAGCAATGGATTTTTCCGAATTTCATCCCGTGATAGCGGAAGAAAATAAACTTGATTTTTCCAAACCCGGTTTTCTTTTGTATTGAATTCTTGCGGTGTGTAGGTATAATTATAAATTGACTCGTCATATTTATAAACATTTGCTAATGACTTACCTGGCTTGAAAGTAGCATCAATTTTAACAATAGTGACCTTTCGTCCTATGGTTTCATTAGCAATAAGCCATCTTCGGGCATCAAAAAAACGTTGCTGTTCATAAGCCATTTCTATACGTCTTTCTTGACGGTATATTGTCCTCAGCGTATTTTGATCTGTGGCAGTGATAGCTGGCATACCTGCTCTAAACCTAATTTTATTCAGCCAGGTTTTTGCTGTTTCTAATTCCCCTAGTTCAATACTTGCTTCCACATAATTAAAAACTGCTTCTGTATATCTAAAATAAGGCCAAGGTACAAACTGTCTTGCTTGAGCATCTACAATATTTGGATCTGGATCAATAAACTTTTGAATGTAATATCCTGTCCAAGTTCCGTTGTGTGCCTCTTTAGGTCCTTGTTTTGTATCCAATCCTGAAAATTTTGTCAGCTTACCGGCTAAAATTAGATCGTATGCACCTGTTTGTATCTGATTAGCTGGATCGATCGGATTATTTCTCGGTTTCCAATCAGCACCATCATATAATATGGATGCATAAAAACGAGGATCTCTGTTTTTATAAGGACTGGCTTTATGAATGGGATTGTTCCAGTCAAATTTTGTTCCATCATTCATTTCATAATCATCCACCAAAAGACCTATAGGCTGATTTCCCCCCCAGTTATTATAACCATTGGGACCATTATCTCTAGCATGTGAAGAACTCTGCTCTGTGATAAAATAACGGGCATATATTATATCTGACGCTGCCGTGATATCCATATCTGGCGCTTTACTTCCCCCTCCCATGGCAATACTTTTATAATTTAATCTTCCTTGTGCTGGAGTAACAGGTGCTGTAAGATTTAACTTATATCCTGTTCCTGCATCTAACACCGCTTTTGCTGCTGCTTGTGCCAAACGGTAGCGATCTTGTTGCGATCCTGCAGCATATGCCAATAAGGGTAGTTTTTCAGATAGATCATTTAGATCTGTTACCTTAGAAGTAAGTTTAGCTCGATCATGTAAATCACTTGCTGCATAAATTAAAGTTCTTGATTTGAGCGCTAGAATAGTTAACGAATTAATCCTGCCTTTTTCAAGTTTACGATCCCCCAAACGCTTGTAAGCCTCATCACAGTCCTTTAAAATCTGATCTGTACAGGCTTCATAAGTTGCCCGTTCTTTTTGATAGATAATCGGGTCTTCAGAGTATGGATAACTATTAAGAATAAGAGGCACACCGCCATAATACCTTAACAATTGGTGATAACAATAAGCACGGATAAAGAAAGCTTGTGCCAATAATTCATTTTTTACTTTTATATCGCTAATGCCATTTTTGGTATCATCTCCCAGTCTTTCTATGGCAATATTACTGAATCTGATATAGGTGTACATACGCTCCCACCATCTTGATGTACCACCCCACCCTTCATTAGCACCGTTGATGGCTCCTGTATTCAACAAAAGAAAAGCATCGGTATGGTTCCATAATGATTCATCAGTTGCAGAAGCCTGCATCTGTTCTGTGAAACCGGAATTACTTGCTTCAAATACGTTGTAAATATCACTAACAAACTTTTCAGCCAACACTGGATCTTGCCATACTGTGGCATCTGAAAAATCATTTCGAGGTGTTACATTTAGAAAATCTGTACTGCAGGCTGTCATAAATAATAGCATAACTGCTAGCATATAAAGAATTCTATTTTTGATCAATGTCTTCATTTTAATTATTTTATTATATATGATTTGATTAAAATATAGCCTTTACGCCAAAACTGATAATTTTCGATTGCGGATAGAATTGACCTGTACTATTATCAGATTCAGGATCCCAAATTTTGATTTTATCAAAGGTTAAAAGATTAATGCCATTGGTATAAAAACGAATGGAGTTCATCCCTATTCTACTGACCAAATTGTTGGAAAGACTATATCCCAACTCCACATTCTTTAATCTGATATAATTGGTGCTCCGTATCCAGTAGGTATTGTCGGTTGTTGTATAATAAGTATCCGAACGGTTGGTAAGTCGAGGATCAACATCACTCGGATTATCAATACTCCAACGGTTATCATAATTCCACTCCAGGTAGTTCCCTATTAATCCCGATTCTGTAGGGCCCATTCGTCGCATACCACCAGTAGCCCCCTGTACCAGTATACTGAAATCAAAACCTTTATAATCACCGCCTAATACAAGACCTCCTGTAAAAGTTGGGGTACCATTTTTGTCCAATCGCACACGATCGTCACTTGTAATTTTACCATCGCCATTATAATCGACATATTTCATATCACCAGGCAATAGCTTGCCATTTTTCAATCCTAAAGCTGTGTAATCTACAGTATTCGCATCAATAGCAGCCTGATCTTTGAAAATACCATCATATTGATACACCAGCCAAGAGTTTGTTACTCTTCCGATCTGTTGCTGATAAGGTAAGGTGTTGACAACATCGCTGGAGTACTGTACATTGTTTTTTGCATAACCACCATTAACCCCTATATTAAAGGAAAGATCACCAATTTTATCGGTATAAGTCAATTTAAACTCATACCCCTTATTGATCAAATTGCCAAGGTTGGCAATTGGCAGATTACCCGAAATACCCGAACTTATGGGTACTACTCCAGGATTCTTTGTCAAAACATTGGTCCGTTTATTATAAAAGAAGTCCAGTTCTAGCGCCAGTTTATGATTTAAAAAAGAAGCATCCAATCCAACATTGCTATTATTAGCTACTTCCCATGTGAAATTAGGGTTAGGGATGGTACTTTCGTATAATGTCTGATAGAGTTTATCATTAAATACTCCCTGCCCGGTATTCATCAGTGCTAAGTATTTGTATTCTTGAAAAGCATCACCATAATAAGCTTCTGCCCCCATTTGCCCCCAAGATGCTCTCAACTTTAGGTTATTAACAAACCTAACATTATCTTTGAAAAAACCTTCTTCGGATACACGCCATCCCGCTGAAACACCAGGGAAGAAACCAAATCTTTTATTAGGTGGAAAAACATAAGAACCGTCAACTCTCCAATTAAATTCAAAGAGATACTTTTCCTGAAAATTATAGTTGACCCTTCCATAATAACTTAAACGTGCACGATCGTAAGTATTCTCATTTCCCAAGGTCTGGCGTTCGCGATCACCAAAATTTAACTGTTCTATTAATGTCGAGGCGAAATCCTTACGATCTGCGTAAAAACCATTATTGGTAACAGTCTCACGAGTTAACCCTGCTATCGCGGAGATATTATGCCCTCCTGTTAATGTCTTTTCATAGGATAACAAAGCAGATAAATTGATTGCTAATTGATCTTCCGCCGCTTCACGAAGCTGAGCTTTAGGCTCTATACCTTTGGGTACATACCCTACCAGTGATGGCGTTACTCCATCGGCCTCAAAACTTACCTTATCCCAATCATATAGAGTCCACGGGGTTTCCCATCTTTTCGATCTTCCCCAATATTTATCAATTGAAGCTGTTCCAGTTAATTTAAGTCCCTCAACACCTGGTATTCTAAAATCAATGGCACCTGTGTTCTGCAAATAATCTCTTGTATTTCTGTCATAGCCCGTTGCACCAGTGGTTATTACAACCGGATTGGCACCATTTTCTAAATCTGGGCCAGGAAGACCATTGGGCCAGGTCGCAATTTCAGTTGGCAGACCGCGAATCAAAGATCTGAAGATCGTGCCCGCTCCGCGTGTAGGGAAATTACGGGATTCTTCACGACCTGTTATGCCAAGTCTAGCGGTAACATATTTGCCCAACTTAAATTCTAAGTTTGCGCGCAAATCGTACTGTTTATAATATGTTGCTGAATTTTTGTAGATCGCATCCTGATTTAAATAACCTAATGAAATCAGATATTTGGTAGTTTCGGTACCTCCATTGATCTGTAGATTATGTCGCTGCTGTGGCGACCAATCTTTTATCGTAGAAGCAAACCAGTCTGTATTTGGATAGCGTAAAGGATCTGAACCATCAGCATATTTTTGTCTCTCTTCTGGAGTAAATGCAGCCTCAATTATCCCCTTAGGAGAAGTATATTTTCCGTCACCTGTATTTATTGCTTTCCAAATTTCTCCCCACTTATCACTATCTTGGGGATAAACTGTCGTTACCTCGTTTATAATAGAAGTATACTGCTCAGAATTGGCCATTTTAGGTGTACGTGTCGGACGTTGTATACCATAGGTAAAATCGTAAGAAAACTGCGTTTTACCAACTTTACCCTGCTTCGTTGTAATGAGGATAACACCATTACCTGCACGGGAGCCATAAATGGCTGCTGATGCATCTTTCAGCACCGACACACTCTCTACATCATTAGGATTAATACGGTCAAAACCTCCAGCGCGCTGCGGAACTCCATCAATTACAATCAATGGACTGGTATTTCCTCCAGGCAGGGAATTGATACCACGAACACGGATAGAAGAACCATCTCCACCAGGCTCGCCACTACTTTGCATAGCGGTTACTCCAGGCAATCTTCCTGCAAAAGAATTAGAAAGATTGACTGACGATGATTTAGCAAGATCTTCTCCCTTTACAGTAGCAATAGCGCCTGAAACTACAGTTTTCTTCTGAGAACCATATCCGACGACAACTACCTCATCCATCGCCATAATGGTCTGTTCTAGCTTAACCTGCAAAAATTCGTTTTTCCCAATTTGGATATCCTTATTTTTGTAACCTACCATGCTAAAATGGAGCAATGTCGCATCACCACTCACTGAAAGACTAAACGAACCCGACGCATCAGAGGATGTTTTATTATTTGTACCTACCTCACTTATAGTAACATTAGCCAAAGGTTGATCATTTTGATCCGAAACTTTTCCTTTAATCTGTTTTTGTAACATCTTGTCAACCACTGCAGGAGTATTTTGAACTTTTGCCGTGGTACTTTGACTCAACACAATATTGTTATCAATCAATTTGTAGGTAATCTGATATTTTCCCAACAAATCATTAAGTGCTAATTCAAGTGGGATATTTTGAAATTTCACATCTATTTTTCGAATGTGAGCAATCAAAGACTCTTTATATAAAATATTATAGCCGCTTTGCTTCTGTATATCCTTCAATAAAGTTTCCAGATTCACATTTTTCTTATTAAGATTGATCTTCTGACCGTAAGAATTAGCACTAACATGAAAACTTGTAGCAAATAGTAGCGGGATCGCAATCGACAACTTCATAGCCAATGGTTTAAGAGAGGAAATCTGTTTAAACTCCATAGGGATTCCCCACCGATTTTTTTTGTATTTTTGCATTCGGTTGATTTAATTTAATTTTTGTAATAAGTTGATTTGTCAGCTGTCTTATAAAAGACAAAAACTTCAGGGGCGGTCGCAACGCTCCTGAAATTTTTTTTAAAAGTTTGTATCGTTATTTTTCCATATATACTTTCCTCCCTTCAATTTTGAAATGTATACCCCTTTCCAATTCTTTTGTATTATTAATGTTCGACTTATACATTCGTCCCTTCAATAGCGATATGCATAGTTCCAATTGGTTATTTTATTGCTTTAATTTTTGACATATACCTTTCTTCCTTCAATTTCAAAATGTATACCTCCTACCAATTCGATGGTCTTTAACAGTTTTCGAAAATCTTCGTATCTAGATATTGTGCCTGAAAATTCAAAATTTTCAATTTTAGTATTATAAATGACATCCACATCATACCACCGACTGATGATCCCCATTACATCTTGAATGGAGGTTTTGCTAAAAGCAAATTTCCCATCTTTCCAGGCTGTAAAATAATAGGGATCAACGGTATTTTTAATCACTTTATTTGCTTTGGTATAAAAAATAGACTGTTCCGCTGGTGCTAGATATTGATCATCAAGACGACTGTCCTCAAAATTTAGTTTTACTTTACCTTCAACTAAGGTTGTTACAATGTCCTGTCCATAATTTTGAAGGTTAAATTCTGTCCCAAGCACTTCAAGCGCCTGACCACCAGTATGAATAACAAAAGGGATTCGCCGACCATCTTCCTGCTGCGCCATTACATCAAAATATGCTTCTCCCTGCAGATAAATTTCCCGCTTTATTTTATCAAACACAATGGGATACCTAAGGGTGGTCATTGCATTTAACCATACTCTGGTTCCATCTGGTAATTTCAGATTATACTCACCGCCACGGGGAGTAACAATTGTATTGTAGGCAATTTTATTTTCATCATGATCACCCTTTTTCATGCGATATGAAATTGAACCGTCCGCCAATTTTAGGATTTCAAATGCACCATTATCAATAACCGTATCACCCGTAATTTTATCAAGGTCGATAACCTGACCGTTTTCTAGAATAATTTGAGCTCTTTCTTTTCCAGGAACAACCCAGTCCTTAGTATTACTTACCAGAGTGGTGTTGTTTTTACGATTGATATTCCAGATTAAAAAACTGCCCACAGATGTGCACAAGATTAGGGATGCGATAGCAATTTTAAAAGCTTTTGTGGAAATCAGTTTTTTACGCAGAGGTACTGTCGTTAAATATTCCCTGATTCGGGAATCGAATTTGATTTTATCAAATAATTGATCATCGTCCGGTTCTGAGGAGGAAGCACGATCTAATTCATCATCATCGATCAACTGCTCCCATGCTTCTAAGAACTCAGGATCTTCTAAATACTGGGCAAAATGGGCTTTCGAATCCTCGCGGACAGACTTCGCATAAAACTGGCGAATCAAATTTTTATATGCTTCTACTTTGGACATCTTTTATTTCCCTTGCTCTATTATACTAATCGCACTAGGTCGAAAGGATGTACTAGTCAGAAAATAATTTTTATAAAAAAAAGTAGGTAAAGAATCTTATCCAATTTTAATCGTACAAAATTACAAGCTGTAGCTAGATGATTTCGTACGGTATGTTTTGATACACCAATTTCAGCAGCGATTTCCTTATAACTAAGTTCATCAAGTTTATTCATACGAAAAATTTTCTGCTGCTGCGTTGGAAGGTCTTTAATAATAGATTCTAGAATATCGGATAGATCCTTAGTTTCAATGTGGGTTTCCAGGCAGTCATATGCTTCATTAAATTGCGATTGATTTTTTAGCATATATTGTTCCCTTACCACTGCTTTCCTGAAGTAAGATATGGACATCCGCTTTCCAACTATATACAAAAAAGGAAAAATCGATTGAATATCTGGAATCTGCTGTCTTTTTAAGAATAATTGTACAAACACTTCCTGCAATACTTCTTCCACCTCGACATTGGAAGAACAAAATTGGTTAAATTTCCGAAACAGGAAAGGCTTATAAAACACAAATATCTTATGAAATACAGCTTCATCACCCAATTGGAAGCGATTAAACTCTTCTATATTGCAAGGCATTCCCTTCAAGTTCATTGTAGTATTGTGCTTAGGTTTTTCTTAAAAAAGAAATATAATTGAAGATAAATCTATAGAAATATTACAGTATATCAAAATGAAATTATCAAGAAGCCATATGCATTTTGAGAATCGTTGACTTTTTATCGGGTCTACAGTTAACGTCAGCTTCTTGTTCAGTATATCTTTTTGTATGGGAAAATATGTGGTTATTCTCTTTAATTATAGAACAGCAATGATGGCAAATCTGAATATACAACAACAATTATTTGCCCTGGTCACATAAATGTTGTAATTTTAGTTAGCTAGAGCGAAAGCTTATCACTCAAAAAAAAACAGGAATACACTTTGTCCCATATAACACCGGAATTAAAACCTAAAGGCGCATTATTATGAAAAAACTAACCTTACTTATATTCCTACTATCAATCACTTCATTTGTTTTTGGACAGGACTTTACAGAAAACACCACACAAATCGTTACTAAATCGGGGATTGGCTTAGGTTCGGTGATAGCAGTTGTTACTTCTTGGGATCGAAACAAATCGATACTCTGGGCCATATTCCATGGTATCTGTAGCTGGTTCTATGTTATATATTTTGCGATCACGCGATAGTAAACGAACATTTTCTACGCTATGAACTTATCATTTATCAATATCGGAACAACAGAAATGCTTTATCTTCTTGTTCCCATTCTTTTGGTCGTGTACACGATTTATCACATCATCACCAATGATAATATACCCGGTGACAAGAGGATACTGTGGATAGTAGCTGTTGTACTATTCAATGTAATTGGATGCATTTTCTATTGGTGGTTTGGAAAAGATAAATCAAATAATATATAAAGAAGATCAGTGCAATCAAAGAGATGAAATGAGTAAGTTTTAGGAAAATCGCTGTTACACTAAGTGAAAAACAACGCAGTTAATCAGATTCTAAAAAATCCATGTACCGCATTTCCAGAAGAAAGCTAGTTTCTATAGAAGCCTCAAACGAAGTTGGAATATGGCAAGAATAGGAGTTAAAATTCAAAACCAGAACTGATCTTACGGTAAGCACTATAGGCAAAAAACATACGATTACATGATAAATCACTTCCCGGAACACCTGATATCGTCATAAAAAAAATGTAAACTGGCTATTTTTGTCGATGGTGAATTTTGGCACGGCTTTGACGGGAAAAGAACCGAAACCGTATTAAATCTAACCGTTTATTCTGGATACCGAAAATCGAACGTAATATGCAAAAAGACGTACGCACTAACCTTGCTCTGCGTGAACTAGAATATACGGTATTCCGGTTCTGGACTCAGGATATCATTAAAAAACTCCCAATTGTAATCAATCAGATTGAATTGTTTATAGAATCCCGAACGTGTTGGAAGTAAATTGACTAAATCTACCTCCTTGCCAGTACAAGAAATGGATATTCATTTCTTGTCCAAAGTACTGGAGAATTAACTATCGAGGCTTGTTTGAAGCTGGTTGGTCAGTTACAAATAAAATATTTATTCCCTCTTCAATAACTAAGATTTGCTGGTCTCAGTAATTATCGCTAAATTAATTAAGTAATATAAGAAAATGAGTAGCAAAATTATAGGTACTGGACATTATACTCCATCCCACATCGTTAAAAATACATTTTTTCAAGATTCCACATTTTTTGATGAAAATGAACAGCCTCTAAAACAGTCCAATGAGATAATCACACAAAAACTAAAAGAGATTACTGGAATCGAAGAAAGACGATATGCAATGGATGATCAAGTGGCATCCGATCTAGGATTTCAGGCTGCACAAAAGGCGATAACAAATGCGCAGATCGACCCTGAAACTTTGGATTATATCATCTTTGCCCATAATTTCGGCGATGTTAAGCACGGCTCTATCCAATCTGATATGGTACCAAGCCTTGCTTCACGTGTAAAACATCTTTTAAAAATTAAAAATAACTTCTGCGTAGCTTATGATCTACTTTTTGGTTGTCCAGGATGGGTGGAAGGTGTTATTCAGGCAAACGCCTTTATCAAAGCAGGGCTTGCTAAAAAGTGCCTGATCATTGGTGCTGAAACGCTTTCCCGCGTCATAGATCCTCATGATAGAGATAGTATGATCTATGCGGACGGTGGGGGAGCAGTGATAATGGAATGTAGCGATGATGATTCTGGGCTTAAATCACATATTTCGGCTTCTTTTACACTCAATGAGATTGATTATTTATATTTTGGCCCCTCCTATTTAAATCAAGATTCTGACACAAAATACTTGAAAATGAAAGGTCGAAAAATATATGAGTTCGCATTGACTAATGTTTCAAAAGCGATGAAAAAATGCTTTGACGAGAGTGGATATGACATAAAAGATCTTGCTAAGATCATCATACACCAAGCTAATGAAAAAATGGATGAAGCTATTGTGCATAGATTCTACCAACTGTACAATACACCACAACCACCCGACATTATGCCTATGATCATTCAGAAATTGGGCAATAATAGCGTTGCAACCATACCAACTTTATTAGCGATGATCCTTCAAGGGGAATTGCCTCAACACAAGATCAACAAAGGAGACATCACGCTATTTGCTTCCGTAGGTGCTGGTATGAATATCAATGCATTTGTTTATAAATTTTAAAGCTTTTAACGAAATGCAAATAAAATTATGAAGATTAATTTCAAATAACTTTCATAACTAAATAGAGATGAATCTAACATTACAATAGCAAACAAGATTCAGATCTAAACAAACAATAAGAGATTGAAAACCGCTCCTAATCTTAAATTATAACACTTATTTTTAGATACTATTTTCTATACAAATCCATACGTTGAACATGTCCGATCGTGAAATTCTTAGAAATCATATAGAACAAACTGTCCAGCTTAGTGATGCACAGTTTGATTACTTTTTCTCATTTTTAAAACCTGTATCCTTTAAAAGAAAACAATCTGTTATAAATATAGGGGATCGTGTATTATGTGAATATTTTGTTCTAAATGGTTGCCTAAAAACTTTTTTTGTCAACGATGAACAAAAGATGCATATTCTACAGTTTGCGACAAAAACCTGGTGGGCATCTGATTATGATGCACTTCATAATAATAAAAAGGCGACTGTCAATCTAGACTGTGTTATCGATACAAATGCTCTTTGTCTATTTAGTGAAGACCGGGAAAAAGTTTGCAAAGAAATTCACGAGATAGAAACATTTCTAAGATGGCGTTCAAATAAAGGATATATAGGTTTACAAAAAAGAATTCTCTCCTTGCTTAACAATGACGCTAGAAGCCGTTATGAGCAACTCATGCAACAATATCCCGATCTTTATAACCTGGTACCAAAGCATTTAATTGCGGCATATCTCGGAGTTTCGCGCGAAACATTAAGCAGACTTTATCAGGTCAAATAATCTGATATATGTCACCAAAACAAACTTTCTTTAAAATGTGATGTATATCACATAAAGGTCTCATGATTTATGATCTATTTTGTGATATCATTTTAAACATTTAAAATTTTCAAAGATGGAAAAAAAGAATTTAAAAGTATTGGTTGTACTGACATCGCATGACCAACTTGGAGATACAGGTAATAAAACAGGTTTTTGGGTTGAAGAATTTGGCGCTCCCTATTATGTTTTGGCCGATGCAGGTGTAAATGTAACAATTGCTTCTCCTAAAGGCGGACAACCGCCAATAGACCCCAAAAGTGCGCTTCCAGAATTTCAGACAGAAGCAACAAAACGATTTGATGAAGATAAAGAACTGAAAATTAAACTAGCAAACAGCATTCCATTAAAGGAAATAAGTGAGCAAGATTATGATGCCATTTTTTATCCGGGAGGACACGGTCCTCTTTGGGATCTAACAAATGATAAAACGTCTATCGCACTTATTGAAGCATTCTGGAGAAACAATAAACCAGTTGCCGCAGTATGTCATGCTCCTGGAGTATTGCGCTTCGTAAAAGATACTAATGGTTCGTCATTAGTTAAAGGGAAAAAAGTTACAGGATTTTCGAACTCTGAAGAAGAAGCTGTGCAATTGACCAATGTTGTTCCCTTTTTAGTAGAAGATGAACTGGTAAAACTTGGTGGGATATACAGTAAAGGAGAGGACTGGAACAGCTATGTTTTAAAAGATGGTAACCTAATTACTGGACAGAACCCAGGTTCTTCAGAAGAAACAGCGAAAGAATTACTCGCGCTATTAGCGAATTAAAAGTCTTCATAAGAATAATTACAATCAAGGTATACGGACCGGATCTTACTACATCAGTTCGTATACCTTGGTTACTTTAGGTATCTTGGCTTTCTTTGTTAAGTATTATAATGTAAAATATTTAATAGATAAGTTCCAAGGCAGATCTGTAACACGATCACTTTTATTAAGTGACATAGCTATAAATTTACAATGTAAAAGGATTTACAAGTCTAAACGCATTTTCAATAAATGGGGTTTAAATCCCGCTTTTAGATAGGCATTTTTAGCAATTACATTTGCATCATAAACATCCAATTTAACTTCCGTTAAGCCACGGCTTTTAGCCCATTCCATAAGTTTATGTAAAATTACACCGTTAATGCCCTGACCTCTAAATGTGGGCTTCACATACATAAAACCCAAATACGCGTATTCCTTATGTTTTTGAAACGGTTTCGCCTCCAAAATTTTACCATAGCCTGAACCTACAATTTCATTATTAACAACAGCCACCAATAACGCTGCTCGCTCACTTCGAATGAGATCCATTAAATCATAGTAGTGAATCTCCCCTTCTTTTAAACTGTCATCAAAGGGTCTTTCAGCATCTACTATTCCTTTTTCAAAATTTAATAATATCTCAATATCAGATTCAATCGCATTCCGTATTTCTACCATCATTTAATCAACTAATTTAATCTACGTACAACTAATTTTTACATTTCAAGATACATAAAAATGATCCAAAGTCACATTAAATTTAAGGTTCGATTTTCCTTCATTTTTCATTACTTTGTAAAATAGATTAGGAGATAACCATTTTATACCTACTAACCTTACTTTATGAATATAAATATTGATGATTTTTTTGAGCCCGTACATTTTAAAGATACTCTTAATGAGCTGGATTATAATATAACCAAACCTCTTGTAGATTTTGCGAGATCACTCAGTCAATTAACTTATCAAAGTGTGTATTTGATTGATTATTACAAAAAGGGATTTCTTTTTGTGTCCGACAATCCAATATTTCTTTGTGGTCGTACAGCTGATGAGGTTTTGAAAAATGGTTATCAGCATTATCTTGATAATGTACCTGAAGAAGATCTTCTACTATTAAAAAAAATTAATGATAGTGGCTTTGATTTCCTCAAAAATCTATCGGAAGAAGATCGGATGCAACATTCCATTTCATATGACTTCCACCTTAAACAACCAATAGGAAAACCAATTCTGATCAATCACAAGCTAAAGCCTCTCCTACTAGACAACTCCTCAAACCTTTGGATAGCACTTTGTTTGGTGTCCATATCGTCTCATGCTAAAGCGGGAAATATTAGAATAAAGAATGAATTTGACAAATCTTATTTCGAATATGATCTGATCAATAATATTTGGTCAGAAAAACCTGCAATTTTATTAAAAAAAAGAGAAAAAGATATTCTAAGATACTCTGCCCAAGGATTAACGATGGAGCAAATAGCTGAAATGCTTTTTGTTTCTATCGATACTATTAAATTCTACAAAAAGCAAATATTCTCCAAGTTAAAAGTAAAAAGTATTACAGAAGCTACAGCCATAGCAATTGAACTGTCACTTTTCTAATTCATAGTAAGATGCACTTATGCTCATCAATTATAAAAATTAACCAATCAATTTCGCAATATCATTCAATAGCTTCTGTATATTCAATTTGATTGAAAAATGAGTATTGATTTTATTCCTACACAAAAGTGTAGATTTAATAGGATCGATGCGTACTAACGATTAAACTTAATACATTTGACTCATGGATAATGACAAACTGTTTCATCCATATACATTTCAATATTTATATCAAAAATGGAAGTTGCTACCGATCTAACCATTTGTAAATAAATACTAGCCAAATTATTAAATGAAGAGAGATGAATTGTAAAAGTTGCAACAACGAAGTATATCAGAATTACTGTCCAAACTGCGGACAACCTTCAAAACTAAAGAGAATAGATGGGCATTATATTGCACACGAGATCGAACATGTATTACATTTTGAAAGAGGTATCTTATATACCATCAAGGAATTAATAACTAGCCCTGGGGACAATGTGAGACGTTATATTTCAGAAAATAGAGCTCGACTTGTAAAACCTATTATTTTTATCATCATCACTTCCCTTCTATATACAATTGTTAACGGATTTTTCCATATTGAGGAAGGTTATGTAAAATATGACGGAATCTCAACCACCACCACAGGCAGAATTTTCAGCTGGGTACAAAGTCACTATGGCTATGCCAACATCATACTGGGAGTATTTACTGCTTTTTGGGTTAAAATATTTTTCAAAAAATATGACTATAATTTTTTTGAAATTTTAATATTACTATGCTTTGTTACAGGTATAGAGATGCTTATATATGCATTTTTTGCTTGCTTATATGGTTTGATACAAATTGACTTAATGCAATTTGGAGGCATGATTGGTATTGCCTATTGTAGTTGGGCTATTGGTCATTTCTTTGACAAAAAGAAGACCATAAACTATTTAAAAGCATTCGCCGCATTCGTGTTAGGAATATTAACTTCTGTAACAATTGCATTAACAATAGGAACAATAATCGACTTACTTATAAAACATTAAAAATATGGAAAATAGAAAACCAATATCATTTGTATTTAGCATTATCGCTATTATACTCGGAGTGACCTTGTTTAAGCAGTTCAACTTTGAAAATTTTACATTTGAAAAACCCGCATTAGCAGCTGTCTATTTTACCGTCTTTGCATTCTCAATATACATCCTTGTAAAAAAACCTAAAAAGCAATCTGAAAAATAAAGTAAGGAAAATCCTATAGACGAGGTATAAAGGCCTGGTTGTTTCAATGAAATAACACCCTATCTCAATATGTTGATTTCATATTAAATCTCATACTATACACATTCTTTTTCCCTCATATAAGCAGGGAAAAAGAATAAATATTCTTATCCGCATGCTATTACTGCACCTTACCGGAATCTTTTTCTGAATAGCCTTACTCCAGAGGGCTAAGGATCTGCAATTTATTTCTTAAACTGTAGAACAAATATACGACCAATTAGCCACGCAAGACTGACTCCTTTAAGCACTACTTATATATAAAAAAGAAGTAAACACTCGTTCAAGATATCAATTTTTCACCCCCGTTCATTATTCCTTTACTAAAAATCCATAACAGCAGTGAATATCTAAGCAAGTGTGAATCTGTACATAAGACGCATTCATAAATTCGGTAATCCATTCTGTGCGAGCACCACAAAGCGGACAGCAAGCTGGTTTCTTATCCATAATCAAACTATAAAGTATACTAATATTAATAGCACTAATATAGCTATAATTAATTATATCTAAAAATATTAGTATATTATTTTTGGATACTAGAATTCTCCACTATATTAGAAGCAACATCACACCTCTTGAGGTCGATATACTTACTTTTAATAAGCAAATCGTTATTATAACGGATAGACAAAATCAAGGGTAAAATATTTAAGTTTCATCATTATATAATTGAATTATTTATAACCTATCATCCTTCGAGCAAGATTTGGATTTACGCATACACTCCAAGAAATTAAATTCAACCTTAATTGAATAATTAGTGCCAAAATTTTAACATAGACCCTATCATCACTTCTGTACAAATTTAGTTGCTTAATTTTCCAGTTGCTAACAGTAAATCATCAGAACAATAAGATAATTTTGGTTATTTACTGTCTTCAAGTGACAACAAAAAAGAACAAATAACATAGGACAACATGTCCGAAATGTTAAAAAACCTTAAATATCTACTTATCTAACAGACATTTACCAAGTATACCAAAGCATCAAAAAACAACGATAACCCCACTATAAATCAGTTGTTTATGACACCAATAATTATATCAAGTTTGTTACAATTAACAGTTAACATATTTTTCAAATGGTTATTAGGGCATGTGTTTTGTAAATAGTCAATCGTAATATTCTTATTACAAAAGATAGTTTATCATTTGATAGCAAAATCAAATGCATTAGCACACACTCATAATAAAGAAGAATATGAATTACATGGAAGAAGTTCTCACTCCCTCATCGGAGGTTAAGATGCAAGTCAAGCCAGCAGTATTTAATTCAAAAGAGCTGGAATCGAAACAACAAAAAAATAATTTGTTACGTAAAACAATGCAATATGGTCTCAAAGAATATAGCATTTGGGGCTTTACATTTTTGATCTTACTAACATCGGTTTTCGGTCTGTATATGCTTCAAACAGAATTTGAAGCATTAAGATTTGAACGATTAAACAGTATAGGTGGAACATTGCTTGTTGGATTTGGTATTTTTTTACTTTTATCGAGCGTAAGCTTTTTAGTTTATCTAATTGTTTTACATATGAAGTATAAACCGATAGCTTCGGTTTCAAATGAGGAGTTGCCTTCATGTACCATTATAGTACCGGCATATAATGAAGGTCATCTGGTATATGATACCTTACACAGTCTCGCTAATAGTGACTACCCAGAAAAGAAACTTCAGATAATTGCTATTGATGATGGAAGTAAAGATGATACGTTTACCTGGATACAGCGTGCCAAAGCAGAATTAGGTGACCGTGTGGAAATCTATAAGCAACCTAAGAATATGGGTAAACGACATGCATTATATCGTGGATTCAAATTAGGAAAAGGCGATGTATTTATTACTGTTGATAGTGATTCTATTGTTAAAAAAGACACTTTGCGTAATATGGTTTCTCCTTTTGTAAAAAATGAGAAATGTGGAGCAGTTGCAGGAAATGTACGTGTTTTAAACAATAAGAAAGCAATTATTCCACGTATGCTCAGTGTTAGTTTTATATTCAGTTTTGAATTTGTACGCTCTGCACAAAGTGTATTAGGTTCAGTAATGTGTACACCTGGAGCCCTATCTGCATACAGAAAAGAATCGGTAATGAATTGTCTTGAAGATTGGATTAACCAAACCTTTATGGATCAACCATCAGATATTGGGGAAGATCGTGCTATGACAAATATGATTCTAAAACAAGGATATCACGTACTATTTCAGTCCAATGCTTATGTATATACTGATACTCCTGTACGATACAAAAATCTATATAAAATGTATATCCGTTGGGAGAGAAGTAATGTACGCGAAAACATCATGATGAGCCGTTTTGCTTTTACCAACTTCCGAGAAGGTAAAAAATTGGGTACGCGTATCTTATTGCTTATGCAGTGGAAAAAAGTCTTACTTTCTTATCCTTTGCTTCTATTAATGCTATGGACAATATTTCATTATCCACTAATGTTTCTGAGTGCTACTTTTGTTGGTATATTGATTTTTTCAAGTGTCCAAGCTTTCTTTTTTGCTTCAAAAAGTGATAATAAGAAGGAAGCAATCTGGGCATATACATATAGTATTTTTTACGCACTTTCACTATTCTGGATCACACCTTACGCAATTGCAACTGCGGGAAGAAGTGGCTGGTTAACCAGAGGATAATTTAACGTATAATACTTCCATGTATTAGTTACAGTAAATATAAATGCGCTTAATGGGCAAGACTAAGTAAATTTCACTTAGTTCTTGCCCATTAATCATTACAACATGCATTAGATTATTCTAGACTTCATTGATAATGTGAATACTTCAATGTTCTCAATTGTCGTAAATTATATAAATTCGGGTACTTGCAGCTGTTGTGAATAAGTACGATAATTATTTAAACAATTGATTGCAATACATTGAAATCGATATTCTGTCGGAATACAGGGGTTTTTATTTGTCAGGATAGGAAATTAATGATTCCTATGCAGTAAGTATTGCGATCAGCTTAACCTTTATAATTCAACTTGATCTCTTAAAAAATTATTTTTATAAGTCAAAAAGGATAGAAATAATTTTATAGTGCTATACCTAGATAGACTACATGTTCAGATCATTTAATTAATTTCAGAAATAAAAAACAAGTAATTGCAGAAGTAAGAATCAAAAAAAAAATCTCATTTTTAAAACATTCAATAACTATTAAAGTATGCTCTAAAAACAAGAAATTAAAATAGTAAGTAATCTTTCTTACAAACTATACGGAACCATTTATAAAATAAGCTACTATTTTGAAAGTTCAGCAAGCTCAGCTTTTGAGAATGCATGATCTCCCTTAAGATAGCTATTGGCTTCGCTCAAATATTTATAAATTATTTTTTTCCCTTCCTGACTCGGTAGTTTTTTTAGATTATGCACCAAAAACTCTTTATCATCTATTCGATCTTTACTATAATTGAGAAATGAGGGCGCATGGGTTTGCACAGACCAACGGATAAAACGCAGATCAATATTGTCTTTTTGTTTGACAATAACAGATTCTAATAAGTTTTTACCCTTCTTAAACTGGCTTAATTTGGTAAATGGATTGTTTTTATGTTTTGCCCAAAGAATCTCATATGCGGCAAGATATCCTTTTTCGGTTACTGTATTTGCTCCCTCATCTAAGATTTTAAGATTCGTTTCACAGAGCTTTTTATCTTTAACAGCTAAAGCATAATCTGAGCGCATCTTATCAATATTGATTTGACCAAAACATGTGATCGAGCTTACCACGAAAAAAAGACAGACATAAAAACGTATTCCCATACTCAATTTAATTTAAAAAATGATACTCAATGATATAACCTCAAAAACCTGTTATATATTATATTATTAAACAAAATAGTTCCACAAGTACAACTCATAAGCTGTCCTTGACCGAACATATTTTTATTATATAACAACACAGAACGGCTTTAAGTTTGTTTGGTTTTTACTCTTCTCGATTAGTCTAAGTAGCTGTAGACTATAATCCCGAGCAAATTATAAAAAAACGATCCATTAAAAATCGTTAATTTTTTTTATATGTTAAATTATCTATTTTATATTATTTTGTCAAGTCCAAATCAAAGATCAATTTCCTTTTCGATTATTATAGCAAAAGATATCCACAAATAATTTATCATTAGGCTGACAAGAAACATAAAAAGGCCGTCAACTTAAATGTAGTTGACGGCCTCCAATGATATAAACGTTAAGACTTCTTATTTTTGTTTTGCTAGAAACGCAACTAGTGAAGCAAATTCTTCAACTGTTAATGAATTTGCCAATCCAGCGGGCATCATCGAGTTACCCATTTCTTTACGTTTTGCAATATTAGCTTTTTTGATTGTCGTAACAGATCCAGCAATATCTCTCAATACAACTTTGTCAGCAGTTTCCTGTGTCACAAAACCCATAAAACTCTTTTTGTCTTTAGTGCTGATCAAAACTGTTGCAAATCCTTGAGAAATTGAAGCATTTGGTTTTAAAATTGATTCGGCAATCTGTTCACGATTCATGATTGCACCAATTTGTCCCATAAATGGTCCTTTCATCGTTTCACTTTTACTAAGACTATGACATGCAAAACATCCTTGTTTTGTAAATAGCGCTTTTCCTTTTACCGGATCACCTTTTATTTTAGCTAATGCTAACATAATATCCTCAATGGATGTTTTTCCTACTTGCCCTTTTTGGTTTTTAATTTTTTCTAAATCAACTTTTTTCTCCTTAACTTCTTTTACAGCAACCTCTTTCTTAGCAACATTAAAAGAAGCAATTTCCATACGGAATTTCTCATTTAGATCCGCAAAAAATTGTTTTTTCGTCGCTCCAGCTTTTACGCTCTCTGCCTTCAGGAATTTCTCAATAACCGGTGAAGATTCCCAAACAACTCCTTTATAGTATGGCCCGTGCGAATCCGGACGAGTTCCCCACCACCACGAAGCATCATAAGCATCTTCTTTCTTATATAAGCGAGCTAAGGTTACTAGAATCTTATCTTTAAATTTTTGATCTTTTGATTTTCCATAAGCAGCGATTAAGCCATCAACTGCTCTGGCATCGTGCATATAACGCATAGCCCATAAAGCTAGATCAGGATTTTCTGTTCCCAAAAAACCTACACTTGCATTAACTGCATTTAAGCGAACTAACGCTTTAACCGCTAGATGTGCAGGTATAATGGCGGCATTAGGTTTATCGTGTGGCCCCTCCACTCCTTTAGCGGGAGCAACAAAAGATGCCGGCACCTTTGTCTGCAATAATGCATTAGCAGCTTCTACTCGGCCCAAGCGACCCAAACCAACCATTGAAGCCGTTTGTACACGTACAGAAGCATCTTTCAATCCATCAATGAATGGATCAATTGGCACTTGCTCTAATGATCCCATACGGTCAGTCAAAGCACGTAACGCAAACTCACGGATCTGATCCTCCTTTGTAAGTTCAACCAAAACTGGAATTGCTTTTTCCTTTGCCAACTGTGCATAAGTATATATTGCGGCAACACGGGCACTGAGCCCTAAACTCTTGTCTTTAGCAATACTAATAGCAGCTGCTGTTGCTTCATCTGATGATCTGGAAACAAGTTCTTGTGACGCGTAAAGCCTAGCTGTTGCGCTACCCGATTTCAAAAGATTAGTTAACTCGCCAATAGATGCTTTCTTCGTATTAGGAAAAGCTTTGTATGTCCATCCTTTTGGTACTGCGCGCGCAACATAACCTTTATCCGGGTTACCTGAGTAACCAGCTCCATCCCAAGCTGCTAGATATAACCTGCCGGAACCATCCACATCTAAATCTGTAATTTGTGGCAATTGGATAAACTCTTCTTCTTTTTGTGTAAAACTTGTTCCATCTGGTGTAACATGATGCATATATAAGAAACTTCTGCCCCAATCTGCCATCATCGGTACCTTATTATATTTTTCAGGCCAGGTATCCTCGTCCATATATAAAGATCCTGTACCCGATCCACCACCTAACATGGCCAAAGCAGGAATAATCTCTTCTGTAAAATTTTGGAATAACAAAGGATAGCCGTACTCTCCAGATTGAATCTGATGCGAAAAACGAATGTCCCAACCGCCACCATCATTGGTATTATCACGGGTAAAGATATTCATATATGGATCAATAGCGACATCATAAATATTACGTAATCCATGTGTATATATTTCCATTTCTTTTCCATCAGGACGCACACGTAAAATTCCTCCCCCCAGCATGGTCAATTTCTTGCCATCTGTACCTGTTGCATTATGAAATCCAAAATCACCAACTGCAATATACATCCAACCATCAATACCCATCCGTATTCCATTAGTAGCATGATCCGTACCACGCTCTTGAATATATTTGGTATTACTTAGACCCACTATAAGTGGTTTAGCTACCCCATCCGCAACCCCATCTTGATTTTTATCTTCAAATACAACTAAATCCATTCCTGTTGCTTTTCCAGTCGATGCATCAAACGTCGTATGCAAAACGAAAACTTGATCACCTAAAACAAAAATACCACGAGGATTATCAACACGTGCAAAATCAGTATGCTTATCCATTTTCCCGTCATTGTCCGTGTCAACAAATCTGCGGATAAACCCTTTACCCATATCTTTTCCTAAAGATCCGATCATATCAACCCCAACGTAAACTTCACCCGTAGGCGCCACAGCTAAACAAGCTGGACTAGGAGTAAGATCCGCGGTTGTAAAAGAGGTCATAATCAGGTCTGCCGGAGCTCCTGATAAAGTTTTTAAGCTATCCTGAGCATGTAATGTAGCTGTAGTTGAATAATGTACATTTTCATTTTTTACTTTTTGATGTACTGGCTTTTCAATATTATTGGTAAATCCCAATAATATAGGAAAGAGAAATAATAGGTTTAGTTTCCTTTTCATTGTAAGGTATTATAATTGCATAAATATTGAGCAAATTACAACTAATGAATCTAATAACTATAATAATAGCAAAAATATTACGAAAATTGAAAGAAATTTCCATTCTTTAACATCATAATTATTTCAAAAACTGTAATTAATTCCTATATTCACGGTCTTTTGTCTATTCAATAAAAATATACTACTAATCAAATTTGTCTGCATGCTAAACACACAAACCAATTCGCTCACACACGATCTTACTAAACCACATTACAACGTACTGGATGGACTTCGGGGTGTAGCAGCAATTACTGTGGTATGTTTTCACATTTTTGAAGCATTCGCGACCAGTCATTTGGATCAACGTATCAATCATGGTTACCTAGCTGTTGATTTTTTCTTCATTTTATCTGGATTTGTTATCGGTTATGCTTATGATGATCGTTGGTCAAAAATGTCTACAAAAGATTTTATCAGACGCAGAATCATACGGCTACACCCGATGGTTGTAATGGGAGCTGTTTTAGGTGCAATTATGTTTTACTTTCAAGGATGTTCAGTATGGGATGTATCATCCGTAACGATAACGGCTTTACTTGGAGCAACATTATTAAATGCATTACTTATTCCGGCCATGCCGGGACATGAAGTTAGGGGTCTAGGTGAGATGTTTCCGCTAAACGGACCGAGCTGGTCATTATTCTTTGAATATATTGGAAATATTCTTTATGTCTTAATTATTAGAAAATTTTCAACCAAGATTCTAGCATTATTAGTTTTTATTGCAGGTTGTGGTTTAGCAACATTTGCCATTGCAGGACCGTATGGGGACATTTGCGCCGGTTTCTCGTTAACTGAAATAGAATTTACAGCAGGATTTTTACGCGTTTTATTTTCTTTCTCTGCCGGCTTATTGCTCTCCCGAATTTTCAGACCCGCTCATATTAAGGGAGCCTTTTGGATATGCAGTATTACTATAGTGACCCTATTAGCCCTACCCCGCCTAGGTGGAGCAGAGCACTTATGGATAAATGGGCTATATGACACCATTTGTTGCGTAGTAATATTCCCTATTCTTGTCTATCTAGGCGCTTCAGGCAAAAGCACAGATAAATATACAACTCGATTATGTCGATTCTTAGGAGACATTTCTTACCCATTATATACTGTACATTATCCTTTTATTTATCTTTACTATACCTGGGTAAAAAATAATAAACTCACTTTCGAGCAATCCTTACCTGGCGCGGCAGCTGTAGTCATAGGAAGTATTATTTTGGCTTACATCTGTTTAAAATTATATGATATTCCTATTAGAAATTACCTAGCAAAACGATTTGCAAAGTCGAAAAAAGGTTAAGTTTAAAACTTATAAATAACAGATAAAAACAATTAAACTAACCTTTGCTTTTCACTGTAGTAAAAATCGACAAAAAATTAGCAATATTAAATTTATATTATTAAAACGGAACCTATTTATGAATAAGAAACCACTCAGTGAATACAGTAATGAAGAATTGCTGCAAGCAAAAAAAACAACGGCAGTCATAGCCATTACGTTAACCTCAATGTTGGTACTGCTATTAGCAATGGGGATTTATATTTCCATAACCAAAAAGTTCAGTGCCCTTTTAGCGATACCTTTTTCACTATCAACGATCGCATTCATTCTTTTCAAAAAGCTAAAGGAAATTACAGCGGAACTCAAAAATAGAGAAACAAATGAATTCAAAAACAAAACTGAAATCTAACCTTTAAGAATTGTCATACATTAAGATTGAAAATTAAAACTTTTTAAATCATGAAATAATCCATTATTCCATTCCAACATGCAGTCGTTATAAATCCTACTAAAATACTGATCCCTATGATCAGATTCACCAACCGGGCATTTAACCGAAACTGCTCTGCAATAATGCCCGAGGTAATTAATGTTGGCATAGCGGCTTCAAATATACTGATGCGGGCGATATCTCCTTTAATACCCATAATAACCGCAAAACATAGTACCAAAGCAGGAGCAATCATCAGTTTATATAACATCGCCATTGAAAGTTGTGAAATTTGCTGTTTCCACCCTTTAAACTTGAGCTGTAGACCTACAGAAAACAAAGCAAGCGGACCAACAGTAGCTGCTAATTTATTGATAAACGGTTCTGCTACCTGCAAATCGATAAATTTGGACAAAAAAAGAGCGCTAACACAACCGATAAAAGGAGGAAAAGTAAATAAGCGTTTAATTAATAAAGAAACTTTAACTCCCCCTGTATCGGAAGGATTTCCTTTAACTGCCGCAATAATTCCAACAGTAGACAAAAGAACAAACATCACCTGATCACAAATAATAGCAATACTCAAATCATGTTCTCCAAAATAGGCCATAATTAAGGGAAATCCAATAAAAGAAGTATTACTATAACCGCTAGATAATTCTAAAGTACTGCGGGTACGTTGCCCATACTTTTTATAACGACAGTAGAATTCCATAAATATCCAACTTCCTGCCCAGACAATAATGGGAGATATTGCAGGAAAAACCATCTGATTACTCCATGTGATATGTGGAATATACTTAAATGATACAGCTGGTAAAGCTAGATACAATATCCAGATATTAATACCTCTATGTGCATCATGAGGCATGAATTTGGCATGCTGAAAGATCATTCCTGCACTAATACAGAAAGCGATCATTACAAAATTGTCCATGTGAAAATTTGCTATTTTATGACAGCAAAATTATCACCCTCTTAATCCCAATCGCATGTATAAAAACAACATTAGTATGTATATTTGTTTTAAACAAAAAATAAATAAGTTATAATAGTCATGGTAATCAACGGTATTCAGAACAATTTTTGAGTATTGGAAGAGATGTATCACGAAGTTTAACAAAGAGAAATACTACATAAAGCAGCCTCGCATATGACCAAACTCAAGCAATTTGATGCGTTGAAGTTATTTGACTTTGAGGAATCCAACTTCCACCTAACCGTTCATGGACAGAACTACTATGAGCTGGTATATATTTATAAAGGGTCGGGAATTCATGAGATCAACAACAACAGCTTAGCCTATAAAACAGGAGATCTCTTTGTAATATCACCTGACGATCAACATAATTTCAAAATTGAAAAACGGACAAGGGTAATAGCAATCAAATTCACTGACGATTATTTCAGTAATAGCAATCATTGGACGCAACAGAATCAAACAATAAATAAGCCTATTGCGATCATGAATAATAAAATATTGAAAGAAATAAAACTAGATTTCAATCCAGAGATAAGGAAAATATTAAGGAATACAATAGATAATATCTTACTTTATAATAGTGTTGGATCACTTTCCACATCTCCACTTGTTTTCCATCAGATTCTTTCCATATTCGGGATAATCATAGAAACGATGACGAAAATGTTATTATTTGGTATAAATGATTTCCCGGCAAAGGAACTTCTTATTTCTTATATTCACCAACATATTTATGAACCAAAGCAAATACAAATTAAACAAATTGCAGCCCACTTCAGTATTGCGCCTACTTACTTCAGCACCTATTTTAAAAGAAACTTCGACATGGGTTATCGCGACTATCTAACAGCATATAAAATAACATTGATCGATAAACGATTAGCGTCAGGACTTTTTACTTTCAGACAAATTGCTGACGAATTTGGATTCAACGACGAAAGTCATTTCTCTCATTTCTATAAAAATAGCAAAGGCGTCAGTCCATCTGCTTATTCCAGATCAAAAAAGTAGGAACTAGATTACGCATTTGCACCTTATTCAGATCCTGTATAATAAAAAAGAGACTTTTAAAAAGTCTCTTTTCAACCTACCTTCTTGAAATATCCTGAATGTTTATCAGTAAGTTAAAGTTTATGCATTTCCTCTAATAACACGCAACAATACTACAATTATTGCAATGACTAATAAAGCGTGGATAATACCGCCACTGTAGAAACCTCCTAAAAAACTGATCGCCCAGATAATGACTAAAATGACTGCGATTATATATAATAAATTTCCCATAATATATGTTATTTTAATGTTTTTAATATTTAGCAACTTAATTATATAACAATAGTAACCGAGCATAAGTTTGTTTGTCTAAACAAAAAACTGATGATTTTTTTTTAAAAAATTAGGCGGTATCCTGAATAAAACTGAAAATCAACATCTTAAACAGCTCACGATCTGCTCCCCATCCTTTTATTACACTAAAAATTGCGCAATCGATTTCATTAAAAACAGCTGCAAATTATACAAAGAAAACTTCCTACCTTAATACCATTGCGGAAAGAATACGCAATAAAAACCCATTATAAACAGATCCTTTTATGAGAAAATTAATGATTCACAGCGTATTTCTCGCTGCATTGAGCACAATAGCGTGTTCAAAGGAAATTGTAAAATCGGGATTAGAAAAGCCTTCAGATCTAATCTCACAAAGTGACAAAGATTTACTTAACCTCACATTGACAGGTAGTAATGCAGCTCCTTCACAACATCTTGTTTACAGTTTCACTTCTGATGCAATATTGAAAATGAGCAAAATAAAGATCACAAATACGGCGAAAACAGAATACTTTTCTGTCCTAAATTATAACGGAGGTTATATGGGACTTCAAGATACACCAGACCTGCGCTATGGCACCTCCAATATTATGCTCGCATCACTGTGGGACAAAAATACTGCAACAAATAATTTAGCGTTTTACTCTTATCTCGATAGCAAAACAATTGCCAGCCGCTTTGGTGGTGAAGGCGATGGGCAAAAGACATTAAATCCTTATAATTGGACGCTCAACACTTGGTATAATATGGTCATTCGTTCCTGGAAGGAAAATGGAAAAATATATATTGCCAATTTTGTTCAAGATTTATCTACAGGAAAATGGTTGCATACCTCTACAATTGGCCGTGAAGCAAGCGCAGGATATCTGGGGTCAGGTACTGGAACATTTTTAGAAAATTGGGTCGGGGATAATCCAAATTATGATGGTAGATTTCACCGTAAAGCATTTCTTAAAGACAATTGGAATTTAAGTATCAATAACGTTTGGGAAAAATCAAGTAGCCGATATTTCTCTGCCAATGACAATGATTCAGTACGTAATGGTCAATTTGATCGCGCCTTTAATGTCGGATACAACAGTACAGAAGACGCATATTTCATGGAACACGGCGGTTCCACCACGCCAGATCCAGCCTTTGGTACAGGGCGGGTACTAAATTTACCAGCACAGACAGGTCAAGGTAATACACCGGAATTAACGACCATAGAAAACAGCTATAGTACTGCACGTTACCACAACAACAAGCTGATTGTATCCTGGGGAATAAATGAAAACAAATCACCGCAGCTTAGTTATAAACTTGAGCTTTTAAATGCTTCAGGGTCTGTAATACAAACGCAGGAGAAAATTAAACCCGAAAAAAGAGTGGACACGTTATCAAGCAGTTTAACATCAGGAAATTATACAGTCCGCATAACATTAACAGATATTTTTAATCAACAAGCACCCTCAAAATTAATTCCGCTCACCATTTTCAGTGCGAATGATACCTACAAAATAAAAAATGTAAGCAGCGGCAAATACCTCACTGTTCGCGATAATAGTACTGCTAATGCAGCTCAGATCGTACAGTATAGCAATAGCATAAGTGATTCACAAAAATGGAAAATCGTTGCCGGAAGCGCTGGGTATGCTTTAGTAAACGTTGCTAGTTCCAAATCTATCGATATTCCAGGAAGTATAGATGACATCAACACACGATTAATTCAATATACCAATTCGACAAACCAAAATCAACAATGGACCATCAATTTTCTGGAAAGCAACAATACGGTTTACATTAAAACCATCCTGAGCAAAGGATACATTATCGACAATCCCGGAAGTAGTACGAGTGATAATACACAAGTTGTATTATACAGTATCAATAATAATATTGGTACTAATAATCAAAAATGGGTTCTAGAAAAGCAATAAATTAAAATCTCCAGTAGTAATTCCAATTCTGGTACTACTGGAGATACCTTGCGAAAATCAAATAGCAGATTGATTATTTTTTTTCAAAAACTTTTACTCTTTTGCGCGATACACTGCTCCCGATTTTAGTTTCAGAACAATTAGTAAAGTATAGATCAAATAAACAGGTACGAATAACTTTAATTCTTCATGAAAGTACGATCAAGATCTATTTATTAATATTTTTATCTAACGTCGTTTCAAAGATCGTCATCACAGCAGCATGATCAGAAGCCCAAACGTCATCAATTTCCGGACTTGTCCTAATGATTTTTGAGGAGATCGCCTGAATAGCCCCCTTATAGTAAATAAAATCTATTCTGGCATCAGGCATTTGACCATATATGGGTGCAAAAGTGCCGCCCTGATTACCTAATTCGTCAGGATTAATTTCACGAAAAGAATCCTTAAAACCGTTTTCTATCATAAACTTCGATGTCGGAAATGGTACAGCACCATAACCAAAATGCAGATCTTTAGTTTTCTCAGTCCAGTCCAGGTGACTATAAGAATTGAAATCGCAGCCTATTATAATAGGCTGATCTACAGCTTCAACATAAGGATCAACATCCTTTTCTAATAAATTTCTCACATCCACCAAGGAAAGTATAGCGTCTTCTGCAACCCAGGTTTTAGGTTCCATACCAAAGTTTTGATAACCACTTGTATATTCAGGTCGATACGCATATCTAAGCCAGCAGCCATTCACTATAATATCACGTCCATTAGGTAGTTTGATCGTTGCAGGATTAGATTTAAACGGTTCACTTGATTGGATCTTCTTGATAGGATATCTACTGAACAATGCCAGATTGTCCTTTGAAGATTTGGTTTTTAAATAAAATCCCAAAGTTTTTGCGATCGTATCCTGTGCACCATACCCTTCCTGCATGGTAATAATATCCGCATTAGAAGTTTGGATCAAATCAATAATACGTTCTCGGCCTTTATCTTTACCCAAATGCACACCACCATGCCAGATATTCCACTGAAGCACTTTAACAAAATTATTCTTGTCTTTAGGAGTAACAAACTGTTTAACTTTTGATTCCTCTATCTCAGGTTTATATTTTTTTCCAGACAAAACGAAATCAGTAATGATTGCCCCCAGTTGATTCCCGATCTCCGCTTTATCTTGAACAGTGGCACTAACGAGAAAATAATTAACACCTGGTTTTAAGTAAAATTTATCTTTTGCATTCTTATTTCTAAAAATCATCTTTTTTTCGAGATGCTGTGTACCATCGAAAATAGGCTGTTTAATATTCGATTTAGGATACTGCCCCGTATAATACAATTTTATACCATTGAGATCTTTCAAAGAAGAGTTTTGCGTGAGATCAAGCTTAATTTCGTCCAAGCTAAGCGCTTTTTGATCACCCTGTACCACAATCCTCAATTTTAACAGCTGGCCATCTACAGTACCTTGTTCTAAATCCCACTCATTCTGTACAACGACCGCATTAAACAATTGCTGTTTCTTATTAAAATTCTGAAAAGAAACATTGGTATTTTCTACCGTATATGCCATCGGAAGCTGGCCATAATAGTCACTCCGTCCATTTCTCAAGTGATAAGATAGATGTCCCTTTCCTACCCAGTTTACCGATACCACATCTTTAAAATCATCAAATGTATAATAGCCTACGAGGGCAGAAAACTGGGGATGAGTTCTTTCAACAGATCTATTTTTCCACTTATTGATTACGTTGATAGGAACAGCTTTTGACCAAATTCTAACCTCATCAATATATCCACCAAAACTATGTTTTTTCTCGTGGAGACCAATAGCACCCGGTAAAATGGCAACCACTGTATCTTTACGAGCCACTTCTTTACCATCTAAGTATAAAAAAGTAGACTTCCCATTACAGGAAGCCGCAACGTGGTGCCAATTATCATCCAATTGCGCAGAAGCCGTAAGTCCAGCCCCATTACTATGTAGATAACCATTCTTAATCACAAGAGGCATATTATCGCAGCTATTTAGATCGCTATACTCACCGCCACCAAAGATAGCTTCATACTCCTTCCATATACGATCATCTCCTTTTATCCATGCTTCTATCGTCCATTCATTCCGTAAAACACCCATACCCGTTCTTACATCATTATCATGACCATCTAAACGCAATGCTAGGTTATGGAAAGATTTTTGAGGATAATTTTTAGGTTTTTGTACAGCAAATGAGCACAGGCAAACGATAAGGAGAAAAGATAATAGTTGATATCTTAGGTACATAATTATTGGTTTGAAGTATAACAAAAATGAGCCAATCTTAATTGTCGTCCCTTTTTCATGTGCCATTCATAGGAAAAGCGCATAAAAAACGATAACAATAAATAAGTCAACCTTATTTTTGTATTTCAAATATATAATAATATGCGCAAAAGCCAAGTTGCAAGCCAGATCATCAAGAAGTAGGGTCCACTAGTCCAAACGTCATTAGACCACCGAATCAAACGTTTGCTTATAAAAAAACAGCTCAATGAGCTGTTCCAAAATTGATTTTTAGTACTTAAAATGTTACAGGAAATACGAAAAATACACTTCATCTTGTAGCATTAGAAACTACAATTCTATTCCTATGCTTATTTCCTATATTTATAAATATAGATTAACCTATTTACTGATATGTTCTACGAGCAATTTTTCACACACCATACTACTTAAAACCTCGGTTCCATCACCCGAGTAACTAACAGACATGCTCTTATCAAATAATTCAACAGATTTTATAGTAATCACAGCCCCAAGAATCAATTGACGGCTATTTAAAAATTTAAGCAATTCTTCCGAAGAAGGTCTAACAGCCATAAATTTTACGACATCCCCACTTTTACAATCGCTCAATTTAATAAACTCTTTTAATTTTAATTTACCATTTACATCTGGTATGGGAGAACCATGAGGATCCACTTCAGGAAAACCTAAAATTTCATCCATTTTCTCAAAAAATGCTGGAGATTTTATATGTTCAATTTGTTCCGCAATATCATGTACCTCTTCCCAGCCAAAACCCATTTTCTCCACAAGATACATCTCGGTAAGACGATGCTTCCGAATAATCAATGATGCCTCTTTCTTGCCCTTTTCCGTAAGCTTTAATGGTTTATAACTCTCATAAATAACAAAATCCTTTTCACTGAGGCGTTTCATCATACCATTAACGGTTGGCATTTTTATATCCAGCAGTTTACTTAATTCATTTACGCTGGCTTCACCTTTTGTACTCGTCAAAGCAAATAATGCTTTCAGATAATTTTCTTCAGTCTGTGATATCATTATAACAAAACTACTAATTATTAGCACAATCTAACAATATTGTTATAAATAATTTGTTAGTTCATGCAAACTTTATAGATTTGCATAGCTAACAAATAATATTTACATAATGAACATTAACATTTTTTTAATAACAGGAGTCCTCATTTTGATGAGTTTGACTCTTTCTGCCCAAACTGCACGTCTAAAAGGTAAAATAACAGATAGCGAAGGAGAACCTATTGAATGGGCCACAGTAAGCATTCCCCTATTAGGTCTTGCCACAAAAGCAGACAGCACAGGAAATTATGAATTGCAAAATATCCCTGTAGGTTCGCATCAGATCAAAGTAAGTTTCATTGGTTTTGCGACAAAGCTTTTAACGTTAACAATAGCAGATACAAAACTTCAAGTAAGAGATGTAGCATTGACCTCGATCAGCAATCGCTTAAATAGTGTCGTTGTAACCGGTACCCGCACGGCGCGCAAAAGGTCTGAAAGTCCTGTAGCAGTCAATATCCTAGATAGTAGAACATTCAATATTACACAATCCAACACCTTAGCCGACGGATTATGTTTTCAGCCCGGTTTACGGATGGAAACAGACTGTCAGACCTGCAATTATTCTCAATTGCGGATGAATGGATTAGGAGGTTCTTATTCACAGGTATTAATTAATAGTCGGCCCGTATTTAGTTCATTGATGAGTTTATATGGATTAGAACAGATACCTGCCAACATGATTGATCGTGTTGAAATTGTCAGGGGGGGCGGATCAGTCTTATATGGTTCATCAGCTATAGCCGGAACAGTCAATATTCTGACCAAGCAAGCCCAAAAAAGCTCCTTTACACTTTCAAATAACAGTTCATTAATGGGCAACAAAACCTGGGATCATTTTTTCAATGCCAATCTAACAGCAGTCAATGAAGAGCAAAATGCGGGAGTTTCTTTCTTTGCATCTCACCGCAACCGTAATTCTTACGATGCAAATGGCGATGGTTTTTCCGAAATGCCTATGTTACAAAACAACTCCTTTGGTTTCAATTCATTTTTTAAGTTATCTCCTCAGGATAAACTAGAAATAAATGGTTGGAGTATCAACGAAGAAAGAAAAGGTGGAAATAAATTGGATCTGCAAGCCGACAAAGCCGACCAGTCCGAATATCGGTTACATAATATCTTAGTAGGAGGTTTCAATTATGAACATCAGGCAAAAGATAAAGAAAGCTCATTTAGCGTTTATGGCGCTGCTCAAAATACAAAAAGAACACATTATACAGGCATAGATCAAATCGATGCCTGGGGCCATACAAAAAATTATTCCATTCAAAGCGGAGTCCAATACAACTACATCAGCTCTGATTTTCTGAATGGAAAAAACACCTTCACCACCGGAATTGAAAATCAATATGAATATACTTTCGATGAAATTAAGGCATATGATTATCTCATTGATCAGCATGTAAATCTATTAGGTGCTTTTTTACAAAGTGACTGGGAAGTAACCCGAAAATTAACCGTGCTATCAGGACTACGGTTAAATAAATCCAATCGTATAGATAAACTTGTACTGACCCCTAGGTTAAGTGCATTATATAAACTTGGTACTGAAACCCAGCTTCGCACATCCTATGCGAGAGGGTTTAAAGCACCGCAAGCATTAGAAACCGACATGCATATGGCTTTTGCCGGAGGTGGAGTTTCCGTCATTAGAACAGATGACAACCTGATCGCAGAAACATCCAATAGCTTTAACGTTTCATTAGATTTCAATAGAGCAAGCGAACATTTTATCTACGGTTTCACGGTAGATGGCTTTTTCACACGACTGTATAATACTTTTGTTTTAGAAGAAATCGGTACCGATCAAAATAACAATCAGCAACTCTTACGAAAAAATGGATCCAGCTCATCCGTAAGAGGAATCACAGCTGAAGGAAGATTCAATTATGATCAGAAAATACAGCTTGAAACGGGTTTAACATTCCAAAAATCAACCTATGATGAAGCTGTATCTTGGTCTTCTACTATTTCAGGAACAAGAAAATATCTGCGTTCGCCCGATCTTTACGGTTATTATACACTCAGTTTTTGGCCCCAGAATCGCTTCAATGCCGTTTTATCAGGAGTTTTGACTGGTCCGATGAAAGTACCTCATTTTGCAGGTGCCCCAGGCATTGATCAGGATGTCCTTAACACCTCACCCACATTTTTAGAAAATAACATCAAATTATCCTATCGATTTACCTTAAAACAAATTAAGCAGGATCTTCAATTCAATATCGGTATTCAGAATATGTTCAATCAATATCAGAAAGATTTTGATATCGGTAAAAATAGAGACAGTAATTATATTTATGGTCCTGGTCGACCAAGAACTTTTTTTATCGGATTGAAATTTGGACTGATGTAAACCTGTCCATATTAAAAACAACTTCGTACCGCTCCTTTGTTATGAGCGGTACGAAGTTGTTAGGAAAAAAAATATGTCTAAGCTGAAGTTAGTTCCCGTCAAGAATTAATGATGCTCATCCTCTTGCACCGCCAGTCCAATAAAAAGAGAGGAAAGCATTGTAAAGATATAAGCTTGTAAAAATGCCGCCAATAACTTGATAATAAACAAAAAGGACGTCAGTAAAAGTGAAACAACAATACTTCCCCCCAATGTCAATTGATTATTCAATAAGTAAATAATTGCAATAAGCCCCATAATAACAGTGTGACCAGCTACATTATTGGCGAACAGTCGAATCATTAAGGAGAAAGCTTTGGTAAAAATTCCGATAACCTCAATCGGCATCAATGCGATACGAAAAGGAATTGGAACACCTGGCATCCAGAAAATATGCTTCCAATAACTCCTAGATGCCTTCATATTGGCAATGATTAAAGTAAATAAAGCCAAACATAATGTCACCGTAATATTTCCAGTAACATTAAAACCTAAAGGAGTTAACCCAATCAGATTTAAAATCCATATTAAAAAGAAAACAGAAAGAAGATAAGGCAAAAACTCCTGATATCTAGAGCCGATATTAGGCTTAGCCATTTCATCGCGCACATAGATAATAAGAGGCTCTAACACTCGTCCAAATCCCTGTGGCAATTTATTTTTCCGGTATGATCTTGCCAATGCTATAAACATAAAAAACATTAAACCAGCAGTCAAAATCAAACCAACAACATTTTTTGTCATAGACAAATCGATCGGTTTTACAAATTTATTAGCTTCAACAAGCTTATCGCCATTCCCATCAGTTCGATAAATTTTATTATGATCTATACGATAAAACTTATCCCCGATCTGGACAGGACCATCCGTATGGATAAACCTAGATGATGAAAATATGTTAATACCCTCATCTATTAATATCACTGGCAAAGGAAATCCATAAGTGAGGCTATTCTCTTCGTCTTTAAATAACGAAAAATAATAGTCATCCTCCAGATGGTGCTGTATGAAGCGATCTATATTTTCCTTTTGAGAATTCTTTGCATCCGAAGCATTCCCCTTTGACACAGAAACGAACAGTGTGAAAAGAAACAAACAGAACCATTTCAGATTTTTGATATCATGCATTATTCAATTATTAAGAATTTTAGATTTATGGTGTGCATCACGAGACGCACACCATAATGAAGGAGTATTTTATCGATTTAAAAGATAGGCAAAGATCAAAGGAGCAACTATTGTTGCATCGGACTCAATAACATAGCTAGGAGTATCCACGTCCAGTTTACCCCAGGTTATTTTTTCATTCGGGATACATCCGGAATACGAACCAAACGAAGTAGTTGAATCTGTGATCTGACAATAATATCGCCACTTTTTAATATTTTCCATTTCAAGATCCTGCTCCAGCATTGGCGCTACACACATCGCAAAGTCGCCCGCAATTCCACCTCCGATTTGAAAGAAACCGATACCTTGATCAATAGCATGCTTCGCATAGTAGTCAGCTAACCAGACCATATATTCAATACCGCTCTTAACCGTTGATGCTTTTAATTCATTTTTTATAACATAGGAAGCAAAGATATTTCCCATAGTCGAATCCTCCCATCCTGGGACCACAATCGGTAGATTCTTTTCCGCTGCGGCAAGCATCCAGGAGTTTTTAGGATCAATTTCATATACATCTTTAAGAACACCACTTAATAAAAGTTTATACATATACTCATGCGGAAAAAATCTTTCACCAGCTTGCTCAGCATCTTTCCAGATTTTCTCAATATGAACCTGTATTTTCCGGAATGCCTCCTCTTCCGGTATACAGGTATCCGTCACGCGGTTATATTTACTGTTAAGAAGATCTAACTCATCTTGAGGAGTTAAGTCCCTATAATTTGGAATTCTTTTATAATGCGAGTGGGCAACCAAATTCATAATATCTTCCTCGAGGTTAGCACCCGTACAGCTTATGATCGCGATTTTATCCTGTCGAATCATTTCTGCCAATGAAATTCCCAGCTCAGCAGTACTCATTGCTCCGGCTAATGAAACCAACATTTTACCCCCCTGCTCCAAATGAGCTTCATAACCTTTCGCTGCGTCAACCAGACTAGCCGCATTAAAATGTAAAAAATTAGCTTCAAGAAACTGCCTAACCGATCCTATCGTTTTTTCCATATCTGAATTTTGTTTATTTAGCAAATCATATTTAATATGGGTGTAAAATTGACAAATCAAAAACAGATAAAAATTTACATATGTTAAATAATGCCTACATACAAAATAAGTTCTTTCTTAATGAATCCAGCAGTACCAGACCTCCGAACTAAAATAACAAAAGGGCTTTCAGCCAATTGGATGAAAACCCTTTTATAATTACTCCTTACAGCAAATAAAACGCTCATTATTAAATGCGTAATATTAATACTGCCCTAACTTTTTTTTCTGATCCTACTTAGTGTAACTTGCGTTATCCCTAGGTAAGAGGCCAAATATTTCAATTGTATCCGACGCAATAAACTCGGGTTTTTACTCACCAACAGCTCATACCTTTCTTTTGCAGATTGTATTTCCCGGGATATCAATTTATTTTCAACTTTTATCAATTCCTTTTCAGCAAGTTTTCGACCCCAATTAGAAATGTAAATATCTTCATTAAATAAATGTTTTACTGCTTTTATCTCAAGTTCATAAAGTTGACAAGGTTCCATTAATTCTATAAATTCATAACTCCTTTCATTTTCAGCATAGCTTTTCATGGAAAGAATAGTTTCACCTTCCTCACCGAACCAAAAAGTACGTTGCAGGCCTTCATGCTCAGCATACGCTCGGACAATTCCCTTTTTGATAAAATAGATCGACTTTTCGATTTTATTAGCTTTAATAATAATATGCCCCTTTGGAAAATGTACTTCTCGAATTAATAGCATCAACTTCGAAATCGATTCTTCAGGCAATGGATAAATTTCCACTAATATCTTCTTAAGATCCATACTTACTCATTTATAATCAATTCAATTTTATATATCTATTGTAATCAACCTATCATGCGGAGTACAAAATTGACCAAAAGCATTGATTATAAATTTTACATATGTTAAAAAATGATCCTATCTTATGCTATAAAGAATCAGGAAATTCAACACGTCAGCTTATCTCTTATTAATATCATGACATAAATCCACGAGATCAGCATCAGTTACAATAGATTTAGTATCCGCTAACCGCAAAAAACAGTCATAATACAGCTCAAATTCCTTTTCTACAAATTGTATATCTAGCGTTTGCATCCTATTTTTCAATGCAGCCCTACCGCTTCGGGCTGTCAGTATAAGATCCGGTAACTCGAAACCGATCATCGCAGGATCGATTATTTCATAATTGCTTCTGTCCTTGAGTACACCGTCTTGATGAATTCCCGAAGAATGCGCAAATGCATTTCTCCCAACAATAGCCTTATTCGCCTGAACATCATTCGACATAGCCCTTTCGACCATTTTACTCAACTTACTAATATAGATCGGATTCACAGTCGTATACACTGGCAGATCTTTGATCATAAGCGTCATAATGATTTCCTCCAAAGCGGCATTTCCAGCTCTTTCACCAACACCATTTACAGTGCCTTCCGCTTGGCTAGCGCCAGCTAGCAGACCTGCGATCGTATTTGCAGTCGCCATTCCCAGATCATTATGGCAATGGACAGAGATTTTAGCTTTATGAATATTCGGAACAGTGTCAATCACAAATTTTATCTTTTCATAATATTCAAATGGTGTGCAAAAACCATTTGTATCTGGTAAATTAACAACCTTTGCTCCCGCATCAATTACATTTTCAACCATTTTTGCTAAGAATAAATTATCAGCTCTACCAGCATCCTCAGCAAAAAATTGCACCTCTTCAATTTTTTTTGACGCATACCTCACCATTTTAAATGCTACGGCTAAAATTTCATCTCTGGTACTATTAAATTTATTTTTAATATGAATATCCGAAGTCCCGATACCAAGTTGCACACGAGGGCACACCGCATTTTTGAGGGCATCAACCGCAATGTCAATATCCAGTTCACGAGCTCTTGCCAATGCGCACACTTTAGCATTTTTAATTAATTTTGAAACTTCCTGTACGGCTTTAAAATCTGCAGGAGAACTCACAGGGAAACCGGCTTCTATAATATCAACACCGAGAAATTCAAGCTGTTCGGCTATTTCCAGTTTTGATTGAAGAGTCAGCAAGCACCCAGGTCCCTGCTCGCCATCGCGAAGAGTTGTATCGAAAATATCTATTTTTTTCTTATTCATTCTATTTCTTTTTCCCAAAAATAAAGACAGATTTTATTTTGTTATATTTGAAAATAGAGCAATACTTATCTAATTATGCCAAAAGCTTATATATCAACACTAGATTGTACAAAAGTTATTGAAGATGGAAATATTGAGATCCGGTATTTTGGTCAATTTAATACCGAGATACATGATCATGAAAAAGCACAGCTTATCTCCCCCGAAATGAGCGCCGTATATCTCTACTCAGAAAAGGGAAGTTTTTGTATTCCTGCCCGCCACTACGCTTATGTTGACGCGCAAGTCAAACATAAATTAATATCAAGATCGCCCAATTTAAAACTCAAGACGATCTTTCTTGATTTGAATAAGGAACAGTATCCTATTGCACATTGGGGAAATATCGCTATTTTCTCTCCATCAAACTTACTGGATAATCTGCTAGCCTTTGGCGTACAACATTGGTCCGATAAAGAACTGAAAGAAGTTGGGTTAGCGTCTTTAAAAAAAATGTTATCATATATATTAGTCAGCCCCCTAAAACTTCATGCACAACCACCAAAATCCGAGTCACTCCTAAAAGTTGTTGAATATATTACGCAATCAATCAGTGAACAGATTACAATAACATCCTTATCCAAACACGTAAATATTCCCGAGCGGACATTGTCAAGACAATTTAAAAAAGAAACAGATATAACCATTTTTCAGTTTATAAAATTAAGCCGTATGCAGCTCGCATTAGAATTATTAGAAGATCAATCACTGCATATTAGTGAAATTGTTTACAGAATCGGTTACGACAGTATTCCGACTTTTTCAAACCTATTCAAAGAATTAATAGGAATCAGCCCTCAGAAATATCGGCAAACCTTCCTCTAACTCTAAAAACTTATCCTAGAAAGACAGAATACCCCTACCCGATTCTTATCAAAGAGGAAGTTTAACGAACAATGCATATGTCGATTAGGAGTCGCAGTATGATACCCATTAATCCTTTATAAATAACAAGCATATGCAATTAGGAATAGCGTCAAATTTTTAAAAAATTGATGACCTATAAATATTAATTGTACATTTACCTGTTCGATTTCATACATTATTTTAGCATATAAAGAAAAGATATGGCAACACTATATATAAAAAACATGGTATGCGACCGCTGTATCATGGTCGTACAGAGTGAATTAAAAAAACTTGACATTCAGACAGAAAATGTGACCCTTGGAACAGTGGCTTTGAAGCAAGAATTATCGGACGATCAAATTAAAATATTGAATGAAAATCTATTAGCAAGAGGATTTGAAGTCATTGACGATAAAAAAAGTCAAATCATTGAGGGTATCAAAAACGTTATTATTGAGTTGGTACATTACCAAGACAGTGAAACAAAAAATAACCTATCCGATATTTTGAGCAATAAGTTACAACATGATTATAATTATCTTTCAAACCTATTCTCAGAAGTTGAAAGCACGACGATCGAAAAATACTTTATTGCCCAAAAGATTGAAAAAGTCAAAGAACTGTTAGGATACGACGAATTGTCTTTAAGCGAAATTGCTGACAGCCTTAACTATTCCAGTGTTGCATACTTAAGCAACCAGTTCAAAAAAGTAACAGGGCTTACACCAAGTCAGTTCAAGCAGATCAAAGAAGACAAAAGAACACCGTTGGACGAGGTGTAAATCTTACAACTCTTTTCCATTAAAGTGCAATACCCAAAACCTTAATTGTTCTCAACTTTGTATCATAAAATAAAAGATACAAAATATGGCAACGAATAATAGGCAACCAATATTCCTTCCTTTAGAAGATGTAGACAGCGAACATTGTGCTTTGATTGTAGATAAAGGATTAGCACAGGTTAAAGGTATTGAAAGCCACAAAGTAGAGCTAAACAATCGCCGTGCAACGATAACGGTCAATGATACCGATACCGTGACGGCGGCTGTTAAAGCCATCCAGGATTTAGGTTATGGCGTTACTACTGTAAAACAATCCTTTCCTGTCCTTAATATGACCTGTGCGTCTTGTGCCATCAGTGCAGAAAGCGGTGTTAAATATGCTGACGGCGTCGTCAATGCAACTGTCAATTTTGCTACAGCAAGACTGTCCGTAGAGTATCTTCCCAATATGACCAACCCATTAGCGCTCCAAAAAGCAGTGCAGTCCATCGGATTTGATTTACTCATTGAAGACGAAGCCAAAGAACAGGAGACATTAGAGGCAATACATGAAAAGAAATTCCGTACACTAAAAAATAAAACCATTTGGGCGATCCTACTTTCACTTCCTGTAGTGACTATCGGTATGTTTTTTATGGATATGCCCTATGGCAATGAAATCATGTGGTTTTTTGCCACACCAGTTGTCCTATGGTTAGGTAAAGATTTTTATATCAATGCATGGAAACAAGCAAAACACCGTTCGGCCAATATGGACACCCTAGTAGCCTTAAGCACAGGTATAGCCTATATATTCAGTGTATTCAATATGATTGCACCCGATTTCTGGCATGCAAGAGGATTACACGCACACGTTTACTTTGAAGCTGCTGCCGTGGTCATCGCATTTATTCTCTTAGGAAAACTACTTGAAGAAAAAGCGAAAGGAAACACCTCGTCGGCTATAAAAAAACTGATGGGATTACAACCTAAAACAGTGATGGTAATACAATCTGACGGTACTGAGAAACAAACAGCAATAGAAGATGTAAATGCAGGCAATGTTATATTAGTAAAGCCGGGAGAAAAAATTGCTGTAGACGGTATAGTAAAATCAGGTAATTCGTATGTGGATGAAAGCATGCTAAGTGGAGAACCTGTTCCTGTGTTGAAAATCGAAAATGAGAAAGTATTTGCAGGAACCATCAATCAGAAGGGAAGTTTCCAATTTACCGCGGTCAAAGTTGGTAAGGAAACAATGCTTGCTCAAATCATCAGAATGGTTCAGGATGCACAAGGAAGCAAAGCTCCTGTACAAAAACTTGTCGATAAAATCGCAGGTATCTTCGTTCCCGTAGTTATTGGCATTGCGCTTATCACTTTTGTGTTATGGATTGTATTAGGTGGAGAAAGCGGTTTAGTACAGGGTCTTCTGGCTGCAGTAACAGTATTAGTGATTGCATGTCCATGTGCTTTGGGATTAGCTACACCTACCGCAATTATGGTCGGTGTTGGTAAGGGAGCAGAAAATGGAATTTTGATTAAAGATGCTGAAAGTCTTGAATTAGCAAAAAAAGTAAATGCGATTGTTTTAGATAAAACTGGAACCATCACTGAAGGAAAACCACAGGTTACCGGTATCAAATGGTTAAATGAGGATGAAACAGTAAAGCAGATTTTATTCAGTTTAGAAAAACAGTCTGAACACCCTTTAGCTGAAGCAGTCGTTAAACATATGGCAGGTACAGCTCCCGTTTCACTAAGCACATTTGAAAGTATAACAGGCAAAGGTGCAAAAGCAGGTTACAATAATGAAAATTATTGGGCAGGTAATAGAAAATTACTCCTGGAAAACAATATCAGTATTACAGATGAACTGCAGCTGCAAGCTGATAAATGGAGTGAACAATCAAAAACAGTTATCTGGTTTGCAGACAGTCATCAAGCATTGGCCGTACTCGCAATCTCAGACAAGATAAAAGAAACATCTATTGAGGCCATTAAGCAATTGCAACGGATGGGCATCGAATTGTATATGCTCACAGGTGATAATGAAGCTACCGCAAAAGCCATTGCGCAGCAGACGGGCATAGCGAACTACAAGGCCGAAGTACTACCGCAACATAAAGCTGATTTTGTAAAAAAACTACAAAAAGAAGGTAAAACAGTAGCAATGGTAGGCGATGGTATTAATGACAGTACCGCACTAGCTACGGCAGATGTCAGTATTGCCATGGGTAAGGGAAGTGATATAGCAATGGATGTCGCCAAAATGACTATTATTTCATCCGACTTGTCAAAAATCTCACAGGCTATACGTCTTTCGAAACAGACTGTAGCAACAATTAAACAAAACCTGTTCTGGGCATTTATCTATAATCTTATCGGCATTCCCATTGCTGCAGGAATTCTTTTCCCGATCAATGGTTTCTTGCTCAATCCCATGTTTGCTGGAGCAGCAATGGCCCTAAGCAGTGTAAGTGTGGTAAGCAATAGCTTGCGGTTAAAATGGAAAAAATAGCCCAATAAGAGCTAGAAGATTATAAACTATTAATCGTAATCAATATGAAAATAAACAAATTTATAATAGCGATACTGACCTTGGCAATTGCATCAGCTTGTGCTAGCGATAACACAAGTGCAAAAAAAGGACATGATCATCAAGATGGAGATACCCACAATCATACGGAGGTTGCTCAGAATAATGAGGCAACAAAAAGAGTAAACAAGTACGAAAATGAACTCGGTCACGCACTTGATAAAAATGGTAATTTTATTACAGGTTGTCCATCACATAAGGAGATGATCGGTATAGAAGGAGACCAATGTCCGAAATGCGGCTATATGACCATGCTTCCCATTACATGGTCTTTGGAAGGGATCGATACGATAAGAGTAACTAATCTTCCCGACTACACACCTATTGCAAAAAAACAGTAACTATAATTTCGGCTTTAAATAAAAAGCACAATATTTAAATTGGCGGTTCCATTATTAAGGGCCGCCTTTTCTATTGAACCACCTTCATCAATTACAGAGAACAGTCTTGACTTCGACACAATACACCATTCCATCAGTAAATATCGCAAATCAAATAGGAAAAAGTGTAATATAGGATTCAATAACTATCCGGTAATTTGCTATATCAAAATTAGTTAAAAATGAAAAAAGTAGAATTGAGTATACCAGACATGCAGAGTGCTGATTGCCAAACAAGAGTGAACAGTGCTGTGCAAGGTATCGCAGGCATTACAATCGAAAAAATTGAAAGTGGCAAGTTGTTCATCAACTATGAAGATGACAATGAAAAAAAGGAGGTAATTGAAACGATTGAAAAAGCGGGTTATAAAGTCGCTGATAACATCACACAAGACTCAAGTTGCGCAACAGGTTGTTGTGGCAATTAAAAGATTTTAAATCTCAGGGATACCTTAAAACACAATAAAGTATCCCTGAAATTATGTTTAGATTATAGCTGATTAATAATAACACCCTGTTTACACCTACTTTATTGAACACTTTTTCCCGACAGATACTACTTATCGGATATTTCATTTAGAAATCCTCTTTTAACACATCTTTCAGTTTACGATATTGCAAACTTAAATCAGCATACATCGTTTTCAACCTATAATTTTCGTCATGTAGATCTATAAACTCTTTCAAGATATCTGTCCCTAAGTCCTTATATTTTTTCTTCAGTTCAAAAATATTTGTCCCTGATACACCATATTTAGCAAACAGCTCCGAACCACTTTTTCCTGATTCATAATCTTTAAGCACATTTAAAATTTGATCTTCCGTATTTTGTCTATTTTTCATTTTTTTTGCGTTTTTACTTCATACAAAAATCTGCATGATTGATAGTAAATTATTGCTGCTTTTACTTGTTTAGTTTGTAATTTTTAATGCTCATAAATTTGTCGATTATTTTCATGATTCTTAAAATTTCATAAAATAAACAAGAAATAACGTAATATTTTATTACTGATAAAAACGCAATTTTGATCACATAACACAATCAATATTAAACATTTATTTTATCCATGAAACTATTAATCAAAGGAATGGTGTGCGATAGGTGCATATACATTCTGTCAGAAGAATTACCAAAGCTTGGTCTGGAGATTTCCGACATACGCTTAGGTGAAGTAATTCTAAAAGTAAGGGATAAAATCCTTGAAGAGCAAGTTATCAAAACCATGTTGCAGAAGTATGGTTTTGATTTACTATATAACAAAGATCAGAGACTCATCTCGCAGATTAAAAGCGCTGTAGAAAAAGGCATTCAAAAACAATTAGACACTGGCGAACGCATTAAATTCTCAACACTTATCCGCGACGAATTACGTAAAGATTATGATTCATTAAGTGCACTATTCTCATCTTCAGAAGGATGGACACTTGAAAAATTCATTATCTCAAGGAAGATAGAGAAAGTAAAAGAACTGTTATTTTATACACAACTCTCCTTATCTGAAATTGCCTATAGTCTAGGGTACAGTAGTCCTGCACACCTGTCAAACCAGTTGAAGAAATACACAGGTTTTACATCTTCCCATTATAAAAGAATGAAACGCAATAAACTAGCAATTATAGAAGAGCAATCAAAAAATAAAAACCAAGTTTAGAAAACTACTAAAGAAAATTAGCGGTAATAGACCGCATTAATTAATTCAAATATTTATTCGAACTCCTGTTTATATATATGAACAGGAGTTCCTATTTTTTGGCAAGATGTTAAGCGATTCTACTCACGCCATTCAGCAAAAAACGATATAAAACATCAAAATAAATATCATAACTCTTATCTGTAATTCTGTAAAAGTGCGGTCGCATTTGTATCTAATTTTGGCAATGAAATTTAATCGATTGTTAAAAATAAAACATCAAAACATGTTATACAAATACACAATACAAAGATTAGGAATTTTAATTCCCATACTCAGCATCTTACTTATTTCTTGTGAAAATAAACAAGAAAAAACGTCAGAAAAAACACCAACACCATCCGCAGATGCCAGTAAATTACCCGTAGATATCATCATCGCACAGGAAGAGCAACTCGATCAAAAAGAAGCCGTCGTCGGCACCATGATGCCTTATCGAGAAGTTTCCATAGTTGGCGAGCTCCCTCAGAAGATTACTCAGGTATCTTTTAAAGACGGTAGTTATATCAGTCAAGGAACCGTACTTTACAAACTCAATGATGCCGATATCAGATCCCGTTTAAAACAAGTAGGTGCCGAATTGAATCTCGCTAAACTGAATAAAGAAAGACTTGGCAATCTATTAAAAACCGAAACCGTAAAACCGCAAGAATATGATGAGGCCGTTATGCGATTCGAATCTTTAAACGCACAAGAACAGCTGCTTCGAGTAGATTTAGACAAGACCATAATCCGGGCGCCATTCTCCGGGAAAATTGGTATTTCAAAAGTACATCTCGGAGCCTATGTATCTCCCGGAGAGACACTCGTGACCTTACAGGATCAAAGCGCTATTAAGATCAACTTCTCTGTCCCAGAAAAATACTTACCATTAATAAAGACAGGAAGCAAAATTAAGTTTACATCCGAATTATCCGATACTGAATATTTCGCTACAATAGCAGCTACAGAACCAGGGCTTGAAGCACAAAGCAGAAGCTTACAAGTACAAGCAATAACAAATAATGCCGATGGACAATTCCGGGCAGGTCTATCGGCTAAAGTGTACTTCCAAGTAAATAATCAAGGTGCAAAAGGAATAACAGTTCCAACTGAGGCTTTAGCACCAGGTGAAAAAGGCTATGCTGTTTTTGTGATCAAAAATGGGCTTGCAAAACCGATGGCAGTCACCGTAAGTAACAGAACAGAAAAGGACGCAATCATAACGTCTGGTATCATGCCAAACGACAGCATCATTGTTTCCAATATGCTGCGCTTAGGAGACGGTACTCCCGTAAAAGCTGTCCTGTCAAATTAATTAATTTCAAATCTTAGCTTCATGAGTATATCAGATTTAAGTATAAAAAAACCCGTCTTGGCCGGGGTATTTTCTCTCCTTATCGTCATATTAGGAATAATAGGATGGAAACAACTAGGTATCCGCGAATTCCCGTTAACAGAACCACCCGTCATTACGGTCATTACCTTCTATCCTGGTGCAAGTCCAGATGTAATTGCATCTAAACTGACCAGACCGATGGAAGAATCCATTGCCGAATCAAGTGGCATACGGACCATATCATCCGAATCGCGAGAACAGGTAAGTGTTATTTCAATCGAATTTAATCGGGAAATTGACATTGAGGATGCGCTGAACGATGTTAGAGACAAAGTCTCCAAATCTCGTAAACAGCTCCCGAGCGATGTCGATCCACCAATCGTGCAAAAGGCATCATCACCAGACAATCTGGTGGCATTCCTGGAAGTGGAAAGCGACACCAAAAATATAAAAGAAGTAAGTCACCTTGCTTCTACGACTATCAAAGATAGAATGCAGTCTATCCCTGGTATTAATAATGTAGCCATCGTAGGCGAGCATAAGTATGCTATGCGATTGCGCTTTGAACCAGCAAAACTTGCGGCATATCAACTTACTCCTTCCGATATAAGACAAGCATTACTCCGCGAGAATATTGACTTGCCGGCAGGTCGAATCGAAGGAAACAACAGTGAGCTTAGCATCCGGACGATGGGACGTCTAACTTCTGTAAAAGATTTTGAAGAAATGCTCATTAAGCAAGTTGACAATACCATCATAAGATTAAAAGATATTGGATCAGCCGAATTAGGAGAAGAGAATGAACGTACTGCCATCATCAACGAAACAGGAAATCTGAACCGTATCGGTGTCGGTGTTGCTATTCAGATACAACGTGGAGCAAATGCCATAGAAGTAGTCGATGAGTTTTACAGAAGGTTAGATCAATTAAGAAAAGAAGTTCCTTCAGAATATCGTTTGATCGTAGGGTTCGACTATACGCGCTCCGTACGCGAATCCATTAAAGAGGTCGAAGAAACGTTATTCATAGCATTCGGACTCGTGGTTTTGATTATCTTTCTATTCCTGAGAGACTGGAGATCTACTATTATTCCCGTTCTTGCCATTCCGGTATCCATTCTTTCCGGATTTTTCATTATGTATATTGCCGGTTTCACGATCAATATCTTGACACTTCTTGGATTGGTACTTGCCATTGGACTGGTCGTAGATGATGCAATTGTCGTGTTAGAAAATATCTATAAAAAAATTGAAGAGGGTATGTCCCCAATTCAGGCGGCATTTAAAGGTACAAGAGAGATTTATTTTGCGGTTATTTCCACGACAATTACGTTAGCAGCCGTATTTTTACCCATTATTTTTATGGGTGGTATCAGTGGACAACTTTTCAAAGAATTTGCCATTGTCGTATCAGGATCAGTATTGGTCTCAGCATTTGTAGCGCTTACACTGACCCCTATGCTAAGTGCATACTTTTTGAAGAAAAAAGAAAAACCGAGTTGGTTCTATCGTGTCACCGAACCCTTTTTCGTTAGTCTAAACAATGGCTACGCCTATTTACTGATTGCATTTATGCGCGTTCGATGGTTAGCTTGGGTCTTCTTAGCTGGCACTACCCTGCTTATTTATGCTATAGGTAAGCAACTTCCTTCAGAACTAGCACCTGTAGAAGATCGTTCCAACATGAACCTCATCGCTATAGCTCCTGAGGGTGTCTCTTTTGATTATATGAAAAAGCATATGACCGAAGTTGGAAAGTATGTAAATGACTCGACCGACGGATTGTACCAAACCTACTCCATGGTCGCTATTTCATTCATCCCGGCCCCAGCACCGGTCAACGTAGCCGTGCAGAGTATCTATCTTAAAGATCCAAAGGAAAGAAAATCCAGCATTCAGGATCTATATAACCAATATGGAGCAGCTGCGGGTAAATTTAGAGGCTTTCTGCTCTTCCCTTATTTACCTCCAACAATCGGAACCCGTTATGGTGGTGGTATGCCTATTCAATATGTTCTTCAGGCTCCGAACTTAGATAGTCTGACTACCGTGCTTCCAAAATTCCTGGCTGCTGCACGCCAAAGTAAAAAACTGCTATTCATTGACGCTGATCTTAAGATCAACAAACCTGAGGTGAAAGTAAATATCGATCGTGCAAAAGCTTCTATGATGGGCGTATCCATCGAAGAAATAGCCCATACCTTACAACTCTCGTTCTCAGGACAGCGTTACGGATATTTCTTACGTAACGACCGTCAGTACGAAGTGATCGGACAATTAGACCGCCAGTACAGAAATGATAAAAGCGACCTGAATACGATTTATGTCCGTTCAACTTCAGGACAGATGATTCCACTTAATAACCTGATAACAATGGAAGAAGCCGTTAGTCCAGCGGCCGTTTATCGCTATGATCAGTATACATCAGCAACTGTATCTGCGGCAACAGCGCCAGGAGTAAGTCTCGCAGAAGGTATACAGGAAATCGAAAAAATAAAAAAAGAAGTACTGGGCGAAACATTCAAAAGTTCACTTGCCGGTCAGTCCAGAGATTATACCGAAAGTCAAGGCAATATCACCTTTACGCTCATCCTGGCACTCGTACTTATTTATATGATTCTGGCAGCACAATTTGGAAGCATGCGCGATCCACTTACCATTATGCTTACCGTACCCATGGCAATTGCTGGAGCAGTGCTTAGTCTTTACTGGTATGAGCAGAGTTTAAATGTATTTAGCCAGATCGGGATTATTACATTAGTAGGACTGATTACTAAGAACGGAATTCTGATCGTTGAATTTGCCAACCACCTCAAGGAAACAGGCCTTTCGAAATACGATGCTGCGATTCAAGCTGCAGAGCAGCGTTTTAGACCGATCCTTATGACGTCTCTTGCCATGATATTTGGTGCATTACCCATTGCACTGACAGCCAATAGCCGCCAGTCATTAGGAATCGTGATTGCCGGAGGACTTGTCTTTTCAGGTATCCTCACCCTATTTATCATTCCGGCAGTTTACTCATATTTATCAAGTAAGAAAACTCCAAAAGCTGTTGTTGAGGAAACAACTGAAGAGCACGCTATCGAAATACAACATTAAGTTAAACTGAAACAGATCATGAGCATACCCACACAAAAAAACGATGAAGCGATCGAAAAATCTTGAATAGGGTTACAAATAAATCTAAAAGGGAAAAAATATGCTCATGATGGTTTCATTTCCTCCGCAATAAGCAGCGATTTGCTTAGCAAAAAATAAAGGAAAAGCGTGTATACCGTAACAAGTGAACATCACCACAAATTATAATTCAATGAAAACAAATATCCTATATATCGTTACCCTACTGCTACTCATTGGTAGCAGTAAACCATTGCATGCCCAGAAAAAAATGCTGGCACTCAAAGATGCTTTGGAAATGGCAAAACAGGGAAATAAAGCAATACAGGTGCAAATACTGGAAGAAATCCATGCCCGAGAAATAACCAATGAAGTCAAAGGTGGATTACTTCCAAGTATCTCGGCTAATGCTGCATACTCGCGCTATTTTGACAGACAGGTTATCTTCCTCCCGGGTTCATTTGCAGGTACTGATAAAGCAGTACAAGATGTGGCTGTCGGTGGTAAAAATGTCTATCATGTTTTTGCTACCCTCAACCAGCCCATTCTTGCACCTGGTACGCATCATCTGACAAAAGCTTCAAAGATTAATGAATCGATTCAAAATGAAAAAACAGCTGACCTCAAAAGCCAGATTGCACTTTTGGTCTCTACACGTTATCTTGATATGTTGATGATGAACAGTCAGCTTGATCTACTAGAACAAAGTCTTCAGAGAAATAAAAAAGCACTGCAAGATTCCCGTTCATTATTAGCCCAAGGCAGAGGTTTAAAATCAGATACATTAAGAAGCTTCGTTGCTGTCGCAAATTTGGAATCATCCGTTTCTTACTTAAAAAACAATGTAACGGTAGCAGGCATTGAACTCAAAAGACTGATCGGACTAGAAGATCCTGCAGAAATTGAGCTATCTGACAATCTGGAACTGAACATCGAAACAAGTCAGCATGAGTTTCATCAAGTTGATGCCGCATTGGCTATTGCCGAAAAAAATAGAAAAGATCTCAATATTCAAGAACTTACCATAGAACTGCAACAGAAAAATATGAAGGTGATCCAAGCAGAGCTATTGCCACAGCTTTCTCTAATCGGTCAGTATCAGCTGCAGGCACAAGCGGATAATTTTAAGTTTGGTCAATATGCATTACCCAGAACATCCTTCTTAGGGCTCCAGCTTACAGTACCTGTTTTCAATGGCAACCGTACCAAGTCCAAAATCAACCAGTCCAAAATCAAAATGAGACAGGAAGAAATACGATTAAGCGATTTAAAAGATGAAGTTAAAACCGAGCTTGCAACGTTGATCAGTCAGTGGAAGGAAGCAGTTAACCAATTAAACATCCAAGAAAAAACGGTGCAGTCTGCCACATTAAACCATCAGATGGTAGATGACCGTTTCAAAAACAGTCTGGGGTCAAGACTTGAGTTGACAGATGCTGAACTGGCATTGACACAAGCAAAGATCAACAACCTCAATGCGATATATAAGATACAGGTTCTACATGTAAAATTAAAACATGCTGTTGGGCAGCTAAGCCTATAATTACTTACCATTAATTAAATAAAAAATGAATAAAAATAAAACAGGTACCGTAAATCCAACTGCTCCGTACAGTAAACGCTGGGCAGCACTATTTTTACTATGTACCGCACAATTTATTGTGATCATGGACACTTCTATTATTGGCGTGGCATTACCGGCAATAAAAGCCGATCTTGGCTACTCACAAAGTGGCTTACAATGGATTTTTAATGCCTATGTAATTCTATTTGGAGGTTTCTTATTGCTAGGAGGACGTTTATCCGATCTCTTTGGCGCACGTAAGATTTTCATGTGGGGGTTTGCCATTCTCTCAGGAGCGTCACTTTTAGCGGGTGTGGCCTGGTCTGAGGCCACCCTCAATACCGGAAGAGCTTTACAGGGCTTAGGCTCTGCACTTATAGCCCCTGCAGCACTTACCTTAGTACTGTCCAAATTTACCGATCCCAAAGAACTCAATAAAGCATTAGGTTTCTGGGGGGCTTCTGCTGCTGCAGGTGGTTCAGCCGGTGTATTCCTTGGTGGAGCCATAACCGAATGGCTCTCGTGGCATTGGTTATTCTTAATTAATATTCCAGTAGGACTTGCTGTATTATTTTTCAGTCAAAAACTACTGTTCAAAGGAACTACCCGTAAAGGAAAAGTAGATATCGTCGGTGCAATTTTAGCAACGGTAGCCCTTATTGTGATGGTATATGCTATTATATCTGCAGAAAATGCCGGTTGGATATCAGTCCAAACCATTGGATTACTGGGCTTATCATTGTTACTGTTCATTATTTTCATTATCATACAGAAACAGAAAAGTGAGCCTTTAATTCCTCTTGCTATTTTTAAAGTCCCTAATCTTTTATCAGGTAACGTGGTGATGGCATTATTAGCGGCAGCATGGATACCCTTATGGTTTTTTCTCAATCTTTACCTGCAGCAAACCCTGCATTACACAGCTTTCAATAGTGGACTTGCTCTTTTACCGATGACAATTGCGATCATGTTTCTGATGGTTGGTCTTACAGGTAAATTAGTCGCTCGATTTGGCTTCAAAGCAAATATGGTAGCAGGTCTGCTTGCCTTAGCAGGTTCACTCCTTCTTTTTAGCACAATCCCTCCTGATGGTACATTTATAATCAATGTATTGCCAGCATCTTTATTAGGCGCTTTAGGTATGTCACTAACGTATATACCTGGCACTATTGCTTCGATGTCAGGTGCCAAACCTGAGGAAACCGGCCTTGCTTCTGGTCTGGTAAATACCAGCTATCAAATCGGTTCAGCTCTAGGACTGGCTATAATAGTTGCCATTTCCGCAGCAAAAACCAATGCTATAAAAGCAACAGGAGCCACAGAAGCTACCGCTTTGAACACAGGTTTTCAAACCGGTTTTTTTGCAGCTTCCATCATATGTCTCATTGCAGCAGTCATGGCTGTAATTTTTATTAAGACACTTAAAAAGTAAACGTTAAAACCATATGAAAAAATATAAATGGACCACGCATCAGGTTATACAGGAGACTAAAGATGCTGTGACCATATTTTTCAGTACTGACCAGGATACGATTGAATATCAGCCTGGTCAGTATCTTAATATTTCCTGTATTGTTAACGGAGAACCCCTACAGAGATCCTATTCCTTTAGCTCCGCACCTGCCGATAAATTTCCGTCCATTACAGTTAAACGAGTTGCTGGTGGAAAAATGAGCAATTATCTAGTGGACAATGCAAAAAATATTAGCGAGTGGGATATCGATGCACCTATAGGCAACTTTATCTTGAAGAAACATATTATCCCTGATTCAGAACTTGTTTTTCTTGCAGGTGGAAGTGGAATATCACCCTTGTTCTCTATGCTAAAAAGTCTTATTAAAACAGCTTGTCCCCCTCTGTTGCTATATTCCACCAGCAGCCCGGAGGATACCATATTCAAATTCCAACTGGAAGAAATGGAAAAGAACAAGCAGTTGCGTATTTTTCATTCATTTACGGGTCTTAATAAAGAGATTAAAGGCATTAACAGTATCTCCGGTCGATTTTCTCAACCGATCATTAAAAGCTTGATCGGACAGTATATAAAGCAAAAAAGTAAAGCTCATTACTTCATATGTGGTCCAGTAGAACTGATGCAGTTGTATCGTGAGACACTGCGCGCTTTACAGATTCCCGAATCAAATATCCATACCGAATATTTTGATCCGGTCATAACCGATAAGATCATCGTTATCGAGAACGAAGAGCACAGAGAAATACTGGTCAGCTACTTTGAGACTCATTACAGAGACAATGAAGAACAGACCTACGAGTGTACTTCTCTCATTGATGTACAACCAGGACAATCCCTTTTAGAAGCCATTAGTGCCCATGCCATTCAGGTGCCCAGTTCATGTAAAAAAGGCACCTGCGGTTCATGCTGGGCAATCCAAGAAAATGGCAAGATCAAAATGGTAAACAATTATGCCCTCTCGGATGAAGAAGTCACTGAAGGTAAAATTCTACTTTGCCAGAGCTATCCTTTAGATCAGTCTGTTTCCATTGTCATCGCATAATAGTATGAAGCCGTCTAAACACTATCCGGGATACTATTGAGAGTAAGATTACACATGACACGATAACAAAAACAGCATAATCAATAGCATGACTATAATCAGTAAATATTACAAATCAAATAGCAAATAACGTAAAGTGCCACCGTATTTTTTTACTGAAATTTGTACTATAAACAAACGCTAAAAAATAAAATAAAATGGATAGCAATAATCAAAATTTTCAATTCAAGACCAATATTAACTGCAGTGGCTGTGTAACCAAAGTAACTCCTTTTCTAACTGATAAAACGGGTATTAACCATTGGGAAGTAGACGTTGCTAGTAGAGATAAAGTACTTACAGTTAAGACAGATGGGATATCGGAACAGGAAGTTATCGAAATCGTAGAGAAATCAGGTTTTAAAATCGAACCTTTAAAATCTTAAAAAAGAATTAAACAGATTCTTTAAACACTAAGAATTTTGGGTTAAGTAATTGCGGAAGCATATCGAAATTCCGCAATTACACCCAAAGCAAATTTTCAGATATGGAAAACCACCGCCATGCACCTCAGATGAGCATATACACCTGTCCTATGCCCCCCGAAGTAAACGGGACTCAAGGCAACAGCTGTTCGACATGTGGAATGGATCTGAGATCTGTTCAACAGGAAAATCCAGATCAATATCAGGTACAATTAACAACTTTACCACAGATTATTGAAGCAGGACATCCCGTTAGACTACTATTTGCAATCAAAAAAAACCAAAAACAAGTACCATTGGACATTTCTGATGAAATGAACATTCATGTCATCGTCATTAGTGAAGATCTTAATTGGTTCAGACACATCCATCCAGTGCTGCAGCAAGACGGTAGCTATGCTGTAACACAGACTTTTCATAACGGTGGAAAATACCATTTGTTCACCTATTTTAAACCTCTTGGTAAAGAACATGTCTTAAACATGTTAGAAATCGAAGTGAAAGGGTACTATATGACTTCTCGTGAAGTCACTTCAAAAAAAACGATATGTTACATAGATGACTATACAGTTATCCTTGAAAATACCGATAATTTTAAAACCGGCAGCATACAACGTATAAAGATAGCCATCGAAAAATGCGAAAAGAAACTGCATAACAGTAGTTTGGAACAATATTTGGGAACATCAGCTCATATATTAATGATCAATAAGACGGATAAAGAGTTTTTACAGATCCGGTCCATACCACATGTACAATACCCGATATACGCAGAAACAAACATTACAAAGGCTGGTAAATACAAGATGTGGGTGCAGTTTAAAATACATGGAAAAGTCCATACAGCAGACTTTAATATTGACATAAGATCAATAAAGGAAAGCGAAAAGGAAGTAAAGCTTCGTCAGCATCAGGTATAGCAAAATGTAAAGCCGAGTGCATTTGAAAGACACAGAATACAGAACCTCTGCTTTAGAAATCGAGAAAATAACGAAGCAGTTCAAAAGTAAAATTTTAAAACTATCTTTAAATGATTAACAGAAAATAGATATGAAAAAGAACTTATTGATATTGGCAATTTCACTATTTGGACATGTGGCACTTGCCCAAAATACAGAAACACTATTAAGTAAATATTATGGTGTAAAAAATGCATTGGTAAGCAGTGATGAGAAAAAGGCTTCCGAATCCATTCAAGCACTTCAGAAAGTGGTAAAAGCAGAAAGTGCTTTTAAACTGAAAGATAACTTGACCCTTGAAGTAGATAAATTAGCAAAAGCAGGCAATCTTGAAAAACAGCGTGCATCATTCAATGAAGTTTCAACGATCATGTGGCAAATCGTAAAAAGCAGTGATAAGGTCAGCCAACCAGTGTATTATCAATATTGCCCGATGAAAAAAGGCTATTGGTTAAGCAATGAAACGGCGATTAAAAATCCTTACTATGGATCTGCGATGCTTACCTGTGGTAAAGTTACTGAAACCAAGAAGTAACCCGTGAAAAGCTGAGCATTCGATTCAAATAAAAAACTCCGAACCAACAATATCCAATTGTTCGTTCGGAGTTTTTACTTTCCATAGCATCAAATTCATTATCTTCGAATACATAAACCAGTATTCATTCATAAAGATACCCCATGATAGCTATAAAAGTGACTTATACCATCAAAGAAGACTATGTTGATGCGAACAAAGAAAACATTCAGATTTTTCTTGATGACTTTAAAAAATTGGACAATCATCAATTTGTATATACGATATTCCAGGTTAATGGCAGCAACACCTTTATCCATATGTCACAATATAAAAATGAGGCCATTCAAAAAGAATTATTAAATATGCCCGCTTTCTTAGAATTCCAAAAACAACGCGATCTCCATCTGCTCTCTGAATCAATTATTGAATCCTTAACACAGATCGGTATATCAAAAAATATATGGTGATGAAATAGTTAAAAAAACAAGAGCCCTGACAATACTCAAAAACTTCATAATCAATTCATACACAGTTAACATATGCTTTGTAAATTTATATAAGCAAATTAATGTAAACAGTGGTTTAAAACATTTGAATTATGAAAACGATCACACATTTCTTCCAAAGGGTATTATTTCGTATCTTTCTAGTGCAGTTTAGTTCATTCTATTCTCCTCTTAGATTTCACAAATATTAAAACAACTTAAATAAGTGATATTTGCACCACTTGAGAAAATAAATTCCGTAAATGATTTTAACTAAAGATTCCTTTGGCGAAGATTTTATTTGGGGAGTTTCTACAGCCGCCTACCAAATTGAAGGAGCTCATAATATACATGGAAAAGGCCTTTCTATTTGGGATACTTTTGTAAAAAAAAAGAATAAGATCTTTAAAAACCAGCACGGAGATATTGCTTGCGATTTCTATAATCGCTACATAGCAGATCTCCATTTGATGCACAGCTTAAATATTAGGAACTACAGGTTTTCCATTGCCTGGAGCCGTATTCTACCGCAAGGTACAGGAGAAGCCAATCCATCAGGCATTGACTTCTATAATAAACTCATCGATCTTTCTTTAGAATTAGGGATTACACCTTGGATAACACTCTATCACTGGGATCTGCCGCATGCCCTGGAACAAAGAGGTGGATGGATCAACAGGGAAGTCACCGATTGGTTTGCTGATTATGTAGCACTCTGTGTCAAACACTTTGGCGATCGGGTAAAAAACTGGATGGTTTTAAATGAACCTGCGGTATTTAGCGCTGCAGGATATTTCTTTGGCGTTCATGCTCCTGGTAAAAAAGGAATCGATTACTTTTTAGCAGCTGCACATCATGCATCACTAGCACAGGCTAAAGGTGCAAGAATTATTAAATCACTACAACCAGACAGTACCGTTGGAACCACTTTCTCCTGTTCGCATATTGAACCGTTCACCGGAAGAGAAAAAGATATCCTTGCTGCTAAAAAAGCAGATGTATTACTCAATAGATTTTTCATAGAGCCCCTGCTAGGTATGGGCTATCCTACAGATGAGATCAAAATTTTGAGAAGAATTGAAAAATATATCAAGCACAATGATGAAAACGAGCTAAAGTTTGATATGGATTTTATCGGAGTACAAAATTATACCCGCGAAATCATCCGTCATTCCTTATTCGTCCCCTACCTACGCGCAAAAATTGTAAGTGCAAAATCGCGCAAGGTCGAACTCACGGCCATGAACTGGGAAGTATTTCCTGAATCCATGTACCATGTTTTGAAAAAATTCAGTGCCTATCCCAATATACCGCCACTGATTGTCACTGAAAATGGAGCCGCTTTTCCAGATGAAGTCGTTAACAATCAAGTCGATGACCCGAAAAGAGTGCAGTATTTACAGTCGACCATTGCCCAAGTACTTAGGGCCAAACAAGAAGGAGTTCAGGTCAATGGTTATTTTGCATGGACTTTTCTCGACAACTTTGAGTGGGCAGAAGGTTATCATCCCAGATTTGGTTTAGTATATGTTGATTTTGAAACGCAACAACGCATCGTTAAATCGTCGGGACATTGGTATGCTGATCTTCTGAAGGAGAAGATATAGGTTCAAGCTATTTGACATTAGCTAAGTGGTATTGATTATAAAATCGATACCACTTACCATATTAATACCTATCATTCACATATTCCGACAGTAACTTCAAGTTCTGAATTGCATCGCCCATTGTATTGTTAAAATAAGTGAAAACCTCTTTCCCTTCAGCTAACCATTCCCGAATATATGAACTATATTCCTGTAGAAAATCATCTTCATAACTGCCCCGGTAATTACCATTGGGACCATGAAATCGCAGATAAATAAAATCTGTTTCACTATAGGACAATTGCATACCATTACTGTTCTTGTCATGCAGCACAAGACTGGCTCCGTACGAATTTAACAGGCTAAATGTATCTTCACAATGCCAAGATGAATGCCGAAACTCGACGCATATCCGCCATCCCTTTATATGCTCATCATTAACAACAGTCTCTAGCAAAAGATTGACATGCACAGCAGCATTAAACGTAACAGAGGGGGGAAACTGAATCAGTAAACAACCTTTCTTCTCGCCTGCTTCGGCAATCACCTTCAAAAAATGAGCAACATCATTCGGGTCAAAGATCAAACCTTTTGCGTGAGTAATTCCCTTCCATAATTTAAAGGTGAAACGAAACCCATCCGGTACTTCATCTGCCCATCGTTTCACAGTTTCTTCACGTGGTATTTTATAGAATGAACTGTTTACCTCCAACGAATTGAATAATAAAGCATAGACCGCAAGCCTGCTTTTCTCCTGAAGATTTTCGGGATAAAAACTTTTATTTTTATAAGGCAGTAAAATACCGCTCGTACCAGAAAAATACAAAGACTCCATAACCATACAACAAGCACCTGGGAGAGAAGTTATTTTTAATCCTAAATATTAAGATTACATCAGGCAAAAATTACTCAGGATTCCATATTGAACCATCTAAATATTTTCGGATGTATGTCGACTGGACAAATGCTGAAGTACGATTTGATAGGCCGACTTTTTCTCCCACTTAGCGATCAGCCATGAAATAAAACAAATATGAAAAATATCCGCATGTTCTTTATTCTTTAACAGATCGACCGCAGTTTTTTGAAATACAGGATTAAACGCAATATCAGGCTTATTGAAATATTTCTCCACAAGACTCGCAAAATGTAATACTCTTTCCTCATGAGTTTGTGTAAGAAAACCACTGTATCGACGTTTGAAACTACTTAACCGTGAAACAGCAAGTTCGATATGCCCGAATTGTGCATGAACCAAAACTTCCATCAGATTTTTACGAATGGTCCAAAGCATACCCATTTTTTTCTCGTACCATTGATCAGTATGCTGAAACAAGGCAAGATGGCGTAAGCAAGATCTGTCATCCTGCAACGATAAAAACATCGTTAAACATATCCTTAAATCTTCTATGTCCTCCTGTTTTGTCTTTTTTGTTGTCATTTCCAAAGCCTTCAGCAATACAGCTGTTCCTTCTCCACCCATTCCAGTAAAATATAGATTCAGAGCCGATAACAACTGATGCCGTGGATAAAATTGAGATTCATGAAAACGATGCTGTTCCATTTGGTTCTTCATCTCAGAAAGATACTCCGCACTCTTTTCAAAGCTTCTGTTGCGTAAATGAAAGTTTGCCAAAAAATAAAGGACATGCAACTGATAAAATAAGTGCGATTCATCCGCTTTCTTCTTTCCCTGAATAAAATGTTGGATGCGCTGGATATAACGTTCTATAAAACTATAATCCTGATGAATAGCCGCATATTCATTGGCTATAAAAAGTATCTGATAAATAGACTTATAATTCATTAAATCTTTGACTGCAATCTGATATTTTCGTATGGTCCCGAGCATCAGTGCGGCCAAGTTGACCACTTTACCTTTCAGATTTACCTCACGCATTTCCTGACGGAGAAAAGCATATGCCAGATTCAATTTTGCCTCCCGTTGCATATGTTGCTGGTTGACCATAAAACGTGTTGTTAAGTCTTCTAAATTTTCTGAAGCTTCACTATGCGCATAATTTATTTTAAGAAGCAATATATCGTTCAATAAATTGTACTGTTCCAGTTTTGTTGCGATTTGCTCGGCCTTCACCAAGCACTTGAAAGCAGTTTTATCCACATCATTTTCCAAAAGAAAACGGCTTACAACGATTAAACGCATCACTTCCGAAGCCTGACTGTTATTGCTTTCAAATGTCTTCTGAGATAGAAATAAAAGTAGGTTATCGTGCAGTCTTTTACGCAAAGCATGGTAAGAATCCCTGCTTTTTGTTTTTTTTAACAGCTTTTCTAAGCCATTTATATCGTCAGTATTTAGCAATTCAAATAATAGAATATTTTTAACATCGTGTCGCTTATTCTTCTTGCGCATAAATGCCTTAAAATCCTTTTTATCCTGATCACCAAGTAAATTTATTAATGTCACAAGCGCATCCATAATAGGTTAATTTTAAAAACAAACCTACTAAAAAATTAATTTATATCATCAGTATTTTCAAATATCTCATTTGTACATCTAGCGACAACAGCGGACATTTGCTTCCATAATAACACATAAAAAAACAAAAATTATGGAACCGCTAAAACACAAAACAGAGGAGAACACTCCACTTACAAAAAACGAAGAAAAAACAAAAAATCCATTCAAACCTACAGGTGCATTCATCGGCGCATCCTGGTTTGCTTTACTAACCGGCTCCATGGGATATTGCATCGGGCTTTGGAACGCTACCATGGAGCTCAATGAAAAAGGATATTATTTCACGATCCTATTATTCGGTTTATTTGCCGTAATCTCCGTACAGAAAAGTGTGCGAGACAGAGCAGAAGGCATTGCCGTAACCGATCTTTATTATGGCCTTAGCTGGTTTGCAACAATTGCTGCAATGGTACTGCTTACCGTAGGGCTCTGGAACGCCGATCTGCTGCTTAGTGAAAAAGGATTTTATGCCATGTCATTCTGCTTAAGTATATTTTCAGCCATCGCTGTACAAAAAAATACCCGCGACGCCAAGATGTTTGAGGAAAACGAATTGTAACTTAGCGGTTGCCACCCGCAGTGACTTGCACAGCAAGCCTGCGGGTTTATTTAATAAATACTGATAAATGAAAAAAAGTAAACTTAAATTATTGAGCAGTACAGCTTTTGTTGCGATGACACTATTTGCATTTACTCTTATTCAAACATATTGGTCGATGGGAAAATTAGCGGATCAAACATCAAGTGGCTGTCTAGACTGTAGTTTCATATACGATGCATGCTTGATTTCTTTATGCAACGCCATTATCCTAACCCTACTATTTCTTTTAATAGCGAAGATCAAGAGAAACCGATATCAAATCGCAGTAGAATTCGTGCTATTGACTAGCTTTTGGTTCTTTTGGAATTACAGTATTTTTGTAGATCGAGAATCCTCCTGGAGTACCTATAGTTTCGATGAAGAAATCTATTATACGGTTTATTTATCCCTAGTACCAGTATTGGTAACAGCAACTCTTACCCTCATGACCATCCATCATCAGGTCATTCGTTCAAAATTTAGAGGGCAAAAAAAAGTGACCAGCACCACTCCATAAAAGATAAATCACTTATTTCGCTTCTATGATCATTAACAAATAATCCGAACCGCCCCATGGAACTTAATCATTTTATGGGTTTTTTTTTAAGAAAAGATGCCCAGATCGTACAATGTATCGTTTCATAGCAGAATATCTAAGAGCCGCATTGTGTAATACAAGCAAAATTATCTATGTTTGGTCTACTAAATCTACCATAAGTACATTCGTCATATGGCTTAGAATCAAAAAATAGCTTGCAATATGAAAAGACTTTACATTTGTTTCCTTACTGCTTTATTATGCTTTTCAGCCGTCCTTCAGCTCCCGGCTCAGGAGACAGATTCAGTTAATACAAAAGAACTTGGACTGAGTTCTCTATTAAATGGGATCAGGCAGCAACAGATTAACGACTCTTTAGAACGTGTTAAGCTTCAAAATGAAATCACAAATCTAAAGACACAAAATAGCGCAAAGAAAGAAGACCTAAAACAACAGCTCACTAACTTTGATGAAGAAAATATCATCCGAAATCAGCAGTTAAAAATAAAAGTTGATTCAATCAAAAAAAACACCAAACGTTATGCTGTCGCCCCATTTAACGATACGCTGTTTTACATATACAATAAACTCGGTTCATCTTTAGCAAAAGACCGAGCTGACAATGTCGTCACCCGCATTCAAAACTTATACGAAGATGATTTCGTAAAGGTCGATTCCTTCAAAATTGAAAACAATGAAATCAGTTCAGATATTGTATATAAAGACCTCATTATCACTTCGGTTACTGAGCTAGACGCACTGCTTGAAGGAAAAAGTAAAGAAGAAATTGCAAAACAATATCTAAAAAGTATTCAGGAAACCATTAACCGAGAAAAAGAAGAAAACAGTATTTCAAAATTATTGATCCGCATCGGGCTTATCGCGCTCATCTTTATTGTTTTTTACTTATTGATACTATTGATCAATAAAATTAAAGATTACAGTGTGCAACGGATTATGACCGAACGCACACAGCTGATCAAAGATGTTAAAATCAAGAATTATGTTTTAGTCAGTTCCGTTCAAAAAACCCGCATCCTGATCAATAGCATCAACATGTTGCGCTGGGCACTCATTATATTAATGGCCTTTATCATGTTGCCTATTGTATTCAGTGTCTTCCCCTTTACACAAAGTTGGGCCAATAGTTTGATCGGCCTATTTACCAAACCTCTAAAAAAGGCATTTTTAGCGATCTGGGATTATATTCCCAACCTCATCACGGTATTTGTTATCCTATTTGTCATGCGTTATGCCGTCCGATTGGTAAAATACATCTTTACGGAGATTGACAAGGGAAAACTAGAAGTGAATGGTTTCCATCGCGAATTTGCGATGCCGACATTTACCATTGTCCGCTTTCTATTGCAAGCATTTACACTCGTCCTGATATTCCCTTATCTACCAGGATCTAACTCGGATATTTTCAAAGGTATATCCGTATTTATTGGGGTGCTATTTTCATTAGGTTCATCTTCAGCAATATCCAACATTATTGCAGGTCTTGTGATTACCTATATGCGGCCTTTCCGAATCGGAGACCGCATCACGATAGCTGATAAAACTGGCGTCGTGATTGAAAAATCACCGCTGGTAACAAGACTAAGGACCATTAAAAATGAGGAGATAACCATCCCTAATTCATCCATCTTATCAGGGAACACCGTGAACTATTCCACCTTTTCAGATCAGGGAATTTGTTTTCAGGTCGAATTAACCGTAGGCTATGAAGAACCTTGGGAACGCATCCATGAAATGCTCTTAAACATACCTCCGCGGGTAGCACGGGTCAATACCACGCCAGCACCTTTTGTCTTGCAGAAGAAACTGGATGACTTTTATGTCCTCTATGAACTAAATGTTTACATTTCGCAGTCTGCTGAAATCGCACTGGCACAGTCCGAGATCTTTCAGTTGATTCTGAACGATTTTCTAGCCGCAGGCATTGAAATGAATGCCCCTCATATTTTCGCTAAAGTGGACCATACTCCACAATATAAAGCAGGAATAGATCACATCTAAAAGTACGTCAAAACACGTTAATTACACCAAAAAATTACGACCAACTTGGTTTCTCCGAGTTGGTCGCAATCAATATCTATTTTGAGCTTAAGCTTCTATTTTTTATCCTCATCTGCTGCAGGCAAATAAGCAAGTACGTCAAAAACGGTATCCCTAAATACAAAACTGCCAACTTTTGTAATACCCATTTTTTCATGAGCACGTAAAGATGGTATGTTGTCTTTTCTAATAAATAAAATCCCTTCTCGATTTGGCACCTGCTTTATAAGTTCGCTGAACATCAATTGTGCCACCCCTTTTCCGCGCAGATCCTGATTTACACAAATTGGACCATACACGTACGAATCTAAAGCGCCAGTGTAAGCACTAAACATAGCATCAAGAATCGGTACAGGATGCTTTTTATAGACCATTTTAGATGTAGATAATAAATATCCAACAACTTGATCGTCCGAGATAGCCACTACTTGAGGCATATCTTGCATCATGGCTACAATTTGCTCCCGTCCAAGTTCACCTGACAATGTACCACCCTGTGCAGGTTGGTTTTCGAATTGTAACGCAAGTATTCCATCCAGATCCGCTCCGGATGCGATTTTAATTTTAATATCCGCTTTCATCTTATAAAAATGACTACACCTATTCTAACAGACAACCTACTTATATCGTTGCAAAAGTATAACCAAATCCTCTTACTCAAATATTGAATCCCCTACATCAAATACTTCTAGCATATACTAGTCAATGACGAGTAAAATATGGGACACAAATAGAAATAAGCATAAAGGACTAAAGAAATAAGTGTCTTTCTTAGCAAAAACAGATTTTCGAAATCTTTTACTAATGCCAACATATTTAAAATCCCCTATAAATCGAAGTAGAAATATAACGGCAATAGTCCACATACCATAAACAACATAGGAGGGTGCTATTGGTACCTGAACAAGACCATCAAAAACCATATTGAGCACCGCAAACAGAAACAACCCAACAGCGACGATAAAGGTTCCAAACCGACTGGGGGTAAAAACTCTCTTCCCATTTAACTTTGTCGGAATCGTGGCCGCAATTCCGAACTGCCCATTGCATACCCAATACAGATGCATCGCGGCAAGAAACAAGAAAACAACAATATTTATTTTTGAAAGTATAAACTCCATTCGTTTATTTTTTTATTTTAATTCAATAATAAGGATACTTAAAACAAGATCAAAGATTCTTCATCCGAATCTCCAGTTAATTCAGGTAATACGACAGCTTTCTGACAATCGTTCAAATAAGTTACCTTTCTTGGATACTTCGTCATATAGGCATTGATCAGTTGCATCATGTAGTGATTGCCGGGATATCGCTGTAAACTAGAACGGATATCTTCCATCGACTCGAATTGCACGTATTCATCCAGATAGCCCATGGCATAAAAATTCCCTTGCTCTACCCAGACATAACTTTTCTCCTCTGGTGTTCTTCCTTTATCAACGATTACAAAGGTAGGTTGCTGCTCCAAAAGATGATCGACAGCCAATTCCACTTGCGCATTATGTTTTTCAACTTCCGGCAAATCCGGTTCATCGGGAAAACACCTACTTGCATAAGGTATTTCTGTAGCACCAAATGTACACATACGATGATCGAGCTCAAATTTGACCATCAACTGCCGCAAGACCTGTACCCCATCATATTCCAGATTAAATACCTGAATACATTGACAGTGCTTTTTCAATTTACCGACTGCAAGATACAGATAGCCATTCTGTGCTTCATATTTAAACAAACCAAATTTAGGTTCAAAACGTTTCAATGCACGATTATAGGCCGGCCATAGTTTCTTTATTTCTGTACATTCCAGTAATAGCGCCATGAGTTCCGTCGCGCACACCTCAAATGTGATATGATAGATCTCCCTTAAAAAATACTGTCGTTGTTTATTGATATTGTGCCCCGTAAAATGAGATGCAACACGCTTCTTTAGGTTTATAGCTTTTCCAACATAGATAACCTTTCCGTATTGGTTCATAAAATAATAGACGCCCGGATGCTGCGGTAAGGCTTCAAAATCCTCTGGTGCCAAATTAGGCGGGAGTCGTTGATCCGGAGCCGCTTTCTTCAGCATTTCGTCCACCACACCTTCATTATCCCACTGCAGTAAAGAAGAAAACAATATGGTCGTTGCTTCTGCATCTCCGCCGGCACGATGACGATTTGAAATAGGAATAGCTAAACTGTCGCAAAGCTTTCCTAAACTATAAGATCGAAAACCCGGTTTTATTTTACGGCTCAGTCGTACTGTACATAGTTTTCGTGCCGTCCATTTATACCCCTGTTCTTCCAGTTGATGACGAATAAATGAATAATCAAAGTTGACATTATGAGCAACAAAAATACGCCCATCCAGCATATCGAAAACCTTTTGCGCAATATCACCAAATACAGGCGCATCTGCCACCAGCTCGTTATCAATTCCCGTCAGTGCAAAAATAGCCAATGGAATATGCTGTTCCGGATTAATCAACGATTCCCATCGATCAATGACTTTCTCTCCGTCATGAATCACAATCGCAATTTCTGTCATACGGCTGCCCCTGGCATTTCCACCCGTAGTTTCAATATCCACGATGGCATACGTTATGTTTTTCAACTTGTTCACCTCAATCAATTTAACAAAGTTTGCAACTCATTATTCTATATACTACAGGAACTAACTAACTTCCGATCAACTTTGCGTAATTTTTCTATTTACAAAAATAAATCCAAATCGTCATGTGTCACGATAATGCCCTACAAATAATCAATATTTTACACTACATTTGTTTCCAATAGAAACAATTCAATGTTTCTAATAATAGCAAATGGAAAATAAAGAACCAAAAATATTTTTTACCAATAACCTAAAGTTCCTCCGGGAGCGTAAAAAAGTCAGTCAGGCAGTGCTCTCTGAAGCCATCAATGTAACACGGGTAAAACTTGCACTTATTGAAATTGGCAAAACAAAAGCCATGGAACCACATTTTATGTTATCCATCTCCAATTATTTTAAGATCAGTTTAGACACCTTAATGACCGTTGACATCAGTAAGCTAGGTGAGTTAAAGATTCGCGATCTGGAAGCTGGGAACGATATTTATATCAAAGGCGGAAATCTTAGAGTTCTGGCCATCAGTGTTGACAAATCCGATCAGGAACATGTTGACTATGTGCCCATAAAAGGACGAGCTGGCTATGTATCTGGAGGGTATGCTGATCCGGACTATATTTCAGAGCTACCGAAATATCATATTCCCAATCTTTCTAAGCACCGAACCTATCGTACCTTTCCTGTAGTTGGAGACTCCATGTTGCCCTTTCCTCAAAATATGGATCTAACAGGAAAATTTATTGAAGACTGGAGCCAAATAAAACCCGAATCACTCGCGCTTGTAGTCTTAAAGGGGCAGGATATTATATTCAAAGCCATCACACTGCTTCAAGACGGAATGTTACAGTGTCGTTCTTTAAATCCTATTTACGAATTGTATACCGTTCCACTTGAAGAAATTTTAGAAATATGGGAGTTTCATAGTTACCAGACAACAGAATTGCCAGAAACAACAGCAACTATTGCAACAGTACTCCAAAGTTTAGATGACATAAAAAAAATGATTATTCAGAAACCCTAATCCAAGGTCTGCACCCCGCCCCCATTTACAAACAGTACCTGTCCGCTTGTCCAGCTGGAAATCGGAGCTGCAAAATAAAGCACCGCACCAGCAATATCTTCTGGTTCCCCCAAGCGTTGCAAGGGCGTATGCTTCAGCATACTGCATTCTATTTCCGGCGTTAACACTGTACCCAGTGCATGTGTTCGAACCGCTCCAGGACCCACCGCATTCACGCGGATTTCCGGTCCGTAATCGAATGCCAAATTTTTAGTCATATGATTTACTGCAGCCTTAGAAGAAGCGTAAGCACTAATTGCAGGACTGGTATTGATAGAAGCCATAGATGACATGTTGATTATGCTCCCATAACCTGCCGATTTCATATGGGGCGCTACTAATTGACATAGCCGCCACATACTAAAAACATTCATTTCAAATACCTTGGCAAATTGTGAAACAGCGATCTGATCAGGACTTTCTTTCCCTGCTCCACCTCCACCCACATTATTTACTAAAATATGTATTCCACCACACTTTGAAACGGCAGCATCCACCAGATTAACCAACGCTTCATCCTTCGTTACATCACATTCAATTGCAAGTGCATTTCCACCATCTTGATTAATTTCAGTTGCTGTTTGCTGCGCTGCAGAAAAGTTATAATCGGCGACCACGACATACGCGCCATAAGCAGCCAGCATCTGGCAACAAGCCCTGCCTATACCTGCTGCTCCGCCAGTAATAATAGCCGTTTTACCGCTTAAATCAAATAATTTAGAAATATCCATGCCTGTTCTGTTGTAATCAATAATAAAAGCAAACAAGAACCTTCAAGACATCATTGCTCGCAATTTTTAAACAAACAAGGAGCATAATAGTTTCTCTAAAAACAAATCACATATCTTACAAACCTATTCAAGTGCATACACAGCGCCATCTGCAGAACCAAAATACAATGATTGACCATCAATCCAGACCGTAGAAAAAATACTGCCCATCTGCAGGTATCCCGTAAACAATTTATGGATATCATGTGCATATTTTTCATCCAGTCCAGTTCGTAACTTATCTTTTTCATCAAAAAAATTTGACCGGTTCAGTTTACTGGATGCCGTTTGAAAAACACTTGAAACCGTACCTTTCGAAAGATCTAACTTATAAAGCACACCATCCAATGCACCAAAATAAGCAGCAGAATCTGTGATCGAAGCACTGCTAAACGTATTTAATGGAATCCGTGGTTCATAAAGTTTCCCTCCATAAACCTTATCCAAAGCGAGCACACTATAAGAATCCGACATGGTCAGCAGCAGCTGTTTTCCAGCAAGACTAGGTACACTGATCCAGCTTCCGGGCTGATGGTAAACCCAATGTCCAGTACCATCTTTAATTTTTAAAGCATAGCTATTAAAATCCCGGGCTCCAAAATAAACAGAACTATCCGCCGCAACCGCATGAAACTGCACCTCTCCCTTCGGAAAATAGTGCTCACCAATCGTTTTAAATTTCCAGCGTAAATCACCATTTTTCTCTAAACAATAAAAATAACCATCAAAACTACCGATCAAGATTTCATGGGCTGTCACAGTAGGCGAAGCATGTACAATACCTGCTGTTTTATATTTCCAGATTTCTTTTCCATTTTTGGCATCAAGCGCATAAATATGTCCATCTCCAGATCCAAAATACACGATTCCCGATTCTACAGCTGCCGAAGATTGAAAATAATCCCAGATATCATAAGTCTTTTCACCTTCCGTTTTAAAAGTCCACAATTGCTTTCCGGTATGCACATCTAGCGCATAAAAATGACCATCAGCACTTAAAAAATAAACAACCTGTTGATCCACCGCCGCAGTAGCCCGTACCTCTCCACCTGTCTTATATTTCCAAAGTACGCTTCCATCAGCTTTATTTAAAGCATAAAGATTACTGTCACAGGATCCAATAATAATTTTGTCGGCATATAAAACGGGAGAAGAATAAACCTGACCTTCGGTTTGAAAACGCCACTTCACCTGAGGCCGTTCCTGAATCAAGGCACCGGAAGTATAATTGTGACGATCGGCCGTTCTAGCCAACTGTTGCGCGTATAAATTCATTTCTAAAAAAAAGAAAGCAAGCACAAAACAGTAAAAATATTTTTTAAAATAAGGCATACAGATTCCAGCGTTTTAAAATGGATCAATTATTTATTAGGTTCTTATATCGCATCAATAGAGCATTGATACCAATCAAAGATATCAAAATTAACCTTAAAAAAAAGACATCCTTTGCTGAAGAAAGGATGTCTCTCAAAAACTTTCAGAACCTGTGGATTACACAAGCTAAAGCAGTATACCACTTAAGATAAAACCGACAAAAATAGTAACGGCGATTGCAACCAGACCCGGAATCATAAAACTATGGTTAACGACAAATTTTCCAATTTTCGTACTTCCCGTTCGATCAAAATCTATTGCAGCGACCAATGTCGGGTAACCGGGAAGCAGAAAATCACCATTTACAGCCGGAAACATCGCTAATAAATGTGGACTTGTAATACCCAGTGCCAAACCCATTGGCATAATTGTCCTTGTTGTCGCTGCCTGACTAAAAGTCAAAGCACCCATCAAAAATAAAGCGATCGCAAAAGTCCAGGGATATACCGTTACAATATCCTTAAAAGTATGTTCAATAACTGCCTCATTGGCCAGCATAAAAGTAGCACTCATCCATACCACACCCAACACCGAAACAACAGCCGTCGCCATCGATGTAAATAAACTCATCTTAGCGACTTTTACAGCAGAAGTTTTTGTTATCAGCATGATAAATGCTGAAGCCGACAAGGTGATCATAATGATCAAACTGGTCAGATTGATCGTTCCATTTGCATTTACACTGAAACTAGGACCTCCCCCCACATGAGGAACAAAAGCAGGAAAAGCGCCAAAAAATATAATCAGCAGAATTGCAAATCCAAATATGGTAACCGCAATTTTAGCCCCTGGCTCAGGTTGGTATTGGGTAGCCCCATTTTCCATCTGACTAGGATCCATCGATCTCGCAAATTCCGGATCCTTCATTTTCTCCAGAAATATCGGATCTTTATCCAGTTCCAATCCCTTCTTTCGTACCGCTAATATACTGGCAAATATACCACAGAGTGCCGCTGGAATACATATTTTCATGATATCGATAGAAGCCGAAGAATAAGCCAGTATAGCAACTAAAGAGGCACTTGCAGCACTCATCGGGCTGCCCGTAATGGCTAAATGCGAAGCAATGACCGATACCGAAAGTGGTCTTTCCGGACGAATACGCTGTTTAGCCGAAACCTCTGCAATAATGGGCAAAAGCGAGTAAACAATATGAGCCGTCCCTGCAAACAAGCAAAGAAAATAGGTCGTAAATGGTGCAATAAAGGTGATCTGACTCGGATTCTTACGGATTATACGTTCCGCTATACTCACCAGATAATCCAAACCACCTGCGGCCTGAAGAGTCGCCGCCGTCGTTACAATAGCAAGGATAATCAGTAAGACCGATATGGGCGGATCCGCCGGTGTCATTTTAAAAAACAGCACAAAGATAAACAGTCCGATCATTCCCATGACACCCAGACCGATTCCTTTCATACGTGATCCGATTAAGATCATCGCCAACAGAATCACAAATTGCACAAATATCATTTCGATATAAATTTAGGATGAATCAAATTTTCGATCGAATAAATCTCATCCCACTTCGCCTGCGTAATCAATTTACGCTCCACGACCACTATTTCGTGAATAGATTTACCCGTTTTTAAAGCTTCTTTTGCTATAGAGGCAGATTCTTCATATCCTAAGATCGGATTCAATTGTGTTACGATCCCGATGCTCTGCATCACCAGATTTTTACTATGTTCAACATTTGCGGTGATACCGACGATACATTTATCTTTCAAGGTACCACAAGCTTTGGTCAGGTACTGCAATGAGGTAAACAAAGCCATGCCAATGACAGGTTCCATTACATTCAGTTGCAACTGACCAGCTTCTGCCGCCATCGTAATTGTAAGATCCGCACCGATAACATAAAAACAGGTCTGGTTGACCACCTCAGGAATAACTGGATTAACCTTTCCAGGCATAATCGAAGAACCCGGTTGCATAGCCGGTAGATTAATTTCATTTAGACCGCAACGAGGGCCGCTGCTCAACAGACGAAGATCATTACAGATCTTACTCAATTTTATCGCATTACGCTTCAGCGTTCCGCTCAGCTGGACCAAAGCTCCAGTATCGTAAGTCGCTTCGATCAGATCAGCGGCAAGCGTAACGGGAACCTGACTTATTTCGGCTAGGTATTTTACACATAACTGTGCATATCCCTCAGGCGCATTCACGCCAGTGCCGATTGCTGTAGCTCCCATATTCACCTCAGTAATTAACTGCGAAGCCTCCCGAATACGCAGCACATCTTCGCCCAGCGTGGTTGCAAAAGCATTAAACTCCTGTCCCAAAGTCATCGGCACAGCGTCCTGCAACTGCGTACGTCCCATTTTTAAAATGCCGTCAAATTCTTTCCCTTTATTAAAAAAGGCGCCTTGCAGATCCTCCAAAGCGTGGGAGAAAGCTCCAATTTTAAGATAAACTGCAATTCGAAAAGCAGAAGGATAAGCATCGTTTGTACTCTGCGACAAGTTAACATCGTTATTCGGGTGCAAATATTTATATTCTCCTTTTTGGTGCCCCAGATATTCAAGTCCCAGGTTGGCAATCACTTCATTAGCATTCATGTTACAAGAAGTACCAGCACCGCCCTGAATCAGATCGCTGATAAATTGATCCGTAAACTCACCTGCGATCAAACGGTCGCAGGCATACGCGATCGCTTCGGCTTTCTTTGCATCCAGAATACCCAGATCCCTATTCGCCAATGCTGCCGCTTTTTTCACAAAACCAAATGCCTTTATAAAAAGAGGCTCACTACCGATCGGAATTCCAGTAATATCAAAATTTTCCTTCGCGCGTAACGTCTGTACACCGTAATAGCAGTCGTTGCTAATTTCTTTTTCACCTAAAAAATCGTGTTCAATTCGAGAAGATGCCATAATTTTAATTATTTAAAATGATAATCGTTTATAATGCTATTAATAACGCAAGAAATAACCTTGCAATGTTTCTTTATCATGTGTATTTAACAAGCCCAGCATCAGTAGTATCCGGGCTTTCTGTGGATTTAGATCATCGGATACCAACGTTCCTAATTCATCATCATTCACTTCTCCATCTTCGACGACCCGACCCGATACACATCTGCTTCCACGACACACCATGATGCCTGTTTTTACAGCCTGTTTGACCTGTTCAGTAAAAGCTTTCGAAAAATTCCCATTCCCTACCCCCGCGATGACAATACCCGCGACCTTTTCTTTTACCAGCAGGTTGAGGTAAGCTGGTGAAGCATCGGCATACATGTATGCAATTTCAACCTTTGGAAAGACCGTATTAGCATCTATTTTAAAAGGAGCCAAAGGTTTCACCTGACGGTCTGAAGATTTGTAGAATTCGACTTTTCCGTCAAAAACCTGACCGATTGCACCACTATTAGGTGAACCAAATGCATTGACTTTAGTCGTACTCAATTTGGTCACATCCCTTGAACTAAAAATGGATTCATTAAAAGATACCAGCACCCCTCTGCCCTTGCTTTTCGCATCAGCCGCCAAGGTTATGGCATCAAATAAATTCTTAGGGCCATCAGCACTGATAGCGGTAGAGGCACGCATAGCACCGGTCAAAACAACAGGACTATCGTAAGCCACCACCAGATCCAGAAAATAAGCCGTTTCCTCCTGCGTATCGGTACCGTGTGTAATCACAATTCCGTCGGCTTCCTTTTTACTGAAAATCTCATTAATGCGAACCGCTAACTTTTTCCAGATATCCAAACTCATATCCTGGCTGCCAACAGAAGAAATCTGTTCACCGCTCACCTCCGCGATTTCGTTGATCGATGGAATACTTCCGATCAAATCAGATACCGGAATCTTTCCTGCAGTATACCCAGCACGATTTGCCGAAGCCCCCTGTCCAGCTATGGTTCCACCCGTGGCCAATATGATGATCTTAGGCTTTTGTCCATAGGCCAACTGCAGAAACAGCAGCAGGGTTAGAGATATCAGTAGTCTTTTCATTGTATTATAATTTGATTGGTTAAAAATTAAATAGCATTCCAAAATTCATCCGCATTGCATTTTTCCCTTTTGTAAGCCCTTCATCAAATTCCAGCTGTTTATAACCGAACTGCGGTTCTAATCCCAGCATCAGATTTTCTAGAACATTGTATGAAAGATTTAAGGTAAACTGATAATTATTCATTTTATTCCAAGGACTTAGCGTATTTTCTCCGCCCGAAAAATGATTATAAGAAGTCATAAGCATCGTATGGAATTTAGGTGTCCAAAAGCGCTGATACGATATAAATCCCGCAGTTACATCCAATAAATTGAGCACCCCGGGCTGTTCTTCGTGAGCGAAGCCATCCAGTCCCGAACCTCCGATAGCCAAAAAATAATCAGCGATACCCCGCCCCATATTCCATTGTGCCTGCAGGTTGTTGACCAATCCTGATTTTTTATTAAAAAAAATACTGGCCATCCCTGTCAGCCCCCAGCCATTGGCTGTCCTGTACCTGTAGTCCGTATCCCCAGTCAATACTTCTTTCGAATCGTAAGCAATATTGCGGTAAACCCCTGCTACCTTCAAGAAGCTTCCTCCATCGTAATCATAGCGCAGTGCACCGATGACGTCAGGAATACGTCGCGGTGCATAATCTACCCCACGATCTATATTGATGGTATAATCATACAATCTACGGGGTTCCATTTGCTCTATCGCAAGTTCATAACCAGCACCGCCCTTTTCCGTAAATTTGTTTTTATAATTCAATTGAATGCGGCGACTCAGAACCATCCCGGTCGGCCCATCCCAGTCCAGCAAACTTGCCGGCCACAGATCCGGATCTCCAAAGGTGGACCAATTCTGTCCCAAAGTAAAGTGATCATACTTAATCCAGGCATGGCGCAGTCTGAACAGTGAAGTCCGGTTAGGTCCCCCCTCGAAATCACCTTCCAACATCGCACTGATCTCCTTGCCATTCTTCAGCTGCGTCGTGGAAGCAAAACGTATTTGACTCTGTCGCATGTCAACCCAGAATGCCGGTCTATCACGGCCATAAACATCATTTTCGTGGATTAAAAAAGAACTGTTACCATGCAGGTTACCCTTGATATCGTAGATTCCGTTTAATTTCAAACGGCCGATTAAGAAAGAAGTCATTTTAGGTTTCCCATTCAGCGAATCCTTTGTCTCATACCGTATGAGTTGCGCACAAAGGGGTTGCACAAACAGTAAACAACAAGACATTAATATTGCTAATCGGTATTTAGTAGTAATTGGTCTATTCATAAAGACTCTAATCTAAGCCAACAGTAAGTTATCAGTATCCTTTACTCTCAGTTAAACCAATGCCTCCGTTAAAATGTTTTACAAATTTTCAAATAAACCACAACATACTTAAAAACAATTAATTACCATTATAAGTTACAAATACAATTTATTTAGATCCTATTTCAGTTAATTCTAACCTAATACAACCACACCGCATTTTATATATTTTCCTAGGAAACAACTCTTGAAGGAAAACTATTAAAAAAGGATAGCAAGACAACTTTTTAAAGAATATTGCTCTCCCGATCTATGCCATATCATTGTCAATAAACACATTAAAAAGCGCTATTTTTAAATTGCACACAACCTAATTGTAAATAATATTTATATTTGTACCGCAAACAAAATTGACATGAAAGATCTTTTAAAGTTGGACAATCAGCTCTGTTTTCCCCTCTATGCACTGAGCCGGGAAATCATTCAGCGTTACCGCCCTCATCTCGATGAGATCGGACTGACTTATCCACAGTACCTAGTATTGATGGTTCTTTGGGAAAAAGACCAGCAGACCGTCAATCAGATCGGTCATAAACTGTTTTTAGATAGCGGTACACTGACACCGTTACTGAAACGTCTCGAACAAAAACATCTGCTCGTGCGACAACGGAGTACGGTTGATGAGCGGGTTGTCGAAATCTTCCTGACAACAGCTGGAAAAGACCTGAAAAAAGAGGCCAAGTGCATACCGCAGAAATTAATAGAAGAACTGGAGATCAGTGCTGAAGAGATTGAAAGTATGCGCAACATTGCCAATAAAATATTAAAAAGTAAAATAGTAACAGAAGTATAACCTTGATATCAGGAGTATCTGACAATTGAAAACACCAAAAAGAACAAATCTTTTAATATCAAAATTGCACGCTCCGTTATCAACATATCATTAAAATTAAAACAATGGCATTAATTGAAGATTTACAGTGGCGCCATGCTACAAAAGCATACGATCCCACAAAAAAAGTAAGTAAAGAAGACATCGAAAAAATTGTAGAAGCGGCACGCTTAGCGCCCACTTCTTCAGGATTGCAGCCTTTTAGAATCATCGTTGTCGAAAGTCAAGAAGTACGCGAAAGATTAGTTGCTGGAGCTTTAAATCCAGAGTGTATGCGCGACTGTTCTCATTTATTGGTATTTGCTGCATGGGACAAGTATACCGAAGAACGCATCGATACCATCTACAACCGTACAACAGAAGAGCGTGAATTGCCTGAAGGACGATTCAATAGTTATACAGATATGATCAAAAAGCTATACGCTTCTCAGACTGAAGAACAGCATTTTGTACATACCGCAAAACAATCTTATATTGGTTTAGGGCTGGCATTGGCACAGGCAGCGGAATTGCGTGTTGACACTACTCCTGCTGAAGGCTTTAACAATCAGATTGTAGATGAAGTACTTGACTTAGCAAGCTTAGGTTTAAAAAGCGTATCATTAATGTACGTGGGCTACCGTGATGCTGAAAAAGATTGGTTAGCACCAATGAAGAAAGTAAGAAATCCGATGGAAGAATTTGCTATCTACAAATAAAAAAAAGCAGGATTAGTAAGATAATACCATATCCTGCAATCTATTGGCTAATAATAAAGAAAGGGTTATGTTTAAACATAGCCCTTTTCTGTATAAAAATATTGCCATGCTACGGCAGTCTCGACCTCAATATGACGGAGAAAGATTTAAAGGTGATTATTGGCACAAGATTAGTATTAAATTGATATCATTTCAATGCGTAACTTTGGTACAGAAAAGAAACATCTTTTAGCTTTGGCGGTAAGTACGAGAAATATTATATTAGGATCAAGAATGGAAAAACAAGTCAATGCGAACGAATTTGTCGAACGGTTTATGTCCGGCAGTCTGGAACATCTAAAATACATGCAATCGTCAGTCAAAATATTTCGATTGAGCGAAATTGCGCCCTATATTAAATTTCCGACACCGCCTATTTTTCTAGGTTACAATTTACTTGTTCATATAACCGAAGGCTATTTTAAACACCAGATCGGCCCCAAAGAATATGTGGTTCAAGCGCCGGCGATCCTGATGAGCAACTATGGTAATATATCGGTGATCAGATCAGTTGATAAATCAGCCAAAGGACATTGTATTCTGGTCAATGATGCAGCCATGACCTCCATTTTCAGAGAACAGGAAATTTTAAATATTTTCACCATATCACCGCTTCACAATCTCTCTGCAGCAGATGATCACGATCTGCACCAGCTATTTAGATTGCTTTACAAAGAGTTGCATACGGCATCTCCCTATAAAGAATTGTTTGAAAGCTTGCTTAAATCAGCGCTATTAAAAATCATCAAGCTTTCCAACACCAACAACATGCTCAACCGCAGTCAGGAGATTGCGATGATGTTTAAACAACTTGTGCACAAAAATTACCTGAAACAGAAGGAAATCGGCTTCTATGCCGATAAATTAGCCGTATCGCCCAATTATCTCAATAGATGTGTCTCCGCTGTTTTTAAAAAATCATCAAAGGAACTTATTCTGGAAGTTCTGGTTATGCACAGCCAGCTCCTGCTATTCGAATCCAACAAAAGCATTGCCGACATATGTTATGAATTGGATTTCTCCGATCCGTCCTATTTCTCACGCATCTTTAAGAAAATTGTAGGCATGTCACCAACCTCTTATCGAAATAAAGCCAGGTAGTTTCGTGCCACACATGCACGATTTGTCCTAATCTTTATACTAAATAAAACAAAGAGATTGCGTTTTTAGGTTTATTTTTGTACAAAGCGATGGTGAATATGCAATCACTTTTATAAAACTCATGTTAAACCAGAAAAAAATGTATTTTTTGATAACAAGTTTTTTGTTACCTTACTTCAGTACTCACTTCTCATCAGAAAAATTAGGAGACACTGAACAAGAATGGTATCTGCATAATCCCCTTCGTTATTGTTCATCATTTAATCCTACATTTTAAGATGCTTAACTTTTTAGAACAATCAACCATGACGCAAGATTTTGATATTTACATTTCCTCATTTAAGGAAAGATTATCCAGCTTATTTAATCAGGAATATGACTATAATAACCTTAGTCTATCGCGCGATTTACCGCCTGATTTTTTAAGCAAAATCATGGACATGACACCGCTTGCGGTTGCTATTCCAGAAAGCCATGGTGGTCGTGGAGTACATGTTAAAGAGTGTCTGGGAGTACTAGCAGCAGCTTCTTACGAATCGTTATCGCTGTCCCTTATCTTCGGAATCAACATTGCCCTTTTTCTAGAACCATTAGCGAAGTATGGCAATATCACCGTTCAGGAAAAAGTATTCAAACAGTTTTTGGAAAACCAGGCAATGGGTGGCTTGATGATCACAGAGCCTGACTTTGGCAGCGATGCGCTCAATATGCGTACTTCTTATGAGCAGGTAGGAGATCATTACAGCATACAGGGCCAGAAACATTGGCAAGGTCTTACAGGAGCAGCCGATTACTGGTTAGTGACTGCACGTAAAAGAAATGAAAACGGCGATCTGACCCGTGATATTGATTTCTTTTTAACGGAAGATGCAGCCGCAGAACAAAAAATTGAAGTTGAAAGACGTTACAACAGTCTTGGTCTATACGCTATTCCTTACGGAATCAATAATATTGACATCAAAGTACCCGCAGCACAGCGATTGGTTCCAGAAAGTACCGGGATAAAATTAATGCTGGATACACTGCACCGTAGCAGACTGCAGTTTCCGGGTATGGGTATGGGCTTTATCAAGCGTATGCTAGATGAAGCGATGCAACATTGTCATGAAAGACGTGTTACAGGCATCCGCCTTAATGAAATGGACTCCGTTAAATTTCAGTTATCACGTTTACAGGCAGCCTTTACCCTATGTTCGGCAATGTGTGCATACAGCACCACAGTAAGCTCAATCAGCAATGACTTATCTAGTCATGGTGTAGATGCCAATAGTGTAAAAGCATTCGTGACAGATCTGATGCAAGAAGCATCGCAGATATGCTTGCAATTGTCAGGAGCAAATGGTTACCGTTTAGACCATATTGCCGGCAGAGGTGTTGTAGATAGTAGACCATTTCAGATTTTTGAAGGATCTAATGAAATGTTATATACACAGATTGCTGAAGCAATTGCCAAACTGATGCGCAAAAGCAAAGAAAACAATCTTCTGGCATTCTTAAAACAATATAAAGGGACAGAACTTGCAGCACCATTCTTCAGTGAAATTTTAAATTTCAATCTTCCAGATCAGCCAAAACAACGCGAAATGATGACTTTGGGAAGAATGATCGCACGCGTTGTTTGTTATCAATATGTATTGTTGATCAACAATGCAGGGTTTAATGATAAAATGACCGAAATAACACGTCAGCATATCAAGATGGATCTGGCGATGTTTGCTGGTCAGTTGCATAGCAACAACACAGCAGATCCGTTAATGGATTATGAAGAAAATGCGGACTGGATGAAATTCGCATCGTTATAATGAATTAGGACTGCAGTTTCAAAGCATATAGAAAAGACACATCGTCGTACGATGTGTCTTTTTCTGTTTAGGACTGATTTTAATCGGGTTCATCATCGCAAACAGTCACAATTAGCTCCCCTACCGAGCACGTTCCCAAATGATTAAGTGTAGTAAAATACATTTTATTAAATTATTTTTTAAATAAAATAGGCCCCTATTGGCTTTAAAAACAATAAATAATGCAGAAATGTCATAAAATCTTAATTTTACGGGAAACCGTAAAATCCCGTTATTAGGAATTTTAACTTTGTATCATTCACATTAAAGGTAGGTGCGAATATTTATTTACAACGTTTGCAGTTGCATGCAGTTTATCCCTAAAATGCTGGATCGACTGCAAACAAATTGATTACTTAGTAATTTTTTACAGATGGTTAACGTACAGGTCCTACGTTAACCATTTTTTATTTAAAATAAAATTCTTAATAGGGTTTATTGCTATGATTTACCTAAATTTAAACATAATATAGGGAGCAACTGTTTCTTTGTTATAAAATAATTTAAAAATTCCATTTATGTTGAAGAAAATCATTCTAGCAAGCTTATTCACATGCAGTATTCCGATTCTTGCATTTTCCCAATCACATGAATTGCGGGTAGGTATTACTTCAGGTTCTTCCAATTTTACAGGACCAGGAAGCGATTCTAGATCATTCCTGAACGGTTCTAGCCCACAGGACTATTATACCAACAATCCTTTTGGAGTAAAGTATGGTATTAACCTGGGCGGAGCGATCAACTACCGCTACGTATTTAGCAACAATTTCTTACTGGGTGTAGAGGGTGCATTTGAACGTTTACAGACTAAAATATATCTTCAAAGCTTAGAAAACACGAACAACATCATAGGCATGACCAAGCTGAACCAGCAGTTTTTAAATTTTAATCCTTTCATTGGCTATCGCTTTTTATTTGAACCTATTACTTTAGATATGCAGCTGGGCGTTGATATCGCCAACACGCTTCAGATAAAAGAAAAAGGAAGTATTGAAGACAATAAAGGCAATGAAACCGAATTTGAAAAAGACAGAGGCAAGGATCTCATGAAAATGGATCTTAGACCCCGCCTACAGTTCAACGTCAATTATGACCGTTATACGGTATTTGCGGGTTACGCCTGGGGTACTAAAAACTATAAAGGGGAGATGGATGGTGCATCCTCATCAGATGCTGCCCGTTTAAATGTCTTCCGTCTGGGGCTACAGTTTCAACTGCTGCGACCTTCTTTACAATAATAAAAAGTACGTTTGAGACATACAGAAATTGGCTCTATGAATATAAATTCAGAAGCTCAATATAGCCTGTTCGGAAATGATAGAATATCGGTTTATTTAAATTAAACCGATATCTTTTGAATAAGCAATAAGCTGTTCATTCTTCGAAAATTCTAGCACCTCTTTCATCAGGTTCAATCTTTTCTCAACACTGCTCAGTCCGGATGGCTTTATCTGTTGCTGCTGTAAATGATGTGGAATATCCTTCTGCAGGATCCCTTTTGCCAATAGGGCAATGATATGAATATCGAGCGTAGTAAATTCATGTGAATTCTTTTCCCGGATAGACTGTTTAATTTCAGGAGACTGATAAAGTTTATCCTGATGTGCGGCCTGTAAAGCCTCTTTCAGGTATTGCGCATCGCGTCTTGCTTTACGCACATAACCATCGATGGCTCTGCTTTTAAAAAGTTCATCTATAACAGCAGTCCGACTTTCCGCTGATAACACAATGATTTTCAACTGAGATTGAATCTCTTTAACTGCCTGAATAAGCGCCAGACCTCCAGATAAACGTTGCGGATTATGATCTTCTTCGAAAGTCAGATCGGTAATCAACAGATCGTAGGGCTCACCGTCCCGCTGTGCATTTTTAACCCAGGTAAATGCATCATCACAATAATAGACATATTTTGCTGTCTGGATCCCCAGCTCCTGAAGTGTTTTCTGAACCGAAATATTGGCAATTTCATGATCTTCGGCTATAAGTACTTTTTTAAACATATAATAAGATCTTTTTAAAAAATAGGGATGGACACTTCAACCTTTAGCCCTTTCCCTGCATTATTGACAAAGGTAATCTTACCATCCAAATTAGAAATACGGTTTCCCGTACTGGTAAGACCATTACCTTTTACCTGCGTTTCGGGCATTCCTACACCATTATCACTGTAAAAGATACGCAATAGCCCAGGAGACCAGTCAAAACGGATCACCACATCGGTTGCTTGGCTATGCTTGCGCATATTAACCATCAGTTCCTGTAGCACATGATGAACTTCATGCTTGATATGTGCCGTAACCCCCTCCCATTGCTCAGCATCATTTCCGGCAATAATGACCTTTCTATTTTCAGTCACAAAAGATTTCAAAAGTTCAGCAATTTGTTTCTGACAATCCGGCTCCGCATCTGGCGTTATTTCGGTTTCGTAAGAAATATCACGAGATTTCTCATACATCATTTCCAGACGGTCGAGGATCCCTTCCCGGTCAATATCTTCCCTATTCTCGATTTCGGTCATGACGCGGTAAAGGCCATTGGCTACCACATCGTGAATCTTACGTGAGATAGTAAGCTGATTGGCTTTGATTCTATTTTGTGCCTCAAACTGCATACGTTCTTTGCGTCTCTTATACCATAAAGTACCGCCTACAATAACCGTAACACATAATAAGGAAACGCAGAATGTCCAGATGCGCTGCCTAACGATATTAAATTCTTTCTCCGCATTATCCTTCTGCAGGCTCAGGTTATCTGCCTTATTTTTTTCCACCTCATAGCGAATCATAGTAAACTGATTTTTTGCAACGAGACGTGCTTCCTGAATACTATCGTTCAGAACATTATAAATTTTAAAATAATATTTTGAGGAGTCACTTGGGCTCAATTGAATCAATGTTTTCAGTGCTTTAATTTGATCGTCTGGACTAGCAATTTTTTTAGCAATATCATAACGTTTTTTAGCATAAAACAAAGCTGAATCAGGTTTTTGATCCTCATAATATTCTGTTATATGCAGTAAACTAGAATTTTGCCCACGAAGATCATGCTCTTGTTGCCTAATTTTTAATGCTTTTTGGTAGTCATTTATTGCAGGGTAAGTTGGATCCTGCTTCCATTTCACTCTTGTCAGATTGGACAGCACACGCGCATATTCAACCGCATTTTTATGTGTACCACCGATGATACCATCATATATCTCACGAGCTTTTTTATAATCCCTATTATAAAGATAGGCATTCGCTAAATTATTCCGGTAGATCAGTGTATTTTGCGAATCGTCAGAATATTTAATTGCTAATTCATAGAAGAGAATAGCCTTTGGATAATCATAAAGTTCATCTGTAGAAAGTCCAAGAGCATTGAAATTCATACTCAGAAAACTATGATGTTCAGGTTTATTTTCATCTAGAAAAGGAACAGCCTGCAATGCTGTTTCCTGAGATCCAAAATAGTCTCCCTGCTCCTTTTGGGTAATCGCCATATTGATTAAACACTTGGCTACTTGCAGACTATCTCCTTTTTCCAAAAAGATCTGTTTTGCCGCATTAAAATAGAAGAAAGAACTATCTGCTTTCCCCATTTCGAGATACTCGAATGCCTTATCATAAGCCGGATTATCAATAGGAATTTCCTTTTGAATAACTGCTTGTTGACAGGAATAAAAAAAGACAATAAGTATGTATAAGCTAAAGCGTTTCAATAAGGAACTTATTTTGTTCGAATTTATCGAAATTTTACTGGAAAAACAACCAGACGCTTAAAAACAAAATAAGGCAACCTTGTGTTGCCTTATTTTAACTGATATTTATTTATCCTTATTTACCAGGACGAACAGGACCAGTATTTCCTTCATTGTCCACATCCTGCACAGAGGATAATGCTTGAGGGTGATTTGTATCTGTATTTGAAGGATTGCCAAATAAAAGTGCTAAAATGAAATACCACATTTTTCAAAAAATTAAAAGTCAAAAACCTGGTAGTCCCGCGGGCCTCATGCCCGGGGTTACTACAATGTTTTCAGAAGGCCTTCTGAATTTTTTGGGAAGTGAGTGAGCTTCAATCGCGGGAACCAATAACTGCTTCCCAAACCGGTTAAAAACGACCGCGATATCCACTCCTTATGAAATCTTTTCGTCGCTTTCCTAGAAAGAACTAGTCGATTGATCAACTGATTTCAAATCAAAATTAACGCAGATAAAAAGCTAAACATCAAAGGATTCCGATCTTTCCAACCTTTCCGTTATTATTCCAGAAATTCCGATAGAATTCCGAAAATTCCAGTGCAAAAAAGTGCGTAAAGAGTCTATTATTTTACGGAAAACCGTAAAATCGGGTGCTAGGGTTACTTTAATTTTGGGACAATGTTTGAGTTTGAAGAATTTAAAAAAGAGGTGATAAGTAACTTTAGGGAGTTGCTTTCCCAACATGAGTTAGATCTAAAACTTGAGAATCCCACACCCGGGAATCTAAGAGATTTGAGTTTAAAATTATTTGCAAATGGACTATCGAAAGAAGATACACAGGTATTTCAGGATTTCTTTAATCCTACCAAACGATATGATGATCTGGAGATCAGCATCCGTCGATTTCCGTTAGATAAACTGAAACCGCTTAAAAATTTTATAACAGCTAAAACGAGCAATCCCGACGAAAACATCGTCAAACTACTGGCCATACTCACACAGTTTGGTCCAAGACCATTCCATAAATGGCGGGAATTGCGCCATTTAAAAAAGCGAACACCTGAATTTTGCGATCCTGATGATCATGAAAAAACGATCTTACCTGAAGCAAGTACAACAGCAATTGGTCACGAGAGTCAAGAACAGGAAAATCACATAGCGGAAGAGGAAATACTCGAAAATGAAGAGGTGGAAATAGCTTCTGCGGATAATTCGAGCGATGGGGAGGTTATCTTAAAAAATAAAGACAAAAAAAAAGGGAGGCTTTCCCGCGAGGAAACCCCCAGGGAAAAACCGCCCTCAAAAAGAACGTCTATGAAAGTGCATGTTACTTTCTCTAATTTTCAGTTGAAGCAACTGATTTATTTTATGGGTATGATCGCTGGTCTGTTCTTCCTGTATGCTGTATCCCATTTCTTGATCGCAAAACAACGGATGTGCTTGATCGAGGTACAATATGTTTCTGGAAATGATACAACGCAACAGCCATATTCAGAAATTATTACACTAGATCCTGATCATCCAAATTATATCAAAATAAAAACAAATCCTGATACCTTAACAGAAAAAACAATCTACCCCGTACAGATCTCTAAAACAAATAATCATGTTGAATTTTCAACTGCCCCAGACGCATCAGCTTTACAGGATCTCAAATTATTAAAGGATCCCAATCATTATATCATACTGCTCTACCCGGGAGAATTTTCCGTCGGAGAAAGCATGAGGCGGGGACCGTAAAACGATCATTATTTACCTTTTACCGTCAACCTATAAGCGATTAACATAAATGGAATTGTCCCTACCATGACAATTGATGTAGCCAATAGTGCATCTTTTGAAAAAACAGAAACGATGGCACTCGCTATAAAACAGATTCCTAGCTGAATTGCATTTTGTAAGCCCGCGGCTTTACCCAGATTATTTGGAAAAACACGTAGTGCCTGAGCAACTACAATCGGGTAACATGCACCGTTTGCTAATGCCATACCGCAGAACGGGATCAGTAATAATGTCAATGTAGGTGTCGTCATCACACTCATAGCATATATCGCTAGAAGAGAAACGGAATATAAAATCAGTAAAACCGGCATCAGTTTTTTGGTCTCAATACGGTTTGCCAGCGCACGATAGCCATATCCGCCCAGCATAAATGCAATGGTCTGCGGAACAAAGCTCAATCCGATCTGACTTTCGTCGTACCCCAGTTCTTTGAGAAAAAATGGAGAGCCCGTTAACCAGGCAAAAAATGAACCTGAGCAAAACGCATAGATGAGCACATTGCCCACATACACGTTGGATTTTAAAAGTGAAAAATAGGACTGTTTCGTTTTTTCACCTGCTTTTGTATCAACTGGAGCATCCAACTTTTGCTTGCGCATTAAAGTGAAGGTATACAGCATCAGGAGCACGGCGATACCAGCTAGGGTGATAAAGATGGATCTCCATCCAAAATGTTGCAACAGATATACACCCAGCAAAGGAGCCAGAGCCGGAGATAAAGCCACCATCGGCATGATGGTCGCGAAAATTTTATTGGTCTGCGATGCCGGATAGTATTCTACGACCAGAGCCTGCCAGCTTACCGCCGCTGCACAGACACCGATTGCCTGCAGTAAACGTAAAATAAGCAACCATAACACATCGTTGGTAAAAAAAATACACACAGAAGCCAGTGTAAACAATGACAGTCCAATAAGGATTGTTTTGGGCTTCCCGATCTTATCAGCTATTGGCCCCCAGACCAGCTGTGCAAGAGCATAACCAGCTAAAAATAAACTTAAACTCGCGCTGATACTACTCTTATCTGTCGAAAGATCCAGACGCATCCTATCAAATGCCGGCAGATACATATCCGTTGCCAAAAAACCAATAATACTCAGTCCAACCAAGTAAATCAAAAACAAAAAACTATTCTTTTTCCTATCCAACATATCGTTTTCACTAAATTTCTGCAAAGGTAACAATTTTAAGGGAACGCTTACCCAAAGATGCTCAATGTTTAATTTTGTGAAAAATTAAGTAATTTAAAAAGCCCCCTCACTTACGATTTGACATTTTACGTGATCTTTTCCTTATTTGTCTATCAATAGTACGATGCAAAACATATAGCAAACCAATTAGGGATAGTCACAAAAGCTACTATAAAATCAAAACTAGGAGAAAATAAAATGTAACACAATCGATTTCGTAGATTAAGCAATCGATTGTCTATACTTAGTATTCTAAAACCGACCAAGTTGTTATATAAATTCGTTAACATGACTAATGTGGTGATTAATCTGTTCTCCGGTATATTCTATTTTGGGTAAAACCTGGATAAGGAAAAGCTACTATTTTCATTATAAATCTAAGAATCTATGTTGTCAAAAATGAGTATTTCAGATTGTAGATACTGACAATGAAATCATCTGTATTCTCCTACCCAGGATCATATTGTGTTCAAAAACTGGGTTTTAATTTATCAAAAGAATCATCAAACGAACGAACATGAAACGGATAACAATAAAAGATATTGCTAAAGCTCTGGGTTATTCACCAGGTACAATATCAAAGGCATTGGCAGATAGTTATGAAATAAGCAATATAACGAAGATAGAAATCCAGAAATATGCCAATGAAAATGGTTATTCATTCAATCATTATGCAAAACTATTAAGAACAGGAAGGACAAACATTATAGGAATGATCGTCCCGGCAATTGGAAATTCTTTTTTTTCGCAGATTTTAGAGGGCATTGAAGAACAGATGTCCAAGACCGCTTATAACCTGCTCATTATGCAAAGCAATGATGACCCTGTATGTGAAATGACCCATTTGGAGACTTTATATAAGAAGGGTGCAGATGCAATTGTTATCACACCGACCGGAAATAGGGCCTCGATGGAGTATTTGAAGAAATTAAAGGATGAAGGAATTCCAGTTGTTTTAATGGACCGGACAAATTACAACATCGACACACACAAAATAGGCATCGATAATTATGCTGCAGTGTATAAAAGCATTACCCATTTAATCAATCAAGGACGCACTAATATTCTCTTTATTTCAAGTTTTGCGAAGGGAGTGGTAGAAGAGCGTCGGCGTGGCTATCTACAGTGCCTTAGAGACTATAATATCCAATATCATAGTAAAAACTTACTATCAATTGATGTTGAGAAAAAAGGACGAAAAAGTCAAGAAGAGTTAATGCTCTATTTATCCCAAAAAATGAAATCAGAATTGCCTCCAGATGCCATATTTACGGCTTCAGACCAATTAACATACCAAACTTTAGAAGTTCTGCACGCGCTGCATATTGAAGTACCAGCTCAGCTATCCCTCATTGGTTTTGCTAATTTCCGGTTTACAAACATCTTTGAACCGCCGTTATCCTGTATCGTCCAACCTTCCAAAGAAATGGGAGCTCAAGCTTTTTTACTCCTATCAGAGATATTGGAGAATCAATCCCAAAAGACTACCTTGTTTAAAAATATAAAGCTAGCTGCATCGGTCGAAATCCGTCAATCTTCTTAAAATAATTAGTAAATAAATCTACATTAAATTATCTCCTTTCTTAATCGTTTTCGTGGATTAAGCAAGCGACTGCTACCGTATACTTCCAACGCCTTCTTCAAGATCACGTACATTTAGTTGTTTTTGGAAGTCATCTTTCCAGAAATTAGCGTAATTTTTATCTTTCATTCGTCGGCTGATGATTAGCATTAAATCTATTTTTCCCGGATCATTTACCGCATTAAGAGCTGTTCTTATAGTTTCGTATAACCTCACTATTTCGACACGGTTTTCTTTTTTTTTATCATCACTGACCTTTAATACAACACGATAATCAGATTTGTCCGGTACGTATAACATGTTTACATAACTACTTTGATTTATTTTTACTACCCAAGGATTATCCAGAATAGCACTGTTAAAATGATGTAGTCCCCATTTTTCACCATTTACGAAATAAGCAAAAGTGATCGATGCGGTCTTTTCAAAAAAAACAATTTTCCAAAGTGGAATATTTCCTTCAATGTTCCATTCTTGTTTTTGCAATCGTATTTGATAATACTCAAAAACAAATTTTATAACCCTGCTCTCCTCCCACAGTTTTAAAGACCAACTCTCTTGATCGATTGCATTGATTCCAATCTCAGATGCTACTTTTGTGATCGAATTTTCCTGCTGCGAAAGCTGTACCTTTTTTTCTTTAGAAACTCGAAACAAAAACACTTTCGGTTTGAAATATAAAGAGATCACATAGCAGGTTAAAGGAATAAAAAAGAACCAAAAATCAGTCTGAAAATAATCCCAATTAAAGATAGATCCATGATTTCGTTGCGCCAGCAAAAAATTTAAAATCAGCACATGTATCAGCAATACAGGACCAGAACATAACAGGATGAAAACAGGAAATTTAGCCCCTGTATGGAGAGTCTTGTACCAAGGACAAATATAGAGCAAACGATAAGACATCCGCTGTATGAAGTACAGATAGCAATGAAAAAGCGCTATGGTTGCAATTAGGACCTGTTGAAACATCGGCTTCTTCATACGCAACCAGATATCGTCCAAAGCAGTGCCCAAATTCACCACTAAAGAAAATATTAATATACCAATCAGATAAAATACATACTTTCTTAAATACACATTAATCATAGAGCAAAGAAATAGGTCTAACACAAACTTACGAAAGCAAAATCTTGTTTCAAACAATAAATACAAATATAATTTTACTAAAAACGCTTATTTTGGAAATAATATATTCTAAATAATAAAATACCATCTAATTTTCAGTCAAATTATTAACTTTCTTTAAAACGAAAATATTAAAAAAACATGTACAAAAAATGTACATTTCATGAAATACCCATTTTTACATAGTGGAATCGCTATAAAAGTTCCGAATTTTATTGATCTAACCAAACAAAAGATAAATAATGAAAAATACACTAGACAACACCGGAGTTGCTCCATTTCAAACTTATTTCTTCTCACTTACCTTAACAGAACAACAATTTCTGATTGCGCAAATTCGAGCTAATTTTTTATCATTCATGCTGACTTACTTTGACCTACACAGCAATCAGATCGACCAGATCACCAACATGCCCGATTCCTTTAGGACATCCCTTGCCGAAGGTATCGCTAGCACCTGGGAAGCCCAGCTTCATGTGAGTTTTGACAAAGAAACGGTGGCGGCCGATGACAAACCTGGAGTCAAAGATATTATTGTATCCAGCACCCCTCTTCCTGCAGTCAGCAGCAGCACGACAAACAGTACAATCATTTATCCCTTTATGATCTGGATCAGGTACCGCATAACCAGCTGATGAAAACACTGCAAAAATAAAAAACAGTTTATCTCTCTAAAATACGGAAGCACTAAGATTATGAACGATTATAAATACCGAATTATTAAACAGTATCTCCAGAAGAATTTTGATATCAGTCCTGAAAGGCAAAACCAATTATTGGAATTTGTGATCCCACTTTGCACGGAACAAAAAGCCATAAAATATGAACAGCTAGAATCTCCAGGCCCCGCGGAGCAAGGCCGCGTTTGGTTTTCGGCAGAAGCGATGATCCACAGTTATTATCACAATAAGAAAAAAGGAATAAATTGCGGTACCCAGGTATGGAAAAGAAATGAAGTCATCTTATTTACCTCCAGTTTATTGTCCGGTGAAGAACGCAGCAATTATATACAGATGCTTGAACCGGGTTTGGTCTTATCGATGAGTTATCCAGATGCGCTAACGGTCCGTGAGGCATTTCCAGAAGTTGCCGCACATATCGAACAGCTTATTATTCAAAACGATCAGGCCTATCAAGACCGGATTCGTCTACTCCATGAACCTTCACAGGAGCGGGTTAGGAAATTTGAGGCTGAAAACCGTCTTTTTTGCACCATAGCATCCACCGTAACCAAAGCCATGCATGTAGGACTCAGCCGGCAGGGTTATACCCGCATCAAAGCCAACCTTTAATTCAAAAAGAGGAAATAGCACATGCTAAATAATAATTAATAAGCTGAACAGTTACAATCATTCTCCAGTACATGTACAGGCAAGATTCCACATGTACTGGAGAGTGCCAGCTTCATATATGGACCGCATGAAGAATGGAATTTTATCAGATTTTCACAAAAACTTGTATCGGTTAGACATGCCATACCAAACTTCATCACACAAAAATAAAATATGTGATCAAAAACATAAAAAAAAGTGACGAAAGTCATTTTTTATTTCAACAACACTCATTATCTTGAACTCAAAACCAATAATGTAGCATTAAATCTATTACGACCGTTTCATATAAAACCTTAATAAAAGCGATCTAGCGACTGATTATTTTACGATTATGCAAGATTTAAAACGAAAATTACTGTTAAGCTATCTGCAGACTATGTTACAGTTACCAGCAGAAAAACAAAATGCTTTGATTGAACGTGCTTTACCGATCACGCGCATTCAGCAGACCATCAAATACCAGATGCTCGAGCTACCGGGCACAGCCGAAACAGGAAGGGCATGGCTCTCGCCACATGCTATGGTGCACGCCTATTATGTCAATGAAAACACACAGCGTAATGTCGGCACTTACATCTGGAACCGAAATGAACCAGTACTGTTTCACAGCAGCCTCTATCTCGGGCAGGAGCGCAACCATAGTGTGCAGATGCTCGAAGCAGGCCCCGTGCTTTCGATGTCTTACGAAGACCTTAAAAAGCTCCGGGTAGAATTTCCCGAGATCGCACAGCACCTTGAACAGCTCAGCACAAAAAAAGAACAAACTTATCAGCGCCGGATTATCTTACTCAGTGAACCTACGGAAACACGGATCCGCACACTGGAGGATGCATATCCCGAATTCTGCAACATCGCCAGCTCCACTGTCAAAGCCATCCATGTCGGCCTATGCAGACAGACCTACAATGCTGCTAAAAGAAAAATGAACAAGCGGCATCCGAAAGAACCCGATGAACGGTCAGATTCCTGATCAACATCTGTTAGCACCTTCACAACATGAGCACCTACCTTTTTTCCACCTTTTTATCTACCACAGGCCTGGTAACACCATTTGCCAATTCCCATGCTGTGTAGAAAATCAATTGCGCCCGTTTGCATAGCAGTTCAAAATCGATCTTAGCAATATCATCACTGGGTTTGTGGTAGTCGCCATGAAAACCGCCAAAATAAAAAGTAACCGGAATCCCTTGCTTCGCAAAGTTGTAATGATCAGAACGGTAGTACAATTGAAAAGGATCGTTGCGCACATTATAGCGTTCATCCAATTCCAGTTTTGTATAGGTCGTATTCGTTTGCTTCACGATCCGGTCCAGATCCGAACTCAGTCGGTCGGAACCGATAATATACATGTAGTTTTTATCTGGATGCGGTAAAGTATCGGTACGGCCGATCATATCCACATTGAGGTTGGCGATTGTTTTATCCAGAGGTATCACCGGATGGTCGACATACCAGGTCGACCCTAGCAGTCCCTTTTCTTCCCCTGTAGCTGCCATAAACAAAATACTGCGTTTGGGGCCTTTTCCAGCTTTAACAGCCTGCATAAAAGCATCCGCCAGCAGCAGCATTCCGGTTGTTCCCGATCCATTATCGTCGGCACCGTTGTTAATACGATCCCCCGTCACATAAGGATTGATGCCCAGATGATCGTAATGTGCACTCAGCAGCAGTACCTCATCTTTCAGCACGGGATCCGAGCCAGCAATAAAGCCCAATACATTGGCCGGATGAACAGTCTCCAATGCCCGCGAAGCCTGCGCTGAAAAATGCGTTTTAAAAACAAAGGGATAGGGTTTGTTCGTATCAGTTAATTTTTTGCGGACTGCAGTAAGATCTGAGCCCGCATCTTTTAAGAGCGCATCTGCCACCTTTTTACCCAGATAGATAATCGGCATCCCCTGCGCCATCTTTTCCAGCGCGGCCAGTTCCGGAGAGCCCTCCAGCATCATCGGATTGCCAGCGAGATGCAAAAGCAATCCATCCGATTTATTATCCACTACAGGTTCTACCAAGAGCACCGCTTTCGCTTTATGGAAAGACAGGTAGCTGATCTTCTGCTGAAATGAAAATGCCGCATCCCGGGTCCCCGATCCCAGCAACATGACCACTTTACCCTCCACGGTATGATCCTGAAAATCGTTGTACGGTTGCATGCCCTCGTCGATAACCCCATATCCGGCAAAGAGGATGCTGTCCGTCTGCATGTCGTATCCCGCAAGTGAAATGGAAGCAGGCATATTAAAAAAATCGACAATAGGTTTAAAAGAGCTACCGTTTACTTTTAGCGATTCTAATAGCGGAACCCGCTTTGCATTTATCGTTTGCATATAAGCTCCGTTGACGGCACCTTTCAACCCTATTTTTTGGTAATAAGCAGCAATATATTGAGCGGCTTTATCGCCCCAGAGCGTTCCCGCTTCGCGACCTTTCCATTGATCCGAAGCCAGTATATTGAGATGCGCTTTCGCATTGCCGCTGTTGATCGTTCTGGCATACAGCTGGGCATCTTTGTTTTGCGCATCTACCGTACATGTTAACAGTAAAAAAAGAGTAAGCATTAAGAATCTACTTTTCATAAATTATGGGTCCAAGGATATCATCGATAACGGTAAAAGGCATGCTGTTACAGCAACTCTACCGAAATAAGGTTCCGAAACGCCGAGACTTCCCTAGTCCTTAAAATAAAAAGATTAAGATTTATTTTTTTCAATAATAGGCAGGCTCTATTTTCCATCGTGGTCATCAAGTAACAATACTTCATTTTGACAAGCACTTTTACAAGACAAGAGCGATCCCAGTGAAGAAGTTGAACCGACAACTGTTAAAAAAATGGATAACCTTTAAGGTAGCTAAAGCATTGATCATTCATGCTAAAGAGAAAATTGGCATTAAAAGACTTTTAAAATAAAGCCTTTCCTTTAGCATCATTCAATACATTTTACTAAGCGATAATCATTGATTTTGCAATTCCAAGCACAATTTCTTTCGTCGTGCAATCTGCCATACCCTTGACAATAATCAAAAGCGATTCCGTAATATTTTCATACGTTTCCTTTTCACTGCAGGCCAGTTGATCTACCGCTAGTAATCCAGCAGGAGATTGTTCATAAATAAGGATCAAACGAAATAGACGATCCTTTTCCAGCATCTCCATCTGTTTATGAAGTTCTTTACTGCGGTCCTCCAGCGCTATTATCCAGTAACGTATTTTATCCTCATCCTGCATTTTTACATAATTTACATCATGAGAAAAGTACTCGATTTCTATTAATAGCAGCTGTATCGGATCATTGCTATCATAAGCATGGTCCAGGATGCGTATAATATCGCTTTTTTTGATCTCCCCTTCATCAGTAATGGTGAGCTCATCCGACAAATTTTGCATCAGCTTATGATAGAGTTCGACAAGCACTTGCGGTTTATTATTTTCATCCCTTCCCATAAAATTAGAAAAAGATCGAAAGCCCCCCAATTGATCCTGCAGGTGTTCACAAAAAACAGCTGTACTTTCTTTAGTATCGCCCCATTCGGACACATCGATATTGAGTTGCAATCCAATGATCTCCATCATGTTTTCAAATTCTGTGATCTCCAGCTTAGGAAAATAGGGCTTTTTGCTCCATTTGTTATACAAATTCACCTGTTCCGGTTTCACTGTGCGCAACGCAAAACATTGATTCATGACACAGATAATTGCGTCTCTCAATATATGCTTTTCCCGATCATCAAACAGGAATTTTTCCGTCTGCGCATCCAGCCCCAGCGCCATGCTAAAGTAGGCTTCTGCCAGCAGTTCTCCTGAATCTTCCATAAGCAGCAAATAGCCCTCTTTCAGTTTCTTCAAAAGCTTTTTATTTTTTAAATAATCGCCTTTCAGCTCATTGAATGCAGTCCTTCCCGCATAAAATTTATGGACAAGTTCTTCTTTTCCATATGCCTTCAAATTATCCAAAAGATAATCCTGATAGGGTGTAAACAGATCATCACCTTCATCATCATCCTCTTCGTCATCATCATCAAATTGAAATAAGCTGTCATCGAAGTCTGACCAATTCAGATGCTTTTCCCTTTGCAAAGCATCCGGAGCCAGAGGTTCAACAGGCAGTACAATGCCCATGCTCCTTAATAGTAAACATTCACACAAATGCTGGAACCGCTGGGTACTCACTTCATAACGTTGAAGTTCATGCAGCATTTCGGTTGCAAAAAGATGAATTGACCCGTCGGGGTTGCTGACAAACAGATCAAGATTTCCGTTTTTCGCAGTTTTCACCTCCATGGCCATTTCGCGTAAGACGGGGTATTTGTTGGCCATTTCCAAAAAGAGATCTGGCCGCATAAACAGATCGATATGATTGGTATAACCGGGAGACAACTCATACACGATTGTTTCATTGCTCTGCCAGGCTAATCTGATTTCACCTTTGCTCCAGCGGTTCCATTCATCCGATTGTTCAAACTTTGCGTATTGCTCGTTATCCTGCTGAATATGAAACATGACCACCGGTTCTTCCGGAATCGAATACAACGGGATTCCACCGTCTCCTATACATAAAGAATAGCGCAGGGTTGCATCGTCACCATAATAAAATTGGTTATTGACACCCCCACCATCTGTGACAAACTCCACTAGTTTATGTTTAACACCAGAACGATCATCATGAAAATCCTTCCCCAAGCGAACTGAAGCACGATCCGGAGAATCTGTTAGTGAAACATGTAGGTTTGATTTCTTATCTTTAGCGATCGGGTTCATATTTATAAGGGTTTAAACAAGCGTTAGGGAAAGCAATTTACAGCAGCATACCGGTAACAGTTCCATTACCTTCTGGTAAACAGCTAGAATACCGACATACAGCAAGTATCATTCATTTCAATAATTTGGTTTATACGTATTTGAAAGCTGATCAGCAACTATTTTAATGGAATCCCGTCTTGAGCGTTATAAAATAGCATGATGACCACATCAATCTTTAACAAAGATTTCTTTCGCATGAATATTTCAAGCGTGATAAAATTAATTATTTACTTTCAATAATCAAGTTCTTATTGTTTTTTAAAGAAAACTTTTGTGAAAAATACCGCTTGAAGGGCTTGCGATCATGGCATCCTATTACCTGCTTGTAAAACGGCTGCTTTGACTAGCGTTTGTTTTAGCCTTATTCGGACTTTCTTTTAACCTTCTTTTACCCTTGTACTAAGATTCCTCGCAAGTGCGCCGCACTTGCACAGTAGTTGCACCGTCCTTTTCCTGGTGCAGGGACGGGAGAGGTACGGTGCACATGCGGTGCAACGACGACCGGAAGTAAAACAAGATCCGAAGCGGGTTAAAAGTAGGTAGATAGCAGGTACCTGCCAGAAAATGCTTCAATTTGCTGTTTACCACATCCAGTAAATTGCTTCTAACTATCTTTTCCCTGTCTTGACCTTTTTTTCTACCTCCACTCAGGTTTTGCTCGACAATCCTTCGACTTTTCATGCACTGTAGCCGATGAAATCCCGATGCCGAGTCGAAGCCGAGTCGAAGAAATCTAGAAGTTGGTGTTGATTTGATTAGGAAAAAGAGTAGCATATAATCCTTTTAAAATGCTTTTGATTCATGCAGCTAAAGTCTATTTTATCTCTAGTAGATTCTGAAATTTCTATCCGAAATAAGGAGTAGAAGGATGTAGCATATTTCACTGAAAAAGCGATTCATTTTGATCACAAAAAAATAAGAATTTTTAAGGGTTTTCTTTTTTCAGGAAGAATTTTTACCTCGTACAATATGGATGCCAATTTCAAGGTAAAACTATATAAATTTCCTAGTGGTATGAATTTTCAATTGAGTAATAATAAAACCAGATCGTTTTACAATAAATACTGCTTATTCTTAACAATAAAACTGTCGCAAATGAGCATTTATTTTGTTAACCGCTTAACAATAAAAGTGTCACAAATGTGCTAACGCTCCAGCGCAGATCCTTTCTACCTTAGTCTTAGTTAGTTCACAGATAAAAACTACAATTATGATTGCGACTATTATTACATATGCTATTGTTCTGTTGTTTGTCCTGCTTTGGGCTTACACATCCATACCGAAGTTTTTCAAGATGAAATACTTTCACGATATACTAGGTTCACAGGCAATCCCCAAGTGGAGCGTACCGATCCTGACTTTGCTGATACCGCTGCTGGAGCTTTCGGTTGTCTTCATGTTGCTTTTCCCGGAGACCAGATTGTTAGGCCTCTACTTTTCATTCGCACTGATGTTGATTTTCACAGTCTACGTCTCCGGGATTATTTTTCAAGTCTACGATATTTATCCCTGCCCATGTGGAGGTATGTTCAGAAGAATGGGATGGAAAAAACACTTAAAAGTTAATATGTGGCTGACAGCTATCGCCTTAGTAGGTGTATTGATCATGCAGTTCAATTTATTTAAATAACTAAAGTTTACGCTTTTTGATCTATAAAAGCAACCCGATTATGCCTTGGTACACATTCACCCCCTGCTGTTCAAAGGATGGAAATCCGAAGGACGAAAACCAGTACACATTGTATGGCAATCATCCGCCATACTGTGAGGGCCACCTGATGGTCTGCGCCATACAGGCGACCGATCACCATAAAAAGCCCCATATCACCTGCGATCTGGAAGCCGAGATCTGCTGTGCATTGGAAAATCAAACTAGTACAGTTAATGTACTGCTCAAAGGAAGCCATTGCAAAGAATGTGATTAGAAAATCATAATGTTCATAGTGTTCTAATTTTAGGTGCATGCTGTAGGCCCGGCCACTTGCCCATAAGAGTAAATGCTGGTACGGGCTTACCATCGCCTCAAACAAAGAAATGGTAGTGATAAAAGGGGAAAGCTGAAAACCCTGTAAACGAGTAAGCAAGAAAAGGAATTTAGGTTCATTCAAAGCGAAGCAAGATGAGAATATGGTATCTCTTTACACCCAGACAAGGTACGCGGTTAGATCCTACCGATCCCCGGCAGTACACACGGTATGTAGTCGGCAAAAAATCGCCTTCCAACCGGGACTGTTCAGACAAGATCTACGCCATTAAAGCCTGTTTTGATGCAGCCGGGTTGCCCATCATTGATGAGTCGCTACAAAAAGAAATGTCAGCGGCGGTACTATCAGGTTGCGACAGTGAAAACATCATTCTAAGACAGGAATATTTCCTGCAGGAAGGGTCCAATAAGATTTGGTACCACTTATAAAAAAGAATAAAGGAGAACGCCGAAAATCCAAAACAGAGTAGGTTAGAAAAAAATTAAAGTTTATGCTTTTTGATATAAAAAGCGCTACGATTATGCCTTGGTATGTATTTAATGCTGGAGGAACAGATATTTCTGATCCTAATCAATATACGCTGATAGGAAGTACACCCCCTTCATGTACCTCTCCTAAAAACTATTTATGTGCAATTCAAACAAGTGATAATATGGGAAGTCCCAATCTTAATTTCCTGAGCCTATTTTTTGAAATTGCGAATGCCCTCAATAATAAAATGGACAGTATAAATGTCAAATTAAGAGCTACAAAATAGTAATTACTTTAAAAAAAATAGAGGAGTATGTCGAAAATCCTGTAACAGAGTAGATTCCAAAAAATTAAAGTTTAAGCTTTTTGATGTATAAAAGCGCTATCACTATGCCATGGTATGTATATGACGCCGGAGCAACTGACGTAACAGATCCCAATAATTATGGACCACCGTTATCGACACCTCCATCCTGTCCTAGCCCTAAAATCTATTTATGCGCTATTCAAGCAGCTGATAATTCAGGATCTCCTGTCATTTTAATAGTTCTACAGGCTGAAATTGCTAATGCGCTCAATAATAAGGCGGAAAGTACGAATGTAAAATTGAGACCGACTCGTTAAAGTGAGAAGATTGACAATGTAGCCTATCCAAAAGGAGTATGTCGAAAATCCTGTAACAGAGTAGACTCCTAATTAAGTCTTAGGGCTTCAAAATGCACAACAAAAATGTATTGGTATATATTTAAAGAAGAAGGAAACGATATTTCAGACCAAAATCAGTATACTAGGACTGAAAGTACACCAACACCCTGTGATGGCAAAAAAAATCACTTACATGCGATTCGTACTCATGATGATAATGGAAAACCTATCCTCATGGACATTGATTTACTGAAGGAGATCGTAGATGCACTTCGCTTCCAAAAAGAGAGCGCCAATGTACTTTTAAGGTCCACTCAATAACGCGAGCACAGTATGATTCTATACTAATAAGGAAATCGCTGAAAATCCTAAGAAGAGAGTAAGTAACATATTTAAAGTTTAAGCTTTTTGATTAATAAAAGCAAAAAGATGATGCCTTGGTACAAATTCACACCAAACGGACTGCCGAAAGATCCGACGGATCCGAATCAGTACACCCTTAATGGTAACGTGCCGTCACCTTGTCCGGGGAGTAACAATACCCTTTGCTCCATACAAGCTGATGACAATATGGGCCATCCCACTATCACAGTAGCGCTCCTTTGTGAAATCATATGGGCGCTGGAAAATAAAATAAACTCAGTTAATGTATCTCTAAGACCTTAAAAAGCTACAAATACATTAAATCAAAATGACACTTTCAACCACGCGTGAATAAATAAAGTGTAGCTCAGGTAATATAAATGTTAAGCCGTAAAAACATACTAAAAAGACGGTCCATAATTATTATATAAACCTAAGCAACTAGTAAAAGGAGTACGCCGAAAATCCACAATCGAGTAGGCAAAGGGAGAAGCTGAAAACCCTGTAATCGAGTAAGCAACCAATTAAAGTTTATGCTTTTTGATCTATAAAAGCACTACGATTATGCCTTGGTACATATATGACGCCGCAGCAACTGATGTTTCAGATCCAAATAATTATGGATCTCCAACAACTCTACCTCCAGTTTGTCCGAGCCCAAAAAACTTTTTGTGTGCTGTTCAAACAAATGACATTTCGGGCTCACCTGATTTAACAAGCTTCGCTTTGATGGCTGAAATTGCTAATGCAATTAATAACAGACTTGAAAGTACAAATGTTAAATTGAGACCAACTCGTTAATAACCGAGAGGTCTTCAATAAATTAGTTATTCTTAATATAAGAACTAAGCGACTCTAATCGCTCAAAATATAGGAACAGCCCTATACTGCCCACGAGCAGTTGAAAGAAACCTGCAAAGCATGACTTTGCAGGTTTTCTTTGTCCAGTTAGATTACCTTATTAATATTCGACAGCTTCTACCCGATAGCGATCGGTATATTCAATCGGCAATTCATATTTTGGATCATAGATTCCCATCATAAAGACCACGGCAGATTTAAACCGGAAATAATAGACAGGAAAATCATAGGTAGCGATCAATTCCTGGTCAGATGACCTTCTGATCTCAAATGTATAAATCTCATGATCACTGGTAGCCGAATAGGTTTTAAAATCCGTAAACTGCTGATAGGAGAGATTATTAGTCACATTTTTCCCTCCTACAAATTTAATGTCCACTTTTGGAACGGAAGAAGATAAGTTAATAAAACGGATATTAACGATACTATCAGTTGCTGGAGTAGGTTTAACAGCATCGCGCACTATAGAAGCTGGAAAATCTATTTCTTCATGAAATAGTGACTTTATATTTCCCGGAGTTCCTGATAGATAAAGACTATACATCTTTCCTGCACCGAGCTGAGCGGTATGGTTATACCACATTTTCGTAGTATCATTAACTGGTACCACCTGCATCACCGTATTCTGACCTGCTGGAACCCTAAATAAGCGACCCAGAAAAAAATCACCTAATACTTGACCGTTTACCGCAGATTGATCATTGGGTAAACTGTTCCAGTAAATTTCCTTGGGTGATACATTGACTTTAGCATACCCCCCAGTTACCACAGCATCAATCACATTGACCTGCGCTAAACCAGATTTTCCGATGTCACCATTTGTATACTCATCCTTTTGACAGGAATATAAAAGCATCCCATAAGAAAGGATCAAGCAAAATCCAACTATTTCAACGAGTTTCTTCATAATTTTCATTTTTTCATTAGAACTTTTGTTAGCACTATCTTGGATTCTGTGGCATACCGGTCAAATTGATCACCTCTTTAGTTGGGATCAAAAAAGTATAGCGCAGATCATTGGGCTGCAATGGAGTCTCTCCGATATTGTTTCGATCACGACGTAAAGTAATGGCAAAACGTGGATCTTTATTCAACCGTCTCAGATCTGTCCACCGTAATGTTCTAAAAATCAGCTCCTTTCTTCTTTCAACTAAAATTTGCACCAAGGCATCGGCGGCACTGCTTGCTGTCCGATTGATATACGGAGGCTCCATGCGCTTAGCCATTAAGGTATTGAGATCCTGCATTGCTAGTGCCGTACTACCAGCTCGCGCATAACTCTCCGCACGTATCAGATACATTTCATCCGTAGCCAAACCCATAAATAACGTAGGCGTAGCTGTACCATTGTAATTCCCACGAAAAAGTATATTTGTACCTGCAGATCGGAAAAAAACAATTTTTCTTCTATCGTTAGCACTATAGGAATTATACAAGTCGGGGTGGATCAATGTTGCTGCCTGCGAAAGAGTACCATTAATAGTAACAGCCTGAAAAATGATTTCAACATTAAACTGCGCAAATGATGGCCCCGTTGCATCAGCGCGAACAGTTGTAACAGTAGGTTTTTCACTTGTGGCATTATAATCAATCAAAGTTTTTTGCAACTTCAGGCATTCATTGGCCATTTTTCCAGCATTGATATAGTCTTCCATTGAGAGATAAGCTCGCGCTAAGGCTGCATAACCAGCCGCTTTCGAGGGACGGGATTTTATTTCAACCTCAATAGGCAATACAGAAACAGCTTCTGTCAGATCTGCGGTAATGCGATCATAAAAT